>Ga0209344_10000020_pt1 | contig 405854 bp, 372 predicted proteins | sample Cruoilmetagenom6_FD_187293 | JGI IMG/M metagenome (GOLD analysis project Ga0209344, IMG submission 187293) | Oil polluted marine microbial communities from Coal Oil Point, Santa Barbara, California, USA - Santa Barbara Oil Seep Sample 6 (SPAdes)... | ecosystem: Environmental > Aquatic >... | reverse complement strand
AAAATAAGAAGGCTCTTCTATATTATAATTTAACTCTTCTGCAAATTGCATTGCACCTTCACCAGCTAAAAATACATGTTCACTCTTTTCCATCACATCGCGAGAAAGTGAAACAGGATTCTTAATCCCAGTTATTAATGACACAGCACCAGCGTTCAATGTTTCTCCATCCATAATAGCAGCATCCATTTCATGTATTCCATTTGCTGTAAACACAGAGCCTTTTCCCGCATTAAACAATGGCGAATCTTCTAATGCCATAACAGCTTCTTCTACTGCATTGACAGCTGATCCCCCTTTAGATAAAATCAAATACCCTTTGTTCAACGCATTTTTTAAAGCTTGTTTATAGTTTGTTTCTAACTCGGGAGTCATCATGCCTTTTACAAGAGTTCCAGCACCACCATGTATAGCAATTGAAATTGTTTTCATTTATAAAATTTGAATGCGGAAAATTACAAATTGCAATTCAATTAATTTCTATTAAGGCATATCTTTTTGTAGCTTTGGTTGTTCTATCAAAATAAAAAAAATGTCAGATAAAAATCGCCTTTTCCTTGTAGACGCTTATGCCCTTATATTTCGTGGTTATTATGCCTTCATTAAAAATCCGAGAATAAATTCAAAAGGATTAGATACTTCTGCTATAATGGGTTTTATGAATTCTTTATTGGATGTTATAAAACGTGAACGTCCAGATCATTTAGCTGTCTGTTTTGATAAAGGTGGAAGTGTTGATAGAAAAGAAGCCTTTCCTGAATATAAAGCCAATCGTGATGCGACACCTGATGCTATAAGAACTGCAATACCTTATATATATAATATTCTAGAAGCTATGAATATTCCTATTATGGTTAAGGAAGGTTATGAAGCAGATGATGTTATTGGTACACTTGCAAAAAAAGCTGAAAAAGAAGGATATCAAACATTTATGGTAACTCCAGATAAAGATTTTGCACAACTTGTATCTGATAATATTTTCATGTATAGACCGATGTTTGGTGGTGGTTACGAAACTTGGGGGATTCCTGAAGTGCAAAAGAAGTTTGAAGTAACTGACCCACTTCAAGTCATCGATTTTTTAGGCATGATGGGAGATTCTTCCGATAATATTCCTGGGCTTCCTGGTGTTGGTGAAAAAACAGCGAAGAAATTCCTAGCAGCTTATGGAAGTATGGAAGGTTTGCTTGCCAATACACATGAATTGAAAGGAAAAATGAAAGAGAAAGTTGAAGCCAACGGTAAATTAGGTTTGCTCTCGAAACAATTAGCAACTATTATGCTAGATGTACCTGTTGAATTTCATTTTAATGATTTTATAATGGAACAACCCAACATGCAAGCTGTAACAGACATTTTTCAAGAATTAGAATTTAGACGCTTAATAGATAATTTCAGAAAAACGTTTTCAGTTGATAATTCGACTACGCTAAGTACAGGCTCAAATAATCAGCCTCAAGAAACGATTGCTTCAGCAGAACCTAAAACCGAAAAAAAGCCACTAGCTAAAAAAGAAGTTTCAGCAGGAGCTGGACAATTTTCTCTTTTTGGTGGCGAATCAAATTCCGCGGAAGCGATAACAGAAACACATTTAGGCAGAAATACAACAGAAAACACATCGCATTTTTACCAAAGTGTGGCTTCGGGAATGGCAATAAAACTCTTCATTAAAGATTTAATGAATCAAACGTCTGTGTGTTTTGACACCGAAACTACAGGCCTAAATCCGTTAACCGCAGAATTGGTTGGAATTGCATTTTCATGGGAAGTTGGCAAAGGATTTTACATGCCATTTCCAGAAGATAAAACCGAAGCTCAAGCATTAATTGAGCAATTACGACCGTTTTTTGAAAACGAATCGATTCAGAAAATAGGTCAGAATTTAAAATACGATATCAAAGTTCTCGCTAAATATAATATTGCAGTAAAAGGCAAATTTTTCGACACCATGTTAGCGCATTATTTAATAAATCCAGATATGCGACACAATATGGATGTGTTGGCGGAAACGTATTTGAATTACACACCAATTTCGATAACAGAATTGATTGGGAAAAAAGGAAAAAATCAACTCTCGATACGCGATGTTCCGTTAGAAAAACTCACCGAGTATGCTGTTGAAGATACTGATATCACCTTACAATTAAAAGAACATTTTGAAAAAGAATTAGGCGAAGCCAATACTCAAAAACTGTTTGATGAGATTGAAATTCCGCTTTTAAGTGTGTTGGCACACATGGAATTAGAAGGCATTAATTTAGATACTGCTTTTTTAAATTCACTTTCGGAAGACTTGAATAGTGATATCGATGCGTTAGTTTCAAAAATATATGAAGCTGCTGATGAAGAATTCAACATCGCCTCACCAAAACAATTAGGTGTAATTCTTTTTGAAAAATTAAAACTAGTCGATAAGCCTAAAAAAACCAAAACTGGTCAGTATAAAACAAGTGAAGATATTTTATCTTACTTAGCTAAAGACCACGAAATTGTTAAAAATATTTTAGAGTATCGTGGACTCGCAAAACTAAAAAGCACTTATGTTGATGCATTGCCTTTACAAGTTGAAGCTTCTACTGGACGCGTACATACTGACTATATGCAAACTGTTGCTGCAACAGGACGATTAAGTAGTAATAATCCAAATTTACAGAATATTCCTATTCGTACAGAACGTGGTAGACAAGTGCGAAAAGCCTTTGTGCCACGAAATGAAGAATACACCTTATTAGCAGCAGATTATAGTCAGATAGAATTACGCATTATTGCTGCTTTAAGTGAAGAAGGAACGATGATCGAAGCTTTTAAAAATGGCGAAGATATTCATGCCTCAACTGCATCGAAAGTATTTAATGTGCCAATTAATGAAGTAACTCGAGAACAACGTAGTAATGCTAAAACGGTCAACTTCGGAATTATTTATGGCGTATCTGCATTTGGGTTAAGCAACCAAACCGATTTATCAAGAACCGAAGCCAAAGAGTTAATAGATACCTATTATGCCACCTATCCAAAACTACGAAATTACATTAGCGAGCAAATCGATTTTGCGCGAGATCATGGTTATGTACAAACCGTTTTAGGTCGTCGTCGTTATTTAAAGGACATTAATTCTCGGAACGCAATAGTTCGTGGTGCAGCCGAAAGAAATGCTGTAAATGCCCCAATTCAAGGTAGTGCAGCAGATATAATAAAAATTGCCATGATTAACATTTATAAGAAACTAAATGATGGCAACTTCAAAACCAAAATGTTATTACAAGTACATGATGAGCTGGTCTTTGATGTCTATAAACCAGAACTAGAATCTTTAAAAACTTTGGTGAAAATAGAAATGGAATCTGCTTTCTCGTTAAAAGTGCCATTAGATGTCGAATTGGATACCGGAGATAATTGGCTGGAGGCGCATTGATAGTGAAGGAATAATTTATGATGAAATTCTTCAGAAAAATTAGACAACAAATGCTAACAAGGCATTTAAGTTCAGTAACGGTTTAGTCATAAAAAATATTTTCATAAAGTTCCTAGAAACTATGTAATTCAGCCCTAAAAAGATATCAATAAACTTATTAAAAATAACTCCTCGCAGTATTTGGTAATCAAATATATAATCGTAAATTTGCAAACTCTTTTTAAGAGAGGGTATTATAATAATTAAAAATAATAAGTGTGGACACATTAAGCTACAAAACGATTTCGGCAAATAAAGCTACTGTAAATAAAGAGTGGGTTTTAGTTGATGCCGACGGTCAAACATTAGGTCGTTTAGCTTCTAAAGTTGCGAAACTTTTAAGAGGTAAACATAAGCCTAACTTTACACCACACGTTGATTGTGGTGATAACGTAATTGTTATCAATGCAGAAAAAATCAACTTAACAGGAAACAAGTGGACAGACAAATCTTACATCCGTCATACAGGTTACCCAGGTGGTCAAAAGAGTTTAACTGCGACTGAATTGTTTGGAAAAGATCCAGCAAGAATCGTAGAAAAATCAGTAAAAGGAATGTTGCCTAAAAACAAATTAGGTGCAGATTTATTCCGAAACTTAAACGTTGTTGTAGGTTCAGAGCATACACATGAAGCTCAAAAACCTAAAACAATTAACTTAAATGAATTTATTTAAATGGAAGTAATTCACAAAATTGGCCGTAGAAAGACGGCTGTTGCTCGTGTTTATGTTGCCAAAGGAAAAGGCAAAATAACAGTGAACAAAAAAGACATGGCGGTTTATTTTTCTACAGCAACATTGCAGTACAAAGTAAACCAACCTTTAGCCATGACTAACAATGATGGCAACTTTGATATTACAGTAAATGTGTTTGGAGGAGGCATAACAGGTCAAGCTGAAGCTATCCGTTTAGCATTATCTCGTGCAATGTGCGAACTCGATGCTGAAAACAGATTAATATTAAAGCCAGAAGGTTTATTAACTAGAGACCCAAGAATGGTTGAGCGTAAAAAATTCGGACAGAAGAAAGCGCGTAAAAAATTCCAATTCTCAAAACGTTAATTCAGAATTTGTTTGCAATACTTGTATATCAGTTATTGCAAACAAGTTCAAACAAAAATTAAAATCGATACTGAAAAAATTCAGTATTAAACCCAGTTATTGTTGTCCATGATCGAATAGATCAGGATTTAGTTAAGCATCTAAATGTTTAAGGCAATCGCAAAAAAGCGTGACCACTTAATCATTGCTAATCAACAGAACGTAAACTATTACAAAAATGGCAGTAGAAGTAAAAGAATTATTAGAAGCAGGTGTACACTTCGGTCACCTAACACGTAAATGGGATCCAAATATGGCTCCTTATGTTTATATGGAGCGCAATGGCATCCATATTATCAACCTTTATAAAACAGCAGCGAAAATTGATGAAGCAGGTGCTGCATTAAGCAAAATTGCTAATTCTGGTCGTAAAATATTATTCGTTGCAACAAAAAAACAAGCAAAAGATATTGTAGCCGAAAAAGCTGGAAATATTAACATGCCTTACATTACAGAAAGATGGCCAGGCGGAATGTTAACTAACTTTGTAACTATTAGAAAAGCTGTTAAGAAAATGGCAGCAATCGATAGAATGAAGAAAGATGGTACATTCTTAACACTTTCTAAAAAAGAACGTTTACAAGTAGATCGTTTAAGAGCTAAATTAGAAAAGAATTTAGGGTCAATAAGTGATATGACACGTTTACCTGGCGCATTATTTGTAGTAGATATTAAGCGTGAGCATATTGCTATTAAAGAAGCTCAAAAACTTAACATTCCAATCTTTGCAATGGTAGATACAAATTCTGATCCACGTCAAGTTGATTATGTAATTCCAGCAAATGATGATGCATCAAAATCTATCGATAAGATTTTAACACATGTTACAAACGCTATTGCAGAAGGTTTATCTGAACGTAAAGCTGAAAAAGAAGCTGTAAAAGCTGAAAAAGAGGCTCCAAAAGCTACTAAAGAAGAAAAGGCTCCTTTAGCAGAAGTTGCAACTCAAGAAGAAGAATAAATAAAATTTAATTACAATAAAAAAAGCCATTTAATTCTTTTCATAACCGAAATAAATTAAATGGCTTTTTTTAAATTATAAAAGTACAAATCATGATAAAAATAACAGCCGCAGAGGTAAATAAATTAAGAAAAGCTACAGGTGCAGGTATGATGGACTGTAAAAATGCTTTGGTAGAAGCTGAAGGTGATTTTGACAAAGCAATTGAAGTACTACGTAAAAAAGGGCAAAAAGTTGCTGCAAAAAGAGCTGATCGTGAATCTAGTGAAGGTGCTGCAATCTCTAAATTAAACGCAGACAACACAACTGGTGTTGCAATTGTTTTAGGTTGCGAAACAGATTTTGTTGGTAAAAACGAAAACTTTGTCGCTTTAGCAAATCAGTTTGCAGAATCTGCATTAGAACACGAATCGAAAGAAGCTTTTTTAGCTGCAGATTTTGGAGGCATGACAGTTGCGGAGAAGTTAATAGAACAAACAGGAGTCATCGGAGAGAAATTACAAATCAATGATTTCACGAAACTTCAAGCACCATTTATTGGGTCGTATGTACACATAAATAAGATTGCTGCTTTGGTTGGGTTATCTGCTAAAGTGGATAATGCAGATGTGTTAGTAAAAGATTTAGCTATGCAAGTAGCATCTATGGGAGCAACAACTTTATCTTATAAAGATTTTGATCCAGCTTTTATAGCATCTGAAACTCAAGCTCGTATTGCTGTTATCGAAAAAGATAATATTGAATTAGGTCGTTTAGGCAAAACACTTAAAAACGTACCTCAATATATTTCTATGGCACAATTAACCCCAGAAGTTTTAGCTAAAGCTGAAGATGATGCGAAAGCAGAATTAAAAGCAGAAGGCAAACCAGAGCAAATTTGGGATAGAATTTTACCCGGTAAAATGGAGCGTTTTGTTTCAGACAATACAACACTTGATCAAGAACAATGTTTATTAGATCAAAAATTTATTAAAGACGAAAAACAAACTGTTGCTCAATATGTTGCTTCTTATGGCGATGTTACTGTAACAGACTTTAAACGTGTTGCTTTAGGGTAATAACTATTTAAAGAAATAATTTTTAAAAGCTTCGATTAATATCGAAGCTTTTTTTATGTTTAAACTCAACATCATATTCTCAAATTAAAAAGAAAAAATTATGTAGTTTTGTTAAACTTTCAAAAACTCTAATGAAATACAAAAGAATTTTACTAAAACTATCTGGCGAAGCCTTAATGGGAAATCGTCAATATGGTATAGACCCTGAACGATTATTAGAATACGCGCAAGATATTAAGGAGGTAATCGAAAAAGGTGTAGAAGTTGCCATTGTAATTGGAGGTGGTAATATATTTAGAGGTGTTGCAGGAGCAAGCAATGGTATGGATCGTGTTCAAGGAGATCATATGGGTATGTTGGCAACTGTTATTAACGGACTTGCTTTACAAAGCGCTTTAGAAAACGAAAATGTACCAACAAGACTACAATCTGCCATAAAAATTAACGAGGTTGCAGAACCATTTATTAGAAGAAAAGCCATGCGACACCTAGAAAAAGGACGTGTCGTTATTTTTGGAGGCGGAACCGGAAACCCCTATTTTACAACAGATTCTGCAGCTGTTTTAAGAGCTATTGAAATGGAGGCTGATGTTATTTTAAAGGGAACTCGAGTAGATGGTATTTATAATACCGACCCAGAAAAAGATACTGCAGCTGTAAAATTTGATAATATTAGTTTTGACGATGTATTGCGAAAAGGTTTAAAAGTAATGGATACCACTGCTTTTACATTGAGTCAAGAAAATAAATTACCAATAATTGTATTCGATATGAACAAAAGAGGTAATTTACTAAAAGTTCTGTCTGGTGAAAATATTGGTACAGAGGTTAATTTATAGGTTTTTAGCTTAATTTTTGAAATCATAATATTATGGATGAAGAAATACAATTTATATTAGATACCGCACAAGAAGCAATGGATAATGCTTTAAAGCATCTTGAAAAACAACTTGCAAACATACGTGCTGGAAAAGCAAGACCTTCAATGTTAGGAAGTGTCATGGTAGATTATTATGGTTCGCTTACACCATTACAACAAGTAGCAAATGTAAACACACCAGATGGTAGAACAATTACGGTACAACCCTGGGAAAAAAATATGTTACAAGAAATAGAGAAAGCTATTATGGTCGCTAATATTGGGTTTAATCCAATGAATAATGGCGAGACAATTATAATAAATGTACCTCCTTTAACCGAAGAGCGCCGTATCAATTTAGTAAAACAAGCCAAATCTGAAAGTGAAGATGCTAAAGTAGGTGTAAGAAATGCGAGAAAAGATGCTAATAACGATATTAAAAAAATAGATCACGTTTCAGATGATTTAAAAAGTAATGCAGAATTAGATATTCAGAATATCACCGATAAGCATATTCAAAGAATTGAAGAGATATTAGATCTCAAAGAAAAAGAAATTATGACCGTGTAAATTAATAATCCCATTAAATTCGTCTTTAACAATACATTATAATCAAATCATGTATCTTCTACCTAGGTTTTTTCTACCTTTGCGCTGCTTTAAATTAAAGGATGTTTAAACTTTTTTCAAATGACTTCTGGGATGTTGTAGCAAGACTTATTTTACGAAATAAGATTGTAATACTTATAGGCATCGTTATTGCTACAATCTTTTTTAGTTTGCAGTGGGAAAATATGCGCTTTACGTATACTGAAGCAAACCTTTTGCCTGACGATCATGAAGTGAATTTAGAATACAATAATTTTCTTGAAATCTTTGGAGAAGAAGGCAACCTAATTGTACTTGGTGTTAAAGATTCAACACTATTTACAATTGAAAAACTAAATGCTTGGAACAAGCTATCTGATGAATTTAAGAATTTTGATGAAGTTGAAACAGTTATTTCAATTAAGGATCTTCAGAAATTAGTCAAGGATAATAAAAATGAGAAATTTACTCTCATTCCTTTTATTAAAGATTCCATTTCCTCTGTAGTGCAAATTAATAAACTTCAAGAAGATCTTTTTAAAAAATACCCTTTTTACGATAACTTTTTATTCAATAAAGACACTAAAACAATTAGATCTGCTATTTATTTAAATAAAGATATTGTAAACACTTCTGCAAGAAAAGAATTTGTTTTCAATAATTTATTGCCAAAAATAAATGACTTTGAAAAAACAACTGGTCTTGATGTACGCATTTCTGGAATGCCATATATTCGAACACTTAATGCTCAAAATATTATAGATGAAATTGGCACATTTATTATCGCTGCATTGCTAGTTACATCACTAATTTTCTTTTTCTTTTTCAGGTCATTTAGAGCAACACTTATTTCACTTGTTGTCGTATGTATAGGTGTTATGTGGACTTTTGGTATTCTTGGAATATTAAATTATGAAATAACCGTTTTAACAGCCTTAATTCCGCCATTAATAATAGTTATTGGTATACCGAACTGTATTTTTTTAATAAATAAATATCAACACGAAGTAAAACTTCATGGCAATAAAGTAAAGTCACTCCAGCGTGTTATTACTAAAATTGGTAACGCAACATTAATGACCAATGTTACGACAGCTTCAGGTTTTGCCACTTTTATTTTGACCGAAAGCAAGCTTTTAAAAGAATTTGGAATTGTAGCCTCATTAAGTATATTAGCGATATTTATTTTATGCTTACTTATAATTCCTATTATTTACACTTTTTTACCATATCCAAAAGATAGGCATTTAGAACATTTAAACAAGCGATGGATTGGTGGATTTGTAAATTGGATGGAGCGTATGGTTAGGCGTAAAAGAATCACTATTTACACATCGTCTTTAATGCTACTTGTATTAAGTATCATTGGAATTTATCAAATAAAAATTTCTGGAAGTTTAATAGAAGACATGCCACAAAAGTCAGCGTTTTTTAGTGATATTCGATTTTTTGAACAAGAGTTTAATGGCATTTTGCCATTAGAAATATTAATAGATACCAAACGTAAAAAAGGAGTGATGAAACTTAATACGCTTAAACGTATGAGTAAGCTTGAGGACTTAATTATAGAAACTCCAGAACTATCAAAGCCTGTATCTGTTGTAGGTTTAGTCAAGTATTCTAAACAAGCTTATTATAATGGTAACCCAAAATATTATCAGCTACCAACATCTCAAGAAAATAGTTTTATTCTTTCTTATGCTAAAAATTCTTCGACAGATGTCGATTTGCTAAAAAACTTTGTTGATAGTACAGGTCAATATGCTCGTATAACAACCTTCATGAAAGACATTGACACGGATAGAATGGAGCGTATAGAAGAACAACTTCAAACAAAAATAGATAAAGTCTTTCCTGCAGAAAAATATAATATTTCTATGACAGGAAAAGCATTGGTTTTTCAGAAAGGAACAAAATACTTGGTCAAAAATCTAGCTATTTCTTTATCGCTTGCCATTTTTCTTATTTCGTTATTTATGGCGTATATGTTTCGCTCTGGAAGAATGATTATTGTCTCTTTAATTCCTAATTTATTACCGTTATTAATTACGGCTGGACTTATGGGGTACCTTGGCGTACCAATAAAACCATCTACCATATTAGTTTTTAGTATTGCTTTTGGTATTTCGGTAGATGACACCATCCACTTTTTAGCAAAGTACCGACAAGAACTACAAGCAAATCAATGGGAAATAAAAAAATCTGTTTATGCCGCTTTAAGAGAAACTGGTGTTAGTATGTTTTATACTTCTATTGTTTTATTCTTTGGTTTTTCAGTATTTATAATTTCCAATTTTGGTGGCACAGTTGCTTTAGGTGCTTTAGTTTCAGTCACATTATTATTTGCAATGTTATCAAACCTCTTACTGTTGCCTTCACTATTATTATCTTTAGAACGTAGTATTGCCAATAAGGAAGTTTTAAGAAAACCAGCAATAAATATTATTCCAGAAGAAGATTCTATAGATAAAAAATTTGATGGCTAATTCCAATAAAAATCAGCCATTAAATTAAATATGTTGGGATTAGTAATTTAATCGTTTGGCTCTTGAAAGCCGATAGGCTTTTTTTATCTTTGCATTCAAAATTTAAACAAATGAAATCATATACAGTTTCAGAATTAATATCACAAGATATTACTTTATCCGAAGTAGAAATTAAAGGTTGGGTAAGAACATTTAGAGCAAAACGTTTTATTGCAATAAATGATGGCTCTACAATTAATAACATTCAATGTGTTGTTGATTTTGAAAATACTGATGAATCATTATTAAAAAGAATTACAACAGGTGCAGCAGTTCATATAAAAGGTGAATTGGTTGAAAGCCAAGGTAAGGGTCAAAACGTTGAAATTAATGTAACTTCAATAGAGATTTTAGGAGATTCTGATCCAGAAACATTTCCTATTCAGCCTAAAAAACACTCATTTGAATTCTTAAGAGAAAATGCACACTTACGTACCAGAACAAACACATTTAGTGCTGTCATGCGGTTACGTTCATCTTTATCATTCGCAATTCATAAATATTTTAACGAAAACGGGTTTTACTACATGCACTCACCAATAATTACTGGTAGTGATGCAGAAGGTGCTGGCGAAATGTTTAGAGTGAGTAATTTAGACGCTAAAAACCCGCCATTAAATGATTCTGGAAATGTTGATTTTAAAGAAGATTTTTTTGGAAAAGAAACAAACCTAACAGTTTCAGGACAACTGGAAGCTGAAACTTACGCAATGTCTTTAGGGAAAGTATATACCTTCGGACCAACATTTAGAGCAGAAAATTCGAATACCTCAAGACACCTTTCGGAATTTTGGATGATAGAACCCGAAGTTGCTTTTATGGATTTGGCGGGTAATATGGATTTAGCTGAAGATTTTTTAAAATCTGTAATCACATATATTTTAGAAAACAATAAAGATGATATTACATTTTTAGAGCAACGTTTAATTCAAGAAGACAAATCTAAACCACAAGCTGAAAGAAGTGAAATGACACTTACTGAGAAATTAAACTTTGTAACAGAAAACAACTTTAAACGGGTAAGCTACACTGAAGCTATCGATATTTTACGAAACTGCAAACCTAATAAGAAAAAGAAATTCAAATATATTATTAAGGAATGGGGAGCAGATTTGCAAAGTGAACATGAGCGCTTTCTTGTTGAAAAACACTTTAAATGTCCAGTAATTTTATTTGATTATCCAGCAAATATAAAAGCATTTTACATGCGTTTAAATGAAGATAAAAAAACCGTACGTGCTATGGATATTTTATTTCCTGGCATTGGCGAAATGGTTGGAGGAGCTCAACGTGAAGAACGTCTAGATGTACTTAAAGAAAAAATGAAAGCGCTAGATATTGACGAAAAAGAATTGTGGTGGTATTTAGACCTTCGTAAATATGGTACTGCAGTACATTCTGGTTTCGGATTAGGTTTCGAACGTTTGGTCATGTTTGCGACTGGAATGAGTAATATACGTGATGTAATTCCTTTTCCAAGAACTCCTCAAAACGCCGAGTTTTAGCATTAACAGCTTACTTTTAATAATTTCCTATTTGTTTGTATATAAATTTGTATTACTTTAACAATACAAAAAAATTAATTAGGCATTGAACACTATTTTATTAAATTCTTTTAGAACAAAGAGGTTACCCCATCAACCGCATCCTTTAATTTCATATTTAAAGGTAGGGCGCTTACTTTATTATTCTTTGTTTCTTTTTATCCTAGAGTCATTATTTTATTGGGTAAATCTCAAAGCCGCGGTTATAGTAGTTTCTACATGGATGACATTATTTTGGGGAGTGTGTTTTATATTCTCATTTGTACACATATTTCTTGTAATGATGGATGGATGGTCTCGGTATCAAAACTATAAAAGGGCAAAAGATCAATTCTACATCTATGGTTTTAAAGAAAGAATCTGTAACTTATATATGGGGTCTAAATGCCAACGTATTGCGGCTTTAGTTGCGGCTAAAGAATTAGGTATTGAGAATGAGGTGGAACAGCACTATAGTTCTAAAGGGGTTAAATGGTATCATTATATTCCGTATTTTATGGTCAATGATCATTGGTTTTTATTTAAAAAATATTTCTGGAAACGGTCTTTCCTAGAAAAAAACTATACTTCTAAATTTGATTTCAGAAAAATTCATTTACAATTTAGTATATGATTATTTCTGGGCAGAATCTTTCCAAATCTTACAAATCAATAAAAGCTTTAGACAATGTGTCTGTAACCTGTGCTGCAGGTGAAATCGTTGGTGTAGTTGGAGCAAATGGCTCTGGAAAATCTACTTTGTTTAAGATTCTGTTAAAGGTTATGAAACCAGATTCTGGGACTGTTACTATTAATTCCAAAAGAAAAAAACCCATAGGTGGTATTATAGAAAAACCAGCATTATATGAATATTTAAATGCCTACGGGAATTTGAAAATATTTGCAAGTATTCAAGGTTTAGAAACTAACAATCAATTTTTTTTAGATTGCCTCACAAAGGTTGGATTACCAATTGATCGTAAAGATCCAGTTAGAAATTTTTCCATGGGCATGAAACAACGCCTCGGAATTGCCATAGCTTTATTAAATAACCCAGAATGCGTCATATTAGATGAGCCATTTTCTGGTTTGGATCCAATTGGCATCACATCTTTAAAAAACCTTATTATTGACCTGGCAGAAAAAGAAGGATTAGCAGTTTTCATTTCGTCACATATTCTCGATGAGCTCAATAAAATATGCCATAAACTAAATGTTCTTAAAAATGGAAAACTAATTCATTCTGGAACAACTCAAGAATTAATTAACGAAAGTACATTCGCTTTTAATATTACTGCCCCTAACATCATGTCTTCATCTATTTTGAAAACGCATAAAGCTTCTTTTAAAAATAATCAAGCTTATGTTAATGTTGGAACAGATAAAATTTCGGAGTTAATTAAAGAATTACATCGCGAAAATATTCATATTACATCCTGCGTTCCAGAAGTTAACATGAATAAAATGTTCGAAAATTAAATTCAATGAAAAATTTAATTATTGCAGAAGTACATAAATTATTCAAACAAGGCAAAACGTATTACGCAATTGGAGCCATATTTTTAATAGAATTAATTATTTTATTTAGCGCATACTCTCAAGGGCAAAGTGTTTTAGATATTTTATTAGATAATTTAAAGAAATCCTTTTATTTTGAAGGTAATCTGCTAAACGGAAACTTATTAATTTACCTTATTTTAAATACTCTTTGGTTTCATTTACCATTGATTTTAATTATTATAATTTCCGGTTCTGTAACATCTGAATATAAAGATCGAACCCTTTTAAGTATTATGTTACAACCTATTTCTAAATGGAAGTTTATTTTAAGTAAATATATTGTTGGAATATTATTTACTTTAGTTATTGTTTTTTTTCTTGCCATTACTTCCTTCCTCTTTTCTTATGGTGTCTTTGGCCAAGGCGACCTAATTGTATATTTAGATACGCTCAATTTCTTTGAAGCATCAGATGCACTCTATCGTATAAAGCATGCATTCATATTTGGTGCAATTTCAATGGTATTCTATTCAATAGTGAGTATAACCATTGCTATTATTTTAGAAGAAACGACAAAAACATGGATTGCTGCAGCTTTCTTTTTAATTATATCAAATATTCTTTTAAAAGTTAATTTTAACAACTATTTTTTAGACAATTGGCTCTATGTTAAACTTACTGACACTTGGCAATATTTGTTTTATTTTGAAATTCCTTGGGGTAAAATCTATTGGAATACTTCATTATTAATAGTTTATTCTGCAGTAACTATGATTGTAGGAATAATTATTTTTAATAAAAAAGATATAGCCTAATGCGACATTTTTTAATCTTATTTTATGTTTTATGTTTTGGTTATATAAGTGCTCAAGATATAGATCTTGATATTATAAAAATTCAAAAACGAACGGATACCATTCTAGAATTTTCTGCCGAAGTTAAAATTAATGTTGATATTAGTTTTGTTAATATTCCAGAAAAATCTGCTAGAATTGAATATGCCAAAAACGAGGACACGAAAGTTTTTTCAGAAGATTTTGTACTAATTCCAAAAAAAGGATTGGATATTTCCTTGTATCAACTATTTAAAAATCCATTTATAACAGTAGACCGCGGAACAGAAACGAGAAATCTGAAAACATATAAACTCATAAATATTATCCCAACCAACAAGAAAGCGGATTTTTCAATTGCAACAGTTTTAATAGATTTAGATAATTCTCGAGTAAATGAATACGAAATTAACACAAAAAAGGACGGTAGTTATATTGTAATAATGAATTATGATAAACCGTCAAGTATTTTGCCTTCTAAGATAGAAGTTACTTTTGAAATTGAACGCATTCGAATTCCGCTTAAATATATGGGAAAAGATGTTCAAGTTAATAAGGAAGAGTACAAATCTAACGAGCAAAAAACTGGCACGATATTCTTAAGCTTTAATTATACTGATTTAGTTTATAATTCGTTTACAAAATAAAGCTCTAATACAAAATTATATTTTCTACAAAAGGGGCTAAAGTAATCCCGATATTAATAGTAATTTAAGTATTTTTGAATTACTGTAATTAAACATTCATGCTTAAACAATATTTACAATTTAAATTATCGCAAAAGCTTTCACCACAGCAAATTCAATTAATGAAATTGATACAGCTTCCTACACAAGCTTTTGAGCAACGTTTAAAGCAAGAGCTTGAAGAAAACCCAGCTCTCGAAGGTGGTAAGGAAGAAAGTACGACAGAGTTAGATGATGAATTTGATAATTCTACAGATGAATATAATGATAATGAATCCATTAATTCTGAAGATATTAATGTCGATGATTATTTAAGTGATGATGAGATTCCAGATTACCGCATGCACGCTAATAATTATAGTGCAGACGATGACGAAAAAAGTATTCCTTATGCATCTGGCACATCGTTTACACAACATTTAAAAACCCAATTAAACACGTTTCGATTAACAGACGGAGAACGCGATATTGCCGAGTTTTTAGTTGGCAGCGTTGATGAAAGTGGTTACATACGTCGCTCATTATCAGATATTGCTGACGATCTTGCATTCACTCAAAATGTATATACTACCGAAGAAAAAATTGAACAGGTATTACATATAGTTCATAGTTTAGATCCAGCTGGAGTTGGCGCAAGAAATCTTCAAGAGTGTTTATTAATTCAATTACATAGAAGAGAAAAACAGCCAAATGTTGAGCTTGCTATAAATATTATTGAAAATGCCTTTGATCAATTTTCAAAGAAACATTATAAAAAATTATTGCATAAATTTAATGTTTCGGAAACACAACTTAAAGATGCCATTTCAGAAATTGAACATTTAAATCCAAAACCTGGAGGCTCTTATTCTGGAAATACCAGAATGATTGAACACGTTGTGCCTGATTTTGCAATTAAGATAGTTGATGGTAAACTTGAGTTAACCTTAAATGGCAGAAATGCCCCAGAACTTCATGTCTCTCGTGAATATAATGACATGCTAAAAACATATAAAGATTCTAAAGAAAAATCAAAATCTCAAAAGGACGCTGTACAATTTATAAAACAAAAATTAGATGCTGCAAAATGGTTTATTGATGCCATAAAGCAACGTCAGCAAACCCTTTTTGTAACCATGAGTTCTATCATGCATTATCAAAAAGAGTATTTTCTTACTGGCGATGAGCGCAAGTTAAAACCAATGATTTTAAAAGATATTGCAGATGAAATCCATATGGATGTCTCTACAGTATCACGTGTTGCAAATAGTAAATATGTTGATACACCATATGGCACAAAATTGATAAAGGAATTCTTTTCAGAATCTATGACCAATGATAAAGGAGAAGAAGTTTCGACAAGAGAAATTAAAAAAATTCTTGAAATTGTTATTGAGGAAGAAAACAAAAGAAAGCCTCTTACTGATGAGGCTTTAGCCAAAATTTTAAAAGAAAAAGGATATCCTATTGCTAGAAGAACTGTGGCTAAATACAGAGAACAGCTAGATATTCCGGTTGCCCGTTTACGAAAAAAGATTTGATGAATATCTTTTTAAAAAGCATATCGGTTATATTTCATCCAATATTAATGCCTCTAATTGGTATTGCATTTTATTTTTTAAAATCGCCAAGATATATTCCTCCTCAAATTATTCAGGCTAAAATTATTTCAATAATCATTTTAACAATGATACTTCCTATACTCCTCTACTATTTATTAAAAACGCTAAAAAGAGTAAAATCAATTTATTTACAAACAACGAAAGAGCGCATCTTTCCTTTGGCTGTAAATTGTTTTATCTTGTTACTAATAATTAGAAAAATATTTCCGCAAAATGAAATATTAGAACTCTATTTCTTTTTTATTGGGGTTTTAATTACTTCCTTATCATGTTTATTTTTATCAGCATTAAAATTTAAGGTAAGTATTCACATGGCTGCTATATCTGGTGTGCTTATGTTTTTTATTGCTTTAAGTATTCATTTTAGCATTAATATTAATGGAACACTCGCATTTCTAGCAATAATAATTGGTGCAATAGCTACATCAAGATTACACTTAGAAGCTCATTCTTATTTAGAATTAGTAGTTGGATTTTTTGTAGGGTTATTACCTCAAATTATTACACTCAATTATTGGCTATAGAATATAGAACATGAGGCCAATTTTAATTGTACTCATATCAATTACATGGTCATTAAGTTTTGCATTACTTGAAAATATTGGATTAAGAGCATAATAAAAATGAATATTCCAAGTGTTATAACCCATACTTATTGTGAGACCATATTGAAAATCATTAAAGTCTGTATCATCATTAAATTTAAGGGTGCCTAAATCACCTTTAAACTTTGTTGTATGCGCAAACACATATCCTATTTTAAAACCTGTATAAATACGCCAAAACTTATATTCGATTGCTGTCGATGTTCGCCATCTAAATTCTATAGGCAACTCAATCATATGTGTTGAAAATTTGTTCTTGGTATAATTTATTTCTGAATCGTATAAAACTGAATACGTGAAATTATCAGCATCATTTTTATTAATCAACATATTCTGATTAAAAGAGTTTCCTGAATAACCAAGACCAATACCAATCGCTACATTCCTTTTTTTATTGATTGGCATATCTTTTATAAAACCCAAATGAAAGCCACTTGAAAAACCACTTTGGCTGATGTCTTTAGGTCTTTTTACTAACAAATTATAAGTCACCCCGATATAAAATTGATCTTCTTTATATAAAGAATCTATAGCAGTTACTGAAGGTTCTTCTTGTGAGAGAACAACTAGTTGACCTGTGATAAATATAAAAGCAAATAGTAAATATTTCATTCTCTTATTAACTTAACTATACAATAATAAATAAATTGTACTTGTATAAAAAACAAAAAGCATCTTGATTTCTCAAAACGCTTTTGTTTTTCTTACAATAAGGAAATGGTTTATAATTAAAAAGCTTCTCCTTGTCTTGTAGTATAGTTAATTTTTAATGCTTGTGCTTTACGAAGCTCTTGCTTAATATCGGAAACTAATCCCATATTAGCATCTACATCTACTTTTAAAGCAACAGTTATTTTATTCTTAAGCTCTTCTCTTAAAGGAACTCGTTCTGACGCAATATATGGTCCAATGTCTGTAACTTCTGCATAATTATCATTTAATTGAATTCTTGCTTCTGTACCAAATGACTTGAAACGACTACTAGGTTTTCCAACATAAATATAACTAATTGGGTACTTTTTATCTAGTTTTTCAATTTGATCTGCAGCAGGCAATTTATTTTCAATTTTTAAAGTATTTTCTCTCATCACGGTAGCTACCATGAAAAAGAATAATAACATAAATACAATATCAGGTAATGATGCCGTATTTACAGCTGGCAAACCGCCATCTTTTTTCTTATTAAATTTAGCCATAATTATTTGTTTTTATCCTGCTTTTTTAGGCTCTGCTTCAGAGAATATTTGCGGAATTAAAAGTTTAATTTGAGTTATCTTTTCTTTTAACTTCTCCTTTTCTTCAGGAGTTGTTCTAGGAGCTGCATATTTCTTACTAGCCTCTACAAAACTCATATCTAAATTAGGAAAGGCACTTTTGAATTCTCTATCCCTCAACTCATTATAAGCAGCTAAAATTTCGTTCTGAACAGCTATATACGTACTGTACTTTGTTTTTCTGTCATTCTGTAAAGAAATAATAGCTTTATTAAAGTTATCTGATGATCTTGGGTTTTTAGCTCCTTGACATTTTGGACACGCATCTTCTCCAATTCCTCCTCCATTATCTAGAAAAGTAACTGCTGCTTTACGCAAGTCTTTTATTTCTATCACTTTTTCTTCACCAGCTGTTTTTAAGAATAATTGGTTGTTTCTGTTTACCTGTAATTGAAAAATATTCTTTTGTTTAATTACTGGAGGCTCGGTCTCATCCTGAATTGGTGGCAACTTTCTGTTTAATCCAGAATCTGTTGCAATAGTTGTTGTTACTAAGAAAAATATCAATAATAAGAAAGCGATGTCTGCCATTGAACCAGCATTTACTTCTGGTGCTGCACGTTTTGCCATAATTAATTATTTTATTTATTAATTGCCTTTTTTACTCCTGAAAATGCAACCGAACCAATAGCTACAATAGCTAAAATGTAAAATGCATTTAATCCAGCTCCTACCGTTTTAGAGGTAGATTCTGTAACATCTAAACCTTTATCTAAAAAAGGTTGTAAATCTAAATCTGATCCTGAAGATATTATATAGGCTATTACTAAAACACCTACAAACATTCCAAGTGACAATAATGTCTTTTTTGCATTTCCAGAAATTAATCCTTTTAAAACATATATTAATACAAGCACTAATATAACTGCTAAAACAGCATAAGCTACATACAACATATTATCAATCATGCTCTCTGATCCTGTCATGATCATCAGAGCAAAAATTGCGCCAATGACTGCAAGAGTCATTGCTACAATTTTCAAAATTTTATGTAAATCCATAATATTTTATTTTTTAAAGCTTATTATTTTTTATTTCTAATTAGCAAATCCATTAAAGTAATAGATGCATCTTCCATATCGTTTACAATGCTATCAATTTTAGCAATGATATAATTATAAAAAATTTGAAGAATAATCGCTACAATTAAACCAAATACAGTTGTTAAAAGTGCTACTTTAATACCACCAGCAACAAGTGAAGGATTCATATCTCCTGCAGCTTCAATTTTATCGAAGGCATCAATCATACCAATTACAGTTCCCATGAAACCAAGCATTGGTGCTAATGCAATAAATAATGAAATCCAAGAAACGTTTTTCTCAAGTTGTCCCATTTGAACACCACCATAAGCTACAACAGCTTTTTCGGCAGCTTCAAGACCTTCGTCTGTTCTATCTAAACCTTGATAGAAAATAGAGGCAACAGGTCCTTTTGTATTTCTACAAACTTCTTTAGCTGCATCTACACCACCTGAACTAAGTGCATCTTCTACACTTTGAGATAATTTTTTTGTGTTAGTTGAAGAAAGATTTAAAAAGATAATTCTCTCAATAGCAATTGCTAAACCTAGAATTAAACATAATAATACAATTCCCATAAATCCAGCTCCACCTTCGATAAAGCGTTTTTTTAATTCTTGATGAAATCCTAGAGATTCCTCTGCGGCATCATCTTGTATTGCGCTAACAGTAGTAGCAGTTGTAGTGTTTGGAGTTGCATTTACAGTTCCGGTTGCCATAATGCAAACAATGGCTAGAATAGAAAATAATCTTTTCATAGTTCTCGATCTTAATTTTATTAGTTAAAGTATTTTTATTAGTTAATGTGTTAAAGATATAAAAAAAATGTAATTATCAAAGAAAAATAACAGTAGAGAGAAAGGGATTCGAACCCTCGATACGCTTTTGGCGTATACACGCTTTCCAAGCGTGCGCCTTCGACCACTCGGCCACCTCTCTGTAATTGCCTATTATAATTACTGCGTTAAATAACAACAAATAAATTAAACCCTAAAATTTTAGCAGTTAATTTTTAAATCATTTCGCCTCTTAATGAAGTTTCAAATATTGTTTTAAAGGTTTTACTCGATATATTTTCTCCTAACATATACATTAATTTCGCAATAGCTGCTTCGGTAGTAATATCTTTTCCAGAAATAACTCCAGCATTTTTAAGCTGCTCACTTGTTTCATATTGTCCCATACTTACACTGCCTCCTGGACATTGTGTGACATTAATAATCTGGATCCCTTTTTTAGAGACTTCTTTTATCAAATCTATAAACCAACTTTCTGTAGTTGCATTTCCTGCTCCATAAGTTTCTAGTATAATTCCTTTAAGATTTGAACTAAACATCATAGACTCCAAAATTGATTTTGAAATTCCCGGAAATAATTTAATCAACGTTATATTATTCTTAAAAGATTTATGAACTTTTAATTTTTTTCTAATATTTGGTTTAAATAAATAATCTTGATTAACTTTTAGGTGTACTCCAGATTCAGCCAATATTGGATAATTTAAAGACTCGAAAGCCTCAAAATGTTCTGCATTTATTTTAGTAGTTCTATTACCTCTATATAATTTGTATTCAAAATACAATCCAACTTCTTTAATTATTGGTTTATTCCATTTTTGTAAAGATGCCATTTGTATAGAGGTAATTAAATTTTCTTTAGCATCGGTACGTAAATCTCCTATTGGTAATTGCGAACCCGTAAAAATTACTGGTTTTGCTAAATTTTCTAACATAAAACTTAATGCTGCTGCTGTATAACTCATTGTATCACTACCATGTAAAACAACAAATCCATCGTATGATTCATAATTATTTTCAATAATCTCTGCAATATCAATCCAGTACCTAGGTGCCATATTAGAAGAGTCTATCGGTTCTTTAAATGAAATAGTAGAAATATTACAACTTAATAATTTTAATTCTGGGATATGTTTTAGCAAGTTTTTAAAATCAAACGATTTCAAAACACCAGTATTGGCATTTTTTATCATACCAATAGTTCCTCCTGTATATATTAATAATATGTTTGGATTGCTATTTTTCATACCTTATATATTAAACACATCTTTTGAGTTATGAGTTGTAATTTCTGAAATTTTCTCTATCGATAAATTATATAGTTCAGATAGTTTATCTAATACCTTTATTATATATACACTTTCGTTACGCTTTCCACGAAAAGGTTTAGGTGCTAAATATGGTGAATCTGTTTCAAGAACAATATGTTTTAAATCGATTTGATTTAAAAACTGATCAATTTTTCCGTTTTTAAATGTCACAACACCACCAATTCCTAATTTCATATTATACGAGATGGCGCGATGCGCTTGTTCTAGAGTTCCTGTAAAGCAATGAAAAATTCCAAATAAATCTTCTGATTTTTCAGATTCTAAAACTTCGAAAATCTCATCAAATGCATCTCTACAATGTATTACAATTGGTAATTTATACTTTTTCGCTAATTGTATTTGATGCTTAAATGCTATTTTTTGAATCTCTAATGTTGACCTATCCCAATACAAATCAATACCTATTTCTCCTACTGCATAAAAATGACGCTTGGCAAGCATCTCTTCGACATGGTTTAATTCTTTTTTATAATTATCTTTTACAGATGTTGGATGTAAACCCATCATTAAAAACACATGCTCAGGAAAACCCTTTTCTAACCGAAGCATAGAATCTGTATATGTTGAGTCTATTGCTGGAATAAAAAATCTACCAACATTTGCATCGATTGCACGCTGTATCATATCACTTCTATCGCCGTCAAATGCATCACTATATAAATGTGTATGTGTATCTGTAATTATCATATTGCTAAATTAATTCTTTTACATCATTATATTTGCATGAAATAAAAATGTCATGAAAACATTACAAGAATTCCTTTTACGCAAAGGGTACACAAAAATTAAGTTACATCTTACAAAAACTAATCATTTTGAAATTAAAGCAACTATTAATGATGTTAAAGGTGTTTTTATTGTAGATACTGGTGCTTCTAGTTCATGTGTTGGATTTGATGCCGTTGACACATTTAAACTTACTGCCCAAGATTCTAAAATTAAAGCTGCCGGAGCTGGTGCTACAGATATGATGACTCAAATATCTAAAAAGAATCGGCTAAAAATTGGGGGCTGGAAAAAAGAAAAAGTGGCATTAATATTATTTAATCTTACTCATGTAAATACTGCTCTCATAAATCATAATGCAACGCCTGTAGATGGCATCATAGGTGCAGATATTCTGAAAAAAGCAAAAGCCGTAATTGATTATGAAAAAAAATATCTATACTTATTGAATTAGATATTATTTGTGATTAGCTTATTATCAATCAAATAATACAGCTATAGGGTAGAGATTTTACAGGTGTTAAATAATTGTTACTAAATAGAAAAATACCTGAAATTGCTTTTTTTATTATACATACTTTTCTTACATTTGCAGAGCTATTAATTAGTTCTTAGGGAGAATTATTGAGAGCTCTGAATTGGAAACAATTTGGAGCTTTCGTTTTTTATAGACATTCTTAAAAATACGTAATTCTTCGTATTTCTGGTGTCACTTTAAAACAACATCTTTGTATTATGCTATTAATCAATAATTCTTAAAAGGGAGAATTATAAAAAAGCTCTGAATCATATTTAATTCAGAGCTTTTACATTTATATAGAAATTTTAAATACTTTATAATTCTAAGGCTTTTTTAACTTCATTATTCATTAATAATTCAATTGGGTTTTCTAAAGCTTCTTTAACAGCAACTAAAAAGCCAACACTTTCTTTACCATCAATAATTCTATGGTCGTAAGATAATGCAACATACATCATTGGTCGTGCAACAATTTCTCCATCAACGACTACTGGTCTTTCAATAATGTTATGCATCCCTAAAATTCCAGATTGTGGCGGATTAATTATTGGTGTAGATAACATACTACCAAACACTCCTCCATTAGAAATTGTGAATGTTCCACCTGTCATCTCATCGACGGTAATTTTACCATCACGTGCACGAATTGCTAATCGTTTTACTTCTTGCTCAATACCTTTAAATGTTAGCTTCTCGGCATTTCTAATAACCGGAACCATCAATCCTTTTGGTCCAGAAACAGCAATCGAAATATCAACAAAATCATAGCTTAACATTTCTTTTCCGTCTATCATTGAATTCACAGAAGGATATTCTTGTAAAGCTCTAACTACAGCTAAAGAGAAAAAACTCATAAAGCCTAAACCTACATCATGCTTTTCTTTAAAGGTTTCTTTATATTGTTTACGTAACGCAAAAATTGGAGACATATCGACCTCATTAAACGTTGTTAACATTGCCGTAGTATTTTTCGCTTCTACTAAACGTTCGGCAACTTTACGGCGCAACATTGACATTTTACTCCTAGAAGTGCCACGCCCAACAACATTTATTTCTTGACCCATTGATGGTACCGCTTTAATAGCGTCTTCTTTTGTAATGCGTCCATCTTTTCCTGTTCCAGAAACTTGACTAGTAGTTATATCTTTCTCAGCAAGAATCTTTTTAGCGGCAGGACTTGCAGTACCTGTTGCATAGGTAGTTTCTGAAGACATCGCTGTGGTAGGTTTCTCACTTGAAACTTCCTTTATATCTTCTACTTTTGGAGTTGCACCACCTTCAGGTTTCGCTGCACTAGTATCAATTAAACATACTACTTCGCCAACCGCTACAGCGTCTCCTTCTTCTGCTTTAAAAGTAATTGTTCCACTTGCTTCTGCTGGTAATTCAAGTGTTGCTTTATCACTATCGACCTCTGCAATGGCTTGATCTTTTTCTACATAATCACCATCTTCTACTAGCCATGTTGCTATTTCAACTTCTGTAATAGACTCACCTGGCGAAGGCACTTTCATTTCTAAAATCATTATCTATAATTTTAATATTATCCTGAATTTAATTCAGTTTTACTTTCAATTTGTTTCAAAAACTTTACTTATCACAGCTTGTTGTCTGCTTTTATCTCTTGCACTAGAACCTGGAGCCGGAACAGATGCATATGGTCTTGTAAATGCTTCTAGTTTAACCAAATCTAATCGTTCAGAAATAAAACTCCATGAACCCATATTTTTTGGTTCTTCTTGTGCCCAACCATACGTTTCAACATTTGGATACCTATTTATTATTTGTTGAATTTTTTCTAAATGTAATGGGAATAACTGTTCTAGTCTAACAAAAGCAATATCATTGCGATCTAGCTCTTCGCGCTTAGCTAATAATTCGTAATAGAATTTTCCTGTACAGAATACTAATTTATTAACGTTATTAGGATCTATTGAGTCGTCTATAACTTCTTCAAAACTATTAACTGCAAGTTCGCTTAATGAAGAAACTGCTTTGGGATGGCGTAATAAACTTTTTGGTGTGAATACAATTAACGGTTTTCTGAAATCACGTTTCATTTGTCGCCTTAACAAATGGAAAAAATTAGCTGGTGTTGTACAATTTGCAACAATCATATTATCGTTCGCACATAATTGTAAATACCTTTCTATTCTTGCAGAAGAATGTTCAGACCCTTGACCTTCATAACCATGTGGTAATAAAACTACAATACCATTTTGTGATTTCCATTTATCTTCGGCAACAGATAAGTACTGATCAAAAATAATTTGCGCACCATTACTAAAATCTCCAAATTGTGCTTCCCAAACTGTTAAAGTGTTTGGGTTTGCCATCGCATATCCATAATCAAAACCAAGAACTCCGTATTCTGATAAAAATGAATTATAGATATCCATTTTACCCTTATTCTCCGGGTTTGTATTTAATAAATTAATACGCTCTTCCGAGATTTCATCACGCAAAATTGCATGCCGATGGCTAAATGTACCTCTTTCTACATCTTGTCCAGAAATACGAATATTAAACCCTTCTTCAAGTAAACTACCATAGGCTAAAGTTTCGGCCATACCCCAATCTAAAGTGTCAGTTTCAAAAACCATTTTTTTTCTTCCTCCTAAAATTCTTTCAGCTTTACGTAAAAACTTAACACCTTCTGGAACAGTTGAAACAACTCTTGCAATACCTTTTAATTTCTCTAAAGAATATGAAGTGTCGTCAGGACTTAGCATGGCTTCTAAATTCTGTCGCGGAAAGTCCGTCCAACGTTCTTGCATAAACTCGCGAACTTTAGACGATTTTAATTCTTTAGATTTAGTGTATTCTCTTTCTAACATTGATTTAAACTCATCCGTAATACTTTTAGAATATGTTTCATCAATTGCTCCTTCAGATACTAACTTGTCAGAATATATTTGAAAAGGGTTAGCGTGTTTTGCAATGGCACTATATAACTTTGGCTGTGTAAAACGAGGTTCATCACCTTCGTTATGTCCATATTTTCTATACCCTAATAAATCAATATAAACATCTCTTTTATATCGCATTCTATAATCTAATGCCATTTCTACAGCATGAACAACCGCTTCAGCATCATCAGCATTTACGTGTAATACTGGAGATAGTGTCACTTTAGCAACATCTGTACAATAGGTACTTGATCTAGCGTCAAGATAATTTGTAGTAAAACCTATTTGATTATTTACAACAATATGAATTGTTCCTCCTGTTTTATAACCGTTTAATCTACTCATTTGAGTAACCTCGTAAGCAATGCCTTGTCCAGCAATTGCAGCATCCCCATGAACTAGAATTGGTAATATTTTGGAGTCATCACCATTATAATCTACATCAATTTTGGCTCTTGTTATACCTTCGGCTACTGGTCCAACCGTCTCTAAGTGTGATGGATTTGGTACCAAATTCATTTTAATAGACTTCCCGTTTTGATAGGTTTTATCTAAAGTTAAACCTAAATGATATTTTACATCGCCATCTATATCTTGGTCTTCAAAATCTTTCCCTTCAAACTCACTAAAAAGTTCGTGTGCAGGTTTTCTAAATATGTTAATTAAAGTGCTTAATCTGCCTCGATGTGCCATTCCTAAAATACACTCTTTAACATCATAGTTTTCAACAGCGTTATATAATGCAACACTAATTGCTGGTATTAAAGACTCTCCGCCTTCTAAAGAAAATCGTTTTTGACCAACAAACTTGGTTTGTAAAAAATTCTCTAAAGTTACAGCTTGATTAAGTTTCGAAAGAATATATTTTTTTGCTTCTAAAGAAAAAATAGCATGATTATCATTTTCATTTAATTTTTTCTGCCACCATTCTTTTACTTCAGGGTTTCTTATATACATATATTCAACACCTATTGAGTCGCAATAAATTGCATCAAGATGTTTTACAATTTCTTTTAAAGTCGTTGCTCCAAGACCAAGGATATCTCCAGCATTAAAAACAGTATTTAAATCTTGTTTAGAAAAACCGAAGTTTTCAATCTCCAAAGTAGGTGTGTATTTTCTTCTCTCACGAACTGGGTTTGTTTTAGTAAACAAATGCCCTCTTGTTCTATAGCCGTCTATAAGCTTAAGAACCTGAAATTCTTTTTGGACATGTTCAGGGATTTGAGTTGTAACGCCTTCAATAATTTCTCCTTCAATTCCGTAGTTTTCACTTCCAAAGTCATATCCTTGAAAAAAAGCCCTCCAACTTGGTTCAACAGAATCGGGGTTTTCTAAATATTGGTCGTATAAATCAGCAAAGTATGCTGTATGAGCTGCGTTTAAAAAGGAATATTTATCCATAAACATTTTAGTACTGAAAAATCATACAAATTTACACAAAAATACAACTTTTAGTAAAATTAAATATTGTTTTATTATTTTTATCAAAGTTATATTTTAACTTAATAATACCGCATGATGTTCTCAATCTATCAAAAATTCAATTATAAAATTATCATATTACTCTTTTGTATGATTTCTATTCCAGTTTCTGCACAAAATAATGGAAACATAAATCAAAATGGTTTTTGGGATCATGTCCGTTTTGGTGGTGGGATTGGATTAAGTTTTGGTGATGGCTTTTTTAGCGGAACATTGGCACCTAGTGCTATTTATCAATTTAATCATCAAGTAGCCTTGGGAGTTGGTCTTAATGGCACTTATAACACAAGCAAAGATTTCTATAGATCAACAATTTTAGGGGCTAGCCTACTTGGTTTGTTTAATCCAATAAATGAAATTCAACTTTCTGCTGAATTTGAAGAATTAAATGTGAATAGAAATTGGGATGATCGAACTGGTTTTAAAGATGAAAACTATTGGATTCCTGCATTGTTTTTAGGGGTTGGGTATCGGACTAATAATGTAACAATGGGTGTTAGGTATGATGTTTTATACGATGATTACAAAAGTATTTATGCCAATGCTTGGATGCCTTTTATTAGGGTTTATTTTTAAACGTCATCTTTTAATAATACTGCAATATCTTCCTCTAACAGGTTAACCTCATCTTTACTTAAAAGATCATATAAACCTCTAATTTTCATAGATCTATCTAGCAGCACCGCATAACTAGTATGATAAAACAACTCATCATCATTTTTAATTTGTGATAGAAACAAAGAGGCAATTCTTTTTAAATTTTTTTTATTAGTTCTTAAAAATTGTCTATTCTTTCCAGCTTTTAAATTCTTAGCATACGCATTTAGTACCGATATACTGTCTTGTTCAGGGTTAATTGTAAAAGACAAAAATATGATATCATTATCTCGATTTGCATTAGCAATTGGTGTTAATTCATTTTCCATTGCAGGGCAAATTGTCGGACAAGACACAAAGAAAAAATTTACTAATTGTAGTTTGTTCTGAAAATTATACGGATTTACTAATTCATTTAAATGGTTGAATATATCGAGGTTATCAAACTCATCTTTTATTTCAGAATTTTGAAATTTGGAACTTATTGTTGGTGTTTTTTTTTGTTTATGCTCACTACAAGATATCACACTAACACATAAAATAATAATCAAATATTTTAATCGAAGCAAAATCATTTTATTGTATCAATTATTTTATCTAATTTATAATCATAGAAATATAGGAACATACTCCCCATCATTTCAATTTCAGAATCAGACGTATTATTTACTTCTTCAACCAATTCGTACTCATGATCAGGAAAAAGTTCAAGCCCATCTACAGAAGAGTATGACGTTATTTTATCCAATCCAATTTTATTTTTATAATTTATAATATCCGATTTAAAAAGAATCGAATCTGCTGTTATATCCCTTAGAGATATGGACGTAGCATATGGATGTGCATGAGAATTTATTTTATGCAACCTTACAATGGTGTCTAATGCCAATATTTTTGTGAAATTGCTCCTATAGGTATGCTTGCCAATAGGCACTTTCCAAAATGCAGTTATTGCTTCACCTTCTTCGTTTAAACTATTTAACCCATGGTGATTCCCTTTAGGAATAACACAACTAACTTTATTATTAATATTTTCATCCGTATAAACAAACTCATCTTTCACATTATAGGGTAAAACCAAAACAGCATATCTCATATATAACGGTTTAAGTCGTCTTTCTTTATTCTTTTGAAATTTAATTTTAAAATCATAATTTATTGTAAAAAATGAATTGCTGTAATTTAAATTCAAAGCTTGAGTGCCCAAAAATATTTTCTCATTAGAAAAAATTGGATAACCAAAACCTTCTGGGAAATTAAAATCCAAATCACCTTTCGTTAAGGTTATTAATTGCGGGACTTGAATATTTATACGATCTACCATTCCCATACGTGCAAAATGTTCAACTTCACTATGATAAAGATTTACGTGACAAATAAAATCATCTGATTCGTTTTGAGTTTCATGTTTTGTATTTGCTTTAGCTTCTAAGCCTGTAATCCAGTAAATTTCATCTTCTTTATCCTCTAATAAAAAAGTTCTGAAAGTTGTAGGTCCTTTCATTGAAGGAAATATCCCATCAACTAAAAGTGTGGAAGACGTCAAGTCTGCCTGATATCCGTCACTTGTTTTACTAATGACTTTACTCCAATCAGGTTCTAATATATGGGTCGCATGAAGAATTCTTCGTTTGGCTGAATTTCTTCTTAATGGGGTTAAAGAATAATAAAATATAATTAATCCCGAAAACATGAGGCCAAATAAAATAATTATTTTTTTATATTTTGCCATTTTACTGATAAAGGTAAATTTACTAATTATAATAATACTTATACCAAACTTTTTTCCATACACGTTTCAATACCAAATATGTAACGTTTTTAGAAAGCATTAATGCGTCACTTCCATCTTGCTGTTTTACCAATTCTTCAGATATATCTATAATATATAATAAGTTTAAGTAGTCAATAAATTGCTCTTGAATTAGCCGATAAATAGATTCTTGTAGTATTACTAACAATCTAGTTGGCGTCACGTCGTCATTAAAATTTAAATCAATATTCGCTAATGCCAAATCTTTATTAAGCTGCTTAATTAAATTACTGAATAAGTCCAATCGTAAAGACTCGTCAACTATATTTTGAATTGTTTCTAATTCTTTCATCTAGTTATTTAAGAGAAAAAAGAGGGTTACTGTAAAATAATTTGATTTTCAGATTCTCGTTTCTCTATGAATGTTCTCAAACACTTCTTATCATTAATGACTTCCCAAACTGTCTTAAAAGCTCCTTTTTATCTTCAGAAATATTAATTAATTTAAGTCCCTTAAATGCTTTATTAGTATAATTTTCTATTTCAATTTGAGTAGCTTTAGCCGAACCACTTGATATGAATAATTGCTTTACGGTTTCTACTTTATCCTTAGTGTCTGTAGGATATATTTCGAATAAATGCTTTAATTGAAGTTTATCTTCATCTAGAGAAAACTCCATAGCTTTTATGTACAGGTACGTTTTTTTATTTTCTATAATGTCGCCTCCAACTTGTTTGCCAAACGTTTTAGGGTCACCAAAAGCATCTAAATAATCATCTTGTATTTGAAATGCAATACCTATATTTTTTCCAAATTCATAAATATTATTTTGGTCTTCTTCTGATGCATTAGCTACAATCGCTCCCATTTGCATCGCTGCACCAACTAAAACAGCTGTTTTATATTCAATCATTTTTAAATATTCCGTTATTGTCACATCATCTCGAATTTCAAAATCTATGTCGTATCGCTGTCCTTCACAGACTTCAAGCGCTGTTTTAGTAAATAATTTAACAAGTGCTTGAAAGACAAAAGGTTCATAATTTTCAAACAGTTTATAAGCTAGGATTAACATGGCGTCACCAGAAAGAATTCCGGTATTTATATCCCATTTTTTATGCACAGTTTCTTTACCTCTTCGCAATGGAGCATCGTCCATAATATCGTCATGTACTAATGAAAAATTATGAAACAATTCAATACTTAAAGCAGCATTTAATGCATTCTTATAATTGGATTCAAAAATATCAGCAGACATTAATGTTAGCACAGGACGTAAACGTTTTCCTCCTAAATTCAATATATATACTATAGGTTCGTATAGGTTTTTAGGCTCATTAAATTGAGTATATCGTTCTAAATAGTCGACAAATTCTTTTTGGTAAAATTCTACTGATTGCATGTAGCAAAAGTCGCTATTTGTCGTCATAATACCAAGTTAAGATAAACCAATATTAAATAATTGTTAAAACTTTGGAAACTATTTTTGTTTTTAAAGTTTCCTATTGTACATTTGTCAGCTTCTTATGAAAGATAAAATCTTATTAAACGCAACAAAATTATTTTTAAACTACGGTTTTAAGAGTGTTACTATGGATGATATTGCCAATAAAATTGGCATGTCTAAAAAAACAATTTATCAATATTTTGATAATAAAACCAAGCTTGTTGAAGCTTCAACATTATATATGTTTGAGTATATTTCTCAAGGTATTAATTGCATTTGTGAAATTAAAAACAACCCTATCGAAGAAATTTATGAAATAAAGAGATTTATAATGGAGCATTTAAAAGACGAAAAATCTTCTCCACAATATCAATTACAGAAATATTACCCTAAAATATTTAAAACACTAAAAGAAAAGCAATATAAAGTTATGCTTGAATGTGTCTCAGGAAATTTAAGAAGAGGTATAGAACTAGGGTTTTATAGAAACAATATAAGTATAGAATTTATAGCTAAAATATATTTTAATTGTACGATTGCATTAAAAGACAAAGACCTGTTTCCTTTAAATAATTTCTCTATGAATACATTAATGGAAAACTATATAGAATACCACTTAAGAGGTGTTTGTACTGCAAAAGGTATAAAATATTTAGACCAAATCATAACCACAAATCAATCGAAAAATGAAAAATAAACTATTATTAATCTTTAGTTTGTTGTTTTCTATTGTCATTATCGGACAAGAAGATTCACAAAGTTTTAGTTTACAAGAAGCTATAGATTTTGCTTTAGAAAATAACAGAATTGCTAAAAACGCCACCTTGGATATTGCAGTAGCAGAAAAAATTAAATGGGAAACTACGGCAACCGGTTTACCTCAAATAAATGCATCTATAGACTATCAGAATTTTTTAAAACAACAAATTTCACTTATCCCTTCTGAAATTTTTGGAGGAACACCCGGTGAATTTGAAGAAGTAACATTTGGTACTAAACAAAATATATCGGCCTTTGCAACTGTCACTCAAAAAATATTTGATGGTTCTTACATAGTTGGCTTACAGTCTGCGAAAGTATATTTAGAAATTTCTGAAAATGCCAAAGTAAAAACAGACCTAGAAGTTAGAAATGGCGTTATAAATGCATATGGTAATGTGCTTTTGGCTGAAGAAGGTATAGAAATACTAAATAGAAACATTGAGGTTTTAAGAAAAAATGTTGATGAAACTACCAAAATTTACGAAAATGGAATGACAGAAGAAGAAGATGTTGAACAGCTCCAAATTACGTTATCATTATTAGAAAGTAGTTTAAACAATGCAGAACGACTAAATACACTTGCATACCAAATGTTTAATATTACTATTGGACTAGATTTAAACACAAGAACATCTTTATCAGATAGTCTTGAAGAATTAACAATTCAAAATATGAATTTAGAATTGTTAAATGCCGACGAAAACGTCGAGAATACTATTGACTATAAAATTGCAGAAAACGACAAGGTTTCTAAAGAGTTGTTGTTAAAATTAGCTAAAAGTAGAGCTCTACCAACATTAGACGCTTTTCTAAATGGTGGATATACAGGTAATAATGAAGATTTCGAATTTCTTAATAAAGAACAAGATTGGTTTGGGTCATCATTATTTGGTGTAAGTATGAAAGTGCCAATTTTTAGTTCTTTAGAGCGAAGCTCTGCAACCCAAAGAGCAAAAATAAATTTAGAAAAAGCAGAAACTGATTTAATTGAAGTTGAACAACAATTAAGTTTCGAAATTTCTTCGGCAAAAAGCAGGTATCAATTTGCAATTGAGGAATATGACAATAAAAAACAAAATTTAAATTTATCCGAAAGAATAGAACAAAAGAATCAAACAAAATTTTTCGAAGGCTTAAGCTCTAGTTTCGATTTACGACAAGCACAAACTCAACTATACTCCTCACAACAAGAATATTTAGAAGCTATGTTTAATGTAATTAGCTCTAAAGCAGAATTAGAAACTGTTTTAAATACTATTCAACTAAATTAAATCAATCAAAATTTACTATGAAATATATATATACATTATCAATTATTACACTACTATTTGTTTCATGTGGTGGTGAAAAAAAGAAAAACTCTGTAGAAAAAATTTTAGAAAGCAATAATATAGAAACTATTAGAAATAAGAGAACAGAATTAGTTGGCGAACAGCAGATTTTACTTGGTAAAATCAAACTTTTAGACGATAAAATTTCTAAAATCGATACTATAAAACATGTGCCTTTAATAACTGCTTTTTTAGCAAAACAAGAAGTTTTTAATCACTTTTTAGAAATTCAGGGTAATGTTTCTACCAAAAATCTTTTAGTCATACACCCCGAATATAATGGTGTACTTACCAATGTTTACGTAAAGGAAGGTCAAAAGGTAAGTAAAGGACAGATTTTAGCTAAAATTGATGACGGTGGATTAAGTCAACAACTTTCGTTATTACAAATTCAAACGGACTTAGCTAAAACGACTTTTGAAAGACAAGAACGTTTATGGAAACAAAACATCGGAAGCGAAATTCAATACCTACAAGCTAAATCTAGTTATGAAGCACAGGCACAGGCCGTTGCTCAAATACAACAACAGGTTTCAAAAACCAATGTAAAAGCACCTTTTTCAGGAACTATAGACGATGTAATTACTGAACAAGGCAGTGTTGTTGCCGCAGGCCAAACATCATTAATGCGAATCGTGAATCTTGACGATATGTATATTGAAACAGATATACCTGAAAGCTATGTAACTAATGTTATAAAAGGCAAAGATGTAACTGTTGAATTTCCAATACTTGGAAAAACAATCAAATCAAAAATTCGACAAACAGGAAACTTTATTAATCCAGCTAATAGAACATTTAAAGTAGAGGTTGGAATTCCTAATAATGATAAAACAATAAAACCAAATTTAACTGCGAAGCTTAAAATTAATGATTATACGAATGATAAAGCAATATTAGTCCCTCAAAGTATTATTTCTGAAAATGCAAATGGCGAACAATATATTTACGTCATTAGTAATAAAGGCAAGAACGAAGAAGGTATTGCAAATAGAGTCATTATAAAAACTGGCCGCACACAAGGCGATATTATTGAAATCCTTGAAGGTGTCGAAAATGGGGTAGAAATTATTCAAGAAGGAGCAAGAAGTGTGAAAGATGGTCAGACCGTTAAAGTAATAAATCTTTAAACCAAAAGTAATGACTAAAAGACAAAAAAAAGTTGACAAAGAATTTGGTTTATCATCTTGGGCAATAAAAAATAAGACTACTATTTACGTTCTTATTTTAGGGATTTTCTATCTAGGGGTTTCTGCTTTTTTCAATATGCCAAGAGAGAATTTCCCAGAAGTAAACGAAACTAAAATATATATAAGTTCTGTATTTCCAGGAAATACTGCTGAAGATATTGAAAAACTTATCATAGACCCACTTGAAGACAAGTTAAAAACGATAAGTAATGTCATAGAAATAACCTCAACATCACAAGAGGATTATGGAATGTTAGTTGTTGAGTTTGATGAAAACATAACTGCAGATGAAGCAATACAAAAAGTAAAAGACGAAATAGATACAGAAACCTCAAGCGAAGATTGGCCAACTTTTAATGGCTCAAAAGTAGAACCTGATATTTTTGAGTTAAGCAGGTCTGAAGAAATGCCAATTCTAAATATAAATGTTTCTGGAGATTATACTGTTGAGAAACTAAAAGAATTTACTGAATACTTGCAAGATGAAATAGAAGACTTGTCTGAAATTAAAAAAGCAGATATTCGAGGTGCTCAAGAAAAAGAAGTTGAAGTGGCAGTGAATATCTATAAAATGATGGCAGCCAAAGTTACTTTTAACGATATTATTGGTGCAATTAATAGCGGCAATATAACCATGTCTGCTGGAAATTTAATCTCAAGTGGTCAACGTCGTACCATTCGAATATTAGGTGAAATCGAATCGCCTTCTGAACTAGAAAATTTTGTTGTAAAATCAGAAAAAGGTAATGCTATTTATTTAAAAGATGTAGCTACAGTAACATTTAAAGAAACTGATAAAACTACATATGCAAGAAAATTTGGCGAACCAGTTGTTATGCTCGATGTTAAAAAAAGAGCAGGTGAAAATATGGTAGCTGCTGCAGAGCAAATAAGAGAAATTGTAAAAGAAGCAAAAGCAAATATCTTTCCTCAAGATTTAGAAGTTATTATTACGAACGATCAATCTTCCGTAACCATTGGACAAGTAGACGATTTAGTAAACAACATTCTCTTTGGTGTTATATTAGTTGTTACCGTTTTAATGTTTTTCTTAGGTTTAAAAAACGCCATTTTTGTAGGCTTTGCAATACCAATGTCTATGTTTATGTCCTTAATGATATTAGGTCTATTTGGATATACGCTTAATACGATGGTTCTATTTGGATTAATTATGGGACTTGGGATGCTTGTAGATAATGGTATTGTTGTTGTAGAAAATGTGTATCGCCTTATGGACGAAGAAGGCATGAGTAGAGTTCAGGCGGCAAAAAAAGGGATTGGCGAAATCGCTTTTCCAATTATTATTTCTACTGCTACTACGGTTGCGGCTTTTATACCATTAGGATTATGGCCTGGAATTATGGGTGAATTCATGATTATCCTACCAATAACACTCTCAATTGTTTTAGGATCATCTTTGTTTGTTGCTATTTTATTCAATTCAGTTTTAGTATCGCAATTCATGAAAATAGAGGATAATGATATGCCCTTAAATAGCATTATTAAAATGACCATTATTATGGTTGTAGTAGGTGTACTAGTATATTTTATTTGTGGTGATTATAGGGCTTTAGGAACACTTATGGTCTTTACTGCAATTATGCTTTGGGTGTATAGACTATTTCTTCGTAAATGGGCTAATAATTTTCAAACTAAGTCATTGGTGAAACTTGAAAATTGGTATGAACGTCAACTACGTAGTGCATTAACAGGAAAAAAAACGTATTTAATAAGTATTGGAACTTTTCTGTTATTAATTGCAGCATTTATTGTTTTTGGAATTTCGCTATTAACACAACGAACTAAAGTTGAGTTTTTTCCAGACAAGACCCCTAATCAAATAATTGTTTATATAGAGTATCCGCAAGGCACGGGTATTGAAAAAACAAATGCCATAACAAAAGAAATAGAAAAGCGTGTATTTGAGACTCTTGATGACCCAGAATATAAAGACGGAGACCACAATTACATGGTTGAAAGTGCTGTTTCTCAAGTTGGTGAAGGTGCTGGTAATCCATTGGATGGAGGCTCAACTGCAGAGATGCCTCATAAAGCCAAAATAACAGCGTCTATGAGAGAATACAAATATAGACGCGGAAAAGACAGTGAATTATTGCGACAAAAAGTTCAAAAATCACTTGTTGGTATTTACCCAGGTATATTAATTTCGGTTGAAAAAGATCAGAGTGGTCCTCCTGTAGGTCATCCAATTAGTATTGAACTTGAAGGTAATGACTATAATGAACTTATTGCTACTGCCGAAAATATGCGTGAATTTATTAACACTAAAAACATTTCAGGTATTGATGAATTAAAAATAGATGTTAATAAGGACAAACCATCAATGCAAGTTCTAATCGATAGAGAAAAGGCAGGTGAATTGGGTGTAAATGCAAATCAAGTTGGTCAACAATTACGAAATTCTATATTTGGTGCCAAGGCAGGAATCTATAAGGAAGATGGTGATGATTTTGATATTTATGTCCGTTTTAGTAAAGAAAATAGATACAACACAAGCTCTCTTTTTAATCAGAATATTACCTTTAGAGATAATAACGGTAAGATTAAGGAGATTCCTGTATCTGCGATTACCAAACACGAAAACACGTCCGGTTATAGTGCCATAAAACACAAAGCCACAAAACGAATTGTTACAGTCTATTCTGCATTATCTCCAGGTTATACAGATGCCGGTGCGATTGTTTCTCAAATTCAAAACGAAATGAAAAGTTTTGAAAACCTCCCTAACAATATAAATATAGATTATACCGGGCAAATTGAAGAACAAAACAAACAGATGGCATTTTTAATAGGTGCGTTTTTTACAGGTTTAGCATTAATATTTTTCATATTAATATTTCAATTTAATTCAATTTCTAAACCAGCTATTATCATGATGGCTATCTTTTTAAGTTTTATTGGTGTCTTTGGTGGTATTGTAATTTCCGGTAGTTCTTTTGTAATTATGATGACAATGGTAGGTATTATTTCTCTTGCTGGAATTGTGGTGAATAATGGTGTTGTTTTATTAGATTATGCACAACTTTTAATAGACCGAAAAAAGATAGAAAGAAATATCGATGAAGATGGTTATCTAAACACTGAAGATTTATTTGAGAGTATTATAAAAGCAGGCAAGGCTCGTTTAAGACCCGTGTTATTAACAGCTATAACTACAATTTTAGGATTAATCCCATTGGCGATTGGTTTAAACTTAAACTTCTTTACACTGTTTAAAGATTTTAATGCTAATATTTACTTTGGTGGAGATAATGTTGTCTTTTGGGGTCCACTAGCGTGGACAGTAATTTACGGTTTATTTATAGCAACATTCTTAACATTAATTGTAGTTCCAATATTATTCTTTTTAGTTAATAAACTAAAGCGAAAAATATTTTTAAGGAAACAGTTGAGTGTATAAATTTAATAAATAAAAAAAGCCGAAGCATTTGCTTCGGCTTTTTTAACATAATATAATTACGTCTATTATTTCAATTTAAAGCTTAATCTAGCAAAAAGAAAACGTCCTCCAATACCAAATTGTTGTGCACGTCTTGACCAATCAAATCTTCCGCCACTTCTATTGTTTCCACCATCAGCTAAAACTTGTGCAGCTCTGTCTGGATAAATATCAAACAAGTTGTTGGCACCAACTGTAAGTGTTAAACTTTCTGAAGCCTGATAACCAAAAGATAAGTCGGTTACTAATTTAGTTCCAAAAACTTGTTGTCTATCTACATTTGTTGTTGCCTCGGTAACTTCTCCAAAAAATACGTTTCTTAAGAAAACATTGAATTTACCAGCTGTTAAATTATTAGATAAATTAATTTTTGTTCTTGGGACAGCTTCTTCTAAATACACTCTACTATCTTCAGGAAAATAGGTGTCTACTAAACCAGCATCCTCTAAAACTTGAGATGCATGAATATCTCCAACTTGTTTTGTTTTAGAGAAGGTTCCAGACAAATCATTTTTCAATCTCATATTTGTTCCAATATCCATTTTTTGAGTTATTACAAAATCTAAACCATAAGATTCTGTGTCAATGGCATTAGCAAAAAATGATGCCGCTGATGCATTTGCCTGTCCTAACAAAATATCTAATTCAGATCCAGTTCCTGGCCCTTTAAATTGACCCGTATATACGACTCTATCATCAATACCTACAAAATATCCATCAACCGTAAAGGTTAAATTTGCATCAGGCATTTTAGCTGTAAAACCTAAACTAATACTTCGAGATGTTTCTTCTTTTAATTGAGGTATTCCTAATAATTGTGCAGCCCTACTATCGTTAGCAAATGTTCCAACTTCTTGAGGGTCACCATTTTGATCGAATATAGTCGATGTAGAATTAAAATTTAATTGATGTAATGAAGGCGCTCTAAATCCTGTATTTAAAGCAGCTCTTATATTAATGTTTTCACTAGCTTTTAATCTAGTTGCTAACTTAAAATTAAGGGTAGAGCCAAAATCAGAGTAGTTTTCGAAACGGGTAGCAAAACTTACTAAAAATGATTCTGAAAAATCTGCTTCTAAATCAAAATATCCAGCAATACTACTACGGTCTCTTGATAACTCGTTATTAGGGCTAAAACCTGGAAATACCTGTGAGCCTCCTGGTCTAGATGAATCAAAAAAGTCTTTAGACGGATCTTGAGAAGCTAAGGTTATAACCTGACCTTCTGCTGTATATTGCGAATATGATGCTTCTTCTCCAGCTATAATTTCGTAATTTTCTAATCTATACTCTGCACCAAAAGCAACGTTTAATCCATTAAAAATATCGTCATAAAATTGATTGATATCTAGATTAACCGTGTTTTGCATAAAACTAAACCCTCCTGCATCAAAGGTAGTAGGAGATGCATTTTGCTGCGATGCATTAAAGGTGTTTCCAATTGTATATAAAAATCCGTTTTTACCATAAGTATTACTAAAATCTACATTCCAATCATTCACTTTTCCTCTTATTCCTACAGATAATGATTTATCACTGATGGTTGAATTTATTTCCGGTAAAAAACCATTATTATACGCTGGAGTATAGGTTCTACTCTGATTTGGTAATCTGTAGAATCCGGCCGAATTCCCTTTTCTAGAACTCATTCCTGCAAAAGAGTATAACTCGGTTCCATTATCATCTAAAGGGATTGATAAGTTTGCGAAAAAACGCCCACCTCGTACTTGAGATTGACCAACACGCATATTATAATCACTTCTTTTCTGACCACGTGCAGATAATTCGGTAGTTGTGTTATCATCACCCAAAACATCTTGTAATTCTGGTTTCGTCAAACTACTACCTACAGGAATAATTCCTGCTTCTCCAGCATAAAAATTAACATCAGCAACATCGTCATCTAATAATTGAGATATATCATAATTATCATCAAGTGCAAATCTTTCTACTGTATTATATAAATTAAAGACGTTACCTTCCCATTCCTTCATTCTGCTATAATCTTCTCTATAATCAAAATCTCCAGTGAAATTAATAAAACCACCATTATCGCCAATAGGCAATCCATAATTCACACTTACATTTACGGTTTCACCATCAACGCCTCCTGTTTGATCATTTGCGTTTTTAGAAAAATTAGCGCCTGTCGTAACATTAAAGGTAAGCTCATTTACATTTTCATTTAAGACAATATTAATAACACCAGCAATAGCGTCTGATCCATATTGAGCAGCTGCTCCATCTCTCATTATTTCTAACCTCTTTATAGAACCAGATGGAATTGCATTTAAATCTGTCCCTACACTTCCACGTCCGAATGTTCCATTAACATTCACTAAAGACGAGTTATGTCTTCTCTTTCCATTTACTAAAACTAGTACCTGATCTGGACCTAAACCTCTTAAAGAAGCAGGATCAATATGATCTGTACCATCAGAAATAGTTTGTGTATTTGAGGTAAACGAAGGGGCTACAAAATTTAAAATTTGATTTAAATTAACTTGTGGTCCTGACGCCGTTAATTCTGCAACATCAATCACATCGACTGGCACAGGAGTATCTACAGCAGTTCTGCTTGGGTTTCTTGAACCAATAAGAACAACTTCATCTAAAGCAACGCCTTCATTTAAAGCAATTGAAACGTTGTCAGAAGAAGAAACTTCCATTTCAGTAGATTCAAAACCTACAGAAGACACTACAATTGTAGCAGGAAAACTGTCAGCTTCTAACAAAAAATTTCCGTCAAAATCTGAAATTGCACCTGTGGTTGTGCCTTTAATAATAACATTCGCACCTGGTAGAGGGCTACCTGTACTGGCCTCTGTAACAGTACCTGTTATAGTACTTTGAGCAACGATAACCGAAGAGGATAACATCGCAAAAAGCATAAATAATTGAGAGAGTAATAATTTTTTCATTTTTAAATTATTTTGAATTAGTAAAGACGAAGATATACAAATTTTTAAGAAACTATGCATGCATATGAATTATATGCAAAATAAATGCTAAAATTCAACACATTTTTTATTGATTTTACGAAAAAAAATAAGGATGTTATAATAACTAAATACTTTGAAATTAATTGCCAAGCTAAAAAAGAAAACTCAAAAAACTGGATACTTAAAAAAACATCTTAAAAAATTCATACTCATTGGTATTTCCTTAAATTTGCACATCAATTTTTTACTATGTACAGAAGTCATACTTGTGGTGAATTAAGAGCATCACATATAAATACAGAGGTTACACTTTCGGGTTGGATTCAAAAATCTCGAGACAAAGGTTTTATTGTTTGGGTAGATTTAAGAGATCGCTACGGGATTACACAATTAGTGTTTGATGAAGAACGTACAACAAAATCTCTGATGGAACAGGCTCAAAAATTAGGGCGAGAATTTGTAATTCAAGTTAAAGGGGTTGTTATAGAACGAGCTTCTAAAAATCCGAATATTGCTACTGGAGACATTGAAATATTAGTATCAGAATTAACCATTTTAAACGATGCGAAGACACCTCCTTTTACTATTGAAGATGAAACAGATGGTGGCGAAGAGTTACGTATGCAATATCGTTATTTAGATATACGTCGTAATCCAGTAAAAAATAGTTTGATTTTTCGTCATAAAGTGACACAAGAGGTTCGTAAATATTTATCTGATCAAGAATTTATTGAAGTCGAAACACCTTATTTAATAAAATCTACGCCTGAAGGTGCTCGCGATTTTGTGGTTCCGAGTAGAATGAACGAGGGTGAATTTTACGCACTTCCACAATCACCGCAAACCTTCAAACAATTATTAATGGTTGGTGGCATGGACAAATATTTTCAAATAGTAAAATGTTTTAGAGACGAAGATTTACGTGCAGATAGACAACCTGAATTTACACAAATAGATTGTGAAATGGCATTTGTTGAACAAGAAGATATTTTAAATGTTTTTGAAGGACTTACACGCCATTTATTAAAAGAAATCAATGGCGTAGAAGTCGATAAATTCCCAAGAATGCTATATGATGATGCCATGCGTTTGTATGGAAATGACAAACCTGACATTCGTTTCGGAATGCAATTTGGCGAATTAAATAACGTTGCCCAACATAAGGATTTCAACGTGTTTAATTCGGCTGAATTAGTTGTAGGCATTGCTGTTCCTGGAGGAAATAGTTATACAAGAAAAGAAATAGATAAACTAACCGATTGGGTGAAACGTCCGCAAGTTGGTGCCTTAGGCATGATTTATTGTAGATGTAATGACGACAATACTTATAAATCTTCTGTCGATAAATTTTACGATCAAGAAGATTTAGCAAAATGGGCTGAAACCACGAATGCAAAAGCTGGTGATTTAATTTGTGTGCTTTCTGGTGAAACGAATAAAGTTCGTGCTCAATTAAGTGCTTTACGTATGGAATTAGCAGAACGTTTAGGGTTAAGAAATCCTAAAGAATTTGCGCCTCTTTGGGTAATCGATTTTCCATTATTAGAATTGGATGAAGAAACAGGAAACTATCATGCCATGCATCACCCTTTTACGTCTCCAAAACCTGGACAATTAGAATTATTGACTACGAATCCAGGAGAAGTAAAAGCAAATGCATACGATTTAGTATTAAATGGAAACGAAATCGGTGGTGGTTCAATCAGAATTCATGACAAACAGATTCAAGCTACCATGTTAAAACATTTAGGTTTTTCTGATGATGAGGCCAAAGCACAATTCGGTTTCCTTATGGATGCTTTCGAATACGGTGCACCTCCACATGGCGGACTCGCTTTTGGATTAGACAGATTAGTTGCTATTCTAGGAGGTCAAGAAACCATTCGGGATTTTATTGCATTTCCTAAAAATAATTCAGGCCGAGATGTTATGATAGATGCTCCTGCACCAATTGATGAAGACCAATTAAACGAATTAAGTTTAAAGCTTAATCTGAAATCATAATTATTAAATCCTGCTTTTGCAGGATTTTTTTATTAGTTTTAATTTATGCCAAAGCAGACACTAATAAAACGCTTTTTAATCTGGAGGTATAAACATATCTCTCAAAAGAATTTTGTCTTTTTATTAAGCATTGCAATTGGCTTATTGGCTGGCTTAATTTCAGTTTTAATTAAAAATATCACATTTAGTATTGAATGGTTTTTAGAAACCATCACTTTCTCAAATAATAGTTTTTATTTTATTTTTCCGATTCTTGGCCTGTGGTTGGTTTACCTTTTTGTTAAGCATGTTTCCAAAAAGCCTATCGAACAGGCAATTCCTAGTATATTGTTTTCATTATCAAAGAAAGATGGTTTACTTAAACGCAGCAAAATTTACCTTCCATTAATTACAGCACCTTTAACAGCGGGTTTTGGTGGATCTGTCGGCTTATTAGGTCCAGCTATTGCTTCTGCCTCGGCAGTGAGTTCTAATATTGGCAAGCTATTTCATATTGACAGAAAAACTAGAACCTTATTAATAGGTTGTGCTGCGGCAGGTGCCATCGCTTCTATTTTCCAATCGCCTATAGCCGCCATTATTTTTGCAATAGAAGTTTTTAGTTTAGATCTTACTTTTGCATCATTACTACCATTACTTTTAGCTTCTGTTTCTTCAGTTTTAACGTCTTATTTTTTTGTTGGTGATGGCGTCCTTTTTAATTTTGATGTTTCAAATAAATTTGAACTAAAAGACACACTCTTTTACATCGCTTTAGGAATAGGAACTGGTGTAGGTTCTATTTATTTTTATAAAATATACTTTGCGGTTTATGCCTTTTTTAATCGTTTTAAAACAAATGGTCAACGACTTATTATTGGCGGTTTGGCCATAGGTATCATGCTTTATTTCATTCCTCCATTATATGGTGAAGGTTTTGGTTTTATTAATGATTTATTAAACAATAACTATCTACAGGCTTTAGGAAAAACACCTTTTGATACTCATCTAGACAATGTTTGGGTTGTAATTGCCTTACTCATTGGTATTACAATATTTAAGGCTATTGCTATGACAACAACATTTGCAGCTGGTGGTGCCGGTGGTATTATTATCCCAACAATGGTTATGGGAAGTGCTTTAGGAAATGTGGTCGCTAAAATGATAAATAATTTAGGTTTAAATTTTCATGTATCTGAAGCAAATTTTACACTTATTGGGATGGCTGGACTCATCGCTGGTGTTTTACATGCCCCTTTGACAGCTATTTTTCTTATTGCTGAAATCACAGGTGGATATGAGCTTTTTGTCCCTTTGATGATAACAGTTTCTATGTCGTTTATAATTACTAAAAATGCTATTGAACATACAATTTACACTAAAGAACTTGCAGAAAAAGGCACGTTGCTAACGCACGATAAAGATCAAAGTGTTTTAACCTTAATGACTTTAGATAGCATTGTGGAAAAGAATTTTGTAGCCTTACATCCTGAAATGACCTTAGGTGACATGTTACATAAAGGTGTAGCAAAATCTAATAGGAATCTATTCCCTATTATAAATGAAAACAAGCAACTTGTTGGTATTATTTTGCTAGATAATATCAGAGATATTATGTTCGATCAGACCTTATATAACTCTACAACTGTCGAAACATTCATGCAAAGCCCACCTGATTTTATTAAATATGAAAATGATTCTATAAAAATTGTTATGAAAAAATTTCAAGATTCTAGCGCATGGAATTTACCTGTTATTAGAGAAGGTAAATACTTTGGGTTTGTATCAAAATCTAAACTACTTACGGCATATAGGCGAGAATTAATTAACTTCACTAAATAAAATGAAATATTTTATTATACTATTTTTGGCTGTTTCTTTAGGAAGTATTTTAACAGGATACTTTCTTGAGTTAGATCATTCAGAAAAGTTCGTTGGATTTGGTGTTCTTGGATTATTCTTTATTGTGTTCCCTTTATTTTCTTATTACAGATGGAAAGATAAAAATGCCAAAGATTATATGATAACAAAAGAAAATTTAGATAAAATGAAAAAATTTAAAGACTCTAATTATAACTAATTTAGGTTTCTTTTTTCGATAAAAAATTTCTTTAAAATTGATGAGGCTTCATCTTCTAAAATACCTCCTTTAATTTTTGTTTTAGGATGTAGTTTTGTTTTTAAATTAATACACCCTCGTTCTTCATCTCTAGCGCCGTAAACAATATTGCTAATCTGACTCCAGTACAAACCACCAGCACACATTTGGCAAGGTTCTATAGTGACATATAGTGTGCAATTAACAAGATACTTTCCTCCTAAAAAATTAGCAGCTGCAGTTATGGCTTGCATTTCGGCATGAGCAGTAACGTCATTTAAAGTTTCGGTTAGATTATGTGCTCTAGCAATAACTCTATTATCAATCACAATAACAGCACCTATTGGAATTTCCCCTTTTTCGTAAGCTGCTTCTGCTTCCTGAAGTGCTTTTTTCATAAAATACGTATCATCAAAAGGATTTATCATTCTCGTAAAAATAAAAAAGGTAACTAAACTATCAGCTACCTTTTAAAAAATTTATTTAGTATTATCTATTTTTTAATGATTTTCTCATTAACGTTAATAAATTCTCCATTAATGTTTAAAATATATAAGCCAGATTGTAACGTGCTAACATTTACAGTGACTTCTCCAAATAAGATTTCTTTTTGGTATAAAACTCGTCTACCATTAATATCTGTTAATGTTAAAACAACCTCTCCTAAGCTTCTATTCGATTTTATAATAAAATTGTTAGTCGTTGGGTTCGGGAATATTTTATAATCCTTCGTAATAAAATCATCAGTACTTAATGATGTACAATTAGCAAGTGAAGGATCTCCTGGATCAGGCATTGTAAAATCTTCTACTTGATCTATCATAGATTCAGGAAACCCTTGAGAAGCATTAATACCTAAACCTCTTGCTGCAAATGCTTCCCAAATTAAACATTGGTCTTCGCCTCCAGTTAATGCCACATCTGCAGCCAAAATTGCATCTCTGGCATCTACATACCCAGGACCACATGGTTGCAATTTTAAACCGTCCATTACAATTTGCATGACCTTATTGTTGCCACCAGTACCAGTGTACAAGTCTGCGTCAAAACCATATTTATCTACATAAGCCCAAGACAAATCCCAAAGTACTGTAGCCCAAACAAAACCGACATAATGTACTAACTCATTCCATAACACTGGTTCTCCGTCGATTGTTCCTGCAACCGAATTATCATTTGTATCATCGTATGTAAAATTATTTATGGCAAAATCTGTACTATAAGGTGATCTTCGAGATAGACTTCCTCCGGTAGTTGTTACGTAATTAAACATCGTACGTGGTGTTTCTTGTACATCTCCCGTTTTCATAGTAATCATTAACCCAAACCAATCAGACCAACCTTCTCCCATTTGCTCTAAATTAACTAAACAGCCTACATTCTCATTACCACCTGTAAGCCTGTTTGAAATTCCATGACCATATTCATGAGCAACAACGATATTAGAATAATCACCATCTCTTAAGTCTTCTTCGCTTGCCAAAGTAACATTAACTGTATTGGCACCATTCAATTCGGAAATAATAGCTTCCCCATCATCAAAACCTATCATTACAGAAGGAATGGTAACTCCAGCTCCAACAGCTCCTGGACCCATTAATGACGTTTCTGTATTACCTGTATTATTCACTACAATCACTGCTATAGCTCCTTCAGTTTCTGCTGCTAATACTTTAAATCCAAATTCACAATCTCCACGTCGTAATATCGCAATTTTACCTGTTAATGCAGATCCATTTGTAATCACATCGCAAGCATCATTTGGATCGCTAGATGTACCGCCACTATCATCGTCCTCGACTAAAACAACGTCAGCTATTACCGGAAACTCACTTGGGAAATCCGGTCCAAAACCTGCTGGTGTACCATTGTATACTCCTGCCAAAGAACCATTGTTAATGGTTATTGGTGGCGAAGAAAACCCATCCCAAAGAAACATTTGCATTCTCGGGCTAAACCCATCAGACGGTGTACCAAAATTTGCATTATTATTGCCACTACCATCTTGAGCGTCTGCATTAACCGGATCTCCTGCACCAGCAGCATTACCTCTTCTGTAATTGTTTTCTTGAAAATTACCAGCATTTTCATCAAATCCATAATGATACCAAATATCATGCATCATATTATTCATATAAAATAAATTGGTAATTGCTGCATCTTGGTAATCTGCTGGTTGTTGTGTATTAAAATTTACCGGGAAATTAAAATTTAAACCTGCACCTCCATCTGGCATATATCCTGTTCCATCATTACCATTGTCATCCAATTGTGCAATTACATTATTCCCTTGTGTGTCTGTATATTCAGCTCCAGCGGCATCATTATCATCATGCCACCCATGAGGTGAAGCAAGTGTATTTGCTGGTTCCGAAATTAATTGGACAGATCCATCATCGGGAGTTTCTGCTGGTAATGGCAACACATTATACTGTGAACCATCAGCCATAACTATTGAATTATTTATTTTAAATAAACTAAAATTCGATTCACTAATTTTTCTTTCTTTGATTGTGTGTGTCTTATGATTTGAATGGTTGCCGTCTCCAAAATTACAGGTTAAAATCCAATCGTTAATATCTAAAACCTCGCCAGAAACAGCATCGACTCTTATACTCCACCAGTGTTTATTATCTAATGTGTTAATAAATAAATCCCAAGAAAGTTTAAGAGTATTCTCTTTTGTATGAAAAAACACGAGTTTTACAGGGATGTTGTCTTGAGAAATATTTCCTTTCGTATACTCGTAAATATTATTTTCAGAATTTATTAATTCTATTTCTTTTATATCTCCTATATTAACATGCATTGCTGCTCTCTGTATTGCTTGATCAGGTGTTAATGCAGGAGTTATTGTATTTACTTTTTGGTTAATCTCTTTGAGAAACCTGTTTGCAAAATGAAAAACCCTATTATGTTTTACGGCTATGGTAGAAATTGCATTATGTATAGGTATACCTTTATAACCTTGGTTTAAATAAACACTTGTGACTTTTGTTTTTGTAGTATAGACTTCTCCGTTAACGTAAATATCACTAATGTCGTTATCAGATAATTGCAACTTATCTTTATTAAGCTTTAAATAATCAATAATTTGGTTATTTAATTTAGAATCAGTTAATCTGTTTTGAGCAAAACTATTATGGGTTAAAAAAAGGAATCCTATAATAAACAAGCATATTAAGTAGTTATTTTTCATTTTGTAGCTTTTTTTTAAGAATCACAAATATAAGAATCTCATTGGAGAATATAAAACACTAATTAAATCGGCATAAATTCTATAATGTTTGTCCTTTATTTTACAGGTAGAAGATTAATTAAATCTTGTACTTTTGCTCTGTGCAAAACAACATTTTAAATCAAATAAATTCACCAAAAGAACTTCGTTTTTTAAATCAAGATGAGCTACCTCAGCTTGCTAAAGAGTTACGTGATTTCATAATTAATATTGTAGCTACTAAAGAAGGACATCTTGGAGCAAGTCTAGGAGTTGTCGAACTAACGATTGCACTACATTATGTATTTAATACACCTAAAGATTTATTAATTTGGGATGTAGGTCACCAAGCGTACGGGCATAAAATATTGACTGGCAGAAAAGATGTATTTGATACAAATAGGCAATTAAATGGCATTAGTGGCTTTCCTAAACGAAGTGAAAGCAACTATGATACATTTGGAGTTGGTCATGCTTCTACGTCAATTTCGGCCGCTTTAGGTATGGCGATCGCTTCTCAATTAAAAGGAGATTTCGATAAACATCATATTGCTGTTATTGGTGATGCATCAATAGCAAGTGGAATGGCTTTTGAAGGCTTAAATCATGCTGGAGTTACAAATGCAAATTTACTAGTTGTATTAAACGATAATGCCATTGGTATTGATCCAAGTGTTGGTGCTTTAAAGCAATATTTAACCAATGTTAAAAGGGGAACCCAAAAACAAGACAACATTTTTGAAGCTTTAAATTTTGATTATTCTGGCCCTATAGATGGACACGATATTAATGCGATTATTATTGAATTAGAAAGATTAAAACACGTAAAAGGCCCAAAGTTTTTACACGTTATTACTACCAAAGGAAAAGGATTAAAACAAGCCGAGGAAGATCAAGTTAAATATCATGCCCCTGGAAAATTCAATTCTACTACAGGAGAAATTATTGCCAAAACAGCATCCAACCTGCCAAAATATCAAGATATATTTGGCCATACCATTGTAGAATTAGCCAAACAAAATAAAAACATTGTTGGTATTACACCAGCAATGCCTACTGGAAGCTCATTGAAATATATGATGGAGCAAATACCTGAACGTGCATTTGATGTTGGTATTGCCGAACAGCATGCCGTTACACTAGCTGCAGGAATGGCAACACAGGGACTCATCCCTTTTTGTAATATTTACTCAACCTTTTTACAACGTGCTTACGACCAAGTAATACACGATGTTGCATTACAAAATCTTCCTGTAGTTTTTTGTTTAGATCGTGCTGGATTGGTTGGCGAAGATGGAGCTACACATCATGGTGTTTTTGATTTGGCATATTTAAGATGCATTCCGAACCTTATCATTTTTGCACCTCGTAACGAAATCGAATTACGCAATATTATGTACACTGCGCAATTGGGGTTAAATCATCCAATTGCAATCAGGTATCCTAGAGGTCGTGGAATTACAATTGACTGGAAACAACCTTTTTCGAAAATTGAGATTGGTAAAGGTGTACAACTTAAAAAGGGTGAAAAATTAGCAATAATAAGCATCGGAACTATTGCTATAAATATTATTGAAGCTATACAAGGTTTAAATGTTTCACATTATGATCTGCGATTTGTAAAACCTTTAGATGAAACTTTACTTCATAAAATATTTAAAACGCACAAAACAATTATCACCATAGAAGACGGAGCTATTAAAGGAGGTTTTGGAAGTGAGATACTAGAATTTTCTTCAATAAATAATTATTCCAATACAATAAAGGTTATTGGAATTCCTGACACTTTCATTGAACACGGAAGAGTTTACGAACTTCAAAAATCTATTGGTTTAGACTCTGAAAGTCTTAAGAGGCAAATACAAAACATACTCTAATTGTGCGTCATATATTGAGCATCAACTTCTGGAACATCATTATTATTCGCTTCGCTAATAGCTAATAAACATGCAAAAGTCACAAAAAAAATGACGATTGCTCCAAGTAGGTTCTTTTTCATCTTTAGTTAATTTTATGGTGAAGTAAAAATATATAAATTATCGTTAATATACAAGTTTATCCGATTAAATACATAAATTAATTTCTAACCTTTCAAAATTCAAAGCCTTTAATTTTTTTATAATTCAAGATTGCTTTACTATCAGATAGTAATGATACATAATGACAAACGTGTAATAATCTATTGTACAGGCTGTCATGTTTTATATTAATAGTTTTAGGTAATTGCTTTAAAATCAACTTATCATAATTAGACTGCGAATTATTAAATTTATTATTGACTGCAGTGATATAAACATTTAACAACTCATTAATTACTCGGTATCCAGCAATTTCTTTATCTAAAACTTCGGCAGATTCATAAATATTTTCGATACTTATTTTAATGATATCATTTATTTGAGCTTCATATTTACTTTTATCCAATAATGCTATATTAAACTCTCCTTTAAGTATAACATCTTCATTTTTTATAAAAATATCTGCAACTTCATTAATTAATGTGTTTATTGCCAAAGCACGTAGATAACTTACTCGATCTTGAGTATTTTTTAATTGATGATATTTTTTTGTGTTAATTGTGTCTCGCACAAGATTGATTAAATACTCTAACGCAAATTCTTCTTGAATCAAACCAAGGTTAATACCATCTTCGAAATCTATAATAGTATAACAAATATCGTCGGCGGCTTCTACCAGAAAAGTTAATGGATGTCTTGAAAAACTATTATCATTATTATCTCCTCGTTCTATTAAACCTAATTCGTTAGCAACATCGATAAAAGGTTCTTTTTCGCTTTGAAAAAAACCGTATTTTTTATCCGCAATATGATTGGTTGGTTTCTTTGGAAGCGATTCTTTAGGATATTTCATAAAAGTACCAAGCGTGGCATAACTTAAACGCAGACCTCCTTCGCGTCCATCTCTACTTTGTGTTAAAATTTTGAATCCGTTTGCATTGCCTTCAAAATCACATAAATCTTGATATTCTTTCTTAGATAAAGTTTCTTGAAATATTTTCCCTTTTCCTGTTTTAAAGAACTCTCCAATTGCTTTTTCTCCAGAATGACCAAAAGGTGGGTTTCCAATATCATGTGCCAAAGCTGAAGCTGCTACAATAGCGCCAAAATCATTCGCTTGATACCCATGGATGTTTTGCAAATGCGGATGTTTTTCTAATAGTTTTTGACCAACTTTTCTGCCTAACGAACGTCCAACAACACTAACCTCTAAACTATGTGTTAATCGTGTATGCACAAAATCTGTTTCAGACAAAGGAACAACCTGTGTTTTATCCTGTAAGCTTCTAAATTCTGAAGAAAATATAATGCGGTCATAATCTACTTCAAAGCCCAATCGAGTTTCGTCTTGTTCTTTTCGCAAACGTTTATTTGTATCTCCAAAACGTTTTAATGATAATAATTGTTCCCAATTCATAAATTAAAGTTAAGCCTTGGCAAGATAACCAAAAACAATAAAAATAAAATCTGTTTTTGGTAACATTAATCTAACATTATAATCATAGTTGTTTAATGATTACTTAACATTTGAAAAACTGCAAAGTCATTTCTTTGTGATTCTACATGATTTGCAGTTTATGAAACGAATTATTTTAATATTTACAATACTTTTATCTGGTTTTTGCTTTTCACAAAATACTGGCTCGATTGTAGGAGTAGTTTTAGATGGTGAATTAAATAACATTCCTTTAATGCAGGCAACTATTTCGATAAAAGACACCTCCTTACAGTCAACTTCTGACTCTAATGGTATTTTTTATTTCGAAAACCTAGAAGAAGGTAATCATACATTGGTATTTAGTTTTATTGGTTATCAGTCTAAAGATATTAATATTCAAATTATTTCGAATCAGCAAACTGATGTTATTACTTCGCTTAATGCTAGTAAAATTTCTTTAAATGATATTGCATTATTAAATATTACTACTAAAGAAGAAGCTAAAGCTTCAATGGTTCTAAATAATTAAAGACCACACTTTAATTAATTTCATAAAGTCATCTAAACACTAACCTTTTCGGTAAAAAAACAGAATTGAATTTGGTTTTCAAATCCTAATCTCTCAATGTTAATTTTTTGTTTCCAACTTATGCTTTTGGTAATATCCTGTTAACCTTTATATAACTTTTCCATTACTGTTCTTTAATTATTAGATAACATACATATTAAAGCATGTGTCTTTCTTTGTGCCAAGAATTTTTAAGAGAAAAATGAAGAAATTTATATTATTATTTATCATGCTTTTTACTACTGCATCGTACTCTCAAAGTACAGGATCTATAGTAGGAAAATTAACAGATAAGGAATACAATAACGAACCTTTAGCGTTTGCTAATGTTTTAATAAAAGGAACAACAACTGGAACAACTTCAGATTTTGATGGTCTTTATGTTTTTAATGATCTAGAAGTTGGGTCGTACACTTTAATCTTTAGTTTTGTTGGTTATGAAACAATAGAAATTGAAACTATTGTTGAAGATGGTAAGGTAACAGAAATAAATGTACCAATGGGTGCGAGTGCAGCATCGCTTGATGAAATTGTTATTACTACAACTACAAAACGAGAAAGTGTCGTAGCCCTTTTATTAGATCAGAAAAAAGCGGTAGAAATTAAACAAAGTATAGGAGCCGAAGAATTATCTAGAAAAGGTATTAGTGATGCTGCTCAAGCTGTTACAAAAATTTCTGGTATTTCTAAACAAGAAGGTTCAAGTAATGTTTATGTAAGAGGTTTAGGAGATAGGTATTTAAATACAACTTTAAATGGTTTGTCTTTACCTTCTAACGATGTAAATAAGAAGAATATTGATTTAAATCTATTTTCTTCGGACATCATTGAGAATGTTTCTGTTAGCAAATCTTACTCTCCAAAATTCTATGGTGATTTCTCTGCTGGTAATGTCAACATTTCTTCAAAAGACTATAAGGGAAAAGGGTTCTTTGATGTAACAATAGATGCAGGAATAAATTCAAATACAACTGGAAAAGATTTTGTGCGTAGTGAAGGCACAGGGTTCTTTGGCTATTATGGCAGATATGAACACAATCCATTTGCGGTAATATTATCTCATGGTATTGATCCAGAAGATGCTGGCGCTCCAATAAATATAAACTATGGAGCTTCTGCCGGTAAGTCTTTTGATTTTGAAAACGGATCTCGTTTAAGTCTTTTTGCTACATATTCTTTTGAAAACGGCTACGAATATAGAGAAGGTGAAGCTGTAGATTATACACTTACAGAGAAAAAAGCCTTTGATGCTGCCGAAGAATACGAATATTCTACTACTACTACAGCAATGACAAATGCGGTATATAGAATAGACACAGACAATAGTGTGAAATTCAACAGTCTTTTTATTAATAACTCATCAGATGTTGTTGGTTATTTTGGAGTAGATGGTGGCGGAAGAAATAGAGATGCACAACTTAATACAGACGAAGGTTTCTACCAAATGAATGTTCAATTTGACCAAACAAGAATGTTTGTAAATCAATTAGAAGGAGATCATACTTCTGGAAAATTTGATATTGATTGGGGATTAGGTTACAACTTGGTTTATGCAAATCAACCAGACAGAAAGCGTATTAGTTTAGAAAACTATCAATATGCATTAGATAGTGACCCTAATACAAACCCGACGTTTTATAGTAATGTAATTTTTGATAATCAGCGTTATTTTCAAAACATTACAGACGAAGAATTTAATAGCCGATTAAACGTCGCTTTTAATGCTTCAGAAAATATAAAATTTAATCTAGGTTACGATGGTAAATACAAAACTAGAGACTTTGATAATATTAGATATGGATATGATATTGTAGATTCAGATTATCCTGTTATGGATGTAAATAATATCAATAACGATATTAATCTGGATAACTTAAGAGTTAATCCAAATGACGATACCGGACTTTATTTAACTAAAGTTATTAAAGCTTATCCGAATTCATCAAACACCAACAGACCAGGACTTCCTGAAAACACGTATAATGGAGAATTAAATATTTATGCAGGTTATCTTGATGCCGAAATAAAAGCTGGTGAAAAATGGTTAATTGTTCCTGGAATTAGAGTTGAGTCTGTTGATCAAGAAATTAGTTATGACGTAATTAATCTTGGTAATAATGGGAACACTACAGTAAAATCATACCAAAATTTTTTCTTACCTAGTTTAAATGTAAAATATGCATTAAACGAAGAGCAAAATATACGTTTTACAGCAAGTCAAACAACATCACTTCCAGAATTTAAAGAAGTCGCTCCATTTGTTTACGAAAACATTGCAACACGTATTGGTGGTAATCCAGATTTGTTAGGATCTAGTAACCCAGATTTTATAAATGTAAGTGACAAATCTTATTCTAAAATTATAAACTTCGATTTAAAATACGAATGGTTTTATAGTAAAAGCGAAATATTCTCTTTCGCAGTCTTTGCAAAAGAAATTAAGAATCCTGTTAACCTAGTTGTTGGTGCAGATGCTACAGGAACACAACGTTATTTCAGAACCGGTGATAAAGCAACCGTTTATGGTGCAGAAATAGAGGTAAGAAAAAATCTAATTACGGACGAAGACGAAAACGCAAATCTTTCTGTTGGCTTTAATGCAACCTACATGAAAACAGAACAGGATTTATATAGCGAAATTGTTGGTACTTATAGTTTGTCTTTCAACAAAAGTAAAGAAGATTTACAAGGAGCTTCACCATTTTTACTTAATGCAGATATAAACTATTCACCAATATTTGAGAATTACAAGCCAGTAGTGAACTTGGTGTATTCTTATTTTTCAGACAGAATAGATGCTTTAGGTTCTGGGCAATTAGGTAATGTTATAGAGAAGAGTATTTCTACGCTAGACTTTATCTGGAAAAATGAGATAAACGAAAAGTTTGAGATCAATTTCAGTGCAAAAAACTTATTAAACCCTACCATTAAATATGTAAGAGAAACAACATTAGGAGATATTGTAGTGAACTCTGCAAATGGAAAAGGTCTATCAAATTATAAAAGAGGCTTGGATTTTAGTCTTCAACTAAAATACAAATTTTAACACAAACAAAAATAAACTTAAAAACAAAAATTAAATAAATAAAAAAATGATGAAAAATAAATTATTTTTAGGATTAGCAATCGTTGCAATGCTTTTCTCATGTACTACTGACGACACTGCAGATATTGTTATAAATGACAACAGCGATAACAGTGTTGTAAATAATACGACTACAGGTGGTGGTGGAGAAACTGGTCAAACCATTTTCTTGTCTGGAACTTACACCGAAAACTTAACGTTAGATCCAATTAACACCTATAAGGTTAATGGATCATTAATTATGGCTTCAGGGACGACACTTACTGTTCCTGCTGGAATGACAATTAAAGCTTTGGCTACTGGAGCTAATGTTTACATTGCTATTTCTCAAGGTGCAAAAATTACTGCTAACGGAACAGCAAACGAACCAATTGTTTTAACTTCTGATGCGTCATCACCAGCTGCTGGCGATTGGGGTGGGTTAATTATATTAGGTAAAGCACCTATTAACTCTGTTACTGGTACAGCTACTTCTACTTCAGAAATTGCAAGTTTACCATTTGGTGGTACAGATGCTACAGATGATTCAGGTTCAATAAGTTATTTAAGAGTTGAGTATTCGGGTGGTGCAGCAGATGGGCAATCTGAAAACAACGGATTATCTTTCTACGGTGTTGGTAACGGGACTTTTGTTTCTCATGTTGAATCTTTTGAAGGTAAAGATGATGGTTTTGAGTTTTTTGGTGGAACCGTAAATGCAGATCACATTGTGGCAATAAACAATCAAGATGATTCTATAGATTGGACAGAAGGATATACTGGAACAATTACAGATGCATATGTAAAACATGGTGAAAACCATGATAAAGGGATAGAAGCAGATGGTTACAATACAGACTTTAGTAACGAAGGCAGTTATTTCTCTAAACCTACAGTAACAAATCTTACCATTGTTGGTTTAGGTTCTTCAACAGGAAATGAAGCTATTCGTTTAAGAGCTGGTACTCAAGGAATCTTTACTAATGTTTTAATTGAAGGTTTTGAAGAAGGTTTTGATTTAGATGGTGATACTGGAGATAATCCGACTGGTGCTGGTGTATTAAGTAACGACTTAAATGTTACAGATGTAACATTTACAGATGTAACTACAAAACTAAAAAACGATACTGGAGAAATTTTTAATGAAGCAGACTTTATTTCTGGTGATGGAAATGGTACAGGTACTGATTATCTGTCTTGGGGATCTGGTTGGACTATCGAGTAACAAAACATTTTAAGGCATATAACAGAAAAGCATCCTAATTTAGGATGCTTTTCTATTTAAAAGATTTTCAAAATATTGGGTTATTCAATACTTGCAATCTCATTTTTCTTATAATCTACTATTTTAACAGTTTCATCATTCCAATAAAACCACTTGCCGACTTTTTTCCCATTATCATAATTTGCAGAAACTACTTTCTTGCCTTCTGTGTTAAAGCTTAACCATTCACCTTGTAATTTACCATCCACAGTGTAAGTTCCAGTTTGGCTTACAACTCCATTGTCATGATAATAAACAACCTCAATTAAGTTGGTGTCCTCGTTAAGTTTTAAATCTCTCTCCTGCTGTGCAAAAGAGACCACAGTAATTAAAAAGGCAAACAATAAACATGTGTTCTTCATAATTATAGGATTTTAATATTATACATCAAATATAAATATTAATTAACGTTAAATCAATGTATTCATAACTTTAATTTAACATTAAATCACTAATTACATGATTACAAGATGTTTATGAATTTTAATGAAAAACTAAAAAGCTTAATATTTAGTTAATATTATGGTGACGTTAATATCATTTGTAATGTGCATTTTTGTTGAGTCTTAAGACAACTTAATTAGTATTTCATGTAATCTATTAGTTTTTGTCGACTATATTATCATGATTTCTAAAAATGACTGCCTTTGGCCAAGGCAGTTTTTTGTGTTTAATTTAATGTTTTAGAAACATTAAATTAACATTAGTATTGGTTCTTTGCAGCGACAAAAACTAATACTTATTAATGAAAACTAGAGCTTCACTTACAGCTATATTAATTTTATTTGTATTTAATCTTGATGCTCAAGAAATTAAATCTCCAAAATTTGGAAAAGGCTTATTTAACCTTGTAGGGCAAGATAGTTCCTGGACTATGAAAATTGGTGCTCGATTTCAAATTTCGAGCCTCGCATTATGGGAAAACGAGGATGATAAACTAATTAATCCAGAAACCAATATACTAATTAGGAGAGCACGTTTAAAATTTGGAGGCTTTGCTTTTAGCCCGAAGCTTAAATATAAAATCGAATTAGGGTTATCAAATAGAGATATTTCTGGAGCTTCAGAGTTTACCAATAACGCACCAAGATATATTCTAGATGCTGTTATGAAATGGAATTTCTATCAAAATTTTGAATTGTGGTTTGGTCAAACAAAATTACCTGGCAATAGAGAAAGGGTTATTTCTTCGGCAAATATGCAGCAAGTCGATCGCTCACTTCTAAATAGCAGATTTAATATAGACCGTGATATTGGTATTCAATTTAGACATCATTTCAATGTTTCAGAAAAATTCCTTATTCGTGAAATATTTTCAATTGCTCAAGGTGAAGGCCGCAATGTTACTACCGGAAATTTAGGTGGCTATCAATATACTGGTCGTGTAGAATTACTTCCTTTTGGAAAATTTGAAGGCAAAGGAGATTATAAGGGTTCTGATTTAAGTCGAGAAGTCACGCCTAAATTAGCATTTGCTGTAGGCTATGATTTTAATAATGATGCTGTAAAAACAAGAAGCAATCAAGGCTTATATATGAAAACTGATGTTGGTTTTCATGAAACGAATATCACAACTTTATTCATAGATTTTATGTATAAACATAAGGGCTTTTCGTTAATGGGAGAATATGCAAGTAGAGATGCAAAAGATGCATTTGCAAAAAATTCTGATGGTACATTAACTGGGGACGAAGTTCAAGTTGGAAAAGGTTTAAACCTACAAACTGGATACTTGTTTAAGAATAACTGGGAAGTATCTGGCCGGTATTCACACATTAAATTAGATAAAAATATAACTGGAAAAAATCGTGAAAATCAATATACTTTAGGTGTTTCAAAGTATATTGTAGGTCATAGCTTAAAGGTTCAATCGGACATAAGCTATTTAGATGTATTAACAGAAAACAACTTTTTAATGTATAGATTACAATTTGATATTCATTTCTAAAATATAACAATTAGGTAACATTTTAATGAAAAACACTTATGATATTTGCAAACTTATTTTAATTAAAAATTATGGATAATATTTACTTATTAATGATTGTTGCACTTGCCATTTTAGCTATTGCTGATTTAGTTGTAGGTGTTAGTAATGATGCGGTAAACTTTTTAAACTCTGCAATCGGTTCTAAAGCAATTTCATTCAGAACAATAATGATTGTTGCGAGTTTAGGTATCGCTTGTGGAGCTATATTTTCTAGTGGTATGATGGAAGTAGCTCGTAAAGGAATTTTTAATCCTGGTGAGTTTATGTTTAATGAAATTATGTACATTTTTATGGCTGTGATGATTACAGACATTCTTCTGTTAGATTTTTTCAACACATTAGGCATGCCAACATCTACAACTGTTTCAATAGTCTTTGAATTATTAGGTGCAGCGGTTGCTATGGCCTTGATAAAAATAGGTGCAGATGGTGGTAGCTTTTCTGATTTAGTAATTTATATAAATACATCTAAAGCAACACAAATTATATTCGGAATACTGCTATCAGTCGTCGTCGCATTTTCCATTGGAGCTTTTGTCCAATGGGTTTCAAGATTATTACTTTCCTATGATTTTGAAAAGAAAGCTAATTGGGTTGGCGCTTTATTTGGTGGAGTAGCATTAACTGCAATGGTCTATTTTATTCTTATGAAAGGTATTAAAGGCGCAGATATTGCAAAAGAAAGTTTTGATATTATTGGTGGTGCTACAATTAAAGACTTTTTAGAAGAAAAGGTAATCCAGATAGTTGGTGTGAGTCTTATTTTCTGGTCGCTTCTATCTTTTGCAATCATTAATTTTTTCAAAACCAATATCTATAAATTAATTATAATTATTGGGACCTTTGCTTTAGCATTAGCATTCGCTGGAAATGACTTGGTAAACTTTATTGGAGTTCCTATAGCTGCATGGCAATCTTACGAAGCTTGGATAGCTTCAGGATTACCTGCAACAGAATTCAGCATGGAAGTTCTTGCAGCTAAAGTACCTACGCCTACACTCCTTTTATTTATTGCAGGAATGATTATGGTTGTTACTTTATGGTTTTCTAGTAAAGCAAAAAATGTTGTTAAAACATCTATAGATTTATCTAGTCAAACAGAAACAAAAGAGCGTTTTCAACCAAACTGGTTATCAAGAGGTTTTGTAAGATTTGCAATGATGTCTTCGAAGATGACAGAATATATCTTACCAGAATCATGGCAAAATAAAATTGAAGAACAATTTGAAAAACCTGTGATAACTTTATCTAAAGACAAAACACACGAACTTCCTGCATTCGATTTAGTAAGAGCGGCTGTTAACTTAATGGTAGCTGGAGTATTAATATCGATTGCAACATCCTATAAACTACCATTATCTACAACGTATGTGACTTTTATGGTAGCAATGGGTACATCATTAGCAGATCGTGCATGGGGAAGTGAAAGTGCTGTATATCGTGTTGCAGGTGTATTAAATGTTATTGGTGGATGGTTCTTTACAGCAATAAGTGCCTTTACTGCTGCTGCGATAATGGCATATTTAATTAACCTTGGAGGCCCAACAGCAATCGCTATTTTATTATTTATTGCCGTTTTACTTTTAGGAAGAAATTATGTTTCTCACAAAAAGAAATCTAAAGAAACGAAGGCAGAAGATGGTTTAGAAAAAGCAGAAAGTAGTTCTGTTCAAGGTGTCATTCACGAAAGTGCAAGCAATATTGCGAACGTTGTAAAACGTGGTAATAAAATATATACCAACGCTATAAAAGGACTAGCAAAACAAGATTTACAACTTCTAAAAAAGAATAAAAAGCAAATTGATAAACTTTCGAATGAAGTTGATGATTTGCGTGATAATATCTTCTATTTTATAAAGAATTTAGATGAATCTAGTATTGGTGCGAGTAATTTTTATATCAATATTTTAGGTTACCTTCAAGACATGACACAGTCGTTAGAATATATTTCTAAAGTGAGTCATAAACATGTAAATAACAATCATAAGAAATTAAAATTCAATCAAATTAAAGAGCTTAAGCAAGTAGACGATGTATTAGAAACATTATTTAATGATACAAAAGATGCCTTTAATTCTAGATCTTTCGAACAGATTGGAGCAATTTTAAATGAGAAAAAAGGTGTTTATGATTTGGTGAAAGAAAAAATTCAAAAACAAGTAGAGCGTACTCGTACAGAAGAATCTAGTCCAAAAAATACGACGCTTTATTTTAGTCTTTTATTAGAAACTAAAGATTTAATAAATGCTACAATGAATCTTCTTGAAGAATATCATGATGCTCATGACAGTTCGGTCGAGCCAGCAACGATAGTATCAGAAGAAGAGTAATTAAAATATTTTTAAGCAAATCAATAAAGCACCTTAATTAGGTGCTTTATTGATTTAATAATTTAATTTAGAGCAATACTTAAATATCTCGTAATGCTAAAACATGGTGTTCTATTAATACTGCTATCTATAGTTTATAGTTCTTTTTCTCAAACAATAACTGGTAATCAATTGTTAGAAAAAGCAATTTCGTATCATGACCCAAAAAACAATTGGAGTACGTTTAATGACTCTCTTTTTATTACAATGGAAATTCCTGAACGCGTAAACAGAGATAGTGAAATTGTGATTAATCTTCCTGAAGAATATTTTTATGTTAAAGCCATTCGTGATACTGTTACAACAGAATATATACTTAAAAAGGAAGAATGTCAAATAAAATTAAATGATAAAACCAATTTATCTGATGCCATAAAAAAAGCGCATAAATTGAGTTGCGAAAGTGCAAATTCATATAAAGATTATTACACGTATTTATATGGTTTACCAATGAAACTTAAAGATTCTGGAACCATTATTAATGAAAATGTAGAACGAAAAATATTTAAAGGAAAAGAGTATTTGGTATTAAAAGTAACCTATGATGAAACTGTAGGAAATGACACTTGGTATTTTTATTTTAATCCTGAAACGTATGCTATGGAAGTCTATCAGTTTTTCCATGATGAAATTAAAAATGATGGCGAATATATTTTACTTACCGAAGAAGAAATTATAAGCGACATTAAAATGCCAAAAAGCAGAGCATGGTACACAAATAAAGAAGACAAACTTTTAGGAACAGATATTTTAAAAACGCCATAAAAAAAGCACCTCTTTCGAGATGCTTTTTATAACACTTAAACTTTAATTAACCTTCGCAACTTGTGCACTCTTTCTTTTGTTTGAATTTTTGAGCGGCATTCATACTGTGCTGATAGTACAAAGATTTTACGCCCAATTTCCAAGCAGTAACATAAATTTTATTAATATCTTTAACTGGCATATCTGGATGTACCATAATATTTAAAGACTGTGCTTGGTCTATATGATTTTGTCTATTTGCAGCCTGATAAATAATCGTCATTTGATCGATTTCTGAATATGTTTTAAACACATCTTTTTCGTGGTCTGATAACTCTTCTAAATGCTGTACAGATCCATCATAATCGCGAATGCTTTTCCAGATTTCTGTTGTATTTATTCCTTTCTCTTCTAAAAGATTCGTTAAAAATGGATTCTTAATGGTTGTTTTAATTTTCGCAATATCCTTAACATAGCTATTAGACCAAATCGGTTCAATACCTTGTGATACTTGCCCTAAAATAAAAGCTGAAGATGTTGTTGGGGCAACAGCATTTAATGTTGTGTTACGTCTTCCATATCCTTTTAACACTTCTGGTTCGCCAAATAATATTGCTAATTCTTTTGATGCTTTATTAGATTTTTCTTCAATCGTTTTAAATATTTCACTATTTAAATTGAAAGCTTCTTGACTATCGAAACCTAACATTTTAGATTGTAATAACGAGTGCCACCCTAAAGCTCCCATCCCTAAAGCTCTATTTTCTTTTGCGAAATTATAAGCTTTCTCCATAAACATGAATGTTTGTCTGTCGTCACGATCTGCCGAATCTCTATACACTTCTAATTTGGTAACGAATTCTTCTAAAACAGCATCTAAAAAGTACACCATGGTTTCAACTGCATCTGTATCTTTCCATTTATCGTAGTGCAATAAATTTATTGAAGATAGAACGCATACGAAAGACCATTTTTCATTTGTAGGCAACATGATTTCAGAACATAAATTACTTGCGTATATTTCATGATTCTTATCTTTATAAACATCTGGAGCTGTGTTGTTAGCGTTATCTCTAAAGAAAATATATGGATACCCTATTTCGCCTCTACGTTGTAAAACTTTCGCCCAAATTGCTCTTTTATCAGCATCACCATCTATCATTTCTTGCATCCATTCGTTTCCAACAGTAACACCATGTGTTAACTCTTGAATTGGATTTCCTTCTGTACCGATTTCTAAAAACTCATGAATATCGTTATGCTCAATTGGTAAATATGGTGAAAAGCGACCGCGTCTTACTGAACCTTGACTTACAACATCTACCATTTTTTCAAACAGTTGCATAATATGTACAGCCCCAGAAGACTCTCCATTGTTTTTAACTGGTGCACCTCTATGACGTAGCTTACCAAAATAACCTGAAGTTCCGCCACCTAATTTAGACATCATTCCAACTTCCGATTGGGTATAAAGAATATCTCCCATATCGTCAGAAATGTGCGAACCAAAACAACTAATTGGTAAACCACGTTTCTTTCCAAAGTTTGACCAAACTGGAGAGGCTAACGAATAATAGCCTTCTGCCATATAGCCATAAAACTTATCTGCAAAACCATCAATCTTTAAAATCTCTTCTGCTCTTTCTGCAATTTCTCTAATTCTTTCTTCTGGCTCTGTCCCTTCTGTAAGATAGCCTGAAGATAAAAATTGACGACTGTGTTCTGTTAACCATTTAATTTCTGGTTGTTTGTTTAAGTCGTCTCTTGTTTCGTTTCTTGCTTTAATTAAATCATCATAGTTTGATGATTTTGATTCTAGGTCTAGGTTCTTTTCGATCTCGTGGTTAGTGTAGTCGTTCATGTTTTAAAATAGGTCGTCGCTGGTTATACTTTTTGTTCTTTTGCTATAGTTGATAGAACGTTTTACGAAAAAGTCTCCGTGTTTTGTTCCTATAATTTCGTCGTCAAACCATTCGGTTTGCTCTAATAATGTTTCGTTAACTTCAAATACTTTATCAATTCCAATACTTTCTAACGAATTATTAAAACGGTTTTTAATAAATTCATTAATAACATCTTTTGGCAAGAAATCTAATTCTCCAGCCTCAAAAATCCAATCGATAAGTTTACTTTCAGATTTAAAGGCTTCTTCACATAATTCTTGTACTAACGTATTATGCTCTTCGTCAAACCATGTTGGGTTTTCGTCTTTTATAATTCTGATAATATCAATTCCAAAATCACCATGAATTTGTTCTTCTTTAGACGTAGCTTCTACAACATTAGAAACACCTTTAAGCATGTTCTTGTGTTTATTGAATGCCATAATTATTAAAAACTGTGAAAACAAAGACACATGTTCTATAAAGAGAGAGAACAATAAAATTGATTCTGCGTATTCTTTATTATCTTCACTTTTAGCGTTTTTTAAAGCAGTTTCTAAATAATGAACACGTCTCATTATTACAGGCTTCTTTTTTAGGTTTTTAAACTCATTATTAAGACCTAATATTTCTAACAAATGAGAATATGCATCATGATGGCGCACTTCACTTTCGGCAAATGTTGCTCCAACAGATCCTATTTCTGGCTTCGGCATTTTATGATAGATATCACCCCAAAAAGACTTTACTGCAACTTCAATTTGTGAAATGGCAAGCATGGTGTTTTTAATAGCGTTTTGCTCTACAATTGTTAATCTGGTTTTAAAATCCTGAATGTCGCTTGTAAAATTAAACTCTGAATGAATCCAATACGAATGTCTAATAGCATCTACATAATCGTTTAATGCTGGATACTCGTAAGGTTTTAAATTTATACGTTTTTCGAAAATATTTGTTTTTCTATTTCTTGTTTGCTCATCTCTATATAAAATATAAGCTTTCGCTACATTATGAAAAGCACTATCCATTAATTTATCCTCAACCAGGTCTTGTACTTCTTCTACAGTAGGCACATATCTAAGGTCTTTTTCTTTTCTTTCTAATAATGTATTTAAAACATTTGCAGAAATAGAGTTTGCATCTTGTTTTGTACCATTACCAACAGAAATCATTGCTTTTTCTATAGCATTAGAAATTTTATTTAACACAAATGGACTAGTCTCGTAATCTCTTTTTATAATTTGCGTAATCTCCATATTCATTTAATTTTAAAGACTAGTTAGTCACTAGAATGATACTTTATCATTCAAAATTTATTAATAATCCGTAAAGCGTGTTATATTTTCCTTGAGAGGAATAAAAAGAGGCTGTTTTTTATAAAAAAATTAAATTTTCATCACTTTTTTATAAACATAAAAAAAACAGAAAAATCTATTTTATTTTGCCTTCAACAAAGATTGACAATTGTCTTTAATAATGAAAGGGTATTTTATAAACGTTGTCAACAAGTTTTTAACAACGCAAATATATGATGTTATTTTATTGATTATTAGGCATTTACATATTTATTTGATTATTAGATATTTACATTATTTAACCTCTTGAAAAGCCCTAAATTAAAGAGGTTTATAACTAATAAATAAAATAAAGAAACAAATAAAACTACTAAAAAGTTTGTTTTGCGTCATGAACAAACTATTAGACATAATTTATTATTAACACTCGTATTATTATACAATACTGAAAATTTATTGACCAATTAATTGTTCAGAAATACTGACTACTATTCATATTTTAGGTAAAAACCATTCTGATTATAGAAGCATTATTGGTATAATAATCTCCATTTCATTCTTAAAGAAAACTATAAATCTTTTGCAACCTTCTCCAATTCTAGATACCAATCTTCACCAAACTTTCTAATTAAAGCTTCTTTCACAAATTTGTAAACAGGAACTTGTAACTCTTTTCCTAAAGTACAGGCATCGTCACAAATTTGCCAATGATGATAATTTACTGCAGAAAATTCTGAATAATCTTTTACTCGTACTGGATATAAATGACAAGACACTGGTTTTTTCCATGATACCTCTCCTTGATTATATGCTTCTTCAATAGCGCAAAGTGCCGTTTTATTTTCATCAAAAATAACATAAGCACAATCAGCTCCATTAATTAACGGTGTTTCTAGTTCTCCCATTTCAGTAGTAATAAATGCACCTTGTGACTCAATAACCTCAATGCCTGCTTTTGTTAAAAAAGGTTTTACTTTCGGATATATTTCTTCAAGAATTTTAGCTTCATCTTTTTCTAGAGGTGCGCCTGCATCTCCATCTATACAGCATGCGCCCTTGCATGCAGATAAATTGCAAACAAAATCTTTTTTAATAATGTCTTCCGAAATTATAGTCTTTCCTAACTGAAACATTTTGCAAATATAAAGGTAATATGAGCATAAATTCAGTTTAATACCTACATAAAATTTACATATATTTAATCTTATAATTCATTATTATTTAACGAACTTTGCCAAAATTATTAATCCGCTTTAATGCAACTAAATTTTAAAGAAATACTAACCGCTTTTATGGTTTTATTTGCTGTAATAGATATTATTGGCAATATTCCTATTATCATTGATTTACGAAAAAAAGTTGGGCATATTCAAAGTGAAAAAGCATCACTAATTGCTGGTGTTATTTTAATTCTGTTTTTATTCTTAGGCCAAAGCATCTTAAAGCTTATTGGTATAGATGCTAATTCTTTTGCAATAGCTGGTTCGTTTATTTTATTTTTTATTGCTCTAGAAATGATTTTGGGTATCACTCTTTATAAGCAAGATGATAATAACCCTATGACTGCAAGTATATTTCCTTTAGCGTTTCCGTTAATTGCTGGTCCAGGAAGCTTAACAACACTCCTATCGTTGAGGGCAGAATTCGCAATCGAAAATATAATTATTGCTGTAATTTTAAATGTTTTAGTGATTTATTTAGTTTTAAAAACATCGGCACGAATTGAACGCTTTATTGGGCAGAACGGCATTAATATTATCCGAAAAGTATTTGGAGTAATCTTACTTGCTATTGCTGTAAAATTATTTACTCACAACATTAAACTTATATTTGTTTAATCATGAAAATATTTATTTTACTACTTAATATTATTGCTTTGGCATTAATTGTATTTAATGTTACTAAAGTGAACTTTGAAACACCTTTTAATGGTGAAAGTCTCATAGCTTTAATCACTATTTTTGCATCTCTTTGTGTTGTCTTATTATTACAAATTCTACGTCTATCTAAACGAATAGAAAGGCTCTCTAAAAACAAAAGTTAATGTTTGATGCGCTAATTATTGGTGGTGGCGCCTCAGGATTATCTTGTGCTTTAATTTTAGGATCTGCAAAAGACAAACCTTTTGTTGCAGGTAAAAGGATTGGTATTATTACACATCAAAAAACGTCGCACTTACAAGATGCTTTATTTAATAACGTATTAGGTGTGCCTTCTGGAACTACTGGGAAATTTATTTTAGGTAGCGGAAAAGAAAAATTAGCGTCACAATATCTTCAGATAGAACAAATTGAAAAGGAAAAAGTTCAAGAAATATCTCTAATAAAAGAAGGCTTCTTGATACAAACCAATAAGATTAGTTACATTTCTAAAATTGTTGTCATTGCAGTTGGTTATACAGATTTAATTAGCATTAAAGGATTGGATAAATATATCGAACCTCATCCTAGAGCGAAAGCAGAAAAAAATAGAATTTGGCTAAAAAATTCAAATCATGTTATTGAAAATGGGTTATATGTTGCAGGAACTTTGGCTGGCTGGCGAAGTCAATTTGCAATAGCTTCTGGTAGTGGTGCTCATGTAGCAACTGATATTTTAACAGACTGGAATAATGGAGAACATACTAAGGTTCATGATAAAGTGAGAAGCTAATTATTGTTTTCACTAAGCTTTAATACCTCATCTACCATAATATCATTTTGATTGATTATTTCTTGAAATGCATTGCTTCCAAATAACTGGTCGGCTAAAGTAGCTTTAATGTATTGCTTTATTTCTTTATGGTATGCTACAAATGTAATTTCAGAATCTGTTCGTATATTTAAATAATCCTGAAACGATAAAACAAAGTCGTCAGTTACTTCAAAGTTCTTAATAAAATCATCTTTAGAAATCCCATTGTAACGTTTTCTGTCCTTTTCTAATTCTTCGAAAACAAAATAACTAATAAATCCTCTACGCTGCAAAAACCGTAATGTTTCATTATGCATGCTATTATCTATTGGTACAAAAATATCAGGAATAATACCACCGCCGCCATATACTATTTTTCCTTCTGGTGTTCGAAATTTTAACGAATCTGCTACTTTTATTCTTCCTGAATCTAAAAGTTCACCGCTTTCTAGTCTATCAAAATAATCTTCATAGTAATTACTGTTTCCGTTTTCATAAGAGCGCTGAATCGATCTACCTGTTGGTGTGTAATATCTAGAAACCGTTAGTCTCACGACACTGCCATCGCCTAGCTCCATATCTCTTTGCACAAGACCTTTCCCGTAAGAACGCCTTCCAACAATAACACCTTTGTCATTATCTTGGAGTGCACCTGCTACAATCTCACTTGCCGATGCAGAGTTTTCATCAATTAAAACAAAAACTTTACCTTCCTCAAAATCACCCTTTTTGGTAGCAAAGCTTTTTTCTACTTTACCCCGTTTGTTTTTAGTGAACAATATTAGCTTATCATCTACTAAAAATTCATCAACTATTTGTTCTGCAATTCCGAGAAATCCTCCTGGATTATCTCTTAAATCTAAAGCCAGTTCTGTGATACCTAGTTCTATAAGTTTGTCTAATTCTTTTTTGAATTCTTTATAAGTAGATTCAGCAAACCTATTAATTTTAATATAGCCTAATTTATCACTCAACATATAAGCAGCATCGACGCTTTTTATAGGAATATGATCTCTTCTTACTGTAAATTCTAAAAGTTCTGGTTCGCCTCGTCTATATACTTTTAAATCTACTTTTGAATTTATTGGGCCTTTAAGCTGTTTTACAATTTCGTCATTGGTTAGGTTTGTACCAAAAATTGAATCACCATTTGCAAAAACTATTCTGTCTCCTCCTTTAATTCCAGATTTATCACTTGGTCCATTTTCGACTGCTCTAATTACCGTAATAGTGTCTTTATATGTGTAGAAATTAATACCAATACCAACAAAATCGCCTTTCAGGTTTTCTGTAACTTGTTGTAAATCTTCTTTTGAAATGTATGTAGAATGTGGATCGAGATTGTTTAATATTCCGTTTACAGTGACATCTACAATACTATCTGTGTTTACATCGTCCACATATTCGTAATCAATATAATCAATCAGGCGATTAAGCTTGTCCTTTTTATTATTTGACGTAAATAATCTGTCTGGTGAATCTGAAAAATTCAATTTACCTCCAATAAAAATTCCTGCCGCTATTGCAACACCTAAAATAAGCGGTAAGTATTTTTTTCCTAAATTCATTATGCTGTTAAATCTTCTATTAATTTAAGCTTAATTCCTGCGTTTTCTAAAAATTTAAGTCCAGAATCATCTTTATATGTTTCATTATAGACTACGCGAACTATACCTGCTTGGTGTATTAGCTTACTACATTCCTTACATGGAGACAAGGTAATATAAAGCGTGGCACCTCTACAAGATTGTGTTGAAGATGCTACTTTTAAAATGGCATTGGCTTCAGCATGTAAAACATACCATTTGGTATAACCATTTTCGTCTTCGCAAAAATTTTCGAATCCGGTTGGTGTACCATTAAAACCATCAGAAATTATCATTTTCCCTTTTACAATAAGAGCGCCTACTTGTTTACGTTCACAATGCGATAGTTTTCCCCATTCCTTGGCAATTCTTAAGTAAGCCTTATCGTATTTAAGTTGTTTCTGTTCTGGCATTATACTGGTTACTTTAACGAAGATACTTGGTTGGTATTTTAAATACAACGCTTGTTAGTTAAAGTTTTACCAAACTTTAACGGGTCTTCTTAATTAATTTATGCTAAAAAATCACTGTTTAAAATCATTGGTATTACGAGACCAACAACCATTGCTGATATCACCATAACCCAATCGCGTTTAGAAAATCTAAAAACAGTTTGAATTAAATAGCTTAAAAATAAAACTATAAACACTATAATTACTTGAGATATTTCGATACCTAATGCAAACTCTATTAATGTTTCTAATTTATTTCCTGCTTTTCCAACCATAAGTTGAAACTCTCGAGCGAAACCTAAACCATGAACCAATCCAAAAAATAAGGTTGAGATAAACAAGAGGCTTATTTTGTTTTTCTTTGCTCCTTTGCCTGAAGTAAAAACGTTAAATAATGCCACTACTAATATGGTTATTGGAATCAAAAACTCTATAAGTACGCTATTTACATAGACTATATTATAAGCAGCTAAAACAAGAGACAACGTGTGGCCTAAAGTAAAGGTTGAAACGAGAACAAGTACGCGTTTCCAATCATTAAAAAGATATGGCACAGTAAGTACAATTAAAAAAAGCACGTGGTCATAAGCATTTATATCTAACACGTGGTTGATACCATATTGTACATTAAACCAAAAGTCTTCGAGCATAATAAATTAGAGTGTTTGGGTTGTTTCAAATATACGACTAATTGGCTTTTTCAGCCTTTTTGTTATATTTTTTATCTAATTCTAAAAGCATTTTGTCGGTAATATCCGATAAAGTGTAAGAATGATTCCAATTCCAATCTTCTCTTGCCCGAGAGTCGTCAATACTCCTTGGCCAAGAATCGGCAATACTTTGTCTAAAATCCGGACTATAGTTAATTGAAAAATCTTTAACATGACCTTTTATGGACGATGCAATTTCGTTTGGTGTAAAGCTTATTGCAGAAAGGTTGTAAGAAGAACGTATTTTAATATTATTTTCGTCAGTAGCCATAATATCTATAGTTGCTTTAATTGCATCAGACATAAACATCATTGGTAATTCTGTGTTTTCTGATAAAAAACATTCGTAATGCTTTTCTGTAATAGCTTTATGATATATTTCTACGGCATAATCTGTCGTGCCACCACCTGGTGGAGTTTTCCAACTAATAATTCCTGGATAACGTAAACTTCTTACATCAACCCCATATTTATCATGATAATACTCACACCAACGTTCTCCTACTTGTTTGGTAATTCCGTATACCGTAGTAGGTTCCATTATAGTAAATTGTGATGTATTTTGCTTTGGCGTTGTAGGTCCAAATACCGCGATACTCGATGGCCAGAAAATACGCTTAATAAACTTTTCTTTTGCAAGGTTTAAAATATTAAATAATGAGGTGGTATTCAAATCCCAAGCTTTCATAGGATACTTTTCTCCAATGGCGCTTAACATGGCTGCCATTAAATATACCGTATCAATATTATGTTTTTCAACACAAACTTTTAAAGATGATGTATCTGTAACATCTACAATTTCGAATATGCCAGAATTTACAAGTTCGAGATTTCCATAATTTATATCGCTAGCAACAACATTTTCATTTCCATAAATCTGCCGAAGCTTATATGTTAATTCAGAACCTATTTGACCACAAGCTCCAATTATTAATATTCTAGACGTCATTAAAAACATTTTAAGTGTTCGTAAAAATAAAAATATTTTACCGAAGCTATTATAAAATTACCCTAAAATAAACTACCTTAAAAAGTATTTAGGTTAAATTATTAATGAAACATTTCTGAATACAATATATTTGTAATTCATTCGATTTAATTAAAATGAAGATTTTAAATTTTATATGTTTATTCTTTTGTCTTTTAGCCTGTAATCAGACTGAAAAAGAAAATATATCTGACTCTCAAAACAAAGCAGATTCTCTAAAAGTAACTAAAGAAGATATTTCTAAATTAAATTTCATAGAATTTGTTTTAGACGAAAAAGCTGAGGCATTATTTAAAAATTGGACAAGTTATTCTGATTTGAGCAATCATATTTCTAATTTAAAACAAGGTGATATTTCATTTTTTAAAGACGATCCAGAACTTTTAGATGCTTTTTTGAAAGACTTTAAAGAAACTGTGCCAGAGCAAATTAATACGCCGGCAATATTGGCAAGGATTAAGGAACTCGAAACAAAAATTTATAAACTACAGAGTATAACGAAAATAACTAACGGAAATAAAACTGCTTTATATCCAGTAATAAAAGAGTTGCTTATTTCTTTTTCAAATTTTAATCTTCAGATAAATAAAAAATTTGAAAAAGAATCTCAAAATATTCAAAAACCTTAATTAAGTTCTTTATTATTACTAATGCATTTTACTATATTTGATGGCACCATATTATTGCTATGAAAAAAATACTACTGCTTTTATTCCTTTTAACTACCACCTATATTCAAGCGCAATACAATCAAGATGCTCCTTGGATGCAAAACCTTAATATTGAGCAGAGAAGATCTTCAAGTCCCATAACCTTTCAAGAGGTTGTTAATGCGTTTGATACCTATTGGGAAACAAGAGATCCAAACATTAAAGGTAGTGGTCACAAACCATTTAAACGTTGGGAAAGTTTCTGGAAAGACTTTATTAAGGAAGATGGCACATTGCCAACTCAAGCCGAACTTTGGGAAACTTGGCTAACTTATAAAAGTCAGGAAGAAAATAAATCGTCGATGGTAGATTTAAGTAATTGGCAACCTATTGGCCCATTTAATCATGTAAATACTGGGTCTTGGTCTTCGGGTCAAGGTCGTGTAAACGCCATAATTGTAGATCCTAATACACCAACGACATATTATGCAGGAGCTCCTGCAGGAGGTATTTGGAAATCTACAGATTCAGGTTCTAGTTGGGTTCCTTTATCAGATCAGCTACCTCAAATTGGTGTTTCTGGTATTGCAATCGATTATAGTGATTCTGATATTATTTATATAGCAACTGGTGATGATGATAATAGCGATAGTTACAGTATTGGTGTTATGAAATCAGAAAATGGAGGTGCTACTTGGAATACAACAGATCTTGATACTTCAAATTCGCCCACAGATATGAACGATATTTATATGAACCCTAACGATTCAGACATGCTTTGGGTTGCAACAAATGGAGGTGTTTATAAAACTACTGATAGTGGAACAAATTGGATTGAAAAATTAGATGGTAACATTAAAGATATTAAATTAAAACCTGGAGACCCAAGTACTATATATGCAGTCACAACAAATACATTTTATGTTTCGACAGATTTTGGTGAAACCTTTACTGATGTTGGTTTTGGGATAGGTTTACCGGCAGATTCAAGCCGTTTAGTTATAGATGTAACTCCAGCAAACCCTAGTGTTGTTTATATTTTAAGTGCAAATTTGAATCCACTCATATATGATCCTGATGAAAATGTTGATGGTGATGAAATAGATGTGTCCTACTCATTTCAAGGATTATATAAATCTGTTGATTCTGGAGCCAATTTTACAACACAAGCTATTTATGATTATGTTCCTCCAATTGACGACCCAAAAAATGTAGGTGACATTTTTGAAACAAGACAAGCTTGGTATGATATGGCTTTGGCTGTTTCGGATACAGATGAAAATGAAATTTACACAGGTGTCCTAAATATTTCGAAATCTTCAGATAGTGGTACAAGTTTTGATAAATTGAATAGTTGGAGCCTGCCTTTTAGCGCTTCATATACACATGCAGATATTCACTTATTACGCTTTTTTAATGGTACATTGTTTGCTGGAACAGATGGTGGGTTTTATAGGTCTACAGATGGAGGTACAAATTTTACAGACTTAACAGCTGGAATGCAAATAAGTCAGTTTTACAAAGTCTCTGTCTCAAAAGAATCTTCTCAAAAAATGGTTGGTGGTTTACAAGACAATGGTGGTCATGCCTTAAATGGAGGTCAATGGCAAGTTTATTACGGAGCAGATGGCATGGATACTGCCATAGATCCTGGGAATTCTGATTTGTTTTATGGTTTCACTCAATATGGTGGAATCTTAAATATTTCAACAAGTGCTGGTGGAAGCTTAAATGAACAATATGCCAGTCCTGACACAGAAACAGGTAATTGGATAACCCCTTTGATAATGAATAATGAACAGGAATTATATGCTGGATATTCAAGTCTATATCAATTTTGTGGTAATACATGGAAAGCTATTTCATCTAGTTTCGGAACCAATATAGATGTTTTAGAAATAGACGATTTAAACCCAGATAATATCTACTTAGCTATAAATAATACATTGAGGAAAAGTGTAGATAGAGGCGTTAATTTTACATCTATTGAAACTTTTACAACAACCATAGGCCCAAATACGTATAGCAATAATATAACCTCTATTGAAGTAAATAATAATGATAGTAATATAGTTTATATTACAACTTCTGGGTCTGGATCTGGTGTACATAAATCAACAGATGGAGGTTTAACTTTTTCAAATATTACTGGTTCTTTGCCCAACGTTACTAAAAATATTATTAAACATCAGAATTTACATTCACAAAACCCTTTATTTTTAGGTACTAGTTTAGGCGTATATCGTTATGATGATATAATAGGAGATTGGGAGTTGTTTGAAAACAATTTACCTACTGTTTCGGTTAGAGATTTAGAAATTAATTTAAACGACAACAACATTACCGCAGCAACCTATGGTAGAGGTATATGGCAGTCTAATATTCCAGTTGAGTCTTTAACAAATGAATTAAGTATAGAAAATATTGAGAACCTCGAAATTTCTATAGCTTGTGGTGATATTTCTGGATTACAAGCAAAAGTTAAAAACCATGGCTCTGCTACTGTAAATTCTGTTCATGTTGAGTATGTTTTAAATGGTATATCAAATAGTTTCGACGAACCTGTTTCATTAGCTACGAATGATACGGCATTAATTAATATTCCTACATTAAGCCCAAGTGATTCAGGCATACAAGAATTAAAAATCATTACAACTATTACAGGTGATACGTATGCATCAAACAATGAAATTACTAGAAAATTTTATGCAAATAAACTTGGAGCGGTAAACGATGTTAATACGTTTGAAAATGCTAACGACGAACTTATCACAAATGATGGTGGTCTTTGCTCTGGATATTGGGAACGAGGAGAACCAACAGGAACTTTATTAAATACAACGACATCAGGCATTAATGTTTATGGCACAAATTTAAGTGGAAATCATGCTAATTTAACTAAAAGCTACCTAGTAAGTGAATGTTATGATTTATCTATACTCTCTAGTCCAGTGATAAAGTTTAATATGGCTTTTGATTTAGAGCAAGATTTTGATATTGTTTATGTAGAATATTCTACAAATTCCGGTGCTAATTGGAATGTCTTAGGGACTTCAAGTGACCCAAATTGGTATAATAGCGACAGAACTTTTGGTAATTCTGGAGGGCTAGATTGTGAAAATTGCCCAGGCGCACAATGGACAGGTACAGACGCTACTATGCAAGAATATAGTTATAATTTAACTTCGTTTGGTAGCGAAACCAATATAATATTTAGAATCGTATTTCATTCCAATCCACTTGAAGCTCAAGAAGGCGTTATTATTGATGACTTCTCAATTGAAGGCACTTTAAGTGCAGAGCCATTTGATACGGATTACTTCTCAATTTACCCAAACCCTTCAAAAGGAATATTCAATATACGTATGGCCGCTATTAATGAGTTTGATTTTAGCGTTTATGATATTACTGGTAAACTTATTTCTCAAAGACATAAAGTAACACCATCTAATAGAGAATATATTTTAGATATGAGCAATTTTTCATCAGGTGTATATCTTTTAAAAATAGAATCTGAAGGTAGACAAATTACTAAAAAACTGATTTTAAACTAATCCCTATTTTATCAATAAAAAAAGCAGCTTTTAAGCTGCTTTTTTTATTTTAAATTAATTGTAATAATCTAATTTTGGGTCTGTGTTGTTTCTTGAGCTGCAGCTTGTTTTTGTTGTAATAGTGCATTTTTACCTATTTGAGCCATGTTAAAATTAGGTGCAAGTTTTAAGGCTTCATCTAAAATATCTACAGCGGCATCTACATTAGTTGTTTTGTTTTTGTTAAATGTTATTAACCCATCTAAATATAAAAAAGCAGCTTTTAATGGTACTTGATATGGTTGTTGTGTTTCGTAAAAAGCTTTTGTCATATCATCCGTCACGTTAGCAAGACCATAATCAACTTGCTTTTCTGCCTCAGTGAAATTTTGAGTTTGCATATTCAACTCAGCCATTTCATAAGCAATTGTTGCATTAGGAGATCTTCTAAACATTTCTTCAAAATGTACCAACGCTTTTTCTGGTTGTCCGACACCTTTTAAACATACTGCTTTTACTTGTAAGGCGATATCAGAATCATCTACTTTTAAATCTATACCAATAGTATTTAAAGCTTGTATTTCTTTACCTTCACTCATATAAATATATGCTAGTGTATCTTTTCTAGCTTCAGAAGGGTTTAAGATATTTAAATGTGTTAATCCATTAATAATACCTTGAATATCTCCTTGAGTTTTCATTTGCTTAGAATAAGCTTCATAATGTTTGATTAATGCTGAATTATCTTGTGCTTGTATTTGAACACAACTCATAATCAGAACCAACAATAATAATCTTTTCATGTTTCCTTATTTTTTAATTGCGCCAAAACTATAAAAAATTAACATTCAAACCCTTAAAATAATGCTAATTGTTTCATGGATTTTATTTTTAGAAAAATTTCATCTAGGAAAGCTTACTAAAAATAAGTATATTTAAAACTCATAAAATGTAGAAATCATGGGTATAAAAAGTTTTCTAGCACCAAAGCGAAAGCAAAAAAGCAATTCGGACAGCCTTCCTTTAAAGGTGAGTGATTACATGACTAAAAAATTAATCACTTTTAAAACAGATCAGAAAATTGAATCTGTCATTGATACGTTAATTAAGTATCGGATTTCTGGAGCTCCAGTAGTAAACGATAAAAATGAATTGATTGGCATTATTTCTGAAGGTGATTGTATAAAACATATTAGCGATAGCAGATATTATAATATGCCAATGGAAAATACGCTTGTTGAAAAACACATGGTGAAAAATGTGGATACTATTGATGGCGATATGAATATCTTTGATGCTGCCAATAAATTTATTGAATCTAAACACAGACGTTTCCCGATAGTGGAAAATGGTAAATTAGTTGGACAAATTAGTCAGAAAGATATTCTTAAAGCAGCACTAGCATTAAAAGGGGATTCTTGGAAATAAATTAATTTTCACGTTTTACAAGCGCATAATAATCGCCTTCTAACGGTAAATAGCCTTGATCGTAAACAAAATAATATATAGTACCAACTTTGGTAGTATATGTACTTGTGAAATAATTAAAATCGAATCCTTTTTCGACCATCTTGGCTCTTGAGGTTTTTATTTTTTTATTCGGATTCAATTCTTCTAGTATTCGATAGTTCTTTCTTAATCGGTTATTAACGTTCCTAATTAAATTTTTACTGTCTTTATTTACACGATTATTAAAAGCATTTCGACAACCATCACTACAGAATTTTTTATCAATTCTTCCTACTATTTTATCTCCACATTCTGGACATTGTTTATTCATAATCTAATTCATTTTAATTTTATACCATCGTAAATTAAGCTGCTCTTCTTCAAAATAAAAACCTTCTATATAATCAAGGCCAATTTTCCAAAGTGCATTATGAGATGCTTGATTATTTATTTCAGGTTTATTTCCTAAATATTTGTATACTTCGGGATCGGAATCCAACCCAAACATGCCTTCTAAATCAGTGATTCTTAACTCTCTTAAAATCAATCTTTCGGTTTCTATATGAAATTTCATAATTGGTTACCAGTTGCCTGCGTACTGCAAATCTAAAGTTGTTGTTTCTTTTAAATAATTATAATTGTATCTTAATATTTGTCTAATATGTAAATAGTCATGTGCTAGCCAGTTTGTCAAGAATAATTTTGCCGACATATTACCAAGTATTTGATGCTTATAAACATTTTGCCAATTCGCATCAATTTGACCTTTTAACCAACTAATAGATTTGTCTCGCTCAACTAAAAACTCCTCCAGAGTTTCAATATAAGATTTAGAAGCATAGTCTCTTTCCAACACCCAACCTTCCGGATTAATTGCTGGCAAATCCTTTAAGGGGGTTTCTAAAACAGATCTAGTACGAACCTTAAAATCTTCTCGTTCTTCATCTAATAAGTGGCACACTATTTCTAGTATATTCCACTTTTCAGGTTTTGGCCTCCACAAATATTCTTGCTCAACCTTATCAAATAATAAGCTTTTAAAAACTTGTTTATTATTTTCTAATTTATCAATTATCCCCGTAATAGTCATTGGTTTAATAATAAGTAGTTCCCAAATATAAGGGAATTATTATTCATTTACAAACGACTACAAACATTTACAAACGAATTTAAACAGTTAACTACCGAGTAAAACTTGTGAGCTGCTTCATCTTTGCAGTGTTGAATTGAACTAATGAGATTCAATATAATTAAAACCTTATCTTATGAATACGTTAAGAAACAAAGTACAGTTAATTGGAAACCTTGGAAACGATCCGGAAATTATTAATCTTGAATCAGGAAAAATGCTAGCAAAATTTTCGATTGCTACAAATGAAAGCTATAAAAACAATAAAGGCGAAAAAATCACCGATACACAATGGCACAATATTGTTGCTTGGGGGAAAACTGCCGAAATAGTAGAAAAATATGTAACTAAAGGAAAAGAAATTGCTGTCGAGGGCAAATTAACATCACGTAGTTATGAAACCAAAGAAGGTGAAAAAAGATATGTAACCGAGGTTGTTTGTAACGAACTTTTAATGCTAGGTAAAAACTAAACTTTATTTAAATCTAATAACATAAGCCTTCAAATTTGAAGGCTTATGTTATTTTATAATATTTATCATTAAAATGGTTGCCATCAAAAAGTAGTTACAGGAATTCAAATTTTAAAAAATTTTCAATTATATTGGGCTGATTTTTATTTTAATCAGCTAAAAAAATTGAAATTAACAAAACGAAATATAGGTCTTTTCCTTGGACCTTTTATGTTTATTATAATTATTCTGTTTTTTCATCCTGATGGTTTAAGCAAACCTGCAAACGCAATATTAGCTTCTGTGGTTTGGGTTGCTATTTGGTGGATTACCGAAGCCTTACATATTGCCATCACAGCATTATTGCCCATTATTCTTTTTCCATTAAGTGGCGGAATGGCATTAAAAGCAACCACCGCCTCATATGGCCATAAATATATTTTTCTTTTTGTTGGTGGTTTCATTTTGGCTATTGCTATAGAGAAATGGAATCTTCATAAACGAATCGCTTTAACAATAATTAAAATAGTTGGAACTAATGTAAATAATATTATTCTAGGGTTTATGATTGCAACAGCATTTTTATCGATGTGGATCTCAAACACCGCAACAGCTGTGATGATTTTACCTGTTGGACTCGCTATAATATTACAGCTAAAAGACAATCCAAAAACTTTGGTAGATGAAAATTTAATTTTCGGAAAAGCATTAATGCTAGCCATTGCCTATAGTGCATCTATTGGCGGAATGGCTACTTTAATCGGTACGCCTCCAAATCTTGTTTTAGCTGGTGTTGTACAAGAAAGTTATGGTGTAGAAATCACCTTTTTTCAATGGTTTATATTTGGATTTCCTATTAGCATTTTATTCTTATATATAGCGTGGGTTTACTTAACGAAATTTGCATTCAATTTTAAACAAAAAGAATTCTCTGGAGGAAGTGCCGAAATTAAAAAACAATTAAAAGATTTAGGTAGTATTACTGTTGAAGAAAAAATGATACTTGTTGTTTTTATTTTTACAGCATTTGCATGGATTAGCAGATCCTTTATACTTCAGAAAATAGCGCCTGAAATTGATGACACAATAATCGCAATCTTTGCTGCCATGATCCTATTTTTGCTTCCAAGTAGTATTAAAGGCAAACCCATTATGAGTTGGAATGATGCTGTTAAATTACCATGGGATATTCTTTTATTGTTTGGCGGCGGCATGGCTTTAGCTTTAGGGTTTGAATCTAGTGGTTTAGCCTTATGGATAGGAAACCAAATTATAGCTTTAAGTTCGGTTCCGCTAATCTTACTCCTGCTGATTTTAATCGCTTTTGTTAATTTTATTACGGAAATCACTTCTAATTTAGCTACTACAGCCATGTTATTACCGGTACTTGTCTCGCTGGCAAATGCAATTGGAGTACACCCGTATTTGTTATTAGTAAGTGCAACTGTAGCTGCTTCTTGTGCTTTCATGTTACCAGTTGCCACACCTCCAAATGCAGTAGTTTTTGGTTCTGGTTATCTTAAAATTGAAGACATGATTAGGAAAGGAGTTTGGATGAATATAATAACCATATTACTTCTTACATTAATTGTTTATTTCGTCCTTCCTTTGCTTTGGGATTTAAGTATTAGCATTGAAAAGTAAATAGTAAATTACAGTAATCTAGACCTAAAACATCTATTATTAAAACCTTGTCATTATAAAGAATACGATTATGTCCCCCTTTTTTTTAATTATTCATAATTAGAATTCATCAAACACAAAAAATCAATAAATCTTTAACTGTCCTGCATTCTTTAATTAAAGCTTTATTACTTTTATAGCTAATTTTCATTAGATTGATGTCATGTCTGTAGAGCCAAAATTAACACGATTTAAACAAAACGTATTGTCTAAATATCAAATATACAATAGTATATTTATGACATTACCTTTTGATACAATAACAAAAACTGGAGCATTATTACCACTATTTCATGAAACATGTAAAAAAGGATTTGCAAATGGTGATGATCCTACAACTATAGTTGATACATTCTTTAAAAAATATCAAGCAAGACGTTCAAAACAAAGCCAAATAAATTTACTCTTTCGGTTTATACAATATATCGAAAGACAAGTAGTACTATTCGACGCTGTCGAAGATGCTGCTTTCCCTATTGTAAATAATATGGAAGGTATTGGTACTTTAAGAAACCTTAAAGAAATTACCACTTCAGAAAATAAATTTGAAGAATTAAAAAAATATTTAGAAGAATTTAAAGTACGTATTGTTTTAACAGCACATCCTACACAGTTTTACCCAGGTTCTGTTTTAGGAATTATTACCGATTTAACCGAAGCTATAAAAAATAATAATTTATCAGAAATAAATAACTTATTTGCACAGTTAGGAAAAACACCTTTCTTTAAACGTGAAAAACCAACTCCATATAACGAAGCAAAAAGTTTAATATGGTATTTAGAAAACGTGTTTTATCAATCGTTTGGTGAAATTTACGATTATATTCAGCAAAACATTTTTGATGATGGTAAAAAACATAATGAAATAATTAATATTGGTTTTTGGCCTGGTGGTGATCGTGATGGTAATCCGTTTGTGAAACCAGACACCACAATAAAAGTAGCTATCAAGCTAAAACAAGCTATCTTAAAAAAATATTATTCTGATCTTAAAAACTTAAGACGCAAACTTACATTTAGTGGTGTTGAAGAACGTATTATTCGTTTAGAGGCCATTATGTATAATTACAGTATCGATTTAAACACAAATGAAACTCTTACGTCAAGAGAATTCCTTAAAGAATTATTAGATATTAGAACCGTAATTGTAAAAGAACACCAATCTTTATATATTTCTGAAGTTAATAGCTTGATAAATAAAATTCATTTGTTCGGGTATTATTTTGCGTCTTTAGATATTAGACAGGATAGTAGAATTCATCATTCAGTTTTCACAACAGTTATCGATTATTTAATTGAAAAAGGAGACGCAACAATTCCTAGTAATTATCACGATTTATCTGAAAAAGAACAGGTGAAATTATTATCTGACATTAGCCCAGATGCTATAGATATAAATGAATTTAAAGACGAAATGGTTTTCAATACATTAAAAACAATTGAGGCCATTAAACAAATACAAACTACCAATGGAGAAAAAGGCGCAAATCGATATATAATTAGTAACAATCAAACCGCATTAAACGTTATTCAGCTTTTTGCAATGCTAAAAATGATAGCATTTAAAGATGAATTAACCGTTGATGTAGCACCTCTTTTTGAAACCATAACTGATTTGGAAAATGCGCCTGGAGTAATGGAAGAGTTATATACAAATCCAGCATACAAAGCACATTTAGAAAGCAGAGGAAACAAACAAACTATAATGCTTGGGTTTTCAGACGGCACGAAAGACGGTGGTTATTTAATGGCAAACTGGGGTATTTTTAAAGCCAAAGAATTGCTGACAGAAATGTCTAGAAAACATGGTGTTACTGCAATATTTTTTGATGGTCGAGGAGGACCTCCAGCACGTGGTGGCGGAAAAACTCATCAATTTTATTCGTCCTTAGGACCAACTATTGAAGATAAAGAAGTTCAACTTACAATACAAGGACAAACGATTAGTTCTAATTTTGGCACATTAGATTCGTCTCAATATAATTTAGAGCAATTAATTAGTTCTGGAATGATGAATCGTATTGGAAATGAAAAAAATGCAATGTCTGTTGAAGATAAAAAAATCATGACAGACTTGGCAGAAACCAGCTACCGAACATATAAAGATTTTAAAAGTCATCCAATGTTTATTCCTTACTTGGAGCGTATGAGTACGCTAAAGTATTATGCTAAAACAAATATTGGTAGTCGTCCATCAAAACGATCAAAATCAGATACTTTAATCTTTTCAGATTTAAGAGCGATTCCTTTTGTTGGCTCGTGGAGTCAGTTAAAACAAAATGTTCCCGGATTTTTTGGTGTTGGCACAGCACTTAAAAAGTATGAAGATAATGGTGAGTTTGACAAAGTAGAACAGCTTTATAATAACTCTAAATTCTTTAAAACACTATTGGAGAATAGTATGATGTCTTTAACAAAATCGTTTTTCGATTTAACTAAATATATGTCTAAAGATGAAGAGTTTGGCGATTTTTGGAATATTATCTACAACGAATATCTAATAACAAAATCTTTACTTTTAAAACTGACAGGTTATAAATCTTTAATGGAGAACGAGCCATCAGGTAAAGCATCCATTGAAGTTAGAGAATCCATTGTATTGCCTCTTTTAACAATACAACAATACGCACTCAAAAAAATTCAAGAACTAGAAAAAGAAGACATAAAAGACATTGAGCAACTTAAAGTATTTGAAAAGATTGTAACGCGTTCCTTATTTGGGAATATTAATGCTAGTAGAAATTCGGCTTAAAAAACAAATTCATTTAAAATTAAAAAAACTCCGAAGTTAATACTTCGGAGTTTTTTATGAGGCAATTTATAACCATTGTAGGTTAATGTTCATTCATTCTAAAATCTGAATAAGCACTCATTCCATGCTCATGAAGATCAAGACCTTCTAATTCTTCTTTTTCAGAAACTCTAATTCCAACCGTTTTCTTAAGTGTAAAAAGGATAATAAATGAGGTTGCAATACAGAATACAGCATAACAAGCTACGCCTATTAATTGAGCCATAAAGGAATGCTCAGGGTTTGTAGAAAATATCCCTACTGCTAAGGTTCCCCAAATACCACAAATTAAATGTACTGCAATTGCACCAACCGGATCATCCAATCTTAATCTATCAATAAATGACACTGCAAAAACAATCAATGCTCCTGCTACAGCACCAATTATAATAGCGCTTTCTGGTGTCATGACATCTGCTCCTGCCGTTATACCAACTAATCCTCCTAAAATACCATTTAAGAACATCGTTAAATCTAAATTTTTAAATTTTAAGAATGAAACTAAGGCAGCAATAACTCCTCCAGAAGCAGCAGCTAAACAAGTAGTAACTAAAGTAATTGATGTCAATTCTGGATCTGCAGAAAGAACAGAACCACCATTAAATCCGAACCAACCTAACCAAAGAATCAATACACCAGCTGTAGCTAAAGGAATATTGTGACCTGGAATCGCTTGTGGTTTTCCATCTTTAAATTTACCAATACGAGATCCAAGTAACCAAACTGCAACTAAAGCTGCCCATCCTCCAACTGAATGTACTAATGTTGAACCTGCAAAATCATAAAATCCTAATCCATCTAAAAATCCGCCACCCCATTTCCATGAACCTGCAATTGGATAAATAAATCCAACATAGATTATCACGAAAATCATGAAGGGTCCAATTTTAATGCGCTCTGCAACGGCTCCAGAAACAATAGTTGCCGCAGTTGCTGCAAACATACCTTGGAATAAGAAATCTGTCCACCATGTATATCCACCTGAAGCATAATCAGGAGTCATCCCATTTTCAGGAGGTGAAATACCAGGAACAATTGAACCTATAAACCCATCAAACTCTCCTGGATACATTAAATTGAATCCTACTAAATAGTATAATAACAGACCCACAGTGATGATAAAAATGTTTTTAAATAAAATATTGATTGTGTTTTTTTGTCTTGTTAACCCAATTTCAAGAAATGCAAATCCAGTGTGCATAAAGAAAACGAGAGCTGTACAGATCATCATCCATACGTTATTTGCTGTAAATAATCCTTCCATTATAAATATTGTTTTATATTATTATTTTAAAGTGTTTCCACCCTTTTCCCCAGTTCTTATTCTATAACATTCTTGTATATCAGACACAAAAATTTTCCCATCACCTACTTCTCCTGTGCTTGCAGCTACAAGAATTGCTTGGATGGTTACATCTTCAAAATCATCATTAACTACAATTGCTATATGCCTGCGTTGAATATCGCTAGTGCTATAAGAAACACCTCTATAAACATGCCCTTCTTTTTCGTTTCCTAATCCAGTAACATCCCAGTAAGAGAAAAAGTTTACACCAACATCATGCAAAGCTTCTTTTACTGCACGATACTTCGATTTTCGAATAATTGCTTCAATTTTCTTCATGACTTATATATAATTTATTAGTTGTTAAAATGTATAGATTGCTGCTAATGTAAATGCAGCTAAATTATCGGTAACAATACCATCATTATCAATATATGGCATACTATCGCTCCAAGAATCTAATCTAATTTCAGGTTTAATAATTAAGTTTTCTATTGTATAACTACCTGTTAATGTTGTAGCAAATACACTTGGTAGATCATCACCATCTCCATGTAAACCAAAATACTCTCCTCTAAGACCTACTGAAAAACTATCAGAAGTAGCTAACTGCGGATATAAGGCTGCACCGTAAAAACCTGAACCATCATTATCATTATAAGCAGCATTGATGCCTAAAAAGAAATTGTCCGTTACATCTAAACCACCTGTATAGTCAATTTCAAATCCTAAACCACCGTGTTCTCCACTGTCATAATACAGGTTCAAATATTGACCATAAAAACCTAATTGAGCTCCTAGCGCATATTCTCCTGTTGTAGAAGTATTGTTCGTATCCCAAGGATTAGTAATAGCTAACATTAAGCTGAAATCATCACTTAACGTAAAATCCGCCTTTAAACCAAGGTGAGAAAATGGACCACTTGAGAATAAGTAAGATGTGCTGTAATTAAAGTTTGCAGCTGGAGCAATAACTTCATAACCTAAAAAAGTGTTCCATCTACCAAATGTTAAAGTAGTACCTTCAGATACATTCCAGTACACATATGCTTGATTTACAATACCATCAATAATATCGCTATTAAAAGTTGCAGCAGAACCTCTTGGCCCAGTAACTAAATCTAGAACCGCACCTACTTTTTCTCCTTCATATTTAACAATGACATTACCCATACCAAAAGCAAAACCAGACTGATCTGCAAAAGCAGTACCGAAAGACACTTCTTCATTGTCAGAAGCAGTTAAATAAGTTTGAAAATAACCGTCAACCGATCCGCTAATTGATAATTTCTTTTTTTCTTCAGCATCTTCTTGTGCAAAAACATTAACTGAGCATACTAATAATAATAAAATAATTTTTTTCATAGTTTAATAATTTGATTCATATTTTGCGCTAAACTATATAAAAAATTATTTACCCCATAAAATTTATGGGTGACTTAAATGATTTTTATTATTTTATGAATATTACCCCTAATATTTTAAGGGTTATTGTTTTGAATCGATATAATTTCATAAATCAATAATCTAAAAATTATGAGGTTATACGTCTTTTGAAGTATTCTTTAAATTTTCTTTATTATAATATCCTAAAAGCGTAATTATTTTAACCAAGTGTTTGTTTTTTATGTAAAAAATGTAATTACGCATTTCATAAAATCTATTCATAATAATTATGGTATTTATATAATTACTATATAAAATTCCAAATCTCGTAATAATGAAACCTACTGTATTGTCCTTTTAATACAACTTTTTATATTAGCTTAAATAGATGCGTTTTTATAGTAAATTTTACCGATTATAATGAAGAAACAAGGATTGTATTTACCAGAATTTGAACACGATAATTGTGGTGCAGGATTTATTTGTAGTCTAACGGGAAAACGATCTAATGACATAATCCATAAGGCTCTTGAAATTTTAGTAAAATTGGAGCATCGTGGTGCGGTAAGTTCTGATGGAGTCACAGGCGATGGTGCTGGAATTTTAATTGATATTCCTCATAAGTTTTTTAAAATATTTTGTGAATTCGAATTACCTGAACCTGGTAATTATGCAGTAAGTAATGTATTTCTTCCAAAAAAAAATAATCAACGTGAATATTGCATCACGGTTTTTGAAACTGAAATTAAAAAACAAGGGCTTCGACTTATTGGCTGGAGAGATGTTCCAGTAAATAGTAAAGTTTTAGGAGAAATTGCTCAAACAACAGAGCCTTTTGTAAAACAGATTTTTATTGGTAAATCTGATGAAAACCAATCAAATTTCGACTTCAATCTAAAACTTTTTGCAGCACGTAAAATAACAGAACATACTATTTATGGTTCTAAATTATCAGAGTCAAGATTCTTTTATCTGCCAAGTCTATCTACTAAAATCATCATTTTTAAAGGCTTGCTAAAACCGGAACATATAAACGAATATTATTTAGACTTAAACAATTCTGCACTAGATACAAGATTAGCATTAGTACATCAACGTTTTTCTACCAATACATTTCCTACTTGGGATTTAGCCCAACCTTTTAGATACATTTGTCATAATGGTGAGATAAACACATTAAGGGGAAATGTTTCTAGAATGTTCTCTCGAGAAGAGATTATGCAAAGTGACTTGTTTGGCGATGATATTAAAAAAATAATTCCAACAATTTTAAAAGGTAAATCAGATTCTGCAACATTAGATATGGTAGTAGAATTATTACTAATGACTGGTCGCTCTTTACCAGAAACAATGATGATGCTAGTACCAGAAGCATGGGAGAAAAACCCAGACATGTCTGACTCTAAAAAAGCATTTTACGAATACAATTCTTGTTTGATGGAGCCTTGGGATGGACCTGCATCAATTCCATTTACAGATGGTAATTTTATTGGCGCTGTTTTAGATAGGAATGGATTACGTCCTTCTCGATATACTGTTACCAAAAAAGGAAATGTCATTATGTCTTCTGAAACTGGAGTTGTAGATATTGATCCTGAAAATGTGCAGTTTCATGGGCGCTTAGAGCCAGGGAAAATGTTTTTGGTTGATATGAATGAAGGTCGTATTGTTAACGATGAAGAAATAAAAGAAAAAATTGCAGCCAAACATCCATATAGAAAATGGTTAAATAAAAATTTAATTCACTTACGAGATATTTCAGCTAAAAAAGGCCCAATTAAATATGGTGAAATTGGTCTAAAAAAACGTGAAATTATTTTCGGATATACACAAGAAGATTTAGATACGATTATCAAGCCTATGGCACAATTAGGCAAAGAACCTATTGGATCTATGGGAAGTGATACTCCAATTGCTATTTTATCAGAAAGACCACAACTTATATACAACTATTTCAAACAACTATTTGCCCAAGTTACCAATCCTCCATTAGATGGTATTCGAGAAGAGTTAATAACGGACATAAGTTTAACTCTTGGCAGTGATGTAAATATATTCGATATCAATGCAGACCATTGTAAAAAACTAAAAATTCAAAATCCAGTTATATCAAAACACGATTTAGATAAAATTAGAGATTACGACAGTAATCCTAATTTTAATATCGAATCTATTTCTATGTTATATGAAGTAAATAGAGGTTTGAACGAATTAGAAATTGCTTTAGAAAATTTAGTTTCTAAAGCTTCTAAAGCGATTGATGAAGGTGCAAATATTATTATTTTATCGGATAGATATGTTGACGAAAATAATGCACCAATTCCTGCTCTATTAGCTTGTTCGTATGTTAACCATGCGTTACATAAATTAAACAAACGTTCGAAGATTAGTCTAATAATTGAATCTGCAGAACCCAGAGAAGTGCATCATTTTGCCTTATTATTTGGATTTGGCGCTAGCGCAGTAAATCCATATATCGTAAATGAAATTGTTGAAAAACAAATCAAAAATGAGGATTTAACTGAATTAGAATATTTAACAGCAATTAAAAATTACAATAAAGCAGTTGGGAAAGGAATTTTAAAAGTGATGAACAAAATCGGAATTTCAACTTTAAATTCTTATCGTGGTTCTCAACTTTTTGAATGTATTGGAATCAATACTAAAACCGTAGAAAAATATTTTCCAAACACACCAACTAGGATACAAGGAATTGGTTTAAGGGAAATTGAACTAGAAATAGTTAAGCGACATAAAATGGCATTTGCCAAAAACATAGAATCTAATATAGAAATTGGTGGAGAATATAGATGGAGACGTGGTCAAGAAAAACATATGTTCAACCCTTTAACAGTTGCCAAACTACAAGAATCTGTTCGCACAAACAAGGCATCAACATTCAAGGAATATTCAGAACTGGTAAACAACCAATCAAAAAGTTTAATGACAATTAGAGGTTTGTTTGAATTTGATCAATACGATCCTATCCCAATTGATGAAGTAGAACCTTGGACAGAAATTGTAAAACGCTTTAAAACTGGAGCAATGTCATACGGTTCGATCAGTAAAGAAGCCCATGAGAATCTTGCTGTTGCTATGAATAGAATAGGCGGGAAAAGTAATTCTGGAGAAGGTGGTGAAGATCAAGAACGATTTTATAAAAATTCGCAAGGGGATTGGAGAAACTCTGCTATTAAACAAGTAGCATCAGGACGATTTGGAGTAACATCAAATTACTTAACAAGTGCAAACGAAATTCAAATAAAAATAGCTCAAGGCGCAAAACCTGGTGAAGGTGGTCAATTGCCTGGCGCTAAAGTTAATCCCGCAATTGCTAAAACAAGAAACTCAACACCTTATGTTGGGTTAATCTCGCCACCACCACATCACGATATTTATTCAATTGAAGATTTATCACAATTAATTTACGACGTAAAATCAGCTAACAGATCTGCAAGAATTAACGTTAAACTAGTGTCAGAAGTAGGTGTAGGAACCGTTGCCGCTGGTGTTGCAAAAGCAAAAGCAGATGTAGTATTAATATCTGGTTTTGATGGCGGAACAGGAGCAACACCTTTAACATCTTTAAAGCACGCTGGATTACCTTGGGAACTAGGAGTTGCAGAAGCGCAACAAACCTTAGTTATGAATGATTTACGAAACAGGATCGTTCTAGAATGTGATGGACAATTAAAAACCGGTCGCGATGTTGCCATAGCTTGTTTATTAGGAGCAGAAGAGTTTGGCTTTGCAACGGCACCTTTAGTTGCATCAGGGTGTATTATGATGCGCGTTTGCCACCTAAACACCTGTCCAGTTGGTATTGCAACCCAAAATCCAGAATTACGTAAAAAATTTAAGGGTAAACCAGAACACGTCGTAAACTACATGTATTTTGTAGCACAAGAATTACGTGAAATTATGGCAAAATTAGGATTTAAAACCATAAACGATATGGTGGGTCAGGTCCAAAAATTGAATCGAAATAAAGCTATTGATCATTATAAATCATCAGGTATTGATTTAACTCCAATATTACATAAAGTGGAAGTTGCTGAAAACGTAAAATTATTCAACACCTATTGCCAAGATCATAACTTAAATGTGCATTTAGATTTTAAAATCATAAAAAAAGCGCATCAAGCATTATTTAGAAGGCAGAAAACACATCTTGAAATACCAATTACAAACATTGACAGAGCAGTTGGAGCTGTTATAAGTAATGAGATTTCTAAAATTTATGGAGCAGAAGGTTTGCCTGAAGACACAATAAATATTGATTTCAAAGGTTCGGCCGGACAAAGTTTTGGAGCTTTCTCTACAAAAGGTTTAACATTTACAGTACATGGGAATACAAACGATTATTTAGGTAAAGGATTATCCGGAGCAAAATTAATTATCAAGGTTCCTGAAAATTGCACCATCATTCCTGAAGATAATATTATTACAGGTAACGTGACTTTATATGGCGCAACATCCGGTGACGTTTATATTAACGGAAAAGCTGGCGAACGATTCTGTGTTCGAAATTCTGGGGCAAAAGCGGTTGTAGAAGGTATTGGTGATCATGGTTGTGAATATATGACTGGTGGGATTGCTGTCATTTTAGGTTCTGTTGGAAGGAATTTTGGTGCTGGAATGAGTGGTGGGATTGCCTATGTTTTAGATGAAAATAAAACTTTCAAACAAAAATGTAATGCCAAAGATTTAAATATTGATCCAATAGAATTTGAAGAAGATATTAATCAATTAAAACAATTAATTGAAAATCATTTTAAAGCCACCTCAAGCCCTTTAGCACAGCGTATTTTAGAAAATTGGAAGACATATCTTCCAAAGTTCAAAAAAGTGCTTCCAGAAGAATACAGACAAGCATTAGTAAGATTAGAAAACGAACAATTAGAATTAGCTTAAGACATGGGAAAGATAACAGGGTTTTTAGAATTTGAAAGAGAAGTTGAGTCTTATAAAACCGTTGAAAAGCGCTTGAAAGATTTTAAAGAGTTTACTGTTCCTATGGAAGAAAAAGCTATAAAAGATCAAGGTGCCCGATGCATGGATTGCGGAATCCCATTTTGTCATAGTGGCTGTCCATTAGGAAATTTAATTCCTGATTTTAATGATAAAGTTTACCAAGGCAAATGGAAAGATGCTGCAGAAATTTTGCATTCTACCAATAACTTTCCAGAGTTCACAGGTAGATTATGTCCAGCTCCTTGTGAAGAAGCATGTGTATTAGGAATCAATGAAGACCCAGTAACTATTGAAAATATTGAAAAAAATATTATAGAAAGAGCTTTCAACGAAGGTTGGATTACAGCTATAACCCCTCAATTGCGTACAGGCAAATCCGTTGCAGTAATAGGTTCTGGACCTACTGGTTTAGCAGCAGCTCAACAATTAAACAGAGCAGGACATTTAGTGACTGTATTCGAAAGAGACAGAAAAATAGGAGGGTTATTAAGATATGGTATACCAGACTTTAAGCTTGAAAAAACAATTATCGATAGACGCATTGAAGTTTTAGAAGAAGAAGGAATCATCTTTAAAACAGATGCTCATGTTGGAAAAAATGTAAGTATTGAAACATTAAAAAGCGATTTTGATGCTATTGTTTTATGTGGTGGAGCGACAGTTAGAAGATCTATTCCAATTCCTGGTGCAGATTTAAAAGGTGTGCATCAAGCAATGGACTTCCTAAAACAAAACAATGAACGGGTTGATGGCATTTCAAATTTTGATGAAGAATTACATGCAGAAAATAAAAATGTAATAGTAATTGGTGGTGGAGATACAGGTTCAGATTGTATTGGAACTTCTAATCGTCATGGCGCAAAATCTGTAACCAATTTCGAGATTTTAAGTAAACCAACTACTGGTAGACCAGCAAACCAACCTTGGCCATATTGGCCTATGAGATTAAAAACTACTTCGTCTCATCAAGAAGGCGTAGAGCGATTTTTTAGTGTTTCGACAAAAGAATTTTTAGGGGATAAAGACGGGAATTTAACAGGATTGACAACAGTTGAAGTAGAATGGTTTTTCAAAAAAGGTGAACGCCCCCAATTAAAAGAACTATCCAATACAGAAAAACATTGGGACTGTGATATGGCTCTTTTGGCATTAGGTTTTTCAGGAGCAGAAACTACTCTAGTTGAACAACTTGGTTTGAAAACAGATTTTAGATCAAATATAATGGCATCAACAAATAGTTATATGACAAATATCCCAGGAATATTTACTGCTGGAGATATGCGTCGAGGACAATCTTTAATTGTTTGGGCAATATCTGAAGGTCGCCAAGCCGCACATTATATAGATACTTACTTAATGGGGCAATCTAATTTACCACTCAAAGATGATAGTGATTTACCACGAATATAATTTCTAAAACCTTCTTGGTTCATTTTATTACAAATCCTATATTTGCAATTCATATTTTAAAAATGAGCAAAAATAGAATTGCGTTTTTCTTATCATTAATCTTTATATCGATTACAATAACACCTACGATATTGTTTTCATATGATAGCGATATTGACTATGCAATGGCAATCGATTTAAACGAGGAAGAAAACAAAGGAAATGAACTTAATAAGCTCTTCGAAATTGATGTTTTTGAAATTAAATACGACTATAATCATTTACTGTCTTCAGAAAATAATTCAAACTTTAGTTTTTATTCAATCACTTACAAGTCTATTCAAGTAAGCTTAAATTCTCCTCCTCCGGATCTTTCTTAAAGTTATAAATTATTTATATAAAACATTGTCCTAAAGAATTTTCTCTCTTTAGAAGGTGCTATTCATTCAAAAATTGAGTATGCATTGACATTATTATTTCAAAAACATAAAATCAATCCACACAATAAAAACAATATGAAAGCACATACCAAAGAAACACAGGTATCAATGACGCCTCAAAAGTCATTACAATTTTTAAAAGATGGAAATGAGCGTTTCCAAAATAACCTTAAAGCGAATAGAGACTTAATAGAACAAGTTAATGACACGAGCAAGGGACAATTTCCTTTTGCCACAATTTTAAGTTGTATCGATTCTAGAGTTTCATCAGAATTGATATTTGATCAAGGTTTGGGTGATATTTTTAGCGTTCGTATTGCTGGTAACTTTGTAAACTCCGATATTCTAGGAAGCATGGAATTTGCCTGCAAATTAGCAGGAACAAAATTAATAGTAGTGCTAGGTCATACAGCATGTGGCGCAGTTAAAGGTGCTTGTGATGATGCCCAACTTGGGAATTTAACAAGTATGTTAGATAAAATTAAACCGGCTGTAAAAGCAGTTATAGAACCTAAAGATTCTAGTACCCGTAACTCCAAAAATATTGATTTTGTAAATGACGTAGCCTTAAAAAATGTCCAGCTTACTATTGATAGAATCATAAAAGAAAGCGAAGTCTTGAAAGAAATGCAGAACAATGGCGAAATAAAAATTATTGGAGCTATGTATGATATTAATACAGGAGCAGTGAAATTTTTTGAATAAAAAAAGAAAAATGAATGTTATTAAAGCAGTAGTATTGACTCTGATATTTATAATACCTGTAATGACTATCGCTCAAGATAGTAATTTTGGTAATTGGATGATTTATTTTGGAAATAAGAAATTCAACTCCAAGTGGAATCTACATCATGAAGTTCAATATAGAAATTACAACATTGTTGGTGATTTGGAACAATTGTTATTACGTTCAGGATTGGGATATAATCTATCAGAAAACAATAATATATTACTAGGTTATGGATTTATTCTTTCAGAAAATTATATTAGTGACACTGATGATAAAAAACAAGTGAATGAACATAGAATCTATCAGCAATATATAAGTAAACAAAAGTTTAAATATATTTCTTTACTACATCGTTACCGTTTTGAGCAACGGTTTGTTGAGAATGATTTTAAGCTGCGCTTTCGATATTTTTTAGGAGTTAATATTCCATTATCTCAAAAAGCTGTCAATAAATTTTATTTATCTGCCTACAACGAAATATTTCTTAATACAAAATCACCTATTTTTGATAGAAATAGATTGTACGGTGGATTTGGCTTTAAAATAAATGATAGTTTACGTATTGAAGCAGGTTATATGAATCAGTTTTTTGAGACTTCGAGTAGGGACCAATTTAATATAATGACTTTTCTCTCTTTTTAATAAGTTTAATCTTTAAAACAAAATTATAAAATGAATAAATTATTTTCAAATATTAAAGGCGATGCCTTTGGTGGAATTACAGCAGGAATAGTAGCACTCCCATTAGCACTAGCTTTTGGAGTATCATCTGGTTTAGGCCCTACAGCGGGTTTATATGGTGCTATCTTTATTAGTTTTTTCGCAGCACTTTTTGGTGGCACAAGTACCCAAATTTCAGGGCCAACAGCACCAATGACAGCCGTAAGTATGGTTGTTATTGCTGGTATAGTCGCTACTAACGATGGAGACATATCAAAAGCGTTACCGGTAATCTTAACTGTTTTTTTATTAGCCGGATTAATGCAAATCGGTTTGGGTGCATTAGGTTTGGGTAAATATATCAGGTATATACCATATCCTGTAGTGTCTGGCTTTATGACAGCCATTGGAGTTATTATCTTAGTTACTCAAATATTGCCTTCTCTTGGATATTATCCAAAAGAGGATGTCGAGTTTGTAAATCAATTTAAACCACAAGCTGAAGAAGTTATTTTAGAAAATATTTTAATAGAAGAGGCTGATGAAGGCATACTAGTTCTTGAAGATTTTAAAGAAACAATATCCCGAGCAGACCAAATATCGCAAGAAGATATATTAAAAGAATCACAAACACTTGCAGCAAAAGATACTTCTGGAGCTTATGGTGCTTTAAAAGCAATTCCCAGAGCTTTACAGCATATAAACTGGTTAGAATTAATTCTCGCATTAGGAACAATTTTTATTATATATGGATTTAAACGCATTACAAAAGTCGTTCCGAGTACACTCGTTGCTTTAGTTATAATGTCTGGAATTGCGCTTGGTTTTGGATTAAATTATAGGCCAATTGAAGAAATCCCAAGTGGATTACCAATTCCCAATTTAGAAATTTTTACTGGGTTCAAATTAAGTAATATTACGCCATATATTTTTACTGCACTTACCTTGTCTTTACTTGGAGCTATAGATTCTTTGTTAACTAGTGTTGTTGCAGACAATATGACCAAAACAAAACATAAACCTAATAAAGAATTAGTTGGTCAAGGTATTGGAAACAGTATTGCAGCTATTTTCGGAGGGATCCCAGGAGCAGGCGCAACAATTAGAACAGTTGTTAATATTACATCGGGAGGAAAAACGAAACTTTCTGGTATGATTGCAGGAATCATGTTGCTTATTATTTTACTAGGACTTGGGCCAATAGCTTCTAAAATACCAGCGGCTGTATTAGCAGGTATTTTGATAACTGTTGGAATTGGCGTTATGGATTATAAAGGCTTAAAAGCAATTCCGAGTTTACCTAGGGATATGAAAATTGGTCCTTTTAAAGTTAGTTCTGAAGTTATAATAATGCTCGTTGTACTTCTGCTTTCAACATTTTGGAATTTAGTATATGCCGTTGGCATAGGATTAGTTATTGCTTCACTCATGTTTATGAAAAAAATTGGTGATTTAACTGCTGAACGCTCAGATGTAAAACTTCTAAAAGAAGAGAGCTGGAAAGACGAAATAGGGTTTCCTGAACATCTTAAAGAAAAAGTATTTATAAAACATATTAAAGGGCCATTGTTTTTTGGTTCTACAAGCGATTTTCAGCAATTAGCTTTGCAGATACCAGATTCTGCATCCGTAGTCATTATGCGTCTAGGCAGAATGCAATATATGGATCAATCTGGCTTATATGCCATGGAAGATATGCTTCAAGATTTAAGAATGAAAAAGATAAAAGTACACTTTATTGGGTTATTAAAACAGCCAAGATATATGATGGAACGTATTGATATCATACCAGATTTAATTTCTGAAGAGCATATTTTTGAAGATTTCTTAGAATGCACAAAATGGGTTAAAGAAAATGTTAATCAATTACAATAAAATTTATACTTCTCTAAAAACAAAAAAGCTTTATCTAAAAATTAGATAAAGCTTTTTTTGATTGGATCTATGCTTCTATTAATTACTATTTTGCTTCATATTTAAAATGTTGACCACCGATAGAAGCCTCATACATAAGACCTCCTTTTACTCTTGTAAATACAGCCACACCATCCTTATATGCAGCATCAATAGACGCTCCTACGGTTATTGCAACTGCCGAAGCTTGGGCGCCAAATTTTAAGTTCCCATTTGTGAAATTATCGTATGCTGCTTTATTTTCGAAAAATATTACTTCGCTATATTGTTGACCGCCTAATTGTAATCCAATAGACGCTTGCTTTAAACTTGCTGTTCCAACATCATTACCACCTTTAAAAACAATCCCTCTTCCTGCTGCACCACCAACACCAATGCCAGCCTTGGTTACTTTTGGAAAAACAGCATAACCATAAGCATCGTTAGCGAATGACTTTAGCTTAGGAGAGTCTTCTAGCATTTGTTGATAAGCCTTTTTAGATTCTGCCAAACGTTCTGGATTCCAAGCCCCTTGAGCTGTTAGTATTAACGAGGTCATTGCAATAAAAAATGTTAAAACATAATTACGGTTTAATAAAAAGTGTGTTTTCATTAGGATTAATTTTTAAATGATTAAAAAAATATTGAAAGACAATAAAGTTAACCATTATCTTAAATTAAAAAAAATTATTCTTTAATAAATTGATATCAATTACTTTAACAACTAGCTAATTTTCAATCCATTATTCGTATTTGCGTCGTCTGGATTTACAAACACTAAATTACCTTCAGGTGTTTCAGTCATTAAAATCATGCCTTCGCTTTCTACACCACGCAATACTCTAGGTGCTAAATTTACTAGAACAGTTACTTTTTTACCAACAACTTCTTCAGCAGTGAAACTTTCAGCAATACCAGAAACAATGGTTCTTACATCGATACCTGTGTCCACCTTTAACACTAAAAGTTTCTTTGTCTTTGGCATTTTTTCGGCTTCAAGAATAGTACCGACTCGAATATCTAATTTTGTAAAATCGTCGTAATTAATGGTGTCTTTTTGTGGATCGACAATGGCATTTTCAATTTCATTTGCTTTTTTACTAGCTTCTAATTTATCAAGTTGATATTGAATTTCAGAATCTTCAATTTTACTAAATAGTAGTTCTGCTTTTCCTATTTGATGGTTAGAAGGCAATAAAATTTCTTTAGTTGATATATCATCCCAATTAGATTTCTCATCAAGTGCAGAGTGAGAAAGTATTGACTTAAGCTTAATTGAGGTAAAAGGCAAGAATGGTTCGCTTAACGTTGCTAAAGCCGATGCAATTTGTAATGCTACAAACATGATTGTTTGCGTTCTTGTTTCATCTACCTTTATAACCTTCCAGGGTTCTTCGTCTGCAAGGTACTTATTACCAAGTCTTGCAAGGTTTAATAATTCTTGACTAGCTTCTCTAAATCTGTAACGCTCGATAGAACTTGATATCACATCTGGAAATGATTTTACTGCCTCCAACGTAACTCTATCTATTTCTGAAAACTCACTTGGAGACGGAACAATTCCGTTATAATATTTATTTGTTAATACAACGACGCGATTGATAAAATTTCCAAAAATGGCAACCAACTCGTTATTATTGCGTGCTTGAAAATCTTTCCAAGTAAAATCATTATCCTTGGTTTCTGGTGCGTTTGCTGTTAAAGCATAACGCAATACATCTTGCTTGTCTGGAAAATCTTGTAAATAGTCTGGTAACCAAACGGCCCAATTTTTGGAGGTAGAAAGTTTATTCCCTTCTAAGTTCAAAAACTCATTTGCCGGCACATTTTCAGGTAAAATATAAGATCCTTCTGCCTTTAACATTGATGGAAATATAATACAATGAAATACTATATTATCCTTGCCAATAAAGTGAACCAATTTTGTGTCTTTGTCTTTCCAATAAGGTTCCCAATCTTTACCTTCTTTTGCTGCCCATTCTCTTGTGGAAGAAATATAGCCTATTGGCGCATCAAACCATACATATAACACTTTACCTTCGCCTCCTTTTACAGGAACTGGAATTCCCCAATCTAAATCTCTGGTCACAGCTCTAGGTCTTAAACCTGCCTCAATCCAAGATTTACATTGTCCATATACATTAGGTTTCCAATCTGATTTATGCCCTTCAAGTATCCATTCTTTTAAAAAAGCTTCGTGTTTATCTAATGGCAAAAACCAATGTTTTGTCTCTTTTAGTGTAGGCGTATTTCCAGTAATGGCAGACTTTGGATTTATTAAATCTGTAGCATTGTGACTTGTTCCGCAATTTTCACATTGGTCTCCATAACTTTCTTCATTTCCACAAACAGGACATGTTCCAACAACAAAACGATCTGCCAAAAACTGATTCGCTTCTTCATCGTAAAGTTGTTCTGTCACCTCTTCAATAAATTCGTTTTTATTATACAACTCCAAGAAAAATTCTGAAGCTGTATCGTGATGAATTTTAGCCGATGTTCGAGAATAGTTGTCAAATGTAATCCCAAATTCTTCAAAAGACTGTTTAATTATAGCATGATATTTATCTACAATATCTTGTGGTGAAACTCCCTCTTTTTTCGCTTTAATAGTAATTGGCACACCATGTTCGTCACTTCCGCAAATAAATGCAACGTCATTTCCGGTTAATCGTAAATAGCGTGCATAAATATCGGCAGGCACATAAACACCAGCCAAATGACCAATATGTATTGGCCCATTTGTGTATGGTAGAGCTGCTGTAATGGTATATCTTTTTGGCATTATAATTTCTTTTGAAGGTGTAAAAATACATAATTTGAAATCGAATTGGAAAAGGAAATCTACAGAAGTTTATTATATTTACAAAAAGTCAATCTTATGCATTTAAATCGAATAATCTATTGTGTTGTTTGTGTTGTTTTATTTCAAATTGAAACGAGTCAAGCACAAAGTACAAGCGCAATGAACGTGGAAACTACACCAAGTAAAAAACTAATAAAACCAGACTATTTAAAAGCTGGTGACACTGTTTTAATTGTTTCTCCAGCAGGAGTTTTAAGAAACAAAGAAGCTAGAATTCAGCAAGCCAAAGATTTACTTAAAGGTTGGGGTTTAAATGTTGTTGTTGGGAAAAATGTTTTTAATCAAAATAATCAGTTTTCGGGTACAGACGAGGAACGATGTGAAGATTTTCAAAAAGCTCTAGATGATCCAACTATTTCTGCTATTTGGTGTTCGAGAGGTGGATATGGAACCGTTCGTATTTTAGACGCATTAGATTATACAAAGTTTAAAGCAAACCCGAAATGGCTTATTGGTTATTCTGATATTACAGCTTTACATAATCAATTTCATAATTTAGGTTACGAATCTATCCATGGCATTATGGGCGTGAGTTTAACTGATGATATTACTGAAGTGCAAGACAATGTAGATTCGTTTAAAGATGCCATTTTCGGCAAACCCTTATCTTATAAAATTGAAAGCTCGGAATACAATAAACAAGGAACTGCGACAGGGCAATTGGTTGGTGGTAATCTTACATTATTACATACCATGTTAGGGTCTGTAACAACTATTGATACCTCTGGAAAAATTTTGTTTTTTGAAGAAGTTGGCGAATATGCATATCATATAGATCGTATGCTACAAAGTTTAAAACGTGCTGGGTACTTTGAGAATTGTAAAGGTATTATTGTTGGTGATATTAGTAGAGTTCGTAAAAACTCTACAGATTGGGGAAAACCTATGGAACAATTAATTTTAGACGTAGTTTCCGAATACGATTTTCCCGTTTTATTTAATTTTCCTGCTGGACATGCCGATGATAATCGTTCACTAATACTTGGTAGAACTATTGAGTTAACAGTTGGTGACGAACAATCTACAGTAGATTTTGAGGAGTAGTTTTTTTGGAAAACAAAAATCTTTATTCATCTTTTGCAATTCGAAACCCAAAACCATTGTTTCTGGTATTTTTAGGCGATTGATACCTTGATTCTGGAATATGAATGCCATACTCCAAAGGTTTACCATCTTCACCATAGGCATCATAAAACCAACTTAAGCCTTTAGATATCTTACCTGTACCTTTTGTTGGTCCTTGAGGATTTATTTTACTAACCAAACTATCCTTTTCAGGATTATACCAATCAGAGACCCATTCGCTTACATTTCCTGTCATGTCATATATTCCCAATTCATTAGGTTTGAGTAAGCCAACATCGTGAAAAGTACTATCTGAATTTTCTGCAACCCAACCTATTTCAACAGGATCGTTACTTCCACTGTATTTATATCCTTTGCTTTTTTTTCCACCTTTTGCAGCATATTCCCATTCGGCTTCAGTTGGTAATCTTCCTCCAACCCATTTTGCATAAGCATTAGCTTCATCCCAATTCGCTAACATTGGTTTATTATTTTCCCAGGTATATGTGTTTACTTTACCAAAAGCAGTTTCAATTGGTGGTTCTGGCATTTCTCTATTTGTTTGTTTACAAAATTCTTTGAACTGTGCAACAGTAATTTCATATTTACTAATATAGAAATCGCTTAATTCTACCATACGATTTGGACTTGTAAATCCGTAAACAGTATCGTTTGATGGACTTATAATAAATTGATTTTTGCCTTGTTCAAAAGTTCCTCCTTTAACAAAAACCCAATCTATTTGATTGTTCTTTCCGTTTTGATTACATGAACAAAAAGTGATTAAGCTTAAAACAATGAGAATGATGTTTTTCATAAATATTTTGAGTTTTAACAATTCGTAATATATTCAATATTGGTTTAGCACTTCGAATCAATTAGCTTAATAACTCCACTTTCATAAGATATTCCAAATGGTATTTCTTCTAAAGTACATCGAGGCTCTATTGTAAAACGAACTCTGCCAAATACCACAAATTTTTCTACTGATTTTATGTGCAAAGGTTGCTTATAGGTCGTACTTACACGAACCCAATTTACGATGCCGTTTACAAAAGGATGTGCGTCGTATTCTTCAATAGAACGAGGAGTTTCTAATATATCACCTTCAAAATCAAGATGCTCGTAACTCCCTAAATCCATAAAGAATTTACCTTTAAAATCTCTTTTAGCATGAGGAGAAACAAAGTAAGAATCATTATGTAATTTAATTGAAATAACCAGCGAAGGTTTATTGTCTGTTTCGTCTATTTCAAAGTGAAGTGTATAATTTTCATCATAAATAGTAGTGAAATCTCGTACATCTTTTGGGCCTTCAACTATAGATGCATCTATTGTTTTATTTAAAGTAGGAGTATTGACAGCAATTTCTTTACTCTCTAAAGGATTCTTTAAATCATCACTATTTATTACACTATAAGCTGTAAGGCTAAGAGTAATTATTCCTGCGCAAAAAATTATTATACTTTTTTTCATCTCTTTTAATTTAATGATTAATCAATGATGTAAAACTAAATCAGCAATAGAATAAAAATGTCAAAAGAATGTAAAAGAAGTGTCAACTATTGTGAAAAACCCTGAAATTGTATGTTATTTACAATAATTATGAGCAGAAAAATTAAATATTCGTTTATAACTTTGATTGCCCTATTCTCATTGAGCATGATCTCATGCTCTGAAAATTCGGATGAAACATTTTCTCAAAGCGTAAAAGTGTCTTTACGAAATGTTGGGCACCAATTATTTCTTACCAATCAAGACTCTACATCAGTAGTGTTACCTATTACTGAACTTGAAGGGAATAAATATAAATTATCATTTGACCATGAGCTGTCATTTCTGCCTGATGATTTGGTTTTAATTACAGAACAAAGTTTTGAAAAATCGTTGCTACCCAAAAACTACATTGTTGAAGTAATTAAATGTACAGATAACGAAGTTGCTTATAGCTATAAAGTTAAGGATTTAAAAGAGAATAACATTATTCCTTGTAGTGGTCGTTTATTGCCTGAAGATTGTTATAATATTGAAGTACTATTTACAAATTCAGTAGATTCTTCATTTAACAATAACATTCTTTTTGTTATTCTAATTATTGTGCTTTTAATTTTAATTGGAGGCCTCTTTTATATAAGAAAGCATAGAACTGAATTGAAAAAAAGTAATGATACTTATAATTCCATTGGTTGTTTTCAGTTTTACCCTGATCAAAATAAATTAGTGAAAGAAGCACTAGAAATTAGTCTTTCGAAAAAAGAATGTGAATTGTTGATTTTATTTATCGCAAAACCAAATCAAATTATAAAACGAGAAGAACTAGAAAAAAAGGTTTGGGAAGATAATGGTGTATTTGTTGGACGTAGTTTAGATACTTACATTTCAAAATTGCGCAAAAAATTAAAAGACGACGATTCTATAAAATTCACCAACATACATGGTGTTGGCTATAAACTTGAAGTGCTTTAAGATTAAATCTATTGCAATTGTTTATATTGGTAATAGTTACAAACAATAAATAAAAGCTGGATGAGAATCCTACCTTCGTAGAAATAAATGGCACAACACAACGAACTTGGCAAAAAAGGCGAACAACTTGCTGTCGATTTTCTAATAGAAAATGGATATAAAATTGTAGAACGCAATTACCGTTTTGATAAAGCCGAAGTAGATATTATTGCCAAAAAAGAAGATACACTGGCTATAATTGAGGTTAAAACACGGTCGACTTCAGATTTTGGGAATCCACAAGATTTTGTAAAACCAAAACAAGTTAAACGATTAGTAAAAGCTGTTGATGAATATGTTACGGTTAATAAATTAGATATTGAAGTTCGGTTTGATATTATCGCCATTGTAAAAAATAAAAAGGGTCTTAATATTGAGCATTTAGAAAATGCCTTTTATCATTTTTAAGCTTATTTATTCTCTTCCAAAAAAACTTTTAGAGCTTCAAAATCATAAGGTTTTAAAACAATTTTTTTGTTCTTATCTAGTAAATAATATGTCGGAGTGGCTTGCACATTATAACTATTACCAATTGGGTTATCCCATTTACCAAGCCCAAGAACGTGAGTAAAATACGGGTAATTAAGAATTTCTTTTGTCCAGCTTTCAGATTCGCTTTCTAAACCAACTGCTACAATTTCAAGTTTTCCTTTTTCCATCGATTCTAGATACTTATCTAACAATGGTATTTCTTTTAAACAGTGACCGCAAGTACTACTCCAAAATAAAACAACATAATATTCAGAAGTATCTAATTCACTTAATTTTTTTGAGGACTTCGTCTTGGTGTTTAACTCAAAATCTGGCGCTATACTACCATGAGACAAACTTTTAAACAACTCCATTCTACTTATTAGGCTCATGTCGTTTGTTTTTTTCGTAATGTCTATTAAATAGTTATCTGCAATATAATTTGCAACATCGTCATAAGTTGCATCTACCATTTGCTGCCATAAAACTTCTAAAATTCTCTTTTTTATAGTAATTTCGGTGTCTTTCATTGCAAGGCAAACTGCATCAATATTATTTTTATATGTCGTGACTTCATCTTCACTTTCTGATGTAATACCAAAGACATAATTAATAGATTTTTCAATTAAAAAATTTGAACTTTGCAGAATTTCATTATTAAAATCAACAAAATCAAAAAAGTGCTTTTCTAAATTTTTAACGTACATGTCATAACCTTCATAATCCTCCGGTATGTATGGTTTATTTGCCCTAATAAAGTGAAACGCTATGGTTTCTTTAGCATCCAATTCAAATTCAGATTGTATTATTTTTTGTTTACTAAAAATAGACACCAACGCCAAAGAGTCTGTGCGTTTTTCAGTGAAGTATTTCCCCAATTCTTCATTTACAACAGACATACTAGAAGTATAGGATTCTACCAGTTTATTCTCGTTAGATTCCTGATAGATGATTCCGACTTCAGAATTATATTTAAATGATATATCTTCTTTTCCATTATAAATAATATCAAAACTATATTCTTCTTGAGGCGCGGCATAAACCAATTTATACATACCGCTGGTAACAATTGAGTCCAGCTTTATATTAAAATCTCCTGACTCGTCTATTGGAGCATGAGCAACATATTGTAATTGTATTGGCGTGATTTTATATAAAATAGCATTTTTATATCCTTGGTTAGGAATAATACTCCCTTTTATAGTGTGTTGACTAAACGCACAGATTGGAATTAATACAAGTATAATTAATACTTTTTTAAGCATTCTCTTTTAATTTAAAGACCTTTTTTTTGAATAATGTTACACCGCATTTTATTATTGGCAACATTTAAGCCACTATTTGTTGAATTGATTCTAAAGCTTTTTCTATAGTTTTTATGTTTTCGAAAGTTAACAATAATCGTAACCCTTTTCGAGTTTGCTTTTCTTTCATCTTACAAACATTTGGATGCAACTGTACAAACTGCAATACTAAAGTAAAGCTATTACATTGATAAAAAGCACTTTTCTGATCACTTATAAAATAACCAACGAGCTTTCCGTTTTTCATGATTACCTTTTCTAAACCAATTTTTGTGGCAACCCATTTAATACGAACACTATTTAATAAATCTACAACCTGAATTGGTAATTCTCCAAAACGATCAATTATTTCAGTTTCAAATTTCTGTAATTCTTCTTCGGTTTTAATATTATTTAGTTGAGTGTATAGATTTAATCGTTCAGTGATGTTATTAACGTAATCATCTGGAAAAAGCAACTCGAAATCGGTATCGATAGTAATATCTTTAACATATTCTTTTTCTTTGCCATCGTCTTTATACAACTCTTTAAACTCGGTTTCTTTTAATTCTTCAATAGCTTCATTAAGGATTTTTTGATAGGTATCAAAACCAATTTCATTAATAAATCCGCTTTGCTCTCCACCAAGCAAATCACCTGCGCCACGAATTTCTAAATCTTTCATTGCGATATTGAACCCGCTTCCTAATTCTGTAAACTGCTCTAAAGCTGTAATACGTTTTCTAGCATCGTTTGTCATCGCAGAATATTCAGGTGTAATAAAATAACAGAATGCCTTTTTATTACTTCTCCCTACACGACCACGCATTTGATGCAAATCGCTCAACCCAAAATTATTAGCATTATTAATAAAAATCGTGTTTGCATTTGGTACATCAAGACCGCTTTCAACAATGGTTGTACTTACTAAAACATCAAACTCACCATTCATAAATGCGAGCATTAATTGCTCTAACTTCTTGCCATCCATCTGTCCGTGACCAATACCTATTTTAGCATCAGGAACTAACCTCTGTATAAGACCAGCGACTTCTTTAATGTTTTCAATACGATTATGAATAAAAAATATTTGCCCACCACGTTGAATTTCGTAAGAAACTGCATCTCGAATAGTTTCTTCATTAAAACGAATAACATGACTCTCGATAGGATAGCGATTTAGCGGTGCTGTTGTGATTACAGACATATCTCTTGCAGCCATTAAACTAAATTGAAGCGTACGTGGTATAGGTGTTGCTGTTAATGTAAGCACATCTACATTATCTTTTAAGGTTTTAAGTTTTTCTTTTACGGCGACACCAAATTTTTGCTCTTCGTCAACAATTAACAACCCTAAATCTTTAAACTTTACATTTTTATTTACAAGCTGATGTGTGCCAATAATTATATCAAGACTTCCTTTTTCAAGCTGTTCAAGAGTTTCTCGTTTTTGTTTTGCTGTTCTAAACCTATTTAAATAACCTACAGTTACGGGGAAGTCTTTTAACCGTTCGGTAAATGTTCTATAATGCTGATATGCCAAAATTGTTGTTGGCACTAGTACGGCAACTTGTTTACTATTATCAACTGCTTTAAAAGCTGCACGAATGGCAACTTCGGTTTTACCAAAACCCACATCACCACAAACCAAACGGTCCATTGGCCGATCACTTTCCATATCGGTTTTAATATCTGCTGTTGCAGTAATTTGATCTGGTGTGTCTTCGTAGATAAAAGACGCTTCCAATTCATGCTGCATATAACTATCTGGATTGTATTGATAGCCTTTTTCTAATTTTCGTTTTGCATACACTTTAATAAGGTTAAACGCTATCTCTTTTACACGAGATTTAGTTTTCTGCTTAAGGGTTTTCCATGCTTTACTACCTAGCTTATATATTTTTGGTGCCTTACCATCTTTACCATTAAACTTGGTGATTTTATGTAACGAATGAATACTTAAATACAAAATATCTCGCTCTCCATAAACCAATTTAATCGCTTCTTGTTTTTTACCTTCGACATCTATTTTTTGTAGCCCTCCAAATTTTCCAATACCATGATCGATATGTGTTACATAATCGCCAATTTCAAGGTTTGTAAGTTCCTTTAAAGTGATTGCCTGTTTTTTGGCATAGCCATTTTTAAGATGAAACTTATGGTAGCGTTCAAATATTTGATGATCTGTATAACATGTAATTTTATTTTCTTTATCTACAAATCCTTGGTACAATGAAAGCACAATGGTTTTATAATGAACTTCTTCTTCTACATCTTCAAAAATATCATGAAATCGTTTCGCCTGTTGCTCACTAGAACAAGCAATATAATTCGTGTATCCTTTCTCGTGATTTGCATTTAAATCTTCAATTAATAAATTAAATTGCTTATTAAATGTTGGTTGAGGTGACGTATTATATTCAATTTTAGGAGATGCATGTAAGTCACTTGACATTACAGAAGTTGAACCAAACTCAATCAGATTGAAGTTCAACATTTGCTTTTTTAGTATTTCCGAATTACAAAATAACTCATTAGGTTCTGCATGTTTTATTTCGGACGAAAGATTTTGAAATGCTTCTTCTGCTTTGTTATAAAAATCGTCAATTCTTGAAAATAGTAAGTCTGCGTTTTTTGTAAAGACGATGGTTTTTGATGCTATATATTTTAAGAAACTCTGCCTTTTTTCTTCTAAAAATTTATTAGCAACATTCGGAATAACGCTTATCTTTTTTATCTGCTCTGTCGAAAGCTGTGTTTCTACATCAAAGGTTCTGATACTATCTACCTCATCACCAAAAAATTCTATTCTATAAGGTTCGTCATGCGAAAACGAAAACACATCAACAATACCACCACGCACAGAAAACTCTCCAGGTTCTGTGACAAAATCGACACGTTTAAATTGGTACTCAAACAATACTTCATTTACAAAATCGATGGATAAATTATCGTTAACCGAGATCTTTAATGTATTTCTTTCGAGTTCACGACGTGTTACCACCTTTTCGAAAAGTGCATCAGGATATGTTACAATAATTGCTGGTTTTTTACGGGAATTGATACGATTTAATACTTCTGCTCTTAAAAGCACATTGGCATTATCTGTTTCTTCAATTTGATAAGGTCTTCTATAACTTCCTGGATAAAAAAGAATATCTTTTTCGTTAAGCAAAGCTTCTAGATCATTTAGGTAAAAAGCGGCTTCCTCTTTATCATTAAAAACAATAAGAAATGGTTTGTTTGCTTGTTTAAAAGCAGCTGTTAAAACAAATGATAATGATGAGCCAACTAAACCTTTTAGGAATGATTTAGACTTGCCCTGAACATTGTCGAAAGTTTCATTTTTGGCAATAGCAATTTGCAGATTTTGCATTTGCAAAGTCTGTGCATAAGTTTGCGAGAGAACGGTTTTACTCACTCAGCTAAATTTTAGACAAATATAAAATTTTGTTCAAGAGTTTATCGATAAAATCTATTAATAAAATTATATTTGCAACTCAAAAAAAACATACTTATGTCAATTTCAGATTTATTTGATAGCGGATTCAAAAAAAGAAATCAAGATCATTTTGCTTCTATAGTTAGGGTTGCTATGGATGATGGTATTATCACTGACCAAGAAAAGACCTTTTTAGATAGGTTAGCAAGAAATTTAGATATTACAGAGTCCGATTATAAAGAAATTTTAAAAGATTATAGACTACATCCTATAAACCCTCCAATTTCTTATGATAATAGGTTGTCTCGTTTATTTGATTTAGCGCGTATGATTCATGTCGATACTATTAAAGACGATAGTGAACAAATATTATTTAGTAAGATTGCAATTGGATTAGGTTTTACATCAGAAAACGTAAAATATGTTGTCGACAAGGCTCTTACTTTAGTTTCTTATGGTGTTGATTTAGAAACTTTTGTTGATGAAATGAAAAATATGAATAGATAAAATATTCAACCATAATAACAAAAAAGGCGAACCAAATGGTTCGCCTTTTTTATTTACCTTATTTAAACCTTTTTTGAGTTTAACGAAATGTCGTCAACGTTGTGACGACATTTCGTGTTTAAACGATTTTTAGTGATATAATTTTTATAAAAAAATAATCATATTTAATTGATTATCAATTATTTAAATTGGCGGCATGCAAAATGTATAGTATAAATCAGAATAACTAATTTTTAAATTAACAACGTATGAAAACAATTGAAAGCAAGAGAAAAATAAATGTCATCACATTCGGTTTAATTGTAAACGCGTTAATGCTTTTAGCTTCATATTAGAAATGTATAACTAATAGAATTAAATCTTAAACGACACGAAATGAAAAATCAAGAACAACTGAAAAATAAGTTTAGTAGAAATGTTAAGCTATTAAACTTGAAGCCAAAATTAGGATTAGGAAAAGCAGTTTCTACAATTCGCATTACAAATGGACTTACTTGTGAAATTAAAGAAGGCAATTGGGAATTAAAAACAGATATGGCTGAACAAGTTGGAGGTTCTGCAAGCGCTCCTTCTCCAGGTGTTTTAGGAAGAGCAGAATATACAGAATTTATTCAATCCTTTAAAACAGACAATGGCTATGAAATTCCAGGCGAATTTGCAATTGGAACGGCTTTTAAAGAATAATTACGAAGCAGATGAGTTTTACATAAACTCCTCTGCTTTTTCAACCATGTTTTTACTGCCGCAAATAAAAGGAACACGCTGGTGTAATTCTGTTGGCTGTATATCCATAATATTCATATAACCATCACTAGCCTTTGCGTTAGCTTGTTCGGCTATAAAAGCCATTGGATTACATTCATAAAGTAGACGTAACTTGCCTTTAGGATCTTTTGAGGTTTTTGGATACATATAAATACCTCCTTTAATCATGTTTCTATGAAAATCCGACACCAACGATCCAATATATCTGCTAGTATATGGTCTATCGCCTTCTTCCATTTGGCAATACTTAATATAATTTTTTATGCCTTGAGGAAAGTGAATATAGTTTCCTTCATTTACAGAATATATTTTACCATCTTCAGGAAATTGCATATCAGGATGCGATAAGTAAAATGTACCAATAGCAGGGTTTAAAGTAAATCCGTTAACACCATGTCCTGTTGTATAAACCAACATAGTAGATGTGCCATAAATAATATAACCAGCAGCTACTTGTTGATTCCCTTTTTGTAAAAAATCCTCAATAGTTACTGGAGTTCCAACTGGTGTAACTCGTCTAAAAACAGAAAATATAGTTCCGACAGATACATTTACATCTATATTAGAAGAACCATCTAACGGGTCCATTAATACGACATATTTATTTTGATTATTTTCGTCTTGGCTGTTAATAGTAATAAAATCGTCTTCTTCTTCGCTAGCAATACCACAAACAATATTTCGATTGGTAAGTGTTTGAATAAACTTATTGTTTGCATAAACGTCTAGCTTTTGTTGATCTTCACCTTGTATATTTGTCTCTCCAAAATTGCCAATAATATCAACCAATCCTGCTTTATTAACTTCGTGATTTACTACTTTGGCAGCAAGACGAATGGAATTAATAAGCCTCGATAATTCGCCAGAGGTATATTTAAAAGACGACTGGTTTTCTATAATAAACTCTCCAAGCGTTTGGTTTTTTTGAGACATGCTATAATATTTATTTTTGCAAATATTGAGATTTTTTTAATTAACTACAACGTTTTCGTGAAATATAAATAGCACAAAATAAGTCACTTTAAACTATATTTGAGCTTATTTTTCACATCATGAGTTTTACTATTAGAAAGGCCAATAAAAAAGATGCCCAAGACATCTTAAACTTAATACAGCATTTAGCAGATTTTGAAAAAGAACCAGAAGCGGTTGAAGTGACTTTACAAGATATCGAAAATGATGGTTTTGGAACACATCCTTTATTTCAAACATTGGTTGCGGAAAAAGATGATAAAGTTGTTGGAATGGCATTATACTATTATCGATATTCCACTTGGAAAGGAAAAACAATTCATTTAGAAGATTTAATAGTTTACCAAAATATGCGAAAACAAAATATTGGGAGTGCATTATATGACACTGTTTTAAAGCAAGCATCTAATGAGAATGTTCGTCGTGTAGAATGGGTGGTTTTAGATTGGAATACACCTGCTCGTAATTTTTATATAAGTACCGGAGCAAAAATATTAGATGGCTGGGAAACTGTACAAATGGACGAAGGTGGATTAAAAAGATATATTTCAAAACAAAATAATTAGAAATAAAATGCAAGTATTTAAATTTGGCGGAGCTTCTGTTAAAGATGCTAATGGTGTAAAAAATTTAGCTGAAGTTTTAAAAAAAGTAGGCTTTAAAAACACATTAATTGTAGTTTCTGCTATGGGTAAATCGACCAATGCATTAGAGCTTGTACTTAAAAATTATTTTGAAAATAAAGCAGAATTACAAAGCTCTCTTCAGGAGGTTAAGAAATATCATAATGAAATTCTACTAGATTTATTCGATAATGTAAACCATGAAGTATTTAAGAAAATATCATCTTTATTTCAAGAACTTGATAGCTTTTTAGGTAGAAACAAATCTCCTGATTATAACTTTGTTTACGACCAAACCATAAGTTTTGGCGAAATAGTGTCTACCACAATAATAAGCGAATATTTTAATACAATAGGTTTAAAAAATAATTGGCTTGATGTTAGAGAGTATATTAAAACAGACAGTTATTACAGAAGAGCCAATGTAAATTGGGAAACAACACAACAACTAATTACTACTAATTTTAATCGAGGTGTTTTAAATATTACACAAGGATTTTTAGGGAGCAATCCTAATAACTTTACAACGACACTTGGCAGAGAAGGAAGCGATTACACAGCAGCCATTTTTGCCTATTGTTTAAATGCTACAAATGTTACCATTTGGAAAGATGTTCCTGGTGTTTTAAATGCAGATCCTCGCTATTTTGAAAACGCTCAATTAATAAACAAAATATCGTATCGCGAAGCTATAGAGTTGGCTTTTTATGGCGCATCTGTTATTCACCCAAAAACACTTCAACCATTACAACAAAAGGAAATTCCATTGTTTGTGAAATCCTTTAAAAACCCTTTAAATCCTGGCACAATGGTTGGCAAAGGTATCGGTATTGAGCCTAGTGTTCCTTGCCTTATTGTAAAGAAGGATCAGGTTTTAATTTCGTTATCCTCATTAGATTTTTCTTATATCGTCGAAGAAAATATTAGTCATATTTTTAGCCTCTTACATGATTATAAAATGAAAGTTGAAGTCATTCAAAACTCTGCCATTAGCTTTTCTGTTTGTATTGATAATATCTACAATAATTTAGATAAATTACTTCAACATTTAAAAGCAAAATTTAAAGTTTCTTGCAATGAAAATGTATCGCTTTATACCATTAGGCATTATAATAAGAGTACAATTAACGAGCTTGAAAAAGATAAAACCGTTTTATTAAAACAAATTACACAAGAAACCGTTCAAATAGTTACAGAATAGACATATCGTTTGCTGTGAAAAATTTGATTAGGTTTGTAATTCTCACAAAAAATAAATTATGAGTTTAGTAACTGCAAAAGAAGTAGCTAGTGCAATTCATGTAGACAAATATGGATTTATAGGCACTTTTTTTGGATGGATTTTAATGAAACTTCTTAAAATTTCTACCCTTAATAAAATCTATAACCGTAATAAACACTTAAATCATATCGCGTTTTTAGATGGTATTTTGAACGAGTTTCAAATAAAATTCGAAATCCCTGAAGCCGATTTAAAACGCCTCCCAAAAGATGGTGCTTATATTACTGTTTCCAATCACCCACTAGGTGGTATCGATGGAATATTACTTTTAAAGTTGATGCTAGAGCAACGCGAAGATTTTAAAATAATTGCCAACTTTTTACTACATCGTATTAAGCCAATGAAACCTTACATTATGCCTGTTAACCCTTTTGAAGACAGAAAAGATGTAAAGTCTAGTATTGCTGGGTTTAAAAATTCGTTATTGCATTTACGAGAAGGAAAGCCATTAGGTATATTTCCTGCTGGAGAGGTTTCAACATATAGAGATGGTAAATTGGTTGTAGACAAACCTTGGGAAGATGCTGCAGTAAAATTAATTCAAAAAGCCGAAGTTCCTATTGTTCCTATTTATTTCCATGCTAAAAACAGCAAACTATTTTATAAACTTTCAAAAATTAGTGACATATTCAGAACTGCTAAATTACCATCAGAACTTTTAACTCAAAAGCGTCGTGTAATAAAAGTACGAATTGGAAGATCTATTTCTGTTAAAGACCAAAAAGAATATAAAGGTTTAAATGAATTTTCAGAATTTATTAGACGAAAAACTTATATGCTTTCCAACGCTTTTGAAGATAAGCCAAACCGTTTAGATAATATTTCATCAACTTTAAAAACACCAAAAGCTCCAAAACGGATAATAACTCCTGTGAAAACAGAAGCCATGCTAAAAGAAATCAATATTCTTCGAGATGAAGATTTTAGGCTTTTAAAAAGTAAAAATTATGAAGTTTATTTAAGTCCAGCATCAAAAATTAAAAACATTTTAAGAGAGATTGGGCGCTTGCGTGAAATCACATTTCGTGCCGTTGGAGAAGGCACAAATGAAGCTATAGATTTAGATAAATTTGACAGCTACTACAACCATATGTTTCTTTGGGATACTGATAAAAATATACTCGCTGGAGCATATCGTATGGGTTTAGGTACCAAAATTTTTGAAGCTCATGGAATTGATGGTTTCTATTTACAAGACTTATTTAGGTTCGAACCAGAATTACACAAAATGATGAGTCAATCTATTGAGTTAGGACGTGCGTTTATTATAAAAGAATACCAACAAAAACCCATGCCTTTGTTTTTATTATGGAAAGGCATTGTCCATACTACCTTACGTTTTCCGGAACATAAATATTTAATTGGTGGCGTGAGTATTAGTAATCAATTTTCAAATTTTTCGAAATCGTTGATGATTGAGTTTATGAAATCGCACTACTATGACCCATATGTAGCACAGTATGTACATCCTAAAAAAGAATTTAAGGTAAAACTTAAAGATGCAGACAAAGACTTTGTATTTGATGCTACACAAGCAGATCTTAATAAGTTTGATCGAGTCATAGATGAACTAGAGCCAGGAGCATTACGTTTACCTGTTTTACTAAAAAAGTACATTAAACAAAATTGCAAGCTCATTGGGTTTAATGTTGATCCCTTATTTAACAATGCAGTTGATGGATTAATGTATATTAAAATATCTGATTTGCCAGATAGTACCGTTCGCCCAGTTATGGAAGAGTTTCAAGCTGAATTGGAACGTAAGTTTTCAAATAATTCTGAAACTTCAACTGAAGTATAAACCTACAAACTCTTTACAGTATTGTTTTATTTCAGTTCGCGTTTTTAAAAAAGCCTTGTGTTTTTCTTCATCTGTTCCAACTACTTTAGATGGATCAAAAAAATTATAATGCAATCTTAAAGCATTTTTACTCGGTATATAGGGACAGTTTTCATTAGCGTGATCGCAAACAGTTATGATGTAATCAAAATCAACATCTGAATATTCGGTAACATTATTGGATGTATGATTCGAGATGTCTAAACCATCTTCTTTCATTATTGCCAAAGCTCCTGGATTTAGACCATGTGTTTCTATACCTGCACTATAAACTTTTACAGTTCTGATATCTAAAAAATGATTTAAATAACCATGTGCCATTTGGCTTCTACAAGAATTTCCTGTACAGAGTACTAAAATATTTTTCATTAATTAATTTTTTTACTTCGTCTTTCTAGAAAATGATTATCGTACCATTTCCCGTTTAATTGTCCGATTTTTTCTTTAACTCCAACAATTCTAAAACCGCATTTTTTATGTAATTCTATACTAGCAATATTTTCAGAAAAAATACCAGCTTGCAAAGTCCAAAAATCGTTAATTTCGCTCTGTTTTATAAGCTCATTTAACAGTGTTTTGCCAACACCTTTCCCTTGAGACTCTTTATCGACATACAATGTTACTTCCGCAACACCACGATAAACATCACGTTGCGAAACTAATGATAATAGAGCAAATCCAACAACATTTTTATTTTCTATTGCCACTATTCTACAGGAATCTATATACTTCTTATTCCAGGTTTTCCAATCAGGTATTTCGGTTTCAAAAGTTGCTATGCCTGTTGTTATACCATCTGCATAAATTTTTGAAACCGAATTCCAATCAGTTTTTAATAATGCTCTAACAACAATTTCCATCTGGCGTACAGCATGGTTCGTTAGTTTCTAAAACAAGCTCTTTTTCTTCAATTACACCACAAATATCATTTGCTTTACAGCTCGTTTTTTCGATTGCTAATTTAAATATTAAATTGTTACCTTTTATTTCGAAATCGTTAACAAATTGTTGGGCTGTATGAAAAGTTACATTACTGTACTCAATCTTTACTTCAGAGTCTAAAGTATAAGGTTTCATACTTCCCACTCTCTCTAAAATTGACAAAGCCTTATCAACTTTCATGAAATCTCTTTTACCAAGTTCTTTTGGGCTTTCCCAAAGCTGAATAATGGTTTCCTTCCAAGCATCGGTTTGTGCACCACAATCAACCGAATCAATAGTTAGATGTTTAACTTCTGTGATGTGATAGTTAGCACCAACTAATAAATTCGGTGCATATTCAAATAATAAAGATTTGTCTTTATTTTGTTCTAAAATGTTGAATAATTCTTGTGTTTTCATAATCTATAATTTTTATACTTAATTGGATTCATTTAAAACCGATTATCGGTTAACAACAATTTGACTTTGTTTTATTAAAAAAAGAGTTTAATTCATTTTGTATGGCGTCCCAGCGTTTTACATTTATACAATAACACATGCTTTTACCTTCTACTTCTCCTTCTATTAAACCTAAATTTTTAAGTTCTTTTAAGTGTTGAGAAATGGTGGCTTGCGCTAATCCTATTTCATTAACTAAATCGTTACAAATACAAGCATTTTGATTGCTTATATATTGAAGAATAGCGACACGTGCTGGATGACCTAAAACTTTAAAAAAAATTGCAAGGTCATTTTGTTGTTCTGTAAATATCTGTGTTTTAGTAATTCCCATATTTATAATTATATATTGCAATATTACGATGTTAAATTCAAATAAAAAAGTCAAAACGGTTTTTTTTGACTTTTTAACATATAATTAGAACCAAGGTTTTTTTCCAGCTTGATACGTATTATAAAACTCCTCATCTGATTTTGTGAGATAAATAATACCTTCAACAAGCCCAATTATACCCGTTGCCCAAACAACAAGAACACCAATACCAACACATGAAAGCACCATTCCTAAAATTGTTATACCAAGCAAAATACCTCCTTCTTTATTATAACCTAGAATAAATTTATGTACACCAAAGGCACCTAAAAGAATTGCTAGTATTCCTGCTAATATTTTTTTATTATCTCCAGTTGCATTATCAAATGTTTCTTTTGCGCTTTCAGCAAATTCAGAAGCAGCTTCTTTTGCTTCTTCGGCGAACTCTGCAGCTTTTTCTTTTGCTTCTCCAGCTAATTCTCCTGCTTTATCGGCTGCATTTTTTGCACCATCTTTTGCGTCGTCTAACATATCGTTAAGATCGTCGCTTAAATTTTTTTCATCAGACATTTTATATGTTTTATAGTTAGGACATTAAAGATACTAAAAAATAATACATTGCTTTAGGTAAAAGCTTTATCAATAGGCTCCCAAAGTTCTATTTTATTACCATCGTTATCTAAAATCCAACCAAATTTACCGTAATCATACTCTTCAATTTTGCCAATAATGATTACGCCTTCTGTTTTTAAAGCGGCTAATAACTCATGCAGATTTTCTACGCGATAATTAAACATAAAATCTTTTTTTGATGGCTCGTAATATTTAGTGTCCTCAGAAAACGGACTCCATTGTGTTGAGCAATCATTCCCTTGTTTGTCTTTCCACCAAAATGTACAGCCATAATCGTCTGTATTAAAGCCTAAATGTTGTTTATACCAATCTTTAGTTGCTTTTGGGTCTTTGGTTTTAAAAAACAATCCTCCTATTCCTGTGACACGATTTTTCATTTATTAACTTTTTGTTGCAGATTCATAAATATTAATCCATTCATCAACGGTCATTTTTTGACATAATTCTCCAATCAATTCAAAAGGTATTTCTTCTAATTTCTTGAACCTAATACAACTTTTTCCCATATCTAATTTACGTTTACAATGTTTCGGGTATTCTAAGACAAACCAATCATGTAATTCTGGTTTAGAGTAAATTCCCATATGGTAAAAATTTACCGAATGCTTTTGTGATGCAAAACTTATAAATGGTAAAGGTTCTGTTGGCTTACAATGATACCCATCTGGATAGATAGCGTGTGGCACAAAATAAGATGGCAAATTATATTGAATTCCTTCTTCAAATCCAGCAGGCAAATTATCCTTTATTGTTTTACGTAGTTTGTTTAACGTTGCTATTCTATCTTCTGGAACTTGGCTTATATAATCTTCTGGCGATGTTGCTTTGTATTGCATAATTTATACGTGTTGATCTATTAATATGGTGTTTCCATCTGGATCTACAATTACAAAATTTGCAGGACCAGTAGTGGTTTCATCAGCTTCTGTAATTAAATTAATGTCATTACTCTTAATTTGTTTTTGAATATCTCTAACGTCTGTGAAGTTTTTAAGTTTATTTGCACTTTCGTCCCAACCAGGATTAAAGGTTAAAATATTATTTTCAAACATACCTTGAAACAAACCAACTAAAGCATTGCCATTTTTCATGATGAGATAATTTTTTTCAATATCTCCTGCGAAGACTGAAAATCCAAGATGTTCGTAAAACTCTTTTGAAGCATGAATATCTTTCACGCTTAAACTGATAGAAAATGCGCCTAATGTCATATAATTTAATTTTTACGTTGTAAGATTAACCCTGAAATTAATGATATAATAAATCCGATAACTGTAACTAAAACGAGCATAAATATTGCAGCTGTAGCACTCGTCATCTTAATAATTTCATCTTCTTTTCCTTGTTCGATTAACATTTTTTCGTAGTTACTAAAGAATGATGGGTCAATAAATTTTGTGTAAATAAAATCGGCTATAGCGATACCCAAACCAACTGATATAGATATGAGAATACCAATAGCTATTGCCTTGCCTATGGTAATTACTCCATTATTAACATGATCTCTATAATGTTTAATTCCGAAATAAATAAAAGACAATGAAATGAATATAGAAACATATCCTAATATTTCATTTGTAGAATAGTCTAAATTCTTTATCCCGAAAACGAGGTGTATGGTAAAAACAATTATCCCGGTTAGAAAGCCATACAATCCATATTTAACTACTGTGCTTTTCATAATTCTTGATTATTAGTTTAGTCAAAAATAGAATTTATCAGGTATTTAGTATTCATACTAAAGTACCAAACAGCTCATACTTTAGTCTAAAAATAAGAATTTTAAATGATTTGCATTGATTTAGCAATTTGAAGTGCTTGTGTTCTTCTTTTGGCATTTAGCTTCACCAATAAGTTTGATACATGCGTTTTAATAGTGCTTTCAGAAAGGAATAATTTTTCGGCAATTTCTTTATTTGATAAACCTTTGGAGATAGATTGAAGCACTTCGTATTCTCGTTTACTAATTTCTAATTGTTCAATTTTTTTATAGTTAATTTCTACTGAAGGGTTACTATATTTATGTAAGCTTTTCTTATTTAAATACACACCTAGAAAAAAGAAAACAACTGCAAAAATTGCGATAATAATTTCGGTTTTAAAATTTCCTGAAACCATAGCGTAACGACTTAACTGAAATAGTAAAAGTAATGCCAGGATAAGTAAACTAAAAACAAGGATTGTTTTCTTCATGAACTTAAGTTAACAAAATTTCTCTACAATTTTATTGACAATAGTTTGCGCTAATTTTTCTTTACTTTCTACTGTCCAACCAGCAACATGAGGCGAAAGTAATACATTCTCTGAATTTATTAAATATTGAAAAGCTTTTGGCATTTGGACTATACTCGATGCGACATCTTTTTTAAACAAGTTTTCAAACGACGCCATTTCATATTCCAAAACATCAAGTCCTGCTCCTAAGATTTTACCCGATTTTAATGCCAAAACTAAATCATTAGAGACTACGCTTTTACCACGAGCTGTATTAATTAACCAAAATGGTTTTTTAAATTCGTTAATAAATCTTGAATTCACCATGTTAGTTGTCAATGGCGTTTCTGGAGTATGCAAGCTCAAAACATCACTTTTTTTTTGTAGTTCTTGTAAAGAAACTTGCAAGCAATTTTTGTCTCCAACCTTATCTTTAATATCGTAACAAATAACTTCAACATCGAAACCTTGCAGTTTTTTCGCAAAGGCCCTTCCCATGTTTCCGTAACCTATAAGTCCTACAGTTTTACCATCCAGTTCTAAACCTCGATTATCTTCTCGTAACCATTTTCCTTGACGAACTTCCTTATCTGCTTTATTGAGTTTATTGAATAACGACAATAACATCCCTAAACTATGTTCGCCAACTGCATTTCTATTACCTTCTGGTGCGGCAATTAATGTAATTCCTTTTTGTTTGGCATAATCGCAATCAATATTTTCTAATCCTGCACCAACACGTCCTATAAATTTTAAGTTTGTGGCTTTATCCAAAAAATCTTTATCTATAGAAAAACGACTACGAATAATAAATCCATCATATTCATTGATTTTGCCCTCAACAACTTCTTTTGAAGATGTATAATCTTCATCATTTTGAAAACCTAAATCGTTTAGTTGGTTAACTAATAATTTATGGTTGGTATCGAGATGAAGAATTTTCATTTATATTTTAGGGTAATGTGTTTGTGTTTTTTCATGCGCTACATTTCCTGTATGAGCAGTCGATAGTTTTTCAAATAAAAGGATATGTGCCTCTTCATTGTTTTTGGTGCATGGGTTATGCTCTACACCTTTTGGAACAACAATAATTTCGCCTTCATTAACAACTTCTGTCCGATCTCGAAATTGCATATATAAAGTTCCTTTTACAACTTGAAACAATTCATCTTCATGTTCGTGCACATGCCATACAAACTCACCTTTAACTTTTGCGAGAATTACTTGCATATCGTCTACCATTGCTATTTGATGTGGATGCCAGTTTTTTGAGAATTTTGAAAATTTCTGTTTAATATTTATTACGCTCATACTGTAAAATTACGAAAGTTTGTGTTAGCGATTTTAATGAAAATCCTTTTGCTTTTTCACAAAAGATTGAAACGGAAAGCGCGACCTAAAAGGGAACGCCGAAACATTATATCCCTAAAATTATTTTAGCAATCATTAAATAGATAACAATGCCAAAAATATCATTACTAGTCGTTATAAATGGCCCAGTAGCAATGGCTGGGTCTATGCCTCTTTTATCTAGAAATAATGGAATAAATGTACCTATTAAACCAGCTACGATAATAACTGCAACAAGTGAAATAGAAATGGCTAATGCCAATTTAAAATTTTGTTCCCAAGCAAAAACGAAAACAAATAGAAATAATGATAGTATAATACCATTTAGTGCTGCAAGTAACATTTCTTTTATTAAGCGATTATTAATACTACCCTTTACATCATCGTTTGCTAAACCTTGCACAATTATTGCACTTGACTGTACACCAACATTCCCAGCCATAGCCGCAATTAAAGGTGTAAATAAAAAAAGTATAATAGCTTCTTCAGGAAGGTTTCCTTCAAAATAATACATAATAATAAATGCGCCAACACCACCAATAAGACCTAAAAACAACCACGGTAATCGTGCTCTTGTTAACTCAAAAATACTATCATCGTGCTCAACATCACTGGTAATACCAGCCGCTAATTGGTAATCTTTTTCGGCTTCTTCTTTAATAACATCTACAATATCGTCAATAGTTATTCTACCTAAAAGGGTTTGATTTTCATCAATAACTGGAATCGCTTCTAAATCGTATTTCTGCATTACTTTTGCAACATCTTCTACATCATTATCTGTAGTTACAGAATCTACATTAGAAATGTATATATCTGAAATCTTTTGCTCGCTCTTTGCAGTAATTAAATCTTTTAAGGATAGTCTTCCTATGAGTTTGTCTTCTTTATCAACCACGTAAATCGAATGTACTCTGGTAACTTCTTCTGCCTGACCTCTAATTCTACGGAGGCATCCAGCAACTGTCCAAGTTTCATAAACCTTTACAAGTTCTTTTGCCATAAGTCCACCTGCAGAATCTTCATCATAGGTTAAAAGTTCTTGAATTTCGGCTTTATGTTCTTCATCTTCAATTTGAGAAATTACGGCTTCTTGTCGTTCTTCTGAAAGTTCTCCAATTATATCTGCCGCATCATCTGTATCAAGTTCCTCTACTTCTTCGGCAATTTCTTTGGCCGAAAGATTTTGTAAAATCTTTTCTCTAATATCTTCATCAACTTCTGTTAATATATCTGATGTAGTTTCAGAATCTAAAAGTTTAATGATATAAACCGATTCGTCTAAATCGAGTTCATCTAGAATTTCAGCAATATCGGCATAATGAAACTCATCCAATAAAACTCGAAGCTCCTTATCGTTTTCTTCGACTATAAGTTGTTCTACTTGCCCGATTAATGCATCGGTTAGTTCAAATTGTATGTTTTCTTTTTCTTCAGACATGAGATTTAATGACTTCTCGGTACTATTTCAAAATTAATTATTTAAGATCACACGAATTGAGACTTAATTATTATCCTTCTCAATTAATTGTGTGAGTTCAATAAATTGCTCTACGTTTAATTGTTCAGGACGCTTGCCAAATATAACATTTGCTTTTAAATTATCTGACAAATTGAATGTTTTTAAACTATTGCGAAGTGTTTTTCGGCGTTGTTGAAAACCCTGCTTTACAATTTTAAAAAATAATTTCTCATCACATGGAAGTGAGAAATTTTCTTTTCGAGTTAATCTTAATACGCCTGATTCTACTTTTGGTGGTGGATTAAAAACCGATGGTGGTACTGTAAACAAATATTCCGCATCGTAAAATGCTTGGGTTAATACCGAAAGAATCCCATAAACTTTTGAGCCTTCTTTAGAGCAAATGCGTTTTGCAACTTCTTTCTGAAACATTCCAGAAAATTCTGGGATTTGGTGGCGCATTGCTAAAGTCTTAAAAACGATTTGGGTAGAAATATTATATGGAAAATTACCAATTATTGCGAATTGATCTTCATTAAAAACCTGCGTTAAATCATACTTTAAAAAGTCTTGTTCGATAATTCTATCGGCGAGGTTTAAATATTCGTTTTTAAGATAATCTACCGATTCTGAATCGATTTCAATAACATGGGTTGTACTATTCTTTTTAAGTAAGTATTTTGTAAGAACACCCATTCCTGGACCAATTTCTAACACATGATTATAACCAGTAAACGAAAGTGATTCTGCTATTTTTTCGGCAATCGTTTCGTCTGTTAAAAAATGCTGACCTAAATATTTTTTTGCTTTTACCGACATTAATTTTTAAGTGAAATTTACAGTATATTCATCGACTATTTGAAGTTCTGTTCTAAACGCTAACATTTTATCTGCAAAACGTTTTAAGCCATCGGTTCTTAATTTTTTGGCATCTTCTTTATAATATGCGTCTAAGGCTTCACGTGAATACGACTTGTATTGAACCGAATATGTCTGCCCGCCCATTTCTTCTTCGACTAAAACCTTGCTGAGTGTTGCTTTTTCGAACTTTCCAGTTGCCAATACTTGAGGAATATGTTCTTTTATCCACTTGAGCCATTCGTCATGAATGCTATTGTCTATGTTGGCAGTTACGTTATAAATAATCATTTTTATTGTTTTATATGGATTCCTAATCAAGCTCGGAATGGTAAAAGGGTTTATAAATCTTTTACAAATAACATAAGTTCATCGTCATCTTCAAAAGGTTTTATTCTTTTTTCAAAATGTAAGCCTAATTTTTGTAATAATTTAATTGAATCTATATTCGAAGGTAGCGTTATTGCTGTTATTCTACTAATATTAAATTGTTCTTTAGCGAGCTTTAAAATTGCCATTGAAGATTCGTATCCAAATCCTTTGCATTCGTACTCTGGAAGTAATCCAAATCCGAAATCTATATTTTCTAATTCTTTACGTTTTACAAGTCCGCAAGTACCAATAGGTATAAGGTTGTCTTCTTTTAGTTGGAGTTTATAAAACCCAAAACCAAAATCTTTATAACTTTTAAGCGCTCCATTCTGCAAATATTTCTCGGCATCTTCTATGGTTTTAAGGTTTCTATCTCCAATAAATTTTATCCATTTAGGTGTATTTGCCAATTCAAGAAAAAAAGAGGCGTCTTGCAATGTAAATTTAGAAATAATTAATCGGTTGGTTTCTGCAATTATCATGATTCTAATTTATTGCATCACCACGCAATGCTCTATAATTTTTTCTGGCATCTACGAAGAAAATACTATCTGCATGATTAAAAATAATTTGCTCATAAAGTGACTTGGCTTTTTCAGGCTCTGCAAGTTTATTAGCATATAGTTCTGCCAAAGCATAAATAGCATTGTCTGATAATATACTGTCTTTATAGTTATTTAATATGCCACTATAATTTATTTCTGCTTTATCGAATAATTGTTTTTTCTCAAATAATTGTGCCTGTGTAAAAAGTGCTTGTGGTATAATGGATTCGGTTTTATGCTCTGACAAAACTTTATATAGCAACATAATTGCTTCATTAGTTTTGTTTTGAAAAGCCATTAAATCTGCTTTCGCATATAGTTTTAAAGCTACTTGTAGGGAATCGTCATATTTGTTATCCGAAATTAGAAGTTTTAAATCTAAAGCATCGTTTGCTATTAATTGTGATGTTGAAGATTTTAGAATTTTTAATTGAGATTCTGCCCATTTAAAATCGCCTTTATAATAACTCGTTTTTGCAACCTTATAACGCGCTTCTTGAGATACGGTACTGTTTTTTAAATTTCGTTGAATCTGCGTGTAATAAATTAAGGCTTCATTAAATTTTTCTTGTAGTACCAATATATCTCCTAACTCTAATTTAACTTGTGCCTCATTAAATGTTGTTAGTGGTAACTCTAGTGATGCTTTTAAAAAAGACGTTGCATTTTCAGTTTTATCTAAATAAAAAGCTAGAAAATGAGCATAAGCAATTTGTAATTTTAATGTTTGAGAAAATTTACCATATGTGTTAAATAAGGACATATAATTATTCTCTATAGTTTTGTAATTAGTTTCTGACTCTGTTATTGTTTTTATTTGGAGTAAGTTGTAATGGGCTTCAAGCTTAGTGTCTATATCTTGAGCCGTATTAATTAAAAAGTTAAAGATTTCGGTAGCTAAAAGTGTATCGTTTTCATTTACCACTATTAGAGCTAATTCTTCAATTCTATCTAAGCTTTCTGGTTGCCTATTAAATATGGCCCTTTCTTGTATAAAGGCTTTTTTAAAATCTTTTTGTTGAATAAATAACCAACTTAACATCTGATTCCAAATTAAATCTGGTTCTTGCTGAATTTTCTTTAGCAATATTTTTCGAAGAATGATGTTATTTTCATTGTCACTATTTTCACTAATAAAATCGCTTATCAATCTTTTAATTTTGTTTACATAGGCAACATTAAACTTTGCGAAATTTACATAGTTTGTAAACATTTTTTCAATATCTCCTTGCTCTCCATAAATTTGAGCTAATTGCAAATCAAAATTATTTTCAGGCAACAGAGGCTGTGCTTTTTCGTATGAAGAAATTGCTTCATCTAAAAGTGAATGATCTACAAATGACCTAGCTATTGTAAAAACATATTGTGGTCTAATATCTATAAATTCAATAGCTTTATTATAATTACTATTAGCATTAATCACATCTTTTTTAAGCTGGTAATTATAACCTAGCTCAACATACAAAGAAGGATATGTTATTTTTTTAATCGCATCTGTTAACAAAGTTTCTGCTTCGTTATATAGTTCGAGTTGTTGATTTGTTTTTACTAATTGAAGCAAATAACTAATATTACCAGGATTATTATCGTAAAGTCTTTGAAAAGAAGATAATGCTTTGTCGAATTCGCCATTTTTAAAGTAATCTTTTGCAAGGATATCTTCTTGCGAAAACAACAAATTACATATTAAAAAACATAAAATAAAAAGAATTCTCATTTGTAGTGTTTGTGTAAATATAACAAATGTGAATCGCAGAAAGTCTAAATATTATTATAAAAAAATGCCCGAATAAAATTCGGGCATTTACCAACCAAAATAAATGTGCTATCAACCATTATTTAATTTAAATATGATTCAAATACTCGATCGGGACATTTCTTAAAGAAATATCTTTTTATCTGTTTACCACGACTGTTGTTGTTTTAGTATCAGTTTTAAATAAATCTGAATCTGAAAACAAAACTTTGTTAGCAATTACAACTAAAGTAATTAGTAGTAAAATACGTTTAAAGTTTTTCATTGTTGTTAGTTTAATAGTTTTGGGACAACTAACATCGAAATAATTTTCAGTTTGACAAAAAAAAACTAACAAAATTCGTTAAACAGCATTATTTTTTTGCATTTCGTCGATAAAAATGCAAAAATGTGTAATTTTTTGTAAGAATTTACTTAATTATTTTAAATCCCGTATAAGGAATCAAAACTTCAGGAATGACAATACCTTCTTTAGTTTGGTAATTTTCTAATATTCCTGCCAACACTCTTGGAAGTGCTAAAGAGCTTCCGTTTAAAGTGTGAGCGAGTTCATTTTTACCATCTGCATTTTTAAAACGCAATTTTAATCTGTTTGTCTGAAATGTTTCAAAGTTTGAAACTGAAGAAATTTCTAACCATCTATCTTGTGCTGTAGAAAACACTTCAAAATCATAAGTTAATGCAGATGCAAATGAAACATCACCACCACATAGACGAAGAATTCTGTACGGTAGTTTTAATTCTTGTAAAATATCTTTTACATGATCTATCATGCCATTAAAAGCTTTATACGAATTATCTGGATGTTCAACCCGAATAATTTCGACTTTATCAAATTGATGTAATCTGTTTAGGCCTCTTACATGCGCTCCATAACTTCCAGCCTCACGACGAAAACAAGGTGTATAGCCAGTAATGGTTTGTGGTAAGTCGTTTTCATTTAAAACAACATCTCGAAAAATATTAGTTCCCGGAACTTCGGCGGTTGGGATTAAGTATAAATTATCTTCATTAACATAATACATTTGTCCTTCTTTGTCTGGCAATTGCCCTGTACCAAAACCTGAAGTCTCATTTACCAAAAGTGGTAATTGATACTCGGTATAACCAGCAGCGGTATTTTTGTCAAGAAAATAAGCAATTAAGGCGCGTTGTAATTTTGCTCCTTTTCCTTTATAGACTGGAAAGCCTGCGCCAGTAATTTTATTGCCTAACTCAAAATCTATGATGTCGTATTTTTTTGCTAATTCCCAATGTGGTAGAGCGTCTTCATGCAAAACCGGAATATCTCCTTCTTTGTATATCTCTTCGTTATCTTCTTCTGAATTACCATTTGGCACAGATTCATGTGGTACATTTGGTATTTTGTAAAGCAGCTCGTTTAAAGCTTCAGCCTTAATATTTAAAGCATCAGAAACTATTTTAGAAGTCTCTTTTAATTGACTCGTTTTTTCTTTTAACACATTAGCTTTTTCAATCTCTCCAGACTTATAAAGCATCCCTATTTCTTTAGACAAGGTATTAGACTCTGCTAATGTGGTATCTAATTCGGTTTGTAAACGTCTTCGGTCTTCATCAAAAACAATGACTTGATTAATCAAGTTCGTAGCATCAATATTACGTTTAGTTAAACGCTCAATCACTAAATCTTTATTTTCTCTAATAAAAGATACTTGTAACATGTGTTAAAATTTAAGCGACAAATTTAATGAATTACTAAGAGAGTAAAGAAATATTTTACAGCTAACTACAAGAAAACAATATCAAGTTTTCTATAGACAGATTCGCGTTTTAATAAGGATTATAATTTTAATTGAAACCTCTATTATAAAATCGAGGAATCATTTTTTAATTCTCTTGAGAAGGTAAAATCCATTCGTTATGCTTAAAAATATTCCAATCTACATTCGCCAAATCTACTTCAGGATTAATAAACGGTTTAAAAGGCTTTCCGTTAACACTTAATTTACTATCTACATATACAGCTACATCAAGACCTTGTTTTTTAAAATGATGCTTTAAATGTTGTGAAAATTGCCAGATGATATCTGGTTTACTACGCGCTATTTTGGCTTGTTTTGATGATAAAAAATCTTTTAAATCTAATTTAAGTTTTTCTCCATTGCTTTTATTTATTACTTTATAATCTGCAATACCATGTTTTGTGCGAAGCATCATACGCCATGAAAGTCTATGGCCTTCTTCTGTCCAAAGCACATTATCTTCTATTAGGTGATGTCTTAAAGGAAGTACTATTTGTACACTAAAATAAATAGCTAGAACTATTATAATAGCTGAATGGTTCTTAGGTATTATAACCTCTGCTTTATCATAAAAAAATTTCTTCTTTAAAAACAATTTCTGAATTGTTTTTGGCTCAAAAAAGAATAACGAAAATGCCAAGGACATGTATGGAAAAATACCTATTTGAAAAACAAACGAATTAAATAAATGAAAGAAAACGGATATGATAAAAGCCCATTTTCTAGTTGGCTTAAATATTAATAATGGTATAATTAATCCGTCAAACAATATACCTCCATAAGATAAGATGTAATGAAGCGTTCTGTTTTGAAGGAAATCTCCAATCATAAAATAATGCTGTTTACTTTTCATCATTATTTCTAAAACACTGGCATCAAGCCAATCTGGATATATCTTTGCAACCGAAGCGTATGTGTAAACAATAAACATTTGCAAAATAAATAATAAGCTACACCATCGCGGCATCGAATTACTTATAATATTAGGATTCAATTTAGCATCTACCGCTAAATACCTGTTTGCTGGTTGAAAAAACATAATTGAACTCAACAAAAACAGCAAGTAATAATGATTGTTATAAGATGACTTTTGCATAAGATAGGTTACTAACCACATCATTGTAAATGCAAAAACACTAATCCTATATTTATAACCTATCATTATAAAAAAGGCAAATACTCCCATGATTATATAATAAACATACATGCCATTTCCTGAAAGAGGTTGAAGCCACTCGAAGCCAATAAACGAAAATGTAAAATCAGGAATTATAAAAACTTTCCGAACCCAACCTGTAAGTATTGCACCTATAGATTCTAGAAAACAAAGTAGTCCGAAAATAATTCGAAACACAATGAGTGCCGAATTGTCAATATGTTTAAATAATAATTTGTGAAGCATTGTATGAAGCTATATAGTCAAGTGACGTTTGCTTATCTTTTTTAAGTTGTGTTTTAAGCTCTTCTAATGTATTAAACTTTTGTTCGTCTCGAATACGATCTAAAATTTCAACTTGAATTTTTTGGTTATATAAATCTTTATTGAAATTAAAAAAATGAACTTCAATGCTTTCTGCATTTTCGCCAATCGTTGGATTGGTGCCAATATTCATCATACCATAAACAATATTGTTGTCTATTTTGGACTGAACAATATAAACACCTTGTTTTGGTATTAATTTATAGGTTTCTTTAATAAAGAGATTTGCTGTTGGGAAATTAATTTTCTTACCTAGTCCTTTGCCTTTTATTATTTCTCCAGAAAGCATAAAGTTATATCCTAAAAATGTATTAGCTTCTTTAATGTTTCCTTCATTTATAGCATTACGAATTTTAGTTGAGCTCACTGCAACATCGTTTATATCTTGAACAGAAATTTCTTCAACTTCAAAATTATAGGATTCTCCAAAAGTTTTTAAATCATTAATATTTGCGTTTCTGTTCCTACCGAAATGATGGTCGTAACCTATAATGATTTTTTTAATTTTTAATTTGTCTACTAAAACCTGTTTCACAAAATCTTCGGCCGAAAGTCTTGAAAACTCTTTAGTAAACTCTTTAACAACTAAATTATCTACTCCAAATTTTTCGAATAGAAGTGCTTTTTCTTCAAGCGAATTTATAAGTTTAATATTTGCGTCTTTTTGAAGCACCATTCTCGGGTGCGGAAAAAACGTTAAAACAATCGCTTTTAAATTATCTTCTTTAGCAATATTTACCAATCGTTTAATTATTTTTTGATGACCCATATGCACACCATCAAAAGTGCCAATAGTAACAATTGTTTGGTTTATTACAGAAAATGAATTGAAATTGCTTATTATTTTCAAGCTAAAAGGTTTTATACAAAACTATGCATAATGTATTTATAAATAAAGGCTATATTCAATCTAATGAAAAAACTTCTTGAATTTGGGTTAATATTTGAGGGACTTCATTTTGTTTAAAGTCTAAAGTTAACTGGTAAGACTTATCCGTAATCTTTTTAATTGAAATTTTACCATCAGAAACCCTATAATAACCTGTTTGCCCTTTGCAATAACAAAACCTTGCAAACATCACATTCGATTTATTAGTTAGTGTTTCTTCAATTTCTAAATTACTCTTATCCAATTCTATGAGTACCTGTTCAGAATAATGACCATCTGCAGTATCTGGAATTTCATTTCGTTTGTATTCAAACTTTAAAACGAGAGACTCTCCATCAACAATTTGTGTATAAGTCTCTCCAAGATTGGTTTTTAAAGTTTTTAGAGTTTTATCCTGTAAAAGTTCGAGTGTACAAACACCATCTTCGGGACAGTATTTCGTAGTAACTAAATTCTCCAAAGAGGCGCTAATTGTAACTTGATTTGGCTTACAGTTTAATATGATTATAGTAAACAAGATTATAGTAAAATATTTCATACATAGATATATTTCAAGAATATAACTAATATTTTTGTTATTTAGTAAATATCAAAGTAAATTTAAAGGCCTTAAAAAACAAAAACTCACCTCGTTATGAAACATATTTACTCAAAATTACAAATTACCTTATTACTAATTTTATTTTTTATAGTTAGCTTATCTGCTCAAAAAAGTAATGTTGTTTGGTCTAAAATCTCAAAAGAAAATATAGCTCAAGCCGAAAAAGTTATTCGGAAATCTGAACCTAAAAAAGCTACCTTTTATCAATTAGATTTAAATAAGCTAAAAATACAACTAGAAAATGCGCCTTTAAGAGGTGCATCTAATAAAGTCTCAAATCTGATAGTTGATTTTCCAAATGCTGATGGGACAATAGAGTCCTATCGCGTAAAAGAAGCACCTGTTATGGTGCCAGAAATGCAAGCCAACCATCCAGAAATTCGCTCGTATGTTGGCCAAAGTATTGATAATCCCTCTACTTTAATTCGTTTTAGTGTAACTCCTTTAGGGCTACATACCATGACTTTATCGGCTAAAAAAGGTGCTCAATACATAGACCCTTTTACAACAAACTTAAAAAACTATGTTGTTTATACAAAACGAGATTTACCTAAATTAAATGATGACTTTGTATGTGGGTTTGAAGATAATAGTGATTATTCTGAAAGGACCACTAACAATTCTACCTACTCAAAAAACGCCAATGATGGGATGATGCGTACTTTTAGATTAGCACTAGCATGTACAGCAGAATATGGTAATATTCACGGAAGCTCCGTTCCTACCATAAAATCTGCAATGACGGTAACTATGACTCGGGTAAATGGTATTTATGAAAGAGATTTATCTTTAACCATGACCATGGTCGAAAATTCTAGTATTATATATTTTGGCGATGTCGATATGGATCCTTATACAAATGATAATGAATCAACTATGCTTGGTGAAAATCAAACAGAGATTACTGCTAAAATAGGTTCTGGAAACTATGATATTGGCCATGTATTTGGTACAGGTGGTGGTGGTGTAGCAGCTACACCTTCTGTTTGCAATAATAGTTCTAAAGCAAGAGGAGTCACAGGATCTCCGTCTCCAACGGGTGATGCTTTCGATATTGATTATGTTTGTCACGAGATGGGGCACCAATTTGGTGCTCCTCATACTTTTAATGGCGACGCAGCTGGAACAACCTGTGTAGGGCAAAGGTCTAGCACGAACGCTTATGAACCTGGTAGCGGCAGTACTATTATGGCTTATGCTGGTATTTGCTCGCCTCAAAATGTGCAACTAAATAGTGATGCCTATTTTCATCAAAAAAGTTTACAAGTAATTTGGGATAATATAACAACTGGTAGTAGCACTTGTGCAACTCTAGACCCTACAGGTAATACAGTACCAACGGCAGAAGCTGGTAGTTCTTACTCAATTCCAATATTAACACCTTATAAACTAACTGGTTCTTCGACGGATGCTGTAGCAGATGGAACAAGTTCACATACATTTACTTGGGAACAATATGATCTTGGACCAGCTGGTGTCCCAACAGAGACTACAGATCCTGGCCCACTAGTTCGTTCTTTTGAAGGTACAGATAATACGACACGATATATACCAAGACTAGCAGATTTAAGATTTTCTAATGGCTCTTCTACCTGGGAAAAATTATCTTCTGTAAATAATAGAGATATTAATTTTCAGTTAACTGTTAGAGACAACGATTCTCGTGGTGGGCAAACCGCAACAGATAATATGGTTGTTACAACCGTAGATGCAAATGGTGCTTTTCTGGTGACGTCTCAAGCCACATCAGGAATTGCATATTCAAAATTATCTTCACAAACAGTTACATGGGATGTTGCAAACACAGATATGGCTCCTTTTAATGTATCTAATGTAAATATTTGGTTATCTACAGATGGTGGTATGACTTACGATACTAATTTAGCGATGAATACGCCTAATGATGGCTCACATGTAATTATAATTCCAGATGTTGAAAAAGCCTATTGCCGTGTTATGGTAGAAGCTGTAGGAAATATTTTCTTTAACATTAATAGCGAAAATTTTTCTGTTGGTGTTACTGTTGTTAATACCTGTATTCAATACGATGATCCTGGTAGTTTGGCTATTCCTATTCCGGATGGTGTTGGTTCTAACATGCAAGGAACAACTCTTGACGATATAATTAGTGTCCCAGATAGTGGTATTATTACAAGTGTAAAAGTAAATGTAGAAGTGACTCATGATTATGTTCAAGATTTGGTAATTCAATTAGATTACCCAAATGGTAATCCTCATTCATCCCTTTGGTCAAGAGATTGTCTCGCCCAAGATGGTCTCGATATAACTTTTGACGATGGAGGCATAATTCAAGATTGCGGAACTACACCTCCGCCACCATTAATTATTTCTGGAACATATATACCCGCTTCTCCTTTAAGTGTATTTAATGATTTAGAAGTAAATGGGGATTGGAAAATTTTAATAGCAGACTTTTACAATGGCGACACTGGTGTTTTTAATAATTGGTCACTAGATATTTGTTTTGATACCGAAGTACCATTAAGTACAGAAGATTTTGGTTTATCTAATTTCTCCATTTTTCCTAATCCAAATAATGGAGAATTTACTGTAAAATTAAATTCGACTTCAAATAATAATATAGAAATTTCTGTGTACGATATGCGTGGTAGATCTTTATTTAATAATAGCTATAAAAACACTTCTGCAATAAATCAGACTATTAATTTAAACCATGTGCAATCTGGTATGTATTTGGTAAAAGTGTCTGATGGTACTAGAAGTGCTACTAAAAAGATTATTATTAAATAATAATCAAGAATATAATTAATAAAAAAGAGAGCTAATAGCTCTCTTTTTTATTTTCCGTTAAAATCGTTCATGGTATGTTTTATTCCGGCTGTGCCGAAAGATTTAATTATCTCAAAAGATTTTTCAAAGCGCTCTGGAAGATTTTTGGTTTCTTCATCGGTCCAATCGCTTAAAACATAATCTACTTGTCTTCCTTTGCTAAAAGCATCACTTATACCAAATCGAAACCTATTGTATTTAGTGGTATTTAATTTATCTTGAATGTCTTTAAGTCCGTTATGACCACCATCACTTCCTTTTGTTTTAACACGCAAGCTTCCAAAAGGTAAATTTAAATCGTCTGTAATGACCAGCAAATTTTCTAATGGTATTTTTTCTTTGGTTAGCCAATAAAGCACTGCCTTACCACTTAAATTCATGTATGTACTTGGTTTCAATAATATGAAGGTTCTTCCTTTAAATTTATAACTTGCAATATCACCTAGTTTTTGAGTCTCAAAATTTAATGAAGCTTCTGAAACTAAATAATCCAATATTTTAAAACCAATATTATGACGTGTGTTATGATATTTCTCGCCAATATTTCCTAGACCAACAATAAGATATTTTTTCATAGGATTCTTTTCAACAATGTCTTGTTTGTTATTCTTATCTCTGAAAAAGTCAAATAAAAACTTACACATAAACCTTTTGTTTTGTGTAAAAATAAAAAAAGCATCTTGATTTATACAAGATGCTTTTGATTATAAAGAATAAATGTATTTTACTATTCTTGAGTTGCTTCTGCTGGTGCTGCAGTATCTCCTTCTGGAGTTGCTCCTTCAGCCGTTGCTTCTGCTCCTTCTTCACCTTCTTCTTCATCTTCCTCTTCTTCAACTGCTGCTCTTGCTGTCTTAATTTGACAAACAACAGTATTATCTGAATGTAAGAAAGAATATTTTTCGTTCGCTAAATCACCTACATTAACTTTATCGCCAATTTTTAATGGTGAAATATCAATTTCTATAAAGTCTGGCAAATTAGCTGGTAATGCTTTAATACGAAGTTTACGGTTGTTACGTCTTAATACACCACCATTTTTTACACCACGAGAGTTCCCAACTAAAGTCACAGGAATATTTAATGCAATTTCCTTGTTTTCAAATAATTGGTAAAAATCGATGTGTAATATTTTATCTGTTACTGGATGAAACTGAATATCCTGTAATACTGCATTGTAAGTTTCACCATTGTCTAAAGTAATCACAACTGTATGCGCATTAGGCGTGTATACTAGTTTAGAGAATGTTAACTCGTGTGCAGAAAAATGTACCGACTTGTCTCCTCCGTATAATACGCAAGGAACCTGACCAGCATTACGTAAGGCTTTTGTTGCTTTCTTGCCTACGCTTTCTCTTTGAGATCCATTGATTGTAATTGATTTCATTTTAAAAATTTATAGTTATTAATTAATACTCTTATTTATTACTACCATCTTAACATTTTGGTAGTTGAACGTAGTCGAAACTACATTACAAATTTTGAACTTATTGATTCGTTGTGATGTACATTATACATAACGCTTGCAAATAACTCTGCACAACTTAAAACCTTTATTTTATCACTTTTTTGTTGTACAGGTATTGAATCTGTAACAATAAGCTCTTCTAATTTTGAATTTTCTATGTTTTTATATGCGTTTCCAGATAAAATAGGATGTGTACAGATTGCTCTTACACTTAAAGCACCACGTTCCATCATTAAATCTGCAGCCTTTGTTAATGTGCCAGCGGTGTCAACCATATCGTCAACCAAAACAACATTTTTTCCAGTTACATCTCCAATCAATTCCATATGTGAGATTATATTCGCTTTTGCTCGTTGTTTATAGCATATAACGACATCACTTCCTAAAGCTTTACTATAAGCATAAGCTCTTTTGGAGCCTCCCATATCTGGAGAAGCAATAGTTAAATTATCAAGATTTAAATTTTGCAAATAAGGGAGAAACACTGTCGATGCAAATAAATGATCAACCGGTTTTTCGAAAAAACCTTGAATCTGATCTGCATGCAAATCCATAGTAATTATTCTAGTTGCTCCAGCAGTTTCTAACATTTTAGCCACCAATTTTGCTGCTATTGGAACTCTAGGTTTATCTTTTCTATCTTGTCTTGCCCAACCAAAATAAGGTAACACAGCAGTAATATGTCGTGCCGAGGCACGTTTGGCAGCGTCTATCATTAAAAGCATTTCCATTAAATTTTGCGGTCCAGGATTTGTCGAACCAATAATGAAAATTCTTGTCCCACGAATTGACTCTTCGTAAGACGGTTGAAACTCACCATCACTATATGTTGAAGTTATTACATTTCCTAAATGTGTACCAAAAGCTGCTGCAATTTTTTCAGCAAGCACTATACTCTGTGAGCAAGAAAAAATTTTAGCTTGTGGAATCGTTTTAGACATGGCTAACTTGTTGTTTTATAGTGTAAACCACTAGGTGATTTTTAATGAGGTGCAAATTTAGACATTTATTTTAACCTGAAAAGCATATTAGAGGCTATTTTTAAGGCAATTAAATAAAAAACAATTATTTTTGTTGTCCTAAAATTGCTCAAGTGGCGGAATTGGTAGACGCGCTGGATTCAAAATCCAGTGACTTCGGTCGTGTGGGTTCGATTCCCACCTTGAGTACAGATAAAAACCTCAACTATTTAATTACTAATAGATTGAGGTTTTCTCATTTCGACGATAGTCAATATAAAACCCATCGTGTAATGTGACCCTATTTGCACCTATAAATTGTTATAGACACATGAATTAATATGGAGCAAAACGATGTTTTATCAGCTTTAAGTTACTCGAAAATAGTGATATGAAATAGTATGAATATATAAAGGCTTTACCATCGATTAAATTTCGGATAAACAATTAGTAAGAACGTTGTTATATGACAACTCTTTTTATTTCTATTAAAACTAATTTTGTCTAATGATCGATAAAAAAAGAGAAAATATTCACACAGTAAAAAAAATAAAGTTATTTAGATAATGAATCAGAATAAAGTTTATGAAAATATTATAATAGGAGGAGGTCAAACTGGGTTATCGGTCGCCTATTTTTTGAGAAAAAGTAAAATCGATTATTTAATTTTAGACGACCAAATTGAACCTGGAGGATCTTGGTTACAAACGTGGGACAGCCTAAAATTATTTTCCCCTGTTCAATTTAGTTCGCTATCTGGTTGGGGAATGCCAAAAGGTAATTCTGAATACCCATCAAAAAATGAGTTTTTAGAATATTTAAAAAATTACGAAGCAAGATATGATTTACCCATTAAAAGACAAACGACCGTTAACAATGTAACAAAAGAAGAAGGTTTATTTAAAATTGAAACGAATCAGGGTTTGTTTTATTCTCAAACTTTAGTAAGTGCTACAGGAACAGCTAAAAATCCTTTTATACCAAATTACCCAAACTTAAATGTTTTTGAAGGACGTCAAATTCATTCATCTCAATATAGAAACAGCATTGAATTTATAGGTGAAAAAGCACTAATTATTGGTGGCGGAAATTCTGGAGCCCAAATACTGTCCGAAGTTTCTAAAGTAGCTCAAACCAAATGGGTGACTTTAGAAGAACCTGTTTATTTGCCAGAAGATATTGATGGACGTTATTTATTTAACGAAGCTACTCTAAAATTTTTAGGTAAAGCTAGTACAAGCTCAAATCAAGAGAAAGGGTTTTCACTAAATAATATAGTCCAAGTTGAAAGCGTAAAAGAAGCCCTAAACGAAAATGTTTTACATGCTCACCGCCCTTTCAAGTCTTTTTATGAAGAAGGTGTTATTTGGCAAGATAATACAAAAGAAAATTTTGATTCAATTATTTGGTGTACTGGATTTAAACCTCATTTAAAACATTTACAGTCACTTAATCTTATTAAAAACAATCGTATTGAAACTAGATATACGCGCTCTACAATAGAACCTAATCTTTGGCTTGTTGGCTATGGTAGTTGGACGGGATTTGCATCCGCTACAATATATGGTGTTGGCAAAACAGCAAGGCACTCTGCTAAAGAAATTTTTGAAAAAATAAATGAACAATAAGTGGCCCGGATTACGTCTCTATTTAAAGATTCTAGAGTATTAAATTAATCGATAACTTCTATATAAATAGCCTTTTTAATAACCATTAAAACATTGTCATATGACAACTTTTAAATGTTTATAAGCTCGCATCTTTGTAATGCTATTGAACAATAAAGTTCATAGCTTAAAAATAGAAATCATGAAAACAATAAATTGGGGGAAAACAATAATTGCAGGTTTTTTAGGTACTGTATTATTCGACTTATCTGGATTATTAATTACTGGAAACTGGTGGGATATCCCAAGTATTTTAGGGGCAAAAACTGGTTTAGGATTAGCTTATGGCGTAGTAGGTCATTATTCAAATGGGATTCTACTAGCAATCCTCTTTACTGGAATAGCTCCTTCGCTTTGGGGGCCAAAATGGGCAAGAGCAATCACATTTGTAATAGCTGAAACTATTGCGCTAGTATGGTTCTTTATGCTCCCTTTATTAGGGGCAGGAGTTGCAGGTATAGACATGGACCCGATGATGCCATTTGTTACCATACTACGTCATATTGCTTATGCAATTCCATTAATCTTTTTAATTAAATATGATTTAAAACCTATCAACAATAATTAAAATATAGTCTAGTTTCATCTGTTCTTTTATTATTTTTGTTTATAAAACGAATGAAAAGTGAAAATACATCACATTAGAAATGCCACTTTTGTCATAGAGGCGAATGAAAAATTTATTTTAGTTGATCCAATGTTAGGAAGCAGAGGGTTTATGCCTCCCTTTGCGTTTCTTCGTTTTAAGGCCAAACGAAATCCTATAGTAGATCTCCCGCATAATTACAAAAGTATATTAGATAAGGTAACCCACTGCTTAATTACGCATTTACATCCAGACCACATTGATAGTAAAGGAAAACAATTTTTAGTTAAAAACAACATCCCTGTTATTTGTAGTATTAAAGATGTTAAGGCTTTAAAAAAAGATGGACTACACATATACACGAGTTTAAAATATGGTCAGAATATTCCTTTTTTAAACGGAAATATTATAGGGGTTCGGGCTAAACATGGCTATGGGTTTGTATCATCCTTAATGGGAAATGTGATTGGTTTTTATTTAAAGTTGCCAAATGAACCATCAGTATATATTAGTGCAGACACCATTTATACCGATGCCGTAGCTGATACTATTTCTACTTTTAAACCTGATTTAACTGTATTAGCGGCCGGAATGGCACAATTTGATTTTGGAAAACAATTAATAATGAATTTTGAAGATATTTTAAAATTTGTAGATCGCTCACCGAACAAAGTATATGCAAACCATTTAGAAGCGCTTAACCACTGCCCCACAACAAGAATAAAGTTAAAAAACTTACTCATTAAAAACAATTTAATAGAAAAAGTGTATATACCTGAAGATGGGGATAGCTTCCATCTGGTATAAATATTATGCTTTTTAACAAACTAATAGGATCAAAACATGTATCAACAACTTGAACAATATTTTAATGATCGCACAAAAATCAGTGAATCATCATTGCAAGAAGTGGTTTCTCATTTTAAACCTTTAAAAACCAAGCGTAATGAAGAACTGTGTCGCATTGGTCAAGTGTGCAAAAACTTTTATTTTATAAATAAAGGATGTTTGCGTATGTACGAAATCGATAAGAAAGGAAATGAGATTACGGGTTATTTTGCTCTTGAGGATCAAATTATATCGGCTATCACAAGTTTTGTCTTACAAAAACCATCGCGAGATTATTTAGTATCGATCGAGCCTTCTGAATTGTTAGTTATAAGTCGAGATAGCTTTTTTAAATTGGTAGATACCATACCAGAGTTTAGAGAAGTTTATAATCAATTTATGCAATTTGCATTTATTCATTCGCAAATGAGAATTTATAGTTTTCTTGGTATGGAAGGTATAGATAAATTGCGATGGGTTATGGAACATGAACCTAAGTTATTAACTCGTATTTCTAGTAAAGCTGTCGCCTCGTATTTAGGTATGACTAATTCAACTTTAAGTAAATTACGTGGTCAACTTTAATTTTGATTTATTTTTTGTAATTTAGTTTTTTAATGATTTTATAATCAGGTATATAGAAATTATTCAATAACAAACGTTCAATATATATAATTGATGAATGCGCAACATTCCATAGCTGTACTTCCATTTGTCAATATGAGTTCTAATAAAGAGACTGAATACTTTAGCGATGGAATAACAGAAGAAATAATAAATGCATTAACCAAAATCCAAGGGTTAAAAGTAACAGCAAGAACATCTTCATTCGCCTTTAAAAATAAAAACATTGATGTTCGAAATATTGCTAAACAACTTAATGTATCAACAATTTTAGAAGGCAGTATTCGTAAGGCAGAAAATAATCTTCGTATTACTGCACAATTAATAAGAGCAGAAGATGGTTTTCATCTTTTTTCTAAAAACTTTAATCGCAAACTTGATGATGTTTTTGCTCTGCAGGACGAAGTAAGTATGCTAATTGCTGAACAGATTCGGGAAAACTTCGGTCATCTAGAATTACCAGACAAACTTGTAGTGGCTCCAACCGAAAATTTAGACGCATATGACGATTATCTAAAAGGTTTACACCATCAATTCAAATGGAGTAAAGAAGACATGTTTATCGCTGCAAAGCATTATGAACAAAGCATTGATAAAGATCCTAATTTTACGCGCCCATATTTAGGTGCAAGCCAAAGCTATAACCTTCTTGCGTCTAACGAATACATTCCTCAAGAAGAAGGATTTAAAAAAGCAACAAATACAATTCAAAAAGCAATTCCACTTTTTAAAGATTTACCTAATACATGTTTCTTTTTGTCAGCGCAATCTCTTTGGACCAAGTGGGATTTTAAAGAAGCATATTTATATAATACACATGCAATCAAGCTTAAACCTTCATATTCTATTGCCCATAAAACTTTAGCAGAAATGTATGCTGCTATTGGGAATTTTGAAAAAGCAATGCTCCATGCGGACATTGCAGTATCAATTAATCCTCTTTCTTCAAATCATCTTTATACAAGAGGTATAATATATTATTTGACAAAAAATTATGTAAAAGCAATTGAAACAATGAACAACATTTTAGCCATAGACCCTAATTGGAAATTGGCTGAAGAAGTTATTCTTGCATGTGATGTGCTGAATAATGATCCTGAAAAGTTAAACCATATTACTCTGAATATAAATCCTAAAGAGAGCAGGCGGCTGTTTGAATTTAACAATTGGGAAATAGCAGTCGATATGACTGAAGAGCGTACACTTAAGGAAATGCAACAACAAGATGGTGTTACTAAAAGTGTTATCCCTTGGAATCTTTATATTCAAGTTTATAAAGGAAATCATGCGCTTGCTCTTGATATTCTTGAGAAAAGTGTTCAGCATCGAATTTGTCAATGTATCAACTTTAAACACGATCCTTTTCTATTACCTCTTCATGAATATGATCGGTTCCAACAATTAGTTAAAACTATTTTTGACGAGTCCAAACTACCACCAATTGAAAAAAATAAATTTGACGATTCTACCGATTCGAAGCATAAATCTCTATTAGATAAGGATGAATCCCATCAATATTTTGTTGGTCTTACATCCTGCATGGAAAATGATAAATTTTATTTAAATTCAGAATTATCTCTAAAGTTATTAGCTGAACATTTGAGCATTCATCCAAATAAGCTCTCTTGGTTATTAAATAATCATGTTGGGCAAAACTTTAACGAGTTTATAAATACTTATCGTTTGGAGGATTTTAAAACAAAGGCTGTAAATCCTTCTAATAAACATATTACAATTTTGGGTTTAGCTTATGAAAGTGGTTTTCAATCTAAATCCGCTTTTAACTCCTTCTTCAAAAAATCGATGGGTTCTACACCAAAAGTTTGGTTAAAGTCTGCTGTAGCTTAATTCTCAAACTTTCATTTCTAATTTTATTCTACAATTTTTTCAAAAGTGCTGAATCTCACGCCATGTACTGAATCTCACCAACAAGTCTCATAATATAATCTCGGGCGATTGACGTACAAGTAATTCACATCTTTGGTTTATAATTAACTATAAATCAATGTGATATGAATACTTTATTAAAAGCATACCTGCATAAAAGAACGTCATTAGATTCAGAGTCTATAGACATCATTTGCTCATATTTCAAACTGTATAAAACTAAACGAAATGAAGTTTTATGTAACATTGGTCAAGTTTGTAAAAAATTATACTTTATAAATAAAGGTAGTTTAAGACAATATGAAATTGATAAGAAAGGAAATGAAATTACTGGTAAGTTTACTTTGGAGAATGAACTAGCGACTGTACTTCCAAGTTTTATCAATAAGGAGCAATCAACAACTTGTCTAACAACTATAGAGCCATCAGAGCTTTTAGTTATTTATCGAGATGATTTATTTGAGTTAACCAGTAATTATCCCGAATTTGCATTAGTATACTATCAATTTATAGAACAATCCTTTATTCAGGCTCAAAAAAGAGTGTATAGCATGCTTGGGATGGCAGGCATAGAAAAACTTCAATGGGTAATGAAATATAAACCCAAGTTTATGTCAAGAATCTCTAGTAAAACTATCGCTTCGTATTTAGGTATGACGAATTCTACTTTAAGTAAATTAAGAGCACAACTCTAAATTCTGTACCAGCCATATATCTTTATTAATCTCATTTTTTATCAAAATTCATTTAATTTCTCATTTATATGAAAACGTTGTCATAAGACAATGTATAAAATTCTATATCATATTAATTTTGAATCGTGGTTTAACAATAGTGTTCCTCTTAAATTAATATTAGAAATCATGAAAAATAATCAAAAAAAACATTTTTAATTTCAGGAAATTGGTAGCTTTATTGCATTACAAAATTGGTAAATATTGTATTCTAGGAGCCGAGTCAGAATCATATAGAAAATAAATCATCATTAATAGAATGGAAATCGACAAAAATCTAAACAATTTACCTTTGTCTAAATCAAATCCAAAAGCACTTTTGGAATTGTTTGGAAGAGAAGACATATCTCCAATGTGGATTGCTGATATGGAATTTGAAATAGCCAAGCCCATTCTAGATGCTTTAAAACAGCGAATATCGAACTCAAGTTTTGGTTATGAGTTCAAACCAAACTCCTTTTTATCAGCACAAAAAGCATGGTATAAAAAACAATACGGTGTTGATTTAATAAAAGATCATATTGTTTACAGTCCAAGTATTACTACATCTATTGCAGTCGCCATTGAGAACTTCACATCTGAAAATGATGGAATTATTATCCAACCTCCAATTTTTATGGAATTTAGAGACGTAATTCGTAAAACGAAGCGAAGAATCATCAAGAATCCATTAAAATTAATTGACAATTATTATGAAATAGATTTTGAGGATTTAGAAAACAAAGCAAAATTGACAGACAACAAAGTTCTAATACTCTGTAACCCACATAATCCAGTCGGTAGAGTTTGGAGTAAAGAAGAATTGAATAACGTTATAACCATTTGTAAAAAACATAAGCTTTTATTAATTTCTGACGAAATACATAAAGATATTATACTATTTAACAGTCAATTTAATTCCGTATTACATTATTCTAGTATTTTAGAAAACCTAATAGTTCTCACTTCTGAAGCAAAAACATTCAATCTTGCAGGAATCTCTGATTCTATGGCAATAATACCTAATGAAAAGTTAAGAGGCTCCTTTAAGAAAATTACTCAAAAATACAACTTGGGAGCAACCAACGTATTAACAAGAGTAGCTTTAGAATCAGCTTACTTAAAAGGGGAATCATGGTTAAATGATTTAATAAAAACTATTGAGTCTAACATTGTGAGCATAGAAAAAAAGTTAGAAGATTCAAAAATAAAACTAATTAAGCCCGAAGGTACATATCAAATTTGGTTAGATTTTAGAGATGTTTTTATAGATTCCAAAGATATGTTTCAACACATCACCAACCATTCAAAAATAGCTTTAAATGCTGGTCATTGGTTTGGAAGAGAAGGTGCATTATTCATGCGAATGAATATTGCAGTATCCAACGAAAAGGTCATAGATGCTATAACAAGAATTAAGGCAGCTGCTAATTTAGTTTAGTATTCTGCATTCTCCATTTGGAAGTCTCTCGATATTAATCCCTTGCTACCAAAAGCATTGTCATATGACAATATTTACAAAGTCAATTCTTTTCAACTTTGCATAACAGAAATATCAAACACAGTACTAATGAAATCCACAGCATATTTTATAATTGCTACACTATTCCTAGGGCTTAATTTTCATCTCTCTAAAATCATTTTGGCAGAAGTTAGTTTTATAGAAGCCATCACTTGGCGCTTTACTTTGGCAGGTATAACTTTATTTTTGATAGCGTATAAAAACTTAAAACATTTACAATTAAACCGTGCTAACATTAAAGGCGCTTCTCTTGTTGGAGGCATAGGATTATTGGGGTTTAACATATTCTTGTTTCTTGGTTTAAATCATAGTTCAGCAATCAATGCGGCTCTAATTATTGGTCTTAATCCAGCTTTAACAATTTTATTTTCAAGTGTCATTATAAAAACATCTTTAAAAACAAAACACATCATTGGAATTCTAATATCTTTCATTGGTGTTTTATATCTTATTTTAAGAGGGAATATTAGCAGTTTTCAAAACATTAACTTTAACTATAGCGACAGTTTAATATTAATAGCGAATATCTTTTTTGCTTTGCATCATGTTTGGGTAAAAAAGTATGCTTCAGGAATAGAGAATACTAGTTTTACCTTTTTAGGCATTTTATTCGCTTTGATTGGAGTACTATTCTTTTTGCCCTTTACTGAAATTCAAGACATAACATCACATTCTACCCAATTCTGGTTTGCTATTGGTGGTTTAGGCGTATTAGGTACAGGTGTAGTCTTTTACTTTTGGAATTATGGTGTTCAAAAAGCGGGAGCCGACCAAGCAGGGATTTTCATGAATATGGTACCATTATTTACAGCGTTATTCGCAATATTCTTTAGTGAACAACTATATTTTTATCATTTTATAAGTGCGCTTTTAATTATTTCTGGAATGTTGATAATGAAAATTAACAGCTCCAAGAATCCTTTGAAGTTGGTTAACAAATCAGTATAAATTATAATTATTAATGATAAAAAAGGTTCTTCTACGCCTTTTTAGATTTTATTTTCATTGAAAGCGTTGTCATTTGACAACTTTTAAAACTCCAATCGGTGGCACCTTTGCACTGTTGATGAACACTAAAGTTCACAATTTAAAAACATATATATTATGCCACTTACATTAACATTAACAGAAGGCGTTTTGTCTTCAGGAAAAGAAAAAGAAGCCGTTCAACAAATTACTGCCTCCTTATTAGAAACTCACGGTTTAACTGGTAATACAGTTATGACACCAAACATTACTGCTAACGTACATATTGTACCAAAAGGATTATCTTTCTCTGGAGGAGAAGAATTCCTGGGTGCTTGGGCAGAATGGAAAGTTCCTTCGTTTGCATTAGCAGACCAAGCAATTATTAAACAACACTTTGCCGAGGTTACTGAAATCATTTATAAACTATCTGGAGGAAAACAGCCCAAAGATAATATCTACGTAAATGTAGTACATGCTGTAAACGGTGGATGGAACCTTGATGGAATAGCAATGACTAATGAAGAATTAGGAGAAGCCATTTCTAAAGGATAGCGACAAAACAATTTAAATAATATCAACTCCGACTCCACGTCGGAGTTATTGTTTTAAAGACTAATGAAAACATCTCATAACAACATCGAAATTCGTCATTTAGAATTAGTCAGACTTAGGATAGGTTATATGAATGATTGTAACTATTCTATTGACCTTCACTTTAATGAACTTAAAAATTTTGGAGAAACAGACTTAAGATTATCATTAGTATCTGTATGGAACGTCGTACCTCATTTTTCAGAAAAAGAACGTGCACTTTTTACTTTAACAGATCATATTATTAGCTATAATAACAGTGCAAACTATGACCAAGTTTACGCGATTTTAAAACCACATTTCAGCGACAATCAAATTTATGCCTTAACACAAGCTATTGAGCAAATTGATCTATGGACACGGTCTATTAAACACTTAGATAATTTTAGCTGTCAATAAAAAAAGTTAATCAAAGCGTTGTCTTATGACAACTTTTAAACTTCAAAGTAGCCTCAACTTTGTACCAGTAATAAAATAATAAACATATTTAAAAACAAAAATTATGAGTAAATCAAAAAGAGTTTTCCTGTATGGAGAATTACAATCAAACGTACCAAACTTCACACCAGAAATTTGGGAACCAGTAAATGAGAGGTTAAAAACCGTACCAGGTTTAATTAGAAAAACATGGTTAGTTGGAATGAATACAAACACGCTTGGTGGTTTGTACGAATTTGAAAACGAAGAAACTGCATGGGATTTTGCAACTGGTCCTTATGTTGAGGAAGGCAAAGCAATTAATGCATCAGTAACTGTAAAATTATTTGATGTAAACAGAGGTGAGTTACCAAGTAGAGGAATGAATTCTCCTCACTACGATTAATTACAATTATAGACGAGAGGCTCAATAGTGACTCTCATTAAAAAGGTAAAACAATGAAAAATTCAAATAAAACATTTTTATTAATCCATGGCGCATGGGAAGGTGCTTGGTCATGGAAAGAAACAGCTTCTTATTTAGAAGAGAATGGGCATACAGTAAAGGCAATCGACTTACCAGGACATGGTGATGACAAAACGCCAACGTCTGAAATTAATATGGCACTTTATGCCAACCGCGTTAAAGAGGAATTAACCAAAACGAAAGGTCAAGTTATATTGGTAGGACACAGCTTTGGTGGTTTTGTAATTTCTCAGGTTGCTGAAGAAATGCCAGAAAAAATTGAAAAATTAGTATTCGTTGCGTCAGCATTACCTTACGAAGGAAAAACCGCTTTTGAGGTATTTACCGAAGATGAAGAAAGTGAGTTCCTAGAAAATTTAATCTTTTCAAAAGATAAAAGTACAGCAACTATGAGTAGAGAAACTATTTTAAATATTGTTTTTGGTGGTGCCACAGAAGCGCAAATTGATGCATTATTGCCAAAACTTGTTGTGCAATCTACAGTACCGTTTTTTGAGAACGTTATTACAACCGAAGAAAATTTTGGCAGTGTACCTAAAGCCTATATCGAAACCACTTTAGATAGAGTCGTGTCATTAAAAGCACAACGCTACGGACAAAAAGCGATGGGTATTGATGAAGCCATAACTTTAGAGTATGGGCATGTGCCTTTAGAAACAGCACCTAAAAAACTTGCAGAAGCATTACACAAAGTTGGTGTTTCTGGAAATACAGTATTAGTCTAGAACAAATTCAAACTAAAGGAAGCAATATTAAGTCTTCCTTTAGTTTTAACTCTTAATAAACAAAACAATGAAACATATCTTATTTATAGTAACAAGTACTAATCTTACTGGAACAGGCAAACATGCTGCGGGTTATGAATTCTCAGAAGTAGCAGATCCTTATTTTGAATTCACAAATGAAGGACACATCGTCGACTTTTCAAGTATTAAAGGTGGAACCCCACCATTTGTAGGCTACGACGATTCACAAGTATTAAGCAAGAATTTCAAAGAAGGAAATGGATTTAAGCGTCTTAGTTTCAGTCATAAACTAAGCGATGTAAATATTGAGGCTTATGATGCAATTTTCTTTCCAGGAGGTTTAGGTCCAATGACAGATATGGTTTCTAACCCATTGGTTAAAGATACTATAAAAAGGGTCTATGAAAGCGGTCGTGTTGTTGGTGCTGTATGCCACGGTCCTGTAGCATTATTAAATGTGACCTTATCAAACGGGAAAAACTTGTTAGAAGGAAAACGTATTAATTCATTCACTGAACAAGAAGAAAAGATTGACAAACATACTTTAGGAGATGTAATTCCATTTATGCTAGATGCCGAATTAATAAAACAAGGTGGTCTATTTTCTAGTACTTCTCCTTTTGAACCTTATACGATTTCTGATGGTAAATTAGTAACTGGGCAGAATCCAGCATCTGCTTCAGGTGTTGCTATTGAAATGATGAAAATAATTTAGTATACTTATTAATTAAATCGAATTTGATATATAGATTTAATCAAGTTTAAAAAGGAACAAAAAAACAAGGTTAAACATATTTTTAAGCTATGAATATATTACCGTGTTAAATTCTTTATTTGCAGCTCTTTCTACAAATATAGGGTAGATCTTCACAGACCAGGCTATTGGGTAAAAATTATTGTCCAAAACATCTGTCTAATCGACAATTAGTCAATTTTTTGTGTATCGGGTAAAATGATTATAGATTATTTAAATGGTTTGACATAAGAGTAGAAAATTTGTATGCATTGAATCTATTGACAAAACTCAATATTTATTGGTGGTAATAGAGTGTTAAAGGCAGAACTGCTCATTCTACTTTGAGTACATCTCTTATTATAAATATCTAACTAATTTTAAGTTATTATTATTCTTAAAACTTCAAGCATAAATATTTAGAAAATAATATTTATATTTAATTTTTATGGTTTCTAAAACTAATAAATTGGAGAATACTACTTTTAAAAAACAACTTATCAAATTGAAATGGAGAATCTGTTCATTTTGTAGTTTAATTATTTGTCTAGCAATTATTCTCCTATTGCTAAACTTTGGGTTTTATAAATCCTATATAGATACTGAAGACACTATTTTTTCAAAAAATTACGATGTTGCAACTTTAGGTAATTCTGAATCTGATAAAGAAATAAAATATGGATACGAATTATTTGTAAACACGCCAAATTACATCGGTCCAAATAATGGTAGTCAAGAAAAGGTATACGCAGGCAATAACTTATCGTGTAACAATTGCCATCTTTATGCTGGCACTAAACCGTATTCTGCACCTCTAATAGGTATTATTCAACGGTTTCCACAATATCGTGGTCGAGAAAACAAAATGGGAACCATAGTGGAGCGTATCGATGGTTGTATGGAGCGAAGTATGAACGGTCGTAAAATGCTTCCAAATAGCAAAGAAACAAAAGCACTCGTTAGTTATTTAAAATGGCTGAGTAGATTCGCTCCAGAAGATGGAAAAATAAAAGAGAAAGGATTTGTGTCGATAACACTTCCCGATAGAGCGGTAAATTTAAGTAATGGCAAAAGCATATTTAATTCTAAATGTGCCATATGTCATACAAAAGAAGGCAAAGGTGTTAAGAAATTAAACTCTAATGTTTATAAATACCCTGCATTATGGGGAGACGATTCGTTTAATAACGGTTCAGGAATAAATAGAGTGATTACAGCTGCACAATTTATAAAAGGGAATATGCCATATGGCACTACGTACAAAAACCCTTTTCTTACTGATGAAGAAGCTTATGATGTTGCTGGATACATTAATCAACAAAAAAGACCTATAAAACCCAATTTAGAATTAGATTTTCCTGATTTAAAAAAGAAACCTGTTTCTACACCTTATCCTCCGTATACCGATAACTTTTCAATTGAACAACATCAAAAAGGACCCTACCAACCAATAATAGATTTCTACCTCAAAACTTACGATATAAAAAAAACTAAATAGTTCTCTTTATACTACATACAAAATATTTAATTTGAATTTGTTCTGATATTCTTTATCTTTCAGAACAGACGTCTCAAGTTTGTTCTTTTCCTACACTAAATAATTAATTAAACACACTAATTATGAAAACAACTAATTCGAATTCTAGAAGAAATTTTTTAGGTGCGTTAGCATTAGGAGCAACGGCAAGCACATTATCAATGCTGTCTAATCCTGTCTATGCAGAAGCAACAACTTTTAATGACAAAAAAATGTCTGCTGCTGAAAATTGGTTTGACAAAATCAAGGGAAAACATCGTATCGTATATGATGGCTCCACACCACATAAGGGGTTTCCTATTTTATGGAATTGGGCTTATTACTTTTCACATAATGAAACAGGAACAACAGATGATGATATTACTGCAATGACGGTAATTAGACATTCGGCTATTGGATTTGCTTTAGAAGACAGGTTATGGGAAAAATATAAATTAGGAGAATTTTTTGATGTTAAAGATTATACCAAAGAGCACGCGGTTAGAAATCCTGTTTTTGAACCACAAGATGGTGATTACCCAATAAATGGTCCTAGTGGAATAAAGAATTTACAAGAAAGAGGCGCTATGTTTTGCGTTTGTAACCTTGCTCTCCAAGTGTATGGTAATTTTATAGGGCAAAAAATGAGTCTGGATGGTACAGAAATTTATAATGATTTTATAAGTGGTATTATACCAGGTATAGAAGTTGTGCCTTCTGGTGTATGGGCTCTAGGTTTAGCACAACAAAAAGGTTGTGGTTATATATTTGCAGGAGAATAATAATTCATGAAGTTATATTTAAACCTTTTTTTAGCAGTTTTATTTTCACTTAATCTTTTTTCTCAAGAAAACCCTGTGAAAATAGTTTTTGATGTTACTAGTAGCGATGTAAAAGTACATCAGTCTACATTGAGACATGTAAAAGCCATGTCTAAAGCATATCCAGATTCTCAATTTGAAGTTGTGATGTATGGTGGAGCAATGGATATGGTTTTGAAAGGAAAGTCCACCGTTGAAGAAGATATAGGTAGTCTTTCTTTAAATGAAAACATATCCTTTTTAATATGTCAAGGGACAATGAGAAGAAATAAAGTAGATGAATCTGTTCTTATTCTTGGCGTGACTAAAGTTCCTGATGGTATTTTAGAACTTGCTCAAAAACAGCAAGAAGGATGGTCTTATATTAAAGAAGGGAATTAACTTTTCCTTTTAATATTCTTATTCATTAAATTTTAAGAAAATATAAAAGCAATTTTATAAGTAGTATCATTACACAATGGGCAGCTATTGTTTTATTTGTTCTAACAACAATTATAAAGGACGATGTTACTGATTTAAGTATTATTTAGTTAATTAATGCTTATAAAGAAGAATTTATTTCTAGAGGATTAATCATTGAACTCTAGGAGGATTTATTTGGTAATACAAAAAGTGTTCTCTTTGGCTTACAATAATTACAAACGAATTTTACGATATTAATATAAGGGATCTCTTTAATTAATTTAAAATTAGAAGCTCACGTTTATTACTTGTGAAAAATCTATTCTGTTTGAAGCCATATTTTAAATACAATTGCTCGTATAAAGATTACGTTTCCTAACGAGTTTAATATTAAAAAAAGCACTCGAAAACCGAGTGCTTTTTTTAATTAATCTTTTATAAGGATTGGTCTACTTATGCACCTCCTTCACCATCTCCGTCATCTCCATCTTCTACCTCAATGACCTCACATACTACGCCATGAGCAATAATATAAATATCACCTGATAAACCACTTATCATATAGCTATCTTCATTCTCATTGTCTAAATCTCCATGTTGATAAGGATATTGTCCTGGAGCAACTGTTGGTACGTAACCATTTTTTCCTTTCTTTTTCATTGGGTAAGGATTGTTACCGATATACAAGTGTGTTTCTGTAAGTACAAAATCATCATTTGTAGAATAAGTAACAGACGCTTCACCTGTTTCAGAATTATAATCTAAAGATACGGTTCCAGCTAGAGCTCCTTTATCTGTGTCACATTGACCTGCTCCTGCATAAACATCAAAAGTATACTCACCTGATGAAAGAGGTCCATTTGTCCAACCCCATCTGTTAAATCCATAATCGTCATCAATAAAGCAGGTAGCTACATCATCGTTTCCTTTAGCAAACATAGTTTCGCATGCACCAATTTCAATTTCTCTTTCTTCACAAGTAAACATAATGTTATCTATAGCGCCAGAATTATTTAATTCTAATACCATACGTACAACACCTTCTGTTGGACCTAAATCTATTAATTGTTTTCCATTATCCTCACCATAAGGTACTGGCATTTGCAATAAAATATTATCTAATCCATCATATAGGGTAACTGTTGTTAACAAGCCATCTACTCCTGGAGGATCAAGATCAAGCATATCAAATGAATGAAGTGTTACAAATCCATCGCCAACACCAGAAAAATCTATCTCATGATAAGTGCCTGGTAAATAACTGTCATCAGGATCAGACTGATCCAAATCTCTTGAATTAATAAGGACCATTCCTAATGAGGTATTATTACTAGGCTGATCTCCATCTGAAGAAATTCCTGGACCTGCAAACATTGAGTTAGGTGTTCCTAAATCAAAATCTCCTCCTGTTGGATTAGAACTATCGAATATCATTGCTACATTCTCACCTGGAAACCTATCTGGACTATAAGACATTATAGAAACACTACCTTCACATCCATCTGTTGTACTTATAGGAACATTAGAAACAATGTCGCCAGCTACAAAATTTTCAAAATCTATAGTGGATACTTCCGTATTGTATAAACTTAATTGTAAGTTGGAGTTTTTAGAAACTTCTTTTGACAATTCAGAGCTGTCTTTGAGATCAGTATCTGTGATTACAGATTCATTTGTGCAGGAAGTGAAAACCATCACTGTTACTGCTAATAGTATGCCTAATTTTTTCATATTTTAAATTATAATTTGATTAATAGCATGTTAAAATTAATTCTAATCTTTAATATATCCCAAAAATATCGATAAGATTGTTTTAAAATCGACAAAACATTATGTTGTGTTTTTTCATCGTTAAAAATCAACTGATTAACTGTTTTTCAATGCTTGTTAAAAATATATAATAAGAGAAATAGAGGCACTTTCGTGATATAATATTTGATGATTTTTTTTCTTTATGAGTTTATTTAAAGTTTTACATCGTACATAATCGTGTACCCTTTAAAAACAAAAAAGCCACTCAATTTCTTGAATGGCTATTTTTTGCTCCTCCTCTAAGACTCGAACTTAGGACCCTCTGATTAACAGTCAGATGCTCTAACCAACTGAGCTAAGGAGGACTGTGTTTTCGCTTTTTGCGAGCGCAAATATAAATTTATTTTTTAATCACTACAAATATAATCCTTAAAAAATTTATTTAAATATTGCTTTAAATATATCATTCCCGTTTGCAAAAAGAACTAACGCTATAAGTATAAAGAATCCAACCATCTGTGCATACTCCATAAACTTGTCACTTGGCTTACGACTTGTAATCATTTCGTAGAGTAAAAACATGACATGACCACCATCTAAAGCCGGAATTGGCAATAGGTTTAAAACCCCTAACATAATAGACAAAAAAGCTGTTATACTCCAGAATACTTGCCAACTCCAAACATCTGGAAATATATCAAATATCGCTTTAAAGCCTCCAACACCTTTATAAGCTCCTGTACTTGGACTAAAAATTAATTTTAATTGCATCCAATAAGAACTTATCTGCTGTCTAAATTTATTAATACCTATACCAAAACTTTCGCCAAAAGAATATTCTTTCTTTACAATATCATAATAGCCCAACCTTTCTATATCACTTAAATTGCCTCCAGGTATAATTCCAAATTTCGCATCTTCATTTACGTGTAACTCTCTTGTAAGTGCTTGCTCGTCTCTAAGAATTTCGACGAAAACAGTTTGGTTTTTGATTTTTTGCAAACGAGAGGCAACTTCATCAAAATACTTTAATGGTTCGTTGTTTATCGAAAGAATAATATCCCCTTTCTTAATATCTACACCTTTGTTTAATGAAGAATCTGTAACTTGTTCTACAACAAATGGATAACGCAATTCGAAAAAGGTTCTATTACTACTAGTACTTAATTGCCCTAAATAATCTTCAGGAAGTGTAATTGTTTTTTGATTTCCATCTTCTTTTTCTAAAACAATTGTTTTTGCTTCAATTAAATATTTTCTTAAATCTGAATAATTAGCAATTAAATTATCATTTATAGAAATAACATTATCACCAGTTTCTGCTCCTAAATCTGTTAATAATGGGTTGGTAATCCAATATCCATCTTCAATACTTTCTGTAGCGATATCTGTTTCGCCATAAGCATAAGCCATAAAAATATAGATAACAGCTGCCAGAACAAAATTAACAGTTACACCGCCAAGCATAATAATTAAACGCTGCCATGTTGGTTTAGATCTAAACTCCCACGGTTGTGGTGGTTTATTCATTTGTTCTTTATCCATACTTTCGTCTATCATACCAGCTATTTTTACATAACCACCAAGTGGCAACCAGCCAATACCATAAACAGTCTCGCCAATTTTCTTTTTAAACAACGAGTACTTTATATCAAAAAACAAGTAAAATTTTTCTACTCTAGTTTTAAATAATTTTGCAGGAATAAAATGCCCTAATTCGTGTAGAACTATAAGCAACGAAAGGCTCAATAAAAATTGAGATATTTTAATAACAAACTCCATATATCTTTAGTCAAAAATTATAATCGCACAAAAGTAGGTATTTAGACTTACTTTAAAAACATTAATATGTGATGCATTCTTTTTTAACAAAAAATTATGCAATTAAATAATTAATTACATCTGTTTTTCGTCGTATTTTTGTAATTCATTAAGTAAAAAATAATGTTATCATTCTTTAAAGGGTATAAAATATTTGGTATCACATTAGGGGTTCTTTCTATTATAATTTTAGCAATATTCTACAATATTTTAAACGTTGCAAAACCACTGCCAATTTACCAACCAGCAGTGGTCGACTCAAGTTTGGTAGATAGCACAATTCAGCATATAAGTAAGTATCATAAGATTGATGATTTTAGTTTAACAAACCAAAACGGAAAGACAATAACTCAAGAACATTATAAGGATAAAATCTATGTAGCTGATTTCTTTTTTACTACCTGCCAAACAATTTGTCCAATTATGACCGAGAACATGGTCGAAATACAAAACGATATTTTACAAGATGACGAGGTTATGCTTCTTTCTCATTCTGTAACACCAAAAATAGATAGTGTAGCTCAACTAAAACGTTACGCTATTAAAAAAGGCATTAATGATGCTAAATGGAATCTTGTTACAGGCAATAAAAAAGAAATTTATGCTTTAGCAAGAAAAAGTTATCTAGCAGTAAAAACCTATGGGGATGGTGATGAATATGATATGATTCATACAGAAAATTTTATGTTAATAGATAAAAAAAGACAAATTCGTGGGTATTATGACGGTACAAATCCTGAAGAAATTTCACGATTACTTAACGACATACAAACCTTAAAAAAGGAATACAATTAATAGTTTTTTACAAACTATTTTTTTTGCCTACTTTTTTCAATTACTTTTACTTCTTTAAAATCAATCTAAATAAGCTTGCAGTTAACTTTAGCACATCTTAAGCGCGGTGAACGAGGAATCATAATTGATGTTTCGTCAATAAACATCCCTTTAAAACTTCTTGAAATGGGTTGTCTTCCGGGGAATTCTGTTGAGCTATTACAGGTGGCTCCTTTTAAAGACCCAATGTATCTTAATATAAATGGAACACATTTAGCCATAAGAAAAGAAACAGCTACCCATATTCTAATTGAAAAAGTAATTTAATGAGTAAGCAGATAAATGTTGCATTAATTGGCAACCCTAATACAGGAAAAACATCTGTATTTAATGCACTTACCGGATTAAACCAAAAAGTTGGAAACTATCCAGGAATTACTGTCGAAAAAAAAGAAGGGATTTGTAAATTAGCTAGAGGCGTTAAAGCGCATGTTTTAGATCTTCCTGGAACCTATAGTTTAAATGCTTCATCTCTTGATGAGAATGTTGTAATAGAATTATTGCTTAATAAAAATGATAAAGATTTTCCTGACGTTGCCATTGTTGTAAGTGATGTCGAAAACCTAAAACGCAATCTGCTTCTTTTTACACAAATAAAAGATTTAGAAATCCCTTCTATTTTGGTTATCAATATGGCCGATAGGATGAATTATAAAGGTATTTCTCTAGATATCGTTCATTTAGAAAAAGAATTAGAAACCAAAATCGCATTGGTTAGTACGCGTAAAAAAGAAGGTATTGATCATTTAAAACAATTAATTGCAAGCCATAAAGATTTATCTATAAAACCTTGTTTAGATGCTACTCAAATTGACAAAGAGTATTTCGGAAACCTACAAAAAACATTTCCAAATCAGCTTTTATACAAACTTTGGTTGGTAATTACTCAAGATGTTAATTTTGGTAAAACAGATAGAAATCAAATAGAAGCCGTCGATAAATTTAAAATAAAATCAAAGAGTGATTTAAAACGATTACAGCAAAAAGAAACAATAAAGCGCTACCAATTTATCAATAATGTGCTTAAAGTCGGACAAACAATTGATGCTTCTAAAGCGAAAGATTTACGCACGCGGTTTGATCGTATTTTAACTCATAAAATTTGGGGTTATGCAATTTTCTTCATCATTTTACTTACTATTTTTCAAGCAATTTATGATTGGTCAAGTGTCCCTATGGATTTTATTGATGGTATTTTTGCTTCACTTAGCGAGTGGATTAAAGTTACATTACCGGCAGGAGATTTTACGAACTTAATAGCTGAAGGAATTATTCCTGGACTTGGTGGTATCGTTATTTTTATACCGCAAATAGCATTTTTATTCTTATTCATTGCAGTTTTAGAAGAAAGCGGTTATATGAGTCGCGTAGTATTTCTAATGGATAGAATTATGCGTAAATTTGGTTTAAGTGGGAAAAGTGTTGTGCCTCTTATTTCTGGTACTGCTTGTGCTATTCCAGCAATTATGGCTACACGTAATATCGAAAGTTGGAAAGAAAGGCTTATAACAATTCTTGTAACGCCATTTACAACGTGTTCGGCTCGTTTGCCTGTTTATTTAATTATTATTGCTTTGGTTATTCCAGAAGGCAGGTTTATAGGTTTAAGTTATCAAGCATTAACATTAATGTTTCTTTATTTAATTGGTTTTGCAGCGGCTGTTATTTCTGCTTACATCCTAAATAAGATACTCAAAATAAAAAGTAAAACCTTTTTTGTTGTTGAAATGCCAAATTACAAGCTTCCATTATTCAAAAATGTGGCAATTACAGTCATTGAAAAAACAAAATCATTTGTATTTGGTGCTGGAAAAATCATTTTAGCCATTTCTATTATTTTGTGGTTTTTAGCATCTTATGGCCCTGGTAGTGATTTTAATAATGCTAAAGACATTATCACTAACAAATATATTTCTCAAAATTTATCTGAAGAAGATTTACAACAACATATTGCTTCATATAAATTAGAACATAGTTTTATTGGTATAACAGGAAGAGCAATTGAACCAGCAATAAGGCCTTTGGGTTATGACTGGAAAATTGGTATTGCCATTGTAAGTTCATTTGCTGCTCGAGAAGTTTTTGTTGGCACATTAGCCACAATATATAGTGTTGGAAATGATGAAGTAGATACCATTAAAAATAGAATGGCTGCGGAAATCAATCCAGTTCGTGGAGGTCCATTGTTCACACTCGCATCAGGTATATCTCTACTTTTATTTTATGCATTTGCCATGCAATGTATGAGTACTTTGGCGGTAGTAAAAAAAGAAACTAATAGCTGGAAATGGCCTACATTACAATTAATAATAATGACAGCTTTTGCTTATTTGGTTGCCTTATTTGTCTTTCAATTTTTGAAATAATTAATGAATTAAATTTGTTAACGACTAACACAAAATGAACACAATAATTCAAAACATATTAGTGCTTATTACTTTAGTTTTAGCCATAGCTTTTTTAGTAAATAAACACTTTTTTAAAAAACAAAAATCTGAAAAACCTTGTGGGACAGACGATTGTAATTGCCATTAATTTTCTTAATATTTTTCTGACTTAAGGTCTCCATTTTATCACTTTATAAAGGGATCTTTCTACAGTTTTTTACAGTATAAATCACACAATATTTATCACTTTTGAATAGAACTATTAATCATTCAGAAGCCCATTAATATAGTCTATACGAAATATCTCTAGTGACTCTGTTGGTTAATTACCAGCATTTTAGTTTGCATTATCTTTATAATAAATGCAATAATAAATCAAAAAACATGATGTTTATAATCTAAATTAACCCATGAATTCATAATATAAGAATGGTCAATAAATATTCGCTCAACTATAATCTTTTGTTTTTCAGTAAAATAGTTAATGTTATGTAAATAATATGTTAATATATCATATAATTTATTTATCCTTAAAATCTAACGTCAAATGATAAGACATAGATTATTTTAACTATATTTGAATATATTTTTAAACAAACTTAAAAATAATTTAAAGTAGTTGTTCATGACCGTATCCATTGAGAATTTTATAAAAGCCATATATAAAAACCATGTTGATGATAACAACGATACGAAACCTGGGAGCATTGCAAAAAAACTTAAGACCTCTAATGCAGCAGCCACAGATATGGCAAAAAAGTTAGCATCTCGAGGTTTATTACACTACGAAAAATATCAACCTCTTCTACTCACAGAAGAAGGTGAAAAAATGGCTCTAAAAATAATTAGAAATCATCGTTTATGGGAAACACTTCTACATAAATTATTCGACATGTCTTTATATGAAATTCATCAAGAAGCCGAGATATTAGAACACCAAACTTCAGATGCATTAGCAAAAAAAATAAACGATTATTTAGGGCATCCAAATTTTGATCCACATGGAGATCCTATTCCAAATGAAAAAGGAAAAATAAAAACCAGAAACCATGCGCTGACTTTATCAGATTCTGAAGAAGGAAAAACATATATTATCACAAGATTAAAGAGTGATGATAAAGAATTTTTTGATTTTTGTGCACTATATGGTTTAAGATTAGGTAATCGAATAATGGTAACCAATCAATTTAAATCTAATAAAATGACCCAAATTTCAATTGACAATAATACACTTCTATTAAACGAGGACTTTACAACTATTATTTATGTCGCCGATATTGATCAAAAACAAGATAAACCTTTAAATGAGAATTATAAGCTCTTTTAAGGCTAATTCAGAAAAACAGATAGAATGGGGTTGATCACATTAAGAAACTAACTTATATCCTTGCCATATCACTTTAAACGATGAAATAACACACTGCTTTAAAATATATAAACTTTAGTAATATAATAATTCTACTAGCCTAAACCAACATCAAGTGTCATCATGACAATAAAACCTCCAATAAAACCAAGTACAGCAATATCGGTATATTTATCTCTTTGTGTTTCTGGAATTACTTCTTCTACTACTACAAAAATCATCGCTCCAGCGGCAAATGCCAAAGCATAAGGTAAAATTGGTGTAAAAAATGTCACGGCAACAGCGCCAATAACTGCAGCAATAGGTTCTACAATAGCAGAGAGTTGTCCATACCAAAAACTTTTAAACTTACCTACACCTTGCCTACGCATTGGCATAGAAACGGCTAATCCTTCAGGGAAATTCTGGATTCCAATTCCTATTGCTAAAGCCACAGCGCCGCCAATAGTAGCTTCAGGCAGACCCGCTGCTACTCCTCCAAATAATACACCTACAGCTAATCCTTCAGGAATATTATGTAAAGTAATGGCTAAAACTAATAGTGTCGTTCTATGCCAAGGAGTTTTGACGCCTTCTTTTTCAGATTCTTTAAAATTGATATGTAAATGCGGCAAAACTTTATCTAACCCATAAATAAACAAAGCACCTAAAGCAAATCCAGTAGCTGCTGGAATCACTTTTACAAAACCCTCGCCAGCACTCATCTCAATACCTGGAGCTAATAAACTCCAAAAACTTGCAGCCACCATCACGCCTCCTGTAAAACCAAGCATACCATCAAGAAGTGCCCGATTCATACCTTTAAAAAAGAATACTAAAGACGCACCAGCAGCAGTAATAACCCAAGTGAATACAGATGCATAAAATGCCGCCAAAATAGGGTCAATGGACTCAAAATATTTAACAATACTTTCTATCATAATTAGTTTATTTTTACATATAAATTATTGGAGATTTCTTTTGAAATCATCAATTCTAAATCATTGATTTTTATAGCCATTGATTCATCAAAAGGTTCTTTATCCATAACATGAATTGGTGTACCTAAAGCTATCTTGTTTTTATTAAGATACTTAAGAAATCGAGCCGAAGAATCTTTAACACCAACACAAAAACAGTTAACGTCTTTATTTATTTGCGATAATAAAATTTTTTGTGATTTTGGAATATTACCTTCCTTATCAGGAATAGGGTCTCCATGCGGATCATGTGTTGGATTACCAAGTAAGTCATCTAATTGGTTTATAAGTTTATCGGATTTAATATGCTCTAATTGTTCAGCGACTTCATGCACTTCGTCCCATGAAAATTTTAATTTTTCAACTAAAAAAACCTCCCACAACCTATGCTTTCTTATAACACTTGCTGCTATTTTTTTTCCCTCGTCAGTAAGATTTACGCCTTGGTACTTTACATAATTAACAAGCTCTTTTTCAGATAATTTTTTTAACATATCTGTAACAGAAGGCGCTTTAGCTTCAACTCTATCAGCAATAGCATTAGTATTCACCGCAAGACTTCCACGTTTACCTAAATGATAAATAGCTTTTAAATAATTTTCTTCTGATAAAGTGATCATTTCAATAATTATGCGAACAAATATACAATAATTATAATATAATTAAATTTATTTTTAGACGTGTCTAAAAATAAATTTATATTTGCAAAAATTAAATTAATGAAACTATATCTGTGTGTGTTAATACTCTTTTCTATAGGGATTCAAGCACAAGAAAAATTTCAAATCAATGGAAAAGTAAATACAGAAGGTGAGTCTTTACCTTTTGTTAATTTATATCTAGAAAACACAACTAAAGGTAGTGTTTCTAATGAAAACGGATACTATATAATTGGTAGTGTTTCTGCAGGAAATTATACAATAATTGCATCGTTCACAGGTTTTAAAACACAAAAGAAAAACATTAAAATAACGAATAAAGATGTTTCGGTAGACTTCAATCTAACATCAACTGAATCTTTAAACGAAGTTGTAATTACAGGAACTTTAAAGCCCGTATGTCGTTTAGAAAGCCCTGTTCCTGTTGAGATTTATTCACCTGCATTTCTAAAAAAAAACCCAACACCTAATATATTTGAAGCATTACAAAATGTTAATGGCGTAAGACCTCAGCTTAATTGTAATGTTTGTAATACTGGTGATATTCACATAAACGGATTAGAAGGCCCGTACTCATTAGTGCTCATAGATGGCATGCCAATTGTTAGTGGTTTATCTACAGTATACGGCTTATCTGGCATCCCTAATTCGCTAATAGAGCAAATAGAAATTGTAAAAGGGCCAGCGTCTTCTTTATATGGTAGCGAAGCTGTAGGCGGGCTCATTAATATTATCACCAAACTTCCTGAATATGCTCCTAAAGTATTCGCAGATGGTTTTGTAACTGGTTGGGGTGAAGCTAATTTAGATGTTGGTTTCAAAGCCAAAATTGGTAAAAAAGCAAATGTTTTATTTGGAACTAACTACTATAACTATTCAAATCCTATAGATAATAATAATGATAATTTCACCGATGTAACTTTACAAAATAGAATCTCTGTTTTTCAGAAGTGGAATTTTAAACGACTTTATAATCGCCAATTTTCTTTAGCTGGGCGTTATTTTTATGAAGATCGTTGGGGCGGAGAAATGCAATGGAGTAAGAATTATAGAGGCGGAAACGAAGTTTATGGTGAAAGCATATATACTTCAAGATTTGAATTTCTTGGAAACTATCAATTACCAATTAAAGAAAAAATGAGTTTACAATTCTCATATTCAGACCATGATCAAAATTCTGTTTATGGCGATATACTTTATTTAGCAAAACAACGTATTGGTTTTAGCCAATTAACTTGGGATAAACTTCTAAAAAATCATGATTTGCTATTTGGTGCATCAGCACGCTACAATTTTTATAACGACAATACAGCCGCAACACTAGAAGCTGATGAGGTCGTAATTCCTTCTTTATTTGCACAAGATGAAATCACCATATCCTCGCAACAAAAACTTTTATTGGGATTGAGATATGATTATGACAAACGACACGGGTCCATACTTACACCACGAATAGCATATAAATACAACCCAACAAAAGATGATGTTTTTAGACTTAATGCCGGCACAGGTTTTAGAGTTGTAAACTTATTTACAGAAGAGCATGCTGTACTTACGGGTGCACGGGATGTTATTATAGAGGAAGAACTAAAACCCGAACGCTCTTATAACCTGAATTTAAATTATCTAAAAAAACTATATACCAATTATGGGATGATTTTTACGTTTGACTCATCTATTTGGTACACGCATTTTACAAATGCAATCATACCAGATTATGACAGTAATCCCAATCAAATCATTTACGATAATCTTGATGGCTACGCAACTTCTAAAGGAGCAAGTATAAATATTGATGCTGTTTTTGGTAATGGTTTAAAAGCACTAATCGGGTTTACACTTCAAGATGTTTCACAAACAGAAAATGGAGTTAAAACAGAACAAATTTTAACCGAAAAATATTCTGGAACTTGGGCGATATCATACAGAAATTATAAAACAAACCTAATTCTAGACTACACAGGAAATATTTATGGGTCAATGCGATTACCATTATTGGGAGATTTAGATCCGAGGAGTGAATACTCGCCGGTTTGGAGTATTCAAAATATACAATTAACCTATACGGGATTAGATCGTTTTGAGTTTTATGGCGGTGTTAAAAACCTGCTTAATTGGACACCAAATAAAGGGAACCCATTTATAATAGCACGTGCAAACGATCCTTTTGATGAAAATGTAGAATTTGATGCAAGCGGAAACGTTATAGCTACAGATAATAATCCTTATGCTTTAACATTTGATCCATCGTATGTATATGCTCCTAATCAAGGAAGACGTTTATTTTTTGGTGTGAGATTTAGTTTAAACTAAAACTTTCGTTCCTTCTGCAACTGTTCATAAGCCATTTGAACTTGTCTAAATTTTTCTTCAGCACCTTTTTGGTGTTCTTTCCCTAAATGAATCACTTTATCGGGATGATACTTTTTGGCCATCTTTCGATAAGCTGATTTAATTTCTTTTACAGTCGCATTTTTAGTGATTTCTAAAACTTTATAAGCATTCTCACTACTGTTATAAAACATTGCCTTTATACTTTCATAATCTCGAGAACTAATACCTAAATAACTTGAAATGGTATAAATTTGTCTTACCTCATCTTCGGTAACATGACCATCTGCTTTTGCAATTCCGAATAAAAAATGAAGCAATTGTAAACGTGATGGATGATCCATCATTTGCTTAATTTGTAAACAAACTTGTCTAGTAGATATTTTTTGATTGTTTATATTTTTAAATAATTTAAACGCATGATTGGCACGTTCTTTACCATACATACTCACAAACTGTTTACGTACAAAATCCAATTCACGTTGGTCTTGATGTCCATCTGCTTTTATAACTATTGACCCGAGAATAAGCAGGCTAACTTCAAAGTCTCCTGATTGTGTTTGTGATCTTTGAGGTCTAGTTCCATATCTTGTTTGTCTTCTTTGCTGTCTAGGATCACCTTGCCCTAAAAATGGGCTACCATTTCCCATTCCATCTACAATACTTCCTAATGCCAAACCAATAATTGCTCCTATTGGGCCGCCAAAAGACCATCCTATTGATGCTCCAATCCATTTTGAAAAACTCATTGTTACTATAAATTTAATTTATCGTCAAATATAATATTAGTTAGTTGATAATTATATCTTATTGTTACACAATTGGTATCTTTGCTATATAAGATTTTTAATTAAAATTTAATAAATATGTATCCAGCAGAATTAGTAAAACCAATGCGTGAAGATTTAACCAGTGTTGGTTTTGAAGAATTACAATCTGCAGAAGCAGTAGATATTGCTTTAGCAAAAGAAGGCACAACATTAGTAGTTGTAAATTCTGTTTGTGGCTGTGCTGCTGCAAATGCTCGACCAGGAGCAAGACAAAGTTTACAAAATGCAAAACGCCCTGACCATTTAGTTACGGTTTTTGCAGGTGTAGATAAAGAAGCAACAGATAAAGCAAGAGAACATATGATTCCGTTTCCTCCAAGTTCTCCATGTATGGCATTGTTTAAAAATGGTGAATTGGTTCACATGTTAGAACGTCATCATATAGAAGGTCGCCCAGCAGAATTAATTGCTGAAAACCTTGTAGATGCGTATAACGATCATTGTTAAAAAATGAAATTTATAACTAAAAAAAGCCAGCTACTTCTATTTAGCTGGCTTTTTTTATTATTAATACGTTCTACGCTGGCACATCATCGTCGCCTCCACCATCATCATCAGTATCACATTCTGATAAAGTTGCTTCTACAAACATTGCCCAACTGTTGCCTCCAAAATCTGAACCTTCAGCCCAAGCTGTTTCTCCAGTTTCTCCGCTTACTTCAGCATGAGCTGCAAAACAAAACTCTTCGGTAACATCATCTAATGAGATTGTATATATTACTTGATTTACACTAGTATCATGCGTACTAGAATATTCAAATTTCCCAATTTTAGGATTTCCAGAATTTGTTGAAGGAAAACTTCCTTCTTCACAATTTGTAATGCTTAAATGTGTAGCATCTAGAGTCCAATCATCATTAGTTGTATAGGTAATAATCAAATTATCTCCTTCTACATCAACAGTTACAGTACCAGCGATATGATTTTGTCCAGCTATTAAATTTACTGTTTTACAGTGTTCTTCAGAATCTTCTAAAGTGTTATCATTAGTATGAGTAACAGTAAAATCTTTAGATTCTTTCTTTTTCGCAAGGCTTTCATTGTTTATTAAGCTTTCATTGTTTTCAACATTTTCAATGTTACAACTAAAAAGTGTAAACATTAAAAAGGCTATTATTAAAAATGTAGTATTTTTCATAACATTTGTATTAAGTAGGTTAAGGAAGTAAATGTAAGTATTGTCTTATAATAAGTTTTACTTTTTTCGACGAACAGTTAATTTTAATTCATTACGTCGAATATTTGTTTCGTTTTATCGAAAAAAAGATATTTTTGTAAGAAAACCCTCTCCTGTAAATTGTCACTTATTTTTTTAAACATATTAATCATGTTATTCAATGCGGTTTTATATTTTTACACATGCAAAAAATTATAGCTTATCCGCTTTCAATTATTTACTTTCTTTTTTTCGGATTAACACTTATTGTTTTTCATATTATCCAGTGGATTTGTTTTAATCTCTTTGGTTACAAAGCGCATAAAGTTTCAGTAGACTGGATGCAGTTCTGGCTAATGCGTTGCCACAATATTTTGGGTACACGGCATAGCTATACAAATCCTTATAAAATAGAGACAGACAAACCAATAATTATTGTATCTAACCACCAAAGCATGTACGATATTTCACCTATTATGTGGCATTTCAGAAAGCATCATGTAAAATTTATAAGCAAAAAGGAATTAGGCAAAGGTATACCTGGTGTTTCATATAATCTCAGACATGGAGGTTCTGTTCTTATTGATAGAAAAAAACCAAGAGAAGCGATTGTAGCTATCAAACATTTTGGCGATTATATTAAATCTACTAAAAGAGCCGCTGTCATTTTTCCTGAAGGAACACGAAGCAGAAATGGTGAGCCAAAACCATTTCAGAAACAAGGATTATTAACCTTATTTAAATACATTCCGAATGCGGTGGTAGTCCCAATAACAATTAACAATTCATGGAAAATGTTGCGATACGGAAAATTTCCATTGGGCATAGGTAATGAAATTAAATTTAAAGTACATCAGCCATTAATAATTGCTACATTTACTAACAAAGAAGCGCTAATTAATAATATTGAAGACATAATAACTTCAGATATTAAAATTTAAACCCATATATGTCATTAAAAAATATTCGATTAGAAGTAATGCAATTTTTAGAAAAAGATGTAGCCTCTTTAATAGAAAAATATCTTATTCCTATTGAAAAAATCTGGCAACCAACCGATTTTTTACCAAATTCTGAAGGAGATGATTTTTTTGATGAGATTGAAGAAATTCGTGAGCTTTCTAAAGAATTACCTTATGACTTTTGGGTAGTTTTAGTTGGCGATATGATTACAGAAGAGGCATTGCCTACTTACGAATCTTGGTTAATGGAAGTTGAAGGTGTAAATCAAGTAGAAAAAAATGCTTGGTCTAAATGGGTGAAACAATGGACTGGAGAGGAAAACAGACATGGAGACGTCCTTAACAAATACTTATACCTTTCTGGTCGTGTTAACATGCGTGAAATTGAAAAAACCACACAATATCTTATTGCAGATGGTTTCGATATTGGTACAGATAGAGACCCTTATAAAAACTTTGTATATACGAGTTTTCAAGAGTTAGCTACATACGTTTCGCATAATCGTGTAGCAAAATTGGCAAAAGATAAGGGCAATAAACGATTGTCTAAAATGTGTAAAATTATTGCTGGAGACGAAATGAGACATCATCATGCGTATTCAGAATTTGTGGAACGTATTTTTACTGTAGATCCTAGTCAAATGATGATGGCATTTCATTATATGATGAAACAGAAAATAACCATGCCTGCACATTTTTTAAGAGAGTCAGGCGATAAAATAAGTACTGCTTTCGAAGAGTTTTCTAACACCGCACAGCGTATTGGTGTATATACATCTGCCGATTATGTAGATATTTTACAAAAACTAATTCAACGTTGGGAAATAGATAAAATCTCCAATCTTATAGATGAAGCTGAAAAAGCTAGAGATTACTTAATGCAACTTCCTTCTCGATTAACGCGTTTGGCAGAACGCATGAGGGTTCCTGAAAACTCGTATCAATTTAAATGGGTACAACCTGCGCTTATAAAGTAAATTATTTGCTGGAAAATGAATTATAATAATCGAAAATTCAAGCCTATTTCAATTTCTGAAAACGGAGAAGTTACACAAGAGACTGTTTTTATTTATAAACAAGAAGGCCAAATTTTAACATGTGAATATAAAGGTGGCGACATTGTAAAAGGGCATCTTATTGGGCTCGTAGATACCAATGGTAATATAAACATGAGATATCATCAAGTAAATAAAAACGGTGATTTAATGACAGGTATTTGCAATTCTAAACCTGTTTTAATATCCAATGGTAAACTTCAACTTCATGAAAGTTGGCAATGGACATCTGGTGACAAATCTAAAGGAGAATCGATTTTAGAAGAAGTATAAAGTTAAAGCGTCTTCAATTTATAAAATATTTACCTTTACATAATGAGCAACAAACAAATCATTTCTAATACCATCGCTTTTGTAAAAGACAAACTTGAAAATGCTGAAGGAGGTCACGATTGGTTTCATATCGAACGTGTGTATAACAATAGCTTACTCATAGCTAAAACAGAAAATGTAAACAATCTTATTATAGCTCTTGGTGCTTTGCTTCATGATATTGCAGATAGTAAATTTCATGATGGCGACGAATCCATTGGCCCAAAAATAGCACGAGAGTTTTTATTTAAACAAAACGTAGATTCAACTGTTATAGAACACGTTATTAAAATTATAGAACACATTTCGTTTAAAGGTGGAAATGAAAATCAAAAATTCAAGTCTTTAGAATTAGATGTTGTACAAGATGCAGACCGATTAGATGCTATTGGAGCTATTGGTATTGCGCGCTGTTTTAATTATGGTGGATTTAAAAACCGTAAGATTTTTGATCCTGATATTCTTCCTAATATAAAAATGACAAAAGAAGAATACAAAACCTCATTGTCGCCTACTATTAATCATTTTTATGAAAAATTATTGCTTTTAAAAGATCGAATGAATACCAAAACAGGAAAACGAATTGCTTCTGCAAGACACCAGTTTATGGAACAATATCTTGAACAATTTTATGGCGAGTGGGATGGCGAAAGATGATGTTAAACGTAAAACAGCTTTTTCAAAACTAGTTTTCAAGTGCTACTTCTAATGCCGTTATTTTATATTCTAAAATTGACATTTCTTCACCATATTCGATTAATTGAGTAGTTGTAAGATTATCACTTTTATTAACAAAATCAAGTATTTGTTTTGTTTTAGTATTATAATATTCTAATGCTAGTTTAATTTTATCATCCATAAATTTAAATGTTATTGCATAATTAGTTTTATTTCCTTCCTGTATTGGGATGCGCTTTTACCTGTGATTTCTTTGAAGAGTTTATTAAAGTGCGAGAAATTATTAAATCCACATTCATAACATATATCTGTTATGCTTGATTGTTTTTCAGATAATAACTTTGTCGCATGAACAACACGATACTCATTAACAAGTTTAGTAAATGTTTTCCCCGTTGCTTTTTTAAAATATCTGCAAAATGAAGGTACCGTCATACTCACTTTATCTGCTATTTCATCTAAACTAATATGGTTTTTAAAATTATTGTTTACATATTTAAATATAATATCAATTTTAGAGCTGTCTTGTGGCTTTGTTTCAAATGCAAAACCATCTACATTCAATAATGTATATTCATTTGAAGTAGCCAAGTCGTTTAGCACATCTAATAATCTCAAAACTTGTTTTGACCCTTTTTCTTCAATAAGATTTTCTATTTTCTGACCAACTATTGATTTAATTTCAGGTTTAAATAAAATACCTTTTTTTGCCCTATCAAACATTATAGCAATATCTCTGAATTCTGGAGTCTGAAAAAACTCTTTCCCTAAAAAACCTTCTCTAAATTGAATAATAGTTTCTGTACCTCTTGCTGTAAATCTGTCAGTAAAACCATTATGAGGTAAATTAGACCCTATCAAAATAAGCTGACTATTGTTAAAATAAGATAAGTGATTCCCTATATGTCTTTTGCCACGACCCTTGTTTACATAAACAAGTTCGATCTCCGGATGAAAATGCCAAAAAGCTTTATTTCTTTCTCTATTTACGGTATGTTGTCTTACTAATAATGAACTGCCAAAACTAGGGCTGATCTTTTCATATGCAGGTTTAGTAGCTATCATTTAGGTCTTATTAAAATCAAAAATAAGATTTAATTACTAGAGACAACTGTGCCCTTTTAACAATTTCATATACTATATTAACTTTACATAAAATTAACATTCGTATTTAGGGTAATTTAGATCATAAATTAGCCAAAATTGTTGTTTTTTAAAATGACAATCACCTTTACATTTGTCCTGTATAACATTTAAAAATCCAAATCATGAAAAAAGAATTTAAATCAAGTGCTTTAATGGTAATTATTTTTACCGTTATGTTAGGTAGTGTAAATGCAAGTAATCTCATTCCGTTCAATAAAGAGCTAAAAAAAACCACATTAACCTTAAACAATGTTAAAAAAGGGCAAAAACTTTTAATTAAAGACAGCAACGGATTAATACTTTATAAAGAACTAATTAAAGATTCTGGCGCTTATTATAAAGGGTTTGATTTAACATCATTGCCAAATGGAAATTATTACTTTGAGCTAAATAAAGATGTTGAGATTAAAATAATCCCATTTAATGTAACATCTAACAATGTTGTTTTCAATAAAGAAAAGGAAGTGTCAATTTTCAAACCAATTGTAAGTGCAAAAGATAATAAAGTTTTTGTTTCAAAATTATCTTTAGGTCTTAAACCTCTCGAGGTTAAAATTTTTCAAGAAAGTAGTAGTAATTCTGATTATTTATTATTTTCTGAAACTATAGAAAACACTAAAATAATCGAACGTATTTATTCACTACCAAAAACAGAAAAAGTTCGTTATAGGTTAGTTTTTACTACCGAAGGAAGAGAATTTGTAGAATACATTAATATTTAATTAATGTATTTGTTAGTTAGTTTGTTAGTAAAAAGTGAGCCTCCTAGGCTCACTTTTTCATTTTTATTAATTAAACAAATCTAATTGTCCTGTTTTATATTGTTCATGAAGCGATGCATCTAATTTCACCATTGCTTTATCACTAAAATATTTTTGTCTTGCCAATCTAACCAAACCATGTATTTGTTCTGCTATCTTGCCTTCGCCACTCATTCGGGTCCCAAAACGCGAATCGTTTAAACTACCTCCATGACAACTTTCTATCTGACTCAAAACCTTTTCTGCGCGATCAGGCATTGTTTTTCTAATCCAATCAGAAAAAATTTGACCAATAGCACCATTAAGCCTAACAATAGTATGACCAATAGATAACGCACCATGTTCTGAAATGGTTTTTGCTAATGGTAAAATCTCATGACTGTTTATAGATGGTATAATAGGAGCCATCATCACGTTTACAGGAATTTCATTATCACTTAATGTTTTAACCGTTTCTAATCTTTTTTTAATGGTTGCAGTGCGAGGTTCTAAAATACGTCTGGTTTCTTCAGATAATGAGGTTATCGAAATATTAATACCTATTAAATTGTCTTTAGCTAACTGTTTTAAAATATCTAAATCACGAAGTACTAATGCGTTTTTGGTGATGATAGCAACTGGATGTTTATACTTTAAAAACACCTCTAAACACTGCCTTGTAATTTTAAATTTCTTTTCTGCTGGCTGATAACAATCTGTATTTCCAGACATAACAATTGTTTGTGCTTTCCATGTTTTTTTCTTTAATAAATCTTCAAGAAGTTTAGGCGCATTCTCTTTTACTAAAATACGTCGTTCAAAATCGAGTCCTGCACTATAACCCCAAAACTCATGTGTGTTTCTTGCATAACAATAAATGCAACCATGTTCGCAACCTTGATACATATTCATAGAATATTGCATCCCAACATCTGCACTTGTTACTTTATTTACAATGGTTTTCGGAAAAACAGGAAGGTAAAGTGTTTTGTTTTTATCTGCAATATCGCCTTCTTTGGCACAATATTCTAGGAAATCATTACGCGTTTCGTGGCGTAAATCGAAAAAACGATTTGGTGTATTAAGCTGTGCGCCTCGACCTTTTATGGTAGATTTTGGGTTCATGTATAATAAAAATAATGTGTGAATACTTGGTTAAGTAGCACTCTAAAAATACACAGAAATATTATTTAAAACTGTTAAAATAAAAATGGTTATTAACAAATTGGAGGTTTGTTCTTAACTTGACTTTGTAAGAAAAAAAACGATAACTTCGTTTAACAATCGATAAAGTTCATTGAAACGGAACTTTATCTTTGCATTGTGCTTCATTATGACCAACCATTAAAAAATGATAAAATTCTTTAGAAAAATTAGACAAAAACTACTATCTGAAAACAAATTCAGTAAGTATTTAATTTATGCAGTTGGCGAAATAATACTTGTTGTTATTGGAATTTTGATTGCACTTCAAGTCAACAACCAAAATCAAATCAAAAACGAAAAAAAAGCCCTCAAGAATTACTTGGAAAAAATCGCAATAAATGTAAAAAATGACATCAAAGTTGCAGAGTTTATGATTCAGACAAGGACGCAACAATCACTATTGTGTGCACAGGCAACAGAATTGATTTCCAAAAAAGATTGGAGTGACCAACGAAAAATCACCAACGCTATATTTGCAATGATAATAGAGCAACCTTTGAATTTTAATCGTAGTGGATTTGAATCATTAAAAAACTCTGGATATTTACAACATCTTGACGACTCTGAAATAGAAGAATTGATATATAATTATTACAATTCAGTTGACAAAGTAATATTTGAAGAAACAAGTTTACAAGTATGGGCTAATGATTTGGATTTGGAATTGCATAAAATCGGTTTCTTTTCAAGTTGGTTAGAACTAGAAAAAAGACCAAATCAGAAAATGCGAGAAGCATTAGGCAATTATACAGATATGTTAACCGAACACAAAGGAAATGATATAGTGTTATCAATTTTATATAGAGGTTTTTTGTTCACAGCAGAACTCACAGGCTTTTATGAAGAACAAGTAACCTTTGGAAATGAATTATTAACAGCGATAGAAAATTATAATTAAAAATTACGAAAGCACAACAACGTGTGCTTTATTATAACCAACCATTAACCAATGATAAAATTCTTTAGAAAAATTAGACAAAACTTACTTTCCGAAGGAAAAACTGGAAAGTATTTTAAATATGCTATTGGAGAAATAATTTTGGTTGTAATAGGAATACTAATTGCGCTTCAAATTAACAATTGGAACGAAAACCGAAAGAATAAAATTGCCGAAGCTGATTATTACTGTAGAATTTTAGATGACATTGAAATAACCGAAAAATTAGTAAATGAATCACTTGAGGGAATTACTCACAGGATTGGAATCAGTAAAAAAATTATAGTAAATTTAAATAAAACACCCAACAATAAAAGTGAAATTCTAAATGACTTTTTAAATACTTTAAGACAAAATGTTTTTGTACCAAGTAATATTGCCTTCGAAGATTTAACTTCATCAGGTAATCTAAAATTGATAACAGATATCCAATTAAAAAATAAACTTATTGAATACAATGCTTTTTTGGAGAATACATTGGATTTACTTCAAGAAAATCGTAACGAACTCAATAAAAGGATGATTAATTATGAGTCAGCAACGGGAATTGGAATGCAAGAATTTGACTATTTAAAGAAAGAGCTTGGAAAAGAGATTGTTCAATTATTGCCAAGTAACGATTGGACAAACAATAAAAACGACAAAACATTTTTAAAGTTTCAGGATAATCTTGTATTTCTAGTTGCAATGTATATTAGACAAGAAAAACATTTATCCAATCTAAAAAAAGAAATGGAAGAACCTATAAAACTTTTAAAAAATAAAAAATGTAAATAACGAAAGCACAACACCGTATATAATTTATTGCTAGTTCTAGCCTACTTACGAAAATCCTCGCGGATTTTCTATTCGGTTTGTATTTGCTAATTTAGTTGCTGAAACACGCAACGAAATCATACACAAAACCATTAAACGAAACTGCTAAAATTTTTATTCCCCGGGAAAATCTGCCTTACGTTTTTCTAAAAAAGCTGTTGTGCCTTCGGTAAAATCTTCGGTGCCAAAGCATTTTCCAAATTGTTTAATTTCGACATCAAATCCGTTAACGCCATCCTTATAATTTGCATTAATGGCTTTAATAGCGCCTTTTATTGCTACTGAAGAATTTCGTGAAATTTTACTTGCAATTTTTTCTGCTAATGGAATCAATTCCTCTTGTGTAGTCACATGATTTACCAAACCATAACTTAAAGCGGTTTGTGCGTCTATCATGCCTGCGGTCATGACCATTTCCATAGCGCGACCTTTACCAACTAATTGTGGTAAACGCTGTGTGCCACCATAACCAGGAATGACACCAAGGGATACTTCTGGCAATCCCATTTTAGCATTATCGCTAGCAATCCTAAAGTGTGCTGCCATGGCTAATTCTAAACCTCCACCAAGTGCAAAACCATTTACTGCTGCAATAACTGGTGTCGATAAATTTTCAACAAAATTGAATAATAATTTTTGTCCTTTTGCCGCAAGATTGCCTCCTTTTTTTACATCAAAATCTGCAAATTCACTAATATCCGCACCGGCTACAAATGCCTTTTTGCCACTTCCTGTAACGATAATTACTTTAGTCTCTTTATCGCTATCTGCCTCATCAAAAGCATCGTGTAATTCTTGAATGGTGTCTCTATTTAAAGCATTGAGCTTATTTGGACGATTGATGATAATGGTTGTTATTCCGTTTTGGAAATTGGATATAATATTGTTGTATCTCATAAGTTATGCTTTTGGAAATATGACTTTAAATGTGGTGCCAATATCTTTTTGAGTTGTAAATGTAATACTACCATTATAGGTTTCGACAATATTTTTAACCATTGGTAAACCAAGACCCATTCCGCTTGATTTTGTTGTGAATTTTGGCTCAAATACTTTGTCTATGTTTTGTTCTATAACGCCTCCTCCATTATCTGCAACTGTAATTATAACATCTTTTTTAGTAGAAAATACGTTAACTTCAATTTTTGGCGTTTGTCCTTCTGGCATTGCTTGAATGCCATTTTTTACCAAATTAGTAATCACACGAATGAGTTGTGTTCGGTCGAAATTTGCAATAATTTCTTTTTCTGTTGCCTGAAATACAATATAATTTTCACTGAAAATATCAAGTGCGAGCTTCACAATTTTAACCACATTTAAGGTTTCGTTTTGTTGTGCTGGCATTTTAGCAAAGTTTGAAAATGCCGAAGCAATCGAACTCATGGTGTCTATTTGCTGAATTAATGTTTTGGTGTATTCGTCTACTTTATTATCTATATTTGGATCGTTATGATCGAACTTACGTTGAAAATTTTGCACACTTAATCGCATTGGTGTTAGCGGGTTTTTAATCTCATGCGCAACCTGTTTTGCCATTTCTCGCCAAGCTGCTTCGCGCTCACTCGTAGCTAATTTAACAGCGCTTTCTTCCAACTCATCAATCATATCGTTATATGAATTTACCAAACTCGAAATCTCTTGACTTGCATCGTTAATTTCAATTTTTTCATTTTGCATGCCAAGCCTTGTAGCATTCATTTTATCACTTATCGTTTTAAGTGATTTAGTAATATATTTTGAAAGTAAAAAAGCAATAACAATTCCTGTTATTAATACCAATAAATAAACATAACCAAGGCGTTCTAAAAATTCATTAAGTTCTTTCGCCAAAAACTCATCATCTTCTAAATAGGGTAAATTTAAAATGGCTAGTGGTTTAAATTTTTGATCTGTAATGTAGGTATAAGAAGATTGAAATACATTTTCGCCTTCCACACGTTTTTCTACATAACGCCTTTCGGCTGTATTAGAAAGTATGTTTAAAACTTCGGCAGATAGGCATTTAGGAATAGAATCCTCTGCCAGTGCTGCTTTCGAAGAAATTAAAAGTGTGCCTTCTAAATCATACATGTTTATCTGAAGACTATGAATATCGGCAATCTCATAAATCTTTTCTTTAAAAATAAGTGGAATATTTTCTGTTTTGGTTTCATACGTATTCTCCCTTCCACGAATTATAAAATTAATATGAGATTTAATGTTTTTCTCTTTACGCTCTAATCTCTGCTTATGATAGTCTTTGGTTTCTTCACTATATTGATAAATGGCAACTGCTGCAATAAGAACTGAAGCAAATAACACCAATAGTATCATTGCTATAAAAATACGGTTACGTAAAGACAGTTTTTTAAGATTCATTTAAAAGAATAATATTGCATAAATATAGCAATAATCACACCAAATAAATTAGGCGTTTGGGTTTTTAGACCTGATGTTTTTATAGAGCTTAAACCCTAAAAATATTAGAAGCGCTAAAACAAAAATTGATAACACACCAAAGATCCAATTCATAGCATTTTTTAAAATGGCTAAAAACACAACTGCAAAAAGAATAAATGTTGCGCCTTCGTTCCACAATCTCATAAAACTAGATGTGTACTTAACTACACCTTGCTGAAGTTGATTATAATATTGATGCGTTTTTAAATGATAAATAATTAGCAAAACTACAAAGCCTAATTTTACTTGCATCCAACTTTGCTCCAACCACACTGGTTGTAAAACAATCAACCAAACTGCAAAAATGGTTGCTAAAATAGCAGATGGCCATGTAATGATTGTCCATAACCTTTTTGCCATAAGTTTTAATTGATTTCCTAATATTTCTTTGTCTGGAGACGATTTCTCTGACGCTTCAATCTGATAAACAAAAAGTCTAGGAATATAAAACAATCCAGCAAACCAAGTAATTACAAAAATGAGATGTAATGATTTTATATAGTTGTAATATTCCATAAAATTAAACGTCTATTGTTTGGTTTGAAAAGGTATTTATCCATTTAGATAATAGTGCTACCCATTCGTCGTCGTCATTTAAACACGGAACTGTGGTAAAATCTCGCCCTCCCATTTCATGAAAAATCTCTTGGCCTTCCATAGCTATTTCTTCAAGAGTTTCTAAACAATCACTCACAAAAGCTGGCGTCACAATGGCCATCTTTTTAACGCCCTGCTTCCCTAAACGTTCAATGGTTCTATCTGTATAAGGCAATAGCCAAGGGTCAAATCCTAAACGTGATTGAAATGAAGTTGAATAGGTGTTTTCTTTTAACTGAAGTTTTTCGGCAACCAATCTGGTAACCTCCAAACACTGGTGTCTGTAACAAAATTCATGTGCTTTCGATGGCGTTGCACAACAACTACCATCGATCTTACAATGTGATTTTGTAACATCGCTTTTTCGGATATGACGTTCCGGAACTCCATGATATGAGAATAATAAATGCTCGTAGTTATTCCCTTCTAAATATTTTTTTATAGAATTTGAAAGCACTTCTATATAATCTGGTTTATTATAAAACGCAGGGACAGATTCTATTTTTAAATTAGGAAAATACTCCTGACGAAGCTCTTCGGCTAAAACCGTAATTGTTTCGGTCGTTGCCATCGCAAATTGCGGATAAAGCGGAAATAACAAAACCTCATCAACGCCTTTATCTACTAATTCTTGCAACCCTTTTTTAATGGTCATACTGCCATAACGCATTGCTAAAGCAACAGGAACTTCAACCTGTTTTTGAATTTTATTCTGAAGCCTTTCAGACAACACAATCAAAGGCGAGCCTTCTTTCCACCAAATTTTTTTATATGCCGCTGCAGATGCTTTTGGACGTGTTTTTAAAATAATTCCTTTAACGAGTAAGGTTCTTGCTGCCAGTGGAATATCTATAACGCGTTCGTCCATTAAAAATTCACCTAAATATTTTTTCACATCTTTAGGTTTCGGGCTTTCTGGAGAACCTAAATTTATGAATAAAACGCCTTTTTTCATATTATAATGACATTATATATTTTTTTGGCGTCGTGCCATATTTTTTCTTAAACGCAGCAATAAAGTGACTAGATGTGCTATATCCAACTTTATGCCCAACCTCATTAACATTATGATCGCCAGATTCTAACAATTTCCGAGCAACCTCCATTTTATAATCGAATAAAAAGCTAAAAACCGAATCGCCATAAATTTGCTTAAAACCTTCTTTCAGCTTTTTAAGACTTAATCCTATTTCATCTGCAAGCTCTTGTAAACTTGGCGGTTCTGCCATTCTGGAAATGATAACATCTTTGGCATTTCTTATTTTAATAACATTGGTTTCATCAACCAAAAACGGGCATTGTTCAACATTGGCATCTTCATTTCTATTAAAATATAAACTCAACAATTCGTAAGCTTTTCCTTTAAAATATAAATTTTTAATCGATTGATTTAGATTGTAATTTATGAGTTGATTTAAAACAATTGCCATCGAAGGAGATATGTTTCCATCTTTGTAATACTTCTTATCTTTATTTTCTTGATTTAAAAATGAAATATAATCTGCCTCTTGCGAAAACAAACCATGAAATTTTTTTATAGATATTAAGACTGTAATAATCCATGAATTTGGATTCACCACAAGGTTTATTGGTAATTCGCGCTGTGGATTATATAGTAGTAATGAATTTTCTTCCAGAATATTTAAAGTATATCTGCCTTCATTAAAAACAAAACTACTAGATCCTTTTATGCAAAAATGAAATTGGATGTAGTCGCTATCTATTTCTTTTGCAAGACTTTGAGCGACACTTTTGTCGTTCTTATAGGTTAACACTAAAAAGCCATCATCGACTTCTGTTTGCTCAAAAGTACTTCTAGCGACATTTTTTATAATATCATTTTCATCAATCATTATAGATTTATTTAGAATGGTTCTAAACTAAAATATCGAAACTTGCTGATTTCACTACAAAAATATGATAAATATCATATTATATCGAAAATATTTATAGAAAAACCACAAACGACATAAAAAGTTCTTTCAGCGTTATTTTCTATATCACTATCATTCTATTTTTGTTTTCGAGAAATTACAAATCAAGTAATGGAGAAATATAATATTTCAAGAGGAACATATTTTTATGCTATTGGATTAAGCTATAAAAAAGCAGATGCAGAAATGCGTGGTCGTTTTAGTTTAGATCAAGACTCAAAAACTGTATTACTTAATCAGGCAAAAAATAACGAGATTGAAAGTTTGATTGTAACGTCAACTTGTAACCGAACTGAAATTTATGGTTTTGCTCAACACCCTTTTCAATTAATACAGTTGCTTTGTGAGAACACAAAAGGGACGGTTGAAGATTTTCAAAAAGTAGCTTACGTTTATAAAAACAGAGATGCCATATCACATATGTTTCGTGTTGGTTCTGGTTTAGATAGCCAAATACTCGGAGATTTTGAGATTATTAGCCAGCTAAAAACAAGTGCTCGAATTTCTAAAAAACATAATTTATTAAATCATTTTACAGAGCGTTTAGTAAATGCTGTTATTCAGGCAAGTAAACGTATAAAGACTGAAACCAAAATTTCATCTGGAGCAACATCTGTTTCATTTGCTTCGGTTCAATATATTTTAAACGAAGTAGAAAATGTTACAAACAAAAATATTCTGCTTTTCGGTACGGGTAAAATTGGAAGAAACACTTGCGAAAATCTTGTAAAACATACAAAGAATGAACAAATAACTTTAATAAATAGAACCAAAAATAAGGCAGAAGAAGTTGCTGGAAAATTTAATTTAGTTGTTAAAGACTATGCTAATCTGCAGGAAGAAATCAACCATTCAGATATCATGATTGTCGCAACTGGCGCCCAAAATCCCACAATTGACAAACACCTTATCCAAACGGAAAAACCTCTTTTAATATTAGATTTATCGATTCCTAAAAATGTAAATTCTAATGTTACCGAATTAAATCATGTTACTTTAGTACACTTAGACGATTTATCTCAGATTACAGATGAAACTCTAGAAAAAAGAAAAACACATATCCCGTTAGCCGAAAACATTATTGAAGAAGTAAAATCAGAATTTAATGGCTGGCTAGAAACTCGAAAATTTGCTCCAACAATTAAAGCATTAAAGCACAAATTGAATGATTTTAAAGTTGCTGAACTCGATACACAACGTAAAAAAATAACAAATTTTAACGAAGAGCAAGCCGAAGTAATTAGTAATAATATCATTCAAAAAATAACAAATCATTTTGCACATCATTTAAAAGATGATGATGTTTCTACAGATGATAGTTTAGAACTCATAAAAAAAGTGTTTCAACTAGAAACGTATTCAAAATAATGTCTAAAATAATTAGAATTGGAACTCGCGATAGTGAACTCGCACTTTGGCAGGCCAAAACAGTACAACAACAATTAGAACATTTAGGGCATAAAACAATGTTGGTGCCAGTAAAATCCACTGGAGATTTAGTATTAGACAAACCATTATACGAACTTGGAATTACTGGTGTTTTTACCAGAACGTTAGATATTGCTATGCTTAATAACGATATTGATATCGCTGTACATTCACTAAAAGACGTTCCAACCATTTTACCAAAAGGGATCGTACAAGCAGCCGTTTTAAAACGTGGTAACATTAAAGACACGCTTGTTTATAAAGATAACGAAGAATTTTTATCAAACAAAGATGCTGTTATTGCCACAGGAAGTTTGCGTCGTAGAGCACAATGGTTAAATAGATATCCAACACACACGATTACTGGATTAAGAGGAAATGTGAATTCTAGATTACAAAAACTAGAAGACAGTGATTGGAATGGCGCCATATTCGCAGCCGCAGGATTAGGTCGTATAGGTTTAAGACCTGAAGAAGCTTTTAATTTAGATTGGATGATTCCTGCTCCAGCACAAGGTGCTGTAATGATTACCGCTTTAGAAGAAGACGAAGAAAGTCTGGTAATTTGCGCTGAAATAAATCATGAAGAAAGCCAAATTTGTACAGCTATAGAGCGTGAATTCTTAAACAAACTAGAAGGTGGTTGTACTGCTCCAATTGGAGCTATTTGCTATATAAAAGACGAAGTTGTTACTTTTCAAGGTGTTTTGTTAAGTCCTGACGGGACTAAAAAAATTGAAGTTTCAAGAACCGAAAAACTTGGCGAACATAACGACATTGCACAGTGGTCTGCAGATTACATTATCGAACGAGGCGGCAAACGTTTAATGGACAACATTAAACTTTCAAATAAACAAACAAATATATTTTCAACAAAGTCGTTTACAGAAAGCCAACGTTTATTGTTTCACGAAAAAGTTGTAGTTGACAGTTCCGATTTTATAAAAATTAGTTTGAATAGAATTCATCCTAGATTTTTAAAGAACGAAATTAAAAACGTGATTATTACAAGTAAAAATTCAGTAGAAGCTTTAATCACAAACTATTCTGCTATTGAGTTGCAGTTCAAAAACATTTATTGTGTTGGTCGCCGTACAAAACGATTGGTAGAAAACAAAATAGGAAAAGTAAAGCATACCGAAAAAAATGCTAAAAAGCTTGCTGAATATTTAGTAGAATATATTGAAGGCACCGAAGTAACTTACTTCTGTAGCGATTTAAGATTAGACGATTTGCCTAATATACTTGAAGAAAACCACATAAAAGTTAGCGAAATTGAAGCTTATCAAACCAAGTTTGATGCTATAAAAATTGATGAAAAAGTAGAAGGCATTATGTTTTATAGTCCATCTACTGTTAAAAGTTATATGCAAGAAAACGATGCGACTCAAATAGCTTTTTGTATTGGAGAAACCACAGCTAAAGAAGCAAAAAAACACTTTAAAGATGTAAGAGTTGCAAAACTACCAACTGTAGAAAGTGTTATTGAATTGGTAAACGAACATTACATCTAGCTGTTGGATTATAGCTGTTAGACATTAACAACTGTAATGAATATTGTTAGCAAATAACTATAAGTTAATATAAATGAGAGGTTTTAAAAAACTTGACATATGGAAAAACGGAATTGAGCTTGTAAAACAAGTTTATTTACTTTCTGATAAATTACCTTCAGAAGAAAAATTCGGGTTACGAAGTCAATTAACCAGAGCGGCTGTTTCTGTACCTTAAATATTGCAGAAGGGTGCAGCAGAAATAGTGAAACTGAATTTAAACGTTTTTTAGAAATTGCAATAGGTTCTCTTTTTGAAGTTGAGACACAATTAATAATTGTCCAAAGAGTTAGAACTTTTAAAACTTAAAGAGCTTGAAAGTGTTTTCAATTTAGTACAAAAAGAAGGCAAAATGATAAACAGCTTAATTAATAAAATAAAAAACGGCTAAAAAGCAATAGGCTAACCGCCAACAGCTAATAGCTAATAGCTAGACATGAAAAACGATTTATTTTTAAAAGCATTAAAAGGAGAAACAGTAGACCGTCCACCAGTTTGGATGATGCGACAAGCAGGGCGTTACTTGCCAGAGTTTATAGCTATACGCGAGAAATATGATTTTTTTACGCGTTGTCGTACCCCAGAATTAGCAAGTGAGATTACGGTACAACCAATTCGTCGATACGGCATGGATGCCGCAATTTTATTTTGCGATATTTTAGTAATTCCACAAGCAATGAATATTGAGGTTCAAATGAAACCAAATTTTGGTCCCTATTTGCCAAATCCAATTCGCTCGCAAAAAGATGTCGATAATGTTATTGTACCAGATGTTAAAGTTGAATTAGATTACGTGTATCAAGCTATAAAGGCAACCAAAGAATTACTAAATAATGAAATTCCTTTAATAGGTTTCGCAGGTTCTCCATGGACTATTTTATGTTATTGCGTACAAGGTCAAGGCAGCAAAAATTTTGATAAAGCCAAAGAATTCTGTTTTACAAACCCAATTGCAGCTCATCAATTATTACAAAAAATAACTGATACAACGATTGCTTATTTAAAAGAAAAAGTGAAGGCAGGAGTTAATGCCGTTCAGGTTTTCGATTCTTGGGGAGGCATGCTTTCTCCAACCGATTATCAAGAATTTTCATGGCAATATATCAATCAAATTATTGAAGCCTTAAAGGATGATGCGCCAGTTATTGCCTTCGGTAAAGGCTGTTGGTTTGCTCTTGGAGATATGGCAAAATCCAATGCTTCAGCTTTAGGTGTTGATTGGACATGTTCTGCGCGCAATGCACGCTATTTAACTGGTGGAAATATAACGCTACAAGGAAATTTCGATCCTTCAAGGTTGTTTTCTCCTCCATCAGAAATTAAAAAAATGGTGCGTCAGATGATTAACGAGTTTGGTAAAGACAAGTATATTGTAAACCTAGGTCACGGTATTTTACCGAACATTCCGTTAGATAATGCCAAGGCATTTATCGATGCTGTCAAAGAATATCATTAATCAAATAACAAAATAGAATTTTTAATTATGCCACATTTTGTATTAGATTGTTCAGAACATATTATTAAGTTACAGAGTCCAAAAGAAATTCTAATGGCTGTACATAATGCAGCTGTTAATTCAAATTTATTTGATGAAAACGATATCAAAGTACGTTTAAACCCTTTCAAAGAAAATTATTTAGTAGGTGGGAAACAAGAAGATTTTATTCATGTTTTTGCTAATATTATGGAAGGTAGAACAACCGAACAGAAAGCGAGTCTTTCAAAACAAATTGTTAGAAAATTAAATGCTATGTTCCCAAATATTCCATTTATTGCAATTAATATTAATGATTTTGAAAAAGCAACCTATTGTAACAAAAACATGGTTTAAATCATAAAAAATGAATTCTAATTTAATTCAAAAATATAATATTCCTGGACCTCGTTACACAAGCTATCCAACGGTACCTTTTTGGGATGAATCAGGTATAGATATTAACGTTTGGAAAGAATCAACATTAAGAGCATTTCAAGAAAGCAACGATACAGAGGGAATCAGTCTTTATATACACTTACCATTTTGCGAAAGCTTGTGCACATTTTGTGCGTGCCACAAGAGAATAACCAAACAACATTCGGTCGAAGAACCTTATATAGATACTGTTTTAAAAGAATGGCATTTATACTGCGATTTGTTTGATGCACGTCCAAAAATTAAAGAAATACATTTAGGTGGTGGCACACCAACATTTTTTTCGGTAGAAAATTTAGAAAAACTTATACATGGCATCTTTAAAAAGGCAGATAGATTACCTGATTTTGAATTGAGCTATGAAGGTCACCCAAATAATACTACCGAAAAGCAATTACAAGCTTTATACAATTTAGGTTCGCTAAGAAATAGTTTTGGAGTTCAGGATTACGACCCAAAAGTTCAAATAGCCATTCACAGAATTCAAAGTTTTGAACAAGTAAAAAAAGTAACAGAATTATCTAGAAAAATAGGTTATACATCAATAAGTCACGATTTAATTTTCGGGCTTCCATTTCAAACTGAAGCTACTATTCGAGATACCATAAAAAAAACCATCGCATTAAAACCAGATAGAATTGCCTATTACAGTTACGCTCATGTACCATGGATAAAAGGCGTTGGACAACGAGGTTTTAACGATAATGATTTACCAAAAGATAATGAAAAACGTCATTTATACGAATTAGGAAAACAATTATTTTTTGATAATGGTTATGTAGAAATTGGCATGGATCATTTTGCATTACCAACAGATTCATTATACAAATCCATGAAAAACGGAAAATTGCATCGTAATTTCATGGGGTACTCGTCTGGAAAAACAAAGCTTATGATAGGTTTGGGTATGTCATCAATTAGTGATTCTTGGTATGGTTTTGCTCAAAACGAAAAGAGAGTAGAAACTTATCAGGAAAGAGTAAATAATGGTGAAATTCCTATATTTAGAGGCCACTCATTAACAAACACAGATTTGGTAATAAGAAAGCATATTTTAGATTTAATGTGCAATTTAGAAACCACGTGGAATGATAAACTGCCAATAAAAACTAGAGAACAAATAATTTATCGTTTGCAAGAAATGGTTGATGATGATTTATTAGAATTATTTGACAATAAAATAGTTGTTAAAGAAAAAGGGCGCATGTTCGTACGAAATATATGTATGGCTTTTGATTTAAAACTTTTAGACAAAAAACCAGAAACGCGTATTTTTTCAATGACTATTTAAACTTAATACTTTTAAAATGTATCCATTAAAACGAAACCGAAGATTACGAACTAGCGAAGCAATTCGTTCATTGGTTCGCGAAACGATTATCACACCAAACGATTTTTTAGTTCCACTTTTTATTGTTGAAGGTAAAGGTGTTAAAGAAGAAATTGTATCTATGCCAAACTACTTTCGTTTCAGTTTAGATTTATTAGAAAACGAAGTGCTTGAACTCTGGAAACTCGGATTAAAATCTGTTCTATTATTTGTAAAAATTCCTGATAATTTAAAAGACAATAAAGGAACAGAAGCTTTAAATCCAAATGGATTAATGCAACGTGCAATTAAAACAGTTAAAAAGGTATGTCCTGATATGTTGGTGATGACGGACGTTGCGCTTGACCCTTATTCAGTTTATGGTCATGATGGCATTGTTGAAAACGGACTAGTTTTAAACGACGAAACAATTGATGTTTTAGCCGAAATGAGTGTTTCTCATGCAGAAGCTGGTGCAGATTTCGTCGCACCAAGTGATATGATGGATGGACGAATCTTATCAATTCGCGAAGCTTTAGAAGATGACGGTTTTATTAATACTGGTATTATGAGTTATTCTGCAAAATATGCATCGGCATTTTATGGCCCTTTTCGTGATGCTTTAGATTCTGCTCCTGTTGATTCTAAAGATATCCCGAAGGATAAGAAATCATATCAAATGGATTTTGCGAATCGTTTTGAAGCCATTCGTGAAACCGAAATGGACATTGATGAAGGCGCAGATATTGTTATGGTAAAACCAGGAATCGCTTATTTAGATATTGTTCGTGAAATTAAAAACGAGGTCGATGTTCCTGTGGCAGTCTATCAAGTTTCTGGGGAATATGCCATGATTAAAGCAGCTGCCGAGAGAGGCTGGCTTGATCATGATGCTATTATGATGGAGCAAATAACTGCCATTAAACGTGCCGGTGCAGATGTCATAGCTTCTTATTTTGCAAAAGATATTGTGAAATTGATTTCGTAACTTTAAAGAAAATTATTACCATTGAAGTCATGTTTCATATGAAAATTATCCCTCTTTACTGTTTTCTTTTTTGCACTTTTTTCGTTCGTGCACAATTACAATATAACACATCTGATTCTATTGGTTTAAATTCGGGGTATATTCAAAAACAAGTAGATTCCATAATGCTTCATGGTATTAAAGAAAAGGCCTTTCCTGGAGCACAATTATTAGTTGCAAAAAAGGGTGAAATTATTTTTCATCAAACGTACGGCTACCATACTTTTGATAGTGTTCAAAAAGTAGCATTAGACGATGTTTACGATTTAGCATCGGTCACTAAAATACTAGGTCCATTACCTGCTTTAATGAAACTTAATGAGGAAGGTAAATTAGATTTAGACAGGCCTTTTAGCGAATACTGGGAATCTTGGAAAAGTTCCAAGGATAAAAAAGACATCACACTTCGCGAATTGCTAGCACATCAATCTGGTTTACAATCCTATATTGCTTTTGTTAATGATGTAACTAAAAACGGAAAAGCAAAAAAACGTTTTATTCGACACGAAAAATCAAAGCGCTTTTCGAAGCAAGTATATTCTAATATCTATGTGAATAAGCGTTTTAATAAATATATGTTCAGGAAGATTAAAAAATCTAAAGTAAACGAAGAAAAAGTTTATTTATATTCAGGAATGGCTTCATTAATTTATCCTCAACTTATTGAAGACATCACACATAAGTCGTATCAAGATTATTTAAATGAAAATTTTTACAAACCTTTAGGCTGTGAGACATTAGGTTATCTTCCAGCGGAAAAACATTTTAAAAACAATATTGTTCCAACTGAAATAGATACCATATTTAGAAAAGAATTAACAAAAGCTTGGGTTCATGACGAAAACGCAGCATTACTAGGCGGCGTTTCAGGAAATGCAGGATTATTTGGTAGCGCATTAGATTTAGCAATAATAATGCAAATGTTTATGCAAAAAGGTCAATACAATGGAAAACAATATTTAAAAAATACAACAGTTAATGAGTTTACTCGCATTCAATATCCTGAAAACAATAACCGTAGAGGATTAGGTTTTGATAAGCCTTTAATTGGTAACGACACCTTAAGTGTCAAAAAATCATATCCAGCTCCACAAGTAAGTTCAGAAAGTTTTGGACATGCTGGTTTTACAGGAACTTTTGTTTGGGCAGACCCAAAAAACGAGCTGGTATTTGTGTTTTTATCTAACCGTGTTTACCCAACAAGAAAGCATCGAAATCTTTATGATTTAAATATACGTCCTGCATTACAACAAGTCTTTTATTTGGCAGATTAAGTTGTCAAATGTGTGAAATTGATTTCGTAAATTAGCATTGTAATCAAACTACAATTAATGGCTTTACTTTTATTATTCGCTTTTGTTTCTATTTTCTTTTCCTTTTTGTGTTCGATTTTAGAAGCTGTTTTATTAAGCGTAACACCAACTTTTATCAATGTTAAAAAACAAGAAGGCAAAGCATTCGCTGTAGGTTTGGAAGCATTAAAAAAAGACGTAGATCGCCCGTTAATTGCCATTCTTACACTTAATACTATTGCTCATACCGTTGGTGCTATATTGGTTGGTGTACAAGCAAAAATAGCTTATGCAGAGCTTTATGGTAGTGAGACAAAAAGCATTTTGGGAATAGAATTTACCGAAGATTTAATGGTTGGTGTTGTTTCGTCCATAATGACACTTTTAATTTTAGTAGCTTCAGAAATTATTCCAAAGACTATTGGTGCTACTTATTGGAAACAGCTCGCAAACTTCACAACAAAAGCATTGAAAATTTTAATTTTCCCTTTAAAATGGACGGGGTTACTTTGGCTTCTTCAACTTACAACAAAGTTAATTGGTGGTAAAGGCCATCATGGAAGTGTTTTAAGTCGTGAAGATTTTCATGTCATGGCAGACATGGCTCACAAAGAAGGTGTTTTTCAAGAATCTGAAAGTAAAGTGATTAAAAACTTGCTAACTTTTAAAGATGTGATGGCTAAAAGCATCATGACACCTAGAACAGTTATGAAAACTGAAAATGAGAATACGTCTGTTGAAGAATTTTTTAATAAAAATTTAAACTTACGCTTTTCAAGAATCCCTGTTTTTGTAGATACCGAAGATAATATAAAAGGCCTCGTTTTAAAAGATGATATTTATAAAGAAATGGCATTAGATAATGGTTCTAAAAAACTATCTGAATTAAAACGAGATATCATTATTGTTAATAGGGATTTGCCAATTCCTGTTTTGTTTGAAAAGCTTGTAGAAACCAGAAATCATATGGCTTTAGTTGTTGATGAGTATGGTTCGGTTAGCGGTTTAGTTTCTATGGAAGATGTTATTGAAACATTACTTGGTTTAGAGATTATGGACGAAAGTGATAATGTTTCCGACTTACAGGTTCAAGCAAGAAAAAACTGGGAATCTCGTGCTAAAAAGCTAGGTATTTTAGAAAACAACAAGCCTGAAGAGTAATGGAAACTTGCATCATTAATTCACCATTAGGGTTTACAAAGATTGTTGGTAATATAGATGGAATTTCTTCAATTACTGTGGTCAATTCCGAAGAAAAGGTCACAGATATTATTCCTTTAGAATTAGAAGATTGTGTCATTCAATTAAATGAATATTTTGATGGAAAGCGCAAACAATTCGACCTGAAATTAAATCCTCAAGGGACAGACTTTCAAAAATCAGTTTGGGATACATTACTAACAATACCTTATAGTAAAACGGTCTCTTATCTTCAACTTTCAAAACAATTAGGCGATGTAAAAGCCATTCGAGCTGTTGCTAATGCCAATGGTAAAAACCCGTTATGGATTGTAATACCTTGCCACAGAGTCATTGGTAGCGATGGTAGTCTTACGGGATATGCTGGTGGCTTGCACAGAAAACAATGGTTGCTAGAGCATGAAAGCCCATACAAACAACAATCACTGTTTTAGTTTTACTACTTTCAATTGACCATTTTTACTTAAAATATTTCCTATATTTAATCCATCAAATCCTCTTACATGAAACTACTAAGATTTACCCTTTCACTAATCCTTACCATTGCTATTTTTTATGCGCTTGATACTAAACTCGGTTCTATTCCGCCAATAGGAAAATTTTTAAGCCCTTCTCATGGCATCTGGCAAAACGAATGCGATGAATCTATAACAGGCAATGTTCAAATTGATGGGTTAATAGACGAGGTAACTGTACATTATGACGAGCAATTTGTCCCTCATATATTTGCCCAAAATGATTTAGATTTATACAAAGCACAAGGCTATATAACCGCAAAGCATAGGTTTTGGCAAATGGAATTCCAAACGCATGCTGCAGCTGGTCGTTTATCAGAAATTATTGGTGCAAAAGCCTTGGATTACGATAGAGGACAACGTAGAAAAGGTATGGGTTTTGGTGCGGATAATACATTAAAAAAAATGAAGGAAGATCCAGAAATCTTAAAATTTCTAGAAGCTTATAGCAATGGTGTAAATAATTATGTGAATGAGTTAAATTCAAAATCACTCCCTATTGAATACAAGCTATTAGATTATAAACCAGAGTATTGGACCCTTAAAAAAACGACATTATTGCTTATGTATATGACAGATATGTTATGTGGTGGTGACGAAGATTTAGAATTTACAAACGCTTTGCGCGAATTTGGTAAAGACCGATTTGACTTCCTTTATCCTGACTTTTTCGATTCTAATGAGCCAGTAATTCCAGTAGAAACAGATTGGAGTTTTATTGATGTAGCTCAAACTGAAACACCACAAGGAGAATTACCTCTGGATTCAATTTCTGAAGTTATGGATAAACCCGACCCAGACAATGGTAGTAATAACTGGGCGGTAGGCCCTAAAAAATCATATTCTGGAAATCCTATTTTAGCAAACGATCCTCATTTAGGTCTTAATTTACCTTCTATTTGGTATGTTATGCAATTAGCCACCCCAGAACATAACTCTTATGGGGCAACGCTTCCTGGCGCTATGGCTGTAATTTCTGGGTTTAACACTCACATAGCCTGGGGAGAAACCAATGCAACTCGTGATGTAAAAGATTGGTATAAAATTGAATTTAAAGACAACAGCAGAACTCAATATAAACATGATAGTAAATGGAAAAACACGACTGTAAGAGTAGAAGAAATTAAGATAAAAGGAAAGGAAACTTATATAGACTCTGTAATTTATACACATCATGGTCCTGTAAGTTACGATCACACTTTTAAAGGTAATGGTGAAAAAGAAGGTTATGCCATGAAATGGATTGGCCATGTTGGTGGTAATAATCAGCGTACACTTGTAGATTTAAATACATCTAAAAACTATGACGATTATCTAAACGCACTGAAACATTGGGTCGCACCAGCTCAAAACTTTGTTTTTGCATCTACACAAGGAGATATTGCTCTATGGATTCAAGGACAATTCCCGAATAAATGGGAAGGTCAAGGTAAGTTTTTAATGGATGGTAGTAATCCGGAGCATGATTGGCAAAGCTTTATTCCACAAAAATTTAATGCACATACAAAAAACCCGGAACGAGGTTTTGTAAGTTCTTCTAATCAACATCCAACAGATTCAGCCTATCCATTCTATGTATTTAATGATGGTTACGATACGTATAGAAATCGTGTGATAAATGATTTTTTTAGATCAAAAGAGAAATTTACAATACAAGATTTTAAAAATTTACAAAACAATAACTTTAATCAGAAAGCATCAGAATTATTACCACATATGTTTGAATATATGAATACCTCAACATTAACAAATGAGGAATTAGAAATTTTAAACATTGTTAAAGCTTGGAATTATTATAGCGAAAAAGATCAAATAGCACCAAGTATTTGGGATTTATGGTGGAAAAAATTATACGCTTTAACGTGGGATGAGTACAATAACGGAATTTTAGCAATGGAATCTCCGTTTATTTATCAGACTATATCTATGCTGAAAAACAATCCCAATGATGCATTTATGGATATTATTGAAACTCCGGAAAAAGAAACAGCACATGATTTGTTTTTAATAACGTTTAAAGAAACCGCGAAAGAACTTATAGATTGGAAAGTAGAAAACGGAGATTTTAATTGGAGTGAATATAAAGGTACTTTTGTTGGTCATTTACTTCAAGCATTACCTGCTTTTTCAAGATTCGATTTGCCAATTGGTGGCGATAAAAATACTGTAAATGCAGCAGCAGAAAATTGGGGTCCTTCATGGCGAATGATCGTAGAAATGACATCACCTCCAACTGCTTTAGGTATTTATCCTGGTGGACAATCTGGAAATCCAGGTAGTAAATATTACGACAATTTTATAGATCAATGGGCAGCTGGAGAATATTTTAGCGCATTATTTATGCAAAATTTAAATAACACTGAAGGAATTATTGGCACACAAACTTTAACACCAAAACAATGAACAAAAATATCATCAACTTTATAGCAACCATTATTATCGCACTCATTTTATCTCAATTTTTACCTTGGTGGTCAATTATGGTGACAGCCTTTGCAACAAGTTTGTTTATTAGCTTAAAAAAAGCTGCTGTGTTTTTTGTGCCTTTTATAGCAATTGCCCTTTTTTGGATTGTTTATTCATACATATTAGGTAGCGGTAATGATTTTATATTAGCAAAAAAGATTGCAGTATTATTGCCGCTTAACGGAAGCGCATCACTTCTAATGTTTGTTACAGGAATTGTTGGAGGAATTGCAGCCGGCGTCGCTGGTGTTTTCGGAAAACAATGTTCGCTACTTCTAGCAAATAGAAATTAATTTGAAATGCTATGATCTCAAAACTAAATCTTGAAAACATCTTATTTCTGGACATTGAAACGGTTCCAGAGGCACAGTATTTTTCTGATTTAGATGAAGATAAACAAGAACTTTGGGAATTAAAATCGAAGTACCAACGAAAAGATGAATTTACAGCTGAAGAATTTTATGAACGTGCAGGTATTTGGGCAGAATTTGGGAAAATAATATGTATTTCGGTTGGATATTTTACAGCTCAAGGTGATTCAAGAAAATTTAGAACAACTTCCTTTTATGGTGATGAAGTAAAAATTTTAAAGGATTTTAAAAACCTATTAATTTCACATTTTAGTCAAGCAAAACATTTATTGTGTGCACATAATGGCAAAGAATTTGACTTTCCATATATAGCTAGACGAATGATAATTCATAATATTGAGTTACCATATAAATTAAACTTGTTTGGAAAAAAACCTTGGGAAGTTCCGCATCTCGATACTCTAGAGCTTTGGAAATTTGGCGATTATAAAACCTATACCTCTTTAAAATTATTAACTAATGTTTTAGGAATTCCATCACCAAAAGACGACATTGACGGCAGTGATGTCTTTCGTGTTTATTATGAAGAAAATGGAATAGATAGAATTATAACGTATTGCGAAAAAGACACGATTGCGGTGGCACAAATATTCTTACGCTTACGTGGTGATGACATTTTAAATGATGATGAAATAATGCATATTTAGAACAAGGTATTTCTATCTTAGAATTCTGTTAACTAACCCTTAATTAAAATATAAAAAGTATTAATGCTACTACCCTAAAACAGGGTTATAACATTAATACTTTTTTTGTTAAAAACATAATGCTTTTTACAAGCTCTCTCGTGTTTTCAAAACCCATTGAAATTTTGTTCAATTTATAAGTAGGTTCAGGTAGATTTGATTCAAAATTCATAAGCTAAATTTATGGTAGATTTGGGGATCTATTTATAATATTTAATTTATTTGGGTGATGTAAATATGAAGAAATAAATTAAAATATCAGTTTAAAAGTGTATTTATTCGATGAAATACGCAATTTTTTAACATTTACATTGTGATTCATCGAAAATTGAAAATCAAATACTATCTAACTTTCAAAAAAAAATTGTTTAAATCTGAAAAATTGAGTTCTCTTTTTTAAATTGAAATAATATACCGATTTATTTATAGGTTCATTTCAGGAATATCGCCTTCAATAATTAAAGTGCCTTGGGTTGCGTTTTTAATATCTTCTATAGATACACCTGGAGCGCGTTCTATAAGTTTGAATCCGTTTTTAGTTACATCTAATACTGCAAGATTGGTAACTACTTTCTTTACACATCCAACACCTGTTAAAGGAAGCGAACAAGTACTTAAAAGTTTAGACTCACCTCTTTTATTGGTATGCATCATTGCTACGATTATATTATCTGCACTAGCAACTAGATCCATAGCGCCGCCCATGCCTTTTACCATTTTTCCTGGAATCTTCCAATTGGCAATATCGCCATTTTCTGCAACTTCCATGGCTCCTAGAATTGTAAGGTCTACGTGTTGTCCTCGAATCATTGAAAAGCTCATTGCTGAATCAAAAAAACTAGAACCAGGAAGCGTCGTAATAGTTTGTTTACCTGCGTTTATGATATCTGCATCTTCTTCACCATCAAATGGGAAAGGTCCCATACCTAAAACGCCATTTTCGCTTTGAAATTCTACTTCAATATCTGTTCTAACATAGTTAGCAACCAACGTCGGGATTCCAATTCCGAGATTTACATAATTGCCGTCTTCTACTTCTTGTGCTATACGTTTTGCAATTCCGTTTTTATCTAACATTTTTTTAATTTTAAATTAAAAGCGTAAAAGTATTTCTAACTTTCAACTTTCTGTCTAACTGTTCGTTGCTCAATACGCTTTTCGTAAATTTCTCCTTGAAAAATACGCTGTATAAAAATCCCAGGAATATGAATTTGATTTGGATCGAGTGTTCCTAATGGTACCAAATCTTCTACTTCTGCAACAGTAATTCTTGCAGCACCACACATATTTGGATTAAAGTTTCTTGCTGTTCCTTTAAAGATTAGGTTCCCTGCTTCATCGCCTTTCCAGGCTTTTACAAATGCAAAATCTGCCTTAAAAGCATGTTCTAAAACATACATTTTTCCATCAAATTCTCGAGTTTCTTTTCCTTGTGCTACTTCGGTTCCAAACCCTGCTGGTGTAAAAATTGCTGGAAATCCTGCTTGTGCTGCTCTGCATCGTTCGGCTAGTGTGCCTTGTGGGATTAATTCTACGTCCAATTCACCACTTAACATCTGCCTTTCGAACTCATCGTTTTCTCCAACATAAGACGATACCATTTTTTTAATTTGATGATTTTGAAGCAATAAGCCTAAACCAAAATCATCAACACCTGCATTATTAGAAATACATGTTATTCCTGTAATATTGCTTTTTACTAACTCTGCAATCGCATTTTCTGGAATACCACTCAGACCAAAACCACCTAACATAAAAGTCATATTGTCTTTTATTCCTATAAGTGCATCTTGTACAGAATTAACCTTTTTATTAATCATATTTTCTGTGCTTTTTATAGCTTAAAAATACGAAAACGAATTTTGTTGTTAGAATTTTTTAGGATTATAATTTATACGAAACTTTAAACATAATAATACGTGGAAGAATAAACGTTTTACTGTCGCTAATTAAAAAACTATTAAATGAATTTTGTTGTTTATAGGATGTGTCAAAAAGATTCGTAGCTTTAATTTCAAAACCCCAAGGGCTATCTTCTTTTTTATAAAATAAAGAAACGTTTGCATTATCAAATTGGTTATTAATATTTGCGTCTTTATTTTTATACATGTCTAAATTGTAATCTGCATTAAAAATAAAATCACTTAAAAAATCATATTCTAAATTTACAAAGAATATATTATTTTTAAATTTAGTGTTATTACTTATGGCTTTATACGTATTAACTTCTTTAGTGTAACCCATTTCTATATTAGGTAGGTTTTTAAAAAAAGTCTCCACGCTAAAAGTTGTTGAAACTCCTATAGAAACATTTTTATTAGTTTCATCATTAAGTATCTGATAATAGTCGTTGTAACTATAACGGCCACTAAATTTATAACGCATTTTATTAATTTTTTTTGAAATACGGCCGCTAACTGTTAATCTGTGTTCTGGCTTCTCAAACAAAATTGGTGTGTTGTATTGTTCAATACCTTGTAATTGTGTTACCGTTTTAAATTGTTTTATTCTTTTATTAAAAACAGTATTTACATTTATATTTAATCCTTTAAAGAGACTAAACTTATAATAATTTAAATTAGCAGCGTGATACAATTGGTTTTCTAAAGTAGGGTTTCCTTTAAACACACTATTAAAACTAGACAGTATAAAGTTACTTGCAAGTCTATCTATAGCAGGAAACCGTGCTCTTAATTGATATTTAAAGTTGATTCTCTCGCTGTTATTGAATTCAATTTTTGTTGTAAACTGTGGCAGTAATAGCGCTTTATTATTAGAAGACTTAGCTTCAAACTGTTGTGTATCCCATGAATAAAAATGATAGTATAAAGCGGGTTTAAAAGTAGTTATTCCAATTTGGAACTTATATTCCAAGCCTATAAACGTATTAATAAAATGGTGACTAAAATTATTACCAAAACCTGCGCTTGAAAAATTATTAATATCACCATTGGTTAGTAATTGCTCATCGTTGGAATATAAACTATTAAAATTTACATTAATTCCTATACTAGTATATAAATGATTGAAGTTGTTTAATACCCAATAATCTTTAATAATAGCATTAACAGTATGTGTTTTTACCTTTTCGGTTTGTAATATATTATAAATTGTATCTTCTTCTAATGGCAACAAGCCTAGTAAAATTTGTTGATTTGTTCTCCAATTGGTTATAGGTTTATTGTTTTGAAAACTATAAATTGCTTCTAGTGTTCCTGTATGTCTTTTAGATAGTTTCCTGCTATAATTTACGTTTTGTTTTACGTTCAGCGCTACAATATCTGTAAGCGTATTAATATTATTATTCTGTTCTGGGTTGATCGTAGTAATAAACCCATTACTATCATTATTGGTTATTTTTACAAAACTACTATACGAAAAATCTTCATTATAACTTGGATCATAATCTATGGTAAGTTTTCCAATAGTAAAAAAAGTATTAAGTTTAGATCTTGTTGTTCTATCTTCTATAAAAGGGTTATCGTTATTTAAGTAAACATTATTAGTTAATTTTCCTGTCTCTATTTTAGACTTATTAGCAATAACATAGCCACTAACATCAGTAACATTATTTATAGATTGCCTAATATTAAATGCCCCAAATTGATTTGTATTTGCTTTAAAATCTTGATTATTTAAATATTTAGCAAAATCACTATTAAACAAACCAAAATAGCTTCCTGCATCTTGCATAAGTCTCCCAAAACCTCCTTCAAACTCTAAATAATCTTGTAAAGTAAAACTCTTTACTCCAGTATTATTTAAGTCTCCAATAAAATTCAAGTTGGTTTTTGGACTATAATAAAACAGGCTTGGATGTATTAAATATCTCTCCTTAATACCAACTCCAGATTCAATATCACCAAAAGCAAATTTCTTTTTATCTTCTTTTAGTTTAATATTCATCGCCATATCTTCACTATCCTGCAAGCCTTTTAACATGGCAACCTCATTATAATTGTCTAAAATCTCTATGGTATCTACAGCATCTGCTGGGATGTTATTTACCGCCAACTTACTATTACCTGTAAAAAAAATCTTGTTTTCTACCAACACTCTAGTAACCTTTTTACCATGTACAGTAACATTGCCTAATTTATCAACCTCTACTCCAGGAAGCTTCTTTAAAACCTCTCGTAATTTTCGTTCTTCTCCTGATGCAAAAGCATCTACCTTATATGTAATAGTGTCTTTTGTTACAGTAATTGGAGGTGTGTAATTTAGTGTGACTTGATTTAAGTGGTTTGGGTTTTCTTTAAGTACAAAATTTTCATTAAAGTTTTGCTCTGTTGTAGTAATATTTTTGGTTTGTGGTGAATAGCCTAAATAACTAACGGTTAATTGATAAGCTTGGTTTTTGCTTAGCCTTAAATTGTAGTTGCCATTATCTGTTGTAATAGCAAACTTTACTTCTTCATTATCGCTTTTAGGTACGGCTAATAAGTTAGCATAGTCTAATGGGTTTTGTAAACTATCTGTAACTTTACCAGAAATCACAATTTGTTGGGCAGAAGAAGAAAATCCTGCTAGAAATAGCAGGATTATAATCCAAGTCCTTTTTATAAATATTAAAAAAATTATCATTTCAGTTTTTTATAGATATGTGGCTTTTCCCGCAATTAACTTTCAAATATCAGTCTTCGATATAATTTTTAAATTTTTTGTTTAAACTCTTAATTAAATATTCAAATTCTTGCTGGCTTATAGCTTTCAGATCATCAACTTTTTCAATTTTCAGGTTTACATTTTTTTCTATTTTTTTCACCCTTACTACTGCACCATGTAAATTAACTTCTGCGATTAAACCAGGTAGTCCCATAAAAATATCTGGACCAGACTGTATTGGAATTGAAGGAATATACCAAGCTTCAACTTTTAATTCTTTGTTGGTTACAGGGTGATAATAACTGCCTTCAGCTTTCATTACATTAAAATTCAGAATTTTTCTAGTTTCTTTTTTCAGAATCCAATTAAAATTAAAGTATTCCCTTTTAACTGTAAAATCTTGGTTGAGTATATTTCTAGCAAAAACTATGCTATCTACATTATGTTTGGCATAAACCATTTCATTAAAAGAAGTAAACCTCTGTACTGATCTCGACAAAATATGTTCTAGAGGAGAATCACTTTCTTTTTTTAAGGCCTCTTCCTGCTCGAAAAAAGATTCTTCTGGGTTAGCAATGAGAATGTAATTTGCATTTTTTATATAATCTCCTATTTGCTGATATAACCGTTTACTGTTATTATCAAGGTTATCTAGAGATCCCTGTATTTTTGTCTCAACTACTGAATATGTAACTTTAAAGATTTTCTGTGCATATGAATCTGGTATACTTCCAAGAAAAAAACACAGAAAGAAAACACTCTTTAAAGCTTTATATATTACTCTTAAGTATCTCATCAACAAGAGCCTGTAGCGTTTAAATATGCGGTGAGTTCAAGGACATATCCAACATTGTCAACATTGATCTCGCCTTCCGTTTGTATTACCCAATCTCTAGCAATAGGAAAGCAAGTGTCTTTTGTTAGAGTATTGTTGGCAACAAAGTTATTAGTACTCATCGATGTGAATAGCATAAAAACTGCAATAAAACTTATTACTTTCTTCATAATTTCTAAAATTTTAAACTAGTTTATTTTATAACTAGTTGGTTAAACTAAATATGTGTTCAGTCTATTCAATCTAAATTTTAGTCTATTTTTAAATTACTTTTCATCAAAAATTGATGAATATTTTGAATTAATTAATTTTAAATACTCTTCCTCTGTTATTTTTTTTCCTTCTTCTGGTTTCTTTATAATATTCTCTTTTGAATAGTTTAACTCAATTTTAGTTGCATAAAAAACAATATTATTGGTGGTTGTCTCAAGAATTAAACCTGGTAGCTCATCAATACCATTCGGGCCAAAAGGGGCAGCTATTTCTGGAGCAAACCATGCAATTATGTCATTCCTTTTGTTTTTATTTGTAATTGAATTAAACACTTCTTTTGAAGTAACTGCTTTAAAACAAACATAATCGCCAATTGTTTTTGTTTCTTTTGTTATCACCCAATCATATTGATTATAGACCATAGAAATATTAAACACTTCATCCGAAATATGTTTTACTAATATTCTTTTTTCTTCTTTAACATTAGTGTAATTAATTCCTCTTATAAATACTGAAGCCAATTTATAAGACAAATCATCTTCTAAATTCATTTTTTTTACCTGTTGAAAAACACTACTGTATCCATCAAAAAGTAATCGACATTCAATAGATTCAGTAGAATTAACCATTCCTTTTATTATATCTTTTGCCTTTTTATCTATCTCTGCATTATTTAAATTATTAGTAACGATAATTTCGTATATAACAGAAGATGCTTTATGCTTGTTTTGACCAACTAAACTGTTAGTAAACAAAAATACAAGTGCTAAATTATAGAATACTTTATTAATAGAATTTCTCATTAACTAAAAAGGTTTTAATTACACTAAAAAATCAATTTTTAACAACCCTCAATTAATAAGAGAATCAATTCTGCTCCTTGATCTTCTGTGAAGCCAAAATTGTCCATCATAAAAAACGCTATAGATCTTGCATCATCTATACAATCTGTTAATTGATCTTTTTCAATAATTGAAGAATTATTAATTTGACATTTAACTTCAGCATTTAAACTAATTGCCAAAAACAACATAAATAAAATACTCATTACTTTTTTCATAATTTCTAAAATTTTTAACCAGTTTATTTTATAACTGGTTGGTTAAACTAAATATGTGTCAGTCTATTCAGTCTAAATTTTAGTCTATGTAATATGTGTTAGTCTATTTTTTAATTAAGGCAGTCTAAAACTTTAATTAAAACGCTATTATAATTTTTAGGGAGAGATAAAATAATCAGCGCTGATTTGTTGCAACTTATTTGCCCAAAACATCATTTTGTATAGACTGAAACAAAACTTTGTTTTAAACAGTTTAAAATTACAAAAAAAAAAAAACTACTTATCCAAACTTTATTAGGAAATTTCAGTCTGTTATTGAAAAATGGTAATAATTGTTACGGGAAAACCGTAATTGTAGAACGTTTGGGTGTAAAAAAACCTCTCATTAAGGGTTTCAAAATTTTATATTATAAAGCCTTAAGGTTATGAAGCAAAATTTTAACCATTTCGTGTTACCTCAATGGCCAAATACAATATTTTTTGGTGACTGTTGTTTTTAAAAATCCAATTCGTCTGGAATTTCTTCTTGGGTGTCGTTGTTCTTATCGTCAATTAACTCTCCAGATTTAGAACAATCTACATTAATTGAAAGATCTAAAGGTTCTTCAAAATCCTCTTTAGATATATTTAGGTCTTCATCTTCATAACAACTACGCATATACATACCCCAAATTGGTAATGCCATTGTAGCTCCTTGTCCATAGGTTATTGATGCAAAATGAGCTGCTCTATCTTCAGCACCAACCCAAACACCTGTCACTAAATTAGGAACCATGCCCATAAACCAACCATCACTTTGGTTTTGTGTCGTTCCTGTTTTTCCTGCAATTGGATTTGTAAACTCGTAAGGATAGCCTGTTATGACTTCTCTAAATTCTGCTCTATATTTGTCTCTTCCATTTCCTCTTAATCGTCCACCACTTCCATATTGTGTAACACCTTCCATGAGTTTAACTGTTACATAAGCTGCTTCGTCACTTAAAACATCCCGCGTTTCTGGTACAAATTGGTATAGTACTGTCCCGTTTTTATCTTCGATACTTGTTACCATAACGGGCTTGGTATAAACTCCTTTATTAGCAAATGTTGAATATGCCGCTACCATTTCGTAAATACTTAAGTCTGGTGTTCCTAGAGCGATTGAAGGTACAGGTGGAATGTTTGCTGTAATACCTAATTTTCTAGCCATATCAATAACGGGTTGCGGGCCAACCTTATCAATTAATCTAGCAGTCACTGTATTTACTGAATTTGCTAAAGCGTTCTTTAAGGTTCTAGAACCTCCATAATCATTTTCACCGTTAGAGTTTCTCGGGCACCATGCTTCAGGATTCCCATATTTGTTTTTTTCTATACAAAAAGGCGTGTCTGGTAATTCGTCGCAAGGTGAATAATGCAACTGATCTATCGCTGTTGCATATACAAAAGGTTTGAATGTTGAACCGACCTGACGTGTTCCTTTTTTTACGTGATCGTATTGAAAATGTCTGTAATTCATACCTCCAACCCATGCTTTTACATGACCTGTTTGAGGGTTCATAGACATCATGCCTGGATGTAAAAACGATTTGTAATAACGCATAGAATCCATTGGTTTCATTATAGTATCTATTTCGCCTTCCCAAGAAAAAATAGTCATTTTTTTTGGTTTATTAAACGACGCTATAATTTCTGTATCACTTTTCTTTAAGTCATATTTCATCTTTCTCCAGCGTTCAGACCTGCGCATTGATTTTTGCATTAAGGTATCTATAGCTCCATAAGTTAAATCTAAAAAGGGTGCTGTTGGATTTCGTTTTGGTGTGTTTTGATGAAAAAATTCTGCTTGCAATTTCGCCATGTGCTGTTGCACAGCATCCTCGGCATATTGTTGCATTCTAGAATCGAGTGTTGTGTAAATTTTTAATCCATCGTTATACAAACTATACTTTGTGCCATCTGGTTTTGGATTGTTTTTAATCCAATCTTTCATGAACTCTGTAAGGTATCCTCTAAAATAGGTAGCAATACCATCACGATGCGATTGTGGCGTATAATGTATATCTAATTCTGTTTTTTGAAGTGAGTCTTTAACCTCTTGTGCTATAAAATCATATTTCTCCATTTGCGCCAACACCACATTACGTCTGTTTTTTACACCTACTGGATTACGCCTTGGATTATATAAAGATGAATTTTTAAACATACCAACTAACATGGCAGATTCTTTCAGGTCTAAATCAATTGGTTCTTTGTCGAAATAAATTTTTGAAGCACTCCGAATACCATCACCATTATTTCCAAAATCGTAAATATTAAAATACTGCGCAATGATTTCTTCTTTGGTGTATTGTCTTTCTAAACGCGTTGCGATAACCCACTCTCTTAATTTTTGAGAAAGTTTTTCAACAATGTTCGCGTTTTCTCTTCTATGAAATAGTTGTTTTGCCAATTGCTGTGAAATTGTGCTTGCTCCACCTCTACTCCCTAAAAATATAGCGGCTCTTAAAGTACCAAACCAATCTATCCCTGAATGAGAATGGAAACGTGAATCTTCAGTTGCTATTAATGCATCTATTAAATGTTGAGATAGTTTTTCATATCCAACCGGTGTTCTGTTATCATTAAAGTAAAATTTTCCAATGGTTACATTGTCTGAAGAAATAATTTCTGTCGCAAGATTTGTTTTGGGGTTTTCTAAAACAGTATGATCAGGCATTTCACCAAAAACGCCCCAAGATGCCAGTAAAAATAATAATACAACAGATAGAACCCCTCCAAGAAATAATATCCAAAACCAGCGAATATACTTTTCGAAAGATTGACTTTCTTTTGCCTTTGTGTTCTTTGCCATAAATAATTAAGGTATGCTTTCTATTCTAAAACCTATGTCTGTAATGCCTTCAAGATCTATAACACCATTAACCTTACCGTTTTCGCGCATAGCGTGTTGAATCTTTACAGTGTACGCTCCTGACTCTTCAAATACAACTTGCTCCTTATACCAGAGTTTGTTTTCTTTAACATCAGAAAATCCTGTACCTAAGAGTTCACCATTTGGTTTTGCCATTTTATACTCCAATGTATCTTTTATGACTTTACCATTTGGAAAATTTATCTCGACAATTAAAAATAAGTTATTATACTTATAATCGTTGGTATTTCTTAAAGTCACAAATAAGTTATAGGCGTTTGTAGAATCTGGAGGATTCACTTTAAAACTAACAATGGAGTCTTTATGCCATTGGTTTGGAACCGATTTATACTTATCGAAAATGCTATTTGAATCACAAGACACAAACACAAAAGAAATCAATAAAATGAAAATTAATATCCTATTATGCATTTTTAGGTTTTCTTTTGTTCTTTCTATAATTACGTTTCTTTTTGCGTTTTGGCCTATCGAATCTTGTTAAACTATCTTGTCCAACAACGTTTTCAAACTCCGTTTTAGTATCTTCCACTACTAATTCTGAAGCATATTCTTCGAGACTAGCAATCTTCTTTCTATCTTTATTAAGTACGATAATTTCTTTTGCTTGACTGTTTGTAATCTGATGCCAATTTGCCCATTCGCCTTCGTAAGCATACCACATCATACCTTTAAAAATGTCCGTTTTTTGACAAACAGCAGTTCCTTTTTCGGTATAAAGTTTAATGTCTGTTTTAGGAAACCCTTTTAAAGCATCTAAATATGTATCTAGCTCATAATTTAAGCAGCACTTTAACTTTCCACATTGACCTGCTAATTTTTGTGGGTTTAAAGATAGTTGCTGATAACGTGCGGCAGACGTACTTACAGATCTAAAATCTGTTAGCCAGGTAGAACAACATAATTCTCTACCACAAGAGCCAATACCTCCAAGTCTTGCAGCTTCCTGACGAAAACCAACTTGTTTCATTTCGATTCTGGTTCTAAATTCTCTAGCAAAAAGTTTGATAAGCTCTCTAAAATCTACACGCTCTTCTGCAGTATAATAAAATGTAGCTTTGCTTGCATCGCCTTGATACTCAATATCAGAAATTTTCATCTGAAGTTTTAAATCGATAGCAAATTGACGAGCTTTCACTTTCATTGCTTCCTCTTTATCGCGAGCAGTAGACCAAATATCTATATCTTTTTGTGAAGCTTTTCTGTATATTTTTAAAATATCTTCGCCTTCTTCTGAAACATTTTTACGTTTCATTTGGACTCTTACAAGTTCTCCTGTAAGTGTTACCATGCCAATATCGTGACCTGAATTTGCTTGAGTAGCAACGACGTCACCTATGCTTAATGTTAAGTTTTCAGAATTAAAATAGTAGTGCTTTCTTCCGTTTTTAAAACGTACTTCTATCCAATTAAATGGTGTTTCTCCATTGGGAAGAGACATGTTTGCTAGCCAATCAAAAACAGTAAGTTTGTTACAACTATCTGTACCACATGTTCCATTATTTTTACAGCCTTTTGGCTGACCATCTTTGCCAGTTGAACAACTTTTACAAGCCATACGTTCTATATATTGAGTTTGCTAACAAATAATGTTGCAAACGGAAGTTAATAATTAAATTTAGATTCCCATCTTTGTGAGAATGACAAAACAGTTGAATCCTTTTTAAAAAATATTTCAAAAGAAATCTTCTCGACGTAAATATAAGATTATTCTAAAGACTTGAAAGTCGACTTTTTTAGAATTAAATTAAAAACGATTATTCTTGCTTTTGCTTAAATACATCAAAGATGTTTCGTAAATCTTTTTTATAAGGTAAATGGTCTGCTCTTCCTTTTTTAAAAATATCGTTGCTATTGCCTTGGCCTTTTCGCAATGCTTTTTGTTCTTCGTAAGGTAGTTTATGTATCTCTTGGCAATTCGTTGAGCAGCAATTATCCATTTCTGTTCTGCATGTATCACATTGAATAAATAATAAATGACATGCTTCGTTCGCACAATTAGTATGAATATCGAAAGGTTTCCCGCATTGATGACAATTTGAAATCACATCATTACTAATGCGTTCTGCACGTCTATCATCAAACACAAAATTTTGACCTAAATATTTGTTCTCAAGACCTTGATCAGTCACTTGTCTTGCATATTCTATGATACCTCCTTCAAGCTGATATACGTTTTTAAATCCTTTATGTTTAAAATATGCACTTGCTTTTTCACATCGGATTCCTCCAGTACAATACATCACAAGATTTTTATCCTCTTTATGGTTTTTTAAATCTTCTTCAATGATATCTAAAGATTCACGAAATGTATCGACATCTGGTGTTACGGCATTTTTAAAATGGCCGATTTCACTTTCATAATGATTTCTCATATCTACCAAAACAGTTTCCTTACTATCAATAAGTTCGTTGAATTTTGCCGCATTTACATGAACACCTTTATTTGTAACATCAAATGTATTATCATTTAGACCATCGGCTAAAATCTTATTTCGGACTTTAACTTTTAGTTTTAAAAATGATTTATTGTCTTGTTCCCTAGCAATATTTAACCGAATATCTTTTAAAAAAGAAATAGAATCTAAATGTGTTTTAAACGCGTTAAAACGATCGGCAGGTAAGGATAATTGCGCATTAATACCTTCGTGAGCCACATAGATTCTTCCTAGAACTTCTAACTTGTCCCAATTAAGAAATAGGTGATCTCTAAAGAGTTGTGAATTGCCAATTTTGGCATACGTATAAAAAGAAAGGGTAAGTCTGCTTTTTCCAGCTTGATCTATTAAATCAGCCCTTTCTTTTGCACTTAATTTATTGTACAGTTGCATGCTATACTAATGTTTTAAGGTTAAAGAATATTTTTCGCAAAAATACGGTTTTTATCAATATTGTCAAATGTTAAAATTAAAAAGGTGCTTTGAATAAACAAAGCACCTACGAGACTGGTTAGTCTATAAAATCACAGTCTCAAAAAGTCGGTATTTCTAGGATTTAACTAACCACTAAACCATTTTCATAGCAAAAAATTTCCCACTTTAATTAGTAGATGTAAAAAAAGAGAAAAGGTTGCGTTATAAAATTGTAATATGATAAAAGAAGTGGTATTTTAGCATCACTTTCACATGCAAAAAAACATCAAATGAGTAAAGAAAAAGAAGCGAAATTAAAAGCATTAAAACTAACATTAGATAAATTAGATAAAGCTTACGGTAAAGGGACTGTAATGAAAATGAGCGATGCGGCAATTGAAGACATTGAAGCTATTTCTTCTGGTTCTTTAGGGTTAGATATAGCATTAGGGGTTAATGGTTATCCAAGAGGGCGTGTTATTGAAATATATGGCCCAGAATCGTCTGGAAAAACAACATTAACATTGCATGCTATTGCCGAAGCTCAAAAAGCGGGAGGCATTGCGGCATTTATTGATGCCGAACATGCTTTTGATCGATATTATGCTAAAAGTTTAGGAGTCGATATAGATAATTTAATAATATCACAACCAGATTATGGTGAGCAAGCTTTAGAAATTGCTGAAAATTTAGTGCGTTCTGGCGCGATAGATATTGTGGTCATTGATTCTGTTGCAGCACTTACTCCTAAAAGTGAAATTGAAGGCGAAATGGGAGACTCTAAAATGGGACTTCATGCACGTTTAATGTCACAGGCTTTGCGAAAACTTACAGCTGCAATAAGCAAAACAAATTGTACCATGATTTTTATAAATCAGCTTCGTGAAAAAATTGGCGTTATGTTTGGTAATCCGGAAACTACAACTGGTGGTAATGCTTTAAAATTTTATGCTTCGGTAAGGTTAGATATAAGACGATCTACTCAAATTAAAGACAGTAATGGTAATGTAAAAGGTAATAAAACTCGTGTTAAAGTTGTAAAAAACAAAGTAGCTCCTCCTTTTAGATTAGCAGAATTTGATATTATGTATGGCGAAGGCATTTCTAAAGTTGGTGAAATACTTGATATTGCCGTTGAGCATGAAATAATAAAGAAAAGTGGTTCTTGGTTTAGCTATGATGAAACCAAATTAGGCCAAGGTAGGGATTCGGTTAAGGAATTAATAAAAGATAACCCAGAACTTTTAGACGAACTTGAGGCTAAAATTAAAGTAAAAATTAACGAATCATAAAATGTAGCTCTATACAGATTGTTTTTTATTTACATAACGCAACCTTTTTCATTTAAATGCATCTAATTAACAGATGTATAATTAAATCTTAAATTTATTCAGGAATGAAAAAGTTAGCTTTTCTCTTTTTAATTTCAATAATGTTTTTTTCGTGTAGTGTTGATGATGATGGGGCTGTTAACATATCAATTGAGTTTTTGCCAATTGAAAGCGCAGAATTACCAGATTTTTTCGAATTAAATGAAACGTATCAAATACCCATTACTTATTACAGGTCTAGTACATGTCATTCATTTAGAAATTTTTACTACCAACAAAACGAAAATGAACGTTTAGTTGCCATAATAAATAATGTGATTGAAAGTGAAAGTTGTGAGGACCTCACAGACGAATTGGTTGAAGTTACTCTAGATTTTATTGCGATATACAATCAAACTTATGTGTTTAAGTTTTGGCAAGGCGTAGATGAAAATGAAAACGACATATATTATGTTGTCGAAGTTCCTGTTATATAATAAGTTTAAGTATTAATTTATATGCGATAATTTGAGTTTAGAACAACTCATACAAAAATGTAAAAAGGATGATACTAAAGCTCAAGGTGAATTATACAAGCTCTTTTCGAGTAAATTATTTGCATTGAGCCTTAAGTATTCGACTAATTATGCAGAAGCAGAAGACAATCTGCAAGACGCATTTGTGATTATTTTTAAAAAAATATCTCAATATAAAAATAGAGGTTCTTTTGAAGGCTGGCTTAAACGAATAACTATTAATACTGCCTTGCAGCGTTATAGAACTAAAGGTGTCTTTAATATTGTTAATGAAGAAATTGAAGACAATGCTGAAATAGAGATTGAGGACGAAATAGTGCCTTTAGATTTTTTGTTGCAGATTATTCAAGAGTTACCAAACAGATATCGATTGGTTTTTAATCTTTATGTTTTAGATGATTATCCACATAAGGAGATTGCCGAAATGTTAGAAATATCACAAGGAACCTCAAAATCTAATCTAGCAAGAGCAAGAGAGATTTTAAAAAATAAAATTATAATTTATAAAGACAAGCAACGATTGCAATCATTATAATGAGTGATAAAAAACATATAGATAGAATATTTCAGGAAAGGTTCAAGAATTTTGAAGCTACTCCAGACGATGCTGTTTGGAGAAATATTAAATCTAGGCTTAAAGAGGACGATGACGATGACAAAGTAATTCCTGTTTGGTGGCGTTTTGCTGGTGTTGCTGCTCTTTTGTTATTACTTTTAACTGTTGGTGGTTTAATATTTAGTGACGATTTTGCTGCAAGCACATCAAATATAGTCGTGGATACAGAGGAATCTATTCCGTTAAATTCTGACAAAGAAAACAACGCCAATATCATTAATACTCCAAATGTTAATGATATCGATACCAGTCAAAACAAAGTCGTATCTATTAATGGTAACGTTTCAGAAATTGAAAATCAGAATAGCACTAATGCAAATAGTTCTGACAAAACACTTAAGGAAGATGTTTTAGTCGCTAATACTTCATCTATTAATAACAACGTTTCAGAAAGCACCTCGACTAAACAAATTAATAATAACAGTTTAAGTAAGAAGCAAAAACGAGAGGAAGATGCTATTTTAATCCCAATCAATCCTATAAACAATAATCCTGTTGCTGAAACCTCTTCTGTAAAAGAGGATAAAAAACCTGCAAAAGCAATCAATAATAATGACGCTACAATTAATATAAATACTCAAAGCCTAGATCAACTTCAAAACTCTAATTCAGCTCTCGCAAATACTACTAAAAATACAGGTAACTTAAATTCTGAAACCGAGTTTAGTCCTATTCAAAAATCAAGTACTGAAACCTCGAATGCTTTAGTTGAAAACACAAGCATTGATGATGAATCTGTCGAGATTCTTGAACTAGAAAATATTATTGCTTCAGATTCTCTTTCAATAGAAGATGAAATTGCAAAAGTTGACAACATCATGGAAGAAGAAAAAACAATAAACAGGTGGAGTATTTCACCAAATGTTGCGCCTGTTTATTTCAATACTTTAGGAAAAGGCTCTTCTATTGGTGCACAGTTTAATAATAACTCTAAAAGTAGTGAGCTCAATATGAGTTATGGTATTGCTGGGAGTTATGCCATTAACGACAAATTAGTAGTTCGTGCAGGAATAAATAAACTTAATTTGGGTTATAATACAAATAATGTACTTGCCCTTGAAACTACTGGAAGAGGACCAAATTTAGCTTTGTTAAGCAATATTAAAACTGATAACAATAATCCAGATATGTCTTTTGTAAGTGCTAATTCTGTTGTTTTAAGTCGCACTTCCAATGTTATCGATATTAATGATGTTGGTTTTATTAACCAAAGCATTGGTTATATAGAAATTCCTGTCGAGTTACAATACAGTCTTTTAAACAAAAAATTTGGAGTAAATGTTATTGGTGGTTTTAGCTCGTTCTTTTTAAATGATAACGAATTAACCTCTTCAATTAATGGTAATACAACAAATATTGGCGAGGCAAACAATATAAATGATGTAAGTTATAGTGCTAATTTTGGTTTAGGCTTAAATTATAGTTTTGCGAAAAACTTGAATTTTAATCTAGAACCCATTTTAAAATATCAAATAAACACTTTTAGTAATACCTCTGGAGACTTTAAACCCTATTTTATAGGGTTTTATACAGGCTTCAGTTTTAAATTTTAGACTAATTCAAATTTTACTAGTGTTGATAAAGAGGCCATTCTAAATTTAGAATGGCTTTTTTAATGCTTTGATTCTAACTGATTAAAAATAATCTTTCTTGAGCTATTATTTAATTCTCTTGTGTCATTAATTGTCAACCCTTCTGTCTGTATAAACTCATGAATTTTTACACGCATTGATCCTGGGCCACCACTAAAAAACGTATAAGAAAAACGTTTTTTATTATCCATAAAAATTAATGGAACAATTGGTATTTGATGGTTAATCGCTAGTCTAAATGCGCCATCTTTAAACTCGTCAAGAACAATATGCTCTTCTGGAACTAGACCTTCTGGAAAAATACAAATACTTAAACCAGATTGTAATTTGCGTTGTGCCCTTAAAAAAACTGCTTTCCTGCTTTTGGCAGAACTTCTATCGACTAAAATACATGTCTTCTTATAGAAAAAACCAAAAAGTGGGATTCTCGCCAATTCCTTTTTCCCAACAAAAACAAAAGGATTTTTCACAGAAACTAGCATTAGCATAATATCAATCATTGATGTATGGTTCGCAATAAACATATAACTTTTATCGACCTCTGGTATTTGTTCTTGTTCTATTTTCCAATTGAAGCCCATACCAATTAATATAAATTTAGACCATATTCTAGCGAGCTTAAAAAATAAAGGGTACCACTCGTCTTTTGAAATTGAAACTAAAAGAATTGGTAGTAATATGATTATTGGTATTATTACTAGTATATAAAACCAAATGCGATAAAAAATCCAGAAAGCGTATTTAAATACAATCATACGTTTCAAAAATACATAATTGTATCGAGCTAATTTAATAAAACAATTACCTTTGTACTAGTTGAAATTATATCTTTATAAATTAAAAAAATTCCTGTCTTTGCAGGAAATGTTATGGCTAGAATACTCACAGGAATACAAAGTACAGGAACACCGCATTTAGGAAACATTTTAGGCGCAATTAAGCCGGCTATTAAAATGGCAAATAACCCTGAAAACGATTCGTTTTTGTTTATTGCCAATTTGCATACACTGACACAGATTAAAGATGCCAAAATTTTAAAAGAAAACACGTATTCGACAGCAGCTACTTGGTTGGCCTTTGGTTTAGATATAGAAAAAAGCACCTTTTATAGACAAAGCGATGTGCCTCAAGTTACAGAATTGGCTTGGCATTTAAGCTGTTTTTTTCCATATCAGCGTTTAACATTAGCGCATAGCTTTAAAGATAAAGCTGATAGGTTAGAAGATGTTAATGCAGGTTTGTTTACTTATCCTATGCTTATGGCTGCTGATATATTGTTATATGACGCCAATATTATTCCTGTTGGAAAAGATCAATTACAACATATTGAAATGACTAGAGATGTCGCTTCTAGGTTTCATTCTAAAATGGGAGACACATTTGTATTACCTGAAGCCGATGTACAAAAAGACACCATGTTAATTCCTGGAACAGATGGTGAAAAGATGAGTAAAAGTAGAGGAAATATTATCAATATTTTTCTTCCTGAAAAAAAACTACGTAAGCAAATAATGTCTATTAAAACAGATAGTACACCACTTGAAGAACCAAAAGATTGGAAAACCTGTAACTGTTTTGCTCTCTATAAATTATTGGCAAACGATGCGCAAGTGATTAACATGAAAACGAATTATGAGAATGGTGGCTATGGTTATGGTCATGCCAAACAAGATTTGTTTGAACTAGTTCTTGAAATGTTTGAAACTCAACGTGAGAAATATGACTACTACATGAATAATCTTACCGAAATTGATAAAGCCTTAAGTCTAGGTGCTGCCAAAGCAAAAATTGTGGCAGATAATGTTTTGAATCGAGTTAGAGAAAAAGTTGGATATTAAATAATCTCAAACTGTTTGCCAGGCAAAGGTCTAGTAACTCCTTTTAACTCCATACTCAATAACATACTTGCAATTTTAAACGTTGGCATGTTACAGTTTAATGCAATAACATCTAATTGTTGTTTTCCGTTTTCTTTTAAATATTTATAGATTACTTTTTCATTATCTTCAAGTTCTACAAATAGTTTTTTTTGTACACTAACCTTCTTGTCATTTTCTAAATCCCAATTAAGGATATAAGGCACATCTATAGGGTTAGACAGTAAATGAGCTTTTTGGTATTTAATTAAATTGTTACATCCTACACTTTGCGAATCTGTTGTTCTTCCTGGTACTGCAAAAACTTCACGATTATAGGAATTAGCAATATCTGCTGTTACTAAACTACCTCCTTTTTCGGCAGACTCAATAACAATCGTTGCTTCACTTATTCCTGCGATAATTCTATTTCGCTTTAAAAAATTGTTTCTATCAAATTCAGCACTACTCCAAAAGTCTGTTATAAAACCTCCGTTTAATTCTACTTGAGAAACATACTTTTTATGCACTTTAGGATATACTTGATTTAATCCATGAGCTAAACAACCAACTGTCTGTAAGTTATTAGTCATTGCTGCTTTTTGGGCTGTGATATCTGTTCCATAAGCAAACCCTGAAATAATAATAGGATTATAAGGCGCTAAAAATTCAATTAATTTCTCACAAAACGCAATGCCTTGAATCGTGATTTTTCGAGTACCAACAACACTAATAATATTTTGCTTTTGTAAATTAATATTCCCAGAATGAAACAATAAAATTGGTCCATCTATACAATGTTTCAATTTTTCTGGATATGCGTCATCTGTAAAGTACCAATAAGGAATATCATTGTCTTTAATATAACGAAGTTCTTCTTCTGCCGCATTTAAATGAGATCTTTCAAACAATTCGCGAATAACAATACTTCCAATGCCATCAATTTTAAGAAGGTTTTGTTTTTTCTCTTTAAAAATGGCTTCGACAGAGCCACAATGAGATATGAGTTTTTTAGCAGTAATGTCACCTATTTTAGGCACATGCTGTAATGTTAAAGCATAAATCAATTCTTGTTCTGTCATGTAATCAATTGTTTACAAGCTACAAATAACAAAATTTAGACTGTTAATAAAAAGTTAGCCCTAAATTTTATTGGCTTCTAAAAAATTTTAACTTTGTTAATATGCAATTAGAAACCTACATCAGCGATTTATTATACAGATATGAATGTGTTACAATTCCAGAATTTGGGTCATTTTTAACACAAGGAATCTCGGCTAGTATTGTTGAAAATACGAATACTTTTCATCCTCCTAAAAAGGTGCTATCATTTAATGAGCAGATTCAAAAAAGTGATGGTTTATTGGTTCATTATGTCGCCGATGTAGAAAAGATTCCATTTAAAATTGCTGCAAGTAAAATTCAGAAACGTGTTAAGTTGTTAAATTCATATTTAGCACAAGGTCAAACTTTAAACTTTGCAAATATTGGAGAAATAACGCTTAATGCTGAAGGTAAAATTTTGTTTGAGCCATCATATCATCTTAACTATTTAACCGATTCTTTCGGGTTATCTCAATTTGTTTCCCCAAATGTAAGTAGAGAGGTTTACAAAAAAGAGGTAGGAGATTTGGAGAAGGTTATTCCTATCGCAGTTACACCAAAAAGACGTATTTCGACAGGCTCAGCAACCAAACGGCCTTATTTAAAATATGCTGCTGTTGGTCTTATTGCTTTAACTCTTGGTGGTCTTGGCATGTCTAATTATTATGTGAATGAGATTGAAACACATAACAGACTAGCACAAGAAGAAGCTAACACACATTTGGAAAACAAAATCCAAGAGGCTACTTTTATTATAGATAATCCATTACCAGCCGTAACACTTAATGTTACAAAACAAGCAGGAAAATATCATATAGTTGCTGGTGCTTTTCGGGTTGAAGAAAATTCAACTAAAAAAATCAATCAGTTAAAATTATTGGGTTATAACGCTAGATACATTGGTGAAAACAAATATGGCTTACATGAAGTTATTTATTCAAGTTACGAAGATAGAATTGAAGCTTTAAATGTTTTACGACAAATTAGAAGAGAACACAATCTTGAGGCCTGGATGCTTGTAAAAGAACTTTAATCTCTCATTTTACTTTATTACTTTACAAAAGCAACTTACCTTTGTCTTTCATTAAAATAATACGATGGAATCCAAAACACCAGAACAATCTAAAACAATACTCACGGATATGGTTTTACCCGGTGAAACAAATCCTTTAAACAATTTATTTGGTGGCGAATTATTAGCACGTATGGATCGTGCAGCAAGTATTGCTGCTAGACGCCATAGCAGACGTATTGTTGTAACCGCTTCGGTAAATCATGTAGTATTTAGCAGAGCCGTACCTCTTGGAAGCGTTGTGACTGTTGAAGCTAAAGTGTCGCGTGCATTTAAAACCTCTATGGAAATATTTATTGATGTTTGGATAGAAGACAGAGAATCTGGCGAAAAAACAAAAGCAAATGAAGCAATTTATACATTTGTGGCTGTTAATGACACTGGAAGACCCGTCGTTGTTCCTGAAGTTTTACCAGAAACCGATTTAGAAAAAGAACGTTTTGATGCGGCATTGCGCAGAAAACAATTAAGCCTTTTATTGGCCGGAAAGATAAAGCCTAATGAGGCTACTGAATTAAAGGCGTTGTTTGATTAAGAAATACTGGAATGCATTACGATAGGTGGAAAGACACCTTTAAGTATGTCATTATTAATAATATCACATTTTATAAATCCACTCGGCGGGATTTTGAGTTTTTGTCTCTTTATGTACGCTAAAGTTTATAATGGTTTCACCATTTGTAGGATTTGTAAAAGCTTCGCCAATATTTTGTTTTGTTTTTACCTTATCCCCTTTTTTAACATAGACCTTTGCAAGGTTTTTATAAACAGTAACGTAGTTTCCGTGTTGTATTAAAACCATAGGGTTAGCGTGTTTTACTGTTATTACTGATAATACTTCACCATTAAAAACAGCTCTTACTTTAGCATTTTTATCGGTTGCAATACGTACGCCATTGCTTTGTATGGTTAGTGTTTTTACAACAGGATGTCTTTGCTTGCCGTATCTTAATGTCACTATGCCTTTTTCTACTGGCCAAGGTAAACTTCCTTTATTAGAAATAAAACTCGCATTCAATGCTTTAGCCTCTGCTGTTAAAGCAAAATTTTTAGACGATGATGTTTTTCCAGCCTTTTTATTAGATGCTGCGATTGCTTCTCTGATAATTTTATTAATCTCTTTGTCTAATCTATTTGCTTCACGCTGTTTTGTTTTAATTTGTGACGCATATCTATTTAAGTTCTTATTTATAGAACTCATTATTTCTTGATGCTGCTTACGCTCTGATTCTAATTCTCTTTGGGTTACTTTATTTTCTGCTATAAGCGCATTCTTATTCTCTTTTTGTTTAAGCAAATTTGTATTTAACTCCTGCAGTTCTACTGTTTTTCCTTTTATAGCTTCGCCTTGTTGCTCCTGATATTCAGAATATTGTTTAATATAGTTTAAGCGCTTAAGTGCTTGACTAAAGTTGCTTGATGAAAGTAAAAACATAACTCGACTTTGCTCATTCTTGCTTTTATAAGATTTCACAATCATGGCGGCATAATTTGCTCTTAAGGCTTTTAAATCGTCACGTAATTCTGTGATTTGGTTTTGGTTTGTGTTAATCTCACGAGTTAGTAAGTTGGCCTGTTGATTTGTAATTTTAATAAGATTATTAAGTGTTTTAATCTTGTAGTTTAAATCCTCTATTACAGATAATTGAGATTTTTTCTTGGATTTATTATTAGAAATCAGACTGTTTATCTGCTTCATTTCTTCTCTTAATTCCTGCCTTCTCTGTTCAAGCTCTTGCTGTTTTTTACTTTGCGAAAACACAGAAAAGCTGCAAAAAGAAAAAATTAAAAGAAATGCTAGTCTATATATGTTTTTTCTTGCAATCATTTAAGAATTATTTCATCATATCCTGACGGAATTTTAAATGGAAATCTTAAATCTTCATTTAAAGAAAGTGATTTGTACTCTAAATCTATAATCAATTCGTCTGTCTGCTCAAGGGCAATTATTTTTATACGCTCAGGAAGTGTTTGTCTATTAGCTTCTTGATACTTTAAATAATCTATTTGTAGAAACCTTGACTCTTCAACTTGGGTTAGTTGTTGAGAATCTAACTTAAAATGCTCCGGGTTTACTAAAAAGAAAATTTCAAATAATTGATTTAAATCTTTAGGTTGTAAAATATAAGATTCTTCGCTTTTAGAAAGATCATATTTGCCTTCTTTTAAATTAAAAACAGCTTCGCCAAGCAATAGGTTTTGAACCTTATTGAAATTTAATTCAGTACCTAATAAATTACTTAAATAGGCATAATCGCCATCAAAATAAGTGTTATCTAGCTTATTATAAAAACTCACTTTTTCAGGTGTGATTAATGCCTTAACAACAGATATTGGTGTCGAAGATAATAAGATTTTCTTGTCTTTGTCTATTCTTAAATTTATCGTATAATTATGTTCTTTAGAACCATCTACGACATAAATTTTAACTCTTGAAGCAAGTGTTCTAAAGTTCGCTTGGTGTTTAGAGTTCTCTCTAATTACCTGTTTTGCGGTTAAATCAAAATTTGCATCACCAGAGCTTATCGTTTTAGTAGACTTGCATCCAATTACCAAAGCAAGCAATATAATTATAGTGAGTGATATGTGGATTTTTTTCATTAATTATTAATCTCTAATTGTTTTGCCTTATCACTAAACGTTTTAGCTTTAGTTGTATTGTTTAGATTTGTATATGCAATACTTAACTGTTTGTAAAAGTCTGTTTCAGTTTTATTATCATCAATAATATAATCTAGACCCATTTCAAGAATTTCTATAGCATCTTTAGATTGATTTAATTTATTAGATGCTACGCCGTTAATTAGATAAAGCAATGGTTGTGAGGGATAGTTACCAAGTGCTTTAGAACTCTCTTCTTTAGCAGAAGCATATTGCTCCAAATCTATTTCAAGTAATAATATATTTCTTAAAATTCCGTAATCGTCTACATCAATTTTTTGAGCTGCCTTATAGTGTTTTAATGCATTTACTTTATCTCCTTTTTTAAGGTAATATTGAGCTACTTCTACATGTGTTTTCCCATTATTTTCTCCTACAAGAGTTGTTGCTTCAATCAAATCTGATTCGTATTGGGGGTTTTTGCCTACATACTTCACAAAGTCTGAAAGTACTAACACTTTGGCGTCTGGCTTTATTTGAGGGCTTTGAACAATAATTTTCATTGACTCGATGGCTTTATCGGCATTATTGTCGTCAAGATAAAACTTATATAAAGCTAAATGTGCCATGTGTGAATTAGGATTAATTTCTAAAAGTTTTTTTGCAGTTTCAAAAGCTTCTTCATTTTGATTATTTGCACTATATCTATAAATAAGAGCTAAGTAATTAGACTCTTCATCTGGGTTATTATCTACACGATCTTCAAGATTTTCTATTTGATCTTCTTTTTTGCCAGTTGCTGCATAAATTTTATTTCTTAATAAATCTCTTTCATAGGTGACCCCAAATTCAGTGTCAAGCTCATCAAGAATCCTTAAAGCATCTTTGTATTTTTTGGTGCTTGCATATAATGTTGCTAAATCTTCTTTATAATCCGGATGATACTTAACAAGTTGTTTTACTGTTTTAATAGCTTTATCCAGTTCGTTTTGCTGTGCATAAACTTCGTATAATTCATCGAGGTACCATTCGTTATCAGGTTCTTTATTTACTGCTTTTTTTAAAGCGCTTTCTGCAGCGCCAAAATTCTTGAGCTTTATATAGTTTTTCCCTAATTCGTAATAAACAACAGCGTTTGAATTATCTAAATCCACACATTTTAAAAGAGCCTCGACAGCACGGTCATAATTTTCAATTCCTTTTTGTTTTAATGCTTCGAAAAAGAATTCTTGAAACTTATCTTCAACCTCACCCAGATCATCATCTGGCTTTTTATTGAAATCTATTTGAGCGTAATTTGACTGCGGAATGATTAACATTCCGATAAATAAAAGTAGTATGTAATATTGCTTTTTCATTAGTCTTTTCTGTCTCTGTAGAGACATCTTTCCTAAAGGGAAAGAAATTTAATCTAGATTCCTTTTATCTTTTCATGCACAAATTATTCCAAAATAGAATAATCTCCTAAACTAACTTTTTTAAATTTACCATCATATGTTACATGATTACCTATCATAGCTTCGTCTAAATTAGCGTTTTTTATCAAGGTGTGACTTTGAATTAAGCTATTTTTAACGGTTGAGTTCTCTATAGTTGTATTGTTACCAACAGATACATTTGGACCTACAGTAGCGTTTTTTAAGATAACATTTTCACCTATAAAACAAGGTTCAATAATATTGGTGTTTTCTAAAACGGTATTTGAAGCTATAAGTTGCTCTTTGTTATCTGCTTTTAGGAAGCCTAACATTCTTGTATTGGTTTCAAGAGTTACATCTTTATTTCCACAATCCATCCATTCGTCTACTGTTCCTGTTTTAAAGATTCTACCTTCAGCCATCATACGTTTAATACCATCGTTTATTTGGTATTCGCCACCATTCATAATATTCTCATCTAAAACCTCCTGTAGTTTTTCCTTTAATATTGTGACATCCTTAAAATAGTATATTCCAATAACCGCTTGGTTAGATACGAAACTTTCAGGCTTTTCAACCAATTCAGTAATTTGGTCATTATTATCTAGTTTTACAACACCAAAAGCTTCTGGGTTATCTACCTTTTTTGTCCAAATAACACTATCTGCTTCTGGATCCAAATTAAAGTCTGCACGTATTAATGTATCTGCATACGCAATAACTGCTGGTCCGGAAAGTGATGGTTTTGCACACATTATCGCATGACCTGTGCCAAAAGGTTGGTCTTGTCTATAAATAGACGCTTTTGCTCCTAAACTTTGCGCTAATTGTTCTAAACTCGCCACAACATCCTCTCCAAACCATGCCGGGTCTCCTAAAACAAATGCAATTTCTTCGATTGGTTGATTTAATACTTTAGCAATATCTTTTACCAAACGATGCACTATTGGCTGTCCCGCTATAGGAATTAATGGTTTTGGAACTGTTAAACTATGTGGGCGAAGTCGTGAACCACGACCAGCCATTGGGACTATTATTTTCATTTATTTACGTTGATTCGTTGTTGATTTATTTTGCCTCGAATACGTTGTCTCTTATTCGAAAATCGTTAATTTTAATTCTCCTATCACTTTACTCCTGTACTTCCAAAACCTCCTTCACCACGAGATGTTTCAGAAAGGGTTTCTACTTCAATCCAACCTGCACGTTCGTGTTTTGCAATGACTAGTTGTGCAATTCGTTCTCCGTTTTCTATTGTGAAATCTTCGCTAGAAATGTTAACAAGAATTACACCTATTTCACCTCTGTAATCAGCATCAATTGTTCCTGGAGCGTTGAGTACTGTAATTCCTTTTTTTGCTGCTAAACCACTTCGTGGGCGTACTTGCGCTTCTACACCTATTGGCAATTCAATAAACAAACCTGTTTTTACAATGGCTCTTTCTAAAGGTTTTAACGTGATTGAATTTGAAATATTGGCACGCAAATCCATACCTGCTGAAGCGATGGTTTCGTAATGCGGTAAATCGTGACTTGATTTATTTATTATTTTAATGTTCATTTTTCTTTATTGTTGTATGCTTCTACTAGTCTCAAAAAATCTGCTAGTTTCGATTTAATAATTGCTTTAGCTCCTTCTTTTCAAATTTAAATACAATAGACGTAAATACTAAAAGAAGTGAAATCCCAACCATATAATTTTCTCTAAACTGATAAAATGAAATTAAAGAAAAGGCTACCGATATCATTAAATACAAACCTATTTTATTAAGATTATATGGAATTGGATAATGTTTTCTACCAAAATAATACGACAATAAAACCATGCTACCATAAGCTGCTAATGTCGCAATTGCTGAACCTTTATAACCAATAATTGGAATTAACCAAAAATTTAATATTAGTGTGATTATCGCCCCAATAACAGATATATAAGCTCCGTATTTCGTTTGATCTGTAATTTTATACCAAACTGAAAGATTATGGTAAATTCCTAAACAGAAACTGGCTATTAAAATAATTGGTACGATCCACATGGCTTCCCAAAAAGCAGGGTCTCTAATTATTAGTACTTTTATAATATCTGCAAAAACCACAACTACTAAAAGAATAACAGACCCGAAAACAACAAAATATTCTAATATTTTCGCATAATTTTTTTGTGGATTATCTGTTTTTGCATGACTAAAAAAATATGGTTCTATTCCTAGTCTAAATGCTGTTGCGAACAAGGTCATGAATAATGCTAGTTTATAGCAAGCAGAAAACATACCTATTTCTTTGTCTGGATCGTCGGCTGTGGAAAGATAGTCTAATAAAATTCTATTAAACGTTTCATTAATAGCATATGCTAAACCTGCTATAAGTACAGGAAATGCATAAATTAGCATTCTTTTCCATAAATGAGAATCAAACTTATACGCGACTTTTCTGTAAAAAGGCAGCATTAATACCAATGTTACTGCACTTGCTATTAGTGTGGCAATTAATATATAATTAATCTCGAAACCCGATTTATAAATAGATTGAAAGGAGGTGTTTTCTTTAGCTAAATGTTTTAACCCTAAAAGGAAAAATAAATTTAGTCCAATATTAATCGCTACGTTTGCAATCTTAATAATAGCGTATTTCATTGGGCGCTCTTTAGCTCTTAACCAAGCAAAGGGAATTATTACCAATGCATCTAAAAGTAAAATCCAAAGTACAAAATTGATGTGCTCGAGTTTAATATCTGTTACTGAAGCTATTTGATTTCTAAACAAAAATGATAGAATAAAAATCCCTAAAGAGGTGAAAATTATAGATAAGGTTGATGTGCTTACGACAGCTTCTTTATCGTCTTCTTTATTAAAAAATCGGAAGAACGCTGTTTCCATACCGTAAGCTAAAATGACGTTAAAAATAGCAAACCAAGAAAATATAATAGATACTTTACCATAAACACCAACCTCCAAAACCTCTGTGTAAAGTGGCACCAACAAAAAGGTGAGCATCCTTGGTAAAACAGTTGCTAGACCATAGATAAATGTTTGTTTAAAGAGTTTTTGAAGTGCGCTCAATGATCGGGTATTAATATGCTAAAAATACGTTTTTACCAAACGTAAACCAAGTATAGTTATTGCTTATTAGATGGTGGCGGACTTGGGTAAGAGATCATTTGTTTTTCTTTAATATCTTCTATTATAAAATACTTTGTATTATTATTCTCTGTGTAGCTAATAACACATTCGTTATCTTTTAAATCAAACGGTATTTCTTTTGGAATTATTGGTGCTTCATTGCCGAATTCTGCGTTTGGCTCATCACTTAAAATAACATCTTGTTTTTTATTAAATGGTGTTGAAAATCTACCAATACAAAAATTTCTATCAGGATTTATTTCAAGTTTTGTCACTTTTCCTCTAAAATAAATACTATTAAAAACTACATTATGATTATTACCTTTTAGCTTTATTAAAACGTTTATTCCAGAACCACCACCTTGTACACCTGCAATCCATTTTTGCGAATATACTTCGTCTATTGAAAATGGTGTTCTATCTTGAAGTTTTTGAGCACTAGAACATTGAGTAAATAAAACTACTAAAATACTTGCAAAGAATATGTTTAGAAAGTGTTTCATTGTTAAAAATTAATATTATAAAGATACAGTTTCAAAATACATGCCATAAAAAAAGCCTTACTAATCCTTCGACTATTCTCGAGAACCAGTAAGGTTTATATTTTTATTAATTTGAAAAGATCTTTCGACTGCATTTTGACCATTTCGAGAGCCTCAATGTCCAGCTCAATAACTGCGCTCCAGGTGACAGTTCGATTATTCTAATTATTAAGTGCTTCGGCTTTTATAATAATTTGACTTCGCCTAATTATTGAGTGCTTCGGCACCACCAACAATTTCAAGAATTTCGTTAGTAATAGCAGCTTGACGCGCTTTATTATAAGTTAGCTTTAATTGATCTCTTAATTCTGTTGCGTTATCTGTTGCCTTATGCATTGCTGTCATTCGCGCACCATGTTCACTTGCAAAAGAATCTCTAATTGCTTTAAAAAGTTGTGTTTTTAAAGCTTTTGGGATTAATGCTTCTACTATTTCCATTTTTGATGGTTCGAAAATATAATCCGTATTTGTATTTGCATCGCCTTCAACTGGAACAATTGGTAAAAACTGCTCTGTCATGATTTCCTGCGTGGCTGCATTTTTAAATTTGTTGTAAACTAACTCTATTTTGTCATATTCGCCAGCAACAAATTTATCCATTAACATTTCGGCTATTTCTGCAACATTATTAAATGTTAAATCATCAAAGACCTCGCTTTTATTAGAAATTATTTCGGTATTCTTTTTCAAAGCATCATTCGCCTTTTTACCAATAGCAACTACAGATACCTTACTGTTTGCATATTGCTCACTTATAAGTCTGTTTGACTCTTTTATGATGTTAGAATTAAACGCCCCACACAAGCCTCTATTAGAAGTGATTGCTACTAAAAGGACATTGTTAATTTCTCTTTGAGAAGAAAATTTACTTCCAGAATCTGCATCAAGTGTTGCACTTAAGCTTTGTAAAAGTTCGGTTAACTTATTTGCGTAAGGCCGCATCGCAGTAATAGCATCTTGTGCTTTCTTTAACTTTGCAGCGGATACCATTTTCATGGCACTAGTAATCTGCATCGTTGAAGATACCGAAGATATTCTATTACGTATTTCTTTTAAGTTTGCCATTCTTTTTTAGAATTAAGCTTTGTATTTTGCTGTAAGGTCTTTACAAACAGCTACTAACGTGTCTGTAACCTCATCAGTTAATTTTCCTGCTTTTAGCGTTACTAAAGTATCGCTATGTTTCGCTTTTAAGAATTCGATAAAATCTCTTTCGAACTCCTTAATTTTATTTACAGGAACATCTCTTAATAAGTTTTTTGATCCAGCATAAATAATTGCCACCTGATCTTCTACTGTAAACGGATCGTTTTGTGCTTGCTTTAAGATTTCAACATTACGTTTTCCTTTTTCAATAACATTTAAAGTAACTGCATCTAAATCTGATCCAAACTTCGCGAAGGCTTCTAATTCACGGAATTGTGCTTGATCTAATTTTAAAGTACCTGCTACTTTTTTCATTGATTTTATCTGTGCATTACCACCAACACGAGATACAGAAATACCTACGTTAATTGCTGGACGAACACCTGAATTAAATAAATCTCCATCCAAGAAAATTTGCCCATCTGTAATAGAAATTACGTTTGTTGGAATATATGCTGATACATCTCCTGCTTGAGTTTCAATAATTGGCAATGCTGTTAATGAACCTCCACCTTTCACCATTGGTTTTAAGGAATCTGGAAGGTCATTCATTTCTTTTGCAATAGCATCATTATTAATAACTTTTGCCGAACGTTCTAATAAACGTGAGTGAAGGTAAAATACATCTCCAGGATACGCTTCACGTCCTGGTGGGCGACGTAATAATAATGATACTTCACGATAAGCAACTGCCTGTTTAGATAAGTCGTCAAAAACGATTAATGCTGGACGACCAGTATCTCTAAAATATTCTCCAATAGCAGCTCCTGCAAAAGGTGCGTAAACTTGCATTGGAGCAGGATCTGATGCGTTTGCTGCAACAATTGTTGTGTATGCTAATGCGCCTCTATCTTCTAATACTTTAGCAATGTTTGCAACTGTAGATGCTTTTTGACCTACTGCTACATATATACAATATACAGGCTCACCTGCATCGTAAAATTCTTTTTGATTTAATATAGTGTCAATACAAACGGTTGTTTTACCGGTTTGTCTATCTCCAATTACTAACTCACGTTGTCCACGACCTACAGGAATCATTGCATCAATAGATTTAATACCTGTTTGTAATGGTTCGGTAACTGGTTCACGATAAATAACTCCTGGAGCTTTACGCTCTAGTGGCATTTGATACGTTTCTCCAGCGATAGGCCCTTTGCCATCGATAGGGGTTCCTAAAGTATCTACAACACGACCAACAATACCTTCGCCTACATTAATAGATGCGATACGCCCTGTACGTTTAACTGTAGAGCCTTCTTTTATTTGTTTTGAATGCCCTAATAAAACAACACCTACATTGTCTTCTTCAAGGTTTAATACAATCCCTTCAAGACCTCCTTCAAATTCTACTAACTCACCATATTGTACGTTCGATAATCCGTAAGCGCGTACAATCCCATCTCCAACAGTCAATACTGTTCCTACTTCGTCTAATGAAGCTCCTGCTTCAAAACCTGAAAGTTGTTGTTTTAAGATTGCTGAAATTTCAGCTGGTTTTACTTCTGCCATTTTATTTTTATTTTGTTGGTCATTTCGAGAACCTCAATGACCATGCATTTAATTTAATGTAAACTCTCGTCGTAATTTGTTAAGCTGATTTGCGATACTTGCATTGTATTGAATGTCTCCAACACGTAAAACAAAGCCACCCAAAATACTTTGGTCAACAATGTTTTTTAATTCAACTTTTTTGCCTGTTAGCTCTTTAACTTTTGCTAGAACCTTTGTTTTTAATTCGTCCGTGATTTCTACAGCAGTTGTTACTGTTGCTGTTTGGCTTCCTTTTAATTCGTTATAAAGCTGATTATACTTTGAAGCTACTTCACTTAAAATATTAAGCCTTTTATTTGTAATAAGTGTTTCTATTAAATTATTAGTAATAGCATTTGTATTATTAAACACACTTAATAATATTGTTTTTTTAACTGAGGAACGCACTACGGGACTTTGAAGCGCATTGCTTAAATCCTGATTTTGCTCAATAGTTGAAACCATTAGTTTCATATCATTATTTACAGCATCAGCTACATTCTGATCCGTAGCTAAACTTAAAACTGCTTTTGCATATCGTATTGCTGCTCTTTCTCCTGCCATTACTATTTAGTTTAGCTTTGCTTCTCCCAACATAGACTGAACTAATTTTAATTGTTTGTCTTTGTTAGATAATTCGTCACGTACTACCTTCTCTGCAATATCTACTGCTAACCCTGCAACATGACTTTTAAGTTCTGCCATAGCTGTATTTTTTTCACTCTCAATAGCTGCTTGAGCTTGTGATATCATTTTATTAGCTTGTTCTTGCGCTTCTTCTTTAGCATCTGTAATCATTTTGTCTTTTAACTCGCGTGCCTCTTTAAGCATTGCTTCACGCTCAAGTCGTGCTTCTTTTAAAATGCGCTCGTTATCTGCTTGAAGATTTTGCATTTCTAGACGAGCTTTTTCAGCTTGATCTAATGCATCAAGAATAGAACCTTCTCTATCATTAACAGATTTTAAAATAGGTTTCCATGCAAACTTTCCTAAAATAAAAAGTAAGATTAAAAATGAAATTCCTGTCCAAAAAATAAGACCCCATTCAGGTGTAATTAAATCCATATTATTGTTTGTTTCTAATCAATTTTAAATTAAAAAAACAAGGTGCAACCAACCGTTACACCTTTGTTTTGTTTTATCCAGCTGCGATAAACGATACAACAATTCCGAAAAGTGCTACTGCTTCAATAAAAGCGATAAGTACAATTGCAGAACCTTGTAATTTACCTTGCATTTCTGGTTGACGAGCCATGGCTTCCATAGCTGCTCCACCAATTTTGCCTACACCGATACCACCACCAATTGCGGCTAAACCAGCTCCAATAGCTGCTAAAGGACCGTAATTAACTGCGGCGTCTTGTAATAATGCTAAACTCATAGTTTGAAATATTTAAAATTAATTATTAATGTTCTTCTTCTAATGCTTGCCCAAAATACAATGCTGAAAGTAAAGTAAATATATAGGCTTGTATTGCTACTACCAATACTTCAATAACGCTAATAAATACAGCGAATAAAACCGACCCTATTCCTACTACTGCGCTTTGAAAAATAAATACTAATGATATTAAGCTTAATATAATAACGTGTCCCGCTGTAATGTTAGCAAACAGACGTATCATAAGTGCTATAGGTTTAACAAACATTCCTATTATCTCTATTGGTGCTAAAAACAGTTTCATTGGTACAGGCAAGCCTGGCATCCAAAGTATATGTTTCCAGTAATATTTTTTACTACTTAATAATGTTACTATAAATGTAATAGCTGCCAGTGTAAAAGTAAATGCAATGTTCCCACTTAAATTACTACTAAATGGAAAAAATGGTATTAGTCCAAATATATTGTTCAGCCAAATAAAGAAAAATATAGTTAATAGGTAAGGCATGTATTTATGGTGCTTCTTCTCTCCAATATTAGGTATTGCAACCTCATCTCTAATAAAAAGGATAATAGGTTCTAAAAACTTTCCAATCCCAGAAGGCATGCCGTTCGTAGATTTTCTATACGACTTCGCTGCAGTTAAAAAGATTAACAACATAACCATCATAGACAAAAACATAGAAAATACATTTTTGGTAATCGAAATATCAAAAGGTCTTATTGCGTTTAATGGATGGTGTTCTGCGTCAAATGAAACAGCCTTTGCATCAGCATTTAACTGGTAAATTTTCTCATGAAGGTTTACAAACTTCAATCCTTTTTTCTCAACAATTGTCTTGCCTTCAATATCATGATGAAACTCACTAGACATGAACGTTATCAAACCATTGTCGGTCCATAAGATTACCGGAAGCGGAATTGAAATATCTCCAGCCACATGAAAACCATGACTATCTTTTATATGATGAAAAATGAGTTCTTTTGTGTCGAAAGGTTCTCCTTCTTTATTTTCGTTTTCAGAAGCATATCCAAAAAAAGAAATCAATAAAAAAAAGCTAACTAAAAGTGATTTAAAAATATTGATTCGCATCAGTTCGTTTAATTAAAAATACCTTGTCTAAAATTCGGTGCAAATATACATGCATTATATTAATTGACAAACTAAAAATTAACCATTGTTTAGCTTTTTTGTAGAAACTTATTTAAGCTAAAAATTTCGAAAGTTAAAAACAAGAAATAAGGTATGAAGAAATTAAAAACTTCCAGCTGTGTGTGGCTTGATTTTTTTAAGAATAATGGCAGTAACAAAACGATAGCGAGCACCATCTTCAATATTGTTAGAATTAAGAAAATTTTAAGCATATCATTGTCTTTCCCTTCTGAATAATGCTTTAAAATTGAAAATACAATAAACACCATTACTGCATTAAAAGTATAGATTACCCAGAGAGGAAGCACAAGTTCGTTTAGCGAAAATTGTAAAAGAATATAATAGTGAACACCAAATAAGGCGATACTAAAGCCTAAAAGTTTTAATATTAAATTTAAGACGCTTTTATCCATTTTAAGATTTATTGTTTTTTTGAAGATTTATTTACTTGTTTTATGACACTAAAAACCGATAAGCCAATTGCAGTCATTGAACAGATAATAGTAAAAACCTGATATTTGTTTGGGTAACCCTCGTCTAATTTGCTTCCAGCATAAACACCTAAACCAATAGTAACAAGCATTTGGAAACCCATTCCTGTAAATCGGGCGTAACTATTGAGTCGTTTTTTCTGAACCCGATGGTTTGATTGTTGTTGGTCTTTGTTGTTCAAATTTATTAAATTCTTTTACCGCACCTTTCATCGCACAAGTAACATTAAAAGTGGCTCCTGGTTCTACAGCCAGTTTCCCGACAATAACTTCTCCTTCAATATGAGCAGAAGCTTTTAAAGTCAATGTGCCAGATAATGAAAGTTTTCCAGAAAATTTGCCTTCAAAATACGCGTCTGTTCCTTGCAACGTGCCTTTTATATAGCCGGATTTTCCAACAACTACTTTGCCCGAGGTTTTTAAATTACCTTCAACTGTTCCGTCAATTCTAAAATCGCCTTCACTTACTAAATCACCAACCATTTTTGTGCCGCTTGATACAATATTCTGATTTGATGTCCCTGCTACTTGATGTCTGTCTTTTTTATTATCGGAGAACATAATTTTATAATTTTTAGTTGTTATTTATATTCAAATATTCATCTAAATTTTTATGAAATTGAACGGTTTGATAGTTTGTAGTTGAAATAACAAAATCTGGTTTTTCAATTTTATTCCTATCTTCTTCTTTAAAAAGTAAATTAAACATTTTTGCTTCGTCTATATATTCTAAACCATGAACGACTACAAATGTTGTGTCTATGTCGTATACATCTTTTGAAATTACAATGTTTTTAAAGTGTGAATTCTCAACTACTTGCTTTAGTGTTTTTATAAAAGCATCTGTTTCTTCTACTGATGGTTTATCGAAAACATAGACGGCTTTAGCGGATTTATCAACACTATCATCAATAAATTCTTTATTAGAGAATTTAGGTAACATGGTTGTTGCTATGGTTTCTGCTTTTTGTCCTTCGATGCTATTTGGGTAATTTAAGGCAACATAGTTTATGTATTTTGCGTATTCACTAAAACCATACAAACGACCTAAAGCATTAGCTTTTAATAATTCAAATTTAGGAACAATTGGGTCGCCATCAAAAGTAGTGGCGTATTCAGTGCATCCTGATATAACCTCTAAGTATTCTTGCTGATCCTGTAGGGCATATAATTTTTCATATAAGCTTTCTGGGCTATTTACATCTTTAACCGATGCCAACTCTGGATTATTTAAAATAGTTGCATAACGAGAATCTGGATAGTTCGAAACGATATCGTTTTTGGCTATGGTTGCTTCATTATTATTGCCTAAAATCTCATAAATTTTGTAAAGATTATACTTTGCCGGCAAAACCAATCGCTCTTCTGGGTTGTTATTTAATAACTGCTGTAATTTAGTTTTAGCAAGTTCGTATTCTTTAAATTTCTCTTTATAAATTAATCCTAATTGGTAATATGCATAGTTTCTCTCGTCAGAAATGCTGTCAATTTCTTTTTCTGTTGAAGGTATTTGGGAAATATAGAATTCCGGGTCGTACAATTCATCTTCTGTAGCATTGGCTAAAACAGGGTTTGCCATGTTATTAATTAGACCTGAATTACTTTTACTAGACCATCTCCAATTGTCTTCTAAAGTTCTATTTCCCCAAGTTTTAATAAACTCATTCTTCCCATATGCAACTGTATTTTGGTTATAAAAATAAAACGTTGATACTTGTGGTAAAGAGTTGTTGCCTATTGCTCCAGATCTCGGCCTTAAGCCATTTAGTTTATTATTAACCGTTACTAATCCTTGGTTGCGTTCTACAACTTCTTCTTTTTCTTTTTGAATTTCAGCAGCTATTTTTAAATTTTCGATGTAATCGTTAAAATATTCATTTCTTGCCGCATCTGAAAGGTTAACGAGGTTTAAAATACTGTCATCTACTTGTACAACTGTTTCGTAATAAATAACATCATCAAGATTATCTCTTTTTCTCTTTATAACTCGATATGGTTTAGTTTTTTCTGCAAGATTTATAAGTGTGCTATCGTAATAGGCTCCTGCGGCTCTATATTCAGAATTATTAAACTTCATTTCGGCTAATGCCTCATAACTTTTAGCATTAAGAACATTGTCTTGAGACTGCTCACGCAACGACTTATTATAGTATACTACCGCCAATGAATCTGATCCGTTATTTATATGATATTGAGCAATTTGATGGTAAATTTTATCGAGGTATGGTCTATTTTCTCTATCGTATTCTAAATCGGTAAGCAATTCATAAAACGCTGTTTTATCATGATTTTGATAGTCGAAATTTTTTGCTTTTGTAACATGTGCTGCAATAAGATATATTCTAGGTGTTTTACGATGTAAATCAATTACTTTATCGAAAGCTATGTTGGCGCTATCTTTATAACCAAGCTCGTTATACAGTTGCCCTTGGATAAAACGATAACGTCCTCTTTCATCGTTGCTTTTTGTGGCATTTGATGCAATTTCTAATTGTGTTACAGCGCTATCGATAGACTTTGTGTTTATGTAAGCTTGCGCTAACATTGACGTCGCATCTGCTAACACTTGATCTTTTAATTCCTCTTGTTCTAAAAGACGCTTAAGGTTTTCGATTGCTAATTCTTCACTTTCTAAACGAATATTAGCTTTCTCACGCCATACCTTTGCTTGATTAATTTTATCGCTTGCCGGATATTTATAAAGAATATAATTGAAAGCCTCTAATGCTGGCACAAAACGCTGATCGAAATATCTAGCTTTACCTAATAGGAGGTAAGCTTCGTCTATTTGAGGGTTTTTTTCTTTCCCTTTAATATTCATGCTATGTTTCTGAATTGCTTTTACAGCTTTTTCTTCTGCAACATTAAAGCTTTCGTTTTTGGATTGTCCTGGAAGTGTTATTTCATCAGAAATTCCCATTCTTTCTATTGGAAGAATTTCCCAATAATTATCTTGATAAGATTCGTTAAGGTTGTTTTTACCTTCTTCTAAAGCAATACCACCATTATACAAAATATTATATTCAGTAGCGACAGCATGAACATTTCTGCTAATAAAACTGTCTTTTTTACGTGAACAACTTGTAATAAAAATAATTGCGGTTATTACAACAAAAAGGGCTTTAAAAGATGTTTTCAAAGTTGTGTTTCTTTAATCTTATAAATAACTATAAACTCCTGCTATTATTATACAGAGTCGTAAAAATAAGCATCTTTTTGGATTTAGCTATAAAATCAATGGTCTTTTAGATAAGCTTAACTAGTAAAGTGTGCCTCAAGCTCTTTTAGAGTGGCTTCGCTTGTATCGAGATCTTTGATTATTACACCTTTTTCAAGCACAACAATGCGCTCGCAAACATCGGTTACGTGCATCAAATCATGACTGGAAATTAAAACTGTGACGCCTTGTTTTTCGGCTAAATCTTTAACAATACCTTTTAAGCGTATTTGCGTTGTCGGATCTAAGTTAGCAAAAGGTTCGTCTAAAATAATGACGCCTGGATTACCAATTAGTGCAGCGACAATTCCTGCTTTTTTCTGGTTTCCTTTACTTAAATCTCGTAAATACTTTTTCTGACCAAGTATTTCTCCATGAAAAAAATCTTCAAACTGACTTACTAAAGCATCAACATCTGCTTTGTTTTGTCCTCGCAGTTCGCCAATAAAATAGAAGTATTCTTCGGCAGTTAAATAACCAATCAAAAAGCTTTCGTCAATAAAAGCAGAAGTAAATGGTTTCCAGTTTTCACTTTTATGGACTAATATTCCATTGCTTTCAATCTGTCCAGTTGTTGGTGTAACTAAATCTAAAAGTAAACTAAAATACGTGGTTTTACCTGCGCCATTATTGCCAACTAAACCAAAACTTTGCCCTTTTGGAATCTCTAACGATTCAATATTTAGAACTTCTGTACTATTATATTTTTTTGAAAGATTTGATGTTACTATCATAATATTATTTTTTAAGTTTCTTTGTTAAATGCTTCTATCATTTTGTGTTTAGAAACCGCATATTTTTTAACTATTATTTTCATTATTTTTTGATGGAATACAATACCTATAAGGCCTAGAAAAACTAATACTCCAACCGCTACTTCAAATCCGATTAACCAATTAATTAAGCCAAAAATTAACATAGGAAACACTAATAAAGGGATGCCAATTAGCCATTGTACTGCTCCAGTTCCTTGAAAATTAAAAGCTGCACGCTCGTCTAAATTTATTTTTTTCCTATTGAAAGATCCTCCAAATAAAATAACATGCGAGTTCACCCCAACATTATATATCGCAGCAGCAAAATGAGCTGCTAAAATTTTCCACCCAAAATATACGTATGGAATTCCTAATACAAATAAGGTAATAACACTTATGGCCATAAGCGTGAATTTCGATTTTAAATATTGTTTGTATTTAAAATTTTGACTCATTAACATCTTATAGTAACCGCTATCCCAGGCAGGAATAAATTGTCCGAAGTTTATTAAAAAAGCTCCTGTAGAGAATACACCAATAAAGGCAAACATAAATTCCGTCTCTGCAAACTTTGGCTGTGGATAGAAAAATAAGCCATATAATAACCCAATCACCAAAATAGGAAGTGTCGATTTTGCACGTTTATTACGCCACAACAATTTTAAGTCCAACTGTAAGAAAGGAGCAATGTCTCCAAAACGATTTGTCCATGCTAATTCTGATGTGTTTGCTTCTTTAATTTTATTTTTAACCGACGCATCTATATATAGTTTACTTTTTAGAATTTTATAATTATAATAATATAATGAGGCCAGAATTATTATTGGAACAAGAATTAATACAGGGTTTTCTGTAATACTTAAAACTGCTTTAGATAATAATGAAGAAAATGAAATGATTTCAAAATGATTAAGCGTAAATAACATGCCTGCGAAAGCAATTATTGGCAAAAAAGACAACTCTGTTTTCGAGATTATATTCTCTACAATAAAGTTTAGAAAATTGGTGATAAAAGCAATAATAAATACGGTAAGCATCCAAAAAACAATTGTGCCACTGCTATAGTCTTCTTTAAGAATCAAAATAAGTCCAAACGGAATTATAGCAAATAATGGTAAAAAATTAAAGAATGATAATGCCGACTTACCCAAAACATAATTTACAATTTTGCTTCTTTTAATTGGTATGGTTAACATCGGTTTTACAGACATTACTGGCAACTTCTGGAAAAAGAAACGTATAACCAAATCTGCTATCATCCAATAAAACAAAAATCCTGTAACAATTATAAATGGATCTTGTTCTGGATAAAATTTTTTTAAAATGGGATATATACCTATACCCATCAACAAAAACATCCCTATAAAATAAAGACCAAAAAAGCCCATTAATATTTTTAGCCCAATGCTTTTTTGCCAATATGGTGAACGAAAATATTGTTTCCACTCTAAATTGACGAAATGCTTTATTTTCATCTTCTTTATGTTAGATATGTTTAGTTAGTAAGATAAAAGCACATTTTGTTACAATCAAAACTATAATAACGTCTCTATTTATTATTTTTACAGAAAAATATTTCATGTCACAATTTCACAAACTTTCCATAAAAGAAATTCATAGAGAAACTGAAAATGCTGTCACTATTAATTTCTTGCTTCCTGATGATTTAAAACCCACATTTTCATTTAAATCTGGACAATACATTACATTAAAAACTAATCTTGATAACAGCGAAATAAGACGCGATTATTCGCTTTGTTCTTCGCCAAAAAGTGGTAAACTTAAAGTAGCTGTGAAAGCTGTAAAAGACGGCACCTTTTCGGCTTATGCAAATAAAGAACTAAAGGCAGGAGATGTTTTAGAAGTGGCTTCTCCAAAAGGGCATTTTGTTTTTGAACCCAATGATAAAAAAACTAAAAACATAGCTGCATTTGCGGCTGGAAGTGGAATCACGCCTATTTTAAGCATTATAAAATGTGCGCTTGAAGAAGAACTACATAGCAAAGTAATTCTTGTTTATGGAAATAAGACCACTAAAGACACTATGTTTTTAAATGAATTATTGGATCTTCAACATCAATATAAAGAGCGCTTTTCGATTCAATTTGTATTTAGTCAGGCGGATGAAGATGATGCTATTTTTGGTCGTATTGAAAAAAGTACTGTGAATTATGTCATGAAGAATAAGCATAAACATATTGATGTAGATGCGGTTTATTTATGTGGTCCAGAAGCTATGATTCATACAGTGAAAGACGTATTGACTGAACACAATATTCCAAAAGAACGTGTCTTTTTTGAGCTTTTTAAAACTGCAAAAACAGCAGATATTAATGATGCAGATATTGGTGACGGAAAAACTAAAATTACAATAACTATTGATGACGAAGAATCAGTATTCGAAATGTCACAAAAACGAACAATTCTTGAAGCCGCTTTAGATGAAGATCTCGACGCGCCATATTCTTGTCAAGGTGGTATTTGTAGTAGTTGTTTGGCTCGGATTACAGAAGGCGAAGCAACTATGAAACAGAATAACATTTTAACAGATAGCGAAGTTGCCGAAGGTTTAATTTTAACTTGCCAAGCACATCCAACAACTCCAACAATAGCTATTGATTATGATGATGTTTAAAACTAGAAAGTTTTAGAGGCTTTTAGAAACACTACGCTTTAGATTATAGAACTAATTTTTTCAATTACGATTTCAGGTGAAATACCCCGTGAAGCTTCTTTGTAATTCTCTGGATATTTATTGCCATAAATTGACGTAGGAATCTCTGGAAATTTATCTCTATCTGAAAGCAAACAATAATCTTCTGGCTGATTAAATGGTGCAAATCCAGAATAAGGATGCGTCACACCCCAAATGGTGACAACTTTAATTCCTAGCATGGCAGCGAGATGTCCATTCCCAGAATCCATAGAAAGCATCACGTCTAAATTTGAAATAACATCTAGTTCTTCATCAAGAGTTAATTTACCCGCAAGATTGATGACCTTTTCACTTTGAAGCTTGTCTAAAATTTCCATTTCTTTTTTTCCTCCTCCAAAGAGTAAAACTTTATGATTTTCTGAAAGAGCCCTAATAACTTGTTCCATTAAATCTAACGGATACATTTTACTTTCGTGTGCCGCAAATGGAGCAATGCCAATCCATTTTTTGGAATCTACACCAATAATTTTAAGTACTTTACTATTTAATGCTTTCTTTCCAGAAAAAATAGGGTTTGATAAATCTATCGAGAACCCTAATTGTTTAAAAACATCAGCGTAACGTTGTACCGTTGTTTTTAATTGTTTGAATTCTTTACCAGAAATTAGCGCCTTTTTTTCTGCACGACCTTTATCAATTTGAATGATTTCTTTACCAAATAAAAAGAACTTTAAAATTTTAGAGCGTAATACATTGTGTAAATCGGCAACTGCATCAATGTCGAGATTTTTTAATTCTTTAGATAATTTATAAAGTCCAAAAATACCTTTGTGTCTTCCTTTTACTTCCGCAGGAAACACATTGACATTTTTTAATTCTCTAAAAAAAGGGGTGAAAAAGGCTCTGGTTAAAATAGTGAGTTTTACATCAGGAAATTGTTGTGTAAATGCGCATAACACAGGAATAACCATTGCAACGTCTCCCATAGCAGAAAGACGAATTAAAAGTATGTGTTTAGGTTTTGGCATCTCGATTATATTCGAGTGAAATTATTTCTGGGAACGTAATACCGGATTTAATTCGTCGTCATTATACATCTTCATTTGTTTATACACTTTCATGTATTTATCGCCATTTTCAATATCGTTAAGCAGTGTGTCAATTGCTGTAGATAAATCAACTCTTTGTTCTAATAAGACATCTAATTTCGTTAAACAAGAAGCCCGGTGTGTATCAGAAGCATCAGTACGTGTTGCTTCTTCGTTCATGTGATAAACTTTCAAAGCCAAAATAGAGAGCCTATCTATTCCCCATGCTGGACTTTCGGTATTAATCGTTGCATTGTCTTTTACGTTCACAGCTTTATATTTCTCCAAAAAATAACTGTCAATATATTCTACCATATCTGTTCTGTCTTGGTTAGAGGCATCAATTTGACGTTTCAATTTTAAAGCAGCAACAGGATCGATTTGTGGGTCACGAATAATATCTTCGTAATGCCATTGTACGGTATCTATCCAGCATTTTCTATAGAGCAAGTGCTCTATTAAATGTGTGTTTTTATCATATGTGTTTGTAAAAGATTGATTAACCGAATTAATAACATGATATTTTTCTATAACGTCCTGAAAAATTAAATTGGCTTTACTAGCAAACATTGTATCTAAATTTAGAGTGTAAATATAAGTCTATTTAATTAACTTTACCATTCATAAAACACCGCTTACAACTATGCATGTTCATAATTTATCCTTGGAAAACTCTGTATTAAATACCTTTATTTCTGAAATGAGAGACGGCAAGGTTCAAAAAGATAGTATGCGCTTTAGAAGAAATATAGAACGTACAGGCGAAATTCTTGGCTATGAATTAAGTAAGGTTTTAAATTATCAAGCTTCTAATATTACGACGCCTTTAGGAACGGCAAACGTTATGACTCTTGATAACGATATTGTATTGTGTTCTATTTTAAGAGCTGGTGTTCCTTTACATAATGGTTTGTTAAATTACTTTGACGATGCCGAAAACGCTTTTATTTCGGCATACAGACACCATAAACACGACCCAGAAAGTTTTGAAATAATTGTTGAATATCTTGCGTGCCCTAGTCTAGAAAACAAAACATTAATTTTGGCAGACCCTATGTTGGCAACTGGTCAATCTATGGTTGCTACTTTCGAGGCTTTAAAGCCTTTTGGCACTCCAAAAAACATACATTTAGTGAGTGTTATTGGTGCGCAAGTAGGTGTAGATTATATTGGGGAACACTTTGGTAGTGATTCACATCTCTGGATTGCTACAATCGATGAAAAACTAAATGATAAAGGGTATATAATTCCTGGTTTAGGTGATGCTGGAGATTTAGCTTTTGGCGAAAAATTACAGCATTAATAAAACAAATGGCGTAATAATTAATACGATTAAAAACAATTCCTTAATCCATTTTTCTTGGATCATTTCAATGTAGTTTGTTACTATAATCGCTAAAGGAGCGAAAAGAAAAAGAAATTCGCTTCCTGTTTTAAGTGGTGCAATAATTACTATTGAAAAAGCAATTAGTAACATTGCAAATATGGCTTTTAAAACAGGCCTGAATTTTTTTAACTTGTTTTTTATCGCCTTCAGATAAAAAATTGAAGACCATGTCCCAAATGACAATAATATTGTTATTGCAGTTATATGTTTAGGCGAATTATAATCACTAAAATCAAAACTTGTATTAAATGAAATATTAAAGGCTTCAAAAAAATCGTCGTAAACCAATACAGAGTAAGAGGTTATGATTAAAAGAACTGTAATTAATCCTGCAAAAGGAACAATCCAATTCTTTATTTTATTATCTGTGTATAATATTAAAATAAAAAATATTAAAATAAAAAACAGGATAGCCCAGAAATAAAATAAAGCTGCAATTGTAATCCAAAACGAAGCATCAAATAGTTTCTTTTTTAAATTAATTTGTGAGCGTAAGCTTAAAATTCGTCTTAAAGCTAAAAAAATAAAGAAATTAGAAACGATTATTCTATCATTCAATAATGTTTGAGGTATCATTAAAAGAAACAAACAATATAATAAAATTTCAAAATTACTTTTATGTGTTAGACTGTTCTTCCCAACAATAAAATTTAGGGTTAAAATTGACAAATAACAAATAGAAAAAATCACAGCTTTTTCTATAATAAATGAGAAAACAATAGGCTCGTTCTTTAGCTTTAAGTTTGCTAAAACAAAAGCCAATAACGTAACAAAAAAAACTACCAAAAAATTTATTGGTTTAGATTTACTAAAAATGCTTGTAATCATTAAGTGTTTTTGTATTTTTGTCTCGTAAATATACTACAGATGAAAGATTTTTTTTACGCAATACAAGATTTATTTGTTGATTATCTTTTTTTGCCTTTTGATTTTTTTAGAAAATTAGAGCTAGATAATTGGTGGTTGGCGAACAGTGTGTCATGGATACTGACTATAATTTGTTTAGTAGCATTTGTTTATTGGATGCTGCAATTAAAAGGTTATAACGACAATAACGAAGAGAATAAAAGTATTTCGGCACACGAGTATTTATAAATCGAAACCGATATCTTTTCGAAAATACATCTTATCAAAATGTAGTTTCTCTATACTTTGGTAAGATTTTTTTAGTGCTTCATTATAAGAATCTCCATAGCTTGTAATTGCCATCACACGTCCTCCAGAAGTTATAACTTTTCCGTCTTTTAAATTCGCTCCAGCATGAAATGGAATAGATTCCGTAATATTTTCTAGCCCAGTAATTTCTTTTCCTTTTTCGTAAACTTCAGGATAACCTCCGGAAACCATCATAATAGTGGTTGCTGCACGTTCATCAATTTCAATATCTATTGTATCTAATGTTTGATTTGACATTGCTTGGAGTATTTCGACAAAATCATTTTTAAGTCTTGGTAATACAACTTCTGTTTCTGGATCACCCATTCTTACATTGTACTCAATCACTTTTGGGTCGTCTCCTACTTTAATTAAGCCAATAAACACAAAACCAATGAATGGTAAATTATCTTTTATTAAACCAGAGATTGTAGGTTTTACTATACGCTCTTCTATTTTATTAAGAAACCCTTTTGTAGCAAATGGCACTGGCGAAACAGCTCCCATACCTCCTGTATTTAATCCTGTATCTCCTTCTCCAATACGTTTATAATCCTTTGCCGTTGGTAGTATTTTGTAATTTTTACCATCAGTTAACACAAAACAACTTAACTCTATACCATCTAAAAACTCTTCGATAACTACTTTAGAACTTGCTTGACCAAATTTAGCATCGATAAGCATACTTTTTAATTCTGCTTTGGCCTCATCTATATTGTTTAAAATAACAACACCTTTACCTGCTGCCAGACCATCTGCCTTTAAGACATAAGGCGGGTTTAATGTTTCTAAAAAGGCGTAACCTTCTTCAATATTTAAAGCATTAAAACTTTGATATGCTGCAGTTGGTATATTATGACGATATAAAAACTCTTTAGCGAATTCTTTACTGCCTTCTAATTCTGCAGCTGCTTTTTCTGGTCCAATAACGGCAACATGTTTTATTTGATCGTCTTCTAAAAAATAATCGTGAATCCCTTTCACTAATGGATCTTCAGGACCAATAACAACCATATTAATATCTTTATCTAATACCAATTTTTTAATCTCTGAAAAATCGGTTACACCAATGTTGACGTTTTCGGCAATTGTTGCTGTTCCAGAATTCCCTGGGGCAACATAAATTTTATCACATAAAGAGCTTTGATTAATTTTCCAAGCAAATGTATGTTCTCTTCCGCCTGACCCAAGAATTAAAATTGTCATATTGTTTGTTCTTTGCCGTAAAAATAATTGGTTTTACGCTTAAAAAACAATTATTTTACAAAAACATATATACAAGTTTTTCTTTTGAATTTATTTGATGTCACTTTACAATTAAACGGTTTTCCTGTTAAGGAAGCGATCAGATCGTTAAATGAGGTTCAGCAAAAAAATGAAGCCGATTTTAACACCTATCTAAATTCAAAAAAACAAGAAATTTTAAAGTATCATTTAGAAAATAATTCTTTTTATAAATCTTTTGGTAAAACCATTGATTTAAATGATTGGAATACGATTCCAATCATGACCAAACGAGATTTACAACAACCCCTTGGTCAACGATTATCCGAAGGTTATACAACCAAAAATGTATATGTAAATAAAACATCTGGTTCGGCTGGAGATCCATTTGTTTTTGCTAAAGACAAATTTTGTCATGCAATGACTTGGGCGATTATTCAAAACCGATTTGGATGGTTTAACTTGAATTTTAATACGAGTAAACAAGCTCGGTTTTATGGTATACCATTAGACACTAGGGGTTATTACAAAGAACGATTTAAAGATGTTTTTAGTAAAAGGTTTCGATTTTCTGTCTTTGATATAAGTGATAAGGCCTTCACAAAACATTTAAAGAAATTTCAAACAACTTCGTTCGATTATCTTAATGGCTATACAAGTTCTATTGTCCAATTTGCGAAATTTTTAAAACAAAGAAATATTGTTTTAACTAGTATTTGTACAACTTTAAAAGCTTGTGTTGTTACTTCAGAAATGCTTTTTGAAGATGATAAATTGCTCATGGAGTCTCAATTTGGCGTTCCTGTTATTAATGAGTATGGAGCTTCAGAACTAGATTTAATTGCCTTTCAAAACCCTAATAACAGCTGGCAGGTTAATAGCGAAACACTTTTTGTAGAAATACTTGATGAAAATGACAAAGTTTTGCCCTATGGAGAAGAAGGGCGAATTGTAATTACATCTCTTTACAATAAAGCACACCCTTTTATTAGGTATGATATTGGAGATATTGGTGTTTTATCAAAAAAGAGCACAATTAAAAACCCTGTTCTTGAAAAACTTGTTGGTAGGACAAACGATCTGGCTATTTTACCTAGCGGAAAAAAAGCCGCTGGACTTACTTTTTATTATATTACTAAAAGTATTATTGAAGACGATGGCAATGTAAAAGAGTTCATTATTGAGCAGCTAACCAAACAGCATTTTAATATAAAATATGTTAGCCAAGAAAAACTTTCAATAAAAAAGTGCGACCTAATTAAAAAGGAAATGGAAAATTATCTTGAAAGTGGCTTAGAGATTACTTTTGAAAAACTTGATAAGTTACAACGCTCTAAAGGTGGTAAATTGAAACAGTTTTCATCTCTATTAAATTAAAACTAATAAACATGACAATTGCTGTAGGACCTAGCCTAAATTTGATGAAAATTATTGACATAGTCCCTAATAATCTATTGTCAAATAATTGGAGACAAGTTCGGATACCAAAACTTTGGGGTAATCAAACTGCGAAACGCACAATAAATGCTTTGGCTGAATTATATTCGCTTTAATGAAAGACGTTCTAATTATAACGAGTTATTACCCACCAGAAATTGGTGCTGCATCTAACCGAATATTTCATTTAGCTGAAGGTTTACATAATCGGAATTTTAATGTTTCGGTGATTACACCTTTACCAAATTACCCTAAAGGGAGAATATTTGATGCTTATCAAGGTGCATTTAGCCAAAACTCAATAGAAAACAATATTTCTATTCATCGGTTGTGGATTTATGCTAGCAATTCAAAAAATAAGCTTGTACGACTATTTGCAATGTTATCATATAGTTTTAGTCTAGCTTGGTTTTTTCTATGGCATAAAATACCTAAAACAGTCATCGTTCAATCACCGCCATTATTAGTTGCTTTTACATCTATGTTTTTTTTAAGCTCAAAAAAAAGAAAGCTTATACTAAATGTTAGTGATTTATGGCCTATTGCTGGTTTTGAATTAGGTGTTTTTAAAAAGAATTTTAGCTATCGATTATTAGAGAGAATTGAATTCTTTAATTATAATAAAGCCAGCTTAATTTTGGGGCAAAGCAATGAAATACTAACACATGTTTCTTCATTATTTCCTAACAAGGCCACCTTTTTATATAGAAACTATCCTAATTTTACAGCTCCAGAAATCGTATCTGCAAAAATATTAGATCGCAAAATAAAAATTGTATATGCTGGTTTATTAGGTGTTGCACAAGGTGTTTATAAGCTTTGTCAAGAATTAGACTATACCACTATTGAATTTCATATTTATGGTGCTGGTGCAGAGCGAGAATTGATTGAGGCCTTTATTAAAAAGAATCCTCGATTACCAATAACGTTTCATGGGGAAGTATCACGTAAAGAATTACATAATGTATTGCTTATGTATGATGTTACAATAATTCCTTTATTAAATAGAATATATGGGTCGGTTCCGTCTAAAATATTCGAGTATGCAAGACTAGGATTACCAATGATTTATTTTGGTGGAGGTGAAGGCGAAACTATAGTTAATGAATATAGTTTAGGTTGGGTTTCGGAAGTAGAGAATTACAAAGGTTTAAACGATTTGATTTCGAATATTAAGCAGTCTGATTTAAATTCTAGTGTTAATAAAAGAATTAAAAAAACTGCGGTTAAAGAATTTAATATTGAGGAACAGTTAAAGCAATTATCGTCTTTAATTTAATACGCTTTGTCTTCACCTTTAAAAATATTTATCAATGTTATAAAAATTATTTTAAGGTCTAAAAAAATCGACCAGTTCTCGATATAAAAAATATCGTATTTCACTCTATTAATAATATCCTCATTTGTTTTTATTTCACCTCTGTAGCCCTTAATTTGAGCTAAACCTGTAATACCAGGCTTTACATGGTGTCTAAAAATAAAATTATACCTGTCAATTACTTTGGCATAGTCATCGGTATAAGAAAGCATGTGTGGTCTTGGCCCTACTACACTCATGTCGCCTTTTAAAACATTGATGAATTGAGGTAACTCATCAATACTTGTTTTGCGCAGAAATTTTCCAATCTTAGTAACTCTATCATCATTTTGTTTTACATAGGTTCTTTTGATTTCATTCTTGGTCTTTAATGTTCTATACTTATAACAATTAAATTCATTGTAATTTATACCGTTTCTTTTATGTTTATAAAATAAAGGGCCATTAGAGCCTAGCTTTATTAAAATGTATAAAATTATAGAAAGCCAAGAAAGAATAAAAACAATTACAAATAAAGAAAATAAGATGTCAAAACCTCGTTTGATGAATTTGTTAAATTCATTGTTTAGTTCTATTTCTTGAATAGACAAAACCGGTAAATAATCGTAATAGTCCGTTTTTAACCTTTTAGCAAAAAGGTTTTTGGTGTTTGGTATGAACTTTATATTGCAATGGTTATTATTCGCATATTTAACTATTTGATTTACCTCTCTTTCTGATAATTCATCAATAGAGCAATAAATTTCATCAATGTAGTCGTGATTATTTAAAAAACTAAAACTGTCCTTAATGGTTCCTGCTATATTATCAATACTTGAGTCGCTAAAAACAGCTCTGACATTATACCCTAAATCTTTTTTTTGTGCAAACAAACTCTTAAGTTCTTTCGCGTTTTCACTATTTCCAATAATTACAATTTGTCTGACATTACCATTCAAGTATTTTCTATAGGTCTTTAATGCGTAAAAACTCAATAATTTTAGAAAAGCAATTATACTAAATGAATATAGTATATAATTAAAAGTCGTAAATGCATTAACATCAATACTCCTGAATATTCCTATAAATGCAAATACTGAAATTGAAAATGCCATTATTTGTTTCGTCAAAAGAGACAAAATATTAACCAAAGATGTGTGTCTATAGACCTTATAAAATTCTAATAAAAAAGAAGACAATAACCAAAACCCAGAAGAGTAAACTAGGTAAAGTAAATTTTGATTGTTAAGCCAAGAAGCATCAAAAAAGTATAAATTCTGATTACTAAAACTTAAAACATAGTATGCTAATAAATTAATAACAGTAATATCAAAAACTATCAATATGGGTCTCAAAAATTTTGAATATTTTCCCCGGTTGTATACCATTTTTTGTTATTTACCAACTTAATTAGGTGCGCTTAAAACAATCAAAGCTTCAATACAAAACGACTTATTAAAGGGTTCGTGAATAAATTATTACCCTTTAATACGCTTTATCGTCTCCTTTCAAAATATTTCTTACAGTATCTAGAATTAATTTTAAATCCAGTAATAAAGACCAGTTTTCAATATAAAAAACATCATATCTAATTCTGCTGTTTATATCGCTAATTGTTTCTATTTCTCCCCTAAATCCTTTAGATTGAGCTAACCCTGTAATTCCAGGTTTTACAAAATAGCGAACCATATATTTATTTACTGTATTTCCGTACTCTTCATTCTGCCTCCATAAATGTGGTCTTGGCCCAACTACTGACATATCACCAAACAATACATTATAAAATTGAGGGAGTTCGTCCAAACTCGTTTTTCTAATGAATTTTCCTATTTTGGTAACTCGAGGATCATTTTTAGTTGCAGATTTTTCAGTGCTATAATTTATTCGCATTGATCTAAATTTATAACAATAAAACCCCTTTTCATTTAGTCCTGGTCTATTTTGTTTAAAAAATATTGGTCCTTTCGATTCAAGTTTTATCAAAAGTGCTAAAATTGGTGTAAGCCATGATAATAAAAATATAATTACAGCAGCAGAGAAAAGTATATCAAAAGCTCGTTTTATTACTTGATTTAAAGAATCCCCTAAAGGAATATTACGAAGTGTAAGGATTGGTATATAATCGTAGTATTCGTATTTAAGTTTTTTAGAATATATGTCTTTATTGTCGGGGATGAATTTTAATTCTCGTAAATTATTATCAGCAAAATCAATTAACTTATTGATCTGAAAATTAGAAAGCTCCTCTACCGAACAATATATTTCATCTATATTATTCTCCTTAATGAAATCAAAACATATTTCCAATGAGGAATCATCTCCGTCTATACAAAATTGTTTTTTAAATTTATAGCCGAAATCAATCCTTCTATTAAATATTTCAATTAAACTTTTTGTTTTGTCATTTTGCCCAATAACAACAACGTTTCTTATATTCCCTCCTAAATGTATTCTGTATTTACTCAACAAAAAATACGAGAAAAACTTAAAAAACGTGATTAATATAGTAACCGCCAATAAATAATTTCCTAAAGCCAGTCTACTAATATTTGGTTGTTTAAAGAAGCCAATAAAAGCATATACTAAAACGCTAAACAAAATAATTTGTCTAAAAAGTAACGTTATTATTTGAACTATTCTTGTGTTTCTTTGAACCTCATAAAACTGATTTTTAAAAGAAATAATAACCCATAAAATAGATATGTATAAAATGAAAAAAAAGTAATTGGTAATTAATGTGTTAAACAGAAATATTATTGAATTAACAATCAACAAATCAACCATTGTGAATAGTGGTTTGATTAGCTTTGAGTATCTTCCTTGTTTATACGACATCTATTTTTATATGATTCGTGAAATCTTTAGAATCTCTTTTATATAACTCTTCATCTGTTTTTATATACTTTGTAACGTCGTGTTGGATGAATTCAAATTGATTATTATCAATTAAGTGTTTAATGTTTTTTTTCCTGGTTATAAAATTATCCATACCAATAACCATAAACCCTTCTTTGATAAAACGATCACACAAATGCGAACCTAAAAATCCTACGGCACTGGTTATTAATACTTTTTCCATGTTAATTTCTTAAGGCCTCCCTATTGAAAAGTATTTAATTCCATTTTCTGCAACATTATTTGAATCATATAAATTTCTTCCATCAAAAATAATAGCTTGATTAAGGTGTGCTTTTATTTTATTAAAGTTCGGTGTTCTAAAAATACTCCATTCTGTGCAAATTATTAAAGCGTCTGCATTTTCTAAAGCTGAATACATGTCTTTACTAAATTCTATTTTACTTCCTAATTTTCTTTCTACATTTGGCATAGCTTCAGGGTCAAATGCCTTTACTTTAGCCCCTGCATTTAAAAGTTCATTGATAATATAAAGCGCTGGCGCCTCTCTAATGTCGTCTGTTTCTGGTTTAAATGCTAGTCCCCAAATAGCAAATGTCTTTCCATTTAAATTATTATTAAAAGTATCCTTAATTCTTGGGATAAGTATCGTTTTTTGGCCCTGATTAACATCTATAACAGCATCTAAAATTTTGAAATCGTAGCCCATATCTAATCCTGATTTATATAAAGCCTTTACATCTTTAGGGAAGCATGATCCTCCGTAACCAATTCCAGGAAAAAGAAAACGTTTTCCAATTCTTGAATCTGTTCCCATGCCAATTCTGACCTTATCTACGTCTGCACCTACTTTATCACAAAAATTTGCAATCTCGTTCATAAAAGTGATTTTAGCAGCTAGAAATGAATTTGCTGCATATTTTGTGAGCTCTGCAGATTTTTCATCCATAACTATAATTGGATTTCCAGATCTTACAAAAGGTTTGTATAAAGTTTGCATAATTTTAATCGCTCTTTCGGATGAAGCACCGATGACAATTCTTTCAGGTTTTAGAAAATCATCTACTGCAAAACCTTCACGTAAAAATTCTGGATTTGAAACAACGTCGAAATCTACTTTACTATTTTTTTTAATTGCTGTTTCTACTTTTTCTGAAGTCCCTACCGGAACTGTGCTTTTATCAATAATAACTTTATATTCTGTGATGAGTTTTCCAATATCATCTGCGACTCCTAAAATATATTTTAAATCGGCAGAACCATCTTCATCTTCAGGAGTTGGTAGGGCTAAGAAGATGACTTCGCTATGTTCTAAGCCTTCCTCTAGTGATGTAGAAAACTTTAACCTATTTGCTTTTATGTTTCTTTCGAATAATACATCTAAATGAGGTTCGTATATTGGGACCTCTCCTTGTTGCATTTTTTTGACTTTTTCTCTGTCAATGTCTACACAAAGCACTTCATTGCCTGTCTCTGCCAGACACGTTCCTGTTACCAGACCAACGTATCCAGTTCCTATTACTGATATTTTCATATGGAGTTACTGTAAGTTAAATTATTAGCATGGCAAAAATATAAATAATTTCCTTTAGAATGTGTCTTTATCAGAGTAACTGTCTAAAAAATCTATGAAAACATTATAAAGGCAATAATGGGTATAAGTGGTTAATCGGGATGTATTAAAATTATATCGGTTAAAAAACTGTTCGTTTCTATTCGTTCTGTTTAATGCTGATCCTCGAACTATTAAATAAGCTATATAAAACAACAAATAAAAACAATCCTTTTTGTCTCCATAATAAAGATTCTGTGAAAAATAATAGGCTCATTGTTATACAAAACATTAGAAATAAAAAACTCTTAGATTTCCATGCGTTGGCAAAAGCGCACATTAGCATTAATAAAATTAAAATTAGACCAAAAATACCTGTTTCGGATAATATTTGGGCATATTGATTATGATAGTTATAATCATGAAACCCCTTATAAATATTAAATTCTTGATGCCTTTTTTTCATATTCTCTCTTGAAGCAAATAGACCAAAACCCTTCCAAAAAATCGCATCTTCTTGAATTTGCTCGTTTAAAATTCTTAATTGTAACAGCCTGATTGAACTGCCGGTCCAAGGATATACTTTACTGAATTTCTCATTCGATAATATTTCATCATAATTTGCCTTTTTTTCAAATACAACTCTATCTATAATTGAAAAAGAGCTTACTCCAATAATAGCTGTAAAAATAATTGATATAAATAAGAATTTTGTTTTGTGAATTCGTTTGATTCCTCTAAAGGAAAAATAAATAAAAATACTAATGATAAAAACAAATAATATTGTTTTTGATGACAACATAATAAGTAGAAGTATGAAAAACAAAATAAACGCTATATCGACTTTGCTTTTATTTTTCTTAGAAAGTAAATAGAATAAACTCATTGAAAAAATTAACGAAACATATATAGCATTAAAATCAAATATACTCACCAAACTATGATATACAAAAACTCCGATATCTTGATTGACTATATAATTAACACACGCTACTATTAAAAAAAATAATCCTAGAACGGCATTAGAAAATGTGAAATATTTAAATATCTCTTTGAGATCTTCTTTAGAAAACTTCGGGATTATACTAAATGCAATAGGGATTAGACACAAAGCAATAGTTCTCTCCAACCCAATTATGGTTTTACCCAAATCTACAGACCATAATATAGTCAAACAAAAAAGCAAATAAAGTATTATTGGGAGTAATAATGTAAACGTGATTTTTATTGAACCCTTAAAAATATAATAATACCTAATTGAAAAAAAAATAAAAAGACCAAGTGAGATACTATTTGTTGCATATCCTAGCATAAGTGTAGATAATACTAGTGCTATCAAATATACCAGAAACTTTTTTGAGTTGATTAAAGTTTTAATTTTTTCTATTGTTGCATTCATTTAAAAAATCTAAATACTTTTTATTTATTATTTCCCACGTAAATTTATCAGAAATCTTCAGGTAGCACTTTTCAATTTTATCCTGATAATCATCTTTATTAATTTCTTCAATAATATGTTTAACATCTTCTTTTGTTGAAAAATAAAATGCATCGTTTTCTAAAATTGATTTTGTAAATTCATTATCATGTGCAATCATTAATGATTTTGAAGCCATGGCCTCTAATAAAGACGGGTTTGTGCCTCCTACAGAGTGTCCATGAAAATACAAATTAGAATAATACCTTAAATTATTTAAGTGCTCAATATTATATATTCCTCCAACAAACCTTATGTGTTCAGCATTTTTGAATTTATCTTTTAAATAGGCTCCAAATTTATTTGTGTCATGCTTACCTACAACTAAAAAAGGTGTTTTTTTTGATGCTAATACAACTCCATCTAATATAGTCTCCAAATTATTCTCTGGTTCAAACCTAGCTATAAGCATATTATAGTCATATTTTTTCACAGAATATCTTGATAAAATTTCAGCCTGTGGTGCGTTAAATAGTTCTGCTCCGTATGCAATATATTCCGAACTAGCATTATACTCTTTTAAAAGATAGTTTTGTATGCCAATAGAGTCTGAAATTAAATAATCACTCGATTTTATAGCTAACTTTTCTGCATATTTTAAAAAAACTTGTACTGATGAGGAGTATTTGGAACGCTTCCACTCTAAACCATCCATATTACTAATAATTACAGCGTTTTTAGGTAGTAATTTATGCCAAATTGTATTGCTTGTGTAACCTAATTGAAGAAGTACATCAAAATTTCTTTTTCTTGAATCTATAATACAATTAAAATCATAAATAAACTGTCCAAAAGTACCAACTTTATCTTCTGGGTCATAACAATGGATTAGTCTAACACCTTTAAATGAGTCTTTCTTATATACATGGTTGCTAGAATTATAAACATAAACCTCGTGATTGTTTTCTGCTAAATATACTGCAAAGTATTCTGTAAATTGTTCAAAACCACCATAATGATTTGGTATGCCTCTTGTTCCTAAAATTCCTATTTTCATTTTTTTTACCTATTAAACACATATAAAAAAACGGTTACATGGATTTATAAATTTTTATAAATTTATAAATATGAGTTTGTAAAGAAAAGGTATTATCAGCTCTTTCAAAACCAGCTATCCCAAAATTTGACATTTTAATAGAATTAGTTGTCAGCTTTTTAATTTTATTTTCTAAATCCACAACATTATTTGGTTCGAAAAAATATCCCGTTACATTGTCTACTATTATTTCAACAAGCCCACCATGTTTAGCTGCAATTACTGGTTTTCTTGCTAGCATTGCCTCAATAGCCACAAGCCCAAAGGGTTCTGGTTCGGTAGAAGGAATAATAGCAAGGTCTATACTATCCCAAACGCTCCAAACATCATTTTGAAACGGAATAATCTTACAATCATTCTCTAAAGAGAAATCAATTATTTTATCATTTAAGTTTTTCTGCAAGTACTCTTGATTAGGAGGTGTAGACCCAATAAACATAAGTTTTAAAGTTTTAAATTCTTTTTTTAAATTATGAAATGCCTCTAACAGTAAATGTTGTCCCTTCCATTTGCTTATTCTACCAACTAAAGCGATCACTAAATCTTTTTCTGAAGCGTTAAATAACTCTTTTCTAATATCTTTTATGTTTTCTATTGGTGTTAATTCTGAATCTCTTGTCATTCCGTTTAAATTAACAATAGATTTTTTATAAAGTGTTTTTCTTTTATTACATAAAAAATCTCTTGATGCCATAGAGTTAAAGACAACAACATCACTAAATACAGAAACTAACGTTGGGAAAAGAATACTTACAATCTTGGGTTTTCTTATTATTTCATGAATATGCCATATATGTTTTATTTTGTAACGATTAGCATAAAATGCGCCCAGTAATACAGCAAGCGTGTTAGAATGTACTATATCTATTTTTGTTCCGTCTAATGCTTTATGCAAGGCCTTTATTGAAGAAATAATTTTAAAAGGCAATAACATTAATTGTTTTATCGAAAATAATTCTCTTGAAACTTTAATCACAGGAGAAACAATTACTCTAATATTATTGCTGGTTAAAAGCTTCTTTAAAGGTCCCTCGTGAGGTAAAACAACAATTACATTAAAATCAAGATGCTTATTTATGCCTTGTGCAAGATAGTATAAAGCTTTGTCTGACCCATATAACTCGGCAGATTGATGTATATAAAGAATTGTTTTAGTCATTAAGGTGTTTAATTACTTTGGCTGGAACACCTCCAATAATAACATTAGGTGGAAATTGACCTCTTACTACGGCTCCTGCTGCCACTATAATATTATCATCTAATACACATCCATCAAGAAAAGTTACTTTTGACCCAACCCATATATTGTTTCCTAATTTTATTCCCTGAGAGACTACTCCCTGTTCTCTAATTAATTTTTTAGAATTAGAGAAATTATGGTTTTCAGAATGAAAGCTAATATATTGACCCATAATTACATCATTACCTATAGACACTCCTCCAGAACAACCAAAATAAGAATATTCCCCAATTGCTGAATTATTTCCTATTATTAATCCAATTCCCTTTTTTGATAAATGACTTGTTGTGCTAATTGTTGAGAAAGCTCCTATTTTTACAAGATTGCCTAGTTTAACTTTTTTACTAGCATAACAATCAATTGTCGAATATTTATCAATTGTACAGCCTTTCCCAATTTCTAAATTGGCTTTATTTAAAAAGTTAACTCTTTTTCCTAAAAATATTTTCTTTCGCAATCTAAATAAACCCCTTAACATCATGAAGCCTCTTCTGAAAAGAAAAGATAAAATTAACTTGTCAGAAATATTAGGATCTGGAGTATAGCTCTTGCCAAATATATTAAGTAACCTTTCTAAATAATTTTTTAACATCGTTAACTCTCGATTGCAGTTCTTTATAATACCAATTTATAATGTAACTAAAGAATAATGCAAATTTAAAAGAAATTATAGGAATTAGAACTAACTATCATTTAATTGTTTAAACGCTCTATTTCTCTATTTAGTTGCGCTTTAGTGTAATAATGACTTAGGTATAAAAAGGCACCTAAAAATATGCCTCCAAAATCTCGTGGGTTATATATTCCGGTAACAATTAAAGTTGTAAACACATAATATACAGCTATTCCAGATAATAAATTATTAATAATAATTGCCTTGAAATTGTCGTTTGATTTATATACTTGTAAATAAATGACCAATAAAAAGAGCAGGTAAAATATTAACCCTAAAATACCAGACTTATACATTATAAATGTATATCCGTTATGAAGTGTCGTGATGTATTGCATCCCTTCTTCATTTAATGGAGCAACAAAACCCAAATCAACTAACGACCCTACCCCTTTCCCTGTAATTAGTCCAACACTGAAAGCGGTGTCTCCCAATTGTTCTATTGCCTTTTGGGCTTCATAAGCCCGCCAATGATCCCATAAATCTACATGGTCGTTAACATCTATTTTTGCTGAAGTAAAAATTTCTGACGGTGCAATTTTTAATTTATAAAAAAATCCAGAAATTTTATTATCATCCCTTTCTATTGTAATAGAAAAGAGATAAGCATAAAATAGTGATACGAAAACTAAAAACCATGCCATATATGTTAGCCCTTTTCTAGTAATAGTTAGGTATCCATTAATAGCTAAAAAAAGTATAATTACTGAAACCGTCGTTGTTCTAGAGAAATAGAAAATAAAAGACACTAAAATTATTAATTTGATTAGCCTTTTATGTCTAGATTTAATAGAAAATAGTTCATTTCCTTTTTTTGAAAATAATAGTACCGTTGCAAATATTTCAATGGCATTGCCTCTTCCTGCAAAGTTTCTCAAAAGATTAATATCAAACCCTTCCCGAGACAGGAAAGCACCCGTTTTAAACAAATGTAATAAGGCGAAAAAAGTTGCTGAATAAATTATTAATAGGAAGACGAAAGATTTATTTTCCAATTTACTCACAAAGTAATATCCAAGAAGTATGTGTAAAATTGGTTTTAATAAAAAAAAGAAATCTTTTATAACATCAAATGTTTTGCTCGAGTAGTAAAAGGAAGAAAAAATAGAAATTAGTAGAATGGCTAATAACGGGAAAATTATGTTTGGTAATTCTTTTGAATATTTTTTATTACCATCTACAAGAATAAAAAGAGTAAAAAATAATATCATTAAAATGTTTATCTCGATAGACAATATTATTAACGGTGCTAATAGTAATAAGGCTAATGAGATTTTGTATATAGATTGAGTTTTTATAAGCATACGGCTTTTCTGTTAGGCAGATAAGAACCTTTTTAATTCCTTTCAATACCTGATTTAAATTTTTTTTATGCTTTTAAAGCCATATTTAACAAATGAAATTAGATAGTCAAGAGAACAAAGAGAATAGCCTACTTTACCTGTTTCTCGTTTTGCCCTAAAAGTTTCTTTAAAAACTTTTTTAATCATATTATTACTTATTCCGTTTGCATGCATTACAGCCGTAATTTCATCAATTTTTATCGTTTTTAATTCGCTCCCTGCTCTTAATAATAATTCATAATCTCCTGCAATCTTATATGACGTGTCAAAAACCCCATGCTTTTTAAAATATTTTTTATTATGAAATGATCCGACGTGTGCTGGAGTGATATTAATATTTCTTCTAAAATTTTTCCATTCCCAAACACTATTTAAAATTCTTGAACTGTTATCATTCGTTACAAATTCGACATTCGAATATATCCAATCATAAGTCTTATTGGTATTATCTATCAAATTATTATACAATTCTACCGCATTATCAAGATAATAGTCATCAGACCCTATAAATGAAACCCATTCGCCTGTTGCTAATTTTAAGCCTTTGTTCCAAGCCTCGTATATTCCTTCGTCTTTTTCAGATATCCATTTAAAAGGTATATTTCTCAATTTAAATTCAACTTCTTTAGTTTTTATTATTTCTATAGTTTTATCTGAAGAAAAACCATCTATAATTAGATATTCAAAATTTGAATATGTTTGACTTAGTATTGAATTAATCGTCTTTTCAATGGTTTTTTCACTATTAAACGAGGCTGTAATTATTGTAAACTTCATTCACAAAATTTTGATGCAACTAATTAGATATTTGATTTATAATTTAACGAAAAAATGATTATAAATAAAACTAGGACATAAATTTTGTTCTTATCCATTTGAAGGTTTTGCTAAAAAATAGGTGAAGGTTAAATTTTCTAATTAAATAATCACAACAATAATCTGATAAATCTCTTAAATCAGAAAATTTAATTCTAGTTTTTATGTCTAAGATTGAATTAAGTATGTTTTTTTTGTCATACCCTTGAATTTTTAAATCATTTGTATCAATTTTTTTAATTAAATTGTATATTATCTTTTTTCTAAAAGGAGAAGTAATCGATTGTTTCCATTTTATTAAACTTTTATTACTAATTGTATTATAATCTACTATACCAGTAGGATCTCCTAAACCTCCTTTTGTTTCTTGATTCTGGAAATTTTGAATCATTAAAGGGTCATAAGGAAGGTCTAAATAGTCCAAAATGAATTTCAGTTGAGTTTCAGTATTACCAACAAAGTCTTCATACCTAATGGCTATTGATTGATTTTTAAATTGTGAATATGCTTTAGATAGTTTTTTATTACCATTTAACAAATCGTGATATGAGTCTAAAAAAGGTTTAAGTCTATTATTTGCCCAAGTCTGAATCATTGATGAGTATATTTGTTCCGGGCTTCTAAATAAAAAAATGAATTTTGCTTCAGGGAAAATTTGTCTTAATTCGTTTATAATAAGATAATACCTTGGCGTTTTATCTAAAAAATACTCTTCTTTGTTTTTTGAAAGTTTTACATGGATTTCATCAATAAATTTTCCTAACGATTCGTAGTAATCTTCAATATTACGAGGCAAGTTGTTTATTAGGTTATTGATTCCTATTGAGGCTAACATGCTACCATATTCAGAAATTGTTCCTTGCTCTTTTAAACTATAAATTTGAGGTAACAAAATCCATGGTTCCGAAATACTGGCAATACTTTGGTGAGCCATCAATGTTCTTTGCAAAAGTGTTGATCCGGATCTGGGTAAGGAGAATATAAAAACTTGTTTCATTTATCGTTTTAATAACGGGTTATATATTGTCCAAAACCCTAGTCTCCTTTTAACAATAAGCACCAAAATTGAATTCCAAACAATAACAGTAGTCATACTTGCAATAGCTGCTCCGTTATACCCAAATTTAGGTATAAATAAGTAATTTAAAAAACCGTTTAATATTGCTGCAAAGAACATAACATTCCTGAAAATTTTCTGGTTATTGGTCATCTGTAAAATATAGCCTACAGATCCAGAAATTGAATTGAAAAACTTACCAATGCAAAGAAAAGTTAATGCCAAATAACCTAACCTAAATTCTGCACCATTAATTCCTAATATCGTTTTTGGAAAAAGAACAATTAGAATGAGTAACGGTAAAGAAGAAAAAAATATTAATTTGGTTGACTTTAACACGGTGTTTTCTAGTCCTTTCATATCTTTTTTACTAAAAAACTCTATAAACTTTGGTGTTGCAATAGCGTTAATTGCAAATAGTGATAAACTGGAAATTTCGGCTATTCTTTGCGAAGCATTATAAATTCCAACATCCTTTTCTGTAGACAAAATGCTTAGCATGATTATATCTGACCAATTTATAATTAGTACGAATGAGCTTGACAGCAACATTGGTAAGGAAGTTTTTATGATTTTTAATAAATTATACTTATTTGAAAAAACAACTGTATCGCTTTGTCTAGTATAATCAAGGAAAAACACTAAAACCGCTATAAAAAAAGTAACCCCTATAGAAACGGAATAAAGGTAAAATGGTCTATACTCTATATTTAGATATTCATAAAGGAATAATAATATTAACAATATACTATTAAGTAAAAAAGTATTAAATAGCATGTATTTAACAACTTTTTTATAGGCTTGAAAATAAGCTGCTATTAAGTACAATAGACTAGATGGAATAATTATCCATGCAATTAGTTCCAACTCATTAATAATGCCAGAGTTATTAAATATGTTTATGGCTATGTTACTAGAGTATTTGAATAAAATAAGAGACAACAAAAAACCAATTGAGAATGAGACAAAAAATGCCTTTTTCAGAATATTAACGATTGATTTCTTGTTTTGAAAAAATTTAACCTCACCTATAATCCTCACTATAGAAGTGTCTAGTCCAAATTTAGTAAATACCAATATTATGCTTAAAACGGTAATTGCAAGTGCGTATTCTCCATATCCTTGTGCACCAAATTTGTTTGTTAAAAATATCATGATTATGTAGCCAATAATCATGCTTAGTACTCTAAATAAAAGAGCGCCTAAACTTCCTTTTATTAGTTCCTTAAAGTCCTTATCGAAATTAATTAGGTTCTTGAATGTTTGTGTAAATTGTTTGATAATTTATAAAATATTTATTCTTTAATTAAAATCATAAAATATTTTGTCAATCAAGACCTCTCTTGATCCAAACCAAGGTTCATATTTACCTTCAAGCTCTTTTGATATTGCAATTGCGTTTTTAACATCATAATCTATAAACTTGTTTGGAATAAAAAACTGATAAAATTTCTCCTTCTCTATGGTAAATGAGTTACCACCATAGCTCATTTGAGATGTTAAAAAGAAGATTCTTTGACTTTTTTGCTCATTCCCGAATTTCAAAAATAATTTAGTGGGTAAGATGTCTTCTTTTAAAATGAAAAATAAATCTTGAGGTGATGTAGAGGCATTTGCTATAACTGTAACTGAATTTTCTTTTGTAATATCGCTTATTCCTTCTTCTAAATAATACAAAGTAAATTCATCGTCCTGATCAATAATAGCGTTTATTTTTAAAACAAATTGGTCGTTTAGCAGAACTTCATTAATAACGCTTGATGCTTCGTTTTGCTTTTTATGTTTATTACATGAAAAGGAGGACAACAACAAAAGTGTTAAAAATATTTTTCTCATAATTCGTTTATTATACAATCATTCCAGCCGCAACAGTCTCGTTAGTCGCGTCATCTACAAGAATAATACTTCCAGTAGTTCTATTTTCTCTATAAGAATCAGTCATTAGTGGTTTTGTCGTTCTTATTTTTACTTTAGAAATATCATTCATGTTTAATTCCTTGTCTTCGGTGTTTCTGCCTAAAGTATTGATGTCTATTTTATACACAACCTCTTTAATCATTGCTTTCTGATCATTAGACGTGTGTTTTATTGTGTATTTTGCTCTTGGTTTTGCCGAGCTGTTTTTTAACCAACATAGCATCACTTCAATATCTTGTGATGCTTCTGGCTTATTATTAGAGCGTACAATCATATCGCCTCGACTAATATCTATATCGTCTTCTAATGTTATTGACACAGACATTGGTGCATATGCCTCGCCTAATTCACCATCTAAAGAGTCTATTGTTTTTATTATAGATGTAAATCCCGAAGGCATAACGGTTACCTCATCTCCGGGTCTAAAAACACCACTAGCTACGCGACCAGCATAACCTCTATAATCTATAAACCCTTCGCTTTGCGGTCTTAATACTGTTTGAACAGGAAACCGAGCGTCGACTTTATTGATATCACTACTGATATGCATGGTTTCTAAAGTATGTAACATTGGTGCTCCTTGATACCATGTCATGTTTTCTGATCTATTTACCACATTATCTCCTAATAAAGCACTCATGGGTATAAAACGCACATCTGTTACTAACATTTTTGAAGATACCTCTTCAAATTCCGTAACAATTTTATTGTAAATCTCTTCAGAAAAATCTACCAAATCCATCTTATTAATGCAAACAATAATATGCGGTATTTGCAATAATGAAGCAATAAATGCATGTCTTTTTGTCTGTTCAATAACGCCATGACGCGCATCTATTAAAATGGTTGCTACATTAGCTGTTGAAGCACCCGTAACCATATTTCGAGTATATTGAATATGACCAGGAGTATCTGCTATAATGAATTTACGTTTTGGAGTTGTAAAGTACCTATATGCAACATCAATCGTGATGCCTTGTTCGCGTTCATCTCTTAAACCATCTGTAAATAATGCTAAATCTACACCTTCATGACCTTTTCTTTTACTTGTCGTTTCAATAGCCTCTAATTGGTCTTCGAAAATAGATTTGGAATCGTATAATAAACGACCTATTAATGTGCTTTTACCGTCATCTACACTTCCTGCAGTTGTAAAACGTAATAATTGATTATTGTCTAACATGTTTGCTTTTTTATTAAAAATACCCTTGACGTTTTCTATCTTCCATTGCAGATTCTGAACGTTTGTCATCACTTCTATTTCCCCTTTCTGTTTGGCGCATTCCTGCAACTTCATCAGCAATTTTTTGAAGTGTGTCTGCTTCCGATTCATCTCCTCCTGTGATTGTAATATCGCCAAGTGTTCTGAAGCGAATTTTTTTAGTAACAACCTCTTCATGATCTTCTATAATTAAAAATTCAGAATTTGGTATCCAAGTATTTTGTCGCCATACCACTTCTCTTTCATGAGCAAAATATAAGGAAGGAATCGCAATGTTTTCTCTTTTAATATAATTCCATACATCCATTTCTGTCCAGTTACTAATTGGAAAAGCTCTAAAATGTTCGCCTTCAAAATGTCTGCCATTAAAGATATTCCAAAGTTCGGGTCTTTGGTTTTTAGGATCCCATTGGCCAAAGTCATCACGATGGGAAAAGAAACGCTCTTTTGCCCTTGCTTTTTCTTCATCTCTTCTTCCGCCTCCAATTGCACAATCTACTTTATGTGCTTCAATAGCATCTAAAAGTGTTGTTATTTGAAGCGCGTTACGTGTAGCATTTTTCCCTTTTTCTTCAGCAACCCGGCCATCATCTATAGATTCTTGTACAGATCCCACGATTAATTCAACACCGAGTTCTTTAATGATATCATCTCTAAATTGAATCGTTTCAGGAAAGTTGTGTCCTGTATCTACATGCATTAAAGGAAATGGGATTTTTGCTGGGTAAAAAGCTTTTTTTGCTAAATGGGTAACTAATATTGAATCTTTTCCTCCAGAAAATAAAATCACGGGGTTTTCAAATTGTGCCCAAACTTCTCGTAAAATAAAGATCGCCTCGCTTTCTAATTCGTCTAAATAATTTAAATAATATTTACTCATTTTTTGAGTTTTAATTTTGGTGTTATATAGTCAACAATACTTTTTACGGCGTTTTCTATAGACTCGTTTTCTGTTTTAATTTCTATATCCGGGTGTTCTGGTTCTTCATAGGGAGCTGAAATTCCTGTCATGTTTTTTATTTCTCCTGCTCTTGCTTTTTTATAAAGCCCTTTTACATCTCGTCTTTCACATTCCTCAACACTTGTGTTAATATATATTTCGACAAAATTAACATCTTTGACGATACTTTTAATGTTTTCCCTATCTTTTTTGTAGGGTGATACAAAAGCAGCTAAAACAACCATGCCCGCATCGACCATTAGGTTTGATATTTCAGCTATTCTACGTATGTTTTCTGTTCTATCTTCTGGTGAAAAAGTGAGGTCATTATTAATCCCTTTTCTAATATTATCCCCATCAAGGGTATATGTTTTTATTCCTTTTGAGTGAAGTTTTTGCTCTACTACATTAGCGATTGTAGATTTTCCTGAACCTGACAACCCTGTAAACCATAATAAAAAGGAGTTGTGTTTATTAGCTGTTTTTCTGTCTTTAGCTGAAATTTGGTATGTGTGTGGGATTATATTTTCTTTCATTTTTAATCTTTTCTACGAAAGAAATAATTTCGAATTCTTCCTAGTGGTATTTTTAACCACATTCTTTCATGTAAATAATAAAGTGCAAATTTCGTAAATAATTCTATTAAAGCAATATATAATGCTATTTCGTCAAAGGCATTTAAAATGGTTCCTGAAATAACGAAGGTCATTGTTGTTGCAAGAAGTCGCCATGAAATTGTTTTATATAGTGTTTTCTTTGATGTAATCCCTCCGTTTTGTATTGAGTTTTGCCATATTCTCTCATGAATGTAATAGATAATAAACTTAATCAAGAATTCGGCAACACCAATTTTAATAGCATTATCTAAACTACAGTTACCAGATAAACAAGTAATTAGTAATACAATTAAAATAGTGTCTGTGGTTGCAACAATACGCCACGAAACACCCTTTATTAAACTACGTATATGGGATTCTTTTTTGTAAGTAGCCATAAGTACATTATGCTTTAGAAACTAAAAACCATGGATTTAAAAGGTTTTCCTTGTTATATAGTAACGGGGCGTTCGTTTTTTTTGAAATCACTTCAACTCCAACAGCATTACAAATAGCTTGTCCAGCGGCAGTGTCCCATTCCATAGTTGGTGCAAAACGTGGGTAAATATCTGCATTCCCTTCGGCTACTAAACAAAACTTTAAAGAGCTTCCTTTTGAAACCACCTCTACATCTTTTCCTTCTTTTTTAAGGGAATCCATAAAATCTAATGTTTCTTGACTCATATGTGAGCGGCTCCCAACAACTTCAACGGGGTTAGAGTTTACTTCTTTAGGTTTTAAATTAGTCGCTTTTTGCAACACTTCTTCAATCGATGTGTTATGAGATTGTAAAACCGATTTATACCCTTCTTTTGAATTTACATTGGCAAAATAAAGTGTTTTTACAGCAGGAACATAAATGACTCCAAGTATTGGTTTGCCTTTGTTTACCAAAGCAATATTAACCGTAAACTCTCCATTTCTTTTTATGAACTCTTTTGTGCCGTCTACTGGGTCTACAACCCAGCACTCGTTCCAATTTTTTCTTACCGAAAAATCTGTTTGTTTGTTTTCCTCACTAATTATAGGTGTTCCTGTTGGGACTAAAAATGAATTAATTATATCATTTGCTTTTTTATCTGCTTCTGTTAAAGGTGATTTATCATCTTTATACTCTACTTCAATTACAGAATTATAGACCTCCATAATTACTTCTCCTGCTTTTAACGATGCTTGAATTGCTGTTTTTAAATTGTTATTTATTGTTAACATACCAATTGTATAATTTCATAATTCCTTCCTCTAATTCTACTGAATGTTTCCAACCCAAGCTATTAAGTTTAGTGACATCTGTTAGTTTTCTCATTGTTCCGTCAGGTTTCTCCGTGTTAAAAAACAATTCACCTTTAAAACCAATTATACTTTTAATTGTCTCTGCTAAATCTTTTATCGAAATATCTTTTCCTGTTCCAATATTTATATGCGTATTTCTGATTTCATTTTGATCCTTAGAATACATGTCTGAAAAGTCTTTATTTTCCATAATATAAACACACGCATCTGCCATGTCTTTTGACCACAAGAATTCACGTTTAGGGTTTCCTGTTCCCCAGATTTCAACCCTATTTGCAGATACTCCAAAAGATTTAAGGAAATTTTCAGCCTCTTCAATTGAATTAACGTTTAAATCATTTTTTACTGCTTCAAAATTTGATTCACTCAAAAGTTTCGCTAAATATATTTTTCTAATAAGAGCAGGTAAGACGTGAGATTTCTCAAGATCAAAATTATCATTCGGTCCATATAAATTGGTCGGCATTACCGAAATAAAATTAGTGCCATATTGAATATTATAACTTTCGCACATCTTAATTCCGGTAATTTTCGCGATAGCATAGGGCTCATTAGTATATTCTAGGGTGTCTGTAAGTAGGTACTCTTCCTTCATCGGTTGCAATGCGTTTTTCGGATAAATACATGTGCTTCCTAAAAAGAGTAATTTCTTGACATTATGCAAATAACTTTGATGAATAATATTGTTTTGAATCATTGTATTAGCGTAAATGAAATCGGCTCGATATACATTGTTTGCTATAATACCACCAACTTTTGCTGCGGCAAGAATAACATATTCTGGTTTTTCTTGTCTAAAGAACTCTTCAACATCAATTTGGTTGGTTAAATCTAATTCAGAATGCGTTCGGATTAAAATATTCGTATAGCCTTTAATTTGAAGGTTTTCTAATATAGCACTACCCACAAGGCCTCGGTGCCCTGCAATATATATTTTAGAATTCTTATTCATAAACTATTCGAAGTAGTTTTTGATTCTGTAACCACCATCTTGAAGATATTGTTGTTTCTTCATTAATTGAATGTCACTAGTCATCATGTCTTCAACTAAACCTGCCAAATCATATTTGGGAATCCAGCCTAGTTTCTCTCTAGCTTTGGTTGCATCTCCAACTAATAGTTCGACCTCGGTTGGTCTGTAATATTTTTCGTCTACCGCAATAACTTCTTTTCCAATTTCAATTTGAAATTCTGGGTTTTTACATGCTTTTATATAACCTTTCTCACTTGAGCCTTCACCTTTAAATTCTAAATCTATCCCGACATGTGCAAAACACATTCTTACAAAATCTCTAACAGATGTTGTTTTTCCTGTAGCAATCACCCAGTCTTCCGCTTCATCTGCTTGAAGAATCATCCACATCATTCGAATATAATCTTTTGCATGACCCCAATCTCGTTGCGCATCTAAATTTCCTAGATATATTTTTTCTTGTAACCCTAAAGCTATTTTAGATGTTGCTCTAGTTATTTTTCGTGTGACAAATGTTTCCCCTCGTATTGGTGATTCGTGATTAAACAAAATACCGTTACACGCAAACATTCCATAGGCCTCACGATAATTTACTGTTATCCAATACGCATACATCTTAGCAACAGCATAGGGACTACGAGGATAAAATGGTGTTGTCTCTGATTGTGGTACTTCCTGAACTTTTCCATAGAGTTCTGATGTAGAAGCTTGATAAATTCTAGTTTTCTTTTCTAAGCCTAATATTCGCATTGCTTCCAGAATTCTCAAAGTGCCAATGCCATCTGCATTTGCTGTATATTCTGGCATATCAAAAGAAACATGAACATGACTCATTGCGGCAAGGTTATAAATTTCGTCCGGCTGTACCTCTTGAATAATTCGAGTTAAATTAGTACTATCTGTTAAGTCCCCATAATGAAGAAAAAAATTAACATCGTCTTCGTGAGGATCTTGATATAAATGATCTATTCTTCCTGTGTTAAACAAAGATGATCTTCTTTTTAAGCCATGGACTTCGTAATTTTTTTTTAATAAAAACTCACTTAAATAAGCGCCGTCTTGTCCTGTAACTCCGGTAATTAATGCTACTTTTTTTTGCATTTTATTGTTTTTCTATGACTTTTTTCAAACTATGTCTCCAATATGGGATATCTATTTGAAATGTCTTTATGATTTTACTTTTATCTAATACACTATACTTTGGTCGCGTAGCTGGTGTTGGGTACTCTGTTGTTCTAATCGGGTTAACAATTACCTGATATTTGTTTTCGTCTATAATTGCCATGGCAAAATCATACCAACTTGCTACCCCTTGGTTACTATAATGATACAAACCAAATTTATTACTTTCTAAATTAATAATCTTTATTATTACTCTTGCTAAATCTCCTGCATAAGTTGGAGCTCCTATTTGATCAAAAATAATATTAATTTCATTCTTAATCTTGGAAAGATTCAATATTGATTTGAAAAAATTCTTTCCGTATTCAGAATATAGCCAAGAAGTTCTTATTATGAAATAATTTTCGAAAATTGAATTAATACTTCTTTCTCCTTCTAGTTTTGAATACCCATATACGTTTAGAGGCTCTGCTTTATCATTTTCAGAATATGGTACTGAATTTTTACCTCTAAACACAAAATCGGTTGAAATATGAATTAGTTTTGCTTTATACTCTTTACAGGCTTGAGCTAAATTGTTAACACCAAGCTCGTTAACTTGATGCGCGATCTCCTTTTCGGATTCAGCCTTATCAACATTTGTATAGGCTGCACAATTTATACACCAAGAAAAGTTATGTTCTCTAAAAAAATCAAAGACTTTGGTTTTTTTAGTTATATCAAGTTCTGGTACATCGGTGAAAACAAATTTTATCTCCTGATAAGAATTTATAATGTCCTTAATACAGGTAGCTAATTGACCATAAGAGCCTGTTACTAATACCGTTTTCATATTAGCTTGCTATTAAAATTAGGTAAAACCAAATCCTTTTCTGAAACAGTGAAATCTGAATTTTTAAGTTTCCAGTCTATATTAAGTGTAGGGTCATTATAGATAATTCCAGATTCTGATTCCTTATTGTAAAAATTATCGCATTTATACGAAAAAATAGCTGTTTCGCTTAAAACTAAAAAACCATGAGCAAATCCTTTAGGCACAAAAATTTGTTTTTTATTTTCTTCTGATAATTCGATTGAAATATGGTCTCCAAATGTTTGAGAGTTTTTTCTAATATCTACTACTACATCTAAAACTCTTCCTTTTACTACTCTTACTAATTTTGATTGAGCGTACTCTCCTCTTTGATAATGAAGTCCCCTTAAGACTCCTTTTGATGAAAAAGATTCGTTGTCTTGAACAAAGCTTATATTACTACCTATCGCTTCATTAAATCTTTCTTGATTAAAACTTTCCAAGAAATAGCCTCTTTCGTCTCCAAAAATCATTGGTTCAATAATATAACAGCCTTTTAGTTTAGTTTCTTTTGTCTTCATTATTCTCGATTCAGCAATCCTAAAAGGTTTTTACCATAGCCACTTTTTAATAAAGAGCTCGCTAATTGTTTAAATTGTTTTGTGTCAATATAGTTCATTTCGAAAGCAGCTGCTTCTATAGACCCGATTTTAAGTCCTTGTCTTTCTTCAATTACCTCTACAAATTGAGATGCTTGCATTAAAGACTGAAATGTCCCTGTATCTAACCAGGCGGTTCCTCGATCTAAAATACTTACTCTTAACTTATTTTGTTCTAAATATACTCGGTTTACATCTGTGATTTCTAGTTCACCTCTATGACTGGGCTTTATGTTTTTCGCTATATTTATTACAGAATTATCATAAAAATATATTCCAGGTACAGCATAGTTCGATTTAGGTTTTATTGGTTTTTCTTCAATAGAAATTGCTCGTCCTTCTTTATTAAACTCTACAACGCCATATCTTTCTGGGTCTTGGACTCTATAAGCATATATTACCCCACCGTTTGGATTATTATTGCTTTGTAATAATTTTGACAAACCGGTACCATAAAAAATATTATCTCCTAAAATTAAAGCAACTTTATCCTTTCCAACAAAATCCTCTCCTATAATAAACGCTTCTGCCAACCCATTTGGCGCTTCTTGTACAGCATATTCAAAAGAACAGCCATATTTACTGCCATCTCCCAAAAGGTCTTTAAATAATGGTAAGTCCTTTGGTGTAGAAATTATTAATATTTCTCTAATTCCAGCGTACATTAATGTTGAAATCGGGTAATAAATCATTGGTTTGTCATAAACCGGCATTAACTGCTTACTTACAGAAAGGGTTAATGGGTGCAACCTGGTACCTGAGCCGCCTGCTAATATAATTCCCTTCATTATTCGTTATATTGATTTTTATAGTATGATTGATATTGACCACTGGTTACATTATTTAACCAATTTTCATTTTCTAAATACCAATTTATTGTTTTATTTAATCCTTCTTCAAAAGTTACCGATGGGCTCCAACCTAATTCTTGATTTATTTTAGACGCATCTATTGCATATCTTAAATCATGTCCTGGTCTATCTTTTACATAAGTAATAAGTTTTTCGGAAGTGCCTTTTGGTTTATTTAACTTAATATCCATTTGCTGACAAAGCAACTTTACTAAATCAATATTCTTCCATTCGTTAAATCCGCCAATATTATATGTTTCTCCATTATTTCCTTTATGAAAAATTAAATCAATTGCTTGGGCGTGATCTTTCACATAAAGCCAATCTCTTGTGTAATTTCCGTCTCCGTAAACGGGGAGTGACTTATTGTTTAAAATATTATTAATAAAAAGAGGAATTAGTTTTTCGGGAAATTGATTTTGTCCATAATTATTTGAGCAATTAGAAATTATAAACGGCATGTTAAAGGTTTCTCCATAAGCTCTTACAAAATGATCCGAACTTGCTTTAGAGGCGGAATAAGGTGAATTGGGATCATAAGACGTGCTCTCGGTAAATAATCCCGTTTTGCCCAATGAGCCATAAACTTCATCTGTGCTTATATGATAAAAACGTTTGTTCTTAAAATCATCTTTCCATAAATTTTTAAATGCATTAATTAAATTTAAGGTCCCAATAACATTCGTTTTTACAAATGCTAATGGGTCTTCGATAGATCTGTCTACATGTGATTCTGCGGCTAAATGTATTACACTTTCAAATCTATGTTCCTTAAAAAGTGAATTTATTATATTCTCTTCAGTAATATTGGCCTTTATAAATGTGTAATTAGAGTTGTTTTCTACATCTGTAAGGTTTTCTAAATTTCCTGCGTATGTTAAACAATCTAAATTAAAAATATGGTAATTAGGGTATTTGTTTATAAATAATCGAACCACATGAGATCCAATAAAACCCGCTCCTCCAGTAATTAAAATATTCATGCTTTTTAGGCTTTATTTTTATAGCGCTCCAAAAACTTAAGAAATTCAACGCTTAATAATAGTGTGAAAACTAACAATGCGAAAACAAATCCGTAAAACATTTTCGCACCTATTGAATACCCAAAAATGTCTTTTGTTTCATCTAAAACACCTCCGTTTTGCTCACTTGAAACAATCTCGAGAATATGCTCTAAATTATCTTTGTCCCTTCTAATTAAAACCAGCTCTCTTCTCAATTCAATGTCACTGCTATAAAGTTCAAATTCTTTAGTTATGCTTTTATCCTCGGTATTATCTATTGTAACACTTGTCTGCGAACCATTCGTGGCTTCAACAGATTGTTTCAATACAAATTGATACACCTTTTGTAACGAATCTGATTCTTTAAGGGATTCTAAAATAATACTTTCTCTACTAGATAATTCGGACAGATCTTTCTTTTGTTCGTTTTTAAAAAATTCACTTGATTCAACATTTTCTATTACTTGCATAAAGACCTTGTTAAATATGTTTTTTGTTTTAGCCTTTATAATTATTTTTTGAAATTGATAATCATACTCTCTCCCTTTTTCTAAATAAGAATTAAATACTATTGTTGAGGCTAGAGTTGAATCTAGGTTTTTTGTATAATCATCAAACAAACTTAATTTTTGATTTTCATCTAAAATTGACTCTAAACTAAAATCCGTGATGGAATTTGCTTCGTTTGGAGAGATATTTAAATTGGTCGCCAATACAATCGAATCTTCTTCAGAGATTAAACTGTTGTAGCGTTCTAACATACTATTTAGGCTTTCTCCAGTTTTATAATTCTGTTTAACTACAATGGATGATTTGTAAATTGGTTCAGAAATTTTCTCCTTTAACACACCAAGCCCAACACCTAATACTCCCGCTATTGTAAGTTTGATGAAATGTTTTTTTACAAAAAACACCAGCCATACAAATGCTAAAAACAAGCTGTTTAATATACCTCCTATAAAACTAAAAAGACGACTAAATAAATTACCTATAGCATTAAATAATTGTCCTAAATCTACTTCTTCAGAAGGCTGTTGCTGTATGTTATTACTCATAGTTTTATTAATTAAATATTTGTTGCAATATTTTTCTTGTTATTAAATACGTCGGTTTTACTCCTGAAGTTCCTAAACCGCCTGAGGCAAGTGTACTTCCGGTTTCTAAAGGGTTATCACTTGCATAGTAGGCATATCTTACTTTTACATCTGGTTTAATATTTCCCCTAACTTTTGATGCTGCTTGAATGGCTTTCTGATAATGTACTCCTTCCATTTCCAACCCAATAACATTCCAAGTAGATTTATGAAAAAATTTCAAAATTTCCTTGTTTTGTAGAGATGTTCCTAATACCGTTACCATTGAGCCTTCGTAAATTTCTACGCCTTGATTCATTAAATCTGATTTACATAATTCATTTTTAAAAGGGTAATTATCTGCTGTGCCTTCAAAAATATGTGCCGAAGGAATCATAATATCTCCTTTGCCTCCTTCTAAAATTCCAGCCTTACCCATAATTGAAACCGATTCAACATTTAAATGAATGTTCTTTCCTTTGTACTTATATGGTTTTAAAAGCTCATCGATGGTTTCATAGGCTTGTTCTCCAAAAGCATAATCCATAACGAATATAACTGGTTTTTCAGATTTTAAAAAACTGTCACTTACTTCTAAATCTGTTTTTGAAAAATCAATTTTTTCTGTATCAAAAATTTGCACATTAATATTTGTTCCTGAAGTGTCCTCAATATACAGCATCCCATTATTTAACGCCTCCTTTTTTACTTTATTACGAATTTCATTATTGCTATTGCTGCTCAACATTTCATAAATTTCAAAAATGTCCTTTTTAGCCATAATAGGTTTTAATGCATTTGGAGAAAATAACGTGTTCATTACACTATGCATGTTTGCGCTAATGACATGAATAGGCCTTTCTAATAAGTTGTTTTTATGTAAGGTGTCCTTTATATTATTAGCCCATATTTCGCCATGAATATGATGTCCAAGCCGTTCTCTTAAGACTGGGCTAAAAGTGATGGTTCTTTTATTATTATTAACCACTTCTTCTATAGCTAATTTACCTAACCAATAGATAATATTAAGCAGTCTTTCTGGTTGTTTTGGTAGGGCGAAATCTTCATAAATGTTTCGAATCTCATTAAAAGTTCTTCCTAAAATATTTGCAGTATGTGATATTGCAATTTCGCGTTCTTGTTGCGTGAGTTTCTTTTTATTTAAGGCTGCCTTTTCAAGTTTTTCCCAATCTCTTGTGGTGCAGCCTTGTTCATTTATTATTACTCTTTTACTGATTTTATGGGATTCTACAAAAAGAAATGTAAGGTGTGTAAGAATATCGTAAATTTCTGATCGGCCTCGAGTAATTTCAATATTCATTTGCTCATTATCAATACGATAACAATTTCTGCGTCTTTTTTCTGGGATGATAGGTTTAAAATGTGAATTAGCGTATCCTTCGTCACTAGTAAGGTTTATAAAAGAACATTCTTCTATCCCGTATGGAAGCCTGTCTATAACATACAATAAGCCTTCTAGCTCTGCTTTTTCTTCTCCTATTGACCCATAAATTTCAGGTCTTAATAAAAGTAGTGATTCACGAAGCGTTTCTCCTGAAACTCCCATTGGTTTGTAAAATCCACGATTAAACAAATGCCTCATTGTTATATACATACGCTCTATTGCATTTGTACTCTCTTGGGCTCTAGTTCTAGCATGTTGTTTATTGTTACTCATATTCGTGTTTGTGGGCTGTAAATATAATACTATTTGATCAGATTTAATTCAAATAGGGCATTTGCTATTATTCGGTCATTTGATAAATGTGGTAATTTATTTTGACCTCCTAGTTTACCTTTAGACCTCATGTATTGATTAAAGCCTCCTTTTAAAACAGTTGTTATTTTAAGGGTTTTAAGGATTTTTCCATCTATTAAATCGAAATAATAACTGTTTTGTTCTTGTAAAGACTTATCTATCTTATTTGAGAAATCAATGAGACTGTCTGGCTCTCTTTGAAATTCTACAAACCACTCATGATAAGGTAATCCAGATTTAGGGTTTATTTGTGGTGCAACAGTAAATTCTGACACTTGCGCTGATGAGTACTTTAAAGCTTCCTCTATCGCTTGTTCTACCTCTTTAGTAATTACGTGCTCTCCAAAAGCCGAAATAAAGTGCTTAATTCTTCCTGTTACAATTATTCTATAGGGTTTGATTGATGTAAATTCTACAGTGTCTCCGACGTTATAAGCCCATAGCCCTGCGTTTGTTGAAACTATCATGACATAATTGACTCCTATTTCAACATCCTTAATTGTTAATCGTTTCCTGTTTTCGCTAAAAAACTCATCTGCCTTCACAAATTCATAAAAAATTCCTGAATTAAGAAGCAGTAACATGCCTTTTTCTGTTTGTGTGTCTTGATATGCGAAAAAACCTTCGCTTGCTGGATAAAACTCAATACTATCTATTTTTTTACCAATAAGGTTTTCAAATTTTGCTCTATAAGGCTCATAATTTACGCCTCCGAAAATAAACAGCGTAAAGTTTTTAAATACCTTACTTATAGGCTTGTTGGTTTGTTGATTTATTTTTTCGAAATACATCTGAACCCAAGATGGAATACCAGAGATTATTGTCATGTTTTCTGATATTGTTTCCTGAATTATAGCATCAACTTTTGTTTCCCAATCTTCAATACAATTAGTCTTTAAAGAGGGCAATCTGTTTTTTTGAAGATATTTAGGCACATAATGAGCTGCAATTCCGGAAAGGCGCCCTAAATTAATCCCGTTTTTCATTTCAAGTTTTGGGCTTCCTTGTAGAAAAATCATTTTCCCATCAATAAATTTTGTCTCTCCTGTTTCGTGAATATATAATAAAATCGCATTTCTAGCAGATTCAATATGACTGGGCATGCTTTCTTTTGTGATAGGAATGTATTTAGCTCCAGAAGTTGTTCCTGATGTTTTTGCAAAATAAAGTGGTTTCCCTTTCCAAAGAATGTTTTCTTCGCCAGAAACAACTAAATCTATATATGGCTTTAATTCTTCATAGTCTCTAATTGGAACATTTTTAGAAAAGTCTCTATAGGATTTTATATTTCTGAAACCGTGGTCTTCTCCAAACTTCGTAAGAACGGCTTTGGTTATTAATTGTTGGAATACCTTTTCTTGTGTTTCAATTGGGTTATTTGCCCATTTTTGGATTCTCCTATAAATTCTTCTTGCAAAGGGTTTTGCTAAAGCGGATTTTAATGATATCATTATTAAAAATCAATAAAATTTGTTGGGTTAATTGGGTAGCCATCACTCCAAAGTTCAAAATGCAAGTGCGGTCCAGTAGTAAATTTGCCAGTATTTCCAGCTGTGGCAATAACCTCTCCTGATTTTACTAACTCTCCTTGTGCCTTTATTAATGATGCATTGTGCTTGTAAATAGATATTAAACCATGTCTATGCTCAATAATTATAACATATCCCGTTTCTGCTGTCCATTCAGAAAAAATTACCGTTCCGTCTGAAGCTGCTTTTATTGGTGTGTCTTTTGCGACTACGATATCAATACCAAAATGTTTTTCTTTTGCATTATAACTTTCGCTTATAGTCCCATTTACTGGAGGAAACAAAACAAAATTAACTTGAGATGTTGCCGATTCAAACAAATTATATTTATCCTCTTTGCTCACTTTTTCTCGTAATAATGAATCTTCTCTTGTGGGGCTTAAATTGATTTCATTTATATCAACTTTCGCTGCTTCAATAACAGAATCTCTATTAAATTCTACAGTAGACACATTGCCTTCTAACACTTTTTTTATTGATGAAAAGTAGTGTTTGTTTAACGTTATTATACTTTGTAGCGAATCTGTTTTATAGTTTAACTCTAAAGCTTGTTTTTTTAGAGCCGTAGAGGAATAGCCAGGAATATATTCTCTTAAAGGTGTGAATGCAATTAACAAAATTGTTGCTGCTATTAAGAGAATAGAAGATATTGATGTTAAAATAAAAACATTAAGGCGTGTTAATTTAAAAGATAGTCGCTCTTCAAAAGTGTCTTCATTTAAAATAACTAAACGATACTTATGTAGTAGTTTTTGAGCTATTTTTTTTGACTTCTTTTTCTTTTTACTCATAATTAAAAACAAAACTAACTAAATTATATGATAAGTACTTTTACTTTTTCTAAAGTTATTGTCAAATAGATTGTATTAAACTTTTAATTATTAACTTTGTTGTATAAAAAATAAATTATGAGCTTATTTATATTACCATTAATGATTGGTTGGCCGCAAATAGTTTTAATTGCTGTTGTTGTTTTATTACTTTTTGGAGGGAAAAAAATTCCTGAACTTATGAAAGGTCTTGGAAGTGGAATAAAGGAGTTTAAAGACGCTAGTAAAGAAGAAGAAGAAGAAGAAGGTTCTGAAGATAAAAAAGATTAGTTTTTATTTCTTCTTTATAAGTCGTCCTAAAATAGATTGGCTGTTTTTATAAAATTAAATTAAACCAGAGAAGTTAACTTCTCTGGTTTTTTGTTGTGTATCGTGTTGAATGTTTTCATATTAAGACTCAAATGCCTTCTTTTTTATTTTATCTTGATTGATTTTATAATCGCTTCGAGTTCAAACATGTATTCTCTTTTTTCTACTGAAGGGGCGAAAGCAAAACCTTCGGCCACTAAAAGTCTGTCGTTCAATTTATCTTCAATTATATAATTTGCAAAAGGGCCAGACATAAAGGCGCCCTTGACTTCCCAAATTCCTTTTGTTTCTAATGACGGTCTACCGTCAATAATTGTTTCAAATAAATATGGTGCATAAGCATCTTCTGTAATCATATGTGTGTCCTCGGTTGGTCCAGGAATATATATTTTTCCTATAGAATCCCTTATTGTAATAATTCTGCTCATTAGACTATCATTTCGTTTTACAGAATTTATTGGCAACTCATAAATCATAAGGTTTGATGTTCCTGTGGTTATGTCTTTTCTAATCCAAAAGAAACCATCTTCATGTTTAGCAATTCTGTAAGCAGAAGGAAACTTAATCGACACGCCTAATTCGTCCTGTATTTCTTTATCGTTATGAAGCGAAAGTTTAATACGTCTTTGTTTTTCTTTTAATTCTTCATCCTTAAAAAGCCTAATTATCTTTTCAGAATTAGAGTTAATTAAATCGATAATTTCTTGGTTTGTTTTCCCTGAAACGACAACAACTTTTTGAGGTTTTGCAAAAACATTTTTTGCCATCACAAAATTAGCTTCTTTACCTTTTTCAATTTTAAAAACAGTTCTATTGTGAGTTACAAAACCCGAAAAAACACTTGGAGGGATCTGACTCATGCTAAATAAAGGTTCGTCTTGTGGTAAACCATATACAGGAGAAGCTAAAGCGCTCCTGATGGCTTCTCCCACTTCGCCTTGCCATAGATTGTTATCTATTACAATTGAAAGACTGTTTATTTTACCTGAAGAATCTGACAATAGCCTTTGATCTGAAGATTTGTTGTTATTACAAGCCAATACAGAGAATAAAAAGAATAATATTATAATGTGTGTTTTCATAATAATTTGTTATAAATGAAATGCCTCATCTTTTAGAGACAATAAGTTTCATTCCTGGTTTTAATGTTGTACCACTAATATTGTTCCAATCTTTAATATTTTGAATAGAAATTCCCGGGAATTTTTGAGCAATACTCCATAATGAATCTCCATTTTTTACAAGATACGCTCCTGAACTTGTTAAAACTGGAGTTTTGTTTGTAGGTGTTACTAATGATTTAGGAGCGGCGCTACTTGGCTTTCTTGGATAAATAGTGAGGCGTTGACCAATTTTTAAGTTATTACTTCTTAACCCGTTCCATTGTTTTATTTGGCTGACTCTTACGCCATAATTTCTAGCAATTTTTCCTAAATAATCTCCAGACCTTACGCGGTATCTAATTTTAGATTCTGACTTAAAGAACTGTGGTAAAGGTTTTTCTCTTTTATTAAATTCCGCTTTTGCAAACTCATAAATTTTAGCTTCGTTGTTTACAAATGTTCCTATTTGATCTCTAGGTAGCCTTAATGTATAATTTTCTTCTTCAATATATGGGATAATATCTAACTTATATGATGGGTTTAAGAATTGTAATTCTTCAATTGGTACTTCTAAAAGTTCAGATACTTGATCAAGCGTAATCATCTGTTTGACTCTAATTGTATCTGTTTCAATATAGGTTCTTTTTGTCTCTTGTGATTTAAAGCCATGTTCTTCAGCATATTCAAAAATATACATGGTGGCTAAAAATGCAGGTAAATATCCTGCTGTTTCACGTGGAAGATTTGGTCTAATGTTCCAATAATTTTGGTAACCTCCAGATCTTCTAATGGCCTTTGTAACATTTCCTGGCCCAGAATTATATGCGGCTAATGCTAAATCCCAATCGCCGAAAATTTTATATAAGCTTTCAAGATACTTGGCCGCTGCTTCTGTTGATTTAATTGGGTCGCTACGCTCATCAACATAACTACTCACATCTAACCCAAATTGCTTTCCAGTTGCAAACATAAATTGCCACAAACCTGTTGCCCCAACTCTAGACTTTGCTCTTGGCTTTAATGCTGATTCGACAATTGCTAAATATTTAATTTCAAGCGGGATGTTATAATTATCTAACTCTCTTTCAAACATCGGGAAATAGTACTCACTAAGCCCCATTAATCTTTCTAGAGATTTTCTTCTGCTTTTTAAATACCTCTTTATGACATTCTCTAACGATGGATTGTATTCGATGTTGAAAGGTGTTTTTGCGTTAAGTAAAGCAAGCCTGTGTTTAAGTGTGTCTGTAGAGATGTCTGGATAGTAAATAGTGTCATATTTAAGCTCTCTTACTGTTTTATGTATAGTATCGTACAATGATGAACTATAGAGTTCTTCCAGCCATATATTATCGAATCTTGCTGCTTTAGGATTATCTTCTAGAACTCTTGTAGACAAGGAATCGGTAACGGGTTCAACGAGAGTTATTTGTTGTATTTGACCATCTATGACTGTATCTGAAACAATTACTTTTTCAGATTCTTCATCTTGACTGTTGGGTGCCGTGGTTTCGGTTTGAGAAAACCCAAATGATAAATTAAATAATAAAAGAAATATTACTAACCTTAAATTCATTTATGTGATTTATTGTTGAACGCTAATCTAGTCTAAAATCGTACTTTTAAATAGAACACAAAAAACTTCTATTCTAAAATTGCTGCAATTCCTGGTAGTGTTTTTCCTTCTAGGCTCTCAAGCATCGCGCCTCCTCCTGTACTAACATAACTCACTTTGTCTTCAAAACCAAACTGTTTTACAGCAGCTACAGAATCTCCTCCTCCAACTAATGAAAATGCGCCGTTTTTTGTTGCTCTTGCTATTGAGTTCCCTAGAGCAATTGTTCCGTTTGCGAAATTTTCCATTTCAAAAACACCAAGAGGCCCATTCCAAAGAATAGTTTTACATTGATTAACTACGGTGTCAAAATTCTCAATTGATTTTGGTCCAGCATCTAGCCCTTGCCAACTATCTGGTATGGAATAAACGTCAACAACTTGTGTTTCTGCGTCATTTGCAAAATTATTCGCTGCAATGACATCTACCGGTAAATGTATTTTTACATTTTTCGCTTTTGCTTGTTTTAAAATCTCTAGAGCTAATTCTATTTTGTCGTCTTCACAAATTGAGTTTCCTATTCCTCCTCCTTGGGCTTTAATAAAAGTAAAGGTCATTCCTCCGCCAATAATTAAATGATCTACTTTGTCTAAAATATTTTCTATAACGGTAATTTTAGAAGACACTTTTGCGCCTCCAAGTATTGCTAATACCGGTTTTTCGCCAGTTGTGAATATTTTTTCTATACTTTCAATTTCTTGCGATAAAAGGTTTCCAAAACATTTACTATTAGCAAAAAATTGTGCTATTGTAGTTGTTGAAGCATGTGCTCGATGAGCAGTCCCAAATGCATCATTAACATAGAAATCTCCTAGTTTTGATAACTGTTCTGCAAAGTTTATGTCCCCTTTTTTTTCTTCTTCATAAAACCTTAAATTTTCTAATAATAAGATTTGCCCTTGTTGAAGGTTTGCTGCTGCCTCTTCAACTTTGCTTCCAACACAGTCTGACACAAATTGAACATCGACACCTATAATTTCAGATACAACATTCACAATGTGTCTTAAGGAAAATTGATCTTGAACACCTTTAGGTCTTCCAAGATGGGACATTAAAATACAGCTACCGCCATCTTCTAAAATTTTAATGATTGTTGGCCTTGCAGAAGCAATTCTTGTTATATCAGTGACTTCAAAATCACTATTTAGAGGAACATTAAAATCAACTCTTATTAATGCTTTTCTATTTTTAAAGTCAAAATCGTTAAGTGTCTTCATTTATATTTATTTTTCAAAACAAATATAAATGAAGAATCCGAGTAACACATAAAAATTACTCGGATTCTAAAAATAATCCTGAAGGTGATTAAAGAAATTTTAGTTCTTAATCACTTTTATGGTTTGAGAGAGACCCTGAGATTCTATTTTTGCGAGATATATCCCGGTTGCTAAATCAGATAAATCTAATTTTAATTCGTTTGAGCTTCCTTCTTTTTTAATTATCTCTTTACCTGTAACACTGAATATCGTTGCTTTGTCTAAAATTGTATTTGCTTTTAATCTTAAAATATTTTTTGTTGGGTTTGGTCCAAATGAAAAGCCTTCTATTTTATTGTTTTTGGTAGATAACGGAAAAGATAATAGTTGAAAATTGTCTAGACCTATATAACTGTTTCCGTTTTGATATATTCTTATTCGAAATCTTACATGAGTTTTTCCGGAAGGTATTTGTTCTGTAAGTTCAATCCAATCGTTTGTAGAAAAGACTCCATTTTGAGAAGTTTTAAAAACATCTACATGAATGTCTGGAGAGATCCAATCGGTGCCATTATCAAATTTTAACTCATAATATATGTAATCGTTCTTATCAAAAAACACATAATTCAACCTTAAAGAAAGTTCTGAAGGTGCTCCGTTAAGACTAATTGTTTCAAAAGTTAAAATATGTTCTGGTGAAGATTGACCTGAAACAGACTCTGAATATGGATTATCTAAATCCCTTCCAGTTACATACGACACGCCTTTATAGGCCGCATCTATTCTACCATTTGATTCTGAATGCACGTTCCATAAATCTGTGCCACCATTCATACTATAAAAAGGAATATTCGTTGAATAATTCCAGTTATCGTCTATATTGCCTTCAAATCCTTGCATGGCATTTTGACCAATCAAATTAAGAGAGGCTAGACTTAAAAACAAAAATAAAAGTCCGTGTGTTTTCACAGTTTTAAGTTTTAAGTTACAAGGGATGAATGGATTAATTGCTTTCAATTTTAAAAAAATTTGTTATAACTGCCCAAAATAATAGTTAATCAACTATTAATTTAGCCGTACTGTAATTGTTATTTACAAAAAACCGACAATCTGTCTTTTATATCGGATTTCGGGTAATTACATTAATGAATTAATATATATTTGCTTTATGCTTTTTTCGGATATTTTAGGGCAAAACTATATTAAAAACTATTTGATAAATACAATTGATCAGATGAGAGTACCTCATGCTCAATTATTTATAGGTAACGAGGGCAGCGGAACCTTGCCTATGGCAATTGCATATTCTCAATATATATTATGTAATAATACTGGTGGTGAAAACAATACAGGCAACCCCACTTGTAATATTAAATTTGATACTATTTCTCATCCTGATTTACACTTTGCTTTTCCTGTAACAACAAATCATAAAATAAAAAAACATCCAGTATCCAATCATTTTATGGAAGAATGGAGGCTGCTGATAAAACAACAGCCTTATGGTAATTTATTTGATTGGTATAAGCTTTTAGGTGTTGAAAATAAACAAGGCCAAATTGGTGTGGATGAAGCTAATGATATTGTAAAGTCTTTATCCCTTATGTCTTATGAAGGTGGTTATAAAGTCATGATAATCTGGATGGCAGAAAAAATGAATACAGCATGTGCCAACAAGTTATTAAAGCTTATTGAAGAACCACCCGATAAAACCATCTTTATTTTAATTGCTGAAGATGAAGAACAAATAATTAGCACAATTAGATCAAGGTGTCAAACTTTATATTTTCCTCGATTATCGGAAAACGATATCAAGAATGCAATAATTAAAAACTATGGTTTAGACGTTTCTATATCAACAAAAATAGCGCATCAGTCTGAAGGGAATTATAATAAAGCCTGTGATATAGTATATCAAGACTCTGAAGATAACCAGTTTGAAAATTGGTTTGTTTTTTGGATACGAAGTGCTTTTAAGGCAAAAGGGAATAAAGCTGCTATTCACGACATACTGTCTTGGAGTGAAGAAATTGCTAAAACAGGACGCGAAACACAGAAACAGTTTTTATTATTTTGTCAAGGTGTTTTTAGACAAGCGCTATTACTTAACTATTCCGCAAATGATTTGGTTTATTTCGAACCAAAAGCTGAAGGTTTTAAGCTTGAAAATTTCGCTCCATTTGTTCATGAAGAAAATATTTTAGGTATTACAGAGGAATTACAGAGTGCCATTTATCATATTGAACGTAATGGGAATGCAAAAATAATTTTAACCGATTTATCCATTAAGCTAACCCGTTTGCTACACAAGAAGGCCACAAAGGTGTAAATTCTGTTAAAAGTCTACCCTGAAAAGTATGTTTGGCGTAATCCCGACAGATGTTTTATTAACTTCTCTTAAAATTTCTGTGTTATCAATTGTGCTTTGCCTTTTTTCATAAGTCCTGCTCAATATATTTCTCTGGTTGTAAATGTTTAATAAAGAAAAACCTATTTTTCCTTTCCATTTATGGCTTTCGGAAAAGTTAAATTTATAAGTAGCCGATAGATCTAGCCTGTGGTAATTAGGTAAACGATCACTATTTATTTCATCGTATTCTATAATAGAACCATCGCTTGTTTCGACAATACCTTCTGCTTTTGTGTAAGGGATTCCTGTTCTAATATTCCAACCAAGAGAGAAATTAAATTTATTCCAATTATAAGTATGTGCCCAAGTTAGCCGGTGTGTAATATCAAAATTTCCTGAAAATGGGTCCCCTTCATTAAGATCCTTAAAAGTGAAGTCACTATCTGTTAAAGAATAACTTAACCATGTTCTGTAATTATTAATTTTCTTTCTTAACAACACATCTAGTCCTAGTACTTTGCTTTTTCCTTCTGAGAAGAAATCATCGACATTATCAAAACCGATAGTAAATGATGTTAGCCCATTCACTTTTTTATAATATCCATCAACATCTAAGTTCCAGCCATTGTTATTAAAAACAAAACCCAATGTAAGCTGTGTGCTTTTTAACAATGGAATTGTATTTCCATCAGACAAGACCCATATTTGATTTTCCAATCCAAATTCTTGTGTGTTAAATTCTACTACTTGACTAACCGATTGGTGAAGTCTTTCTAACGAAGATTTAAACCATAGGAAATTATATAGTTTTGCTTCAAATTGCAAACGGGGCTCAATAAAAAGTTTGTCTAAAACCGATATATGATTTGCTCTCAACCCAAGGTCAAAAAGCCATTTGTCATCTTTCTTTAATTGATAATTAGCATATGCCGCATGAATGTTATTGGTTTCAGAATTTGCTTCGTTAAACTCGTCTTCTGGGCTTTCGCTATCTTGGAAGCTTAAGGCGTAATTAACTTTATTTGATGTGAATTGATACCCTATACCAATAGTTGATAAAGAACCAAGGGTCCAATTTGTGTTAAAAGAAAGCCCAAAATCATCAATCCCATTCTGCTTATCTATTTGATCATTAAATTCATCTATTATACTATTAGATCCAATATATTCTAAATCATAATTAGAATAATATGCGTTAAATGAATGTGAAAAATTATCGTTATACTTATGATCCCATAAAAGGCTTAAACCCGCATTATTAATGTCTAATTGGTCTTGAGAGGCTTCATCATATTCTTCAATCAAAAACGCATAATCTAGTTTGTTTTTGGTAAACAAACTACTAATTGCGACCTCGTTATTATTATTGGGCTTTATTATAGTCTTAACAGTAAGATCAGAAAAATAAAATAAGTCTTTAGTTGTTTTTACCTCGTCGTCGTCAAACACCTTATTTCCTTCAGAAATTTTAGTGTCTTGAAACACCCTTTCGGATAAATTCTTAAAAGTAAGTGTATTAAAAACATCTGTAAATGATCTTCTAGAAGAAATCATTACAGAGAATTTTTTATTTATCGGAATTTTAAAGTATGCATCAAAATGAGTCATGTTAAACCCAAAACCTCCTTTAATGTTTTCTGGAATATCGTTGTCTGAAGTAATATCTATAACTCCTGATATTCTATTTCCGTATTGTGCATTTGTACCGCTTTTAAAAAGTTTAACACCTTTTGTTATATATGGGTTAAAAACTGAAAATGTGCCAAAAAAATGTCCAGATTGGTACATTTTTATACCATCCCAAAGGATTAGGTTTTGATCTGGAGTTCCTCCTCTAATATATAATTCAGAGGCTGATTCTGTTGGGCTCTGTACGCCCGGTATTAGTTGTATGCTCTGTAAAACGTCTGGTTCTGTAAGACCTGGGATAATGCCTAATTGTTTTGGTGAAATGCTAATCGACCCATCTGTATTTTTACTAATTCCTGTAGTAATATACTCCCTTATAAGTACTTCATCAAGTTCTTGAGTGTTGGATAAATTAATTTTGGATTGCCTTTTTATGATATAGAACCGATCATCGACTTTATCAAACTGAATGTTTGTTTGATTTTCAATCTCCAAAAACAAATCCTCTAATGATATATTTTCATCTATAAGTGTGATTTTATGACTTTCAATTAAATCAACGTCAAAGGACAACCTAATGTTGAAATTTTCTTCAATCTCTTCTATTACGATACCTAAAGATGTGTTAGTATAATTTACTGAAGTTTCTTCTTGCGCTAAAACGCAAAATGAATAAAAAAAAATAAGAAGGGCAACTCTAAATTTCATTTATTGATATTCTTTGTAAGACCTCATAAATAATTATGGCTTTTACAATTTATAACAATATTACTAAAATTTAGTTGTCTGCTTGAGTTTTAGGGCTTGAATTTAAGATAATGGTATTTGAATCATCGCTATGAAAAGAAATAGACATAGGCTTAAACACGGTTTTAAGAGCTAACTTTAAATTAGTATGAGAAAACCCACCAGTAAATCTTTTACTAGTATCTATTTTAGATTTATCAAAAACAACTTTATATTGGTTTTCGAGAGCTATGATTACTTGAGATAAAGGTGTGTTTTTAAATGTGCTTTCACCCTTTAACCAATCGGGTCTTAATTGTGAAAAAGCCCATTCTTCTTTTGAATTGTCTACAAACCTTACAGCTTTTCCTTTGGTTAAAATTGTTTCTATTGAAGTGTCAATATTCACAACTCTAACTTTTCCTTCATGACATTGTATTTCAAAATAATCATGACGAGATACAACATTAAACTCTGTACCTAATACTTCAATTTCTCCTTCATCTGTGATTACACGAAATTTTTCTCCTTTTTCTACATCAAAAAAGGCTTCTCCGTTTAATGCAACAACTCTATTTGAATCCCAATTAAATTTATTGAAATGTAACTCCGAATTCGAATTAAGTTTTACTTTAGATTGGTCTGGCAACGAAATTGTTAATTGCTCACTAAATTGGGTTTCAAAATTAGATTGTAAGTTCATTGCATAAAAAATTCCTAATGCAATAATAATTGAAGCGGCGACTCCATAAGCCCAATTTGGGACTAGTTTCACAACTGTGTGGTTGGTTTTCTGGTTTTTAGTAGATTTTTCTGTTTGTATTTTATGAAATAGACTTGAGGCATCAAAGACTGGGGCATCCAGTTTTTGCGAGGTTTCGTTTATTTTATTAAAAACAGCATAATCATCAGACTTTTCAAACGCTTGTTGCTCTTCTGGTGACAAATCACCAGAAACCCAACGTGCTAAAAAGTTGTCTTTTAAGTATTGTTTATACATCTTTAATATATTCTTTCATAAATAAAACAAGTTTAATCCTATTTACCCTACTTTATACATTACCTATTTGTTCTCGCATACTAATTAATGCTTGACTCATACGCTTTTCTACAGCTTTAACAGAGATATCTAATATTTCTGAAATTTCTGAATATTTCTTTTTATCTATCCTACTCAGAAGGAAAACTTCTCTCTGTTTTTCTGGTAAATCTGCTATTACTCTTTTTAGTTTTGCCATAAATTCTTTTTCTTCAAGCAAAAATTCTGGCGATTCATTTGTCCGATCACTAGGCAAGTGTAGCTGATGCTTTAAAACTATTTTTTTGTGAGCAACTTCGTTTAAAAAGTGATTTCTCGCAACAGTGTAAAGAAAAGATTTTGCTTTTTCAAAAATTACTTTAGAACAATTATCCCATAGTTTAATAAAGGCTTCTTGAGTTATATCTTCTGCTTGCTGAATATCACCACACTTATAATATATAAAATTACGTATAGACGTTGAATGCTCTTTAAAGAGGTGTTTGTATGTTTCGTTTTCGCAAACAGATTTAGTTTCTAAACTCATTATAAAATAATGTAGGAATTTACATGTTTGTCAAAAATAAATAAAATTTTAAAAAAAAAGTAGGGTATTCTATTTTATAACTGTTTTACTAATAACTTGAATAATTTGATTAATTTTTTAAGTTAATTGTTAAACAAAAGATATTACACTTATTTAAGTGTTACGCCCTAAAAAATATCTTTTTGTTTAACAATAACCCCAAAACCCCATTTCTTGATTATAACCTACACTTTATATTAGGAGCAATTTCTATTTAAATTTAAATAGAAATTGTAATCCTAATAAAAACAGAAAAACATTTACATTAAAGCAAGTTCCCCAACTTTAAGTCTTTAGTGTATATAAAAATAACATGTCTATTTAGACACCTACTATAAAAAAAGAATAGAAGACGAGAGAGGCCTTTTATGATTTTCCTCCGCGAGTTTAGTTACTTACGGAGGTTTTTATTTTAAAGAAGTTTGATTCTTTGGCCTTAAATTATACGGTCCATTCCTAAATAGTTTTGATTTTATAGCCTTTTATCTTAAATATTTAAAATAAAATAAACTTGAAAAACTATCTCGTTTCATTGTTAAACAAAAAAGCACCAGATTAAACCTGATGCTTATAAATAATAATATTTCTTCCTTACTTTATTCCTTTTTATACTCAGCGTTTAAAGCGTCTAATAGTATTTGGGTAAGATCACTATCCTCTACGCCAAACATGACACTTCCAGCCTCATTACTTCCTAAAATAAAATTATATCCATTTGTTTTTCCATATCTATTTACGAAACCTTTAACTTTCTTCACTAATGAATCATTTGTGGTTTGACTTTCTTGTGTTATTTGTTGTTGCTCAAACTGAACTCTTTGAGAAAGCACTTGTTCTTTTTGTTGAAGTTCTTGAGATAATTTCTGCAAATTTTCTTGAGACATTTTTCGCGCCTGAATTTCTGCTTCATTAATTTCTAATTGAAAGGCTTGCCTTAAACTATCTGTTCTTTTTTGAAAAGCCGCTATTTTAGTTTGAAGTCTAGCCTCTAAATCTACTTTTTCCTGATACTCATTTATTAATTTTACGTTATCTACATATCCGATTTTTTGTTGCTCACATGACGTAAATAAAACAACCGTTAATATAATTGCAAAAAAATTCTTCATTTTAATTCATTTTTAGTTTTTGCAAATGTAAAAAAGAAGATGATTAATTATTCATAAATTATTGTGTATAGCTAAAAATTATTATTTACCCAAATGGAATAAATTTAAACTATTACAAAAGGCGCGAATTAAGCCTGTTTAAGCGGTTTTATGGTTTTTATGATGGTATTCTGTTCTGAGTTAAATAAGTTAAGTTAGATGCTGTCTTAATTGTTTTTAATAAGATAAATGAGTGAAGAATATTCTTTTGTCTTAATTGCTTTAAAATTTGAAAGAAGACCAATATAGAAAGCTTTAAATAGATTCATCCTGCCTGATTTATATTTTTCTGAAAGTAAACAGACATAAAACGCGTCAAATTTCATGGGAATTGTTTTTAATACATACATCTTTTTTTGTAAAAAGAGCTTGTCTATTGATTTTTTTGAAAAATGCCAAAGATGTCTTGGCACATCATATGCTGCCCAAAACTCATTATAATATTTAGCATCAAAACTTTTGTAATTAGGAACCGCTATAATCAAGGTTCCGTTTTCTTTAAGTAGTTTATTAAAAATAACAACATGTTCTTCCAAATCAGATATATGCTCTAACACATGCCAAAGCGTAATGACATCAAAAGTGTTTTCTTTTAATTGCGACAAATGGTTCGATTCAAAAATTTTGTTACCCGCCTTTTTATTAGCAATATTCCTTGCATCATTATTTGGTTCGATTCCTGTAATACGCCATTTATTTTCTTTTGCTATTGCTAAAAAATCTCCTGTTCCGCAACCGATATCTAGAAGATTTTTCCCATTAGACGGAAGAGAATTTATCAATTTCAGTTTCTTTTTTAATGAAACATTTTTAGCGATTTGATATGACTTTTCAAATAAGTTGCGTTTTGAGTCGGTGTGAGAAATATAATTTTTACTCTTGTAATAATCTGCAAGTTTTTCTTCTGTTGGCTTTGGTGAAGTTTCCAACATATCTAATGATTCGTTATATAACAATTCGAATACATCTCCAGATATAGAATAATCCTTTGTCTTTAAATATACTTTCTTATTTGTCATAGATTATGAATGTTCCACGTGAAACGTTGAGTAATTATCTTCCCATGTAAACCAGCAATACAGATATATCGTTAGGAGAAACCCCACTAATTCTTGATGCCTGTGAAATGCTTGTTGGTTGAATTTTTTTAAGCTTTTCTCTAGCCTCGAAACTCATAGACTTAATTTTAGAATAATCGAAATCTTGTGGGATTTTAAGGTTTTCAAGCCTATTTAATTTATCCGCATTATTCTTTTCTTTCTCTATATACCCCGAATATTTTATCTGTATTTCTGTTTGTTCAACAATCTCTCTATCTAAATTTTCTTTCGTTAAGTATGCTTCAACTGATTTGATTTTTCGCATATCATTTATTGTAATATTCGGTCTAGCATACACTTTAAACATTTTGTCTTGTTGCTTAACCGCCGCAGATTTCTTTACTTCTAAAATAGGGTTTATTTCTTCTGGCTTAACACTTGTTTCTTTGAAAAATTGAACAAACCGCTCTGCCTTTTCTTGTTTTTCTTCCATTCTTTTAAGTCTAGCTTTACTAGCTAATCCGAGTTTATGTCCCTTGGGTGTAAGCCTAACATCAGCATTGTCCTGCCTTAAAAGAGTTCTATATTCAGCTCTTGAGGTGAACATTCTATAAGGCTCTTCCGTGCCTTTGGTAATTAAATCGTCAATCAAAACACCTATATAAGCTTCATTTCTTTTTAATATAAAAGCATCTTCCTCCTTTACCTTTAAACTCGCATTAATTCCTGCCATTAACCCTTGTGATGCTGCTTCCTCATAACCAGTTGTTCCATTTATCTGGCCGGCAAAATACAGCCCTTCAATTATTTTAGTTTCTAGCGTGTGCTTTAACTGTGTTGGTGGAAAATAGTCATATTCTATAGCGTATCCCGGTCTAAAGAGCTTTACATTTTCAAAACCAAAAACAGACCGAAGCGCTTTAAATTGAACATCCTCAGGCAAGGATGTGGAAAATCCATTTACATAAACCTCAACAGTATTCCAGCCTTCTGGTTCAACAAAAAGTTGATGCCTGTCTTTATCGGCGAAACGATTAATTTTATCTTCAATCGACGGACAATAACGTGGCCCAGTGCTTTTAATTCGACCATTAAACATTGGTGACCTATCGAAACCTTCGCGTAGCAACTCATGAACCTCTGTGCTTGTATAGGTCATATGACAATTACGTTGATTGGTTAGTGGTTTAGTTAGATCAGAATAAGAAAATTTTTCTGGAATTAGATCTCCTGGTTGAACTATCATTTTAGAATAATCTAAAGATCTACCATCAACTCGTGGTGGAGTCCCAGTTTTCATTCTTCCAGAATCAAAACCTAAATCAATTAGCTGTTCGGTTATTCCAGTTGCGGCTCTCTCTCCGGCTCTACCGCCTCCAAAGTTTTTATCTCCAATGTGAATTAATCCGTTTAAAAATGTCCCATTTGTCAGAATAACTGTCTTTGCCATTACCTTAATGCCTAGAGATGTCTTTACGCCGACAACTTTATTATCTTTAATAATTAAGCCAGACACCATCTCCTGATAAAAATCTAGATTCGGTGTTTTCTCCAACATGAGTCTCCAGTCTTCTGCAAAGCGCATTCTATCACTTTGTACTCTCGGACTCCACATTGCGGGCCCTTTGGATTTATTAAGCATTTTAAACTGAATTGCAGAAGTATCGCTAACAATACCACTATAGCCTCCAAGCGCATCTATTTCGCGAACAATTTGTCCTTTAGCAATTCCTCCCATAGCCGGGTTGCAAGACATTTGTGCAATATTTTGTAAATTCATGGTAATGAGCAGGGTTTTGCTGCCTGTGTTAGCGGCAGCGGCGGCGGCTTCACTACCTGCATGGCCTGCGCCAACTACGATTACGTCATATGTATCCTGAAATAAACTCATGATTGTTCCACGTGAAACAGTTTAATTTTTTATTTAGAGACTGCAAATATAAGTGATTCTATGTAACAGAAGGGATGTGTAATAGGTAGAGGTCTTCTTTAGCCCGCATAGTTCTTTTATCTTCTTCTGTTTTGTCCTTATAACCACAGTAGTGTAAAACTCCGTGCACTAACACACGGTGTAATTCAGAAGAAAAAGGCACACTAAATATTTGAGCGTTTTCTCTTACTCTTTCTATAGAAATAAAAACATCGCCGTGTATTATTTTTCCTACAGAATAATCGAAGCTAATAATATCTGTCAATGTATCGTGAGAAAGAAATTCAACATTCAGCTTATGAAGGTACGCATCGTCACAAAAAACATAATTAATATCTCCTTCTTTGAATTTTTCAGACAAGATAACATTAGAAATCCACTCTCCTATTGCGGCCTGATTATTCAATATAAATTGATTTTCTGAATTAAAGTGAATCATTTTCTGTGTTAAAATATTCTTTTACCTTCTTTCTATATGTCTGACGCAAAGGTAGTGCCTGTCTATTTAATATTTCGGTTGTATTGAAATATTGTCTTGCGGTAGGGATTTTGTTATTTGATGTATTATTAAACTGGTCTTGGTTGGATTCTGATTTACGCTTATAATCCTGTCCTTGTTGGAATGTGGCATTATCCAATTTTAATAATTGGTGTTGAAGCTCCATCATTTTTTGAAGTGTTTGATTGTTAAACCCTTTGTTTAAAAGCTCTAGCTCTACCTCTTCCATTTTGTTTAAAAGGTTATCTCCTGAACGACCCATCCCTTCTTTAGCCAATCTATCTTGTAGTGCTTGCTTTATTTGTTGTTGTTTTTTATAAATTTCATATAACTCGCCGTTTGCCCCTTCACCTTCGCTTAGATTGTTTCCTCTTATTCCTTCTTTACCTTCGCCTTCTTGATTACCCTTTTTCCCTTTCTCTCCTTCCATTCCGTCTTTACCCTCCTTGCCTTTTTCCTTTTTTCCTTTATCACTTTTTTTTAACCCTTCTTTCATTTGTTCGTTAAGTGCCTCTTGACTCATTATAATGTCTGGTAGTTGCATATCCCCTTGGCCTTGTCCAGCAGAAGGGTTCATCTGTTCTTGTAAACCGTCTAAAACATTGCTTAAAAAGTCAGCAAGGTTATTTGCCGCTGTAATTGCGTATTGCTGGTTTGAAACTCCTTCATATAGCTTATTTTCTGCAAGAAGCTCTAATGATTTATCAATGTTATAAAAAGCTTCAATTATCTCTTTATTTACTCTTTCTGACAGCTTCGGTTGTCTTAATGAAAGTGCAAATAAGCTATCGTCAATATGTTCAAAATGCTCCCGTAAGTTACTTTGTTTACGCAAATACGATGGGTATTTACTGTGATTAATTTCTATGCTCTTAAACTGTTTCATTAAATCCTCTTGATCAAAAGAAAAAACAACTAAATTATCTAAAACCTGTCTTAACATCTCGGTGTCTTCATTTAATTGGTCTCCTCCGGATGCTTGCATTGATTTTTCCATTTTTTGAGCCATTTGCTTCATTTTTTCCGAAGCCCGTTTCTGGTTTTGCTTCGCCTTCTCCTGGTTTTTTTGTTTTTCTTGTTCATCGCCCGAATCCTCCATGTTTTCTAATTCTTCAAAAGCGTTCTTTTGCATTTCGTTAACGTCTTTTTCGTCCTTAGGGTTATGAGGGATATCTATTGGTTTTCTTAATTCGTTATTTTCTTTTTGAAGCTTCTCCATTTCAGATTGAAACTCTTTAAACTTATTGTTTAACGCTTCTTGCTTCTCTTTTGTGTTGTTTTCGTTAGACTCTTCAGATAGGTTTTTTTGTTCTTCTGATTGATCCTCCAATTCCTCTTGCAGCTTTTCTAGTTTTTTACCAACATAGTATCTTTTGGTAAGTTCAAGAAGTTGTTTTAGGCTTCTTTTTTTGTTTTTATTTTGCTTTGCTAACTGCTCCAGTTTTTCTGTAAGCTCCTCTTTATTGATTTTCTCTTGTAATTCTTCTAATTCCTTCAGGATTTTTTCGTCTTTTTCTAATTGTTCTTCATTTTCTTTTAAACGCTCTTTCAAATCTTCCTTAAATGAATCCTCTTTGTCATTTTCTTTTTGAAAATCTTCCAAATTATCCTTTAAGCGCTTATTAAAATCTTTCATCATTTGCTCCTGATCCTTTTGACGTTTTATAAAGGTTTCAAGTTTCTTCTTGTCATTAAAGTTAAGCGCTTGTTTTTCTTTTTGAGTTTTAGAAAACTCATCAAGCCGTTTGTCTTGTTCTTCAACTTTTTTTAATGATTTGTTTAAATCACTAATTGTTTCGCTCTGTTCTTTTAGTTTGTTTTTGTCTTCTTCTTCTTTGGTTAACTTCCGGTATGTGAACAATTTACTTTTTACGTTTTTATTGCCATTAATTGCGTCATTATCAAATAGTTGAAAATACAATTGGTATGAAACACCCTCTTCCAGTTTCTGATTATTTGGAAAAACACTCAAAACCTCATCTAGGTTTGATTTGTTTATGGGTATGTTCTCGGTCTTTTTATTGTTTGGATCATTTATTGGATAATACACCAACTGCAACTTACTTAATCCATAATCATCGCTTACTTGGCCATAGAAATATAGTGTCTGATGATCTAAAGAGTCAATTTCTGATTTAATTTTAAGTTCTGGATATTCATCTTTAATTACGGTGATATTAAAATTTAAATTTTCATAATCCCTGAGTTTGTCATTGCTTATGCTTATACTATAATCTAAATTGTTATAAACCCGTTTTGAGGCATTGAATTTATTTGGTTCTTCTTCTATAAAACCAAGCGTGTCATGCGAGTAAAGTTTTACTATACTTGTTGCTTTTGTGTTTAGCTTCCATCCAATTTTTGTTCCTTGAGGAACCATTGCATCTCCAGTGTTAATAAATGTTTCGTCCTGTTTCAAGGTATAATTAGGGTACTCTAAAGCCATTTGAAAGTCCAATAAAGCTGGTGCTTCAATTACTTCAAGAACATACCGTTTAGAAAAAACACTATTCGCAGAAAAATGAAATGAAACATCTTGTTTGGGATGAGTAAACACATACTCAAATTCATTCGGGGATTTTTGTTGCAAGAAATAAAATTCATTATTAAAAACAATCTTCGGGTTCTCTGGAGTGATGTCACCAACAGTTTTTATAATAATCTTAAAGTCTTTGCTTTCGGTTGTTTGCAAATTGTCGTTTAATACATAAAACTGAAAAGGAGCTGGTGGTTTATAAGCTGTTTGATAGTGCACAACTCGCTTATAACTATCACTAAACCATGTTTTACCGGCAAAAGAAAAAGAAATTAATAACACAGCAACCGGTATTGCCGCGTACTTTAAATATTTAAGATTATTATTAAAATTAATTGCGAGCTTAAAAGGAATGGGGTTAAGTTGAGCGGATTTTTGCTCGATGCTTGCCAATAACAGCTCTGTGTGTTTGGTGTTTTCCTTAAGCTGTAATAGATTGAGAAGCCTGTCGTTTACTTCTGGAAAATGGTTGCCAATAATTATGGATGCGTCTTTATTATTAATTCCCTTTTGAACTCTTAATAACTTAATAAACGGTTTAATAATTAGCTTAAAAAGAAGAGTCATTTCAACGATAATAAAAAGCCAAAATAAAATGGTTCTTCCTATTGGGCTTAACCATAAAAAGTACTCTATAAGGAGTGTTATAATTAAATACAATAAACCAACAGCAAAAAACAAGATAACCCCTTTGATAAGTTCGTTAATATAATAACGCCTTGTAAAGTGTTCAAGCTTTTTTAAAATAGCATCAAAATTTTTCAAATCTATTTTTTTGTATAGTTTTTAACTTACTAATTTACAATTTTATTTTAACCCATAAATCACTAAATTTGAAAACATTTTGTTAAAATGTAACACACAATAACCATGGCTATTAACGACTTAAAATATCTAGCAGCTCTAACCATTCCTATAACCGCTGCCATCGGTATCATTATTCAGGGTCCTTGGAGTTATTTTACTCCCATTTATGCTTTTGTTGTAATCCCCATTCTCGAGATACTAATTCCACAACAAAATATAAAATTCACGAATGAAGAATTAGGTATAAAACCTATTCAAAGAATTTTTGATTGGATGCTTTATTTAAATATTCCAATAGTATACGGATTACTTATTTTTAACCTAACGACAATAACTTCATCACATTTAATGACGTATGAAGTCATTGGCTTGGTCTTATCAATGGGTGTGGTTTTAAGTGTTAATGGTATTAATGTAGCCCATGAGCTAGGACACAGGCAATCGACTAATGAGCGCTTTTTAGGTAAATTTTTGTTATTGCCGGCGCTATATATGCATTTTTATATTGAGCATAATTTTGGACACCATCTACATGTTGCAACTAAAGAAGATCCTGCAACAGCCAAATACAATCAGTCTATATATTCTTTTTGGTTTACTTCCGTTTTTAAACAATATATAAATGCTTGGCGAATCCAAATAAAGCTTCTAAAAAATCAAGGAAATGGGTTTGTAAATATTAAAAACGACATGTTTTGGTTTCTAATTATTCAGGCATTATTCTTGTTTTCTATACATTCTTTTTACGGGAAGATTGGTTTATTTGTTGCAATCATTAGTGCCATTGTGGGGTTTTTACTTTTAGAAACAGTGAATTATATAGAACATTACGGCTTATTGCGTTTAAAAACACCTTCTGGTCGGTATGAACGGGTAAGAGAGATTCACTCTTGGAATTCCAACCATGTTATAGGAAGAATTGTTTTATACGAGCTCACCAGACATAGCGATCATCATTTCAAGTCGTCAAAAAAATATCAAGTACTCGAATGTCATGAGAATAGTCCACAGATGCCTTTCGGTTATCCTACATCTGTTGTTTTGTCTTTAGTCCCTCCTTTATGGTTTAAGATTATGAATAAGCATATTCCAAAAGAAATGATTAATGCCAAAGTGTAGCATTTAATAATTATCGTTTTATCTTTGCTAAAAATCATAAAATGAGCAAAAACATTCGTGTTCGCTTTGCGCCAAGCCCAACGGGTCCTTTACATATTGGTGGACTTCGTACCGCTTTATTTAATTATTTATTCGCCAAAAAACATGGCGGGGTCTTTATTTTACGCATTGAAGACACAGACCAAAAACGATATGTTGATGGTGCTGAAAAATATATAACCGAATCTCTTAATTGGTGTGGAATATCTTTCGATGAAGGACCAAGCACTAATGAAAAATTTGGCCCATATAGGCAAAGCGAACGTAAATATTTATATAAAGAATATGCCGATAAGCTTATTAATGAAGGAAAGGCTTATTATGCCTTTGATACACCTGAAGAATTAAACTTTCATAGAAAAGACCACGAAGCAAAGGGTAAAACGTTTATATATAATTGGCACAATCGCGAAAAAGGAAGATTGGTAAATTCTTTAGTTCTTACTGTTGAAGAAACACAAGCAAAATTAGACTCTAAAGAAGATTACGTAATTAGGTTTCTATCTCCTAATGACGAAACGCTTCATTTAACTGATATGATTCGTGGTGATATTAAAATAGACACAAATACACTTGATGATAAGGTGCTATTTAAAAGCGATGGTATGCCAACCTATCATTTAGCTAATATTGTAGACGATCATTTAATGGAAATCTCGCATGTTATTCGCGGAGAAGAATGGTTGCCTTCTTTAGCCTTGCATCAACAATTATATGATGCTTTTGGTTGGAAAGCACCAGAATTTGCACACTTGCCTTTAATATTAAAACCAACCGGAAAAGGAAAATTGAGTAAGCGCGATGGTGATAAATTAGGCTTTCCTGTTTTTCCTTTAGCATATAAAGACCACAATACTGGCGATGTTTCTCGCGGATATCGTGAAGACGGATATTTTCCTGAGGCTGTTATAAACTTTCTTGCGTTTTTGGGTTGGAATCCTGGAACCGAACAAGAAATATTTAGCCTGCAAGGCTTAATTGAAGCTTTCGATATAAACCGCGTTCATAAGGCTGGAGCGCGTTTTGATCCAGGAAAAACAAAGTGGTATAATCATCACTATATGCAACAACAGTCTAATGATGAGTTAGCACAAGGTTTTAAAAGCGCTTATACCGAACTAAATGATATAGACGATACGTATATTTCTAAAGTCATTAGTCTAATCAAAGAACGAGCAACTTTTGGTTCGGATTTTTGGGGGTTAAGTTTTTTCTTTTTTAAAACCCCAACCGATTTAAATGAAAAGGCGGTAAAAAAAGCTTGGAAGGAAGGTTCGGAAGACATCATGGGCGAGTTGGTTTCTGTTCTAAACCCTATAACTGATTTTTCTGTAGAAAACCTTCAAAAGGAGATTAAGGGCTGGATAAATTCAAAAGAAATAGGTTTTGGTAAAGTTATGCAACCACTAAGATTGGCTTTGGTTGGTGATTTAAAAGGTCCCGATTTATTTGAAATCATGAGTATGATCGGTAAAGCAGAAACAACAAACCGTATTGAAAACCTAATGAACACTTTGGGTTAAAAATTGAATAATGCGGTAAAAGCTAACATGGATTGGTTTCCTTTAAATTTATTGTCTGCTGATCCAGAAGTATCATAGTCCTTGTCGTTAAGCTTATTCAATATATTCGTAAAACCATAAATATATTGAGCCTTAAGCTTAAATTGCTTTAGACCTGCAGATGCGCCAATAGCTCCATTAAAGTGAAATTGAGAAATATTTGTAATATTCTTCGCTGTTAAAAAACTATAGTTTTCAATTATATAATTTTCTTGGGATTTATCTTCAAGCTCCAACTTTCCATTGTACTGAATCATTGGTCCGAGGTCAATAGTGAAATGGTTTTCAATAACTTTTACATGCATCAATAACGCAACTTGGGCAGCAAACAGTTTGTATTCAATATTTTGCGAAGCCCCTAAACTTGAAGCTCTACCCGCTATTTCAAGATGGTTTTCAGAAAGTTGCATGCCAAAGCTAATGTTGTGCCATCTGTGCGGTATATCAACCGTGGCATTCATTCCGCCAATAAAACCATTGCCTTTGGTTGTAATAAAATTATCGGTCTGGATATCATATTGGGTAATTCCTCCCATGATTCCAAACCCATTAGAAATCCTATATGTTCCGTGTTGTGCGAAAATAGGTGTAACAAAACACATGGTAAGTGCTACTAATAAAATACAGGGTTTTTGTTGCATAATAAAGTCTGATAAGCAATCAAATATAGCATAAATTTTGTATCTTAATTATTTAAGTAACCATTTAAAAAAACAACTATGAACTTCTTTTTTATCCCATTTATCTTTTTTGGCTTAATTATTCTTATTTCGTCATTCTTTATAGTAAAACAACAAACGGCCGTAGTCGTTGAGCGCTTTGGTAAGTTTCAAAGTATTCGGCATTCTGGTTTACAGTTAAAAATTCCTTTAGTAGATCGTATTTCTGGGCGTTTAAGCTTAAAAATTCAGCAGCTAGATGTTATTATAGAAACCAAAACTTTGGACGATGTATTTGTTCGTCTTAAAGTTTCCGTTCAATACAAAGTAATAAGGGATAAAGTTTATGACGCTTTCTATAAATTAGATTATCCACATGATCAAATTACATCTTATGTTTTTGATGTGGTTCGTGCAGAAGTCCCAAAAATGAAATTAGACGATGTTTTTGTTAAAAAAGATGATATTGCCCTAGCTGTAAAAGCTGAATTAAATGAGGCGATGTCAGGCTACGGATTTGATATTATTAAAACACTAGTAACTGACATTGATCCTGACGCGCAAGTAAAAGAGGCAATGAATAGAATTAATGCTTCAGAGCGAGAGAAAATTGCAGCTCAATTTGAAGGGGATGCTCAACGTATTCTAATTGTTGAAAGAGCTAAAGCAGAAGCAGAAAGCAAACGTTTACAGGGTCAGGGAATTGCTGACCAGCGTCGTGAGATTGCTCGTGGATTAGAAGAATCTGTTGAGGTGTTAAATAAGGTTGGAATAAACTCTCAAGAGGCTTCGGCTTTAATTGTTGTAACACAGCATTACGACACGCTTCAGTCTATTGGTGGTGAAACAAATAGTAATTTAATTTTGCTGCCCAATTCTCCACAAGCCGGTAGTACTATGCTTAACGATATGGTGGCGAGTTTTACTGCTAGCAACCAAATAGGTGAGGCTATGAAAAACTCTAATAAAAAGCAAGAATAGTATAATTACTATATTATTTAGAAAAGGTTTAAAGTTTTATTTAAGCCTTTTCTATTTAAAAGGATGTCTTTCTTCCCATTTTCTAATTGGATTCATATATTTTACAATGAGTTTTAAAACAGTATTCGCAATTAAGTTATTTGTGTGTTTTAAATATATGTGCATTGTGTGAGGTTTTGCGCCAATAGAACTTTTTATTTCCATTGCTGTACGTGCATATACAACTGTTTCAAAATTATTTTCAATCGCGAATTTAGCCATGTCATAAAGCATGTTTAAATACATTTGTAGTTCTCTTTGATGTTTAGGATTGTAGCCAAGAAAGTACGTTTCTAATGTTTTGTTATTTAAAATTAAGGAATAGAAGCCAATCAATTTGTTGTCTTTAAAATATCCGTAAACCTTAAAATTATCCTCTAGATGTGCTTTTAGGCTTAAAAAATGGTTATTAGAAAGTATGAAAGTATTTATTCCGGCATTGTCTGATACGTTTTTATATAAGCTAAATATTTCTTCATTTAATTTAAGTATTTCTTCTGCGTTTAATTCTCTTTTTTCTATTGAAAAACCTTTTTTAATTGCTGTTTTATAGCGCCTTCGGTATTTTTTATTTAGATCTAAAATGTAGTCGTTAATTGATTCCCAATTAGGGTTAACTGAAAATATCATGTTTGGTTGTACTTGAACCTTATATAATTTATTTAATTTAAAAAAAATGGTGCTATTGTGGATTTCATCATCATTAAAATAATCCTTAAAGGCAATAATTCTAATCTTCTTATTAAACTCTTTATTTATTAGCATTGATAATTGACCTATGCCTTTATTGAGTGCCTGTAAGTATTCCTGTTGAGAAATGTTTTTAGGGTTGAAGTAAATTCCGTGCTGTCCTGTATGCATTAAATTGCCAACAACTAACGCGTTTCCTTTAACAATACCAGAAATAATGTCTTTAGCGAATTGTTTAATACAATAGGGCGATTTTTGTCTAAAAACATCATCTATATACATCTCTACGCGCTGTATAATAGCTATTCCAACTAATATTTCAGATTTGAAAACACCTAAATAATATGCTGAAATATTTTTAGGGTATGACTCTTCTAGGCTCTTCAAAAAATCTTTTTTTAATAATTGATCTTCTGTTGGCAAAGAATTCCATGAATCTGGAAGTTCTGAAATAGTGCTATATATTTTAAAATCTATCAACGGTAAAATAAAAAAGACCAAACATTCCTGTTTAGTCTTTTATTAATATTATTTATTAAAATTATTTCCATCCACAAATTATTGCTCCCATAACACCAAGTGTTACAATCCAATATCCGCTATTAATAAAAATATATTTAGCGCTTTTTCTCTCAAATAAGGCATTCGTGCCTATAATTGGTAGCGCAATAAAAACGCCTGTTAAAACACCGTGTAAGGCACCGTGTTTAAATGTTCTAAAAGCACCCGAATAATCAGCCATTAAGGCCGTATATGAAGGTTCGGCAATACTTGGGTCTCCTCCCATTAAACTAAAAGCACCCATTTGATGGATAACAATTCCAGGTAATGCCGTAGCTAACAAAAAGGCAAATAATAAGGCAAGGCCAAATATCTTTAACATATTGCCCCCTTTAACCTGTTCGTCTGTCATGCCTGCTGCTTTCATCCAAGCATTTCCAAAAACTTTTGGATTATACCAAATAAAACCGACAATCAATGCCGATGCTGCTGCGGCTAGCATCGCAATAGGATTTAAAAATTCCATAATTAATGATTTTAAAGTTAGTGTGTTAAATGTAGTGAAAATAAAAACGTGTTTTAATTTTTTAACTATTCCCTTTATTTCGCCTCGTTCGATAAAACACTGTTTGGGTCTTCTTTAGCTTTCAATATAAACGCTTCAATTTCTGCGTTTCTCGATAAGCCTTTATCTAGTAAAACATTAAGCGTTATTAACGTAGCCACACGAGTACCAATTTTTTTGACCGCTGTATTGAACAAAGGTTGAAGTTCGTCGTAACTTACGTTAACGGCTAATTCTTGAATTTCTGTCTTAATTTTATTCTGCTTTTCTTCGGAGTATTTCGTGTATTTTTTTCCCAATTGTTGAATTACACTAATGGCTTTTCGTTGAGTTTGAGATTGTTTGTTTTGAGGTTGTTGATTATTACTTGTCTTTGGTTTTTGTTTCACCCAAGAGTCTCGTAATCCAACTGTTTTATTAAACACCAACCTTTCTGATGTTGAATCATTATCTACATTAAAGTAGCCCAAACGTTGAAACTGAAACCTGTCTCCTATTTCTACTTCTTTTAAACTCGGTTCCAAAAATGCTTCAATTGTATTTAAAGAGTTTGGATTTACATACTCCATAAAGTCCTTGTCTTGATGACTATCTGGCCCTTCGTTAGAAAACAATCTATCGTATTCTCTTATCTCTGCTTTTATAGCGTGCTTAATAGAAACCCAATGTAACGTGCCTTTAACTTTTATTGATTTATCTTTAGAATATGTACAATGTATTTCTATAATGTTTCCTTTATTATCTTTTACAGTGCTTTCGCCTTTTATAATGTAAGCATTCTTTAAACGTACTTGTTTTCCTAAAGTTAATCTATAATATTTCGAACTTGCCTCTTCTTTAAAATCTGCTTTTTCTATATATAATTCACGAGAAAAAGGGACCTTTCTATATCCAGCAGAATCGTCTTCTTGATTATTTTCTGCTTCAAACCATTCTTCTTTATCTTCTGGGTAATTAGTGATTACAATTTTAACAGGATCTAAAACCGCCATAACACGTGGTGCTGTTTTATTTAAATCTTCTCGAATACAAAACTCTAAAAGCGAAACATCTATCACATTTTCTCTTTTAGCAACACCTACCGTTTCAATAAATTTTTTAATTGCATTTGGTGTATAGCCTCTGCGTCTTAATCCTGAAATTGTTGGCATTCGTGGGTCGTCCCAACCTGAAACAGCGCCATCTTCAACCAGTCTCAATAATTTGCGCTTACTCATTATTGTGTAGCTTAGATTTAATCGCGCAAACTCTCGTTGTTTTGGAATTAACGGCAAATCATTTGAGCTATAATGGTAAACATGCCCTTTAAACCAATCATATAATTTTCTATGAGGCTTAAACTCCAAAGAACATAATGAATGGGAAACCTGTTCTATATAATCACTCTCTCCATGAGTCCAATCGTACATTGGATAAATGCACCAATCACTTCCTGTTCTATGGTGATTGGCATGTAAAATACGATACATAATTGGATCACGCATTAACATATTTGGATCTTCCATGTCGATTTTTGCGCGAAGAATATGTGTTCCAGATTCGAATTCTCCGTTTTTCATTCTTGCAAATAAATCTAGATTTTCTTCAACTTTTCTATTACGAAAAGGACTATTAACTCCTGCTTGAGTAGGCGTTCCTTTTTGGATAGCCAAATCTTCACTAGATTGTGAGTCGACATAAGCCTTGCTGTCCTTAATCATTTTAACTGCCCAATCATATAATTGTTGAAAATAATCTGAAGAAAACAATTCGTTATCCCATTTATATCCTAACCAAGAAATATCTTTCTTTATCGCATCTACATATTCTTGCTCTTCTTTTGCTGGATTTGTGTCGTCAAAGCGAAGGTTTACTGGCGCATTATATTTTTCACCTAAACCAAAACTTATACCAATGGCTTTTGTGTGCCCAATATGTAAATAACCGTTTGGTTCTGGTGGAAAACGAAAACGCAGGTCGTTTTTAGACATCCCGTTTGCAAGGTCATCTTCTATAATGTGCTCAATAAAATTGAGTGATTTTGTTTCTTCAGACATAACTATGTTTCATTCAAGATGAGATGCACAAAATTAGGTAATTTTAAGCTAACTTTTTTGTTAAAGCTTGTTATTAAATGTAACATCCCGTTCATATTTTACACATATAAATAAACCTAAATCATGGAGCATAAAAACTATCAATGTCCAAAATGTGATAACAGATCATATACCGTTGGACAAATGCGCGCAACTGGCGGAACCCTATCTAAAATATTTGATGTTCAAACCGAGAAGTTCACTTCGGTAACCTGTAACCGCTGTACTCATACTGAATTTTACAAGACCAAGACAAGTGGTATTAGTAATGTATTTGATTTCTTTACGAATTAATATTTCTGTATAACTTATTGAAGCACGAAATTTTAATAATTCGCATAAAATAACGTTTTGGAATAGTATTTTTGTTTTATGGGAATTATTAAAATAGAAAATATTCGTGTTTTTGCTTATCATGGCTGTCTTGTTGAGGAAAAGAAAATTGGAAGTGATTATCGTGTCGATTTACAGGTTCAGGCCAATTTAAAAACCTCATCAAATACAGATATGCTGTGTGATACAGTTGACTATGTATTTCTTAATAAAATCGTTAAAGAAGAAATGCAGCAATCTTCTCATTTGCTTGAAACGGTTGCTAAACGTATATTAAACCGTATTATGAATGAAGATAATTTGGTTAATAAATCGACAGTTTGGATTAGTAAATTAAACCCTCCAATTGGTGGTGATGTGGAGAAGGTTACAATTAAAATGACAGAAAAGCGCAAAAATTAAGGTGTAACCTTGGTTAAACCTTAAAAAATTTTACATTTGCACAGATTCTCGATTTTCGAGAATGACAATTTAAAATATACATTAAAATTAAAATTTACTGTGTATGTGTTTAATTGGCGTCTTGGCCGAGTGGCTAGGCAGAGCTCTGCAAAAGCTCGTACAGCGGTTCGAATCCGCTAGACGCCTCAAAAACTTCCAGATTTATTCTGGGAGTTTTTTATTTATTGGGGTTAATTTTTCAATCTTATCTTTTATTAGTTCCTTTTCATTTGGGAAAAACCCTTGAACTAATAATAACACTCCAAAACCCAAAATAACCAAAGCCACAATTTTTTTTGTTTTAAAAATAAGTCTTGGTGTTAATTTACTTTTTAATGTTTTTGCTACTACTATTTTAATGAGGTCTACAATAAAATAAACCGCTAGAATAGTAAATAAAAAAACATAAAGCCCATCTGCTCCACTTGTCAAAGAATTGCCTATTAAAATAAAACCCAACCAGCCAAGGAGCACGCCAATATTAATAAAGTTTAATAAAAACCCTTTTAAGAAAAGTTTCCCATAGTTTTTTTGAATCTCTACTTTATGATATTCTTTAGCAATAGAGCGAAAAGATTTTGAAGTTTTTAAAAATGAAATAAGCCCATAAACAACCAATAATACACCTCCAAAAATTAAAAAGCTCGGTTCGTCTTTTACTTTTTCTACAAGTTTGTTTGTACTATAAAAAGCTATTAAAATAAATACAATGTCTGCAAGTATAACACCTAAATCAAAAATTAAAGCGCTTTTAAATCCTTTTGTTGCACTGGTCTCGAGAAGTACAAAAAATACAGGGCCAATGGTAAATGATAAAATGATACCGAAAGGAATTGCTGCTAAAATATCACTATACATAGAATTTATTTACAATAATCTAATCCATTTTTTTTATTTTCCCGCCAAAAACTTTGCTCTCATCAACGCGTTCTGGTTTTCCATAAATAAAAATTTCGCCTCCTGCTCTTACTTTAGCATTTACAAATGTTGATGCTTTTATATGGGCTTCGCCTGCGACTCTAATTGATACGTCTGTAAACTCTGTTTCTAAATGTTCTGCTTTATAAATACCTCCTGTGTAGATAGAGACGTCTTGATGTTTAGCTTTTCCGTAAGCATGAACACTAGATCCTGTAACCGAACGAATATTAGCATAAGTAACATCTATCTTAACTTTTATAAAGGCGCCTTCTTGAGCATTTAAATCTAATTCGTATTGTTTTATTTCGTCTTCAGAATGAATATATGCACCTTCATTAGCGTCAATAACATCAATATTTGTATAGTATAAATTTACCCTAGTGTCATCGCCATCATATATTTCTTCTAGTGCCATTCTAATTTTTAATTTTCCATCCTTATTTACAAATAGAACATCTTCTATGTTTTTTCCAAGAACAACTATTTTATTCTCGTCTGATTTAATAAGCTTTACTTCTATTAAATCGTAAACCTTAAGATCTGAAAACTCTCCTACTGATTTTTCAATTGTTTTCTGTGCTATTGCATTAACTGAAACTAATAATATTAATGCTAAAATGATGTTTTTCATGTTTGTTTATTTTATGTTTTCGTTTTTTCCGACTAAATTAAAGTCTAAATGCTTTCTAAGCAAATCTGTTTGCTTAACATTAACAATTACTTCGTCTCCTAGTTGATATGTGTTTTTAGTGTTTCTTCCAACAATTGCATATAAATTTTCGTCAAACTCATAATGATCGTCTTTTATATCTCGCATTCTAACCATGCCTTCACATTTATTAGAAATAATTTCGACATATATTCCCCAATCCGTGACCCCTGAAATTACTCCAACAAAATCTTCGTCTAAATGATCTTGCATAAACTTAATCTGCATGTATTTTATTGAGTCTCTTTCTGCTTTTGTTGCAAGATATTCCATATTGCTGGAGTGTTGGCATTTTTCTTCATAAATATCTTCATTAACAGATTTTCCTTCATCTAAGTAATGTTGTAGTAATCTATGTGCCATGACATCTGGATAACGCCTTATAGGAGATGTAAAGTGACTGTAGTAATCGAATGCTAATCCATAATGACCAATGTTTTTTGTTGTATAAACCGCCTTACTCATGGTGCGAATTGTAAGAGTATCTACTAAATTTTGCTCTTTCTTACCGTTTACCTCTTTTAAAAGATTATTTAAAGAAGAGGTTACAGATTTTCTATCCGCGAAGTTTAATTTGTAGCCAAAACGAGAAACTACGTTTTGTAATGCAGCAAGTTTACTATCGTCTGGTTCGTCATGTACACGATAAACAAATGTCTTTTTAGGGTTTTGTTTTCCTATAAATTCAGACACTTTACGATTTGCCAACAACATAAATTCTTCAATTAATTTATTAGCATCTTTAGATGTTTTAAAGAATACTCCTATTGGATTTGCATCTTTATCTAAATTAAACTTTACTTCTACCTTATCAAATGAAATTGCTCCAGAGCTCATTCGTTTTCTTCGCATGATTTTAGCAAGTTCGTCTAGTTTTAAAACTGCATCTGCTATTGTTTGATTGGTTTTATATTCTTTACCTGTAAGAGATACTTCTTTCGGAATTATAATTGATTTAGTTTCTATAATAGATTGTGCTTCTTCGTAAGCAAAACGAGCATCAGAATATGTTACTGTACGACCAAACCATTGGTTTTTTATTTCGGCTTTATCATTTATTTGAAACACTGCAGAAAATGTATATTTCTCTTCATGTGGTCTCAAAGAGCATGCATTATTAGAAAGTATTTCCGGAAGCATTGGTACGACACGATCTACTAGATAAACTGACGTTGCACGTTCATAAGCTTCATTGTCTAAAACAGTATTTGGTTGTAAATAATGTGAAACATCTGCAATATGAATTCCTATTTCATATAAACCATTATCTAAAACCTGAAAGGATAATGCATCATCAAAATCTTTTGCGTCTTTTGGGTCTATAGTGAAGGTTAAATCCTTACGCATATCACGACGGTTAGAAATTTCTTCTTTTGTAATAGATGTATCTATTTTGTTTGCATAATCTTCTACTTCGTGAGGAAATTCGTAAGGCAATCCATATTCGGCTAAAATAGAATGTATTTCTGTATTGTGTTCTCCTGGTTTACCAAGTACTTTTAGAATTTTCCCATAAGGAGAATCTGCTTTGTCAGGCCAATCTTCTAGTTTTACTAAAACTTTATCCCCATCTGCTGCTTTGTTAATTTTATTGATTGGTACAAAAATATCTTTATACATTTTATTGCCATCTACAACTACAAAAGCATAGTTTTTATGTATTTGAATTACACCAACATAATCGCTTTTAGATCTTTTTAAAACTTGTGTAATTTCTCCTTCAAAACGTCCTCTTCGTGGTCGTTTATAAATATAAAGTTCTACTTCGTCACCATTGAGCGCTTTATTTATATTATTAGACGCTATAAAAATATCTTCTTCAAAGTCATCGCATGTCACATAACCAGATCCTTTTGATGATACATCTAAAATTCCTGTATGATATTCAGTATTTACAACAACTCTAAATTTACCACGATCTACTTCCTCAATTTCTTGTTTTGCTTTTAATAACTGAAGTTTTTTAATAATCTGATTCCTACTACTTGCATCGTTAACACCAAGTTTAGCAGCTATTTGTTTGTAATTAAAAGTTTGGTTTCTGTCTTTTTTTAAAATACTTAAGATAGTATTTGTTAAGTTGGAAATCTTGTTAGATGATCTCCTTTTTTTCTTTCTTGTCATTTATTTTTCTTGTTTCCAAAATCATGGAAAACGTATTAATTTATTTTTCTTAAATATATTGATTTTTTAATTGTTCGGACGAACTTAAATTCATGTGAAGTGGATTTAAAATAAGGTGAATCTTTTTAAATCAATCTCTTAAGATTAATGCAAAGCTACACTTTAAATATTAAATCAATGTTTATTCATTATTAAGTTTAAAAAAAATCTTATTCACATTATATAATATATTATTATTTAATTTTAAAATTTAAAAAAAGAAATAGTGATTATTATAGTATGTTAATAAAGGGTATAACTTTTTAGGTGTTTTGTTTTATTATATATTATTTACTACTTATTAGATAGAACTTAACAGTAATATTTTACTTAACGTATTCATTTTTAAGTTTATATTATTTTTATTCACAACTGTTTATAACTGTTATTCACTACTTATTACTTATAACTTTATTTATAATCTATGTTTGTATCTCATTTTTTTAAGTTTAAAAGATTAGAATAATTAGAGAGGTTATTTTTAGGATAATAGATTTCGATTTTTGATTGGAAAAATAAATGGATTTACAATGTTTTATTTTTAGAAACTAATAAACACTTATTAACAAGTAATGAAAAATTAAAACTATAGTTATTAACGTTGTTTTTATTTACATGCATTTAGTAACTTTATACACTTAAAATAATATTACATTATTATGAGAATCTCAATAGGAAATGATCACGCAGGGACAGACTATAAATTTGCAATTATAGATTATTTAGAATCGAAAGGTATTAAGGTTACAAATTACGGAACCAATAGTAATAATAGTGTAGATTATGCAGATTTTGTACATCCTGTAGCAGAAGATGTGGAAGGTAATAAGGCTGATTTTGGAATATTGATTTGTGGAAGTGCTAATGGGGTTGCTATGACAGCAAATAAACACCAAAAAATTCGCGCTGGTTTGTGTTGGAATAAAGAAATTGTTAGTTTAATAAGACAACATAATAATGCTAATATATTATGTATTCCAGCAAGATTTACAGCAATACCTCAAGCAATAGAGATGGTTCATACCTTTTTAAATACAGATTTCGAAGGCGGTCGTCATCAAGCACGAATAGATAAAATTTCGTTATCTTGTTAAATGGAACACTCGCACTCTCATAGTCATTCACATAGTCATAATCACAGTGATTTAAAAGGGAGGAATCTTGTTATATCCATATTTTTAAATATTATTATTACAGTTGCTCAAGTTATTGGTGGCTTGGTTTCTGGGAGTCTTTCTCTTTTAAGTGATGCGCTTCATAATTTTACCGATGTACTTTCTCTTATAGTAAGTTATATTGCGAATATTTTAGCAAAAAAATCTGCATCATTACACAGAACTTTTGGTTATAAGCGAGCAGAAATTTTAGCGGCTTTTATAAATGCTTCAACATTAATTATTGTTGCTTTTTTATTAATTATTGAGGCTATAAAACGTTTTAAAAACCCAGTTGAAGTAGAATCTAATCTTGTTATTTGGTTATCTATATTAGCAATTTTAGCAAACGGTTTTAGTGTTTTATTATTAAAAAAGGATGCTAAAAAAAATATGAATATGCGCTCTGCATATTTACATTTATTAACAGATATGCTGGCAAGTGTTGCTGTTTTATTAGGTGGATTATTAATGAAGTTCTATGAAATATTTTGGGTAGATACTGTATTAACACTCGCAATTGCCCTATATCTAATTTGGATGGGTTTTGATTTATTGAAAGAGTCGTTTCGAGTACTTATGTTATTTACACCTGAAGATATACATGTAAATGATATTATAAAAGAAGTTCAAGATTTGGAGAGTATAAAAAATGTGCATCATGTGCATGTTTGGCAATTAAATGAAGACGAAGTTCATTTTGAAGCGCATATAGATTTTAAAAATGATATTACTCTATCTGAATTTGATGTAATTATTATCGAAATAGAAGAAATACTTTATCATAAATTTAATATTAATCACGTAAATATTCAACCAGAATTTGGTAAATGTGATGCGAAAGATGTTATAGTTCAAGATTAAAAATGCTAATAATTAAAACAAAAAAATTTCAAGAATTAAAAACAGATGAGCTCTATGCTATTCTTCAGTTGCGATCAGAAGCATTTGTTGTTGAGCAAGATTGTGTGTATCAGGATCTTGATTTTAAAGATCAAAAAGCATATCATGTTTTAGGTTTTAAAGATAATAAACTTGTTGCTTACACTAGATTATTTAAAGCTGGAGATTACTTTAAGGAATCTAGTATTGGTAGGGTAGTGGTTGCAAAAAACCAGCGCCAATTTAAATATGGTTATGATATTATGAAAGCTTCAATAGACGCAATTAATAGCATCTTTAACGAAAAAAGTATTCGTATTTCCGCTCAATGTTATTTAAAAAAGTTCTATACTAATTTAGGCTTCAATGAAGAAGGAAAAGAATATCTTGAAGATGGAATACCACATGTAAATATGGTTTTATAAATAGAAATTATTTCTTTTCATCTACATATGTAATTAAAATTTCAACACGTCTATCAAACATAGGATCACCACCTAACGGAAATTTACGACGCATCCCAAGGTATTTCATCCGGTTTTTGTTCACACCTTTTTTTATAAGATAGTCATACACATATTTAGCACGTGCTAACGAAAGGTTACGTATTTTAGTTTTTTTATCTACAGCATCTCTAGTATTTTGTGTGCAACACACATGTCCTTGAATAGTAAAATAGACGCCTTTTTTCTCTACAAGTATATTTGCTATTTCTTCAAGTGTTCTTTTTGATTCAATTGAAGAAATATAACTGTAACCATTTTTAAATAAAATATTATCGAATGTTATTTTATCACCAACTTTAAGATCTTCCGATAAGATTTCTACAGTAGTTTTCTTTTTTGACCTATCATCACTAATAATAACATTTGATAATTTCTTTTTTGTGACAATGATTTCTACTTTTCTGTTTAGTCCTCTAATTTTTATTAGGTCATCTTCTTTTACAATGTTTAATAGTATTTCTCCTTTACCATCAATATTCGTAATTAATGATTCGCTTATTTCATTATCAGAAAAAATAGATTTAATAGCATTTGCACGATTTTGAGAAAGTTTTAAATTGTAATTTTCTGTACCTCTATCATCACAAAAACCATAAATAGCAATTTTTTCAATAGATATAGTATCAAGAGTAGAAACAAATAAAAGAAGCCTAGTTTCTTCAGTACTAAGAACCTCGTGTTTATTGGTTTCAAAATACACCTCATGTTTTAAGCTGTTTTGGCTTATAGCTAAATTAAAACAGAAAAATAAGAGTAGATATGTTTTTTTCATTATAGTATATAAAAATAGGACTATAAATATAGGGTTTTATTAATTTACCTTAAGTAATTAAGGTATGTTGTAGGGTTTTTAAGTATTTGTGTTGCTCTTTTTATTTCTGGATTATACATAGTATAATAACTGTACAATCCTTCTCTATAAGAATATCGTTTTACAATTTCGTCCGTAAGTAGTGTCATTATTTGGTCTTTATTTTTTTCTATAGCATTTGCTTTTGCTGTATTTAAATTAGATAATAAGACGTTATAATCATTCAAAATATTATCATCTAATTCTTCTTTTTTAGCCGACTCTAAAACTTTTATTAATGATTTTTCTGTTTCTGTTTCAAACGAAAAGTTATTTGAAACTAAATAGTTTTTAAAATCAGAGAAGTCAGAATTTGTTAATTTAAAACCAATAATATCTTTTATTGCATGAGTGTAATAGTAGTTGGTTGCAAAATCAAAAATTAAATTATCTTTTAAAACAGCATTTGTAATAGCAGAATTTTTGGTTATTGCCATGATTTCATCCGGTAACACACCACCGCCATCTAAAACGGTTCGTCCGTTTTTTGTTTTAAATTCGTTATAGTTTTCTTTTTTCACTCGAATAGCTTCACCATCATTATCTCTATTCCGGTAATCTAAAGCCTGAATACAACGGCCAGAAGGCGTGTAATACCTTGAGATTGTAACCTTAATTTGTGTTCCGTAAGTAAGTTGTTTTGGTCTTTGAACAAGCCCTTTACCAAAGCTTCTTGAGCCCACAATAACAGCGCGATCTAAATCTTGTAAAGAACCAGCAACAATTTCACTTGCAGAAGCGCTTCCTCCGTTAATTAAAATTACTAATGGGATTTCAGTATCTAGAGGTTTATTTTGAGTATAGTATGTCCTGTTAAACTTTTTAACTTTTGATTTTGTTTCAACCACCATTTGTCCTTTTGGAACGAAAAGATTAACAATATTTACAGCTTCATGAACCAAACCGCCCGGGTTTCCCCTTAAATCAAAAATAAGACGTTCTGCTCCTTGGGCCTTTAAATCCTTAATTGCATAGGCTGTTTGAGATGATGCTTTGTTGTTAAATTGGGTAAGAACAATATAACCAGTTTTATTATCAATCATAGAAAAGTGCGGTACGGCATTTATTTCTACTTCAGCACGTTTAATTGTTGTGTTTTTTTGCTCTCCTTGACGCACATAAGTAACCTCAACAGTAGTTCCTGGAGATCCTTTTAAAAGGTTTCCAGCATCTTCTTTTTGGTTAATTATTAAAGCGTTACCAACTTTAATAATTTCATCACCAGCTTTAAGACCAGCATCGTCGGCAGGGTAACCCTTATAGGGCTCTATAATTACCAACTTATCTTTTAGTGTCTTTACTTTTGCACCGATACCAATATAATCGCCAGTATTATTAATTCTTGCCGCTTCAACATCTTGTTCATTTAAAAAATTAGTATAAGGGTCTAAATCCTTTAACATGCTCTTAATAGCGGTATCCATTAAATCACCAGGGTTGGTTTCATCAACATAACTCATATTGAGCTCTTTAAAAAGCGTGGTAAAAATTTCTATTTGTTTTGCAATTTCAAAAAAATCGTTTTGAAAAGATGTTCCTGTGAAAAATATTATCACTACAAAAGCAGGAATTACAATTTTCTTTTTCATGATAATTTTTATCCTTTTCATATGTTATTTCTTTTTTTAATCCATCTTTTAATAATGAAGAAACTAGCTATTAATAATATTATAAATGGCCAAATATGTAATAAGCCAAGAAAGAAAAGTGAAATACCATTAAATCCAGATTTTAAAGCATTCCACATTTTAGTAGCATATGATGACGAAGCACTAGTTTCGACATAAACTTTATAAAATTCAACACTTAATGTGCTTAACGACACATGGTTTTGAAGGTATTTTATTCGCCCTTCTTTTGCTTCAATTTCTTCGCGAATATTCGAAAGCTCTCGCTCAATTTCAAGCATCTCTTTTACATTATTAGCTTTTGATAGTAATTCTAAATATCTTTTTTCAAGCGTTTTTTTTGCTTTTAATCTCGCGTCTAAATCAATGAATTCTTCAGTAACATCTCTTGCAGAAACACGCTTAGTATCAAAAAAAGCAACATGATTACTAATAGAATCTACGGTTTTCTGAAAGTTTGTTGTTGGAATTCGAATCTCCACATTTCGAGATAGCTGATTGTGAGATTTATTAGAGTTATCGTTTTGAATAAACCCATTATTATTCTCTACATATTCAATAATTTGATTATAGGTTTTATCTAAATCTTGAGTTTCAAAACGCAGGTATGAGTTTTTTATAATTTTTTGACCAGGATCTCTCTTTGCTGAAGACATAACGGCTTTGTGAGAAATATTTTCCTCAAGAACCATTTCTTCTAATTCTCCTCCATATGAATCGTAAAGAGTATCATTATCTGAATTACTCGAACACGCCAACGGAAGAATAATAACAAAAATATAGAGTAGTATTTTCATATTTTAAACAGTTTTGTTTTCAGAAACTTTTTCAAGAAACATGCCAAACAATTTTTTCATTTTTATTGAAACATTTTCAAATGAAGGTTTTTCTTTTCCAATGTACAAAATCATAAACGCATATTGTGTTGTAATGTTGTTAAAATAAATTGCTTTATGAAGTCTAAAAGCTTCTCGTAGTAAGCGCTTAATCCTGTTTCTATCAACAGCGCTTTTGAAGCTTCTCTTACTTACAGAGACTCCTGTTTTTTGTTCAGAGCCATCGTTAAACACGGTTTTCATGTACACCAATCGTAAAGGGTAAGCAGATATAGATTGACCTTCTAGAAATAGTTTTTCAATGAGTTTTTTACTTTTCAACTTTTCTATTTTGGAATACATTGTCTTCATCATTATTAAGTAAAAACAAAAGTAGTGATTACAAATGATAAAAGAATATAGTAATGAGCCTGATAAAAATCATAGAATATGCGCTGATCTTAGAGTAATTTAACTTTTTAAACCTTAAAAAGACACATATCGTGGGAGAACTAAAAGTTATTAAACTCAATAATAAAAAAGATAAGGCAAAATATATTCACCACCTATTAAAAGATATTGAAGCTTTAGAAATGATGATTGATAGTGAAATGATTGAAAAATCACCAATTCGAATAGGGGCAGAGCAAGAATTTTGTTTGGTAGACGATCAATTTAACCCAAGCAATAATGCTTTAGGCGTCCTTAAAGACATTAACGACGATCATTTTACAACAGAAATAGGGAGTTACAACCTTGAATTAAATTTAGATCCATTAGAGCTTAAGGATAATTGTTTTTCTGAATTAGAGAAAACATTAAAAGATTATTTAGATAAGGCAAAAACAATCGCCGATACCAATAAAGCTAAAATACTTTTAACCGGAATTTTACCGACACTTAGACTTAAGCATGTTAATTCTAATTACATGACACCTATTCAGCGATATTATGTGATAAACGACGCAATTAAAGAGTCGAGAAAACAAGATTTCTATATACACATTAAAGGTGTCGACGAAATTAACCTAAAACATAAATCAGTCATGCTAGAAGGCTGTAACACGAGTTTTCAAATGCACTTACAAATTAATCCAGATAATTTTGTAGAAAACTATAATTGGTCTCAAGCCGTCTCTGGACCAATTTTAAGCGTGTGTTCTAATTCTCCGTTATTATTTGGAAAAGAATTATGGAGCGAAACAAGAATTGCCCTTTTCACCCAAAGTGTTGACACGAGAGCAAACTCCTTTTTCTTAAACGAAAAACAATCAAGAGTTAGTTTTGGGAATAAATGGGCAACAGGATCCATAACTGATATTTTTAAAGATAATGTTTCAAGATTTAGAAGCTTGGTTTCTTCAGAATTTAGTTTAGATAGTGTAGAAATTCTTAACAATAACCAAACACCAAAACTAAAGGCATTAAACCTTCATAACGGCACAGTGTATTTATGGAACAGGCCCTGCTATGGTGTTAGCGACGAAGGTAAACCGCATTTAAGAATAGAGAATCGTTATATTCCTTCAGGTCCAACGATAAAAGATCAAATTGCTAACATGGTGTTTTGGGTTGGTGTTATGCTTGGAAAACCAAAAAAATATGATAGAATTCATGAGAGAATGAATTTTAAAGACGCAAAATCGAATTTTTTCAATGCCGCCCGTTACGGAACATGTGCTCAATTTTATTGGGATGGAAAACATATACCATGTAAAGAGTTAATTTTAAACGAATTACTACCTATTGCTTATAAAGGGCTTTATAGTGCGGGAATTACACCAAAAGATGCGGAATATTATTTAACGATTATAGAAAATCGAATTAAAGCACAAAACGGGTCGGAATGGATTGTGAAAAGCTATCGTAATCTACTAAAATCAATAAAACCGTTTGAAGCCTCACAAGTTCTGGTCTCTCAAATGTATTTAAAGCAAGAAAAAGGATTTCCAGTATCAACCTGGAGGGATCTCAAATATAGTGAGATAAACAATAGAAAATCGAAATTAATAGTGAAGCACAAAATGACATCTAATATTCTTTCTGTTGATGAAAATGATAGTATTGAACTTGTGATCCATATTATGAAATGGAAAAACATCCACCACATGCCTGTAATTAAAGGAAACAAAAAACTTGTAGGATTATTAACCTGGACGGACATTGAAGAGGTATTGAATAATGAAGAAAAGCAACAAGATTCTGTCAGCGAGATTATGAAAACAGAATTGCACACCATAACTCAATACCAGAGCTTAAAAACTGGAAAAGAAAAGATGAGTAAACACCAGATTAATTGTCTTCCTGTTGTCAAGAAAAATCAATTATTAGGTATAATAACAACCAGTGATATTTAAATTTGTTATGAAGTCAACCCTTGGTCTAGAAACGAAAGAAACAATGCTCAACAAACGAATAATAGTCAAAATTGAAGGAGAAAAAACAGGCCCGACAGTTGTTTTTTTTTCTGGAATCCATGGCAATGAAACAGCCGGTGTTTTAGCCCTTAAAGAAACCCTAACTAAAATAAACCACACAGATGTAAACGGTACAGTCTATGGTGTAATTGGAAACATAAAAGCTTTGGAGCAAAACCAACGTTATGTTGAAACCGATTTAAACAGAATATGGACAACAGAAAATCTTAAAAAATTAAAAACTAAAAAAGACATAAATTCTGAAGAGCAAGAGCTAAAAGACCTTTTTATGCTTTTAAGTGAAATATTAAAAACCAATAAAGGGCCATTTTATTTTATTGATTTACACACAACATCTAGTGGAACTTTGCCATTTATAACTATAAATGACGCATTAATTAACCGTAAGTTTTCCAATCAATTTCCAGTCCCAATTGTACTTGGCATCGAAGAATATCTTAACGGGCCATTATTAAGTTATATAAATGAATTAGGATATGTTTCTCTTGGGTTTGAATCTGGACAACACGACGATATTGAAGCTGTTGTAAACGCCAAGGCATTTGTGTATTTAACCCTGTGTTTTTCAGGGGTTATAATTAAAGAAAACAGTCGTTTTTTTAAATGTTTTAATCAACTAAATTCGGCAGCAAACAATGTTTCAAATGTTTTTGAAATAGTACACCTTCACAGCATCAAGATAGACGATTCGTTTAAAATGCTTAATGGTTTTAAAAGTTTTCAAAAAATAAAAAAGGGAAACGAATTAGCGACAAGTAATAATATCAAAATTAAATCAGAATACAGAGGGAGAATATTTATGCCTCTTTATCAAGAAAAAGGAAACGAGGGCTTTTTTATAATTAAAAAAATACAACCCCTATTTTTAAATGTTTCAGCAGTTTTAAGAAAAATAAAAGGAGACGCACTGCTTGTTTTATTGCCAGGTGTTTCTTGGGAAAACAAAGAAAAGCATGTTTTAAAGGTTAATTTAAAAACAGCGAAGTATTTAGCAAAACAAATTTTTCATCTTTTTGGCTATAGGAATAAACAAGAAGAAGGCACGCACTTAAAATTATTTGGCAGAGAAAGAACATCGAGGGTGGAGATGTACAACAAAACAGATTGGTACAAAAAAAGAGCTTTATTTAAATAAAGCTCTTTTTTATATATGCATTTAAAAACTACATTTTATTATTATCCTTATTTATATCCGCCATTAATCCCTTAGGGTCTATAGTAATGGTTTTTATTTCGTTTTTAGATTTACTTATGTCGAAGCTATATGTTGGATATGCCCAAGCCCAATCACTTAAAATGGTTCTTGGCGAATTACTTGGTTTTTCGCCTCGCATTTCTTGTAGAGGAATATAAAACAGCTCTTTTGAGCCATCAATATATTCAACTTCAATATCTAATGGCATTGGCATTAGCCCAATACGCTCGAGATTAACAATTGTACTAGAACCGGATTCATTAACAGAAGAAATACCATAATCAATAGTGTTTGTAGTTTGTGTCCAATCGGTTAAATACCATTCTAATTCTAAACCTGAAATTTTTTCAGCTGATCGAATAATATCATTCGGCACAGGATGTGTGAATTTAAATTCATCGAAATACTTTTTTATAGCCATATCTAAATTTTCTTCACCAATAACATAACCAAGCTGTGAGAGAAAAATATAGCCTTTATAATATGCAGAAATACTATAAGCCTGATGATATTTAAATCTATCAGCTTGAGTTGTTTGCGGCTGTTCAACACCAGATTTAGCATAGCTTTCATAAATACCATAAACCCTTTGCGTAGACGCGTCAAAGTCTGAATCAAGTATTTTGCTTTCCGCAAGGGTTCCTATATATTGAGCAAAACCCTCGTCCATCCAATAGTGTTTCAACTCGTTTGTCGCCAACAAGAATTGAAACCACGTATGCGCCATTTCGTGCGCTGTTACGCCGAATAATCCCTCAAAACTTCCTTCCCCAAGAATCAATGTACACATGGCATATTCCATTCCACCATCACCTCCTTGAATCACCGAATATTGTTCGTAAGGATATTCTCCCACCTTCTCGCTAAAAAACAGCATTAGCTCAACCGTTTTTGGTTGAAGATTTTTCCAATTTTCTAGTTTTTCTTTAGGCATAGTGCTTTTGTAGAAAAAATGAAGCATTGGGCCATCAGGAACTTGCATTGTGTCATGTATATATTCTGGATCTGCTGCCCAAGTAAAATCATGAACATTAGGTGCTATAAAATGCCAAGAGAGCTTTTTAGACTTCCCTTTATGTTTTACTTCTTCAGAAACATATCCATGACCGATTTCCTCGGGGTTTTGTAAATACCCAGTTCCACCAACGGTATAATCCTTATCAATATTTAATTTCACATCATAATTTCCCCAGACACCATGAAATTCTCTACCAATATAGGGGTCTGCGTGCCAGCCTTCAAAATCATACTCAGCTAACTTAGGGTACCACTGCGACATAGAAAGAGCAACATCTTCTTTATTGTTTCTTCCAGAACGACGAATTTGTTCGGGAACTTGTGCATTAAAAACCATATCGAAAGTTACTTTTTCACCAGGTTGGATAGGCTTATCTAATTTAACCTCTAAAATTGTTCCAACAGTTTCATGTTTAATTTCTATACCATTTTGTTTTAAAGAGGTTACTTTTATATACCCAACCCCATTAGGGTTTAATTTACTTATTCTATCCCCAACCCTTCCATCAGGATCAGGACTCACAAGAGATTGCACATCCATTTCACTCCCGGGTTGAAAAGCATTGAAGTATAAATGATAAAACACACGATTTAAAACGTCTGGAGAATTATTGGTGTAAACCAGTTTTTGAGTTCCCGTGTACTGATAGGACTCTACATCCATGTCAATTTCCATGGTATAGTCAACATGTTGTTGCCAATAACCAGGAGCGAGTTGTGCGTTTAAGTTTAAACCAAAAGAAAGGACGAAGCTTAAAAATAAGCTATTAGAAAATAGATTTTTCATGTATTAATTTTTAGAAATTTTATCAGCCATAATTAGCGCGTTATAAGCATTCACTAATTTACCAGACTTTGTTAAATCACCAAAAGGCTCAACATCATTCGCATCTCCACCTACAATAACTTTTGCTGGCAAAGGAAGCCCAGAATCCATTAAAACTTGCTTTACTTGCGATGCGGATAATTTAGGGTAATAAGACCTAATTAAAGCAGCAACACCAGCAACAGCTGGTGACGCCATAGACGTTCCGCTTTCGGCTTTGTATTTGTTTCCGGGTAAGGTTGAATAAATTTTTCCGCCAGGAGCCATAACATCAACGTTTATTTTACCATAGTTTGAGAAATCTGAAACCATAGCAGAACCATATCTTGATTCTACCGAACCAACATTAATAAATGTATTTGATATTTCGGCACCATTATCAAATTGATCGTTAGGGTAGTTGTTATTTTTATCTAAATCTAAACTTTCGTTACCAGAACCATGTACAATTAAGACGTCATTCTCACCCGCATATTTAATAGCGTCTCTAACCCATTCTGGGTGAGGTGAATAATATTTACCAAAACTTCCGTTAATTATTTTTGCTCCATTATCTACAGCATATCTAATTGCAAGCGCAACATCTTTATCATATTCATCAGCATGCGATACTGTTCGAATGGCCATTATTTTTACATTTTCAGCAACACCATTCGTTCCAATTCCATTGTTACGCTCTGCAGCAATTATTCCAGCCACATGTGTGCCATGGGTTTCGGTTTCATGAATAGGTTTAACATTGTTGTTCCCATAAAATTTTTGCGAAAAGTCGTCAGGATCGTCCCCGGTTTTTCTGCCTTTAAAATTTTTATTAAGCCTTATATCTAACCAGTTATTAATATCTTCTAAACCTTCATTAATTGTGTTTTTGGCTTCGGTCACAGATTTCGATTCTAACGTGGCGACATAATAATTCACAACGCTAACCGCTTGTTGAACTTGTTGATCTTCAGTTTTAATATCGTTAATTTCTTTTAAGGTATATTCCTTTTTATCTAAATGACCTGTAAGAATATTGTCTGCGGCATCAATTTGTTGTGATATTTGATTGTATGTTGTTTTGTATTGTGTGTATTCGTTTTGTTTTTCAATGTATTCACGTTGAGCTCTTGCATAATCAGGGTTGTCAATATCGCCTTTAGCTAAAATCCGAACAAATTCAACCTGCTCGTCATACCCATCACCTAGAAAGTTCCAGCCATGAATATCATCAACAAAACCGTTGTTATCATCGTCTTTATCGTTATTAGGAATTTCATTTTTGTTGGTCCATATAACATCGTTTAAATCTTCATGGTCAATATCAACCCCGGCATCAATAACAGCAACAATCACTGTTTTTCCTTTTTTGGTTTTAATTATTTCAGAATAAGCCTTATCGACACTCATACCCGGAATTGTGTCTTTTACAAGATCTAAATGACCCCATGAATTTTTTTGATTTACCGTTAAATCAGAAGTTTTTATTGGGGTGTTATCTATATTCTCAATAGGTGTAGATAATACATTTGTACTTCCGCAACCATAAAATAAAATGGCAGAAAAAGAAATTAATATTAAGGACTTGGTGATTTTCATTTTTGTTGAGTATTAATTAAATATATCTGTGCATTTAAACAGGTCTTTAAGACGCACACCTTTTTCTGTGTGCTGTACGGTTATTATTTCATTGTGAGCATCATGCTCTAAAAATAAGTAGTAATTATTGTCTGCTGCGGTTTTTAAAAAAAGCTCCTTTTCATCAAGTGTAAGCAAAGGCCTTGTGTCATAACCCATAACATAAGGTAAAGGTAAATGACCCACGGTTGGTAATAAGTCAGCCATAAACGCAATCGTTTTGTCTTTATACTTTATAAGTGGTATCATTTGCTTATCTGTATGCCCATTTGCAAAAAAAACATCAAAACCAAGTTCTGAATTATGTAGTATCTTATTTTCAGGAACTGAAATAAAATTTAAATGGTCGCTTTCTTGAATTGGTAAAATGTTTTCTTTTAAAAACGAAGCTTTTTCTCTTTTATTTGGATTTGTAGCCCAATTCCAGTGATTTTTATTACTCCAAAATTTCGCGTTTTTAAATGCGAGTTCATATCCTGTTCTGTTTTTATTCCATTGTATACTTCCGCCACAGTGATCAAAATGTAAATGCGTCATAAAAACATCGGTAATATCGTTTTTATGAAACCCTGCTTTTTTTAATGAACCGTCTAAAGACTCATTTCCCCACATAGAATAATAGCTGAAAAATTTTTCACTTTGCTTATTCCCCATTCCGGTGTCAATTAATATTAACCGACTTCCATCTTCAATGAGCAAGCATCGTGCCGAAAGATCAATCATATTATTGTTGTCCGCAGGATTGGTTTTTTGCCATAAAGATTTTGGAACCACACCAAACATGGCACCACCATCAAGTTTAAAATTCCCAGAATTTATTGGATACAATTTCATACGAACCGCAAAATACTAAATATGCCAAAAATGTTACATATTATTAAGATATAATTAATAGAGAAAGCAATAATATTGATTTAAATCAACAAAGAATATTTTCATCGATTTAATTGTTTTGATTTTTTCGAAGACGTATATTAACCCATTCATTGACTACTTTTATCAACTATGAACACTAAAAACATTACACCCTCAACTGGTTTTAAGGGGCTTAAAGAAAATTGGCGCAATGATCTTTCGGCGGCTTTAAGCGTTTCTTTAGTGGCCCTGCCATTAGCGCTAGGGATTGCGGTTGCATCAGGTGTATCTCCTATGTCGGGAGTATTATCTGCCATTATTGGAGGCGTAGTAACAACATTTTTTAGAGGTTCGAATTTAGCTATTAATGGCCCTGCGGCAGGGTTAATAGCAGTAATTTTGGGTGGCCTTGTAGCATTGGATGGAAATATTAATTACGTACTAGCGGCAATTGTGGTCTCTGGAGCAATTCAAACCATTTTAGGACTTTTTAAAATGGGAAGATTTGCCAAACTTTTACCATCTTCTGTTTTGCATGGAATTTTGGCCGCAATAGGTGTAATTATTTTTACAAAACAAATACATTATGCACTAGGAACGACATCGAATTCAGATACTATTATTGGTACTTTGTTAGATGTTTTTTACAAATTACAGGAAGCAAATCCTTTTGTTTTTTTGATCTCACTAATCGGAATTTTAGTTCTTGTTTTTTATAAAAAGGTTAAGTATAAATTCATTCGAATAATTCCTGCTCCAATGTGGGTGTTATTATTAGCATTGCCCATAGTATTTGGCTTTGATTTTTTTAATGCGCACAGTGTTTCTTTCATTGGAAACACTTACGATGTTGGCCCTAAACTATTGATTGATATTCCAGAAAACCCTTTAGATAGTATTATGCACCCTGATTTTGGTATGATTGACACAGGGGCTTTTTGGCTAACAGTATTATCCATCACCACGATAGCTTCAGTTGTAACACTAGCGAGTGCTCGTGCTGTAGATAAGCTAGACCCTTATAGACGCACCACCAACCTTAATAAGGATTTAATTGGAGTAGGCTTAAGCACAATGGTTTCTGGAGCTTTAGGAGGGCTTCCAATTATTAATGTAATTGTTAGAAGCACCGTGAATGTAAATAGTAACGCTAAGACAAAATGGTCTAACTTATATCATGGCGTTTTTTTAATTCTCTTCGTTCTTATTTTGGCTCCTGTTTTAAGAAGCGTTCCTTTAGCAGCTTTAGCCGCAATTCTGGTACATACTGGGTTTAAACTTGCATCACCTAAAGTTTTTAAAAGAGCCTATGACCAAGGTGTTGAACAATTATTATTCTTGTGTTCTACGCTTATAATCACACTATTTACAGATTTACTTTATGGAATTGTCGGAGGTATCATGGTTACGCTAGTTCTACACATGTTATTGGCTAAAGCCGGATTCATATCTTTTTTTAGAAAAATTTATAAATCGGGATCAAAAGTGTATCATTTAGAAAGCGGAATTTATGATGTAAAGCTGAAGGGAATTACTAATTTTTTATATGCGCTTAGGTTAGACAAATTATTAGCAGATATTCCAATTGGGTCTACTATTCGTATTGATATGTCTCAATCACGACTTGTTGATTTATCCATCATGGAGAATTTAATTGAATTTAAACGGATTCATGATGATAATGGAGGCGATGTAAAGCTAATTGGCTTAGATAATCATGTTGCTTCTACAAGTCACAATAGAGCTTTAAAAATTATTACTGGTCGTATTAAAAAACGTATTACACAACGCCAAATTCGTTTACAGAAAATGGCTATTGCAAATGGATGGTCGTTCGATCGTGAAGTAGACTGGAACACCTCGTATTTAAGAAACTTCCGTTTTTTTGATTCGCGACCAATTGAAATGAAAAGCAATTCTCTTCAGGGTTTTGATACCGAAAATCAAGCACATTGGGAGATTTCAGATATCGTTTTTGACGAAGGAGCTTTACTCGCCCTTGAGGTATATCAAACGACAGTACAAGTTGTTAAAATACCATATTCAATACCGAGGTTTATTATAGACAAGGAAGGGCTTTTTGATAAAGTATTCAATAGGGTTAAGGTTTTCTCTGGGGCAAAAGGGGATATTAATTTCAAAAAATATTCTGGGTTTTCAAATAAATTTCAATTAAGTGGTGAAAGTGAAGATTCAATACGTCGTTTTTTTACAGAGGATCTTATTCGTTTTCTTGAGCAAAACGAAATTCACCATATTGAAAGTAATGGAGAGGCCTTAATGATATTTAAATATCTTCATATTGCACGCACTGACGAAGTGAAAAACATGCTTAACTTTTCTAAAAATTTATTAGAGAATATGACCCTGGAAGGCAACCCATAAGCCACAGGCTAATTGTTTAACTCGATTGTTAGGTTCAATCATTAGGTATTAATATTGTAATTATTTAGTATTTTCATAAAAAAAATGAAATGTTAGAATTAGGAGGAATTATTATTTTAGGCATATTAGCTCAATGGGTTGCTTGGCGATTAAAAATTCCTGCAATCCTTCCTTTAATTCTTATTGGGTTAATTGTTGGTCCTCTAGCAGCAGAGTTTCTTTCGGCAGATGGCACGAAATGGATAGAGCCTATTTGGAATGGTACAGAAGGACTTTTCCCCGGAAAAAGTCTATTCTACTTTGTATCGCTTGCCATAAGCATTATTTTATTTGAAGGAGGCTTAACATTAAAACTAAATGAAATAAAAAATGTTGGACCAGTAATAACAAAACTTATTACACTTGGTTCTTTGGTGACATTTTTTGGGGCAGCTATTGCCGCACATTACATCTTTTATTTAAACTGGGAAATATCATTTTTATTTTCTGCCTTAATAATTGTTACAGGACCAACAGTAATTACGCCTATTTTAAGAAACATTCCATTAAAAAAAGATGTTTCAACAGTTTTAAAATGGGAAGGTATTTTAATAGACCCAATTGGCGCATTGGTTGCTGTATTGGTTTTCGAATTTATAAGCGTAGGAGATGGTGGCGAGTTTACAAAAGTAGCATTTATTGATTTTGGAAAAATTATTTTATTTGGCTCTACTTTTGGTTTTACCTTTGCCCACGCTTTAAATTTTATAATTAACAGAAAATGGATTCCTCATTATCTATTAAACGTTATCCCTTTAGCTTCAGTCTTAGGGGTTTTTGTGCTATCAGATAATTTCGCAGGCGAATCAGGCCTATTGGCTGTTGTTGTTATGGGCATGGTACTCGGAAATTCAAATTCTTCTTATTTAAAAGAATTACTTTATTTTAAAGAATCATTAAGCATTCTCTTAATTTCTATTCTGTTTATTTTATTAGCAGCTAATATTAATTTTGATGATCTTTTATTAATCTATAATTGGAATACAGCCATTTTGTTTGCAGTTGTAGTTTTCGTGATTAGACCAATTGGTGTTTTCTTAAGCGCAAAAGGCTCTACTTTAAAATTAAACGAGAAACTTTTTATTAGTTGGGTTGGGCCTAGAGGAATAGTTGCTGCAGCAATCGCTTCTTTATTTGGTTTAAAACTCGCAAAGGAAGGTGTTTCGGGAGCAGAATACATTACGCCATTAGTGTTTATGATTGTGCTTGGAACTGTTTTATTAAACGCTACGACAGCAAGAGCATTTGCTAAAGTAGCAGGTGTGTTTTTAAAAAATTCAGAAGGAATCTTAATTGTTGGAGCATCTAGCGTACCTCGTTTATTAGGGCGTTATTTACAAAATAACGGAAGACACGTCGTGTTAATTGATAGCAATCAAACAAATATTAAAATAGCAACAAGTCTTGGGTTAGAAGCTTTTAGTAGCAATATTTATTCAGAGACACTTACAGATAATATAGAACTTAATGATGTTGGGTATTTAATGGCTTTAACCGGAAACCCCGATATTAACGGCTATGCAATTGACAAGTTTGGAGGTCAGTTTGGTGAAAATGGCTCATTTAGATTAATTTCACCCATTGAAATGAACGACCCTAACAACAACCCAAAGGAGGGTTTGTTTTCTCACACAGACGATTTTAATTCGTTAGAAAAAGTAGTTCAAAAATATCCGAATATACATGAGTATGAATTAAATGATAAACGACATTATGATCAATTAATTGAATTAACAAATAAAGAGGTTGATATTATTCCAATATTTATTAAAGATATTCATGGTGAGTTAGAGATAATATCTTCTTTTAATAAACAAATAGAAGAAATAAAAAAAGGATATAAATTAGTATATTTAGGAAAGCTTATTGAGCAGGCTAATAAAAACACAACAAATGACACTAACTAAAATACTTTTAATCTTGCTTGTGCTAATAGGCGCTGGTATGATTTATTTAGGTATAAACGCGAACATGAAACCGCCAACTTTAACAGGAATAGGGTTTATTATTATTGCGTTTTTATTTTTGAGGTCCGAAAAAAGAAAGACTAATTAGAGGGTATAATTGCTTGGTATAGTTGCGTCTTTTTTAATCACGACAATTCCCTCCTTTATAACATAAGTGTCTGTCTCAACTTCTTTTAAATGATCACCACCATTTATGGTTACGTTATCACCTATTCTACAGTTTTTATCTATAATAGCGTTATTGATAGTACAATTATCACCTATTCCCATGAGTACATCAATCTTGTATTTTTCAATTTGCTCTAGAGACTCATAAGAATCTGAACCCATCATATAGGTGTTTTTTACCGTTGTCCCTTTTCCTATTCTTGAACGAATTCCAATAACAGAAGACTCTATTTTGTCTGCATGAATAATACAACCCTCTGCAATCACGGCTTTATTTAAAATTGTTCCAGAGATTTTAGATGTCGGTAATATCCTTGCCCTTGTGTAGACTTGAGATTTGTCATATAAATTAAATTTCGGAATATCGTCTGTAAGCCCAATATTAGCTTCAAAAAAAGAATCAATATTTCCAATATCTGTCCAATATCCCTCGTATTGATAGCTTAATGTTTTATGGTTATGAATGTTTTGGGGAATTATTTCTTTACCAAAATCAATAGTTTCAGGGTCATCCATTAATTTTATTAATAAATCGCGATTAAAAATATAAATACCCATGGAGGCAAGATAAATACGATCGCTATTTTTCATGTCTTCGCTAACCTCCGATGTCCAATCTGACAGTAGACTCGAGTCAGGTTTTTCAATAAATGATGTAATGACGTTTTGGTTATCGGATTTTAAAATTCCAAACGAAGTTGCTTCCTTTGCGTTAACAGGAATTGTCGCAATAGAGATTTCAGCATTACTTTTAATATGGTTTTGTAGCATCAAATTAAAATCCATTTGATAAAGCTGATCTCCAGAAAGGATTAAAGCATATTCAAAATCATGACTTAAAAAATGATGCATACTTTGTCTTACAGCATCAGCAGTTCCTTGAAACCATCCTTTATTACCAGGTGTTTGTTCTGCAGCTAAAACATCTACAAAAGCCGAACTAAAAAAGCTAAAATGAAAAGTGTTTTTAATATGTCTATTTAAAGAGGCTGAATTGAATTGTGTTAAAACGAACATTCGTTTCAAATTTGAATTAATGCAATTTGAAATAGGAATATCAACCAATCTATATTTTCCGGCAATAGGTACGGCGGGTTTCGATCTTTTATCTGTTAAAGGATACAATCTAGACCCTTGACCACCGCCTAATATTATGGATAACACCTTGTCGTTCATTGTTGTTAATTTAAAGATTTATATAATTTTTCAACTTGTTTTGCAATGGCTTCCCAATCAAAAGTTTCTTCGACACGTTTTCTGCCATTGCGAGCCATACTCGCTTTTAATTCAGGATTATTTATCACATTATTTATACCGTTAGCCAGATCTTGTGAAAACACTTCTGGGTTTACGGGTTCAAATGGCGCTTGTTGTTGTTGTTCTAACGGAATCAGCAACCCTGTTTCGCCATCTATCACAACTTCTTTTATTCCTCCAACCGCACTTGCAACAACCGCAGTATTGCAAGCCATTGCTTCAATGTTTATAATTCCGAAGGGTTCATAAATTGATGGGCAACAAAAAACATCGGCATGAGAGTATAATTGAATCACTTCTTTTTTGTCTAACATTTTATCGATCCAGATAATATTATCCCTGTTTTTTTTAGCCTCGTTAACACTGTCTTCCATTTCTTTAGCAATTTCAGAAGTGTCTGGAGCACCTGCACACAATACAATTTGCGTATTCGGATCAATATATTTTATAGCGTTTACTAGATGAATAATACCTTTTTGACGAGTAATTCTACCCACAAATAGAACATAGGGTTTTGCGTTGTCAATTCCATACTCAATCAGTGTGGAGGTTTCCTGGGTAACAACATATTCCTGAAGATTGATACCATTATAAATAACCTTAACCTTGTCATTATCGACATTAAAATGTTTCAGAACATCTTCTTTTGTTTCATTAGAAACAGCGATTATAGCATCTGCCATCTCTATTGCAGTTTTTTCTACCCAAGATGACGCATCGTAACCTCGTCCTAACTGTTCCCTTTTCCATGGCCTTAACGGTTCAAGTGAGTGTGTTGTAATCACCAAAGGAATTCCATAACATAATTTTGTTACAATACCCGCAAATTGAGCATACCAAGTATGGCAATGGACTACATCTGCACTAATCGGGTCTGCATTCATTTGAATACAGGTATTTAATGTTTTTAAAACAGCTTTTAGCTTGTTGTCGGTATTATCAAAATCAGGAACATCAAAAGGGAACCCTTTAACAGACAAATTTCTAGTTTTTTCATCTTGGTCACCAAAACACCGAACTTCAATATCGATTAATTTGGCGAGTTCAGCAGCTAAATATTCAACATGAACTCCAGCGCCCCCATAAACATAAGGAGGAAATTCTCTTGTGTAAAAAAGTGCTTTCATTTAAAGAAGTATAAGACATAAACATACAAAATGTTTTAATGCAATATCATTATTAGCTTAATTTTTAAAGAAAAACCAGATTAGACAAAAAAGAATAATTAATTCAATAAAACTTTAGAGTATAGATTGAATAAATACTAATCATTAAGTTTTAATACAGCCATAAATGCTTCTTGAGGAATTTCGACATTACCTACTTGACGCATACGTTTTTTACCTTTTTTCTGCTTTTCAAGAAGTTTACGTTTTCTAGAAATATCACCACCATAACATTTTGCTGTAACATCTTTACGTAATGCTTTTGTAGTTTCTCTCGAAATAATTTTTGCGCCAATCGCAGCTTGAATAGGAATATCGAATTGTTGTCTCGGAATTAACTCCTTTAGTTTTTCGCACATTTTTTTACCAATATGATGTGCGTTATCAGCGTGAATTAATGCCGAAAGTGCATCAACAGGCTGTGCATTTAATAAAATATCTACTCGAACTAATTTAGATACACGCATTCCTATTGGGTGATAATCAAAAGAAGCATAGCCTTTTGAAACAGTTTTTAAACGGTCGTAAAAATCGAAAACAATTTCTGCCAATGGCATATCGAAATTTAATTCAACGCGTTCGGTAGTTAAATATGTTTGGTTAGTAATCATGCCTCGTTTTTCAATACAAAGCGACATAACATTTCCTACAAAATCAGCTTTCGTAATAATTGTAGCTTTTATGTAAGGCTCTTCGACACGGTCTAAGCTGGAAGGGTCGGGCAAATCCGTAGGGTTATTTACGATAAGAGGAGTTTCAGGGGATTTACGTGTAAACGCATGATAGCTAACGTTTGGAACGGTTGTAATTACCGTCATATTAAACTCACGCTCTAAACGTTCTTGAATAATCTCCATATGAAGCATTCCTAAAAACCCACATCGAAAACCGAACCCTAAAGCCGCAGAACTTTCAGGCGCAAAAACCAGCGAAGCATCATTTAGCTGTAGTTTTTCCATTGAGTTACGTAGCTCTTCATAATCTTCAGTATCTACTGGGTAAATTCCGGCAAAAACCATAGGTTTTACATCCTCAAATCCCTCTATCGCATTTGTGGTTGGATGTTTTGCATCTGTAATTGTGTCACCAACCTTTACTTCTTTCGCTTCTTTAATTCCGGTAATTACATAACCAACATCACCTGTTTTTATTTCTTCACGAGGAAACTGCTCTAGCTTTAAAGTACCTACTTCGTCAGCAAAATAGTTTTTATCAGTAGCTAAAAATTTAATCTGTTGTCCTTTTTTAACAGACCCATTGATGACCCTAAAATAAGTTTCAACACCTCTAAAAGGATTGTAAACAGAATCAAAAATTAATGCTTGAAGCGATTCGTTTGGATTTCCTTTTGGAGCAGGAACACGTTCTATAATTGCAGTTAAAATATCTTTAATACCCAAACCTGTTTTGGCACTAGCAGGAATTACCTCTTCTGGATCACAACCCAGTAAATCGACAATATCGTCTGTTACTTCTTCAGGACTCGCGCTTGGCAGATCTACCTTATTTAAAACAGGAATAATTTCTAAATCGTTCTCTAATGCTAAATATAAATTAGAAATAGTTTGTGCTTGAATACTTTGAGCGGCATCAACAATAAGTAAAGCACCTTCACAGGCAGCAATAGAACGAGAAACCTCATAAGAAAAATCGACGTGACCAGGCGTATCAATTAAATTCAAAATATACTCTTGTCCTTCATGCGTATACTCCATTTGGATGGCATGAGATTTAATGGTAATACCACGCTCACGCTCCAAATCCATACTATCTAAAAGCTGGTCTTGTTTTTCACGATCTGTTATAGAGCCAGTAAACTCTAATAGGCGGTCTGCAAGCGTACTTTTTCCGTGATCAATATGTGCAATAATGCAAAAATTTCTAATGTACTTCATAAAGTTATAACTCTTCTGTGCTAAAGAATTGCAAATATAGTTGATTTATTTAGCTTTTTTATAACAATGTCATACGTCGATTTACGGTTTTTCCGTAATTATAAATATGAAAGAAACTGTATATTGCGGCATTAAAATTTCTAATTTGAATTTTATTAAAAGAATTGCTATATCTCTAATTTGTGCATTACTCTCAATTAACGCAAGCGCACAAGAATATTCAATTTCTGGAATTGTTAAAGACGACAATAACCAACCAATTCCGTATTCAAATATTATGGTTTCTGAATCTGATGATCCAGAATCTATTAAAGGCACAACATCAGACGAATTAGGGTTGTTTAAAATCGAGAATTTAGATGCAAAAACCTATGTATTAGAAATAAGTTTTTTAGGGTTTGAAACATTTAGTGATACCATAATTTTAGGCAGAGATCTTAATATTAAAACAATTACGCTTCTAGAAAAAACGCAGGAATTAGACGGCGTAACAATTATTGCAAAAAAACCAACTGTAAAACGACTAGTAGATAGGCTGGTGTTTAATGTTGAAAACTCTACGCTTTCTGAGAACAATGTTCTTGATATTTTAAAACACACACCTGGGGTTTTAGTTCTTAACGAAAACATAAGCGTAAGAAACTCTACACCAACAATTTATATTAATGATAGAAAAGTACACTTATCTCCAAACGAAATTCAGCAACTTTTAGAAGGCACATCCGCAACTAATATCAAGTCCATTGAAGTTATAACAAACCCACCTGCAAAATATGAAGCCGAAGGCGGAAGTGTTATTAATATCATTACAAGCAAAAATATCGTTTCTGGTTATAACGGAAGTATTTACGGTAATTATAAACAAGGAGAAGAGTATCCCAAATTTTCGATTGGGACAAGCCATTTTTTTAAAACAGATAAGATAGACGCTTATATTAACTATAGCGTTAGTCCAAGAAAAGACTTTAGAGAAATTGATGAATCAATAAACTTTATAGAAAACAACCAAGTTACATCAAGCTGGGAAACAGACTTTGAAAGAACAAGAGAAACGGGCAATCATAATTTTAATGCGAATATAAATTACCAAATAAACGACAATAACAATATAGGCTTTTCAACAAACATTTTAGTTTCTCCAGAAAGCAATACCAAGCAGGACGCTAATTCTGTTACCGAAGTGTTTAATGCCTTAAACTCACTGGATTCTACGTTTATATCAGAGAATAGCTTAGTAAGCAAAAAGAAGAATATTGCTTTTACTGTAGATTATTTACACAAATTTAAAAAGGAAGGAGAGAAGATATCATTTAATATACATCACACAAACTTTAATTTTAAAAGCGATCAAAATGTGGCAACTGACTATTTGTGGCCAGACAATAATGTGATACGAAGCAGTCTATTTCAAACAGTTTCAGATCAGGAAATAAAACTGTATTCAGGACAAATAGATTACCTACTACCTTTAAGTGATTCTGAACAGTTAGAAATAGGCACAAAAATTACGAGTATAGATTCGAAAAGCGAAGTGAATCAATTTAACTTCGAAAACGGACAACCAATTATTGATTTTCAAAATTCAGATGTGTTTTTATACGATGAATTAATTTTTGCAGCCTATGCTAGCTATTCGAAAAAGTGGGAGTCTTGGAGTTTTAAAGCAGGATTAAGAGCAGAATATACAGATATTGAAGGAAGTTCTGCTTTAACAAATACAATTAACAATGATGATTATCTGGAGTTATTCCCAACCATATATTTGACAAAAACATTTGAGAATGAAAACCAATTATATATTAATTATAATAAACGAATACAAAGACCCAGGTATCGGCAGTTAAACCCTTTTAAGTATTATTTAAATGACAACACATATATGGTTGGTGACCCAAATTTAAAACCAGAAATAGCCGATGTGTATACTTTAGGATTCACCTTTAAGGAGAATTACACCTTTGAGTTATATTATCGCTATGAGAGAAACCCAACCATAGAATTAACGGCTCAAGATAATATTAACAATGAAGTTAAGCGTATTTCAGTAAACACGAATAAGGCAATTTCTTATGGACTTGATTTTATTACATATACTCCGGTTTTACCTAATTGGAACCTGTATGCTGTATCATCTGTTTTTTATTATGAAGACCAATATTTTTCATTAGAAAACAAGGACGATTTACTCACGAACGATCAGTGGTCGTTCTATACTCAAATAATTAATTATTTTAGTTTTCTAGAGGACAAAAGCTTAACAGCTGATATTTCGTTTTTATACATTTCGTCTATAATAGAAGGGCCTGTTAACTCGAGCAGCAGATCGGGACTAGACATAAACTTTAGAAAAATTTTTTGGAACAAGAAAGCCTCTGTAAGCATTGGCTTTACAGATATATTTAACAAACAAAATTTCACACAGACAACAAGATACCAAGACCAAGACATATTCTTTAAATCCCAGATGGAAAACAGAATGTTTACGTTTGGATTTAATTATAAGTTTGGAAACTTTAGGTTAGACAATAATAAAAAAGACATTGATTTAAAAGAAAGAGATAGATTAGAATAAAGAGATAGCCTAATCTTTCCATTCTGCAATAAATAAATTAGTATCACGTCTGCCACCATTATTTCTATTAGAGGAAAAGGCTAAATATTTTCCATCGTTTGAAAACACAGGAAACGCATCGAAAGTTTTGCCATGAGAAACACGCTCTAAATTTTTACCATCAATATCGATTAAATATAAATTAAAAGGAAACCCGCGCTCTGCTTCAAAGTTTGATGAGAATAATATTTTATTTCCTGAAGGATGAAAAAACGGACTCCAATTAGCGTTTCCTAAATCCGTTAATTGACGCAAATCACTACCATCTGAATTACAAATATAAAGCTCCATATCTGTTGGCTCTACCAAACCTTCGGCGAGCAATTCTTTATATTCTTTTATTTCTAATTCTGTTTTTGGTCGTGACGACCGAAAAATTATTTTTGTCCCATCAGGAGAGAAGAAAGCACCACCATCATAACCTAACTCATTTGTAATTTGCCTTACATTACTTCCATCAAGATTCATGGTAAATAATTCTAAATCACCACTTCTAGTTGAAGTAAACACTATTTTATCTCCTTTTGGAGACACTGTTGGCTCGGCGTCATAGCCTTTTTCATTGGTAAGTTGACTGACGATATTCCCTTCTAAATCAGCGACAAAAATGTCGAATGTGTCATAAACAGGCCAAATATATTTTCCGTTTTTACGCAATGGTACATTTGGGCAATTTTCATCAGACAAATGTGTAGAAGCATAGACAATATGCTTGTTGTCTGGCAAAAAATAAGAACATGTGGTCCTGCCTTTTCCTGTGCTTATCATAGGAGGAGCAAGACTGTCTGTAAATGTATCAGATGCGTTCATTAAAAACATTTGATCGCAGCTTACATTCCATTTTTTGTTGTTAGACTGAAACACGATTTGTTTGTCGTCAAAACTCCAATAAGCTTCGGCGTTATCACCTCCAAACGTAACTTGCCGCAACGATTTAAAATGTGTCTCGTCGGGATAAATCAAACTATCTTTTTGATTTTCGACAACCGAGACATTTTTCGTTTTTGATGATTTATCATCTTTACAAGAAATAAATACAATTAAAAGAAATGAAATATAAAAAAAACGGATAATCATGCTAAAGATTTAAATAAGTTTTAAAGTGACAAATATTGCCTAATTTTGCGCTAAAATAAGGGTTATAACATGAAGAATATATTGATATTGGTTCTTTTTTTATCGTTGTTAGGATGCAAAAAAGAGTATTTACCAGAAAACAAAATAGAGGATGACGTTGCTTTTTTAGCTGATGACAAATTAGAAGGCCGACAAACCGGAACCCTTGGTGAGAAAGCAGCGGCAAAATATATTGCCTCAAGATATAGAGACTTAGGGCTTGAAGCAAAGGGAACACATTTGTATTTTCAAGAATTCACATTTAAACCAAAAACAAATCCACATCAGAAAGTAAATTATACAGTTAAAGAAGGTGATAGCACAATAACGGGAACAAATGTTGTTGGCTTTATAAATAACAATGCAGAAAACACAATTGTTATTGGAGCTCATTATGACCATTTGGGCTATGGTGCCGAAGGGTCTTTGCACAGAGGTGAAATTGAAATACATAATGGAGCAGACGACAACGCCAGTGGAGTTGCCGTTATGTTGAATTTGGCGAGTAAACTTAAAAGTAAGAACATACGTAATAATTATTTATTCATTGCTTTTTCCGGTGAAGAAATGGGCTTACTGGGCTCTAATTACTTTGTAAAAAACCCCACAATTGAGGCTGAAAAAGTAAACTACATGATTAATATGGATATGGTAGGTCGCTTAAAATCAGATAGCACTCTAGCTGTCTATGGTGTTGGAACATCACCAATTTTAAAACAAACTCTAAAAGCGCACAATAATAGCTTTAAATTAATTCAAAAAGAATCAGGTATTGGGCCAAGTGATCATACTTCGTTTTATAATGCCGATATCCCCGTATTGCATTTTTTTACAGGTCAGCATGAAGATTACCACAAACCAGGAGACGATGTTGAAAAGCTTAATTTCACAGGCATGCAAACCATTTCTAATTATATCTTTGAAGTGGTTTCAGATTTAGATGATAACGGAACATTGCCTTTTAGAAAAACTAAAAATGAAAGCGATGAGACACCTCGTTTTAAAGTTGGTCTAGGTGTTATTCCAGATTATTTATACGAAGGAAAAGGCATGAGGATTGATGGTATTAGTGAAGATAAACCTGCACAGAAAGCAGGCTTGCAAAAAGGAGATGTTGTTATAAAATTAGGAGACAGTCTCGTTGTTGATATGATGAGCTATATAAAAGTTTTAGCAACATTCGAAAAGGGGAATTCCACCAATGTTGTGGTTAGCAGAAACGGAGAATCTGTTGAAGCCACCATTAAGTTTTAGAATTTGGTAAAAATAGATAACATAGAACTTTCAGATTTCCCTTTGCTTTTAGCGCCAATGGAAGATGTTAGCGACCCGCCATTTCGAGCCTTGTGCAAGGAACAGGGCGCAGACGTTGTATACACCGAATTTGTGTCTAGCGAAGGTTTAATTCGTAACGCAGCAAAAAGCGTCATGAAGTTAGATATTTACGAAAAAGAACGTCCTGTAGGCATTCAGATATTTGGAGCTAATTTGGACAGCATGTTGCAGACTATTGATATTGTCGAAAAGTCTAACCCAGATATTATTGACATTAATTTTGGTTGTCCAGTAAAAAAAGTAGTGAGCAAAGGAGCAGGAGCTGGGATATTAAAAGACATTTGCTTGATGGAAAAGCTTACAGCAGAAATGGTTAAGCGCACTAATTTACCTATCACAGTTAAAACACGTTTAGGCTGGGATCATGACTCAATTAAAATAATTGAGGTCGCCGAAAGATTACAAGATGTTGGTTGTAAAGCCATTGCTATTCATGGGCGAACTCGAGCCCAAATGTATAAAGGTGAAGCAGACTGGAAACCTATTGCAGATGTAAAAAACAACCCACGTATGCATATTCCTGTGTTTGGGAATGGCGATATTACTTCACCAGAAAAAGCTATGAAAATGCGAGATAGTTATGGGCTTGATGGGGCCATGATAGGTCGTGCAAGTATTGGTAACCCATGGTTTTTTAAACAGGTAAAGCATTATTTCAATACTGGCGAACACTTACAACCAATTACAATTCAAGAACGTGTCGAAGCGGCTCGAAGGCATTTACAAATGGCTATAGATTGGAAAGGAGAGGTTTTGGGTGTTTTTGAAACCAGACGTCATTATACAAACTATTTTAAAGGAATCCCTCATTTTAAAGAGCACCGCATGAAAATGGTAACAAGCGACGATTCAAAAGATGTATTTGCTGCCTTTGATGAGGTTCTTGAAAAGTTTTCGGATCATCAGTTTGATTAATTACTAGTAAACGCTTTTGTAATTCTAGCCGACGCGATTCTTGAAGCAAAAGTCCCAAGTATAGAAATGGTTACAAACACTAGTATAAAATTCGTGAATTTTATACTTACAGGATAGGCAAGGCTAGAGGTAATCATGACTAATGAAAAATGTTTTTGAAGCATGATGATTATAAGCCCTATAACCAATCCTATCAATCCGCCAACCACAGTCATAAGTGTTCCTTGATAAAAGAAAACATTCCGAACATCTTTAACGGATGCGCCAAGATTAAATAAAGTATTCAGCGTTTTTTTCTTGTCTAAAATCATCATAATAATAGAACCAATTACATTAAATAACGCAATAATTAACACCAAAGTGAATATTAAATATACAGCAAGGTTTTCGGTATTTAACATTTTATAAAGCGTGTTGTTTAATTGCGTTCTGTTTTTTAATAGGATCTTACCTCCTAAAACTGATTGGATTTCTGCCTTAATTCCGTCTTCATTAGCTGGGTCTTTTAACTTAAATTCGATAGCAGAAATTTGATTAGGGGTATAACCCAATAACTTAGTTGCTAAACTAATTGGTGCAAAAACATAAGTGTCGTTTAAGTTTTCGTTAATATCAAAAATGCCAACATTAACCGCGTTTACAATATTAAAAGCGTTTTTAGTAGAAGAGATTTGACCTCCACCAGGTTTTGGAACATAAATACTTACAGACTTTGCGTAGTCTAATACTCCAAATGACAAATTGGTTGAAATTCCCCATCCAACAACTATTTCGTTCGAATTTTGAGTTAACCAACCTCCAAATTGTATAACAGAATCAATACTATTAACTTTTTGATAGTTTTCATCGACGCCTTTTATTGTAGCCAAATAACTTTTATCATCAAACGAAACAATAACTCGTTCTTCTATAATGTTTGAATAAGAGGCGATGCCATCTATGCTTTTTAATTTAGAAATATCTTCTTCAGAAAGTGTGAAATATTTTCCAGAAGCAGGAACAGCTTTTAAATCAGGATCAATTAAGGAGGTAAATCGTAGCGTAAAATCTTTTAACCCTGCAAACCCAGAAAGCACAATAAATAATGAAGCCGAACCTAAAACAACGCCAATTGCTGCAATTATAGAGATAAAATTAATTGCATTATTACTGCTTTTTGAAAGTAAATAGCGTTTTGCTATATAAAAAGAGAAATTCATGCTTTAAATATAAAAAGAAATATGGAGTTTAATTTAGCGCGAGTAGCTCGAAATTTTTTTTAATAGACTACATTTTTTTTCTTTTCCCCAAAAGATCAGGATCAGAAATAGGATTTTCTTTCCCTTTTAAAGATTTTTCAATTTGATCAATATATTCGAGTGAATCATCAATAAAAAACTGCAATTGCGGCATTCGTCTTAATTGATGTTTAGTGCGTTGTGCTAATTCGTGCTTAATTAAATGTGCATTAGATTTTATTCCCTCAATTAAGGCAGGGCCCTTATCGTTTGGAAAAATACTCAAATATACCTTCGCCACCGAAAGATCGACGGTAACCGAAACTTTAGATACAGAAATTATAACACCACGCATGCCACCTTGTGTTGCGGCACTTTGCAATACATCAACAAGATCGTGTTTTAAAACTGAAGCAATTTTTTTTTGTCTTTGACTTTCTTCCATGGCGTAAAAATAGACGATATTTAAAGATTATCTTACTTTTTAACTTACAAAATCCGTACCTTTCTATAAATGTATTAAAAATGAATAAGATTGAACACATAGGAATTGCTGTAAAAAGCATAAAAGATTCTAACAAACTCTTTGCGAAACTTTTAGGAGAAGAACCCTATAAAACCGAGGATGTAAAAAGCGAAGGTGTTAAGACATCATTTTTTAAAGTAGGAGATAATAAAATAGAACTTCTTGAGGCTACGAATGAAGAAAGCCCTATAGCAAAATTTATTAATAAAAAGGGAGAAGGGATTCATCATATTGCCTTTGAAGTTGATGATATTGAGGCTGAATTAAAAAGATTAAAAAGAGAAGACTTTATTGTTATAAACAAAGTACCAACGAAAGGAGCGGACAATAAATTAGTAGCCTTTCTTCACCCAAAAAGCACTAATGGCGTGCTTATAGAGCTTTGTCAGGAAATTTCATTAAAGGCGTAAAACGTTTGTAGAGTTGTAAAATTAATATTAGATTTGCAGCCAATTTCGGTCCTATAGCTCAGTTGGTTAGAGCACCTGACTCATAATCAGGTGGTCCATGGTTCGAGTCCATGTGGGACCACTTTTAGAAATTGTAAAAGCCTTGATAATCTTACAGATTATTGAGGCTTTTTTTGATTTTAAGAGTGGCTTTTTTTAGTGAGTTAAATAAGTTTTTCTAGCGTTAGTTTAATGTTGATTGTAGAGATTATTTATTATATTGCTCGAATCTTAATTTAAAAGAATCATGATCGAATTGTCTACGTTAGACTACACACTTATTATTACATTTTTCTCTGTTACTCTTTTTATTGGGATTTGGGTTTCTAAAAAATCCGGAAAGAATTCTGACGAGTTTTTCTTATCTGGGCGAACAATGCCATGGTGGTTGCTTGGATTATCTATGGTCGCAACTACGTTTTCAACCGATACCCCAAACCTAGTGACAGATATTGTTAGAACAAGCGGAGTCTCTGGTAATTGGGTTTGGTGGGCGATGTTAATAACTGGACTTTTAACCGTATTTGTATATGCAAAATTATGGCGAAAATCTAAAGTAAATACCGATTTAGAGTTTTATGAATTACGTTATGGCGGAGCTCCTGCAAAGTTTTTAAGAAAGTTTAGAGCTCTTTATTTGGGCGTTATTTTCAATGTCATTACGATGGCGGCAGTTACTTTAGCAGCTATTAAGATTGGGGGCATCATGTTGGGCTTAGCTCCTTGGCAAACAGTTATCAGCGCTGGTTTAGTTACAGTAGTTTTTAGTGCTTTAGGAGGCTTTAAAGGTGTTGTTTATACAGATTTCGTGTTGTTTTTTGTTGCTATGGGCGGTGCGATTGGAGCGGCTTACTATTTGGTTAATATTCCAGAAGTTGGAGGTATAGAAGCCTTGATTTCACATGAGAATGTTGCAGATAAAATTTCTATTTTACCTGATTTTAGTAATACAGAAGCAGTAATAACATTGTTAATAATTCCATTAGCTGTACAATGGTGGAGTTCATGGTATCCGGGTGCTGAACCTGGTGGTGGCGGTTATATTGCGCAACGTATGTTGGCGGCTAAAGATGAAAATCATGCTATTGGCGCTACATTTTTCTTTAATATTATGCATTATGCCATTCGCCCATGGCCATGGATATTAGTGGCTTTAGCATCGTTAATAGTATTTCCTGATATAGCCAGTATTCAAGAAGCATTTCCTAATATAGCCCAAGATAAACTAGGTCATGATTTGGCGTACTCGGCGATGCTTACAAAACTGCCTAGTGGATTGTTAGGTTTAGTATTAGCCTCTCTTATTGCGGCATATATGTCAACAATTTCTACCCAATTAAATTGGGGATCATCATATATTGTTTTCGATTTCTATAAACAACAAATTAATCCACAAGCTTCAGAGAAGCGATTGGTGGCTGTAGGTCGAATTTCAACTGTTGTCTTAATGGGCTTAAGTGCGCTGTTGGCTTTGTTTTTACAAAATGCTTTCCAGTTGTTTAGTTTGGTGCTAGTTTTTGGGGCAGGGACTGGACTAATTTTTATTTTACGCTGGTTTTGGTGGCGTATTAACGCTTGGAGCGAAATCACAGCCATGTTTGCATCTGGTATAGTTTCATTGGTTTTGGTAATACCTTCGGTTGACAGTTATTTATTTGATGCTACAGAGGGCGTAATGCCTAGTTGGTCAAAATTTTTAATTGTTGTAGGAATTACGAGTGCGGTTTGGATAATTTCCACCTTTGTTACAAAACCTGAAAGCGATGAGGTATTGCGCGATTTTTATAAAAGAATACAACCCGGTGGTCCTGGCTGGTCAAAAATCATTAGCAAAGCTAAAGAAGAAAACATTGAAATTGTTGATAATAACGAAGGATGGAGCGTACCTTCAGGAATTGTAGCAATGTTGTTGGGTTGTGCTTTAATTTACAGCTGTATGTTTGCTACAGGCTATTGGATTTATGGCGATTATAACTATGCGATACCTTTAACCGGTCTTGCTATAATTTCTGGATTTTTTCTCGTTAAAATGTGGAAAAAAATTAAAGCAACTATTCTTTAAAAATAGGCACAAAAAACGTGTAGAATTAAATAATATATTCGAGACGATTTATTCTTGCTGTTATTGTTTAGATTTTTTTATTAAAATTTAATTATTGATATGATTTCTGAAGCGCAAATCGTTTTTTTTAAAACAGAAGGCTATTTGGTTCTTGAAAATTTAATTAATAAAGATGAAGTAGAATATTATGATCAAATTTATCTATCGTTTTTAAATAATACTATTGATGCCTCAATGTATCGGTCAGATCTTTCGGGTAATACAGATGCTTCGCAAGAGAAGATTACACAAATTATGGTGCCCAGTAAAGTGCTTCCAGAACTTTTAAAAAAACCAGTTCACATTAAAACTCTTGAAATTGCAAAAATCTTATTAGGGAACGATTTGGAGTTGGACTTTGATATGCTTATCAATAAAGCACCTAATACAAATACGATAACACCATGGCATCAAGACGCTGCGTATTGGATTGATATGCCAGACAAACGCGCTTTAAGTTGTTGGGTTGCCATTGATGAAGCAACTAAAGACAATGGGTGCATGTGGTATACACCAAAATCGCATTTAACACCAACCCTTAAACACAAACAAATAGGAGATAAAGGAGCATTAAAATGTAATGGCAGCGAAGAAAACTCGGTTTATGTTGCACTAAACCCAGGGTCATGCGTTTTTCATCACGGAAACACCTTACATTACAGTAGAGGAAATACAACAGATAAGAATAGAAAAGCCATAATCACGAATTTTCGCCCTAAAGAAATGATTATTTTAGAAAGGTCAAAAGGTTATGACCACACAGGTGATCGTAAAGTATAAGTAGAAATAAATTGGAGACATTTGCCCTTACAATTTTAATATATTGTAAGAATAAAATTAATTAGCTAATGCGATTATTTTAGCGCCCTTCAATTCCATAAGAAATATTTCGAGAAAAATCAGAACCCCGAATAGCTTATTTTGTTTTTACCTAATTACCTTAACTATTATAAAAATTAAAATAACTTTGTAAAAATCACTTCAATTAATTTTATATAAATTACAAATGTTTAATTACGGAATAGATACGCTTACGGTTAATAAAGTTATTAAAATTGCAAGTAATACACTTCAAACAACTATAAATTTAGAAGCGAAACAAAAAATCAATAACTGTAGACAAAAGGTGGAAACTATGGCAAGTTCCAACAAACCTGTATATGGAATTAATACAGGTTTTGGGCCACTTTGCGATGTGCAAATTACACCAGAAGAGACAAGTAAATTACAGGTCAATTTATTAATTACTCATGCGGTTGGTGTTGGCAACCCAATTAGCAAAGAACTTTCTAAAATCATGATGATTTGTAAAGTTCACGCTTTATGTCAAGGTTTTTCAGGGATACGATTAGAAGTTATAGAACGGATTATTTATTTTATTGAAAATGATTTGTTACCGGTTGTTCCAGAACAAGGTTCAGTTGGTGCCTCTGGCGATTTAGCACCTTTATCGCATTTGTTTTTGCCATTATTTGGTGAAGGTGAGTTTTGGAAAAACAATAAAATCATTTCAGCAAAGGAGGGTTTAGAAAACCATGACTTAAAGCCAATTAACTTACAAGCAAAAGAAGGTTTGGCTTTAATAAATGGCACTCAATTTATTTTAGCACACTCTATAGTTGGATTAAAAAAAATGGAATATTTGTTAGATTTGGCAGATGTTGCAGGTGCCATGAGTATTGAAGCCTATCAAGGAAGCGAATCACCATTTAAAGAAGAACTGCACGTGATTCGCCCTTTTAGAGGGAACTTAAAGGTTGCTGAACGTATGCGATTGTTATTTAAAAACTCTCAAAACATTAAGTCTCATATAGATTGTGCCCGCGTTCAAGACCCATACTCTATGCGATGTATCCCACAAGTACATGGTGCTTCAAGAAATGCATTTTATCATTTAAATGAATTGGCAGAAATCGAAATGAATTCGGTAACAGACAATCCAATAGTGTTGAGTGAAACGGTTGCTATTTCTGGCGGAAATTTCCACGGACAACCCTTGGCTATGGTATTAGATTATGCTTCTATAGCAGCTTCAGAATTAGGAAATATTTCAGACAGAAGGTCTTATTTGTTGATAGAAGGAAAATATGGATTACCACGATTATTAACCGAGGCAGGCGGATTAAATTCAGGATTTATGATTCCGCAATACACAACAGCCGCCCTGGTAACCGAAAACAAATCCCTGTGTTTCCCTCCTTCTGCAGATAGTATTCCAACATCTTTAGGTCAAGAAGACCACGTGTCTATGGGAAGTATTTCTGGACGTAAATTCAATCAAATTTTAGGTAATTTAGAAAAAATTCTTGCGATTGAATTAATGTATAGCACTCAAGCTTTAGAATTTAGAAGACCAAATACCTTTTCAGATATTATTGAAAAAAACTATAAAATTATTCGAAGTAAAGTTGATAAGTTGGAAGAAGACAGAATTTTAAAAAACGATATTAACAACATGATTCTTTTAGTGAAAAACCAAGTATTAGTCGTTAGATAAAAAATTAAGAAAATGACATTTAAAGAACAAATACTACAAGGAATTCCGTTGGAGTTACCTTCAAAAAGAAGCTATCCTAAAGATACAAATCGCGCACCTAGACGAAAAGATATTTTATCTATTAAAGAAAAGCAATTAGCTGTTAAAAATGCATTACGCTATTTCCCAAAAAAATGGCATAGTGAGTTAGCTGCTGAATTTGCTGAAGAGTTACAAGAATTTGGAAGAATCTATATGCATAGATTTAAACCAGATTACGTTTTTTGTGCAAGACCAATTTCAGAGTATCCAGCAAAATCTTTACAAGCTGCTGCAATAATGCTAATGATTCAAAATAATTTAGATCCAGCTGTTGCACAACACCCAGAAGAGTTAATTACTTACGGAGGTAATGGTGCAGTATTTCAAAATTGGGCGCAGTATTTAGTCACGATGCAGTATTTGGCATTGATGACTGATGATCAAACATTGCATATGTATTCTGGGCATCCGATGGGGTTATTCCCATCTTCAAAAAATGCTCCTAGAGTTGTAGTTACTAATGGAATGATGATTCCAAATTACTCAAAACCAGATGATTGGGAAAAATTTAATGCGCTTGGTGTTACGCAATATGGTCAAATGACAGCAGGGTCGTTTATGTACATTGGTCCCCAAGGCATTGTCCACGGAACAACAATTACGTTAATGAATGCTTTTAGAAAAATATTAGCAAAAGAAGAAACACCAAAAGGAAAAATATTTTTAACAGCTGGTTTAGGAGGCATGAGTGGCGCACAACCTAAAGCCGGAAATATAGCCGAATGTATTACTGTCTGTGCAGAAGTTAATCCAAAAGCTGCTAAAAAAAGACACAATCAAGGCTGGGTAGATGTTCTTATAGATAACATCGAGGATTTAATTATTCGTGTAAGGCAAGCACAAAAAAACGATGAGGTCGTGTCAATAGCTTATATAGGAAATGTTGTAGATGTTTGGGAGTGTTTTGAGAAAGAGAATATTTTTATTCATTTAGGGTCAGACCAAACATCTTTGCACATTCCATGGACTGGCGGTTATTATCCTGTTGGAGTTTCGTATAATGAGTCTAACCGACTCATTAGTGACGAGCCAGAAGTGTTCAAAATGAAGGTTCAAGAATCATTACGTCGCCATGCAAAAGCTATTAATAAGCATACAGCAAAAGGAACTTATTTCTTTGACTATGGAAATGCTTTCCTATTAGAAGCGTCACGTGCTGGAGCAGACGTTATGGCAGAAAATAATATCGATTTTAAATACGCATCTTATGTTCAAGATATTTTAGGGCCTATGTGTTTCGATTATGGTTTCGGTCCTTTCCGTTGGGTTTGTACTTCAGGGAAATTAGAAGATTTAGATAAAACTGATAAAATTGCTGAAAGGGTTTTACAAGAGATTATGGATAATTCTCCAGAAGAAATTCAACTACAAATGCAAGATAATATCACCTGGATAAAAGACGCTAAAAAAAATAAAATGGTTGTAGGTTCAAAAGCACGAATTTTATACGCAGATGCTGAAGGTCGTGTTAAAATAGCCAAAGCATTTAATAATGCCGTTGCTCAAGAAAAAATAGGACCAGTTGTTTTAGGACGAGACCATCATGATGTTAGTGGAACCGATTCACCATATAGAGAAACCTCTAACATTTACGACGGCAGTAAGTTTACCGCAGACATGGCAATTCATAATGTTATTGGTGATAGTTTTAGAGGAGCAACTTGGGTATCTATACATAATGGAGGTGGAGTAGGTTGGGGAGAAGTAATAAATGGAGGGTTTGGTATGCTTTTAGACGGAACAAAAGAAGCCGAAACAAGACTTAAAAGCATGCTTTTTTATGACGTAAATAATGGTATTGCTAGGCGAAGTTGGGCCAGAAATGAAGAATCTGTGTATGCGATTAAACGAGAAATGCAACGCTCACCGGGTTTAAAAGTTACACTACCTAATTTGGTTGACGAAACACTTTTAAATAACCTTTTTTGAATATAAACACAACAAGCATTAGGTTGTTTAATTAATTTAGAATGTAAAGATAAATTAATGAGTTGTATCAATTAAAAATCTTTTATATTTGTCGTAGCTAATAAAAGATTGACTCCCTATTTCTTTTATTGGGACAAAATTTTTCAACTCAATTGAGCGTTATTTTATTGAAAAGTAAAAATAGATTAATAGCAGTTTATCGGATTTTTTAGCATTTCAAAGATGTTTTTTCAAAGAAAATGCCGTATTTAATTTTATTAAATCGCTTTATTTTATACATTTACACCTAAATGACAATACAAAACAAAAGAATATTTGCCTCAATCTTATTTGTTTTAATAAGTTTTGTATGCATGGCTCAAATTGGAGAAACTCCTCCTCCACCGCAGCCGCCGCCGCCGCCTGGACTAACATTAGATGGCGGAATAGTAGTTTTGTTTTTTATAGCAGTATTTTATGGAATTAAGAAAAGCATAAGAATTAAAAACTAGCGATTAGCTTCTAAAAGGCGCTTAACATACTTTCCTAATACATCAAATTCTAAATTTACTTCAGATCCAATAGATAATAGATTGAAATTTGTATTAGTAAACGTATAAGGTATAATTGCAACACTAAAAGTGTCAATACTTGAATTTACAACCGTGAGACTTACACCATTAACAGTTACAGATCCTTTTTCTATAGTTATATTATTTAAACTAGGGTCATATTTAAACGTAAACAACCAACTTCCATTATCTTCATTAATTTGTGTGCAATAAGCGGTTTGATCAATATGACCTTGAACAATATGACCATCTAATCGATCTCCTAGTTTCATGCCTCTTTCTAAATTTACAATATCATTTATTTTTAATTTTTCGAGATTCGTTTTATTTAGAGTTTCTTTTATTGCGGTAACTGTATATTCTTCTTCATTTTTACTGACAACGGTCAAGCAAACACCATTATGAGAAACACTTTGATCGATTTTCAGCTCTGTAGATAAGATACTTTTTATTGTAATATGAAGGTTGTTTAAATCCTTTTTCAAATTTATAACCTTGCCTAAATCTTCAATAATTCCAGTAAACATGATATTCTTTGTTTATTTAATTAAATTTGCCTGACCAAAATTACAAACAAACGCATTAGTTTTAATGAAGAAAGATAAAAATATTATAGTAGGTATCTCAATTGGTGATTTAAATGGTATTGGCGGTGAGGTTATACTAAAAATGTTTCAAGATTCTAGGGTTTTAGATTTTTGTACACCGGTAGTTTTTGCTTCGGTAAAAACATTTTCCTTTTTAAAAAAACATTTTAAATCCAGTATTGATTTTAAGGGTATTAATAACTTAAATAGTATAGTTCACGGTAAATTAAATGTATTAAACGTCTGGCAAGAAAATGTTACTATAGAATTTGGGAAAGAAAACATTAAGATTGGTGAATACGCAATAAAGTCATTAGAGAAAGCCACCAAAGCTTTAAAAAACAGCAGTATAGATGTTCTAATAACCGCCCCTATAAATAAGCACAACATACAATCTGAAAAATTTAATTTCCCTGGTCATACCGATTACTTAGCACAAGAATTAGAAGGCAATAGCCTAATGTTTATGGTAACCGATTATTTAAAAATAGGACTACTTACAGATCATGTTCCTATTAAAGATATCGCCGATCATATTTCTTCAGAATTAATAGAAGAAAAAATAGACACGGTCTATAATACTTTAAAGAAGGATTTTAGAATCGGCAAACCTAAAATTGCGGTTTTAGGTATTAATCCGCATACAGGAGATAATGGTGTTATTGGTAAAGAAGACGATGATATTATGCGTCCTACTTTAAAAAAAATTAAAGAAAGTGGAAAGATGATTTTTGGTCCTTATGCTGCTGATAGCTTTTTCGGTTCAGATAATTATAAAAATTTTGACGCCGTTATCGCGTCATATCACGATCAAGGGCTAATCCCATTTAAGACACTCTCTTTTGGTAATGGCGTAAACTATACGGCTGGACTAAACAAAATAAGAACATCTCCAGATCATGGCACAGCATACGAGATAGCCGGCAAAGGCATTGCTGATGCGAATTCTTTTAAAGAAGCAGTATTTACTGCAATTCAAATATTTAGAAACAGATTAGAGTTCGAAGAGCTAACAAAAAACATGTAAAAGTCTTATAAACAAAAAAATGTTTATAAGTTATTTTGCCTTAATAAAAATTTATATATTTGCAGGCTCAAAATAGATGTGGTATGAAGTTGTTGAAAGAATTTACAATTCCTTTTGTGGGATTAAAACTTGGGAAACATTATTTTGATTATAATATAGACAAAAAGTTCTTTAAACATTTTGAGTATGATGATTTTAACGATGCAAATGTAGATGTAGATCTTCTTTTAGAAAAGAAAACAACATTACTAGAATTGCAATTTAAAATTTCTGGATACGTAAATATTAACTGCGATATAACAAATGAACCGTTTAATCAAAGTATAAAAAATGAATTTGATTTAGTAGTTAATTTTGGAAATGAGTATAATGATGAGAATATAGATATTCTTATTATTCCTCATGGAGAATATGAAATTAATATACAACAGTATATTTACGAATTAATAGTTCTTGCGGTACCTACTAAAAGAGTTCATCCAGGAGTTGAAGACGGAACGTTAAATTCAGACATATTAGATAAATTAGAAGAATTAAGTCCTAGAGAAAAAGAGAGTAAAGGAAATAAAGATATTGACCCACGTTGGGACACATTAAAAAAACTATTAACGGATAAATAATATAGAAAATGGCACATCCTAAAAGAAAAATCTCAAAAACAAGAAGAGATAAAAGAAGAACACATTATAAAGCAATTGCGCCACAAGTTGCAACTTGTCCAACAACAGGAGAAGCTCACCTATACCACAGAGCCCACTGGTTTGAAGGGAAATTATATTACAGAGGACAGGTTTTAATTGACAACTCTGAAGTAGAAAATTTAGCATAAGTACTATGCGCGCATAAAAAAAACGCTCCTTGTGAGCGTTTTTTTTATGATAAATTTTTCTAAAAGATAAAAACAACCTAATTTGCATGAAATTAGATCAAAATTCAACAAATATTACCAATTTTGACACGTTTTTGTCGATTTTAGCTGTTTTTTGGTCAAATTAACTTTATATATATGAGTAATATCTCAGCGGCAATTACAGCTGTAGGCGCATATGTGCCAGAATATGTATTAACCAACCAAATTTTGGAAACCATGGTTGATACAAATGATGAATGGATTACTTCAAGAACAGGAATTAAAGAACGAAGAATTCTTAAAGGCGAAGGAAAAGGAACATCCTTTCTTGCAATTAACGCTGCCAAAGACCTAATCAATAAAAAAGGCATAAACCCAAAAGACATAGAACTATTAATTGTAGCAACTGCAACTCCAGATATGCAAGGAGCGTCAACAGCTGTATATACCGCAACAGAAATAGGAGCCACAAATGCTTTTGCTTTTGATTTAGAAGCCGCGTGTTCAAGTTTTTTATACGGGATGTCTGTTGCTGCAAAATATATTGAATCTGGAAGATATAATAATGTCCTTCTTATAGGGGCAGATAAAAACTCTTCTATGATTAATTACGAAGACAGAGCTACATGTATCATTTTTGGAGATGGAGCAGGAGCAGTTCTTTTTGAACCAAACGACGAAAACCTTGGGCTTCAAGACGAATATTTAAGAAGCGATGGCGCTGGTAGAGAATTTTTACAAGCAACTTATGGAGGCTCATCATATCCGATTACTGTCGAAGCAGTACAAAATAAAAGTCAGTTTGTTTTTCAAGATGGTAAGACAGTATTTAAAAATGCAGTTTTTAATATGGCAGACTCGGTTGTTAAAATATTAGAAAGAAACAATTTAACAAAAAACGATGTTTCTTGGTTAGCAGCACATCAAGCTAATAAGCGTATTATTGATGCAACAGCCAACAGAATAGAACTTGAAAATGAAAAAGTAATGATGAATATTCAAAAATACGGTAATACAACATCAGCAACTTTACCATTGCTTTTAAATGATTATGAAAAGCAGCTTAAAAAAGGAGATAAATTAATTTTTGCTGCTTTTGGTGGCGGATTTACCTGGGGTTCAATTTATTTAAAATGGGCTTATAACTAAACAAAGAAACTAACTAAACAATTAATTTAAATAGCGATATTATGGATATTAAAGACATTCAAAATTTAATCAAGTTTGTTGCCAAGTCAGGAGCAAGTGAGGTTAAGTTAGAAACAGACGATATAAAAATCACCATAAGAACGGGCAGCGAAGGCAAAACAGAAACCACAACTTTTGTTCAACAAGTTCCGGTAGCAGTAGCACAATCAGAAATTCCAGAAACAACTTCGCCTAAACCTACAGACGAAGAATCTAAATACATTACAATAAAGTCTCCAATCATTGGAACTTTCTATCGCAAATCTTCACCAGAGAAACCAGTTTTTGTTGAGGTTGGACAAACTATAGGCGAAGGTGATGTTTTATGTATTATAGAAGCCATGAAGCTTTTTAATGAAATCGAATCGGAGATTTCAGGAAAGGTTGTCAAAATTTTGGTTGACGACGCTTCACCAGTTGAATTCGATCAACCGTTATTTTTAGTTGACCCATCTTAATGTAAAATCACAAGTTTCAATTCTTAAATTCCAACCTTTATTTATTCGGAATTTGTTTTTGGAATATTGAAAATTTGAAGAATTTATGTTTAAAAAAATATTAATAGCAAATAGAGGCGAAATAGCTTTACGTATCATTAGAACATGTAAAGAAATGGGAATTAAAACCGTTGCGGTTTATTCTACTGCCGACGAAGAAAGTTTACATGTAAAATTCGCAGATGAAGCCGTCTGTATAGGGCCGGCACCAAGTAGTGAATCTTATTTAAAAATGTCAAATGTAATTTCTGCTGCAGAAATTACAAATGCAGACGCAATTCATCCTGGTTATGGATTTTTATCAGAAAATGCTAAATTTTCTAAAATCTGTGAAGAACATGATATTAAGTTTATTGGCGCATCTGCTGATATGATTTCCAGAATGGGAGATAAAGCGAATGCTAAATCTACAATGATAGAAGCAGGAGTACCATGTGTTCCAGGAAGCGAAGGTGTTATTGAAGATTATGAAGAGTGTGAAAAACTAGCTGCAGAAACAGGATACCCAGTAATGCTTAAAGCATCTGCCGGAGGAGGCGGAAAAGGTATGAGAGCTGTTTGGAAACTAGAAGACCTTAAAGACGCTTGGGATTCTGCAAGACACGAATCAAAAGCGGCTTTTGGCAATGACGATATGTATATGGAAAAACTTATTGAAGAGCCTAGACATATCGAAATACAGATAGTTGGAGATTCGTCAGGTAAAGCATGTCATCTTTCAGAAAGAGATTGTTCTATACAAAGGCGCCATCAAAAATTAACAGAAGAAGTTCCTTCGCCATTTATGACAAATGCATTACGCAAGAAAATGGGAGAAGCAGCTGTTAAAGCATCAGAATTCATTAAATATGAAGGAGCAGGAACAGTAGAGTTTTTAGTTGATAAACATAGAAACTTTTACTTTATGGAAATGAATACACGTATTCAAGTAGAGCATCCAATAACAGAACAAGTAATAGATTTTGATTTGATTAGAGAGCAAATTCTTGTTGCTGCAGGTATTCCAATTTCTGGTAAAAACTATACGCCTAGTTTGCACTCTATAGAATGTAGAATTAATGCCGAAGATCCTTATAATGGTTTCAGGCCATCACCAGGAACAATAGAGACACTTCATTCTCCTGGAGGTCATGGTGTGAGATTAGACACCCATGTATATGCAGGATATACAATTCCGCCAAATTACGATTCAATGATTGCAAAATTAATAACAACTGCACAAACACGTGAAGAAGCTATTAATAAAATGAAAAGAGCTCTTGATGAATTTATCATCGAAGGTGTAAAAACTACCATTCCGTTTCACAGGCAATTAATGGATCATCCAGATTATCTGGCTGGTAATTACACCACCAAGTTTATGGAAGATTTTGTTATGGAACCTCTAACAGAAGACTAATATTTAACTCCGAATTTTTTTCGGAGTTTTTTTATATCCTGTTTTTTCATTTCATAAAAGTACTAACTTCGTAAAATGAATTTAAGTTATTGGGAAATAAAAAGCTGGTTGTCTAATGTAGACTTTGTTATTGTTGGTAGCGGTATCGTTGGGCTTAATTGTGCAATAAACCTTAGGAAAAAACACCCAAAAGCCAATATTCTTATTTTAGAAAAAGGAACTCTTCCGCAGGGAGCAAGTACTAAAAATGCTGGGTTTGCTTGCTTTGGAAGCTTAAGTGAAATATTAGAAGATTTAGAATCTCACTCTGAAGAAGAAGTTTTAGAACTGGTTAAAAAACGAATTTCTGGGCTTCAACTCTTAAGAGAAACTTTAGGTGATAAATCAATTGATTATAATCAATTTGGAGGATTCGAATTATTCACTAATCAAGATGATTCTCTTTTCGAAAATTGCTTATCTAAAAGAAAAGAGGTTAATCAACTATTAAAGCCATTATTTAGCAAAGCCGTTTTTGATGTGAGAGATAATAGCTTTGGCTTCAAAAGCATAAAAAACCACTATGTTTTTAATCAATTTGAAGGACAGATAGATACTGGAAAAATGATGGATTCTTTATTGCAATTAGCTTTGTCAAAAGGAATTAAAATACTGAACAATGTGATAGTTAAAGGATTTTCAGAAAACAAAAATTTAATTCACATAGAAACAAATCATTTTAATCTAACAGCTTCAAAATTAATAATTGCAACCAATGGTTTTGCTTCACAGCTTTTAGACGAGAATGTAAAACCAGCGAGAGCACAGGTTTTAATAACCAAGCCAATTAAAGACCTACACATTAAAGGCACGTTCCATTTAGATAAAGGGTATTATTACTTTAGAAATATAGACAACAGAATTCTTTTTGGAGGTGGTAGAAATCTCGATTTTAAAAAGGAGGAAACCACTGAGTTAAAACAAACAGAACGCATTCAAAATAAATTAGAAGAGCTTTTAAAAACAACTATTTTACCTGACACTTATTTCGAAATTGATTATAGCTGGAGCGGAATCATGGGAATTGGAAATAAGAAAAAAGCAATTGTAAAGCAATTGAGTAATAATGTGTACTGTGGTGTCAGGTTAGGCGGAATGGGTATTGCTATTGGAAGCTTGATTGGTAAAGAAATTTCAGAATTGGTGTAAATGAGCATTAAAGAAGAGCTATATAAACAATGTTGCAGTTTTATTGACAACCGATTAAAAAGTGTTAATAATGTGATTTCAGAAATTCAAGAATCCTTAAAGTCTGAAACCAAAAGCTCTGCTGGAGACAAACATGAAACAGGAAGAGCTATGTTGCAGTTAGAGAGAGAAAAAGCAGGAAATCAATTAGCCGAAATTCAAATTATAAAAGAAACCCTTTCAAGAATTGATGTTAGAAATAAAACAAAAACCGTTAGCTTAGGAAGTGTTGTTTATACATCTAAAAGCAATTATTTTATATCAATAAGCGCGGGTGAATTAATAGTAAATCAATCTTCTTTTTATGCTATTTCTCCCAGCACACCAATAGGTCAATTGCTTATCTCCAAAAAAGTAGGCGATGAGGTTTCATTTAGAGATCAGAGGTTTAAAATAACAAATATTATTTAGAAATTGTAAAGTAAATTAATTTCCCAGTTTCCAACTCTTTATCATGCTCAATAAAGATACTTTTATTATTAAAACGAGCTTCAATAAGATAATTTTTTCCATTAAAATATGATCTTTTTACAATAGCATTGAGTTTGGATTTGTCAATTATTTTTAACTGATTGGCATAGACAACATCTTCATTTATCACATTACATTCTCCAAAAAAGGAAGCGATTAAAGGGTTTTCAGGATTGTTGTATAATTTTTCAGGCGTATTGTTTGCTATAATTTTACCATTGTCTAAAACAACTATTTTGTCTGAATACCCTAATACATCATTTTTATCGTGCGTTGCTACAATACAAGAAATCTTTTTAGATTTTATAAAAGAAAATAAATTTCGTCTTAAAGGCTGCTTTTTAAAATTATCGATATGACTAAAAGGCTCATCTAATAAAATTATTTCAGGTTGTTTCGCAATGGCTCTTGCTAAAGCAACTCGCTGTTTTTGTCCGCCACTTAAATTGTTGACTTTTGTTTTAGCAAAATCTACTAGTTCTACAACTTCTAGAAGTTCACTTGTACGTTCTTGCTTTTCTTTAGGGTAAAACCTTGATAAAAACTCACTTATATTTTCTTCAACAGTTTTAAAAGGCATCAAGTCAAATTCTTGAGCCACATATTTCATGTAATCTGGTCCAGTTATAAGATTATGTTTTGGGCCTAAAACTTCAGAGTTTTTCCAAACAATTTGTCCTTGTATTAAATCATATTCGCCATAAATAAGCTTTAAAAGCGTTGTTTTTCCAGAACCACTTTCACCAATTATCGATATGTGTTCACCAGTTTTAACTTTAAAAGAAATGTTAGTTAAAACAGCCTTGTCTTGATAACCAAAAGAAATGTTTTTTACTTGAAGCATTTAAAAACTCTTTATACAGGCAAAAATAGGATAAAAAAAATTCGTCCTTTTTCTGAACGAATTTTATATATCTTAAACAATGTTTGGTTTTGTTAAACCAAGTTGTTTTCTATCAAAGCCTCTGCTATTTGAATCGTATTGGTTGCAGCTCCTTTGCGTAAGTTGTCACTAACAATCCACATATTTAATGTGTTTGGCTGTGTTTCGTCTCTTCGCAATCTACCAACAAAAACCTCGTCTTTACCGTGTGCAAATATTGGCATTGGGTAGGTGTTTGTTTCAATGTTATCTTGAACAACAACACCTGGAGTTTCACTTAAAAGCCGTCTTACTTCAGCCAAATCAAAATCTCTTTCAAACTCAACATTAACAGATTCACTATGTCCGCCAGCAGTTGGAATTCTAACAGCAGTTGCAGTTACCGAAAACGTTCTGTCGTTAAAAATCTTTTGTGGTTCGCGTGCTAATTTCATTTCTTCTTTAGTGTAACCATTCTCTAAAAACACATCACAATGCGGTAAAGCATTTCTACCAATTGGATAAGGGTATGCCATTTCTCCATCAATTCCAGCAATTTCGTTTTCTAATTGTTTAACAGCTTTCACACCAGTTCCTGAAACAGATTGATATGTTGAAACAACAACGCGTTTCATTTTATATTTTTTATGTAAAGGCGATAATGCTAATACCATTTGAATTGTAGAACAATTTGGATTAGCAATAATTTTATCTTCTTTCGTAAGTTCGTTTGCATTTATTTCTGGAACCACTAATTTTTTCGTAGAATCCATTCTCCAAGCTGAAGAATTATCTATTACTGTTGTACCTGCTTCAGCGAATCTTGGAGCCCATTCTAATGATGTGTCTCCGCCAGCTGATAATATTGCAATATCAGGTTTAGCATCAACAGCATCAGCAAGACCGATTACAGTATAATCTTCATTTTTATATTTTAAAGTTTTCCCAACAGATCTTTCTGATGCAACAACTAATAATTCAGTGATTGGAAAATTGCGTTCAGCTAATACTTTTAACATTACTTCGCCTACCATTCCAGTGGCTCCGACTACAGCTACTTTCATTTTTTTAAAATTTAGTTGACAAAATTATACCATTTAATTTTTTAAACACGTTTTTTTATATAAAAAATAAGTGTAAAAAAGCCTTTATGATAATAAATAAAGGCTTTTTTTGAGAATTTTGTAATGCTTACTTTTTTAATAAATCTCTAATTTCAGAAAGTAAATCATTATCCGAAGGCCCGGCAGGAGCAGGAGCCTCAACCGGTGCCTTTGTCTTATTGTAAGCTTTTACAATTAAGAACATAACCAAGCCGACAATTAATAAATTAATTATTGTATTTACCCAAGAACCCCACATAATTGCATTTTCTGGAGTAGTTATAACGCCAGCAGCATCAACAATAGCTTCATCTAATACAATTTTTTTGTCAGCAAAATCAGTTCCGCCTACAAAATGCCCAACAAATGGCATTACTATACTGTTTACAAAACCTTTAACAACACCGCCAATTGCACCCGCCATTATAACAGCAACAGCAAACTCAATAACGTTTCCACCTGTAATAAACTCTTTAAATTCTTTTAGCATAATTTTGAATATTTAGTTAATGAAGAACTAATATAGTTAAAAAGGTTAAAAATTAGATCGATTATGTTTTATTCCAAAACAACACGCTTAACACGCTGTGAAATGGCGGTAAGAATTTCGTAAGAAATAGTGTTGGTCGTTTTTGAGAATTCTACAGCATTAGAGTTTTGGTCAAAAACAATAACCTCATCTCCTTCTTTACACTTAATATCTGAAATATTAACCATAATCATATCCATACAAACGCTTCCAATAATTGGTGCTTTTTGCCCATGGATTGTAACGTAACCTTTGCCGTTTCCATATTGTCTACCAATACCATCTGCATGCCCAATTGGGATCGTTGCCGACTTTAAAACAGAATCACTTTTATAAGCCCTGTTATACCCAACACTTTCTCCAGGTTTAATTTCATGAATTTGTGAAATCACCGATTTTAAAGTTGCCATTGGTTTAAGATTTTGATCTTCTTTATTAGAATTTCCATAACCATATAATCCAATTCCACTTCTTACCATATTTAAATGAGCTTCAGGATAATTTAAAATTCCTGATGTATTGCAAATATGAAGCATGGGTTTATATCCAATTTTATCAATACATTCTTTAGCAATAAAGTTAAAAGACTTGATTTGATTTTGTGTGAACTCTTTTTCAGACAAATCTTCACTAGCTGCTAAATGTGAAAACAAGGATTTTATATGAACAGAGTTAGTTGCTTCAATTTTGGAAATAAGAGAACCAATTTCCGTTTGTTTGAAACCGAGCCTATTTAATCCAGTATTAAACTTTATGTGAATAGGATAATTTGTTTGCTTTTCTTTTTCTGAAACACTTATAAATTCATTTAAAACTTTCTCATTATATATGCTAGGCTCTAAACATTTTTTAATTAAAACAGTAAAATTTATAGGTTGCGGATGCAATACCAAAATGGGAGTGCGAATTCCAGCCTCTCTTAATAAAACACCTTCATGTGTATATGCTACAGCAAGATAATCTGCATTTAATTTTTCTAGCTGTCTTGCTATAGTAATAGAATCACTTCCATACGCAAATGCTTTAACAACAGCTAAAAACTTAATATCTGGTTTAAGTTTAGATTTTAGATACTCGAAATTGTATTTGAGCGCGTTTAAATCTATTTCCAGAACAGTTTCTTGGGCTTTAGGCATTAGATTTTTTAGGTTTTGAAAGAACCTCTTCGACATCATTAACTTTCATGTTACGTACTTTATCGCGTAGCATAGCTTTATAATAAGCAGCTCGACTTAAAGGTTCGTATTCATCGACTTCTCCCAAAAGAACCAGATCGTTGCTTTTGGCTTTCCTGTAACTATATTGGGCTAAATTTCCGGTTCTTGTGCATACGGCATGTACTTTAGTAACATACTCTGCAGTGGCCATTAAATTTGGCATTGGCCCGAAAGGATTGCCTTTAAAGTCCATATCCAATCCAGCTACGATTACTCGAATTCCACGATTTGCAAGCTCGTTACAAACATGTACAATTTCGTCATCAAAAAATTGGGCTTCGTCAATGCCAACAACATCACAATCTGTAGCAAGTATAGGAATATTTGCAGCAGCAGGCACTGGTGTAGAACGAATTTCATTCTCATCATGAGAAATCACCTTTTCATCATCATAACGCACATCGATAGCGGGCTTAAAAATTTCAACCTTTTGCCTCGCAAACTTGGCGCGTTTAAGTCTACGAATTAGTTCTTCAGTTTTACCCGAAAACATAGAGCCGCAAATAACTTCTATCCAGCCAAATTGTTCTTTCTGATTTACCGTATTTTCAAGAAACATTTTGTAATTTTAACACTAATACAAAGTAAAAATTCGTTTCGTATAAAGGTGACGTAAATTTATTAAAAAACAAAAACCTAAATCAGATTAAATTATAAAAAGTTATGAAAAAGAAGTTAGAATCAGAATTAGTAAGTATTGCACATAGGATTCTAAAATTAAAAGGAAAGGAAGATGTCATTAAAATGCATACCGAAGTTACTGCGCTTTACGAAAGACTGTCGGTTTTAAAATTTGCTCATCAAACTTTTGACGGCAATATTCCAACAATTGGGAACGACTCTTCTTTTTTTGATATGCTTGATGTAGCCTTTAACAATAAAGTGAGTGATAATATTGAATTAGATGATGGAATTTATGTAAACCTTGACGATGTTGAAGATGATGGGATTATGGAACCAGCCATAGAAAAAATTAAAGACATGGTTGCTCAAATGCCACACGAAACTCAAATTGTTGATACTATTATTGAAGAATCTACCTCTAGAATCCCAAAGCACAAAACAAGTATTGAAGATATTACAGCCGATTTTAAAGACACGCCAGTTTTTGAGCCAGTTTCAGAATCTAACACCAAAAAATCACTAAACGATAAACTTAAAAAAGGCGTGGTAATAATCGGATTAAATGATAAAATAGCATTCATAAAACATCTTTTTAATGGAAGTAGCGAAGATTACGACCGTGTACTTTCTCAAATAAACACGTCTAATACTTTTATAGAAGCGAGTAAATTAATTCAAACGATTATTAAGCCAGATTATAATAATTGGGAAGGAAAGGAAGATTATGAAGAACGTTTTATTGGGATTATTGAAAGTAAGTTTGACTAATGAGTAAACTCTACATTGTCCCTACGCCAATAGGGAATTTAAAAGATATGACTTTTAGAGCGATTGAAGTTTTAAAGGAGGCCGATTTAATTCTAGCTGAAGACACACGTACTTCAGGAAAATTACTTAAGCATTTTGAGATTTCTACACCTTCGCAGTCTCATCATATGCATAATGAGCATAAAACAGTTGAAGGCTTAATCAATAAATTAAAATCTGGAGTATCTATCGCTTTAATTAGCGACGCAGGAACTCCTGCAATTTCAGACCCCGGATTTTTACTTACCAGAACATGTGTCGAAAACAATATAGGCGTAGAATGTTTACCAGGTGCAACTGCGTTTGTTCCTGCATTGGTGAATTCTGGTTTACCAAACGATAAATTTGTTTTTGAAGGGTTTCTTCCTGTAAAAAAAGGAAGACAAACACGTTTAAAATTATTAGCAGAAGAAACTAGAACCATCATTTTTTACGAATCGCCTCATAAACTCATAAAAACGTTAGGTCACTTTTGTGTGTACTTTGGGGAAGAAAGGCCTGTTTCAGTTTCACGAGAACTTACCAAACTATACGAAGAAACTATTCGAGGTACAGCAAAAGAAGTTTTAGAATATTACACAAATAAACCGCCAAAAGGAGAAATTGTCATTGTTGTTGGAGGCAAGAAATAATGGAAGATTTATTACACAATATCAGACAATGTAATATTTGCACAAAACACTTACCATTAGGACCTCGTCCAATAGTTACAGCACATCCTAACTCAAAAATCGTAATTATAGGTCAAGCTCCTGGAACTAAAGTGCATAATTCTGGAATCCCTTGGGACGATGCTAGTGGCAGACAATTGCGTAAATGGCTTGACGTTTCTGACGATGATTTTTATGATACTAGAAAGCTTGCAATAGTACCTATGGGATTTTGTTATCCAGGAAAAGGAAAGACAGGAGATTTGCCACCACGCCAAGAATGTGCACCAGAATGGCACGTAGCATTACTAAATAAAATGCCTAATATTGAATTAATAATTTTAATCGGGATGTATGCCCAAAAACACTATTTACAAAAGGAAGCAAAAAAAACATTAACAGAATCGGTTGCTAATTATAAAGAATACTTGCCAAAATATTTTCCGCTACCACATCCTTCACCACAAAATCGGTTTTGGTTAACGAAAAACCCGTGGTTTGATAAGGAAATTGTACCAGTGTTGCAACAAAAGACAAAGCGCATATTATCGTAGTTCTTACTAATATTGATATATTGCTAAAGAACTACAACACGTGTAGAAAATTGCCACCAATGGAATAAGCATATAGCTAGCCAGTTTCTATAATATGTTTGATTTCTGTAAATGTCATTATTTTAAGCTAAAACGAGCATACCTAAATACACTCGCTTATTTGTTGCAGTTTCTAATTTGAAACTTTATGCCTTTCCTAGTATTCTAAACATTCCTGTTCCACATGTCGGGCATTTACCTTTCATTGCTCTTCTGCCATTCTTCATTGTCACTTCAGCGGCATCTTTCATTTCTTTTTTGTCTTTACATTTTACACAATATCCTTCCATAATATTTTGGTTTTAAAGTTGGTTATATTAATCAGTTTAAAGATAAGATATATTTAAAGGTATCACAAACCAAAACGAGCATATATAAGTACACTCGTTTTATAATCAACGCGAGATGATGATATGGGTGGCTATCGACTAATTGGAGCGACTAATAAAATTTAAATCATCAACTAATCTGAACCATTACTACTTGCTTCTTTTATTTCTGTTCTTTCTACTCTACCTGTCAAATTTATTATTTTTTCTCCCAAAATCACAGGTCCTTCGATACCAGTTTCGATAATATTATTATTATTTAATAAATATTCTTTTATATTGATATGCTTTGCCAAATTAGTATGTCTTTCAGTAAATCTTTTATTCATTTCCGTCTTTAACAAAGAATCTTCATTGTATAATTTTCTTCCTAAAGGTCTTTTATAATCATAAATAATTACTGGCTCATTATTCTCGCTTAAAAACCATCCTTTATATTCCATAATATCACTTCCAATAAAAAATAATTTAGTATAAAATGTTTTGTGGAAATACACCATTGTATCATTACTTTTCGTAAGACAAAAATTGATTAGATAAACTTGCTCCTTTTCAAATTCAAGTTTGTTTTTTTCAATAAATTTTTCAAATAATTGATTTAAATCACTTTTTATATATGTCTGTTTGACATGATTATTTTTTTTGAAATTAGAATTCTTTTCTTTACATGCAAAAATCAATATTACAATTACTAAAACTAGTCTTTTCATTTTATTTAGAATTTAATGTTCCAAAAAAGAATCTTTTAGAATTCCCTTTAATATTTCTTATATAATGAGGCTTGGTATAACCAGCACGCCATAATCTTCCACTTTTAGGAACATATATATATCTATAATTCAGATATTTCATATTGTTATCTTGAACCTCAGAACTAACTTGTCCCCAATCGGAATCTGTAAACCTTCTCCAGAAGTAGCCCATAGATTTTTTTTCTGAAACAAAATCAGAATTTGATGAATAATCAATTCCTACGTGAGAATGAACGTATGCAGAAACATTTTTCTTACTAAGCCCTATGCTCTCAAAGCTAAATGTTTTATCTGGGTTATGCGCTGTTCCAATAAAACATTTATTATCCCAGGTCTTCCCTGCTTCCCATTCAACATTTGAATTATGTGCTGCAAAAAGAAAGGTTTTAAATACGTCATTCGGATTAGTATTATTAACCGAAGAACTTACATTATTGTCATCTGTTTCAGATAAATCAGATATTATGGTGTCATCACTCGCACTATTTTTATCTACTTGAACATAATCATCAGTATTTACATTACCACCATCATCAGTAGAAAATAATCTGTCATTATTATTATCCTCTGAACCATCATTCTCATCCACTCTGGTAATACTTCCATCTTTATCTAACTTAAAATCTGTATCATAACCTTCACCATTTATATCTACGTAATAAACGGGATTATTACCAGCAAATGCAAAAGATGATTGAAAAATATAATTTTCTGCTAACGGGTCAATATTCATAAACCTTCCCAAAGCAGCATCATAATTCCTAGCACCAAAATCATACCAATCTAATCCAAGCTCTTCATTTAATTCCTTGCCATTATACTTATATGGATGATTAGTAACAGGATTATTATTATACCCTTTATGTTTGAGTCCAAATGGATGGTAGTTATTTTACTCAAGCAGAAAACCTAAAATCGTTAATCTAGAGATGTTTCCCCTTTTCCCAGCCAGTTTTCCCTAAATATTGTTCTGCACTTTCTACAGCGCCTACTTCAATAGAGGTTCCCATAGAATCGTTCCAACGGTTTAGGTATCCAAAAAGAGAAATAACACCAAGCATTTCTACAATTTCACCTTCATTCCAATGTTTGTATAATTCCGTTTTTATAGTTTTATCAACGGCATTTGGTACTAGTGATGCGGCTAAACTAAAATCTAATGCGGCTCGTTCAGCATCAGAAAAAGCAGGATGTGTTCTGTATTCCCAAATATTATCTAACTGTTCTTGTTCGGCTCCATAACGTTCTGCAGCACGAATAGCATGTGCTTGACAATATCTGCAACCTGTAGAGTTACTAGAAACCCAAGCAATCATTCTTTTTAAAGCAGAAGTTACGCGACCTTCATTTGCCATAACGGCCTTGTTTAAATTAATAAATGCTTTAGAAATTGCGGGTCTTCTTTGCATGGTAAGAACCGAATTTGGACAAAACCCAAGTGTTTCATTAAAGAATTCTGCTAGTTCTTTAGTTTCGATATCATGGTCGGCAGATAATGGCGTTACTAATGGCATATTTTTATTTTTTTAGTAGTATTTTTGAAAGAACAAGTAACGAAAAAAACTTTATATATGACAGATAAAATCACGACACAATGGAAAGGAAATATGGTATTTGAGTCAGATAACCCGCGATGGCCTTCTATAATGATGGATGCCTCAAAAGATTTTGGAGGCACTGGTTCTGGCATGGCACCAAAAGCAATGATGTTATCTTCTCTTGCGGGTTGTTCTGGATTAGATGTTGTATCTGTTATTAATAAAATGAAGGTCAAAATAGATGATTTTAAAATGGAAGTTGAAGGAGAACTTACAAGTGAACATCCAAAATACTATCATACCGTTACAGTAGATTATCATTTTTATGGGGAGAACCTAAAAGAGGGAAAAATAAAAAAGGCCGTAGATTTATCGGTCGAAAAGTATTGTGGTGTTATGGCGATGTTCAGGAAATTTGCTAACGTAAAGATTGCAATCCACTATCATAATAATTAATTCATGCGTTGGACGCTCAAACCCAAGCCAAACCCAGAAAAAGTAAAGACTTTACAAAAGGCTTTACAAGTTGACCAAACAGTTGCTTCTCTTTTAATTCAACGTGGCATTGAAACATACGAAGATGCCAAAACTTTTTTTAGACCAAGCCTAGAAGATTTACATAGCCCTTTCTTAATGAAAGATATGGATAAAGCTGTTAATCGAATAGAAGATGCAATTTCTAAAGGGGAAAACATTCTCGTTTATGGCGATTATGATGTAGATGGAACGACATCGGTTGCGTTAATGTCTTCCTATTTAAAAACTAAAAATAAGAATGTAGCTACCTATATTCCAGACAGGTATGATGAAGGTTATGGCGTGTCTTTTAAAGGAATAGATTTTGCTCACGACAATGATTTTTCACTCATTATTGCTTTAGATTGTGGTGTAAAAGCTATAGATAAAGTGGCTTACGCAAAGGAAAAAGGCATTGATTTTATTATCTGCGATCATCATAGACCAGGAAACAAATTACCAGACGCTATCGCAGTTTTAGACCCAAAACGAGACGATTGCAATTATCCTTATAAAGAACTTTGTGGTTGTGGTGTTGGCTTCAAATTAATTCAAGCTTTAGCTTCAAAAGACGGAAAAACCGTTGAAGATTTAGCCGAATATTTAGATTTAGTTGCTACTGCAATTGGAGCAGATATTGTTCCTATTACTGGAGAAAATAGAGCTTTGGCATATTTTGGTCTGCAGGTGATTAACGAAAATCCACGACCAGGAATTAAAGCCATTATTGCCGAAGTAAAAAAGGAAAAGCTTACAATTATAGATGTTGTTTTTATTGTCGCTCCAAGAATAAATGCCGCTGGACGCATGAAACACGGAAATCATGCCGTGACGCTTTTAACAGAAACCGATTTTAATTTAGCTATTAAATACGCTATAGATATTGATCAATTTAATACAGAAAGACGCGAAACAGACAAACGAATTACAGAAGAAGCTCTTAAACAAATTGAAGAACAAAATGAACAGAATCGCACTACGACTGTTGTTTATCATGAAACTTGGCATAAAGGCGTTATTGGTATTGTGGCTTCTCGACTCATAGAAACCTATTATAGACCTACATTGGTATTTACTAAAAGTGGTGATAAGCTAGCGGCTTCAGCACGTTCGGTTTCTGGTTTTGATGTCTATAACGCATTGGAAGCTTGTAATGAATATATAGAACAATTTGGCGGCCATAAATATGCGGCAGGATTAACTTTAGAAGAAAAGAATTATCAGGCATTTAAAGATAGATTTGAAGAAGTCGTAGCCCAAACTATCGACAAACAATTACTGATCCCAGAGATTAAGGTCGATTCAATATTAAGCTTACATGAAATTACTCCTAAATATTATCGCATACTTCGACAGTTTTCACCTTTTGGGCCAGGCAATATGACACCAGTTTTTATGTCAGAACGCCTAAAGGATACTGGTTTCGGAAAATGTGTTGGAGAAGATGATAAACATTTGCGGGTAACCGTAACACAGTCGGGCGAAGAAAAAGTAGTAGGTATTGGTTTTAATCTTGGCGAAAAAAAAGAATTAATTTCTAATAGAAAACTATTTAAAGCGGTATATACAATTGACGAAAACCATTGGCAAGGAAAAACAAGTTTACAACTTAAACTAAAAGATATTAAATAATAATTAATGCAAAAAAAAACCGATCCATATGCAGCTTTAAGAATTAAAGAATTTAATATTTTTTTACTGCTACGATTTGCATTAGTGTTCGGATGGTCCATGCAGTTTGTAGTTATAGAATGGCAAGTATATGCCTTAACAAAAAACCCATTGTCATTAGGAATTATTGGTCTTTGCGAGTTTTTGCCTGCTTTTTTTCTTGCTCCTTTTGCTGGTCATATCGTTGACAGAAAAGAAAAACGAAACTTGTTCGCCCGTTGTATTGCTTTGTTTTCGTTGATAAGTTTTGGGTTATTTTGGTTAACGTCAGATAATGTTGAAGCCTCATGGGAAACAAATACAATTTTGTTTGGAATTTATGGATTAGTATTTTTTGGTGGAGTTTTAAGAGCTTTCTTTGGTCCAACTATTTTTTCACTTATCGGGCTTTTGGTTCCAAAAAAAACATACCCTAATGCTGCAACTTGGAGTAGTAGTACATGGAAAGGAGCTAATGTTTTTGGCGCTTTGTTTGGAGGGTTTTTAATTGCCTGGATAGGTGTTCATTACACGCTTGGTGTAGTATTTGTTTTAGTTATTATAGCATTAATATTAGTGTTTCAAATAGATAAAAAACTAGTCTTAAATAAAGACGTTAACGAATCAGTAAAAGAAAGCCTGAAAGCGGGACTTAACTTTGTATTTAATGACAAGGTTATTTTAGGCGCTCTAACCTTAGATATGATTGCTGTTTTATTTGGTGGTGCAGTTGCGATTTTTGCCGTATTTGCAACAGATGTTTTAGACGCAGGACCAAAAGGGTTCGGTATATTAAATGCAGCGATTTCCTCTGGCAGTATTATAACTATGTTAGCAACAACGTACATTCCTATTACAAAGAGTACGGGTAAGAAATTACTCATTTCAGTTTTTGGATTTGGAGTATGTATGATATTTTTTGGAGCTTCAAAGTTTTTATGGTTGAGTGTTTTAGCACTGTTCTTTTCAGGGGTTTTTGATGGTATTTCAATGGTTGTTCGTCAAACAATTTTACAACTTAAAACACCTGACGATATGAGAGGCCGAGTTGGCGCAGTTAATTCAATGTTTGTAGGATCTTCTAACGAACTTGGAGCTTTAGAGAGTGGTGTCGCGGCACGAATTTTTGGAGCACCTTTAGCAGTTATTCTTGGCGGAACAGTAACTCTTATTATTGTTGCTATAATGGGTTTAAAAAACAAACCTTTACGTAATCTAGACTTAAGAAAAGATATTGAAGAACACGAAAAAGAAGATTAATATTTTCTCAATTCCATATTTTCACCATCAAAAACACCATAAGTATAATGGGTAATCCAATCGCCAAGATTGATATATTTAGAATTGTGATTCAAATCAATTTCTAGTGGTAGATGCCGATGTCCAAACACAAAATAATCACGATGCTTTTCAGCTAATTTCTTTCGTGAATATGTTGCAAGCCATTCATTTTCTTCGCCGAGAAACTTAATATCTTCATCTCCAGAAATAAGTTTATTTTTTACTGATAGATATTGCGCTAACCTAACACCAATATCTGGATGCAACCACCTAAAAAGCCATTTGCAAAACCGATTAGTGAACACTTTTTTCATACGCTTATAGCCCTTGTCGCCTGGCCCTAAACCATCTCCATGACCAATAAAAAAGGTCTTATCATTAAATATAAATTCTTTTGGTTTGTGATAAACAGGAATGTTTAATTCTTCTTCAAAATAGCCATTCATCCAAAGGTCATGATTACCAACAAAGTAATAAATAGGAATCCCTGAATCTGAAATTTCGGCAAGTTTGCCAAGCGTTCTTGTAAACCCTTTTGGGATTACTTTTTTGTATTCCATCCAAAAATCGAACAAATCTCCAAGAAGAAAAATTGCAGCTGCATCTTGTTTGACTTCATCTAACCAAGCCACAAACTTTTTCTCACGAGGCATTGAAGCTTTTTGTGTTGGTGCACCAAGATGATTATCGGATGCGAAGTATATTTTTTTTCCTTTAGGAATTTGCATGTGTAAATATAAATTAATTCCTGTGAAGGCAGGAATCTTTTTCTTTTTTGCAATAAAACAATAATATTTTTTTGTTAAACACACATTCTATCCAAAGAAAATAACTACTAAACGACTACGTTTCAGTTATCACTTGCATACCACTCTGCAAAAGAACTATCAGTTTCTTGAAGCTTTAATGAATGTAGCATGATGTTTTTTGGTAAGCGTAATTTAATTTTATTGGCAAAATCTATCACCATCATCTCACTAGTTGGCTGATAGTTTACTAACAATACATTATGACCTCTATCTTTTAATTCTTTGGCCAATTCGACATGTGGTGTGTTTTTATTAAAAACTGTTGCGTGGTCAAAGACGGTTACAATCTCTTCTTTTACAATTTTTTTTAAATCGCCAAAGTCTATAACCATACCATATTTTACATGAGATGTGTCTGAAATTGGCTCTCCAATGACTGTTACAGAAAGTTTGTAACTATGTCCATGAACATTACGGCACTTACCATCGTAACCATATAATGCATGGCCGGTTTCAAACGAGAATTGTTTTGTAATACGAATGTTATTCATTATCGTCGTTTTCTTTTATTAATAAAGTAAATGACCACCAAAGCAATTCCTAATAAAAGAAATAACCCATTGCCACTTATAAAACTTAAAATGTCCATATTATTCTTTGAAGTTTTTATTTTTATTATACCTGTACACAAGATATGCCATTATTACTAAAATAATAAACGGCAACATCGACCCGATAAACACACCAATTTCATAGCGACTATCAGGCGCATTTTTTACTTTTTCTGCAATATCTATATCTTGAAAAAGCGATACTAAAAGCATAATTTATTATAGTTTATTTAGCAATAATTTTCCAAAGTTACACCTTTTGTGAAAGCGGAATAAATATTTTCCTAAATTTTATAATTAATGGAATGCCTCTAGCGATTATCCAAAAAGTTAAAGCTATAAAGACAGCATGTAATTTAAACTCTAAATAATCTAACCAAAAAAGGATTGGAATAAATACAATAAATGTTGAAAAAAGCAGAACATTTCTTAAGTGTTTCATTCTGCCAAGCCCTTTAAATATACCATCAAAAATAAACGCCAATGCACAGAAAGGCTGCATCACTAGAATAATCCAGAATATGTTTTTAAACTCTGTAAGCACTTCAATGTCTTTACTAAAAACAGTTCCTATTACATTATAAAATAAGCCTCCAATAACAGCCATAATGATTCCTGTTATAATCCCTATTTTAATAAGCTTATTGCTTAATTTTATTAATAAGTCGAATTCTTTTCCTCCAAGAAGTTTTCCTGAAATAATATTTCCAGCGCTCGCATAGCCATCAATTATAAAAGCGCCCAAAAACCAAAGATTAATTGCTATGGTATAAGCAGCGATATATTGTTTACCATAACTTGTTGCAAAAGCACTACCATAATATAAAGTAATATTTAGAGCGATAGTTCTTATAAATAAGTTGAGTATCATAAATAGAAATCGCTTAATTTCTTTATTAAAAGGAAAACTCAATCTTAACGGAATGACTGTCTTTTTTAATAAAAAATAAGCAGCACTAATAGCCATTAAAACTTGCGCTATAACACTTGCATAAGCAGCACCTTGTATGTTCAATGCAGGTATGTAGCCATCTATACCATATACTAAAATAACATCCAGTATAATATTAGATGTTGTTCCAAGTAAAGCTATAATCATAGGATAAAATGTGTTTTGTAAACCTCTAAAAGCGCCAAAAACTGCAATTACAAAAAGGGTGAAAGGAAATCCAAAAACACGAATTTGATAATAATCTACACTAAATTTCAAAATCAAATCTGATGCATTATACAGTTTGAAAATTGTTTCAGAAAAAGGATATGTTCCAACAATTATTAGAATACTTAATGTGGTAATTATAAAAATGGCCTGCGCTGGTAAATTTTTAATTTGACCTATTTTATTTGCTCCAACATATTGGGAAACAATTGACGATATAGCACTTCTTGTTTGTCCTAACACCCATATAAGCATAGACATGAAAGCAGTAACAATACCAACAGCAGCTAAAGATTCTGTTGCATTTAGAGACATGTTACCAACTATGGCAGCATCGGTTAGTGATAGAATGGGTTCTGAAACGCCAGATATTAAAGCTGGTATGGCTAGTTTATTAATGTTTTTTAAAGAAATGTTAGATTTCATTAACGTTTGTAAGATAGCTTGTTGGTTACTAGCCGTTTTTGCTTAATTTTGCATTTTAATTTTGTAAATTTAGTTTTTAATTATTGATTATGAAGAATATATTAGTTCCAATTGGCTCTTCCAAAAATGCCGCTAGCCATTTACAATACGCAGTTGACTTTGCTAAAGAATTTGGCGCAAAAGTATATGTTGTACAAGTTTATAATGTTTACACCAAGGCAGGAACAATGATTAAAATCGATCACATAATCGAAAAAGATAGTAGAGAATACTTAAAGAGTCATGTTGATAAGATTAACAAAAAAGGCGTTGAGGTTATAACTAGAACTTTAAAAGGAAAATTAATCGACACATTAGAATTGGCTTGTAAGGCGGCAAACATAGATTTGATTTTAATTGAACCTAGAACAAATTCAATTAAAGACGAGGTTTATTTGGGTAAAACATCAGGTAAGATCATAAAGCAAATGCAAATACCTGCATTAATTGTTCCAGAAGGTTATGTTTTTAAGCCTATTTCAAAAGTATTAATGGCTTTAAAATCAGCAATTATTAAGAAAGAGAAAGTTTTAAATCCTCTTAAAATGATAAAAACTCAATTTGACTCTATAGTAGATTTACTTTTAGTGAAAACTACTTATTATAGCGAAGGAGATTTCGAAATTAGTGATGAATTAAATTCTTTAGTCTCATCAACAATTCAATCGGAGAACCCAACGACGTATCAAGGTGTTTTAGAACACTATAAATCTAATAAAGCAGATATGTTGTGCGTTGTAAGGCGTAATCGAGGGTTTTTTATAAAAAAATGGGAAAAGAATACGATTCTTAAAAAAGACTTTTCGAGTACATTACCAGTTTTAGTGTTAAGTGGATTAAAATAAAACTTGGGGATGTAGCTCAGTTGGCTAGAGCGCTTGACTGGCAGTCAAGAGGTCGTCGGTTCGAGCCCGATCTTCTCCACATAATAATAGAAAGGCTTTCAAGAAATTGAAAGCCTTTTTTTATAGGCAAACGACGAGGTACAGTTTTATTGATTTCTTTTTGTATATGTTCAGTAAAGCAATATTCGCTCAAAATTTTTGAACTTAACAAGTTTACTATAAAGGTAAGGTATCGAAAATTAGCGTATTAGATATTTTTGGAGACGACTTAATAGAGGAAATTAAAAATTCAATCACTTTTTTTAAACTTTAATAAATATTTTCTTTTTATATAAAATCAACGCTATTAAATAATAAAAAACAATAACGAATATGGCATAAATCAACGAGGATAATTTTGGTATCGTTATAATAGAAGATAAATTTTCGTAAAGATAGGCGTGTAGTGATATATTACCGGATACTTTAAGCAAACCGAATGTTCTTGCTATAATCCCAGATAAAAAGAAAACTGTAATAGCATTCGATCCAAAAATGATTGCAGGTTTTCCCCAACTACTATGCTTTAAAACATCCGCAATAAAATAAATCAAAGCATATATTAAACAGGCCCATCCTCCAGTAACCAACACAAAGCTACTTGTCCAAAGCGCTTTATTTAATGGAAATATAAGACTCCATAAATACCCTAACAATAAAGCAACAACACCTATAACAATAAATGTTTTAAGCTTTTCTTTTTGTGACTTGTTTTTGTTTATAAGAATCATTCCTAGGAACATTCCAAATATAGTCGTGGCAATTGAAGGAATCGTACTTAGTATTCCTTCAGGGTCATATGCTCTCCACATATGGGCTCTAGTTAAAATGTTTTGATCAACTATTGTAGCAAGGTTGCTTGTTTTGGTTAATAAAGGAGTTTCTCCATTAATCAGTATTTGAGTCATAATTATCCAATAACCGATCAAAATAGTTATAAAAATACCTAATAATACTTTCCAATTAACATTTAAAAATAGAATTGAAGCAATAAAAAACACAACACCTATTCGTTGTAATACTCCTGGGATTCTTAAATCTGAAAGTTCTTTAAAAAAAGGGAAAACTATTGTAAAACCAGCTAGTATTAATCCTAAAATTATTAATTTAACTGTTCTTGAAACTATTTTTTTATATACACTAGCATCTATTCCTGTTTTCCTCTTATTGGTATAAGCAAATGTAATTGACATCCCAACAATAAATAAGAAAAAAGGAAATATCAAGTCAGTAGGTGTCAACCCATGCCATTCTGCATGTAAAAAAGGCGAATATACTTGGCTCCATGTTCCTGGATTATTAACTAAAATCATTGCCGCGATTGTTAAACCTCTAAAAATATCGACAGATAATATTCGGTTTGATGTGCTCATAGAATGTGTGAGTTTATATTATTTAATATTACTAAATAAAAATCAATTTTCACATTTTAATTCATAATTTTATATGGCTATAATCCACCGCTTTAGGTTTGTTTTTTGCAATAAATATTGTCCATTAAAAAACAGCCATCAGCTTTTAGTATATCATTTTAAAATGTATCTTTAATTTTAGATTTGTATTGTAATGAATTATTATAAAAACGCCATTTTACTGTTACTGTTATTATTTTTTTTCCAAAATGGAATTTCACAAATAAATAACAATAGAGAATTTAGAGCTGCTTGGATTGCTACTGTAAAAAATATAGATTGGCCTAGTTCTATTGGACTTAGCACGCAAGAACAAAAAAGGGAATTACTCACACTTTTAGATACGTTTAAAAGCTTAAACTTTAATGCTGTCATATTTCAAATACGCCCATCAGCCGATGCGTTTTATAATTCTAAATTTGAACCTTGGTCAGAATATTTAACTGGTACAAGTGGCCAAGCACCTTCTCCTTATTACGATCCATTGGCATTCGTTATTTCCGAAACCCACAAGAGAGGCATGGAATTTCATGCTTGGTTGAATCCTTATCGTGCTATGGTTGATTATGAAGAGCATGAATCTAATACCCTTGATTTAATTGATGAAAAACCGGAATGGTTTATTAATTATGGTAAAAACAAATATTTTAATCCAGGCTTACCAGACGTAAGAGCTTATACCAATAAAGTTGTAGCTGATATTGTACAAAACTATGATGTAGATGCCATTCATTTTGACGATTATTTTTACCCATATAAAATTGAAGGTGAACCTTTTCCAGACAGTAGTTCTTTTAAAACATTTGGTCAAGACTTTTATCCACATAATTTAGATGATTGGAGACGAAATAATGTTAATCTCATTATTGAAGAGCTTGCAACTACTATTAAAAGCATAAAACCTTGGGTGCAGTTTGGTATAAGCCCATTTGGAGTTTGGCGAAACAAAAGTGTTGACCCATTAGGGTCTAACACTGAAGCAGGTCAAACCAATTATGACGATTTATATGCCGATATTTTACTTTGGCTTAAAAATGATTGGCTTGATTATGTGTTGCCGCAAGCATATTGGCAAATAGGACATGAATTAGCAGATTACAAAACGATAGTTAAATGGTGGGTAGATAATTCATATCAAACAAACCTGTATATAGGGCAGGGCGTTTACAAATTAGACCCTAAAAGCAGTAAAGTTGCTTGGAAACAAAGTCAACCAACCGAAATAGGAAAGCAAATAGAATTAAATAGAACAACGTCCCGAATACAAGGCCATGTGTTTTTTAGCGCTAAAACCTTTTTGAAAAACACCTTAAATATTAATGATGAGTTAAAAAATAATTATTTCGAGTACGCCATACTTCCGCCAATAATTAATTACAATAAAAAACACATTCCAGAACCTGTTTTTAATGTGAAAATACAGAAGCAAGAAAATAAAAAATACCGGTTAAGCTGGGAATCTGTATTAGAAAACAAAGAAAAAGAAGCTGTTAAATTTTTAGTGTATCAATTTGATAAAGAAGACCAAATTAATACTAAAAGCGACCAAAATATTATAGCATTAACAGGTGAACATTTTATAGATATCCTTAAAAAGGATTTAAACAAAACGAAATCTTTTACTATTATCGCTGTTAGTAGAAATAATAATACCAGCAAACCTGTAAGTTTAGAAGAATAATTAAAGATGAAACATTTGTCTATTTTAAATGAGCCCTATACTCTTTCTAAAGAGCAGGTTGATTATTATCAAACAAACAAGTATATTAAATTAAAGCAAGTTTTTGATAAAGAGACAATCAATACTTTTAATGAAATAATATCAAAAAAAGTAAATGAATTAAATGATGTCAATATTCCTATTGAGAAACGAAACACATATGGCAAGGCTTTTTTGCAATTATTTAATCTTTGGATGAAAGACGAGGATATAAAAAAACTAGTGTTTAGTAAACGGATAGCACAAATAGCCTCAAATTTAATGAGAGTTGATGGGGTAAGACTTTATCATTATCAAGCTTTATTTAAAGAAGCAAATGGAGGTATTACACCATGGCATGCCGATCAATATTATTGGCCGTTAGAAACAGATAAAACCATAACAGCCTGGATACCATTGCAAGAAACAATATTAAAAATGGGTCCTTTAGAATTTAGTGCTGGAAGTCATGAAGTTCTGGAAGGGAGAGAACTTGAAATTAGTGACGTAAGTGAAATAGTCATACAAAAACGTTTAAAAGTCACAGACTTTGAACATGTGATTGAATCTTTTGATATTGGCGAAATTAGTTTTCATTCAGGCTGGGTATTTCATCGAGCTGGAGCAAATTCTACAAATCAAACAAGAAAAGTGATGACAATTATTTATATGGATAAAAATATGAAGTTAAAAAAGCCTGTGAATGATTGGCAACAAGATGATTGGGACGCTTGGTGCCCGAATGCTAAAATTGGCGAGGTCATTAATACTCCATTAAATCCTGTTTTGTTTTGAAAGTAAGCTAATTTTTTATTTAATTCCAAATGAAGAATTAATTCTCAAGTATTTAATAACCACAAAGCTAGGAATTGTACAAATCATTACCCAAATAAAGAAGTTTTGATAACCAACTATTTCTTGTAACCAACCAGATAACATACCAGGGATCATCATGCCTAAAGCCATAAATCCTGTGCATATAGCAAAATGTGCCGTTTTACTTTTTCCTTCAGAGATATAAATCATATATAGCATATACGCCGTAAATCCAAATCCGTATCCAAATTGTTCAACAGCAATTCCAGTTGCAGTTAACCATAGATTTTCTGGAGTATACATAGATAAATATACATAGGCTAAATTAGGTAAGTTAATTGCTAAAGTCATCCAAAACAGCCAATATTTCAAGCCTCTTCTAGAAGCCACCCATCCTCCTAAAATACCGCCTAATGTTAAAAACACTATGCCAATAGTACCATAAAGAAGCCCTATATCTCCTGTTGTTAATCCAAGACCACCAGCTTCGCGAGAATCTAATAAGAATGGAGATGCTAGTTTTACTAATTGGCTTTCTCCTAATCTAAATAATAAAAGAAAAGCTATGGCTGTACCAATATTTTCTTTTTTAAAGAAACTAGAAAATGTATTCAAAAACTCCTTTATTATACCTTTTCCCTCTCCAATAGCAACATCAGTATCTGGTTTTGGTAGAGCAAAACGATGATACACTACAGAAAGCATAAATAATCCAGCTAACACAAAAAAGGTAATAGACCAAGCTAATGGAATATTGCCAGAAAGTCCTTCAAATGAGGTAGTCACTATTGCATCTAGTTTAGGATCTGCTTGAATTAATACCCATGCTTGTTTATTCCAATTTTGTTTAGTGAAAGTAAGACGCTGTGTATTGACTAAAGATAAATTTTTATCACCAGTTTTTCTATCTAAATTTAGAACAACTGTTTCATCTACTTCTGGTGGTGATGACAATCTTATTCCAATTGCAGCAAGGTTTCCTTGAAAATTTCCTTGATTTTTTTCTACATCGTCATTACCAAATGATGTTTTTAATTTCTCTTTTAATGGTTTGGATACTTTTATATTCCACCAAGAAGATGATTTTTCAATCATCTTTTCTTCTTTTAAAAAGCCATTTTTAATATTTAATTCTTGTGTCCAATTTTTAATATCACTTGCTTGTTTTAAATTAAGTGTATTGAGTCCTAGATTAATTTCAGAATTTTCTATTACAAAATAGATGTCACCATCTATAGCCTCAATATTATTTTTGTTAGGCGGTATTTCCCATTCGGTTTTATTTTGTTGTGTGGTTATTGAAAAACTAACAGGCTCAAGACCGGAAGAAGATTCAACAAAACCCGCCAATATAATAAGTAGTCCTTGTCCAGTTATCATAGCAAGACGATAAAATGTAGCTCTAATCCCAACAAAATAAGCTTGTTTATGTTCATTTAAACCAAGCATATAAAAGCCATCGGCTGCTATATCGTGTGTTGCAGAACTAAAAGCTAGCAACCAAAAAAATGCAAGTGTAAATTTAAAAAAGCCAGGTCCAGGAATTGTTAATGCAACACCTCCAAGACCTGCTCCTATGAATAATTGCATGATTATTATCCACCAACGTTTGGTTTTAAACAAATCTACTATAGGGCTCCAGAAAGGTTTTATAACCCAAGGTAAATACAACCAACTTGTATATAACGCAATATCGGTATTAGAAATACCTAAACGTTTGTACATAATTACAGACACTGTCATGACAACAACATAAGGGATGCCTTCTGCAAAATAAAGTGATGGAATCCAAGCCCATGGGGAAGTTGATTTGTTTTTGTTGCCTTTGTTTTCCAACGTTAATATTTTAAATTATTTATATAATAGGTATTTATTTCTAACTTTCTTATATGCAGATAACCCATCTTGCCAAGAAGTTCTAATTTCATTAGATGTCATGCCTTTTTCTATTTGTTCTTGAATACTTTTGGTGCCAGCTAATTTGATAAAGAATTTATTGTAAAAAGACTCATTTGGTGTAAGTTCTTGATGTGCATTATAAAAATCGATGAGCCACTCTAAATTAACCATCTGTATTGGTTTGTTAGAAGATAAATCATAACCATAACATAATTTGTCTTCATGCTTTGGGTGTTTAGCTCCAAAATTTGGCTGTGGCGTAAATGTGTAATTATATCGTTTTAAATTAGAATCTGGTTTACCAACAATTTGAAATTGCTTTTCGGTTCCACGACCGATACTTACATTAGTTCCTTCGAAAAAGCACAAGCTAGCATACAAATTAATGGATGTATCATTAGGTAAATTTGGAGATGGTTTTATAGGCAAACTATAAGATGATTGATGCGTATAATTTTTAATAGGAATTACTGTAATATTGCATTTTAAATCATTGACTAACCAATCTTCTCCGTTTATCATTTGAGCATATTCACCAATGGTTAACCCGTGAATAATTGGAACTGGGTGCATACCCACAAAACTTTTGTATTCTGGTTCTAAAATAGGGCCATCAATATAATGACTATTAGGATTAGGTCTGTCTAATATTAATAATGGAATATTTGCTTCTGCGCAAGCTTCCATCATATAATGTAATGTCCCGATATAGGTGTAAAAACGAACCCCAACATCTTGAATGTCAAAAATCATAAAATCAATACCTTGCATATGTTCCACAGAGGGCTTTCTGTTTTTCCCATAGAGTGAAAAAATAGGAAGACCAGTTTTTTCGTCAACACCATCTGTAAGATGTTCACCAGCATCTGCTACACCTCGAAAACCATGTTCGGGAGCAAATACTTTAACAATATTCACATCTAAAGATACTAGTGAATCTACAAGATGTGTGTAATGGTTTTCTTTTTTACTTTTAAAAATAACACTTGTTTGATTAGCAACAATCCCTACGTTTTTGTCTTTAAGAAGTGATAGATATTTGTCTGTTTGGTTAGCACCAACTAAAATGCTATTTTGAATTAATCTGTCATTCAAAACAGTCCTATGAATCTCATTATTTTGAGCAGATTCTTTTTTGTCTTTAGAGCCACAAGACATCAAAAGTAAAACAAATAATATAACAGTATATCTCATAATAATATATTTAATTAGACTTTAATATTTTAAAAGTTCCTTGATTACCTCTGTCATCTTCAATTTTTAGAAAATATGTTCCATTTGATAAATAGCTAATATCTATAAATTCATTTTCAGGATTGATTTGCATGATTTCTTGACCTAAGACATTAAGTATTTCTATCCTATTTAAGTCAATACTTTTTGAATTAGATATTTTAATAACACTACTTGCTGGGTTTGGATATATTCTTATATTCTTATTAAGAAATACATCTTCAACCGAAGCTGTTACACCAAATTTTGTTTCAATTAAATCCCAAAACGCTGTCTTCGTTCCATCATAATTTAGAGCCCACATACCAACGCCTCCCAAATTTTTTGCAAGAGCTAAATCGAATTTATCTTCTATACTTTGTGTATTATCTGTCCATACTTGATTCCAGCTTGCACCATCATGCCATGTATACCAAGGGTATTCAAAATCTGTGCTCCAAAGCCACCCGCCATTAGTAAGCGCTTGATCTTCAGTATCCCTAAAGCGTGTAGAACTTACATGAGATGTCGTTGTAGCTTCAGCTGTACTTGAGGTTGTCTTCCAATGTTGCCCATAATATGGTACGGCTAGAATTAGCTTTTCTGGATAATTTGCTACAGGACTAGAATATCCAGTACCTGCATTTTCTAGAGTATAGGTAACACTTTTCCCCCAACTTACAGGGTGAATTAAAGGCGCTACAGGCCCAGAATTAGCACTACTTGCCGATGTGTAATCATAAGCCATTATAATTAGATAATCAACACTATTTACTAAACCATCAAAATCCCAACCACCCCAATTTACCGCTGGGCTATCAAAAGACACCTCCTTTCCAGGTAATTCAGTATGGATATATGAGGTTAACGCTGCCATAAACGTATTTAAATCTGTATCTCTTGTAGTAGAAACCATAGCTTCAAAATCTATATTAACACCATCTAAATTAGCTGCTTGAATGATGCTTTTTATGTTTGCAAAAAAAGTAGCTTGTTTAGAAACATTCGTTATTAATTCCTCGGCAACAGCATTAGCATCATCAGCACCTCCAAAATTTGTAACGGTCATAACCACTTTAGTTCCTGCAGCATGAGCAGCATTTATTTCTGTAGTCCATGGCCATCCCGAAGGTGTTGCAACTGACGCATCAAGTTGCACTAAGAAATTAAAACACGCCAAATGACTTAACCTATCATATTGCATATTAGTATTTGCTCCGGAGCTTTGTTCCCAGTAGGGTAAAAAACCGAACACCATTTTGTTTAAGGTACTAGCTTGACTTTCTTGTAAAGAAATAATACTTTCTTTACTTGCCTCTGATTTGCTAATAATTTTATCAATGTTCCCAAATTCTTCCATTTGTCGCTCATGTGTTCCTTTTATAATAGCTTCTTGAGAAGTAATAAATTGAACCGAAAGAAACGTTATTAAGAAAGTCAGACTTAAGTGGAATGTTTTTTTCATGCTTCTATAGTTTAAATTATTAAAATGTTATTTCTAATTATTATTTAAAAGTGATACCGTTTGAAGGCCTCTATTGCAGCATAGTCGGTTAGGCCAAGATTATTATACTTATTAGCGGTTAAGCGGTTTCTGTCTTCCGCTCTGACCCAGAATTCTCTATTGTCGTCTCCTTGAAACATTACTCCATCTTTTTGCGATTGATGATAGAATATCGCGTGTCTTTTTCTTAAAACCTGATCTGGGCTCATGGGTACTGCCATTTCTATTTCATGAGATTCCCATTCGTGCCATGCTCCACGGTAAAGCCATACCCAGCAATCGTTCATATAATCATTAGACTTTAATTTTTCAAGCGCCATAAAGATTGCGTCTAGACACACCTTATGTGTACCATGTGGATCTGCAAGATCACCAGCTGCATAAATTTGATGAGGTTTAATCTCGTCTATTAAATTAGAAACAATGGCTATATCATCTTGCGACAAATTATTCTTTTTAATGGTGCCTGTCTCATAGAAAGGGAGGTCTAAAAAATGAATATTATTATCCTCCAGGTCTAAATAACGTGTTGCTGCAAGGGATTCACTTCGTCTAATCATGCCTTTTAATTTACGTACTTCTACGATATCAATAACTTGATCCGTTTTTTGATTTAAGAAATCTATGACTTTTTTTGATTCTTGTGAATCTGGATTTAATGCTTTAGAAATTTCAGCAAATTTTAAAGCTTCTTCATCAGATACAGCTATGTTTCCTGAAGTTTGATATGCTATATGTACTTCATGACCTTGTTGTACAAGACGATCGAAAGTGCCGCCCATAGATATCACATCGTCATCAGGGTGAGGGCTGAATATGATAACCCGTTTCCGCACTGGTGTTGCCCTTTCAGGGCGATACGTGTCGTCAGCATTTGGTTTCCCACCTGGCCAACCTGTAATGGTTTGCTGCATTTTATTGAACATTTTTATGTTCAAATCGTAAGCAGTGTCTTCTTCGGTTAAAAGACTGGACATTCCGTTATCGTTATAATCCTTATCTGTTAACTTTAAAATTGGCTTGTTAGTTAATTCGCTTAACCAAACGATAGCTTTAGATTTAAGTTCTTCTGTCCATGTATTAGAAGTAACCAGCCATGGTGTTTTCACACGTGTTAATTCTGCTGATGCTCCTTCATCTAGTACAAAAGTTGTGTTTTTGTGTTCTTGTAAATAAGTCGCAGGCACAAATGAGGCTATTTCTCCTTCAATGGTTTTTTTAAGGATCCCTGCTTTATTACTTCCCCATGCGAGAAGCACAATTCTTTTAGCGTTTCTCACTGTACCTATACCCATGGTAATTGCTTTTCTTGGTACATTTTCTATCCCTAAAAATGAAGGCGCCGCATCAATACGTGTAATATGATTAAGGGTAATAATTCGTGTTCCTGAATTTAAATGAGACCCTGGTTCGTTAAACCCAATATGCCCGGTTCTACCAATACCCAACAGTTGAAAATCTAAACCTCCAAGGTTTTTAATCTTCATTTCGTAATCTATACAATATTGGTGTAAATCGTCGTTATCAATATTTCCGTTTGGAATGTTGATGTTTTCTGGAAGAATGTCTACATGATTAAAAAGGTGCTCATGCATAAAATAAAAGTAACTTTGAATATTACTTTTATCCATTGGATAATATTCGTCTAGATTAAACGTAATTACATGAGCAAAGCTTAACCCTTCTTCTTTATGCAAACGCACTAGTTCTTCATATACCTTAATAGGTGAAGACCCGGTTGCCAAACCTAATATACAAGGTTCATTTAGGTTCTCTTTTTGTTTTATTAAACGTGCGATTTCTTGTGCAACCAATATTGATGCCACATGAGAAGACTCAAAGATAACGTTATGGATCTTTTCAAACCTAGTTTCCTCAAATTGCCCTGGCGTTTTATAATCTATAGCTTTTGTTTTATTCTTAGTTAACATTATTACTTTATTTAATACAATTAATTATGTTTTGTTATTTCATTACTGTCATATACACAATGATGGCTTACACTATAGTCTTTATTTATGGATGCTGGTAATTCCCCTTTAGCATCTTGTATTCCTAAAATTATTTTAGCTGACACCTTTTGTATTTTTGTAGTGTTTTCATAAGAAACAATTACAGATTCAATATTTTTAAATGATAATTTTGCTAAACTATATTGGTTTGCAAAAACATCTAAAATCACTTTATTGTTTTTTGCGATTTCTTGTATTAAAAACAAATCTTCATCTTTTAGATGTTCAATTTTTCTTGCATTAAATCTATGATAGCTTATGATTACTAGATCGTATGCTTCTAATTTTTTAAGCATGTTTTTTAATGATGGCTCTGTTAAATCATCTATTTTAATATGCTCTTTTAGTGTTGATAAAAACGTTTTATTACTACCATCACCTATTTTTAGGTAAGCTGTTTTTTTGCTATTATTTATGGTATGTAGTGTTGAATTGGAATTTTTTACTAGAGTAATAGCACTGCTAACAGCTTCTGAATATAAATCTTTATCTTCTTTGGTATTTATATCTTTTATTATATCTGTAATTTTAATAGGTTTATAGTTATGAAGGTTTACATCATATTTTGCTCTTAAAATCTTTTTTACAGAATGACTTAATCGTATTTCGGTTATTCGCCCATTAGAATAGGCGTCTTCAATAAGAGACATTCCTTTTGGGGCATTTTCTGAAAATAATAGTACATCATTCCCTGCTTCAAAAGCTATTAAATCAATATAACCAGGTTCTTTGTAGTTAGCAGCACCTTTCATATTTAAAGCATCTGTAAAAATTAGGCCTCTAAAACCTAATTTTTCTTTAAGAAGGTCTGTTACAATATATGGTGATAATGATGTTGGCAACCCTTTTGTTACTTGTATACTTGGAATATTTAAGTGTGCAACCATTACACTAGCAATACCTTTACTGAACAATTTTTTAAAAGGGTAAAGTTCTACAGTATCTATTCTTTTAGCATCAAAAGAAACCGTTGGTAAGGTTTTATGCGAATCTTTGTCTGTGTCTCCATGACCTGGGAAGTGTTTTGCGCAAGCCAAAACATTTTCGCTTTGCAAGCCTTGAGTAAATGCCGTCGCTTTATTTGCAACATTAATTTTCCCTTCTCCATAGGATCTAACACCAATAATTGGGTTTTTTGGGTTTGTGTTTACATCTACAACTGGAGCAAAATTTACATGAATTCCAACTCTTTTACAATGCTTTCCTATTTGCTGACCAATTCTTGTTAAAATATCATTATCTTGGATAGCGCCTAATGTCATATTATTAGGGTACCTAAACGTACTATCTAATCTCATTTTTAAACCCCATTCGGCATCTATTCCAATTAGCAAAGGAATATTAGATATAGATTGATACTCATTGGTTAATAATGCTTGTTTTACAGGGCCTCCTTGAAAAAAACACAAACCGCCTAGATGATGCTTTTTTATTAATTGCTTAATAGAGTCTGTATGTGGTTTTCCCTTATTAGAATATGCGTCAACCATAAATAATTGTCCTATTTTTTCTTTTAAAGACATATTATTATAAATACCATCTACCCATTTCTCTTTTGTAGTATCTAGTTTTGTGAGAGGTGCTTTTATTTGGTTGGTGTTACTGATTATCATATAGTATTTAAAAATTGTTTGTAAAACTGTTGCGGTTTCTAGTTTTAGAATACTTCTTCTAAGAGTAATTTCTATTATATTTTATAGACACATCCACTTTTCACACTGATTTTTAACTCCCAGAATTCTCTTTATAAAGATCAAGTATTTTCTTAACACTCTTGTGCTTTAATAGCAATTTATTTGCTGATTTTTCGTCAATATTCAATTCGTCAATGATCATCTTAACACCTCTGTTTACAAGTTTTTTATTAGATAATTGCATGTTTACCATTTTATTGCCTTTTACTCTACCAAGTTTTATCATTACGGAGGTTGAAATCATATTTAACACAAGCTTTTGGGCTGTACCTGCTTTCATTCTAGTGCTGCCAGTAACAAATTCTGGCCCAACAACCAGCTCAATGGGATGGTCAACCTCTAGAGATAAAGGGCTTTTCGTATTACAAACAACACAGGCAGTCGTTAGATTATTTTCTTTAGCCTTACGCACACCTCCTATAACATAAGGAGTAGTTCCTGAAGCAGCGATTCCTATAAGCACATCATTTTTATTAATATCATATTCTACTAAATCGATCCAAGCTTGTTCTAAATCATCTTCGGCATTTTCAACTGCTTTTCTTAGAGCGGCATCTCCTCCAGCGATAAGACCTATGACCCAATCGTCAGTTACACCATATGTTGGAGGGCACTCTGAAGCATCAAGCACACCCAATCTACCACTAGTTCCTGCTCCAATATAAAACAACCTGCCTCCTTTAGACATTTTAGAGACAATACTATCAACTAGTTTTTCGATTCTTGGAATTGAATTTTCAATAACACTTGCCACAGTCTTGTCTTCATTGTTAATGTTTTTAAGTAAGTTTAAAGTGCTCATTTTCTCCAAATCATTGTAATGAGATGATTGCTCGGTAGTTGACTTATTTTCCATGAAAAAATAGTTTTTGAGTAATTATTAAACTTAAAATAGTAAGAAAGGCATTTACAAAAATGTTCATAAACCCTAAGTCAAAATTAAAACGGGTGAGTAAATAATAGTTTAAATAATAGGTTGCTACAGGAGCAATAACACATATTATAGGTACAGATTTATCATGAATTCTTATTTTAGTAAAAATCCCTAATAAGTATAGCCCTAATAAAGGGCCATAAGTATATCCAGCTACTTTAAAAATTGTTGAAATAACGTCTCCTTTGCTATTTGCAAACAGCATTATGATTATAAAAACAACAGCAGAAAAACCAAAAAGGACTCTGTTTTTAATTCTTGTTTTTTCTTTACCGCTTTTATGCTCTACGTCTAAAAAGTCGTAAGTAAATGAAGTGGTTAATGCAGTTAATGCTGAATCTACACTCGAGAATGCAGCCGCAGTAATACCCAAAACAAAAGTAATACTGGCAAATAAACCAAAATGATTTAATGATAGTATGGGAAAAAGGGTATCGGTATTTATAAATACCCCATTTTCTTTTTCTAAATTAACGCCATTGTTTGAGGCATAGATATATAACATTATGCCTAGCCCTAAAAATAAGAATTGCGTAATGGCAAGAATAGCACTAAATACTAAAGCGTTTTTTTGAGCATCCTTTTTACTTTTACAGGTCAATGTTTTTTGCATGATATTCTGGTCTAAGCCCATCATTGCAATGGCAATTAATATCCCGGAAATTATTTGCTTAAAGAAATTATTTCCTGATTTGAAATCCCAATTAAAGACTTTAAAATACTCATGTTCCTTGATACTGCTTATTGTTTCTGAAACAGATAATCCCAATGAATTTTTTACAACAACAATTGCTACGATTGCTGCCAATATTAAAAATGTAGTTTGAAGTGTGTCTGTATATACTATTGTTTTTATTCCTGATTTATTTGTATAAAGCCAAACTAAAAGAAGCATGATTATAATCGTAATTGGAAATGGAATATTGTAACTGTCAAAAAGGGCATATTGTAATACTTTTGCAGCCAATAAAAGCCTTAATGCTGCTCCAAAAGATTGTGATATTAAAAAAAACATCGACCCCGTTTTATAAGAATAATTACCAAATCTGGAGGATAAGTACGTGTAGATAGACACCAGTTTTAACCTGTAATAAATAGGAATTAACACAAATACAATAAATGTATATCCTATTACATTTCCTATAACAAATTGAAAATAATAGAAAAAATTGTTGCCTACCATCCCTGGAATAGACACAAAAGTAACACCTGATAATGCCGCCCCAACCATACCGTAAGCAACAAGAACCCAAGGCGATTTTCTGTCTCCAGTATAAAATGAATCGTCACTAGTTCCTTTTGATGTAAAATGCGAGATTATTAAAAGCACTGTAAAGTACATTGCAATTATTGAAAAGACCAATATTGGATTCATACTAAATCAAGTTAAATTTGTTAAGCATTGTTAATATATCTTTATATCTTCTAATTGTTGTTTATAAATATTTAAGTTTTCAAACGAATCAAGTCTTTCTATTGGTTCATTGTTTTGCACCCAATGTCTTAATTTGTCTGTTCCGTTAATGATGTCTATAGGCATTAAAGTATAGTTGTATTCATATGGCGGTTTTCTCCATTCGAAATCATCTTCTAAAAGATGAAATAGTTCTCTTAAAATAAGTTGTCCAACTCGCCAAGGTTTAAAGGTCTTTTTGTTCGTAACATGTATTTGAAATCCACCACATACTTTATTTTCTAATTTTTGAAAAGTTGGAAGAAATGATACAGGCCTTAACACAAACCCTTTTAATTTAGATCCTTTTATTACGCTTTTTAAATGCTTTGCATAAAATGAATAGGGTTCAATTGCTGGGTGTCCAATAACCTCTAGTGGCTGCGTTGTACCTCGCCCTTCGCTCAATTGAGTGCCTTCAAATAATACAGTTACTGGAAAAGTACAAGCGCTTTCAGTCCTAGCAAGGTTTGGTGAAGGTAAAAACCAAGGCAATTTTGTGTCTGCGTAAAACATCTCTCTTTTCCAATTTCGCATTTTTATCACTTGAAGATTTACTTTCTTTTTAGCCCATAAATTTTGATGCATCAAGGCGACCTCTCCAATAGTCATGCCGTGTCGTACAGGAATTGGATGCCTTCCAATAAACGATTTATATTCATGTTCTAGAATATTTCCTTCAATATCAATTCCGTTTAAGGGGTTTGGGCGATCTAGTACAAGAATCTCAATTTCTTTATCAACACATTTTTCGAGTAAAAGAGTAAGCGTATAAATATAGGTGTACATTCTACAACCTATATCCTGTAAATCTATAAAAAGATGGTTAATTCCATTTAGCATTTCATTTGTTGGAATGCGTGTTTCTGAATAAAGCGAATAAACAGGAATATTAAAGTAAGGGTGCATAAAGTGATCTGTTTCAATCATATTATCTTGCGCGTCTGTTGAAAAACCATGTTGAGGACCAAATATTTTTTTAAACCTCGAACCAAATATTTCTTTAAATTTTATTGCAGCATGAGTATAGGTAAAATCAATAGATGCATTATGACATAATAATGCAACATTTCCTTTACATTTATTTTGAAGGCATTTATCCTTAATTAAAACATCAAGACCCGTGTAAACTTTCATAATAAATTTTAATGATCTTATTAATTAGAAAGCACAATATAAGTACTAAACATTGTACTTAGAGCAACAGGGGTTGTTGCCCTAAACACAAAACAACATGACTAATTCAAATAGTTGTTATTAAAAAGTTTGTTATAAGAATATTTCAAGTAGAGTATTGTAATTTATAAATTTAATCACAATACTCTAATAAATTAATTTACATCCCACCACATCCTGGTAGTTAAAAGATCTCCGCCCATTTGTGCTGAAGCAGCTTCTACGGCGGCGGCATTATTTAATTTCTCTGCATTTGTATATGGATACCTTCTTGGAATTACTCCTCCTGTAACACCTCTATCTGAATCAACCGGAACTAAAGCAGGATAACCTGTTCTTTTCCAATTTTGCCAACCTTCAACAGCATTTGGAAAAACTGCAATCCAGTATTGATTACCTATCATTTCTAAAGCATTAGAAGCATTAAACGGATTTGCAGACAAATAATCATTTACTTGCGTATCTGTGATTGGTGTTGTGTTATTTAATAAAGACAAATGTTGCATTGCTGCTTTAACAGCCGTTTCATAATGCCCTTGAACATCGCCGCCAGCTAATCCCCAAAGTTCTGCGGCTTCTGCCAACATGAACTCAACTTCTGCATAAGATTGTAATATAAATGGTTGATTATAATTACTTCTATTATCACCCGTTCCCACTACAGCAATATTAGGCATAGAATACGCATGAATATCAGTATTAGGTAAAGAGCCTACATCTGTTGTGCCAAATCCTGGAGGCATCCCCATTTGATCTGCAGGATCTGTACTACCATTAGAAAGTGAGCTCCATATTTCTAACCTTGGATCACCTGTGTTTTTCATTGCATCAACAAAAGGAGCAGCCAGTCTAACTTGTGTATTCGCTCTTGTGGCAATAGATTGAATAAATGGATTTCCTTGTATATCCCATTTAGCAGCAATTGCATCATACTTTATATAAACAATATCATCATTACTTGTCATAACACCGCCGTTAATTGCTTTGGTAGCCCAACTTTGTGCTCCAGACGGATCAACTTTTACCATACGCATGGCTAAACGCAGCATTAAGGAATTAGCGAATTTATTCCATTTAGCAACATCTCCATTAAAAAATATATCATTAGAGCCGTATGAGCTACTTCCTCCATTATTTAATACTGATGCTGCTTGTTCTAAATTAGATAGCATGTCTGCATATATCTCTTGTTGTGCATCATATTTTGGGAAAAATGTCCCTTCAATAAATCCTTTACCTGCTTCGCTATATGGAATATCACCATAAGAATCTGTTAGCCTGCTAAATATTAGCACCTTTTGCACTTTAGCAATAGCCAAATCAACTTCCCTAGTTGGACCGTCTTCGGCATTCTCTAATTGATTAACTAAATCCACTACTGTTTTAACCGTGGTAGGATACATGAAGTCAAATAACTGACTTGTTCTGCTATCATTTTCTGTATAATATACTCCATCAGCCCATAATGTACTTATATACTGCACTACAGAATGACCATAAATTAAATTACCGAATAAGTATCTAATACCATCTTTCCCGTTAGTTGCTAATTGAGCATAAGTCAATTTAAGCTTTGGTTCTAATTGCGTTGGTTTTGTAGGATTTACATTAATTTCTTCAAATCCATCGTCACAAGATCCAAACGCAATTACTATTATTACTAATAAAATAAGTGTTTTTTTCATTTTTCTAATTTTTTAAAATTTAACATTTAATGATACACCAAAACTTCTTGTTGCTGGCAAACCAAAACGCTCTAAACCTTGACCATTTGTATTTCCTAATTGTGCTTCAGGATCAATATTTTCAATATCTCTCTTTATAAAAAACAAATCTCTGGCTATTAAGGATAGTCTTAAATCTTTTATAAAAATACTTTTCAGCACATCTTTAGGCAAACTATATCCAATGCTTAATTCTCTAAATTTAATAAAATCTGTATCTCGAATAAACTCTTCTGCTATTTTATCATTTAAATGAGAATAATATTGACTTAATAAATCCTTTCTTACTACACCTGTAAATGGCGCACCATTCTCATCAACACCAGAAACCTCTAGTCCATTTTCTCTGCCTTTAAGAGTCTCTTTGTGTACCCCGAATGTATATAGGTAAGAATTTGTGCCTGAAAATACTTGACCTCCAAATTTACCATCAATTAAGAAACTTAAACTAAAGTTTTTATAATTAAAGGTATTACTAAACCCAAAAGTATATGGAGCAACACCAACACCTAATTTTTTAAATTCGCCTTGTAGTGGTCTTGGAAGATCAGGATTAGATGTATCATACATTATATTTCCAGAATCATCTCTCATATACGAAAATCCATAAATCGAACCAAACTCATCACCTACCTCTTGCCTTATTTGTGCTGTATGAGTTCTAGACTCGGCGATACCGATACCAGTTCCTGTTTCATTAGTTTGAGTAACTTCACTCTTATTATAACCCATATTAAATGACGTTTTCCATGTGAAATCATCATTTCTAATAGGTGTGCCTCCAATTAATAGTTCAATACCTGAGTTTTCCAATTTACCGGCATTTATAACTGCTGTTGTATAACCTGAAGTGCTAGAGGCTTTAGAGGCTACAATATCATTTGTAGTTTCATTTGCATAATATGCAAAATCTACATGTAACCGATTTTCAAGGAAACGACCATCAAAACCTACTTCAAACTCTGTTTTTTGGAATGGCACTAAATTAGGGTTAGGTATATTATTTCCATTTATAGTTCCGAACGAATTACCTAAATGAGAATCGAGTATAGCATAATCAAGACTTAACTGGTAAGGTAATCTTGCACCACCTGCAACTAATGCATAACTCGATCTTAATTTTAAGAAGTCTATAGCTTCTGGTAACTCTAAAGCTTCATGTAATAAAACAGAACCACTTATTGACCAATAAAATTCGTTATTTGGCGTCGTTTTCCCTGGGAATGATAACGTAGAGAACCAATCATTTCTACCTGTAAAAGTTAAATAAACAAAATTAGCGTAATCAACTTCAAAAGACCCGTAAAGTGAATTTGTTTGAGTTTCAGCATATCCGTAAGATGTTTTTTGTGATTCAGTATTAGCCAAATCTTCAAGCCCTATAACTACAAAATTGTCTCCGTTACTGTTAAGTGATTCTACCTTACTTCTTCTAACACTACCTCCAACAAATGAATTAACACCAATTTTTTCTGTAATGCTTTTATTTATACCTAGCATAACATCGGTATTAAATAACGAAACAGATCTTTTTGTTAATGCAATAGTTCCTTTTGAAGCAAAGCCAGTTCCAAAAGGAACTACTTGTTTTCTAAAATAATCGTAATTATCAATACCAGCCCTACCTGTCGCATACAACCAATCTGTAAAATCATATCTTAATGTTGTAGAAGCGATTATTCTATTTTTAGTATCATCATTATTAAATTTGTTAGCTACCCAATATGGATTCTGAACAAAGTCACTTGGTAAGAATTTCAGTTCAGTTCCACTAACAGGAATAGAGCCGTCATATAAAACTGTTCCATCTGGAATATAACCAGGTTTCATCCCTGTGATATCAATGTTACTTGGTAATACCAATGCAGTATAGTTTGCATTACCAGGCCATGTACCAATCCCTACACGGTTATGAACTTTATCGATAATGTATCTTGCATTTATAGTAGAAGATAATTTCGGGTTTATTTGCGCTTTCCCGTTAAACGAAAATGATTGTCTATCTAAAGACGAATTTGGCATTAAATCATTATTGCCTAAAAACGACGCTGATAAACGATAGCTATAACCTTCTCCTCCTTTTGTTAATGCAACAGTATTAATTAAGGTAGAACCTGTATCGTAGAATTTTTTTCTATTGTCGCCAGAATATGAGTAAGGTGTTTTTCCTTTTACTTCACCATCTATGACATATGTATTTTGCCAATTATATACAGGCGATCCATCTAACTCTGCGCCCCAAGAATTTAATGATGAGTTAAACGCATCTAGTATTTGGGCATCTGTTCCTGGAATCTCAACTTGACTTAATGGATTACCATTAGTATCTCGAACCCATTCATAACCAGGTTTTAAACCACTACGCCCTTGACCATAAGTTTTTTGAAAATCTAGTAAACTTGCATTATATTCTTGAACAGTATAAGAAGTAGAATATTCAACTCCAAATCCTGTATTCTCTTTAGCGTTTTTAGTTGTTATCATAATGACACCGTTAGATGCCAAAGAACCATATAATGCGGCAGCGGCAGCACCTTTTAATATAGATACCGATTCAATATCGTCTGGACTTATACCAGAGATATCATCTCCACCATCACCAAAATGCCCATCTTCCGAGCCAACCGTTGCCTTTGTTGTATTAACCATCGGAATTCCATCAATAACATATAATGGTTGGTTGTCTCCCGAAAGCGAACTTGCCCCACGAATAATGACTCTACTAGAACTTGAGGCACCAGCACTACTTGTTGACACATTAACACCAGCAACCCTGCCTTGTAAAGCATTAACTGCGCTGGTAGTTTTTACATCAGCCAATTCATCTCCTTTTACATTAGTTAAAGAATACCCCAAAGCTTTAGCTTCCTTTTTTATACCTAAAGCTGTAACTACTACAGCATCAAGACTCGTTGCGTCCTCTTCCATCTCAACATCTACAACCTGATTCTGACCAGATAATGTAACTGAAATGGTTTTAAACCCGATATAACTAATAACGAGCAATTGGTCTTTAACACCATCGGATTGGATGGAAAAATTCCCATCAAAGTCTGTAACGCTTCCTGTTGAAGTACCTTCAATGGTAACATTTGCACCTGCTACAGGAATACCGCTTACTTTTTCCGTAACAACACCTGATATTGTTATTGATTGAGCAAAAGAGCTATGCACAAAAAACAACATTAACAAAGTTATTAATTGAAAATAATAATTTTTCATATAGTTTGAATTTAATTAGTTTATATAACAAATATATCGATTTATAACCATAATGCAATAAAAAACAGCAAAAATTAATTGCAATGTTTGTTTTTAGTCGATAATATTGCATTAATTATTGTTTTTAGCTATTTTATAATGCAGTTTAATGTAAAATTGTTATATTATGCAAGTTTGAATTTTATATCCCTTTTAAATTGAAAAAACAACAACGACATAGTATCATTCTTAACGAAGTGCATATTCACAATAGAGTCTTATTAACTGATTTAGCAGGAACATTGAAAGTGTCTATTGATACTGCGAGAAGAGACGTTAAGGAATTAGATAGTCAACAAAAGCTAAAAAAAGTGCATGGCGGTGCCGTTTCAAACGGTTTTAATATTTATTCTGGGCGGAATAGAGAAATCTACGACCTTGACAACAAATCTGTTATTGCTCAAAAAGGAATTTCTTTATTAAACAAAGGAGATGTAGTTTTAATTAGTGGAGGTTCAACAAATATTGAATTAGCTAAATTAATTCCGTTCAATTTAAATCTTACATTTTTTACACCTAGTTTACCAATGGCTATTGAGTTACTTAATAATGTTTCTGAAAATGACGAAGTTATATTCATTGGAGGGAAAATGTCTAAAAGGTCTCAATTGGCAACCGGCGGGAGTTCTATTAATATATTATCTGAATTAAAAGCTGATATTTGTTTTTTAGGAACAGGATGGCTTGATCCAAACGAAGGAATAACAGCAATTGATTGGGAAATTGCTCAGATGAAAAAAGCGATGATAAAAGCATCAAAAAAATTAGTTTCCCTTACAATCTCCGAAAAACTAAATACACATAACAGGTTTAGAATATGTGATATTAATTCACTTAACACATTAGTCACAGAATTAGATCCAGAGTCTGAAAAGCTTAATAAATACCGTGAGAAAAACATAACGTTACTTTAAATTTTGGTAAAGTACTTTTTTTAACATCGATAGGGTTTTTTAAATTATGATTGTTAAATCAAAAACATACAATGGTAATTCCACATATCGTCTGTATTTAATGTTCTTGAACTTAATGGATGTTACGTCAAAACAAAAATTTGCTCAATTAATAAAGAAAAGTATTTAAGAAACTATTGATACTACCTTTAAGTCTTAATTAGATATTTAGCCTTCATAAATGAAAAGAATAATTTAATGGGCTTGTTATAATATGACACATGTTTTATTACCTTTGATTTATGAAAACGAAAACAACACTTAAAGACTTAGCAAGAATTTTAGACGTCTCTATCTCTACTGTTTCTAAAGCGTTGAATGATAATCCTGAAATTAGTCTTGAAACTAGAAATAGAATTAAACAACTTGCAGAATCTTATAAATACGTTCCAAATAATATTGCACAAAGTTTAAAATCTAAATCGACAAAAACCATTGGGGTTATTATACCTGCTATTTTACTAGAGTTTTTTAGTAAAGTACTTTATGGTATTGAGATTGAAGCTACTAAAAGAGGTTATAAAATCATTATATGTTTATCTAATGAACTTCATAAAAAGGAAAGCGAAAGTATTGATACTTTTATTAATGGTAGTGTAGATGGTATTATTTTGTCTTTGGCTGAAGAAACTCAAAAACTTAAAAGATACACACACTTTAATAAAAGCATGAATTATAATGTGCCTATGGTGATGTTTGATAGGGTTGCAAATGAAATAGAATGTGATAAAGTTACGGTTGATGATTTTGAAGGAGCAGAAAAAGCAACAAAATTTTTATCTAAAGTTGGATGTAAAGATATTGTTTTTATAAACCCTATATCAAACATAAGTGTTGGTCAACTACGAGAATCAGGTTATGTAAATGCTATGGAGAGCTTAAAATATAAACCATTAATATTGCAGGTTGATCATTATAATTTGATCGAAGAAAAACTCACAAAACTATTAAGGGATAGAAAAATTGATGGCATTGTTACTTCCGATGAATATTCAGCAGTATTAGCTATTAATATTGCTCGCTTAAATGGATATAAAATTCCTGATGACATCTCTATAATAGGGTTTACAAATGGTTTAATGTCAGAATACTCAATCCCATCACTAACTGTTGTTAGCCAACATGCAGAGAATATTGGAAAACTTGCTGTAAAAACCTTGCTTGATAGAATTCAAGGTAATTCTTCAGAAGAGCCAGTAAATAAAATAGTGAAAACTAAAATTATTGAGCGAAACTCTACTAAAAAAAGACGTTGATTTTTACCTTTTAAGTTTTAATAAAACGTATAATTATATTTACTGCTTGCTGTAATTCTTTTGAAAGCGTATTTTTCTCCCAAGGATGGCATGTTTGGAATACATGATTTGCGTCTTCAATAATTTCAAGTTTACTATTTAGACTCCATTGATGAAGTGCTTTAGCTTCACTTATAAAAATACTAGTATCTTGATTTCCATGTATGATTAAATGTGGTATTCTTAAATTTTCGGCAGCACGTTTTATATTTAAACGTTTTATATTTTTAGTAAAATCTTTATAAAATTGAAAGTAATGTGGCATTTGTTGTTTTGTTCGGCTATTCTCAACATATTTAACTCCAGTTTTTTCCCAAGATGCAAACTCTTTCGTGCCTTCATGAAAACGCTTTTTAAAACTGCTAATACCAGCTAAACTTATAATGTTTTTTATTCTTGAATCTTCTTCAGATTTCGTTGTAACGATACCACCACCACGACTATGGCCTAATAATGAGATATTGTTAGTGTCTGCAAATTTATTGATTTCATAATTTTCGCACATCCATTTTATCACAGCATCTAAATCGTCTAATTCTTTAGAGTAATTGTTTTTTCCGAAGGCTTCTAAATCAGGAAAATCAATAGGCTGTTCAATAGTTCCTCCATTATGAGAAAAATTAAATTTTACGAAACAAAAACCTGCATCGGCAAACTCATCAGCCATAATATTCCATGCTCCCCAATCTTTAAACCCTTTGTATCCATGACAAAAAATAATAATAGGACTCGGAGCGTGCTTTTCTTTACAACGAACATCAATTAGAATTGGTTTGTCGTGTATACCTTGGATTATAATATTTTTTTCAAACTTCTTTTTCAACAAAATCAATATTTGGGTTGCAAATTTCTAAAATGAGTTTTTTTAACTCAATAAAATAACTATCAAGTATTTCTTGGGTAATTAACTGTTCTTTATTTCTTTTACCTTTTTCTTTTTTGCCAAATTTTAAGAAGCCTTTATTTAAGTTTTTAAATGAAATTATTCCAGCTTCAATTGGTAGCTTCAATGGCGTTTCATGATTCATCATATAGGCGTAAGTCAATACCTGAAAACTTTTACTATATTTTTTATAATCTGTTGTGAGATCTTCCCAATTAGAAATCTCAACTGCTGGTTGCTCTACTTTCCCTGTTTTGTAATCTATAATTCTTAAAATACCATTATACTCGTCTACACGATCGACTTTACCTGTAAGATAAACTGGGAAGTCTAATTCTGGGATATTAATTTTCACTTTATTATTAGTTTCAATAGCAATAATTTTTATGGTATTTCCTTGTTTAAGTTGGTTAATTTCTAAATTAAGAATATTAGAAACATAACGTTTTGCTATTTCATAAATAATAAGATTTTTACCTTTGGTTATGTTGCCTTGTTTATAAACTTCCTTAAAATGATTTGTAACAGTTTCTGAAATATGTGTTTTCATTTTTTTTATAATGTCAACACTTAAAAACTCACCAACAAAAGGGAAATAAAAATCTTCTAATGTATTATGAACAACAGTACCAAGCGTATTAGCAGCAACAATTTCTTCTACATTGTCAAGGTCTTTAATCCCTAATATTTTAGCGTAGTAAAAATCAATTGGGTTTCTGATATAATTAGTTAAAGAAGAGGGCGAAAATCCTTTTTTTGCTACAGTTTTCGTTTTTTTTAATATAGCATCTGTTTTTTTAATTTTTTTTAATTCTTGTTTAATAACAGGTGCTTTTGGGGCAACAATCTGATGTGTTATTTTATGAATACCCTCTAACTCTAATTGTGTAATAAATCGACTTTTTTCGCCACCTTTTAGTGTATCGATTTCAGTATTATATAATATATATACATTTTTTGCACGCTGTAAAAGCCTGTAAAAATGATATGAATATATTGCTGTTTTTTCTTTATAAGTTGGCATTTTGTTTTCTACTTTAACATCAAAAGGAATAAAAGAATTCTGACCTTTACTTGAAGGAAGAATACCTTCATTTACAGATGAAATTATAACGGTTTCAAAATCTAAAACGCGAGATTCAAGCATTCCCATAACTTGTAAACCCTGTAGAGGTTCTCCCTGATAATTTAAAGTTTCAGTATTTAATAATTCTTTATAGACATTATGTAATGTAGAGATATTTTTAATATGATGATACTCTATATTTAATCTTGTGAGTTCATTAAAAAGTTCATTGAAGCGGTACAGATATTCTAACGCCAAAAGATGTTCAGTTTTTTCTATATCTAGATTTGATTTAATTTCTAGAATTATTTGAGAACAGTTTACTAGTCCAATTTCTGGATCATTCCCCCAAGTATTAAACAATAAATTAATTAGTTTTGAATGTAGAGGAAAAAGATTATTTAGTTGCGAATTTGTTAAATAAATTAAATTATTCTCCTTAATTGTTTCTATTATTTTTGATGAGTAATCTATATTTTCAATACGAAATAATGGTCTAATAAATTGATGAGATATTATTGAAATAATGTCTTTAAAGTAAAATTCTTTTGATGCTTTTTTATGAATACGAAATAAGATTTCAAATAGTGAAGCTATTGGAATTGACTTTAAAGGGAATCCCATTGTAATATTTAACAAATCTATATTTTCAGGTAACGAATTAAGAATAGGCGTTAGTAAAGGTTCATCGCCCAAGACTAATGCTGTATTATTTAAGTTCCCTTTTTCTTTCTTTAATAGGCTTAATATAGTACCTATATATTTTGCTTGTCCTACATTTTTAGGAACACCGTAAACAGATATTTTTTTTTCTTTTGAATAGTTATCTGTTACCCAGTTAAAATTATTTTTATTAAAATATGTCCAGCTGTTTTTATATTTTCTTGTAAATAATGCGGCGTTATGATACGAGGTGTCAAAGAAGGCTTTATCAATATCCCAATATATCTCAGCCCGATCCTTTTGAAGTAGTTCTTGAATAATAGTTTCTTCAGCAGAATTAAGGGCGTTAAAACCAAGAAAGACATGTTGCTTGCTTGTATTATTTTGAATATATATTTCTAAATTCTCAACGGCTTCTCTATAAATTAAACCTTGATATCCCTTTTTTTTATTTAAAAGTTGTTCAGTAAAAAGGGTGTAAAATTTTTGTAATTTATTCCAAAATAAAAGATATTTTTTTATAAAATCTGTTTGGTTACCTTCTTCCGACCAATGGCTGCTTTCAATTTCTTTAATAGCGCTTAAATAGTTGAAAATCTGATTATGTGGAATAAGAAAACGATCTATCTCATTAAAATCATGCAATAATGCTTGCGCCCATTTGGAAAACAATTCAAAATCATCTCGATTTTTTTTAGGAGTTATTTGGCAGTACGATGTATAAAACTCAAAAAGAAGTTCTGAATTTGAAATTTTTTTCAGGTCTGATAAATTTTCAACGAAATCCTCTATACTTAATATTTCTGGAGAAAAAATGGTTTTTTCAACTACATTTAAAAGTTGATGTTTTAAAAAAATACCCGCCCTTTTATTTGGTAAGATATATGATAAACTAGATAAATCTTTTTGTTTTTTATTTAAATCTTCTAGAACATCAAAAATAAAAGTTGTCATTTTATAAAAATAAAAAAACGCCTTCGAATTCGAAGGCGTTTTTTTATTTAAATTTATTATTTCTTAACGAAACAACAACTATTTTTTAATTAGACTAATCTCAACTCTACGGTTGTTAGCTCTACCAGCTTTTGTGTTATTTGAATCAAGAGGTTTAGATTCACCAAAGCCTTCATGAGTAAGTCTGTTAGACGCAACGCCATTAGTAATTAAGTAATTCATTACCGAACTAGCTCTTTCTTGAGATAATTTTTGGTTTAGAGTTTCACTACCTACACTATCTGTATGACCATCAATTGAGAAATTCGCATTAGGATATTCGTTTATAATCCCTATAATGTTATTTAAAACATCTGCAGATTGATCTTTAATAGATGCTTTACCAGTATCAAACAAGATTGTTTTAGCATAAGCATTTAATGCTTGCTTAACAGCATCCGTTACTTCTGGACAACCATTATTTGCTACAGTTCCTACTCTATCTGGACATGCATCATCTTTATCAGCAACACCATCACCATCAGAATCTGGCCAAGGGCAACCACCATTTGCAGCAGGACCAGCAACTTCTGGACATTTATCAACGTTATCTCCTACGCCATCACCATCAGTATCAGGGCAACCGTTAAATTCTTTAGATCCAGCAATTGTAGGACAAGCGTCGTCTTTATCAGCTACGCCGTCACCATCAGAATCAGGACAACCATTAAATTCAGCTAAACCAGCTTCAGTAGGACAATCGTCTTTGCTGTCTTCAATACCATCACCGTCAGTATCAGGACATCCGTTGAATGCTTCTAAACCAGGAACATCTGGACAAGCGTCATCTTTATCATAAATACCATCATCATCAGTGTCTTTTCCACCAAATTTAATCGAAAGTCCAGCAGTATGTTGGAAATGCGTTTGCAAGTAATCCTCGAAAGCATGCTTGTATGAAGATTGAATAGTAAGCCCAAGGTTTTCTGTAAACCAAAAGTTGAAACCTAAAGTACCATTAATAGTACCAGCACCAATTTCATCAACCCAAGTATAACCACCACCGGCTCCTAAATAAGGCTCGAACCAGCTAGAGCCAATTAAATTACCTAGACTATATTTTACTGTTCCATCAACAGCATAATAAGACAAATCATCTACAGAGGCATCACCCCATTTGTCAATTTTATTTATAGAACCAGTAACCCCAAGTGAGAACCCGCTGTTTAAATAACGTGAAACTGTAAGAGAAGACAAGGAAGGTAAAATATTATAATGATCAGGTGCATTGAAAAATTCATCAAATGTACCACCAAGAGGAGCATCTTCTCCAGTTGGGTAAAAGTCTACTGCGTTTGTTCCAAGTGTAATAGACCAAGGGTTGTTTTCGTCCTGTGCATAAGTGTTGCTAAAACCAAATACCAGCAACATTGCGAACAATAATCTGCTAAGATTTTTCATATTCAAAAGTTTAATTTTTAAGTGTTAATTGTAGACAAAAGTAAGTTGTTAAATGTTATTAACAAAGACAAATATATAAAAATATTGGATATTTGCACTAAATTAAAGGAGTTTGGAATAAATTTAAATAACAGAAAGGTTTTCCCCAACGCTTATAAATGCTAAAATAGCCTTGTCTAAATGGTGTTTTTCGTGTGCAGCCGATAGCTGAACACGTATTCTTGCTTTACCCCTTGGAACGACAGGAAAAAAGAATCCAATGACATAAATACCGTTCTTTAAGAGTTCGTTCGCCATGGTTTGGGAGAGTTTAGCGTCATATAACATTACTGGAACAATAGCAGAATCACCTTCAACAATATCAAATCCAGCTTGTATCATTCCTTTTTTAAAGTAATTTGTATTCCATTCTAATTTATCTCTTAATGAAGTATTATCAGACAGCATGTCAAATACTTTGATTGATGCGCCCACTATCGCAGGAGCTAAAGAGTTTGAGAATAAATATGGCCTTGAGCGTTGTCGCAACATATCTATTACTTCTTTGTTACCTGTTGTATAGCCGCCCATTGCACCGCCTAAAGCTTTGCCCAGAGTGCCAGTTATAATATCGATTCTTCCTAGCACGCCTTTATTTTCTAATGTTCCTTTACCAGTTTTGCCTATAAAACCAGTTGCATGGCATTCATCGATCATAACCAATGCGTCATATTTATCTGCTAAATCACAAATATTATCTAATGGGGCAACAATACCATCCATAGAAAAAACACCATCAGTCACAATAATTTTAAAGCGAGCACCATTTTTATTTGCTGATTTAAGTTGTTGTTCTAAATCTGACATATCACTATTTTTGTAGCGATATCTGGCCGCTTTACATAGGCGAACACCATCTATTATTGACGCATGATTTAGTGAATCTGAAATTATGGCGTCTTCTTTTCCTAATAAAGGCTCAAAAACACCACCATTAGCATCAAATGCTGCTGCATATAATATGGTGTCTTCTGTACCGTAAAATTCTGCGATTTTTTTTTCAAGTGTTTTATGAATATCTTGAGTACCACAAATAAAACGAACTGAAGACATACCAAAACCATGAGTATCCATAGTGTCTTTAGCAGCCTGTATAACATCAGGATGTGAAGAAAGCCCTAAATAATTGTTAGCACAAAAATTTAAAACTGTTTCTCCAGTGCTTAATGTTATTTCTGCTCCTTGTGCAGATGTAATAACACGTTCTTCTTTATAAAGACCATTGTCCTTAATATTTTGTAATTCTGTTTGTAGATGTCGTTGAATTTTACCGTACATGATTTTTATTTACAAAGTTATATTTCTTTTACTTTAATTGTGTTATTAATATAGATTAGAATTTTCTTTATGTTTTTATATCCCATAGTTTTTAGAATATTTTCATACGATTGTAATTGTTGTTTATGCGTATTATTTTCATCACCAGTTTTGTAGTCTATTATTGTAACGTCATTATTGGAATTTATTACAAGTCTATCTGGTCTTAAAATTTGTCCCTGTTTAGATAAAATATCTCTTTCATTATATATAGTTAAACTAGAAGAGAAATAATCTTTAAGTTTTGGGTGATTTACAATTTGATTCACACTAACACTTAAAACTTCGGCTTGCTCCTTATTTATTACAGATGTATTAAGAAAATCATTAATCACAAAAGCCACGTCATTTTTAGTTTTAATATGAGACATAATATTATGAATCAAATTTCCTTTTTCAATTGCATCTTGTTGTTCGGTATTCCATAAGTATCCAGAATTTGCTACTATGTTTATATTATGACTTTGTTTTGAGGTTGATATAAATTCAGAGTGCTCTAATACCAAATTAGTTTCTTCTTCTTTTTGAGTTTTGGGCTCTAATACCCCAAATTCATAAACAGATTGCGAATCATCCCATTTATCAATACTTTCGAGGTAGTTTATGAATAACCCAGAAAATGAATTCAAGTTTTCTTTTTTTTCTTTTTTCGAAATAATATACAATAGTTCAATAGGTCTTGTTAAAGCGACATAAAGTAAGTTAACGTTGTCTAACTCTTGTTTTGCTAGATGTGTATTATAAATCGCGTTTCCAATTTCACCATAATTTTCAAAATCTTTATTGAAATTTAAGAGTGTATTTGAAAAACCACTATATGTATCAGCGTTTAATGGGAACCATTCTTTTGGTTCTATTTCGTCATATATATTCAAATCCGCATATGGAAATATCACTACAGGAAACTCTAAGCCCTTTGCTTTATGAATTGTCATTATTTGAACCGCATTTTTTTCGGTTGGTGTAACGATACTTAATTTATCTTTTTTCTTTTCAAAGTATTCCAGAAACCCTTCAAGAGAAGAAAATTGTTTTTGCGAATAATCTAAAATAGTATCTAAATAAAATTGCACATAAGCGTTTGAGGTTTTTACTAAATTAAAAGATCTAACAATATTTTCTGCCATATCATAAAGAGGAGATTGCAAAGTTGCCATAACATCTAAACGAATTCCTAAAAAGGTAAAACTTTTAAATAATGGTTGTAATCCTAAATGAATATGCTTTTCAAAAAAAGAATGCTTGTCCTTTATATTATTAGTTTCTGCAATATAGTTTAACACTTCTATTTTTATTTGAAGATTATTTGGCTGAAGTAATAGACTTAAAACATTATTTATAAAAACAACTTCAGGCGAATTGCTTATTAGTAAGGTTTCAGAAGAGATTATAGATATTTTGTTCTCATTTAAAAAGTTAGCAATTGCAATACCTTCTTTTTTCTTTCTAACAAGAATACAAATGTCTTTTAACAAATAGCCATTTTCTAAACATTTTAAAATAGTTTTATATACCTCTTCGGTATAAATCAAATCCCTATCATCGCCATAATTTATATCTAAAAAATTAAGAGATACAAATCCATCGTTTTCTATAAACGAATTTTGATTAGCCTTATTATATAATTCTTGATATGCATTATTACTAAATACAAAGTTTGATATGTGATTAAAAAAATGATTATTAAAAGCGATAATCTCTTTATAGCTTCTATAATTGACAGGTAAGTTTATTACTTTTTCTTTAATTTGAAATGGATTAACTCCATTAAATAAATCGATAAATTGCTCTGCTTCACCACCGCGCCATCGGTATATGGCCTGCTTGGCGTCTCCAACCAACATTGTGGTCCCGTCTTCAGATGAAAGCGAATTGTCTATTAGTGGAATTAAGTTTTCCCATTGCAAGGTAGAAGTGTCTTGAAATTCGTCTATAAAATAGTGACGAAATTTCTCTCCCAATCGTTCATAAATAAAAGGAGTTGGTTGGTCTTTAATCTCATTACTTATTAGGCTATTAAATTCTGAAATCAGCATTTTATTCTGTTCTTGTTTTATGATATCTAATTCTTGATTGATAACCTTTAATACAGATAATGGCGTGACATTTCTATAGATCGCTTTTAAAAATTTTAATTGAAAAATTTTAGATTTTAAATCCAGATAATACGTTTCTATTTGAGGTAAAATAGAATCAATTATTGTCACTAAATTATCGTCTAAAGTTTTAGTGTAGATATTCTTATTTTCAGAAATGTTAGATTCCAGTTGGTTGTTATACAGGCCATTAAATTCAAGTATTGAAGCTTTAATAAAATGATTTGGCAATGTTTTTCTTGAAAAATCCGAATGTTCTAAACCACATTCTTCAATTAAGGCTAAAACAACTTTTGCTGTTTCAATTACGGTAACTTCAAGTTCTTTAATTTGTTCTTTTAGGTTTTTTTTGAATTCTTTAAAATCATCTAGCGACTTATCTTTTAATGATTCAATAAATATTAGGTCATTTTCATTTACAAGCAGTTTGGCTATTTTGTTAAAATCGAAAGAAACGTCCCAACTTTTATCATCATCGGCTTTTTCGATAGCAAAGTCCACAAGGGTTTTAGTAAGAGCTTTGTCGGTACCGGTTTTATCTATTAAACTATCAACTGCTTCGCTAAGTAACGAATCTGTGTCAAGTTCAACTTCAAAATTTAATGGGACTTTTAAATCGTGAGCAAATGTTTGAATAAGTTTATGTGTAAATCCGTCAATAGTAGAAATATTGAAAGCAGAATAGTTGTAAATAATTGCAGTTAAAATAGTTTTTGATTTTTTATGAAGAGTTTCTGGCTTCAATGATAATTCGTCACATATGGCATAGAACATGCTATTTGATGTCTTTAAAATTTCTTCAGAAGAAAACAACTTTAGCGTTTCTATAATGCGTTCTTTCATTTCACCAACAGCTTTATTGGTAAATGTTACAGCCAGAATATGTTTAAAATGTTCTCTATTGTTTGATTTAAATAGGAGTTTTAAATATTCTTTAACTAAAGTATATGTCTTGCCGCTACCTGCAGAAGCATTATAGATGGTGAAAGAATTTGTTATTTTCATAAATAAAAAACTTGATACAATATAGAAACTATCAATGGTTTCATAGCTATATATTATTTTTAAATCAACGGTTTTATGTGTAAATTTGAGTGAAATTAAATATAAACACTATAAAACAAAATATTATGGCTTTCGAATTACCAAAATTAAAATATGCTTACGATGCTTTAGAACCAAATATAGATGCTCGTACAATGGAAATACACCACTCGAAGCATCACAACGGTTATACTAATAATTTAAATAATGCAATTGCAGGAACAGATTTAGAAGAAAAATCTATTGAAGAGATTCTTGGTAATTTAGACATGAACAATGGTGCTGTACGAAATAATGGAGGAGGCTTTTATAACCACTCATTATTTTGGGAAGTAATGAACCCTGAAGATAAAGGATATTTATCGGGCGAATTAAGAGATGCAATTGAAGATGCTTATGGATCGGTAGATGAATTTAAAGCAGTATTCGCTAAAGCAGCAGGAACTCGTTTTGGTTCAGGCTGGGCATGGTTATGTGTTCATAAAGGAGGAAAAGTAGAAGTGTGTTCGACACCTAATCAAGACAACCCATTAATGCCTGGAGTTAGCTGTGGTGGCTCACCAATTTTAGGATTAGATGTTTGGGAACATGCATACTATTTGAATTACCAAAATAGACGCCCTGATTATATTAGTGCATTTTTTAATGTTATTAATTGGAATGAGGTAGAAAGACGTTATGCAGAGGCAAAGTAAGTTTTAAAACTTACTGTAAGGATTAAAAGCAAGCTTTAAATAGTTTGCTTTTTTTATTAAATGAAAAAGGTGGACTAGACGTCCACCTTTTTGCCCCAAATCTACCATAAACTTAACCTACTTACGTTATGGTATAGGCGAATATACATGTGTTTTTATGGATTATAAAAATAAAATGGCTCAACTGCTTAAAAATTAGATTAAGTTTTATTATTGAAAGTAGTTTTAAAACTGGAAATGATTATTAAATAAAAAAGGTGAACTAGATGTTCACCTTTTTTTGCCCCAAATCTACCATAAACTTAACCTACTATGTTACGGTGACGTGAATATAGTTTAGTTACTATGATATTATGAAATAAATTAGATGAATTGCTAATAAACTAGATTAAGTTTTATTTATTGAAATAATTTTAAAACAGGAAAGGGTATTAAATAAAAAAAGGCGAACGAGAGTTCACCTTTTTTTGCCCCAAATCTACCATGAACTTAACCTACTTATGTTATGGTAGCTCTAAAGTAATTTTATTTTTGTGTTTGCGATAAAGTTTTAGATTAAATGCACTTTTTATAGATTAAGCGTTATTTTTTATGGTTTAAATGCTAAAACTAAAGATAGGTGTTAATAAGCTCTTTCTTTATTTCCTTCGTAAAAATTGATAAAAGCCTTATTTACAACACGATTACCACCAACTGTTGGATAGTTACCAGTAAAGTACCAGTCGCCTAAATTTTCAGGACATGCAAGATGTAAATTTTCAATTGGTTGAAAAATTATTTTCACTTCAGCATTTACAGTATCATCACTTAATAACTCTGAAATCTTATCTGAAATGGCTTCATTGCTAAACGGTTGGTAAATTTCTTTCACAAAGTTTTTTACTTCGTCATCTTTTAAATTGACTTGGGCTTTACATTTTTTATAAACCTTATCGATAATATGATATTGATTTGCGTCTTTTAATAATTCCAATGTAGCTTTAAATGCAATAAGGCTTTCTAAATTTGCCATATCTATACCATAGCAATCAGGATATCTAATTTGTGGCGCAGATGACACAACGATTATTTTTTTAGGATGTAATTTATCCATCATTTTAATAATACTCTTTTTAAGAGTAGTACCTCTTACAATACTATCGTCAATAATGACTAAATTATCTGTTGGTTTTATGACACCATATGTTACATCGTAAACATGAGCGACAAGATCATCACGACTACTATCTTCTGTTATAAAAGTTCGAAGTTTTACATCTTTGATTGCGATTTTTTCCACTCGAAGTCTTTCAGATAAAATATTGGTAACTTTTTCTGCAGAGATATTTCTTTTACCTTTTAGAATAGATTCTGTTTTTTTCTTATTTAGAAAATCTTCTGCAGTCTCAACCATACCATAGAAAGATGTTTCTGCTGTATTTGGGATATAGGAAAAAACAGTGTTTTTAGTATCTTCGTTTATCGCCTCAAGAACTTTAGGCATAAGTAATCTGCCTAACATTTTACGTTCCTTATATATTTCGGCATCACTACCACGAGAAAAATAAATTCGTTCAAAAGAACAAGCTTTACGCTCTAGAGGTTTTAATATTTGTTTTATCGAAACATCACCAGATTTTTTTGTGATAATTGCATGCCCAGGTTCTAATTCTTTTACATCATCAAAACTTACATTAAAAACAGTTTGAATAACGGGGCGCTCGGATGCTACGACAACAATTTCATCATCTTTATAATAGTAAGTTGGACGTATGCCAGCTGGATCTCTTAAAACAAAGGAATCTCCATGACCAATAAGACCTGCCATAGCGTAGCCTCCATCCCAATTTTTAGCAGCTCTTCTTAAAATTTTAGCAACATTTAATCGTTCAGCAATTAGCGGAGAAGCTTCTTTTTTATTGTAACCTTCTTTTTTAAGTTTTTTATAAATTTTGCTAACGGCATCATCTAGAAAATGGCCAATTTTCTCCATAATAGTTATGGTGTCTGTGTATTCTTTAGGATGCTGTCCTAACTCAATAAGGTTACTAAATAATTCTTTAACATTTGTCATATTAAAGTTCCCAGCCATGATTAGGTTTCTATGCATCCAGTTGTTTTGTCTTAAAAACGGGTGTACACTTTCTACGCTATTTTTTCCAAACGTACCGTAGCGTACATGACCTAACAAAACTTCGCCAATATATGGGATATGTTTTTTTTGTAAATCAATATCATTTGTATACTCCGGGTGTTCAGTAATTTCCTTATTGATGCGTTCGTTAATTTGAGCAAAAATATCTTGTATTGGTTGTTGTTCGATAGATCGAATTCTGCTTATGTATCTTTCTCCAGGTTTCGTATTAAGTTTAATGCTTGCAAAACCAGCACCATCTTGCCCACGATTGTGTTGTTTTTCCATCATTAAATACATTTTATTTATGCCATAAAATGCAGTTCCATATTTTTCTTTATAATATTCTAATGGTTTTAAAAGACGTATGAGTGCAATTCCGCATTCATGTTTTAAAGCATCGCTCATTGTTGGTTTTGTATATTATAAAATAAAAACGCGCTCAATTTTTGAGCGCGTTGGTTTATGTTAATTCAATTTCAAATTGAGTTAGTTGCTTAAATTGATGCAAACGCTTACGAATTTCATCACTTGGTAAATTTAACATTCGTTCAGTGCCAAATTTTTCAACACTAAACGAAGCGAGTGTTGATCCAAATATAACAGCCTTCTTCATGTTTTCAAATGAAAAATCATTACTTCTTGCTAAATATCCAGCAAAACCTCCTGCAAATGTATCTCCTGCTCCTGTTGGGTCAAATACTTCCTCTAAAGGCAAAGCTGGAGCATAAAACACATTATCATCATGAAACAATAAAGCACCATGTTCACCTTTCTTGATTACTACATATTTAGGCCCCATTTCATGAATTTTTCTTGCAGCAACAACCAAAGAATATTCTCCTGTTAATTGTCTTGCTTCTTCATCGTTTATAGTAATAACATCGATTCGTTTTATAACATTAAGTAAATCTTCTAGAGCACAATCCATCCAAAAATTCATAGTGTCTAAAATTACCATTTTTGGTTTTACAGACATTTGGTCTAAAACACTAGATTGTACTAAAGGGTGTAGGTTTCCTAACATAACCACTTCTGCATCTCTGTAATTTTCTGGAACTACAGGATTAAAATCTGCAAGAGTATTAAGCTCTGTGATGAGTGTGTCCCTCGAATTCATATCATTATGATAGCGACCACTCCAGAAAAAAGTTTTTCCGTTTTTTACAATTTCTAAACCTGAAACATCAATATTTCTGTCAGACAATATGTCTAAATATTCTTGAGGAAAATCGCCTCCAACAACAGAAACAATTGCAGAATCGACTTTAAACTGGGATGCAGCCAAGCCTATAAATGTAGCAGCGCCGCCAAGTATTTTATCGGTTTTACCAAAAGGTGTTTCAATAGCATCAAAAGCAACGGTACCAACTATAACTAATTTACTCATAAGATGGTTTAAAATTCAGTGCAAACTTACGTAAAAATTATTCTGAATAAAAGTGAATAATGTGTTTAAAGAAGTATTTATTTTCTTCCAAAATCCGCAGGAATTTCTCCCCATGCTTTGGTTTCCCATTTAACAATAGTTGTCGTATAAGAATTATTTTTTAACCAATCTGTGGCTCTATCAATAAGTTTAAATAAAGATTCATTCTTTTCAGAACGCACTAGCTTTGTGTTACAAGTTTTCTTTTTTACCCAGCTCATTGCCGTTCTAGAATCTGTGTAAAGAATACGCTTGCTGTTTTTTTGTTTGAGAAGTGCTAAACCATGAACTAATGCTAAAAATTCACCTATGTTGTTGGTGCCTTGATTAAAAGGCCCTTGAATAAATAATTGCTTTTTGGTTTTAGTATCTACGCCTTGATATTCCATTTTGCCAGGATTACCGCTAGATGCAGCATCAACAGAAATAGAATTATAATTAGGATGCCCTATTTTTTTTAATTGATCAGATGATAATTCACTTTTAAATTTTTTAGTCTTTCCTATATAGTCTTTATAATTCCCTTTTAAGGCTTTTTTGGCTGCATCAAAAGTTAAAAAAGATTTGTATTGGGCGCCATGAAAATCTTTTATTTGAGCTTTACAATCATCCCAAGATTCAAAAACACCAGCATGATGTCCTTTCCAAACGGCATAGTATTTTTTCTTTTTCTTTGACATCTTTATTTTTCGCACCGGCGAAAATATTTTTCAGAGAGTAATTTATCTACAACTTTCGGGAAATGTTCCATTTCTAAATCATGTATTTTTCTTGCAACATCATCGGCGTTATCTAAAGTGTCAACATAACAAATGGCTTGGAAAATAATTGCGCCTTCATCGTAGTTTTCATTTACATAATGTACTGTGATTCCAGTTCTAACATCTTTGTTTTTTACTACAGCTTCATGAACATGTTTGCCGTACATGCCTTTTCCGCCATATTTTGGTAAAAGTGATGGATGTATATTAATAATTTTATTTGAGAACTCTTTTAATAGATTTCCTGGGATTTTCCATAAAAATCCAGCCAAAACAATTATGTCTGGGTTTAATTCCTTTAAACTATTAAGCACTTCATCTGTTTCTGTAAATTGTTTTCTATTGAAGATTAAAGCATTTACTTTTAGCTTATTGCACCGACCTAAAACTTTGGCATGTGGATTGTTAGTAAATACCTGAATAACAGATGCATTATTTCTGTTGTGAAAAAACTTAATTAAATTTTCAGCATTAGTTCCGCTTCCGGAAGCAAAAATTACAATACGTTTCATTTACTATCAATAATGTTAAAAATGTTCAACAAAAAAAAGAATTATTATTAACATTTAGAGGGTAAAAAACAAATACTTAATGAGGATTTTACTAAATTACCAATACATTATTTAACATAAAGGTGTATTATAAAATAAAGTTTTTTATTTTTGCCACCTAATAAAACTTAAAATTAAAAGATTATGTCAGACATTGCATCAAGAGTAAAAGCGATTATCGTAGACAAACTAGGAGTTGACGAAAACGAAGTTGTAACTGAAGCTAGCTTCACAAACGATCTAGGAGCGGACTCTTTAGACACTGTAGAATTAATAATGGAATTTGAAAAAGAATTTGATATTCAAATCCCAGATGATCAAGCTGAAAATATTGCAACAGTAGGTCAAGCTATATCATATATAGAAGAAGCAAAATAAGCAAATATTTTTTATGGAATTAAAGCGAGTTGTAGTTACAGGTCTGGGAGCTTTAACACCAATTGGTAATACCAAAGATGAATTTTGGGAAGGCCTAATTAGTGGAAAAAGTGGTGCAGCACTTATAACTTATTTTGATACTGAAAAGTTCAAAACTAAATTCGCTTGCGAAATAAAAAACTTTAACGCTACAGATTTTCTCGATAGAAAAGAGGCTCGTAAAATGGATAGATTTGCGCAATATGCCATGGTAGCTTCAGATGAAGCTATTGCAGATGCCAAATTAAATCTAGAAGAGGTTAACAAGTTAAGGGTAGGTGTTATCTGGGGAGCAGGCATTGGTGGTTTAGAAACCTTTCAGAACGAAGTTTTAAACTTTGCTGATGGTAATGGAACACCAAGATTTAATCCTTTTTTTATCCCTAAAATGATTGCTGATATTGCACCAGCGAACATATCTATAAAACATGGTTTTATGGGACCAAATTACACAACAGTTTCTGCCTGTGCTTCTTCTGCAAATGCGATGTTTGATGCCTTAAATACAATACGTTTAGGTTATTGTGACGTTGTAGTTACAGGAGGAAGTGAGGCAGCAGTAACTCTTGCAGGAATGGGTGGTTTTAATGCTATGCATGCTCTGTCTACTAGAAATGAAAGCCCAGAAACTGCATCTCGACCATTTGATGGTACAAGAGATGGTTTTGTTCTTGGTGAAGGTGCAGGAGCACTAGTTTTAGAAGAATATGAACACGCAAAAGCAAGAGGGGCAAAAATATATGCCGAGTTTGTTGGAGGAGGTTTATCTTCTGACGCTCATCATATGACCGCACCACATCCAGAAGGCATAGGAGTGATGGCTGTAATGGAAAATTGTTTAAACAATGCAGGGTTAAAACCAGAAGATGTAGATCATATTAATACTCATGGGACATCGACACCTTTAGGTGATGTTGCAGAACTTAAAGCCATTTCAAAAATATTTGGCAGCCATGCAAAAAACATTAATATTAATTCAACAAAATCTATGACTGGGCATCTTTTAGGTGCAGCAGGAGCTATAGAAGCTATTTCGGTTATTTTGGCAATGGAACACGGTATTGTGCCACCAACCATTAACCATACAACAATAGACGAAAACATAGACCCAGAATTAAATTTAACGCTAAACAAGGCTCAAAAAAGAGACGTAAAAATAGCAATGAGTAATACATTTGGATTTGGCGGTCACAACGCTTGTGTAGTATTCAAAAAAATAGACTGAATCCCGAATGAAATACATTCGTAACATACTAAATTCCCGTTTTAAAAACGACGGGGATTTTTTTATGAAAATAAACGAAATTTTAGGATTTAAGCCTAAAAAAATTAAAATCTACAGGACAGCTTTTACACACAGATCCATGAACATTAAGGACGGTAAAGGCAACGCAATTAATTACGAAAGATTAGAATTTCTTGGAGACGCTATGTTAAGTGCTGTAATTGCAACACATTTATATATTGAAGCTCCAACAGGCGACGAAGGTTACTTAACCAAAATGAGATCTAAAATTGTTAGTAGAGAGCATTTAAACGAATTGGGTAAGGATTTAGAACTTATAAAATTAGTTGAAAGCAAAATTCCTAGAGGACAGTTTGGAGACAATATTCATGGTAATTTATTCGAAGCTTTAGTAGGAGCAATTTTTCTTGATAGAGGTTATAAGTACTGTGAAAAATTTATCTTTAACAGAGTGATAATTCCACATGTAGATATTGAAAAGTTAGAAGGAAAAGTAATAAGTTATAAAAGTTTACTTATTGAATGGTGTCAAAAAGAAAAAAAGGTCTTTAATTATAACGTTTATGAAGACACAGGCAACGATGATGTGATTCATTTTTCTGTAAAACTTTCTATAAATAAGAAAGTTGTGGCAAAAGCAAGAGCAACTTCAAAAAAGAAAGCCGAAGAAAAAGTATCTAAACGCGCATTTTTTGTATTTCAGAATAGAATTTCTAAAATGATATAGCGTTTCATTTTAATATTTCTTCTACGCAATCGTTTTCGTAGCAATATCCATCAAGATTATTTAAAACAAGCGATTATTAAATGTTTTAAATATTATATTTACATTTCAGAATAGAAACATTTTGGCGTTACACAAATTATTAGTTGAAGATTTTGATGAAGATTGTTTTGTGTTGTTTGCGATTCATTGCAATATTGATGACTATCGTTTGGCGTACCTTTTAAATAAACAGTTGAAAGTTAATTTATATCGAAAGCCACAAAATTTAGATTATAAATATACATCGGCTTCATATTCTATTTATGAATGGGAAAATACAAGTCAGCAAGTAACATGGAATTTAGTATCTAATATCTGTAAAAAAGAAGAAGAAAGCCTGTCAAGTTCAGGTAGCTTATTTAACAATCAACCAAAAATAACAAGAACACATAATTTAATTCCAGAATATAAAAAAGCTAATTATTTGCTTAAAATTGAAAACGAAAATTATCAAATAAATGAAAAACACATTATAGATAATATTCAAAAAATCTCCCAAGTTATAACAGCCTATAGTATTGATGTTAATCAACTAAAGTCTAAAGACAATTTAATTTTTAATTAATGCCGAAAATAAAAAAAACCAAGATAGTAGCAACGTTAGGTCCTGCTTCTAGTACAAAAGAAACACTGAAAGCAATGTTAGATGAAGGCGTAGATGTTTTCAGAATTAACTTCTCCCATGCTAACTACGACGATGTAAAAAAACGCATCGAAATGATAAGAGAACTCAATAAAGAATTTGGTTATAATGCGGCAATTTTAGGCGATTTACAAGGGCCAAAACTTCGAGTAGGCGTTATGAAAGAAGAGGTAGTTGTACAAGAAGGGGACGAAATTATTTTCGCAACTGGCAAGCGTTTCGAAGGCACAAAAGACCGTGTTTATATGACCTATGATCGTTTCCCTCAAGATGCAAAACCAGGCGAACGTGTTTTATTAGACGATGGAAAGTTAATTTTCGAAGTTATTTCAACAAATCAAAAAGATGAAGTAAAAACTCGTGTTATACAAGGAGGTCCTTTAAAATCTAAAAAGGGCGTTAATCTTCCTAACACAAATATTTCACAACCAGCATTAACAGAAAAGGATATCGAAGACGCTATTTTTGCAATCAGTCAAAAAGTAGATTGGATGGCACTTTCGTTTGTAAGACATGCCGAAGATTTAATGCAGCTAGAAGAACTAATTAGTAAACATGGAGAACATAAAATTCCAATCATTGCCAAAATCGAAAAACCAGAAGCCGTAGAAAACATCGATAAGATTGTTGCTTATTGTGATGGTTTAATGGTTGCCAGAGGCGATTTAGGCGTCGAGATTCCTGCTGAAGAAGTTCCGCTTATTCAAAAGCAATTGGTATTACGGGCAAAACGTGCTAGAATACCAGTAATTATTGCTACCCAAATGATGGAAACCATGATTTCCAGTTTAACACCAACTCGAGCAGAAGTTAACGATGTGGCTAACTCTGTTATGGATGGTGCAGATGCTGTGATGCTTTCTGGAGAAACATCTGTTGGAGCGTATCCTGTTCAGGTGATTACACAAATGTCTAATATTATTAGAAGCGTAGAAGATTCGCCACTTATTCAAGTACCACAATCACCACCACATATTCGTACTAAGAGATATATAACAAAATCTATTTGTTATCACGCGGCCTTAATGGCAAATGAGATTAATGCGAAAGCTATTTCTACACTAACAAATAGTGGGTATACTGCGTTTCAAATTTCGGCATGGAGACCAAGCGCACATATTTTAGTGTTTACATCAAACCATCGTATTTTAACACAACTTAACTTACTTTGGGGCGTTAAGGCATTCTATTATGATAAGTTTGTAAGTACAGACGAAACAATCGAAGACGTTAATAACATAGCTTGTAAAAAAGGCTATCTAGAAACTAGTGATATGCTTATAAGTCTTGCTGCAATGCCAATTAAAGACAAGGGAATGGTAAATACGTTAAGGGTTACTGAAATTACAAGTTGTAGTTTTTAGCGAGTTTCGTTTAACGGCTTTGTGTATGATTAGTTGCGTGATTAAGCACCAAAGTTAGCAAATAAAACCGAATAGAAAATCCGCGAAGGCTTTCGTAAGTAGGCTAGAACTAGCAATAAATTATATACAGTGTTATGGGTTGTTTTTTAAAATAACGAATATCCAAATATTACTGATAATGTATTATAATCAGAACTCCAAGAAATATAATCACCTAAAATTTCCCTGCTTGTCTGATATCTCAATTCCAAACTATACTTATCATTATGTTTATAACCTATACCAAATGCTTGGTTATTTCTTGTTTTGATTTCTAAATCTGTTCCAGAACTAAAATCAATAATTGAATTACTACTAAAATCAATAATGAATGAACCATTAATGAAAATTTTAGAATTCTCATTTAGAAAAAAATAATGCCTTATACCAACGGGTATTTCAATTGATTTATAGTCAGCTTTAACACTCTGATTTGTTATTTCTTTTTCCGATTTAAAATATTGATAAGTTGGCTCAATTATTAATGACCATTTATTCTTATTAAAAGGCATAATAAATTCTGCCTCAATACCAAATCTAAATCCGAACTCACTCTCAAAATCCGTATTTCTAGAGCTTGAAACACTATTTTGTATTGAAAGAGAAGAACTATTAAAGCCAGGTCGAATACTTAAATTAAACAAGTCTTTTTTCTGATTTTCTTCATAATTGATATTTTTTTCACCGTTGCATTCGTTGTATTCTACAAAAAAATCAATTAGGTCATTTTTTTGATAATCAAGATTCTCAATTTTGGTTATTTTGAAATTTGGACATTTTAGGTTATTCCAAAGTTGATTTTTAAATCTATTATTCTTGCCGATTTTATTATTCGAAGTTTTGTAAGATTTGAAAACTAATTGCTCAATAGCAGAGTTTTCTTTGTTGAAAAAGTATCTTTTTAAATTTCCATCTTCAAATAGATACAAATTTGCTTTGCCCTCAACTAATACTTTTAAAAAAAATTCCTCTTCTTTAAATACAGGATTTTTATAATTGCTTAAATTATTGATGTTTTTACTAGACCTGTCAATATTTACAGTACTTCTGACGTATTTTGAAATATCATCAATACCAAATTCTTTAATTGATTTTATGGTTGCCTTTTCGGATACACTATTTTCGAATAATTTATATTCAAATTCAGTTGGATTATTTTTCCAATCAATATTTTTGATTAAGCAATTGGTCTTTTGGTTTGTGTTATCAATGAAATATCCTTTATAAAAAGAAATCTGTGAATAGCAATTAGAGCTTAAAATTATTGTTAAAAGAAATAAAAGTTGTTTTTTCATTATTATTTTAATTTGTTAAATATTCGTCTAGTTGAGTTTTAATAACCCACAATGCGTTGATATAAAATCGTTTCAATGTTTTATATCTTACGTTAAACGAAGTTCGGCTATTTTTTTATCAATGTCAAGTTTTAAAAATCAAACTTCAACTGGACACTTACCGTATTTTGTTCGGGTTTCTTTTTTGTTTCTGTGTTTAGATTAGATAACGAAATACCAAGTAATCGCACAGAGTTACTTAACTTCTCTTGATACAATAAATCTTTAGCAGTTTCTAAAACCACATGTTTATCACTTACAAAATAAGGCAAGGTTTTACTTCTGGTTTGTAATGTAAAATCACTGTACTTTATTTTAAGAGTCACGGTTTTACCAGCAACCTTACTTTTTGTTAAACGCTTTGATACTTCTTCCGCAATATGGTCTAGCTTTTCTAGCATAAAAATTTCAGAAGAGAGGTTTTCGTTAAATGTACGTTCGGCAGCAAGCGATTTTCGTATTCTGTTCGATTTTACTTCACTATTATGAATACCTCTAACCACATGGTAATAGTAACGTCCAGATTTACCAAAATTCTCATCTAAATAGTCTAAAGATTTTGCCTTTAAATCTTTGCCTGTAAAGATGCCTTTTTGATACATTTTTTCGGCAGTTACTTTACCTACACCATAAAATTTTCGGATATCTAAATCTTCTAAAAATTGAAGGACATCTTCTGGATTCACGGTTTTTTGTCCGTTAGGCTTGTTGTAATCACTAGCAACTTTCGCGATAAATTTGTTGATTGAAATCCCTGCAGAAGCAGTTAAACCAACGTCATCAAAAATGCGTTGTCTGATTTCTTTTGCAAGAAGAGTTGCGCTCGGATTTCCTTTTTTATTTTTTGTAACATCGAGATAGGCTTCATCAAGAGATAATGGTTCAACCATATCTGTGTAGTCGTAAAATATCTTTCGAATTTGCTTTGAGATCTCATTGTATCTTTCAAAGCGAGGTCTCACAAAAAGTAAATCTGGGCAATTTCGTCTTGCAATAACACCACTCATCGCACTTCGAACACCAAATTTTCGAGCTTCATAACTTGCGGCGCTCACAACACCACGTTTACCACTTCCACCAACAGCAAGAGGTTTGCCTTTAAGTTCAGGGTTATCCATTTGTTCTACAGATGCATAAAATGCATCCATATCTACATGAATTATTTTCCGAATTGGTAAATCGTTTTGCATAGCGTAAATTTAGGCATTAAATGTCTTTTAGAATGATTGAAATTGAACGTAAATTTTTAGTGAATTCAGATACTTTTAAAGACGAAGCATTTAAGAAAACTAGAATAATACAAGGGTTTTTAAACACTCATAAAGAACGAACTGTTCGTGTTAGACTTAAAGACGAGAAAGGGTATCTAACAGTAAAAGGCAAATCGACAGATGATGGATTAGAACGATTTGAATGGGAAAAAGGAATCTCTAAGATTGATGCAGAATCACTTTTAAAGTTATGCGAAAAAGGAATTATTGATAAGATTCGTTATGAAGTAAAATGTGAAAATCATATTTTTGAAATAGATGTATTTTCAGAAGACAATGAAGGTTTGATTATAGCCGAAATTGAATTAAATTCAAGTAACGAAAAATTTTTAAAACCAAATTGGCTAGGAGAAGAAGTCACTGGAAATATAAAATATTACAATTCGCAGTTAAGTAAAAAACCATATAAAACCTGGAAACCATGAAAAAAACAATCTATATTTTAATGTTTTTTATAGCATTAATAGCATGTAAAAAAGAAACACCTACAGCTTTAGAAATACCAGAAACAAAAGAGACAGAGAAGGTTGATAAAACAATCGCACTAGAAGAAACGCCAGAAACCGTTTCAGAAGATGTCGAAAAATCAATAAAACAGATTAAGGAAGAACTTAACGCAAAAGGGTTTCAAACATTTGATTACGTAGACGCAAAAACAAAAGACACCTTTTTAATGCAACAATATTTTATAGCATTTTTAAAACGAGGACCAATACGTAATCAAAACGAAGAAGAGGCAGCACTTTTACAGGAAGCGCATTTAGCGCATTTAAGTAAAATGTACGAATTAGGTTATGCAGATATTTCTGGACCTTTTGGAGACGATGGGGAGATTCGTGGGATTACAATCTACAATGTGCCAACACAAAAAATGGCTGATAGTTTGGCAAACTCTGATCCTATGGTAAAAGCTGGACGTTTAGAAATAGAAATTCATCCTTGGTGGGCAGGAAAAGGATTTCCGTTACGTTAATTAAAACTATATTCACGTTCCACTTTACAAATTTTAACATTATACCAACTGTACCATTGATTTCTCCCTTTTAGCTGTGCTTTCAAATGGTCATAATTTTGTTTCCAATCCTTTATAGCCTCTAAACTTTCCCAATAACTTACAGTTATGCCTACATCGTTTCTTGCAGAATCAATTCCTAAAAAGCCATCTTGCTGTTTAGCTAAATTCTCCATTTTCTCTGCCATTTCTGAATAACCTTCAACGTTTTCATTTTGAGTTGAAGTGAAAATAACGGCATAATACGGTTTAAAGTTTTGTTTCATTAATGTTTAGTTTTTATACATTCCAATATATAACTCGTCTTTGTCCTTAATCGTTATTCTATGTATTTCAGAAGGATTAAACCTTACTTCATTTTTACATTGAGAAAAAAGGGAAAATTAGTAATGTCGGATCGAGTTTTTTTATTTTAAAATTTCAAATAATTAGAACTTTAAAGTTACATTTTTTACAACTTATGCAGTGAGAAATACTGACATTTTATTGTTAACTTTGCGTCAAAATTTAATAATTCATAAAAAACAAGCATATATGGAAACAGTTTCTACAGATTTCGGAATAAATGAAGCTTTAGAGCAGTTAGGTATTAAAGATATAAATGAAGGAACTTCTACAGGTTCTAATAACTTTTCAAATGGAGATATTATTGAAAGTTATTCTCCAGTTGATGGGAGGTTAATTGGAAAAGTAAAAACAACAACAAGAGCTGATTACGACAAAGTGATGAACGCAGCCACCAAAGCATTCAAATCTTGGAGAGATGTTCCTG